>ERZ1023423.2-NODE-2-length-658681-cov-65.674422_pt1 | contig 658681 bp, 672 predicted proteins | sample MGYA00380513_ERZ1023423 | MGnify/ENA primary metagenome ERZ1023423 (study PRJEB33173, sample SAMEA4830333) | metagenome | study: EMG produced TPA metagenomics assembly of the PRJEB25223 data set...
TGACTTTCTCGAAAATTTTATTTTTTCCGTTTCTCTTGTCATTCGTGCTTATTTTATGGATTACAACCGCTTTACGGTTGCATAAGTAACACTAACTTTCACTTCGTGAAAGAAGTGTTACTTTACATATACATACCACCATTAACATGAATTGTTTGACCAGTAATATATTTAGCTTTATCTGAAGCTAAGAATGCAACTGTATTAGCAATATCAGTATCTTCACCAAAGCGTGCTAACGGAATTTGCTCTAACATTTGATCTTTAAGTTCATCACTTAAAGCATCAGTCATATCAGAAACAATAAAGCCTGGAGCCACTGCATTAACAGTAATACCACGTGAAGCTAACTCGCGAGCAGATGATTTAGTTAAACCAACCACTCCTGCTTTAGTTGCTACATAGTTTGCTTGGCCAGGATTACCCACTGCACCAACAACACTTGATAAATTAATAATCGCGCCTCCACGTTGACGTAACATTTGAGGCGTCACTTTTTGAATGCAATTAAATACACCTTTTAAATTTGTGTCAATCACATCGTCCCATTCTTGTTCTTTCATACGCATTAATAAATTGTCTCTAGTAATACCCGCGTTGTTTACTAATACATCAACAGAACCAAATTGACTTACAACTTCTTTAATCATAGCCTTCACTTCGTCGCCATTCGCCACATTAGCTTGAATAGCAAAGCTATCTACACCTTTAGCTTTGATTTCTTCAACAACAGCTTCTGCTTTATCTTTACTACCTGCATAATTGACAGCTACATTATAGCCCTCTTCAGCTAATTGTAATGCGATGCTACGTCCAATACCACGTGAAGCACCTGTAACTAAAGCACTTTTACTCATTTTCATTCCATCCTTTCACATCTTCAAGTGTTTGAATTGAAGTAATTTTAACGTCTCTATTAATTTTCTTAATTAATCCTGATAATACTTTACCTGGACCAATTTCAATAAAGTGATCTACACCTTGTTCAATCAACCACTCTGTTGATTTTATAAACTGTACAGGTGAATATAATTGTTTAACCATATTATGTTTAATCACTTCCGCGTCCGTTTCACCTTGTGCGTTAAAGTTTTGGACAACAGGGAATTTGGCATCATGCCATTCAAATTCATTAATGTAAGAAGCGAAATCTTCCTCAATCACGCTCATCATAGATGAATGGAATGGTCCTGAAACTGCTAGAGGAAGTACACGTTTAGCGCCTAAAGTTTTTCCTTCTTCAACCAATTTATCAATTAAAGTTTTATGACCTGAAACAACAATTTGTCCTGGTGAATTAATGTTGGCAGGTTCAATTATTTCTTCTTCATTAGATAAATCTTTACAAATTTTATCAACTTCTTCGTAGTCCAATCCAAGTACAGCAGCCATACTACCTACACCATTAGGAAATGCTTGAGCCATAAGTTGTCCACGTTTACGAACAATCTTAACCGCATCTTCAAATGAAAGTACTCCACTAGCTACTAAACTTGAATATTCACCTAAACTATGTCCCATTGTGTAATCAGCATTTAAATTTTGTAACGCCTCTAACAGTGCCACACTATGAGTTAATAAAGCTGGCTGAGTATTCTCAGTTTCACCTAGTTTACCTTCTTCATCAGTAAACATTGTTTCTAATAAATCGAAATCAAGTACTTCTTGTGCTTGATTTAAGATTTCAGTTGAACATGTTTCTTCATTATATAAGTCACTTGCCATTCCAACTTTTTGAGCACCTTGCCCTGGAAAAATAATTGCCGTTTTACTCATTTTTACCACCTACCGTTTCTCTCATTGTTTGAACTATATTTTCTTCTCCAGCGATTTTAGCTTGTCTAATGGCTGAGTAAAATGCTTTAGCATTTGAACTACCATGTGCCTTTACAACAGTTCCATCTAAACCTAAAAGTACTGAACCACCATATTCGGAGTAGTCCATTTTCTTAGAGAATGCGTCTAGGTCTTTCTTAAGAATAGCACCCGCAATTTTATTTTTAAAACTACCTAAAATAGTTTCTTTTAACATTTTACCAATTGATTTTGCTGTACCTTCTAGATTCTTTAATACCATATTTCCAGTATAACCATCGGTAACAACTACATCTGTATTACCATCCATTAACGTTTTAGCTTCAATGTTACCTTGGAAATTAAATGAATGATCCTTTTCAAATAATTCATAAGCTTTTTTAGTTAAAGAATTACCTTTAGCTGCTTCAGTGCCAATGTTTAAAAGTGACACTGAAGGATTCTTTATACCACGAATCTTTTGAGCATAGATATTACCTAATTGTGCGTATTGTAATAGATGTTCTGCCTTAGCATCCGCATTAGCTCCTACATCTAAAAAGACAAAGCCCTTTCCATCCATTGTTGGTAAAGTTACTACTAATGCAGGTCTTGAAACACCTTTTATACGACCAACAATAAATAATCCTGCTGACATTAATGCTCCAGTGTTTCCGGCTGAAACACATCCATGAGCCTCTCCAGATTTAACAGCTTCTGCCATCTTCACCATTGAGCTATCTTTCTTACGTTTAATTGCACGAACAGGTTCATCTTCCATTTCAATTTTTTCAGAACAATGTCTAAAATCAATACGATCATGATTTAAGTTGTATTGTTCTTTATCTCCAAAAAGAATTATCTCTAAATCTTTAAAATCTTCTACAGCCTTTTTAACTGCATCGAGTACGATACCTGGTGCATCATCTCCACCCATCATATCAACTGCAATTTTAACCATTGAATTCATCCTCACTTATATAAAACATTTTAAATTTCCCTTTAAAAACTAATTTATCTTTCACATATGAATTAACTTCTATAATATAGTGCTTACATGTTTTATCTATAACTTGAGCCTTTGCTCTTACCGTATCATTTAATTTCACTTTTTCGATAAATTCAACCTGACTTTCTTGTGTCAGAACTGTTGGATTATGTATTAATGCCACGCACAAAGAATTAGCCTGGGCAAAGAGAATATGTCCTCTAGCAATTTGAGTTTTAGCAAAGACAGTATCTTCAGTAATTTCTATTAAAGACTGTGCTTCAATATCAGGCTCAACTTGTATTAAATCTCCAATAATTTCATTAGCTTCAATCGATCTAATTTGGCCATAATTTTGTTCTGCCACTAACTTAATTCTTTTACGTAACTCAGGAATATTTAAATGCGTACGGTCTAAGCGAATTGTTTGAATACTCACTCCAAACTTTTCGCAAAGTTCATTATCAGTAATAAAGGGGTTAGCATCAATTGCATTTTGAATAGCTATTCTGCGTTCGTCTTTCTTTAGTTTCAAACTTTCACCCCTCATTTTAGTACCAAGTCTTAAATATTCCTAACATATCATAACACTTTCTTATTCAATTCCTCAACAAATAACTGCAACGTGGCTTTTAATTCATTAAGAATATCTATCACCGATTTCTAGAAATAAATTATTAACTAAGGTTATACAACATCAATAATCACCATAGTGCAATTTAGTTTTAATATATTTTCCTACTTTCATGGCCCGTTGCATTTCTTTACGAAATGCTCTGTGTAGGGAACACCTCAACTTGCACTGTCTGTTGACTTTCGCTCTCGAAAGTCTCTGTGCTGGGGGCCCCTAATCAAAACTGGTGTGTAGGAGGTTGTTTTGGATGAAGTTTCTGAGTTGTGTGTAGTGTTGTTGGAAGAATTGTCCTGATTGTATGAGTTCGGCTGCTTCGTCTCTTGCTACTTCTAACATGCGGTAGTCTTCTACTACGTTTGCCACGAGGAAGTCTGGTAGTCCACTTTGTTTGACTCCAAAGAAATCTCCTGGACCTCGCATTTCTAAATCTCGCTCACTTAGTTCAAATCCATCTGTAGTTTGAGTCATAATTGTCATACGCTCTATACCTGTCTCTGTTTTAGGAGAAGCAATAAGTACACAATAACTTTGATGTTCACTTCTTCCCACACGTCCACGTAATTGATGTAGCGTAGATAAACCAAAACGATCTGCATCATAAATCATCATAAATGTAGCATTAGGAACATTAACGCCGACTTCAACTACAGTAGTTGAAACAAGTATATCAATGTCTTTATCACTGAATCTTTGCATCACTTCATCTTTTTCATCAGAGGTTAGTTTACCATGTAATAATCCAACTTTTTCAGCGCCATAATATTCTTGTAACGATTCGTATAGCGCAACCACATTTTGAACATCTTCTAAGTGCTCTGAACTCTCTATCAATGGACAGATGACATATGCTTGTCTACCTTTACGTAATTCGCTCGTCATTTGTGCTAAGACTTGCTCATACTGTTCATGTTTAGCCCAACTTGTGATGATAGGCTTTCTACCTTTAGGTAATTGCTTAATAGAAGAAACATCCATTTCTCCAAACACTGAAATCGCTAACGTTCGAGGTATTGGTGTTGCTGTCATAAATAAAACATTCGTCATAGCACCCTTTTCTCTCAACATTTGACGCTGGTTAACACCAAAACGATGTTGTTCATCTGTAATCACTAAACCAACATTTTCAAAAACTACATCATCTTGAATGAGTGCATGTGTCCCTATTAAACAATCAATTGAGCCATTCTCCAACTGCTCTAACAGAATGCGTCGTTTCTTACCCTTAACCGAGCCAGTTAAAAGTGCGACATTCATCGTATCTCCAAATAATTCAATTAAACTTTCAGCATGTTGCTCAGCCAATATCTCTGTCGGTACCATTAAAGCAGATTGGAAACCTGCTGTTTTCAATGCGTACATACAAATTGCCGCGACTACTGTTTTACCAGAACCTACATCTCCTTGAAGTAAACGATGCATTCGAATAGGTGCCTTTAAATCTCTAAATATTTCATTAACACTTGTTTTTTGTGCATCTGTGAGTTCGAAAGGCAAGCGATTGATAAATTGTTTAACTTTAGATATATCATAATCGATTTCAATCGCTTCATCTGATGACTTCTCTAAACGATTCAACCACTGCATGCGTAATTCAAACATAAAAAGTTCTGTAAAGGCATATGTGCGACGTGCTTTTAAAAGACTTTGTTTATCCTTAGGGTGATGTAAAGTGCGTAGTGTATATTCTAATGTTTCTAATTTATACTTTTCTCTTAAATCGTCTGATAACCACTCATGTATCGTGACATCCTCTAATGCCTGTCTAATGTTATCTCGAATTTGTTTCTGTTTAATACCTTCTTTAATACGATACACAGGCTCTAACTGAACATCATCTTGAGTTGTTTGTTCATTAAAGAACATACGATTCCCATTAATTTCTTGCTTAGCACGATTCCACTTGCCTTTGACAGTCACGGTACCGTGTAATTCAATTTTCTTTTTCAGATAAGGCTGATTGAAGAAGACACACTTAACCGCAATGTTGTTCACCATTATATGAACGGTTAATTTAGACTTATTTCTACCAAAAAAAGCTACCGCTGGTGTCGAATATACTTCTCCTTGTACAGTAACTGTCGATTGATCTTCAGCCTGGTTTAGGTCAATCACAGTATTATCTTCATAACGTGTAGGTAAATAGAGTACAAGATCTTCTACAGTGTTTATATTTAATTCTTCTAATATAGTTAATCGTTTCGGACCAATTCCTTTAATTTTGTCTAAAGTGTAAGGACTTTCGATTAAATGTACTTTTGTCATGATCCATCACCTAAAACTTTATAATGTTTTTCTCCAATAGTCATTGTATATTCTATCATGTTCATCCTAATTATTTGATTCACACGCGTTATTTATTTTGAAAATGAATCCTAAATATTATTCTTAGTCAGCATACAAAAAGCTACTAACATTTTTGAAAATGTTAATAGCTTTCAAAGAATTGTCTTTTACATTTATCTAACTTCGCAAGCATAGTTATCTTTATCTCGATCAAGTTTAGCTCGATAAGCAGGATGTCCTTTTTTTACACCGTGTGGATATTTCTTTCTTAAAGCAGTACAATTTTTAAAATATTCTTTCTTAGTGGTACTCTTAGCTTTGGATGGTGTCTTAGATTTTTTTGAATAATGATGTAAACTTGTTGTTTTAGCTGATGTCGGTTTTACTACTTTATGAGTTTTTTTAGTTGAAGTTAGAGAAGTTTTTACACTGTTGGACTCACTCCAAATATTAAGTTTTTCAGCTTTAGCTCGAGCTTCACTTGCTCTGATTAATTGTTCATACGTATTGTTTGGCGGATAAACATATTTTACTCTTGCAAGACCTTGTCTTACAACCGCATTGTTAACCATTTTCCCATCAGCATACACGTAAGCTAATAATCTTCCGTATTTGTCAGTTCTTTGTCCTTTATCAAACGCTACTTCAATTTTTTTAGCTTTAGTCATCATGTTTGTAGTAAATGCACTTGCTTCTGGACCATATTTTTGAACTGGTTTTCTAGGATCTTTCGTTTCTGGTGTATCAATAAGTAATAGTCTAAACGTTGAAACTTTACCTTTATAATTTAATTTCACTGTGTCGCCATCAATCACTTTAACTAAAGTTGCTTTCTCTTTATGTAATCCATTAGCTGCATGTGCCTGTTGTGCATTAAGCGTTTGCCCTAATGTTGAAAATACAATAGCCAATATAGCTATTAGTGAGAAGACACGTTTGAATTTTAAACTAGATGTTTGTGACATATATTTTCGAACAAATATAAAACTTGAACAAAAAATAACTAGAATCGATAAGAGAATCATTGATTCCATTTCACACCTCTTTTATTTGTAATATACATTTATTCTATAACATTTTTATTTAGAGTAGTGTATATTTTTTGTAAATAGTGTTTATATTATTAATTTTTGTCATAACTTTTTAAGTTAAATAGAACACTTAAAATAAAATAATATTGTATATCGTTGCGCTTCATTATATTAAATTCTGTAAAACTCTCTTATCCATACCTATAATATTTAATTATATATTTATAAAAAATACGACAATGATTGTTTCACATTCAATCATTGTCGTGCTAAAAATTATTTAAAGTTTATTCTCTTATTTTCTAATATCTTTAATATGAGAAATTTGCTTCATTCTAGTTTCAGCAAAATGTTGAGAGGCTTCAAGTGGTGTTTCATTGTGTTCACTTGAAATGTCGAAGATATGTTTTAAAATTTGATCTATATTTTCAATACTTTCTTTAGCTCTCTCTTCATTGTAGCCATTCAATTCATCTGCAGTATTAATAACTCCACCACTATTAACAATATAATCTGGTGCATAGAGAATACCTTTTTCTTCTAACATTTTACTGTGTTTATCTTCATCTTTTAATTGATTGTTAGCAGAACCACACACAGCTTTTACTTTTAATTGTGGAATTGTATCATCATTTAAGACACCACCTAATGCGCAAGGTGCAAAGATATCAGCATCTACTGAGAATATATCATCAGGTTCTACAAATTCCGCACCGAAATCATCAACAGCTCGTTGTGCATTGTCTTTATTAATATCAGTGACAATTAATTTCACACCATCTTCATTTAATAAGCGACATAACTCATATGATACATGGCCCACACCTTGAACAGCCACTGTCTTACCTTCAAGTTTATCTCCATCAAATTTTTCTGCTACAGTGCGTTTCAATGCAATATAAATACCATAGGCAGTCATAGGACTTGGATTACCTGCTGAACCAAATGACTTACTAGTTCCACATACATATGGTGTTTCTTTATATATTAAATTCATTTCATGTTCAGAAGTACCAACATCTTCTGCAGTATAATAACGTCCATTTAATGTATTAACATAGCGACCTAATGCTCTGTAGAACGCCTCTTCATTCTGTTTGTCAGGTGCGCCCATAACTACAGTCTTTCCACCACCAAGATTTAATCCAGCAGCTGCATTTTTATATGTCATACCGCGTGCTAAGTTCATAGCATCTTCAATGGCCTCTTCTTCGGATTCATAATCATTTCTAACACGACATCCACCTAAAGCTGGTCCCAATGTAGTATCATGGATACAAATGATAGCCTTTAATCCTGTTACTTCATCTTGACAGAAGACAAGTTGTTCATAGTCTTTTTGCTCCATAGTTTCAAAAATCATTAAGAATACCCCTTTACTTAAATTTTTATCCACTATTCGCATACCCTGACTTATAGCTATTAATCTCAATATTAAACACGCACAATATTAGCTAAATTGGGAATTATATGAAAATTCTTATTATACTTTTTTAACTTAGTTTTCCAAAACAAAATTTAACATAAAAAACAGTAATTCCTATCTCTTTAAAATAGAAATTACTGTTATATAAAAAGTATGAAATTGCTATTCAACTGCAAAGAAATACTGATAAATTGGTTGACCGCCTTCATGTTGTTCAACTTCTACATCTGGATAAGTTTCTTCAATCCATTCACTTAATTGTTCTGTGACTTCTTGATCAGATTCTTCCCCACTTATCATAGTTAAAATTTCACTATCGTCCGTAAGTAATTTGTCTAATAGACCTTTTACTGCTGTTAATTGATCAGCATCGCTTGTTACAATTTTGTCTTCTGCTAGACCCATAAATTCATCTTTTTTAATTTCAATACCATCGATTTTAGTATCACGTACTGCATAAGTCACTGAACCTGATTGAACTGCCTCAAGTGCTGTTTCCATATGATTCTTATTATCTTCAAGAGATGATTCTTCGTCATATTGGAATAAAGCAGTAATACCTTGAGGTATCGATTTAGTTGGAATCACTACAGTATCAACATCAACGATATTTGCTGCTTGTTCACTTGCCATTAAAATATTTTTGTTATTAGGTAAGATAATTGCACGATTACATTGTGATTGCTCAATAACTTTGACAATGTCCTCTGTTGAAGGATTCATTGTCTGTCCGCCACTAATAATGTGTGTAGCACCCATAGATTTAAACAATTCAGAAATACCTTCACCCATAGAAATTGTAATCACAGCTGTTTCTACTGTATTAGGTTCATCTGCATTATCCTTTTGTTCTTGTCCGCTTTGTTCTTTGCGGATAACCTCTCTGTGTTGCTCTCTCATATTTTCAACTTTGAGTTTAATTAATTCGCCATACTGTTGACCATAATTAAATACATCGCCAGGATGTTCAGTGTGAACATGAACTTTTACAATTTCATCATCATTGATTACAAGTAATGAATCACCAAATTCACTCATATCATTTCTAAATTCTTGTTCTTCAAACGGTTTTTTATTTTTACCAAAACGAACCATCATTTCAGTACAATAACCATAGACAATATCTTCTGTATTGATAACACCGTGGAAATCATGATCATCATTGACAAGTGATTCGGTATCTAATTTAGGAGCTTGCGCTTCTACTTTTTCTCCTTTTAGACCTTTAAGAAATCCTTCATAAACGCATAATAATCCCTTACCACCACTGTCAACGACTCCTACTTCTTTAAGCACTGGCAATAAATTAGGTGTATTGTCTAATGATTCCTTGGCAGCTTGTATAGTATGTTCCATAAGTTCAATACAATCTTCTGTATCTTGAGCTTTATCAACTGATGCAGCTGCTGCATCTTTAGCTACAGTTAAAATTGTTCCTTCAACTGGTTTCATTACAGCTCTATATGCAGTTTCTACTCCTGCTTGAAAACTCTCAGCTAATTGCTGTGCGTTGATTTCATCATTATTTTCAATGTTTTTACAAAAACCTCTAAATAATTGAGAAAGAATTACGCCCGAATTACCACGTGCCCCCATAAGTAATCCTTTAGAGAACGTCTTTCCTAATTCACCAATATTTTGAGATAAATTATTTTCTACTTCCTCACGACCAGAAGTAATTGTTAGATTCATGTTCGTCCCAGTATCTCCATCTGGTACAGGATATACATTTAATGAATCTACTAAATCTGCATTATTTGATAAATTTTGAGCCCCTTGTATAATCATATCGGCAAATAATTTACCATTTATTTTGCTAATCATTTCACGATGTCCTCCTAAACCTTTTTGCCTGTATCGTTTACACGTACACCTTGTACGAAAATATTAATAGAATTGACTTTTACATTAAGTGTTTTTTCAAGTGTATATTTAACTGTTGATTGAAGATTACTTGCTACTTCAGAAATTTTCACTCCGTAACTCACAATAATATACATATCTACATCTATCGTGCCATTTTCTTCTCTTACTTTAATGCCTTTAGCATAGTTATCATGTCCTAGAATTTCAGCAATACCGTCCCTTACTTGTTGTCTAGATGCCATACCAACTATGCCATAACTTTCAACGGCTTTACCACCTACTACAGATGCAATCACTTCATTTGAAATATCAATTTTGCCATAATCATTTGAAATTTCTAATGTCATTTTTGTTTCCTCCTGGAATTCTCATGGTTTATGTTAAAGGTGTTTAAGCTTTATCTTAATATTTTAAATTCATTAATTCAAAATTTCTAAAAAATAGAGCAATTGTAAAAAATTAACAATTACTAAACGTTTCAATTTCGTTATCATTCTACCTAAATTATAATTTAATTGTATAATTTCAACTATTGCTTTACAGTATCATACTATATAACTCCACAGCTTACAATTATACCATAATAATGACAGATATAGCGTATTAGATTTTAATTAGCTTAAATATTTATTGCTCAATTACCCTTTATGTGTTATCTTAATAAAGTATGTAAGTAGTAATGTGTATTTATATTTATTAAAGGAGGTACTTTCATGGGTAAACAATGTTACGTAACAGGTCGTAAAGCTTCGACTGGTAATAATCGTTCACACGCTTTAAATGCGAACAAACGCAGATGGAACGCTAACCTTCAAAAAGTTAGAATTCTTGTAGACGGAAAACCAAAAAAAGTTTGGGTTTCTGCACGTGCTTTAAAATCTGGTAAAGTTACTAGAGTTTAATAAATATAATGCACAAAAAATGTCCTTATGTGGAGGAGCACATTTTTAGACCTTAAAGGCAATTTGCCTCTAAGGTCTTTTTTATTATTATAAAAATTTTAATCAGTACTTCTCATTTGTAAGACAGTGCCCTTTTCCACATTGACTTTTGCAACCTTTGTTGTAATTTCATTAGAAATAGTTAATGTTGACCCCAATTCTAAATGTTCATTGCTCAAATTATATTTAAACCCTTCTAAAGACAAACTTACTTCATCATTTAATGGAATAAATGAAATGTATGGATAGGTGCTATCTTGTTTAACTTGATGTTCACCTTCGTTAAGTAATGTAATTTCATTTTGAACATCTATAACTCGAAGATGAATATGACGCTCTAAATATTCAGGCTTTTGTAAAATTTGAAGTACACCCATAAAATGGTCTAATCTCCCGCCAGTTGCTCCGTAAATAGTTATTGTAGAATATCCTTGTTGAACGGCTTTTTGCACGCCTAGTGCGAGATCAGTATCATCTTTTTCAGCTTTTACTGGATGAATATTTAATTGATCTTTTAATATATGACGTTCCTCTTCATTAACCGAGTCGAAATCTCCTACTGAAAATACAGGCTCTATACCATTTTCAACTAGTATCAATGCACCTCTATCAATACCGGCCCATTGTGATTGTTGTTCTAACTTAAATAATTGAGTGGGCAATAATCGATCCGAACATAACAAATTAATTTTCATAATAAATTAGCCTTTCAATGCATTAGTGACCTTTGCATAATCATTTTGTTTAAAAAAGTATGAACCTGTAACAAGCATTGTTGCTCCCTGCTCTACACAATATTTACTTGTTGAATCATTAATGCCTCCATCAACTTCAATATCAAATGTAAGATTATTCTCATGTTTTATTTGGTTAAGTTGTTCGATTTTATTAATACATTGTTCAATAAATGATTGCCCACCAAATCCAGGATTAACTGTCATAACCAAAACATAATCTACAATACTTAACACAGGTAAAATGGACTCTACAGGTGTGCCTGGATTGATTACAACTCCAGCTTTCTTGTTAAGTAATTTAATTTCTTCAATTGCACGATGTATGTGAGGTGTAGCTTCAACATGCACTGAAATCATATCTGCGCCATGATCTGCAAATAATTGAATATAGTTTTCAGGCTGTTCGATCATCAAATGTACGTCAATTGGTAGGTTAGAATAACTGCGTACTGCATCTAAAAGTGGTATACCTATCGAAATATTAGGTACAAATTTCCCATCCATCACATCGAAATGTAAGCCATCAACATTCGCTTTTTCTAAACGATCTAATTCCTCTTTTAAATTTAAAAAATCAACGGATAAAAGTGAAGGTAAAACCTTAACCATTAATATCGTACCTTTCTATTAGAGATTTCATTAAATAACTGTAAATAATGCTCATATCTAAATTGAGCAATTTTCCCCTCATCAACTAAATGTTTAACATTACATTTAGGTTCTTTGATATGATTACAATTTCTAAATTTACAATTTTGTCCCGCGTCTTTAATATCAACGAAGTAATTTTTAAGTTCATCCTTTTCAATATGATCAAAATCAAGCGCACTAAATCCTGGCGTATCAGCAATAAATCCATGATTTCTCTCATATAATTCAACATGTCTCGTCGTATGCTTACCTCTATTCAATGATTTAGAGATATCATTTGTTTCAAGGTTTAACTCTGGGCGATAATGGTTAAGAAAAGTAGTTTTACCTACACCTGATTGTCCACTTAAAACAATTAAACCATGATTCCACTCATCTACAATAGAGACCCTATCATCATTTTTACTAATAAACTGTGTAGGATATCCTATATCTTGATATAGGTCTAGCATAGCTTGAATATATTCTTGATTATCCTGTGTCGTTAAATCTTTCTTAGTAATTAATATACGAGGTTCTAAATCATAAGAATGTGCTACGACTAAGAAACGATCAAGTAATTGAGTTGAAAATTGAGGCTCAACAGCACTCATTACAATAACAAGCTCATCAATGTTACTGACAGGTGGTCGTTTGAGTTCATTGTCTCTGTCATGAACATGATGAATATAGCCTTCTTGTTCATTTTGAACTTCAAAATCGACGATATCTCCTACTACTGGAGAAAATTTTTTCTTTCTAAACAATCCTCGTGGCTTAGTGTCAAATCGAACACCATCAACATCTACTTGGTAGACACCACTAATTAATTTGACGATACGTCCAGTCTTCAAATCGACACCTCTCTAGATTTTTTTCTATTCATAGTATATCAAAATCGTTATAAATATAATACGTATAACTTCGTTTCTCAATAGTATATACTTTGATTAAAAATCGATAAAACTATCTTGTCACTTTTCTAAGCAAGTGATACGATTTTTACATCTGTGAAAAAGGAGGGATAGTCATGCCTAAGCAAAATTTAGACAGGCACATTAATTTTTTATTATTAATTGGTATCATGTTGGTAGCAGCAAACTTACGAGCACCCATTACCTCTGTTGGCGTGGCGTTACCTTCAATTAAAGATACATTACATACAACTAATAGTGCGCTTAGTTTAATGACTGTAGTACCTTTAATAGCATTTGGAGTTGTATCATTTTTTGCTTCAAAAATAGGCAATACATTTGGATTAGAACGAACAATATTTGGAGCTTTAATCTTTATATTTATAGGTATTTTATTACGGTCAATAATTGGATTGAGTTGGCTTTATATTGGCACAACACTCATTGGCATAGGTATTGCCTTTGGCAATGTATTAGCACCAGCCATAGTCAAAACACGATTTCCCTTTCATATTGGTATCATGACAGGGCTATATACCGTAGTAATGAATGTAGTTGGAAGTTTAAGTTCTTCAGCCATAAGTCCGTTAACCTCACGTTATAACTATGCAATTGCATTAGGACTAATGTCTATTATTACATTATTCACAATTATAATTTGGACTTTTCAACTGAAGCAACAACCGCCTAAAGCTACCAACTCTGTTCATAGTCAAATCAACATTTGGAAGTCTTTATTGGCTTGGAGGGTAACCATTTTTATGGGAGCACAATCTCTGATCTTTTATACAATTATTAATTGGTTACCAGAATTACTCACGGATCATGGCATATCTATACAAACTTCAGGTATTTACGTATCAATATTACAAATCGCTATTATACCTTTAACTTTCATCACACCTATTGTTGCTACAAAAATGAAATCACAAGTACCCTTAACATTATTAACGAGCGTTCTATTCATGATAGGTGTACTTTGTTTAATATTCGTTGATTACAAATATGTATGGTTAGGCATCATACTCATAGGTGTAGCAAGTGGTCTAGCATTTGGATTAGCTAACACATTATTTGTTGTACGTACCGAAAGTGGACAAACAGCAGCGAAATTGTCTGGGATGGCACAGTCTATTGGTTACTTATTAGCTGCTATTGGCCCATTCTTATTTGGAATTTTCCACGATATCACGCATAACTGGACACTTTCACTAAGTGTGTTATTAGTTACTTCACTACTCATTCTTCTATTCGGAACGAAAGCAGGTAGTCAAACAACTATTGAACAAACGAAAGCGAAATAAATACAGAATAATACAAATGAGCCCCTTTCAAAAGTTGAAAGGGGCTCATTTCATATTTTATTATTAGTCATCGTAGCCAACATCTTTATCGGCAACAATTTTATTATCAACACGTACAGTGTATCCCGCAGTTTTACCTTTTTCTATTTTTAAAGGTATGCTTATTGTTTTATCCTTAGTAATTTTAAAAGTTTGAGATGCGGAATTTCCAGAGTTATCTTTGTCTCTTATAAAGACTTCTACTGTTTGGCTTTTACCTTTACTACCTGAGTAGGGCACTTTAACTGTTTCAGACGTTGATTTCACATCGCTATCATCACTGTCATCATCGTCCTCATTTGACTTGCCTTTTGAAACTGTTAAATTAATTATAGAACCTTCATCTACAGATTTATTTTTAGGTGATTGAGATATAATATTTCCTTTTTTAACTTTATCATCATTTTCTTGAGTAGCTTGTACTTTAAATCCTTTAGATTCCAACTCTTTTTTGGCTGATGAATAAGATTTATTTTCAAAATCACTCACATAAACTTGACGCACACCTAGTGACTCATAGATTTTAATATGATGATCATTTAGAGCAACTTCACTATTTGCTTCAACACTTTGTTCTGAAATTAAACCTTTGTCTACTGAGTGACTATAAGCTTGTTCAACATCAATATCTTTTAAACCTAAATTTTTCAGCTTTTTAACTGCTTCATCTTTAGGCAGTCCTACAAGATTTGGCATTTTTACTTTTTGAGGACCTTTAGAAAGAATAATATCAATCGCTTCTCCTTCTTCTACCCGTTCACCGCTATTGGGTTCAGATTTGATGATTTGGTTTTCAGGATATTTATCACTATATTTCCTAGATATGTCACCCATGGTCAAATGATGATCCTTTAATATTTGCTCTGCTTCTTTTTCAGTTTTTCCTGATAAATCTGGCATTTCCTCATACTTACTACCAAAAACACCCATACCTATAAAACCAACTAATCCCGCTAACAATAACGCAAATATTAAAGATAGGACAGTGATTTTCATCTTAGAGTGTTTCTTCTTAGGTGGTGGTGAATAGCGACCTTCTAACGATTGAAATTCTTGCTGACGTACAGGTTCGTTAACAATAGGGATTTGCATTGTTTTATTTAAATCATCATCGTTATGAGTATCATTTATCTTTTTATTGAGTTCATCTTTAGTGAGCGGAACTGTTTTAGTTTTATCTAGTTCATATTTTTCCTCGTTCGCACGGTTCTCATGTAAAGCACTCGTTAAGTCATCACACATTTCTTGAACGGTATGATAACGATTATGTTTATCTTTTTCAGTAGCGCGTAGCACAACATTACTTAACGCTTGTGGTACTTCTTCGCGTTTATCAGTAGTAATATTTGGTATTGAATCTTGAATATGCTTAATGGCAATACTAACAGCAGTTTCTCCATTAAACGGAGGTTCACCTACTAACATTTCATATAGCACTATACCAATAGAGTAAATATCTGTACCTTCATCAGTTGATTCACCTTTTGCCTGTTCTGGTGAAAGATATTGTACTGTTCCGAGCACGTGATTCGTCTGTGTTAAGGATGTTTCACTTAGCGCTTTAGCTATACCAAAATCAAAGATTTTCAATGTTTTGTTTTTATCTATTAATACATTTTGTGGTTTAATGTCACGATGCACAATTCTCATATCATGTGCGTGTTTGATACCACTTAAAATTTGCTCGGTAAATTTTATTGCTGTTTCTACACTTAGAGGACCATGACTATGTATATATTCAGCTAATGTAGGGCCTTCAATATATTCCATTACTAGGTAGAAACATTCGTCTTCTTCATCTACATCAATCATACTCACTATATTTTCATGTGATAGCTGAGAAGAATTATGTACCTCTCGTTCAAAGCGTTTTAAGGTTTCTTCCTTTTCACGAGGTGGAATAGAAATAGCTTTTATTGCGACTTTACGATTAAGTATTGTATCTTCTGCTAAATATACAATACTCATTCCTCCGCCACCAAGTTTATCAATTACTTTGTAGCGTTCATTAACCATCTTTCCTATCATACTTTGTCACCTTCTATCGATGACAGTATGAAACTTACATTATCTTTGGAGTCATGGGACATCGCTAAACGCATTAGACGTTCACAATGTGATTCAATTGTGTCATCTTGATTAAGCTCCTCCTGGATTTCGTAATCTCTAACATAATCTGTTAATCCATCTGTATTTAATAACAAGAAGTCATAAAAGTTAGTTCTTTTAACAAATAAATCAGGTGACACGCGTTTGTCAGTCCCCATAACTTTAGTGATGATATTTCTTTGTGGATGATTAAAAGCTTCTTCTTTAGAAATTTGACCAGTGACAACGAGATGATTAACAAAGGAATGATCACTTGTAATTTGCTCTATTTGTCTTTGATTAATAACATAAGCGCGAGAATCTCCAACATTTGCTACCACAACTTGCTTGTCATAAACAATAGCGCACACGAGTGTTGTACCCATACCATGATAATCTGGATTTTCTTGAGCATAGTTATACAAATGAAAGTTGATATCTTTAATGTTTGAACGCAACCATGATTCAGCCTGATGGATTTCAATGAGGTTTTCATCTTCAAAACGTTTTTGAAGTTCATACGTAACGAATTGACTCGCTACTTCACCGGCTTTATGACCACCCATGCCATCGCATAAAACTAACAATTGTTGCTGAGTTTGGTTATAAAAAATACCGCCAGCGTCTTCATTCTTTTCTCTGTGTTGACCAGTATCCGTGAAAAATTGTGCGTTTAACATATGTCTTTACCTCGTTTCTACTTGTCGTTCCTTTGCTCTTAATTGACCACACGCTGCATCAATGTCTGATCCTTGTTCACGTCTTATTGTAGCATTGATTCCTAATCTCTTTAATTCTTTTTCAAATTTAAAAATATCATCCTTTGGAGTTTTCACATAATTACGTTCAGGTACATGGTTGACTGGAATTAGATTAACATGACAATTTAAATTTTTAATTAGATGTGCTAAATCTCTTGCATGTTCTAGTTGGTCATTAACTCCACCGAATAAACCATATTCAAATGTAACACGTCGCTTAGTTTGTTCCTGATAATATTTAATTGCTTCCATTAATTTCTCAACATTATAAGCTCGGTTAATCGGCATTAAACGAGAACGAATTTCGTCTTTAGCACCATGTAGACTAACTGCAAAATTGATTTGGATGTCTTCTTCAGCGAAATCATAAATTCTAGGAATAATACCAGAAGTGGACACTGTAATATGACGTGCCCCAATATTTAAGCTGTTATCATCGTTAACGATTCTTAAGAAATCCATCATCTCATCATAATTTTCAAAAGGTTCACCAATACCCATGATTACGATTTGAGAGACGCGTTCATCTGTTTCATCTAAAGCTTTTTGAACTGTCAGTACTTGAGATACTATTTCGCCCGCTTCTAAGTTTCGCTTTAAGCCACCTAAAGTTGAAGCGCAGAATGTACAACCGATACGACAACCCACTTGTGTTGTGACACAAACTGAATTACCGTATTCATGTCTCATCAATACAGTTTCAATTGTATAACCATCTTGTAATTCAAATAAAAATTTAATCGTTCCGTCTTTACTTTCTTGTTTAACTACTGTTGTCAACGTAGTCATCGCAAAATTATCTTTTAAAACTTGACGTAAATCTTTAGAGAGATTCGTCATTTCATCAATACTATCCACTCTTTTTTGATATAACCATTCAAAAATTTGTTTAGCTCTAAATTTTTGTTGCCCATGATCAATCAACCACTGCTGCATTTCATCGTAACGCAAAGAATAAATCGATTGTTTATCAAAATTAGGTAAGAACTTATTCTTTTTCTTTTTTTCTGCAGTAATCATTCTTAACTTTCCTTTCTTTTAATTTGAGTTATAAAGAATCCATCAGAGTCAAAATCTTGTGGTAATATCTGTAATGTCTTAACTTGCTTTCCAGTAACAGGGTGTTGGAAAGGCTCAAATTCAAACTCTTCGTTTTGTTTTAAAAATGTATAAATTACATTCTCATTTTCCATCTGTTCTATTGTACATGTTGAATACGTAATTGTACCACCAGGTTTAATATTATGTTTAATATTCTCTAATATTTGTAGTTGTAAATCAACAAGTGATTGAATACTATCTTGAGACTGAGTATATTTTATTTCAGGCTTATGTCTTAACACACCTAAACCACTACAAGGTGCATCGACTAAAATTTTATCGTACAGCCCATCATAAGGTGCAGTTGCATCATGTTGGAACGCATGAATATTATCTAGCTTTAATTTTTTAATATTATGCTTAATAAGATCAATTTTATGGGAATGTATATCTGTAGCATCAATTTGCCCTTCTGGAGATAATATTTCCGCCATATGACAAGCCTTTCCTCCAGGAGCACTACAAACATCTAATACTTTATCATCTCTACCTAACTTCATGATATGAGCTACCATCATCGAACTCTTATCTTGAATGGAGACATAACCATCTTTAAACGCTCTTGAATTTACAATAGTTTGCCCGCTTACATGCAAACAAAAAGGTAAAATACCATCTTTTTCAACATTGAATCCTTCATTTTCCAATTTATTAATGATGTCATCTACAGAACCACGTGAAATATTCGCTCTAACTGTTGTCTTGACAGGAGCTAATAATGACTGAGCAATTTCTTCCGTCGTCACAAGACCATAATGCGTTACCCAGTGATTAACTAACCATTTAGGTAAACTATACTCTAAAGCAATTCGTTTCTTATCATCTTTTATTTCTTGAAAATGAGGCAATTCACTTCTCATCATTGAACGTAAAATACCGTTGACGATATTACCATTATGATGGCCACCTCTTTGCTTAGCAATATCAACTGCTTCATTAATAATCGCATGATCGGGAACTTTGTCGAGATAAACATATTGATAAATACTCATCCATAAAAGCTGGCGTACCCACCCTTTTATTTTAGTTTTAACAAAAGGTTTTAGAATATAATCCAATGTATATTTTCGTTTAATTGTTCCGTAAACAAGCTCAGTAAATAAATTCCGATCAACATCAGCGATGATATTGGAAGATAAAACTTCATTAATTTTTAAATTACTATATGCGCCTTCATTTAATATATGTTGGATAGTTTCGAATGCATGGGCTCTTACAGAATTCATCATATCAATTGCTTCCCTACTAGTGACTCTTGAACGCCACTAAGATAATTAGCTACTAACATACGTTTTTTTCCAGCGAGTTGCATATCCGTTAATGCAATAGCATCATTAGAACCTGTTCCAATAATGATAGCTTTTTTAGTCGTTTCAATGATTTTACCAGGATTACCATTCTTACCTGAGATAATGTGAGATGAATATAATTTAAGATTTTTGTCATCCATAGTGGTATATGCTACTGGCCATGGAGATAAGCCACGTATGTGATTATGAATATCTTGAGCGCTTTGATTCCAATTAATTCGTTCATCTTCTCTACTAATGTTAGAAGCAAATGTCGCTTCTGAGTCATCTTGAGGGATGCTGTCATTCGTTTCATTAACAATAGAAGGAAGTGTATCTTTGAGTAAATCCGCACCAAGGAAACTTAATTTATCATGCATTGTACCTACATTATCATCTTCCTCAATATTAATTGCTTTCTGAGAAATGATATTACCAGCGTCTAATTTTTTCACCATATACATTATCGTTATACCTGTCTTTTCTTCACCATCTATAATTGCTTGGTGAATGGGTGCTCCACCACGATATTTAGGTAGTAATGAAGCATGTACATTAATCGCTCCTAAACGTGGTGCGTTAAGTAGAGACTCAGGTAGTAACTGGCCAAATGCAGCGGTAACAATTAAATCAGCATCTAACGTTAATAATTCTTCAAGTTCTTCTGAACCTTTAAGTTTTTCAGGCTGATAAACATCAATGTTATGTTCAAGCGCTACTTTTTTAACTGGTGGTGGTGTCATGACTTTTTTACGACCAACTGGACGATCGGGTTGTGTCACTACTGCAATCACGTCATGTTCTGCAATTAACATTTCTAGTACTTTAGTTGAAAAGTCAGGTGTTCCCATAAATATAATTTTACTCATTTTCAAAATATGCCTCCACTTCATCTTCATTTAAAATACGATTCGCTTTATCTGTAAAAAGGATACCATTTAAATGATCTACCATATGTAATATCATTCGAGCTACATCATCATAAGCAGTCAATTCAACTTGATTTCCATTTACATCATTGCATTGTAAAACAATCATTTTACTTCTAGTTACTTCACCAAAAACATTAGGTAAAGAAACTGAACCTTCAAGGTCTGTAATTTCCTCATCAGAATAACTTTTGATGACTGGGTTGATTAATTGAAGAAGCCCTTCAAGTTCCATATCGATTAATGCAACACGTTGATTCACACCAATTTGTGGTGCACTAATTGCAGCAGCCTCTTCTTCATATAGAGTATCTTCCAAATCCTTTAACAATGATTTTAACTGGTCATCATATTGATTCACGGTCTTGCTTTCTTTTTTTAGTAACGGATGTGTAGACTTAACCAATTTCTTTACTGTCATGCTAACGGCTCCTCATTAAAATTCATCATATCATTATAACTTACTTAAATTGAAATTGCGACCTTTCTTGAAAGTGTGATTAATTATTTAAATTTCTTGCAACTTTAGTCTGAATTTGATTAAAGAGAAAGTAAAATAATTGATTTTATATTGTGACCTAATAAAATACTAAGTAAGGTAAGTTTAATAATAACTTAAATTTCTGACCGGAGGTGACCATCATGGAAGTAAATAAAGTGATATATATTTTATTAGCTGTTTTTCTAGGGAGCTTCGGCATCCACAAATTTTACGCTGGTAAGTCGTTCCAGGGTATTATGCATCTTTTATTCTGTTGGACAGCCATTCCTCATATTTTAGCTATTATCAGTGCCATTTTAACTCTATTCAGACCAGCTGATGAAAATGGTAATGTTACAATGTAAATTTAGAAGTTTATAGCTGTTTCTAATATATATTTTAAAAAGGCAATTTCTGTAAAGTTAATACAGAAATTGCCTTTTTATATTTATCATGTTAATACACTTTTTTAATATCACATCATCATTTGTGGGTTAATATCAATTTTAAGTGCTAATTTTTCTTTTACATACTGGTCATGATAGTAATCGTCTAAATATTGAAGTGCCTGATGTAATTGTGGTTCACTTTTATACTTTACTAATATTTGAAAACGGTATTCATTATTTATTCTAGATAATGCTGCAGGAGATGGCCCTAATACTAAAGCTTTCTCACTTAAATGTTGCAATAATATTTGGTGAATGTGTTTTGACGCTTCCATCACTTTTTTCATATCTCTATGAGAAATTGTAAAATTGATCAAGAAATAATAAGGTGGGTATTTCCCTAGTTTACGAAAGTTCATTTCTTTTTGATAAAACGTGAGGTAATCGTTAAGTTTCACATCTTCAATAGCATAATGTTCCGGATTATATGTTTGTATGATGACCTGACCCTCTTTTTCATGGCGCCCAGCACGACCGGAAACTTGAGTCAATAATTGATACGTTCGTTCACTTGCCCGGAAATCAGGCAAATTAAGCATGGTGTCTGCATTCAACACTCCGACTAATGTGATATTAGGGTAATCTAAACCTTTTGCAATCATTTGTGTACCTAAGAGGATATCCCCTTTACCCGCTTCAAAGTCATTTAATAATCTTTCATGTGCACCTTTCTTAGAAGTGGTATCTACATCCATTCGTATAATTCTTGATTCTGGAAATTCTTGATATAATAATTCCTCTACACGTTGTGTTCCTGTACCTACTTGTCTAATATGATCACTTTCACAATTTGGGCATAAATTAGGTGGTGTTTCTTGATAACCACAATAATGACATTTTAGTTGATCACTCGTTTTGTGATATGTCAATGAAATATCACAGTTAGGGCATTGCGGAACGTACCCACAATCTCTACATAACATAAATGAAGCATATCCTCTTCTATTTAAGAAAAGTACGATTTGTTCTTTTTTATTTAAGCGTTGTTGTATAGCTTCTTTAAGCGCATTGGAGAACATAGAACGATTCCCTTCGCTTAATTCTTCACGCATGTCTACAATATCAATATGAGGTAGTGCTTGTTGATTCACTCTATTTGGTAATGATAATAATTCGTAAACATCTTTCTCCGCTCTTGCATATGTTTCTAAACTTGGTGTCGCACTTCCGAGTATGACAGGGCAATGATGATATTGACTACGCCACTGTGCAATATCTCTCGCATGATATCTTGGATAATCTTCTTGTTTATATGTAGATTCATGTTCTTCATCAATAATAATAATTCCTAAATTTTTAAAAGGTGCAAACACACTCGAACGTGCACCAACACTTACACGTGCACGCCCGTCACGGATTTTTTGCCATTCATCATAACGTTCACCATTAGATAATCCTGAGTGAAGTACAGCAACATCATCTCCAAAACGACGTTTAAATCGTAAAACCATTTGAGGCGTAAGTGCAATTTCTGGTACAAGCATCATCGCCTCTTTACCTTTGTTTAAAACTGCTTCTATGGTTTGTAGGTAAACTTCAGTTTTACCTGAACCTGTTACACCATGTAGTAAAAATGTTCTAGATTCATCATGATCAATTTTATTTTTAACAGCTTCATAAGCTAGTTGTTGATCAGTGGTAAGTTGACGTTTATCTTCTTGTTCAAATATACGATTCGCAAATGGATCACGGTTAACCTCAGCATCATATTTTTCAACGTAGCCCTTTTTAATTAGAGAATCTAAGCTAGACTTAGAGAACCCAATATCTTCTATCTCTTTTAAAAATATGGTACGATGCGATTCTTCTAATAAGAAAGCGTATAAATCATATTGTTTCGCATACTTTTCAAGTCGAGCTAGAACATCGTCCCCATTGAATTCTTCTTTTATAGCAATTGCTCTTTGTGTTTTCTTCTTAATATTTTGAGACAATAAAGTGACTTCTTGTACCAATCCCTCTTTCATTAGAGAAAGCATGTCGTCTAAATCATTATTATGTTGCGCGTCTTTGTATAAATAATGACCATCTTTATTAAATTTCTTCAAAATTGTTTTAGATAAATCATTTCCCTTAATTATTTCAAAAGCTTTATTGTATTTCGCTTTTATTGCACTTGGCAACATTGCTTCAAGTACAGATATACGTTTGGTGACATGATAATGACTCATCCATTCGCTTAATTGAACAAGCTCTGGAGTTAGCTCTGGTTGAATATCTTGAACTTCTTTAATAGCTTTAAGCTTGGAGATGTTAACATCTTCATCTGGCTTATCTTGAATATCCATCACGTAACCTTGAATAGTACGAGGCCCAAATGGAACAATTACACGCACACCAACCTGAACTACACTTTCTAAATGAGTTGGCACAATATAATCAAATTTAAAATCAACACTCTTGGATGGTATATCAACAATTACTTTTGCAATCATCATTGCCACCTAGTTTCTAATTCATCTAAAATTTGTTTAGCTAATTCTACTTTTTTACCCTTCTTTATACTAACCACATCTTTATTCTTAAAATGCATCATCAATTCATTATCATCAGAACTAAATCCTATAGATTGGTCACCTACATTATTCGAGATAATGACATCAGCATTCTTACGCGCTAATTTATCTTGCGCATATGCTTCAATATTTTGAGTTTCTGCAGCGAAGCCTACTAAGTATTGATGTTTTTTGTTATCACCTAAATACTTTAAGATATCAGTAGTACGCTTGAAGGTAACAGATAAATCCCCTTCACGTTTCTTCATCTTATGTTCAAGCACTTCTGAGGGTGTATAGTCTGAAACAGCCGCCGCTTTAAAAACAATATCTTGTGCATCATATCTTTCTTTTACGGCATTAAACATATCCTCTGCACTTTGAACATGTATCACGTTTATACCCGTAGGATCAGTTAACTGCGTTGGACCAGTTATGAGTGTTACTTCAGCTCCTCTATCTCTAAGAGCCTCAGCTATTGCAAAACCCATTTTACCTGAAGAACGATTTGTGACATATCTCACCGGATCAATCACTTCAACCGTAGGGCCTGCAGTTACTAAAGCTCTCTTTCCTGAAAATGAACTATCAGACGAAACTTTATCATTGTTGAAAAGTTGGTTAACCACGGACACAATTTGCAATGGTTCTTCCATTCGGCCTTTTGCTACATAACCACAAGCTAAATAGCCATCTCCTGGTTCAATGAATTGATAGCCATCTCCTCTGAGAACTTCAATATTATGTTGAGTACGAGGATTCTCATACATATGCACATTCATTGCTGGTGCAACAAACTTTGGTGTTTCAGTAGCAAGTAATGTTGATGTAATGATGTCGTCAGCGATGCCAACACTTAACTTCGCAATTGTATTAGCTGTAGCTGGCGCTATAATAATTGCATCTGCCCAGTCACCTAATGACACGTGTTGAATTTCTTCTGGTGTTTCTTCTTTAAAAGTATTGGTATAAACTGGATTTCTGCTAATTGCTTGAAATGAAAGTGGTGTGACAAACTCTTGTGCATGGTTAGAAAGCATTACTCTCACTTCATAACCCGCTTGTGTTAGCTTACTCGTTAAATCTATCGCTTTATATGCTGCAATGCCACCAGTTACAGCTAATAAAATGTGTTTCATTATATAATCTCCTTGATACTTTACTTAAAATATTCATTTAAAAGGTTAAAATGTTTAAGTTCTATGCTTATTTAGAGCATGATACCTGTTCTTCAAATTTAATTTTATTATACACAAATAAGTTTAATAATTAAAAAAACACACCTTAATTCATTACGGATCACACATCTCAAATATGTGTCCTTAATAAGGTGTGTCAAAATTATAGATTAAAGTAAAAATATTAACCTAAGTATTCTTCAGGAATGACTGGTTCAATTTTACCATCAGCAATTTCTTCTAAAGCTCTACCAACTGGTTTAGCTGAATGATAATTTTCAATAAGTGCTGTTTCATGTTTTTCGTCTAACTCGCGCGCTCTTTTAGCGGCAGTAGTTGCGATAAGATATTTAGAATTAATTTTTGCAGTAAGTTGGTTTAACGGTGGATTTAACATTATTTTTTTGCCTCCAATAACATTTTTCTATATTTAGCTTCGATGCGCTCTCTTTTTAAATGTTCAGCTTCTACTATAGACTGAATTCGATTTTTAGCAAGTTCAACTTCATCATTTACGACTACATAGTCATATAGATTCATCATTTCAACTTCTTTACGTGCTTCGTTAACACGACTTTGAATTTTCTCATCTGATTCAGTGCCTCTGCCAACTAAGCGCTCTCTTAAGTCGTCAAGACTTGGTGGCGCAAGGAAGATAAACAATGCATCAGGAAATTTTTTTCTTACTTGTTTTGCACCTTCAACTTCTATTTCCAAGAAAACATCATAACCTTGATCCATAGTATCTTTAACATATTGAACTGGCGTACCATAATAATTACCTACATATTCCGCATATTCAATAAATTGATCGTCCTTAATTAACTCTTCAAACTGCTCTTTCGTTTTGAAAAAGTAATCTACACCATCTACTTCACCTTCGCGCATGTTACGAGTAGTCATTGATATAGAGTACTTATATGAAGTAGTGGGATCATCAAAAATCTGTTTTCTAACAGTTCCTTTGCCAACACCAGAAGGACCTGAAAGAACAATTAGCAATCCTTTTTCATTATCCATGCCTTACGACCTCTCTAAGCTATTCTTCTATTATTTAAATATAATATCATACCAAACTAAAGAATGTATAGGAGTACTTTTATCATATTGATAAATAGTACTCCTTAATGCATTAACTTCAGTTAATGTATTCCTTAATCTAGTTAAAAACTATTTAGTGACTCTTAATGCATTAACTTTAGTTAATGTAATCCATTAATTCTCATATTGATAAATAGTACGCCTTAATGCCTTCATATCAATTAAATTATTTTACTTCTATTATTCACCATTTTATATTTTATAAAACTAAAACAATGACCGTATAAACAACGCATGTTAAAATATGATGAATGAAAATTTTTAAGGTGGCAGATAAATATGGCATATGATGGCTTATTCACTAAAAAGATGGTTGAATCACTTCAAAGTTTAGTTTCAGGCCGTATTCATAAAATCAATCAACCGGAAAACGATACTATTATTATGGTAGTACGACAAAACCGCAAAAATCATCAATTACTATTATCAATTCACCCTAGCTTTTCAAGGTTACAAATTACTGATAAAAAATATGATAACCCATTTAATCCACCTATGTTCGCACGTGTCTTTCGTAAGCATTTAGAAGGTGGCTTTATAGAAAATATACGCCAAATTGGCAATGACCGTCGCGTTGAAATTGATATAAAAAGTAAAGATGAAATCGGCGACACAATGCATCGTACAATTATATTAGAAATTATGGGTAAACACAGTAACCTTATTCTTGTAGATGAAAATCGTAAAATTATTGAAGGATTTAAGCATTTAACACCAAATACTAACCAATATCGTACGGTAATGCCTGGGTTTGAATATGAAGCTCCTCCAAGCCAAAATAAGTTAAATCCTTACGAAATTTCTGGACAAGAGGCTCTAAAATATATTGATTTTAATTCAGGTAAAATTTCTAAACAATTATTAAATTCATTTGAAGGGTTTAGCCCACTTATTACAAATGAAATAGTTAGTCGCCGACAATTTATGACGCAAGATACGCTACCTGAAGCATACGATGAAGTTATGGCTGAAACTCAATTATCTCCGACCCCTGTTTTTCATAAAAATCATGAGACAGGCAAGGAAGATTTTTATTTTATGAAATTAAATCAGTTTTATGATGATGTAGTAGAATATGATTCACTTAACGATTTACTCGATCGTTATTATGATGCTCGAGGAGAGCGAGAACGTGTTAAACAACGTGCAAATGATTTAGTAAGATTTGTACAACAACAGTTGCAAAAACAACAAAATAAATTAAGTAAGTTAATTGATGAATATGAGAGTGCTAAGGATAAAGAAACTCAACAACTTTATGGTGAATTAATCACTGCAAACATTTACAGAATTAAACAAGGTGATGAATCGGTAACAGCACTAAATTATTATACTGGCGAAGAGGTAACCATTCCGCTCAATCCAACCAAATCACCTTCAGTAAATGCTCAATACTACTATAAGCAGTATAATCGTCTAAAAACACGAGAACATGAATTAGATCATCAAATTCAATTAACGAAAGAAAACATTGATTACTTTTCAAATATTGAACAACAATTAGAACATATTACTGTTGACGATATAGATGATATTCGTGACGAATTAGCTGATCAAGGTTTCATGAAACAGCGTAAAAATACTAAAAAGAAAAAGAATGCGCAAATTCAACTACAAACATATCGCTCAAGTGACGGAGATACGATCTTAGTCGGTAAAAATAATAAGCAGAATGACTACTTAACAAATAAAAAAGCACAAAAATCTCATATTTGGTTCCATACTAAAGATATACCAGGTTCTCATGTCGTTATCTTAAATGATAGTCCTAGCGATGAAACAATTAAAGAGGCTGCAATGTTAGCTGGTTACTTCTCTAAAGCAGGAAATTCTGGTCAAATTCCAGTGGATTATACAGAAATTAGAAATGTTCACAAACCTTCAGGTGCAAAACCTGGCTTTGTGACATATGATAATCAAAAAACATTATATGCAACACCTGACTATGATAAAATTCAACAAATGAAAGAATCTTAATAAAAAACTCCGTACGATAACCTTGATAAGTTACCGTACGGAGTTTTTAAAATATTTTATTCTTATTCTGGTAAAGCGAGTTGGAAACTCACGCCAAACTTGTCTTGCACCCATGCAAATTCTCTAAAAGGTGGCATTTCAGTTTTAGGCATTAGAATAGCGCCTTCTTTTTTCAAACCACTAAATAAACGTTCCATTTCCATAGCATCCTTAACAGTGACATATAATGACATGGCAGGGTTCATAGGTAATTCTTCACCATTATTAGCATCAATTGCCATAAATACTTGACCATTTAAAGTAAAGATAGAGTGTTGTACTGATCCTGGAGTACCAGGGCCGTCTTCATCATATTTGACCATCGTCAATATTTCACTATCCTCGAATAAACTTGTATATAACTTAATTGCTTCTTCAGCTTGGTCGTTAAACATAAGAAATGTTGTTATTTTAGGTATTTCCACTTTATATCTCCCCTAGTTTTAAAAATTTAATTACTTTACCAATTTAAGTATCTCGTATATTATTTTAACATGATAACTCTTATATTGTAGAATATCGTGATACAGATGAAAAAACTATGTCTTCGTTTATTTGATGATTTATAAGATCGCTTACCCTAATCTTATTCTCACATAACAATATGAATATAATATTTTATATATAGGGAGGTTTACGGAAGATGTTAATTCACTACGGTTTACCCATTTTAATATTATTAATTGTTTTACTAATCGGTTGGTTGCTCACTAAAGTATTTATACGCTAATGAGAAAGAGCCAAAGTCTTGAAATTCCAAGTACTTTGGCTCTTAAAATTTTCATATTTAATTTTCGTCTATAATTGACCTTTATGACGTAAACTTTCTTTAGCTCTTTTAAATATATCACCAGAATGTGTAAACGCATTATCATTTACTGATTCTGAGAAATCTCGAACACTTTCGTCAATACTTTTTAAGTTTTTTGGGGATCTATAATCATCTTGTCTTTTTAGAAAATCATTACAATGCTTCATCGTAATATAAAGATGATTATTTTCATCTCTTTGCGTCATTCACTTTCCCCCTTTATAAACTTATCTTATGACAAGTTGTCTCTCCAATCAACTAAAGTCTGAATATCATCTTCAGAAATTTTTCCTTCTTCCCTCGCAACTTCAATTAATTCATTATAATTACTTAAAGTATAAAACGGAATTCCTGCTTTGTGGAATGTATCATCTGCTTTTTTCAGACCATACGTGAAAATTGCTACCACACCAAGTACATCAGCACCAGCCTCTTTTAAAGCTTCTACAGCTGTTACTGAAGAACCACCAGTAGAGATCAAATCTTCAACAACTACAACTTTTTTACCTTCGCTTTTAGCGCCTTCAATTTGATTCTGTTTACCATGGCTTTTACTTTTAGAACGAACATAGTTCATTGGTAGTTCCATATTTTCAGAAATATAAGCAGCATGAGGAATACCTGCAGTTGCAGTACCAGACACAATTTCTACCTCTGAAAAATGTTCATCTATTAAGCGTGCTAAACCATCTCTAATAGCATTACGCACTAACGGGTAACCTAGAGTGACACGATTATCACAATAGATTGGAGATTTAATCCCAGAACTCCAAGTATATAAATCATTCGGAGACAAGGAGACTGCCTCAATATCTAATAAAGCTTTTGCAATTTCTTTAGCCATTAACCTAACCAACTTTCTTTGATATTTTGATAGCTCTCTACAGGACGATCACTTTGTGTTATAGGTCTCCCGACTACTATATGTGTAGATCCTAAAGTTTGCGCTTCTTCGGGAGTAGTAATACGCTGTTGATCATTTTGAGCCGCGCCCTTAGGTCTAATTCCGGGAGTGACTTTCATAAATTCAGGACCTAATTCTCGAGAAATTAACTCAGCTTCAAGTGGTGAGCACACCACTCCGTCTAAACCAGCTTTATGAGCCAGGCGAGCATAATTCAGTACCGCTTCATCAATAGTCGTATGAATATTTTGCTCTTCATGCAACTGTTGTTCAGTAGTAGAGGTAAGTTGCGTTACTGCAATGATTTTAGTATTTGGATTAATTTTACTTAAACCTTTTTTAGCCTCTTCCATCATTTTCACACCGCCAGCTGCGTGAACATTAACTAAATCTACATCTAATCGCGCTAATCCTTCCATAGCTTTACTTACAGTATTAGGGATATCATGCAATTTTAAATCTAAAAAGATATCATGGCCTCTCTTTTTTAGAGATTGAATAAGTCCAGGACCTGTTTGGTAAAACAATTCCATACCAACCTTGACACACAATGGTTCATTAAATTGGTCTAAAAAGGTATTCACTTCTTCTGCAGATTTAAAATCTAATGCAATGATTGGTAAATTTCTCATTTAAATACTCCTTCAATCATTCATTCTTTGTATTACATATTTCTCATCGTGAAAGTCATACTTTCAATTACGTTAGTCAATGCACTTGCAGTATCAAGTGATGTCAGACATGGCACACCATTTTCAACAGTTGTACGGCGGATTTGGAATCCATCACGTTCAACCTCTTTACCTTTCGTCATCGTATTAATAACGATTTGTACTTCACCATTTTGAATACGAGTAAGTAAATCATCTTCGCCACCGATTTTACCTACAACTTCAACAGGTATTTGATTGTCTTCAAGTTTTTCAGCTGTACCTTTTGTTGCTAAAATTTTATAGCCAACTTCATTTAAGCGATGTGCTATTTTCACGATTTCATCTTTATCTTTATCACTTACTGTCATTAATACTGTTCCGTGATCTTTTACTTCTACACCGCTACCTGTAAGTCCTTTGTAAAGCGCCTTTTCAAGAGTAAGATCTTTACCCATAACTTCTCCAGTTGACTTCATTTCAGGTCCAAGCGTAATGTCTACGTTCTTCAATTTATTAAAGCTAAATACAGGAGCTTTAACGAAGACGCCCTCAGAGTATGGTTGAATTCCTTGATGATAACCTAAATCAGCTAATTTATGTCCCATAATAGAACGCATAGCAAGTTGTGCCATTTGAATGTCAGTAATTTTACTCAAGAATGGAACCGTTCGACTTGAACGTGGATTAACTTCTAACACATAAACACCATCATGAGCGATGACAAATTGTATGTTGATTAAGCCAATAATATTTAATCCTTTAGCTAATTTAATTGTATAATCTTCGAGCGTATCAATCTCTTCTTTAGTTAACGTTTGTGGTGGATATACTGCAATTGAGTCACCACTATGCACACCAGCACGTTCAATATGTTCCATAATACCAGGAATAATCACTGTATCTCCGTCACAGATAGCATCTACTTCGATTTCTTTACCTGTTAAATAACGGTCAACAAGTACTGGATGTTCTGGACTTGCTTTAACTGCTTGTGTCATATAGTTTTCTAATTCTTGGTCATTATCTACAATTTCCATAGCACGGCCACCTAATACGTAAGATGGTCGAACAACAACTGGATAACCAATTTCACGCGCATTTTCGAGTGCCTCTTTAGGAGATGTAGATGTTTTACCTTGAGGTTGTGGCACTTCAATTTGACGTAGTAACGCCTCAAATTCTTTTCTATCTTCAGCGCGATTTAGATCTTCTAAAGAAGTTCCCATGATTTGAACACCATGTTTAGCAAGTTTGTCAGCTAAATTGATGGCAGTTTGTCCACCAAATTGAACAACAACACCTTTAGGTTGTTCTAAATTGATGATATTCATTACATCTTCTTCAGTTAATGGTTCAAAGTATAATTTATCTGATATTGAGAAGTCAGTAGATACAGTTTCAGGGTTATTGTTTACAATAATAGCTTCGTAGCCTGCATCTTGAATTGCCCATACAGCATGTACAGTAGCATAATCGAATTCTACACCTTGACCAATGCGAATAGGACCTGAACCTAATACGAGAATTTTCTCTTTATCCGTTACAACAGATTCATTTTCAGATTCATACGTTCCATAATAATAAGGCGTTGTCGATTCAAATTCTGCTGCACATGTATCAACCATTTTATATACAGGTTTAATATCATTTTTCACTCGTAATTGGTAAACATCGTCTTCATTCATATCCCAACGATGAGCGATTACTTTATCGCTAAAGCCATAATCTTTAGCATATTTAAGATATTCCAAATCACCTTGATGTTCTTTTAATTCGTGTTCAATGTTGATGATGTTTTGGAATTTATTTAGGAAGAAATAATCAATTTTCGTCATTTTATGGATTTCTTCTAAAGTTGTACCTCGACGAATAGCTTCTCCAATAAAGAATAGTCGTTCATCATCTTGGTGACCAATACGTTCTTTAATGTAGTCTAAATCAAAGCTCTCACCATTTGGTAAACCTAAGTGATGCACACCATACTCAAGTGAACGAATCGCTTTAAGTAATGATTCTTCGTAAGTACGTCCAATTGCCATGACTTCTCCAGTTGCTTTCATTTGTGTACCTAGTTCACGTTCACCTTTTTCAAATTTATCAAATGGGAAACGAGGAATTTTAGAAATAACATAGTCCAATGTTGGTTCAAAAGCTGCATAAGATGTTCCAGTAATAGGATTTAACATTTCATCTAAAGTTAAACCTACTGCAATTTTCGCTGCTAATTTAGCAATTGGATAACCTGTAGCTTTAGAAGCTAAAGCTGATGAACGAGACACTCGAGGATTCACTTCAATAATGTAATAATTGAGAGAATGTGGATCTAGAGCTAGTTGTACATTACAGCCACCTTCAATACCTAATGCTCTAATTACATTTAATGACACATCACGTAACATTTGGTATTCAACATCTGACAACGTTTGACTTGGAGCTACGACAATGGAATCCCCTGTATGTATACCAACTGGATCGATATTTTCCATGTTACAAACAACAATGGCATTATCATTTTTATCACGCATGACTTCGTATTCAATTTCTTTATAACCTGCTATTGATTTTTCGATTAAACACTGTGTAGCTGGACTATAATGTAATCCATTACTTACAACTTCTTTTAAATCGTCATCGTTGTAGCAGATTCCACCACCAGTACCGCCCATAGTGAAGGCTGGTCGAACGATGAGTGGATAACCCACTTGTTCTTTAAATTCAAAGGCTTGTTCTACAGTATTAACAATGTCACTTTCAGGTACAGGGACATTTAAATCATTCATTAATGTTCTAAACATTTCTCGGTCTTCAGCTTGTTGAATAGATTCAAGCTCAGTTCCTAAAAGTTTCACATTATTCGCAGCAAGTACGCCACTATCGTGGAGTTGAATTGCCATATTTAAACCAGTTTGTCCACCTAGAGTAGGTAACAATGCATCTGGTTGCTCTTTACGAATAATACGAGCAATAAAATCATGAGTTAGCGGCTCAATATAGACTTTATCAGCAATTTCTTTATCAGTCATTATTGTCGCAGGGTTAGAGTTAACTAAGATGACTCTATATCCCTCTTCTTTAAGAGCAAGACATGCTTGCGTACCTGCATAATCAAATTCTGCAGCCTGACCTATAATAATTGGTCCTGAACCTACTACTAAAATTGTTTGAATATCGTCGCGTTTAGGCATTAAAATGACGCTCCTTTTCTTTGAACTCATTCATCATCGTTATAAACTCATCGAATAAATAGTTTGAATCGCTTGGGCCCGGTCTTGCTTCAGGATGATATTGTACTGAGAAAGCAGGTAATTGTTTATGTCTCAAACCTTCAACTGTCCCATCATTAAGCGCAATATGTGTCACCTCTAAATCAGTATTTTCAAGTGAATCACGATCAATAGCATAGCCATGATTTTGACTGGTGATGTCTACTTTACCTGTTCTTAAATCCTTAACAGGATGATTAGCACCACGATGACCGAACTTCATTTTGAAAGAAGTGGCACCTTGTGATAAAGCAAAAAGTTGATGTCCTAAGCATATTCCGAAGAATGGTATTTTACCTAAGATACCTTTGATCATTTCGATAGCAACTTCAACTTCATCTGGGTCTCCAGGACCGTTAGATAACATCACTCCATCTGGTGACATGCCTAAAATTTCTTCTGCTGTTGTATTGTATGGTACAACTGTTACATTACAACCACGTGTATTTAGTTCACGAACAATGTTTTGTTTCTTACCAAAGTCGAGTAAAACCACACTTAAATCTGAACCTGTTGATACGTATGGTGTTTTAGTAGAGACTGTTTGAACTTCATCTCTTGGTAATTCAGCAGTTTTTAAATGTTCTACAAGCGCTTGAATGTCATCTTTATTATCTGTAAATCCAGCTCTCAATACACCGTGTTGGCGAATCTTACGTGTGATACTTCTTGTATCCACGCCAGAAATACCTGGAATATGATATTGAACAAGTACTTCGTGTAATGTTTTTTGGTGTCTAAAGTTACTAGGATGTGTGCTTGCCTCTTTCACTACTACACCATTCAATGTCGGTGTCAATGATTCAAAGTCATCACGGTTAATACCATAATTCCCAATTAATGGGTAAGTAAATGTAATGATTTGACCTGTATATGAGGGGTCAGAAATAGTTTCCTGATACCCCGTCATTGCAGTATTAAATACGATTTCGCCTATTGAAAGATCATCTGAACCTAAGCGATATCCTTCATAATAAGAGCCATCTTCCAGTACAAGATAACGTTTTTCAAGCATCTATTTTTCCTCCTCAAATACTACTTCGCCTTTAACCATTGTTAAAATCGGATTACCATAAACTTTTTCACCGATAAATGGTGTATTGTCCGCTTTAGATAAGAAGTCTTCACTTCTGATTTCTTTATCATTATTTAAATCTATAATTGTTAAATCAGCATAACTATCTTTATGCAATTTACCATAGTTTAAATTAAAGATTGTTGCAGGTTTAATAGTGAAATAATCCACTAACTGTTGAAGTGACCAATTACCTCTTCTTACAAAGTGAGTGTATAATAATGGGAAAGCTGTCTCACTACCCACGATACCAAACGGTGCTTGAGTCATTGGTTGATCTTTTTCTTCTTTTGCATGTGGCGCATGGTCAGTTGCTATACAATCAATCGTTCCATCTAATAAACCTTCTAATAATGCTTCTCTATCTTCTTTACTTCTTAATGGTGGGTTCATTTTATAGTTTGCATCATCGCCTGGTACATCATTTTCAGTTAAAAGTAAGTGATGTGGAGTTACTTCTGCAGTGACGTGAATGCCAGCTTTCTTAGCATCTCTAATCACACGTACACTTTCTTTAGTAGAAACGTGACATACATGATAATGACATCCTGTAGCTTCAGCTAATAAGACATCTCTAGCGATCTGCACTGATTCAGCAATGTTTGGTATACCTGGAATACCAAGTTCTTCACTACGTTTACCTTTATGCATTGCGCCACCATAAATCAAGCTATTATCTTCGCAATGTGCTACGATTGGTTTTTTAACGCGTGCTGCTTGTTTCATAGCCGCATACATCATACTAGCTTGTTGAACACCTACACCGTCATCTGTAAATGCGAATACCCCTTCTAGTGCTAACTCTTTGAAATCAACAAGTTCTTTTCCAGCTTGTCTTTTGGTAATAGATGCATAGGGTAACACACGTACTTTAGCTGTTTCTGAAATTCTTTGTCTTAATTCTCTAACATGTTCAACTGAATCTGGAACTGGTCTTGTATTAGGCATTGGGCATACAGTAGTGAATCCCCCTCTTGCAGCTGCTTTTGTACCAGTTTCAATTGTTTCTTTATGTTCCCCACCTGGCTCACGTAAATGCACGTGAACGTCAACAAATCCTGGTGCGATTAAATTTCCTTTAGCATCGATAACTTCAATATTAGGAGATGAAGAATTGATTTTACTACTAATTGTTTTAATACGTTTACCATCAATTAAAATCTCAGTATCTTTTAAAATTCCGTTTCTTAAGATTTTTCCATTTTTGATTAATTTCATTTTAAAATAACCCCTTCCTATTTTAAAAGCGCGCTTATAACTGCCATTCTTAAATACATCCCATTTTCCATTTGTTTGAAAATACGTGATTTGGGTGCTTCTACTAAATCACTTTTAATTTCGACTCCTCGATTGACTGGAGCAGGATGCATGACAATGGCTTCATCTTTTAATTTATCATATCTTGACTGAGTTAACCCATATTGTTGATGATATTCCTCTGCCGCAAAATTAGCTTCACCAGCAATGCCGTGTCTTTCATGTTGAACTCTTAACAACATCACAATATCGACTTGATCAATCACATCATCTATATTAACGTATGGCGCCTCTAATGTCTCATCTACCCATTCTTCAGGACTAGAGAACATGACATTTGCACCTAATGCTCTTAAACTATGATAATTACTTCTGGCTACTCGAGAGTTTTTAATATCACCGCAAATTAACACATTCAACCCATCAAATGACCCATACTCTTCGTAAATAGTCATTATATCTAGCAAACTTTGTGTAGGATGTTGACCACTTCCATCTCCAGCGTTTGCTATAGGTACATTAATGTTTTCTAATTCCTCGTAATAAGCATTTTGAGAGTGACGAATGACTAATAAATTAACTCCAATACTTTCTAATGTTTTACAAGTATCATATAACGACTCGCCTTTTTTAACTGAAGAGGTACTCGTTTCAAAACTCACTTGTTTTAATCCTAATTTGAGTTCAGCTACTTCAAAACTACACTTTGTTCTTGTTGAATTTTCAAAGAATAAGTTCGTTACATACGTATCATTAAACTGCGGTAAAGCTCTTTCACCTGATTTATACTGGCTTGCAGTTGTAACTAAATCATATATTTCATCCGTTGATAGATGTTCCATAGATAATAAATTTTTCATATAGCGCCCTCCTAATGGATTAAATCTTAATTTTCTTCTTTTTTATCTTTTGGCAAAATTAAATTTAAAATAATTCCAGAAAGTGCGGATAATGCCATACCTTCAATTTGTAAATTAATTCCAATACCTTTTAAATTGATAAGTAAATTACCAATACCTACTACAAGTATTACTGATGCAATGACTAAGTTACGGTTGCTTGAAAAATCTACATTGCTTTCAACTATCATACGCAATCCACTAGCAGCAATAATACCAAATAATAGTATCGAAACACCGCCCATGACAGGAGTAGGTATAGATGAAATTAACGCAGTAAATTTACCTATGAAAGCTAGAATGATAGCGATAACTGCTGCTCCACCAATGACGTAAATACTATATATTTTAGTAATCGCTAGTACGCCTATATTTTCACCATAGGTTGTACTTGGAGGCCCACCGATAATACTCGCAAACATTGTAGATACCCCATCTCCAATAATTGATTTATCCAATCCTGGATCTTTAAAGAAATTACGGCCTACTATTTTATTGATAACCATTTGATGACCGATGTGTTCACTTACTGTTACGAATACAACGGGTATCATGACTAATACCAATCCTAAATGGAATGATGGTGTGTAATCTTTGAATGGTAAATATATATGTGGAAAATCTAACCATTTGGCGTGGGCAATAGGTCCAAATTTTACTAAGCCCATGAAAATAGAAACAATATAACCAACTACAATACCAATTAATACAGGTATCAGTGATAAAAATCCTTTAAAGAAACCTTGTACTACGATTGTGACTATGAGTGTAATTAGAGCTACAAGTAAATAACTTAAGTTATAACCTTTCATATCTGAAGAATTCTCATACATGGCCATATTAACGGCTGTAGGTGCCAAACTTAATCCGATAACCATAATAACTGGTCCTACTACAACTGGTGGTAGTAAATGCATTAGCCAACCAGTTCCACTTAATCTAATAAGTAAACCTATAATGACGTACATCAACCCACTCATAAACAGAGCCACTAACATGTCTCCTAAGCTATGGGTACTTAGACCAGTAATAATCGGTGTGATAAAGGCAAAACTTGAACCTAAATAAGCAGGTATTTTAGCCTTTGTGATTAATATGTAAATAAGTGTTCCAATACCTGAAGCAAGTAATGCTGCTGATATTGGTAAATGTGTTAAAAATGGTACAAGGACGGTTGAGCCAAACATTGCAAATAAATGTTGCAAACTTAAGAATGCCCATTGTGCTGGTTTAGGTTTGTCTCTAACATCAAGCACTGGCTTCACAGTGCGCTCAAACATTTGTTCATTTTCCATGTCATTCATTTCCTTTCATAAAAAAATCTCTTTACATCAGTGAATGCAAAGAGACTAATTGAAATGTAGTCGAATAAGGTTTTACACCTCAAAGATTACATTTCTAACGAAGTATTACATTAAGCAATGGTAAAGGTATGATAAATCTTAAAGATTTACATCATCGCTTTATCGTTTAACTATGGCTTAATTTGTTTACTCCACCTTTTTCAGTCTCTCGTACTGCTTTAAAAGGGATATTATTTTATTATGACTGCGTTCTGATGATCAATTTCATTTAAATAAACTGAAACGGATTCATCACGCGCAGTTGGTATATTTTTTCCTACAAAGTCTGCTCGGATAGGAAGTTCACGATGGCCTCTATCAACAAGTGTTGCAAGTCCAATTTTAACAGGTCGTGAGTGTAGCAATATAGCGTCTAATGAAGCTCTTACTGTACGACCAGTATATAAAACATCGTCAACGATAATCACCACTTTATCAGTAATGTCAACATCGATATCAAATGCTTTGATGTCTGATTGCTGGGTGACATTATCAATATCATCACGGAAATGTGTAATATCAATTGTGCCGGTTGGTACATTGCACTGCTCAATAGAATGAATCTTTTCTTGTATACGATTCGCTAAAAATGCACCTCGTGTCTTAATTCCTAAAAGTACTAAATTGTCAGTGCCTTTGTTATATTCCAAAATCTCATGTGCAATTCGAGTGATTGTACGCTGTATCGCGGCTTCATCTAAAATGATTCGTTCAGACATCGTTTCACCTCTTATAATAGAAAAACCTCATATCTTTAATAAAGACATGAGGTTAAGGCACACTTCAAGAAAATTAATTATACTCAGTTAATTAACTTTCAGGTATATATTTACAGTATTTCATCATTAAGAACGCGCATACTTTCTTAAGCGAAACACATTTATATGCATGATTATTCCTATTATTCATGTCTTCGAAGCCTCTCTGGACTCGCAATTAAAGACGAAGTTTTTTATATTTAAACTGTTACTAGTCTAAAACTTTTTAATAAATAAGTCAATGATTTCTTTAAACTAAAAGTTGACAAAATCGCTCGTAATGTTTAACTTTATCATGTTTTTTTAAGCATCTCTACGTCGAATATCTTCTAATAAATCTTTAAAATCATTAGGCAATTCAGTACTTCTTTCAATATACTCATGTGTTACTGGATGTTCAAAACCAATCACACCCGCATGCAATGCTTGACCACCAATATCTAATGTTCTCTTAGGTCCATATTTAGGGTCACCCACAAGCGGGTAGCCAATATATTTCATATGCACACGAATTTGGTGAGTTCGTCCAGTTTCCAATTCACATTCTATCAAAGTATAGTCTTTAAAATGCTCTATTACATTGAAATGCGTTACAGCTTCTTTACCATCATCAACTACAGCCATTGCTTGACGGTCATTCTTATTACGACCAATTGGAGCATCTACCGTACCATAATCATGCGGAATATTACCGTGAACTAACGCAGTGTATTTACGTTTAACACTTTTAGCCATTAGTTGTTCGACAAGACCTCGATGAGCGATGTCATTTTTAGCAACCATTAATAAACCAGAAGTATCTTTATCAATACGGTGAACAATACCAGGACGTATTTCACCGTTAATACCAGATAAATTTTTGATTTGATACATTAAGCCGTTCACAAGTGTGCCCGTATAATGACCTGGAGATGGATGTACTACCATACCTTTAGGTTTATAAACAATCGCCACATCATCATCCTCATAATAGATATCTAAATCTAAATCTTCTGGTTGAATGTCTGCTTCTACTACTTCCTTTTCAGTGACAATGATATGATCATTTAATTTAACTTTATAATTTGATTTAATCACTTTATCATTAACTTTAACTAAATCTTCTTTAATCCAATCTTGAAGTTGGCTACGAGACCAAGCATCATTCGACTCAGATAGAAATTTATCTATTCTTTGACCAACTTGTGTTTCATCTGTGATCTTAAATTCATGTGTTTCCAAAAGTATACCTCCTTAGTTCTTTTTAGTTGTATCCTTTAATAATGCGATAATTACGAAGATAACGCCTATAGTTAAACTTGAATCTGCAATATTAAAGATTGGGAAATCATAACCAAAGATGTTTGTATCTATAAAATCGACAACTTCACCATTGAATACGCGATCAATAAAGTTACCTAACGCACCAGCAAAGAGTAAGGTAATTGCAACTTGCATAAATAAATTATATTTAGCTTCTTTAATATAAAACAGCACGAGAACTACTAAAATAACTAATGTGATAATATAGAAAAATCCCATTTTACCACTTAAAATTCCCCAAGCAGCTCCATTATTTCTATGTGAAGTAATATTAAGAAAATGAGGAATTACTTCGTAGGAATCGCCAATTTTCATGGATGAAGCAATTATCCACTTTGAAATTTGGTCAAAAATTATAATTAAAAATGCTAAAAGAAGTGAGATTCCAATATAATATTTCTTTTTCATTCATGTGCCTCCATTCAGTTCAACGTCACTTTTGACAACACTTAACATTATATCCTACTCCAAGACATAAAAAAAGATTGCTGAGTATAAATCTAATTATTAGAAATGTTGAGCAATAATATCATACAAAAAGTTGAGACTTAATCGTGTCTCAACTTAATTTTAGTAAATATTTAGCTTACTCAATTATTCATCTTTTATTCGATTAAACCTGAAGTACAAGCCATCTGGTCCTTTTAAATTTAAATGCGTAGATTCAGGATAGTGAAAATCTATTAACGCTAAACCATATGTGTTTTCATTATCAACACGCTTGGTCCCTGATAACCACTGATTCATTGCTAAATGATTGTAATAATGATTTGAGGACAAAAATAATGAGAAATCGTCTATATAAGCTGACTCTTCTAAACCGAAATAATTAAGATAATATGATTTAATTTCTGAGATTCTAATAGTTTTAAGATGCAAATGACCTAATTTCGCTTCATTAGGTACACCTTGCCATTTTTCATTAGAAACTTCTTTTAACAATCGAGGTACGTTAATTGGTCTAATATCCAATTTCACTCTATTATCTTCATCGTATTTCCACATTTCAAAGTCATAATCGACGTAAAATTTAAGCGCATTACCTTCAGGATCTTCAACAAAGAGTGATGTTCCAACACTTTGTTCTCCTCCATTAACCGGTATCTCAAAATCACTTAATTGTACTAATAAATCAGCTAGAGAGGATAGTTCTGGCAACTTAATTCCTATATGAAATAAGCCAGCTTCAGACATGAGTGGCTCTCTACCATTTTGAATTTCATTAAAAGTTATATATTGATTGTTTGCTCCAACCTTATATTGAACAGCCTTCATAGATTCATTAACAAAATTAAATCCTAAAACTTCTTCATAAAAGGCTCTTATAACTTCTATATCACGTACATTTATTATTATTCCATTAACGAAATGTGCATCTTTACTATGAAACATCATTCTACCCTCTCAACAATGACTTGTACTCTGAATGGTTGTCTATATATAAGATTTCATTACTATAATTTTAACATTATGACTAAATATATTTAAGAATTCAAATTTCTAATTTATGATGTGAATTTAAAGAGATTTTTAAATATATCAACATTTTCTCATTTAAGTCTTATAAATCTTACTTTAATTTTTCTAATCAATTTGTTTCTTAAAGTATAAAAGACCTAAGAAGACTTCTTTATAATAAAATCTCCTCAGGTCTATGATTAATGGTTACCAATCATTTAGAAATTAAACTAATGTTTTCACTACTTCTTGGCAACGTGGACATAGATGATCAAGTTCTCCAACAGAACCTAATTCATCGCTATAGTTCCAACATCTTTCACACTTTTCGCCTTCTGCGTGTTCGATGCGAATATCACCATATTTATATGTTTCACCATTTTCAACTGAATCAACAACTTCAACTTGAGAAACGATGAATAATTGTTGTAAATCATTAAATTCTTGTAAGAATTCAGCAGCTTTAAATGATTCATTATTGCCAATAACCACTTTAGCTTCTAATGATTTACCAATGACTTTTTCATTACGAGCTTGTTCTAAAGCACGGTTTACGTCGTCGCGTAGATCCATAAGAGTATTCCATTTATCTAATAATTCTCTATCTACTTCAACAACTTCTGGCATATCTGCTAAATGAACACTTTCCTCTTTAACGTGAGGTGTATGTGACCATACTTCTTCTGCAGTATGCACTAGGATTGGTGCTAATAATTTTGTCATATCTACTAAGATTTGATAAAGCACTGTTTGCATGCTGCGACGTTTATGAGAGTCTTTCTTCTCAATGTAAAGAATATCTTTACCATAGTCTAAATAGAAGTTACTTAATTCTACATTGATAAAGTTTTGAACTTCTTGATAGATGTTAAGATAATCAAAATTCTCATAGTTGTTGATAGTACTAGCTGTGAATTCACGTAAACGATTAAGTAAATAACGATCTACGTCGAGTAATTCATTTTCAGGGATACGATCTGTCTCAGGGTTATAATCATTAATATTACCTAACATGAATCTGAGTGTATTTCTTATTTTACGATAAACATCAGAAGTTTGTTTTAAAATTTCATCTGAAATACGGACGTCTGCTAAATAATCAGTACTACTTACCCATAGACGTGCGATATCTGCACCTTTTTGCTTAACAACTTGGTCCGGAACGATGACGTTACCAAGCGATTTACTCATTTTTTTACCTTCACCATCCATAACGAAACCGTGTGAAAGTAGGAATTTATAAGGTGCTTGTCCACGAGTTGCTACAGCAGTAGTTATTGAAGAGTTAAACCAACCACGATATTGGTCACTTCCTTCAAAGTAAAGATCTGCAGGGAAACTTAACTCTGGTCTTGTTTCTAATACACCACGGTGAGATGAACCTGAATCGAACCATACATCCATGATGTCTGTTTCTTTAGTAAATTCACCATTAGGACTTCCAGGATGTGTAAATCCTTCTGGTAATAAATCTTTCGCTTCACGTTCAAACCACACATTTGATCCATGTTCTGCGAATAAATCAGCGATATGATTAACTGTTTCTTTCGTCATGATGATGTCACCATTTTCAGCATAAAATACTGGTAATGGAACACCCCATACACGTTGACGAGAAATAACCCATTCGCCACGATCACGAATCATATTGTAGATACGTGTTTTACCCCAATCTACTTTAAAGTTAGTCTCTTCAATCGCATCTAAGATATCTTGTCTTACTTTGTTAATTGAAGCAAACCATTGAGGTGTCGCTCTAAAGATAACTGGTTTTTTTGTACGCCAATCATGTGGGTAGCTATGTGTAATAAAGTCTAATTTAAGAAGTGCATCCTTTTCAGTTAATAAGTCAGTGACAGCTTTATTCGCTTTGTCATAGAACATACCTTCAAATTGGCCGCCCTCTTCAGTAAATACACCCTTGTCATTTAGAGGACTGATGACAGGTAAGTCATATTTTTGTCCAACGATATAGTCATCTTCCCCGTGTCCAGGAGCAGTATGAACACATCCAGTACCCGCATCTGTTGTGACGTGATCTCCATTAATCACAAGTGACGTACGATCTAAGAATGGATGTTGCGCTTCAACATATTCTAACTCTTTACCTGTAAATTCTTTTTCAAGTTGAATTGTATCTTTATCCCAACCTAAAGCATCAGCTACAGTCTCAGATAAGGCTTGAGCAACAATAAATTTCTGTCCTTCTACATTGTATTGGCCATACTTAAGTTCTGGATGAACAGTGATAGCTACGTTTGAAGGAATTGTCCAAGGTGTTGTAGTCCAGATAATAAACTTAGCATCTGAATCAACGACTCCTTTATCGTCTTTAACGTTAAATGCTACATAAATAGAGGCAGAACGTTTATCATGATATTCAATTTCCGCTTCAGCTAATGAAGATTCACTTGAAGGTGACCAATAAACTGGTTTCTTACCTTTATAAATTAAACCTTTGTCTGCCATTTCACCAAATAAACGAATTTGTGCTGCTTCATATTCAGGGGTAAGTGTAATATAAGGATTATCAAAGTCACCGCGAACACCTAGACGTTTGAAATCCTTCTTCTGAATATCTACTTGCTTAAGTGCAAATTCTTTACACTTTTCTCTAAATTCAGCAATTGACATTTTTTTACGGTCTACGCCTTTTTTAGTTAAAGCCTGTTCAATTGGTAAACCATGCGTATCCCAGCCTGGAACATATGGTGCATAGAATCCTTGCATTGTTTTATAACGGACGATAAAATCCTTAATAATTTTATTAAGTGCATGTCCCATATGTAAACTACCATTTGCATATGGTGGACCATCATGCAAGATATAAGATTGATTACCTTTATTTTTTTCTAATGCTTTTTTATATTGATCTTCTGCATCCCATTTTTCTTGAATTTGAGGCTCTTTATTAGGTAAACCACCTCTCATAGGAAAGTCAGTTTTGGGCATTAATAAAGTATCTTTAAAATTCATACTGTTCACTCCTTCTAATGATAAAAAGAACTCTAAGTTCAATTAAAAGGGACGGCTAAACCGCGGTACCACCCTATTTAACTCAACTTAGAGTTCTCTCATAAACATATTAAAATAAAAGCCAGTGATATAAGAAACAAACGATATGTTAGGCTCTCACCATTCCTAACTCGCTGGAATATGTTTAGTGTTTCTTACGCGTCTGTCTTTTTATATCATATCAATAAATTGTCATTAAGAAAATGTATTTTTAACATAAATACATTTACAAGTTTAAAATTCTTCAATTGCGTCTCTATCTATTAATCATTTATCAATAGAATGCTTATAAATTACTATGAGTTGTAGAAGTCTCTGATTGATTATTAGACGTACGTGAAGATTCAGAAGTAGAAGTTGTTCCATTATTATTCTCTGCTTGAGATTGGCTTTCCTTCATAGCGCGTTCTTCTGGTGTAAGATCATTATCATTTAAGTGATGAATATCTTCTAAAGTCACTTGTTCAGCATCTAAATCATAATTTAATAAGTAATCCCAATCTTCACTTTTAAGTAAATCTAATTGAGCTTCTACCAACATACGGAAACGAGATCTAAATACTTTAGATTGACGTTTCATATCTTCAGTTTGGAATGATAAACGACGTGCTTTTTCAATCGCATCATTTACAATTTTATCAGCTTGAACTTGAGCTTTAGCAAGTGTAGCTTCGGCATCTTTATTAGCAGCTAATTTTGTTTCTTCTCCAACTTTTTGAGCTTGAATTAAAGCATCACTTACAGACTGATGCACATCTTGATAAGATTTGATATTAGTGTCTCTATCTTCAACTACTTTTTCAAGTTGCTTTTTATCTTCTTTAAGTCGTTCAATCTCAGTGCTTAATTGATCTAAATAATTAGCAACCTCAGTGGGTTCTAAACCATTCTTCACTCGACTAAACTCTTTATTTTTAATCTCACTTGGTGTGAAAGGCATGATATATCCTCCTTAATTCATCACTATTTAAATAATGTCTGATAGGTAATGTGTAGTTTATCTTTTTTAGTTCTTCCTCCAATTTGAGTGATTTGAGCTCTGCCAAATCCTTGGATAGAAAGTAGATCATTTTGTTCTAATTGAAAGTCAGGTGTATCAATTATAGTATGATTCACTTTGACTCTTTTCTTTTCTATTAATTGCTTTGCTATATTACGAGATTTATGGATCATATCTTTTAATACAACGTCCAATCTCATTGCACTAACAGTCGTGCTTTGAATTTTCCAATTCTCTTTTGATTGTATCATATCTTTTATAGGAATAGAATTAAGTTTAACTGTGGCACCTTTAATCCTATTTAATTCAAACATAATATAAGATTCCAAACGCTCTGTCAAAACAAATTGTATATCATCTGCAACTATAATATCCCCCAATTGTTCTCTCTCAATACCTAAAGACATTAAGGTGCCTAACACATGTTGATGTTGAATTGAAACGAATTTCTCAGGATAATCGATTCGTAATAGTGACAGTTCAAAATCTTCTACTTGTGCCTCATAATATGATGGAGCTATGATAGCACGTTTTCTCTCAGCGTAGGGACCACCATAAAAGTTGACTTTTAACATTTCATAACTCCCCACGATGACTTCTAAGATGTATTGGCCTCTCGGATCTAAAAATGCAGTGAGCACAGGCGCATAGTGATTTTCAGCTTGATTACACTTATCTATTAATTGATCTATCAATTCTTGTTCTTCTCTTCTAAAATGTTGATATATATCGATGTGAGACACTCCTAACATTTTATTTTAACAACATTCAATTAAGGTAACTTCAATTTCACATGACAAAAACGAGGTCAAAGTTTAATAAATACTTTGCCTCGCTTAAAATACTCATATAAAATTCAAACTAGTTCATTTTTATGATAAATGTGTAAGTATGATGTTAAAAATTGAAACTAAACCTCTTTGAAATAATACTAATACTATAATAGCTGCTATAGAAGAAATATCTATGATGCCAATGGGAGGAATGATTTTCCTAAATGGTTCTAAAAAAGGTTCATAAATTTTACCAAGAAATTCCCCCACTTTTGATTCTCTAATGCTTGGAACCCAAGACGTGAAGAAATAAATAATCATTCCTATATAATAAATTTGAACCAAAAATAATATAAATCGGAATATAGTACTAAGTAGACCGATATCCATAATTAGACTCCTTATTCGTAATGTTGCTCCATGTTTTCGATATGATCAGTTATGCTTCCAGCAACTTCTACGTTATCAGGTGTACATAAGAATATATCAGTTCCTACACGCTGAATATCTCCACCAATCGCATATACTGTTCCACTTAAGAAGTCAATAATACGTTTAGCAGATACTTTATCAATGCGTTGTAAGTTTACTAAAGTAGCACGTCTATTTTTCAATTCATCCGCAATATCTTGTGTATCAGAAAACACACGTGGTTCAAATAAGCACATTTTAGAGCTTTCTTGTGTCGCATAATTTTGTGATGATTGGTTCATAGTTACAACATTACGAGAATTACTCTTTGAATTATTATTCATACGATAATTCCTTTCTTCAGAAGTTGCACCTTTTCTTGTTGTGCTCTTTTGAGGCACAGATTTGATTGCATTTTGTTTGTTTACACTGTTTTGTGATTGCGTTGATGGTACATTGTTTTCATTTCGTGATTCAACATCACGTTCTTGTACACGCTCACGTGTCTGAGATGTTTCACGTTCTTCTGGTGCTTCAACTTCTTCTTCATCTTCTACTACAAAAAATCCATTAAATAAATCCTTTAAAGCCAAGGGGCTCACTCCTCTTCTCCTACAAGTTTAGTCCCAATTCTGACAAAGGTTGCACCTTCTTCAACTGCTATCTGATAGTCATTACTCATTCCCATAGATAATTCTGTGCAAGGTGCATGTTCTAAATTGAATTGTTGAATTTCTTCTTTTTTATGTCTTAAATCATTGAAAATTGATTTTATGTACACACTATCATCAGTTAGAGGTGCCATTGTCATTAAACCAATTACTTTGATGTTTTCATAAGCTTTCAGTTCTTTTAAAAATTCATTAACTTCGTCTAATGCTATACCATGTTTAGATTCTTCCCCAGAAACATTAACTTGTAAAAAACAAGATACAACATGGTCTGCTCTCTTATTAATCTCCTTAGCTAAACTCAGGCGATCTAAAGCGTGAAAATAGTCAACTTCGTTAATTACTTCTTTAACTTTTCTAGATTGCAAAGAACCAATAAAGTGAAATACAACATCATCAGGTAATGCTGCTTTTTTCTCTTTGAAGCCTTCTAATCTATTTTCGCCAAAGTGCCTAATACCTGCTTCATAAGCTTCTTTAGCTCGCTCTATTGTAACATACTTTGTCACTGCAATCACGTGAGGGTGTGCTGAATTAGAACTTTTTTCTAAATGTTCACTTATTTCTTGTTCAATTTGTTTTAAATTTTGTTTAACACTCACTATCGTTCCTCCTCACTTTACTTGCGTCCTATAAATGCTAACATACGTCCAGTCTGACCTTTTTCAATTCTATAAGAGAAAAATAAGTCTAAATTTTCAGAAGTAGCATACTCAGTAATATAGATATTATCTGATGGGACGCCTACTTCTTCAAGTAATAAAGCATTGGCTTTTTTTAAATCAATACCATGTTTGTCTGCTGCACGCGAGTCAATATATTTAGATGAGTCAATTGTTAATGTTTCAAATTTACCTTTGATATCATCATTGATTTCATAGGAATTAGATGTTGCTGGTCCAATAACCACTTGTAAATCATTTAAATCAAAGTCAATTTTTCTAACCATCTCTTTTACGATCTCACCATAAGTACCACGCCATCCAGCATGGGCAAGGCCCACATAACCATGCTTCTCACTATAAAAGTAAACAGGAACACAATCAGCATAACACATGGTTAATAATATATTGGAATCATAAGTAAAAATGCCATCTAACCCATATAAGTCATCAGTTAATTCTTCAATATTCATACCTCGATGTTCTTTAGTAATTTCTGTGACTTTATTTCCATGTGTCTGAATTGGGAAAACCCAATTATTTCTATCGAAGCCTATTTCATTTGCAAGAATTTCCTGATGTTGAGTAATATTAGCTTGATTATCATCCACGTATCTAGCCATGTTAAAAGCGTGTTCTGGATAATGACTCAGTCCATTCTCTCTAGTTGTGAAACCAAGCTTAATACTATGAGTAGGTTTTACATCATAATCTAAATAATGTTCTTTCTTTATAAACTTTTCAGTCATTATGTTTCACCACCATTTGAGAATGTTAATAAAGCAATTATTATAATTCATGACAATTAAGTATATTATAAAACTATTATATATCATACTTTCTACCATTTAAACTACAAGTTACAAGAATAAATAATTTAAATATATACTTAATGTTGGTGTCATGAAAATTAATTAGTAATATTATGTAATTCATAAACTGTAATTTAAAAAGCCATCAGTACAAACTCTGATGGCTTTTTATCTAAATTATCTTATATAATTAGCGTCTTGTTCTTCTAGAACGTCTTTCTTCTCTATTTCTAATAAAGCTAGGAATGTCGTCATCTTTTGTAGAGTGACTTCTTTCGCTTACGCCTTCTGAAGATTGAGAGCTAGTTGAAGTGTTTGTAGCAAATGAGTCTTCTTTAGGAGTAGCATGACTTTGGTTAGAAGAACTACTATTAACACTTGAACCGAAACCAGTACTTGTAGCTTTACGACCTTGAGATGACGGTTTATCTTCGAAACCTGTAGCAATCACTGTAACAACAATTTCGTCTTGAAGTTCAGGATTAATTACTGTACCGAAGATCATGTTTACATCTTCGTCAGCCGCATCTTGAACAATATCAGCAGCTTCTTGAGCTTCAAATAGTGAGAGTGATTCTCCACCAGTAATGTTCATAAGTACGCCTTGAGCACCAACAATTGAAGTTTCTAATAATGGTGATGAAATAGCTTTTTTAGCAGCTTCAACCGCTCTATTTTCACCAGAAGATACACCGATACCCATTAATGCTGAACCTTGGTTAGACATAATAGTTTTAACGTCGGCAAAGTCTAAGTTTACCTCACCTGATACAGCGATTAAATCTGAGATACCTTGTACACCTTGACGTAACACATTATCTGCTTCCTTGAATGCTTCCATCATAGGTGTAGATTTGTCTACGATATCTAATAAACGATCATTAGGAATAACAATTAATGTATCAACTGCAGCTTTCATTGCTTCAACGCCAGCGGCAGCTTGAGTTTGACGTTTACGTCCCTCAAAACCGAATGGGCGAGTTACAACGCCTACTGTTAAAGCGCCCATTTCTTTAGCGATTTTAGCAACTACTGGAGCAGCTCCTGTACCAGTACCGCCACCCATACCAGCAGTAACGAATACCATATCTGCACCTTGGATAGCATCTTCGATTTGTTCACGAGATTCTTCAGCAGCTTTTTTACCAATTTCAGGATTTGCACCTGCACCAAGACCTCGCGTTAACTTTTCACCAATTTGGATTTTTGATTCCGCTTTAGATAAGTTAAGCGCTTGTCCATCTGTATTGATAGCGATAAACTCAACGTTATTCATGCCGTGGTCAATCATACGATTAACAGCGTTGTTACCGCCGCCACCTACACCGATGACTTTCAATGTAGCTAAATGATTAAATCCTTGTTCAAATTCTAACATTTAAATTTCCTCCTAGTCTTAATGGCCAATAATCATTCAAATAGAGATTTCATTAGTTTTTTAAATTTACCTTCTTCTTTGTCCTTACCTTCTGATTGATGATAATCATCTTCGTGATGTTCTCTGCGGTCTTCATATGTTTCCTCACGAGGTGATTCAGGTTCTTCCTCATGATTCTCTTTTTTGTTTGATTTACGTTTAAACCAATCAAAACCGCTCGATTTAGATTCGTTATCTTTATCTTCAGATTCGATAACTTCCTCTTCAAATCCTTCATTATCTTGATAACTAATTGTAACATAATCTAATAACTCGTCAAAAGCGATACTACTAGAAATTGTCGAAATAGCAGAAGAGAACTCAGGTTTTCTAATACCCATTTGAGATGGAGTATGAATTCTTACTTTCTCACTTACCATGTCTTGCAGTAATTCTTTTACACCAAGTAAGTTAGCAGAACCACCTGTTACAATAAATCCGCCATTTACTTTAGTAAGTCCAAGTTCTTGTAACACATCGAACACTTCAAAGAATATATCCTCTACACGTTGTTCGATAAAATCGCTTAAATCTTTTTGAGTATATTGAACATGTTCTTCACTATCAATTTGATCTACTGAGAATACATCTTGTTCTGAAGCTGAATCATAGAAAGCATGTCCATATTGATGCTTAATCTTCTCAGCAGTATCATATGTAGTATTTAAGCCTTGCGCAATATCATCTGTAATATCACGACCAGCCATTTCAATTGAATCAGCATCTACTAACTCACCACGCTCATAAAAAGCAATTTGAGTTAAATCTTCGCCAATATCAATGACACAAGCGCCTAATTCTTTTTCTGTAGCGGTTAAAATTGAACCATAATTGTATGCATCAGAGTAAACATCTAATACATCTACGCCACATGCTTCAACACATTTAATCATATTAATTAAAATAGATTTCTGTATAGCTATAACGCCTGCATCAACTTTCAATGAATGTCTAGCAATTAATTCTTTAGGGTCAGAAACTTCATTGTCTTTATCAACTACGAATCGAATAGGAAAGACATTAATCACTTCTGTTTCTGTTACATCATTCTTATCACGAATTCCGTCTAAAACTGATTCAATGTGTGTTCCATTAATTTCAGTATCTTCATAAAATTCAATTTCATTTGATTCATCGTATACTTCGGTACCAATGATAGGTAACTTTAAGAATACTTCTTTTATATCTACACCAGAGGCAATTGAAGCCTTCTTAATTGTATCTTTGATTGCTTGTCTCGCAATATCAAAATCATCAATAAGACCATTCTTGATACCGCTAGTGTAGGTTTGTCCTGTACCTATCACATTTATTCCATTGTGAAATTTTTCGCCTACTATCGTTTTTACACTTGATGAACCTATATCTATACTTACATAGTAATGTTCCTCCATAGATAGGCACCTCCTGACAAATTACTATTAAAATACACTATGTTTAGTTTACAATACGTTGAATAGCTTGTGAACTATAAACACATAGTATTAACGAAATTTTTTAATTATTATCTTTTGATTGATTATTAATTTTATTTAAAACACTTTGAAGTTCTTCTTTAGCTTCACTTTCTTGTTGTGTAGATTTTGTTACATTCTGGTCGGATTCAGACTCAGCACCTGTTGCTCCATTATAAGGTATGAATGAAGCACCCACTGATAAATCAATATACCCATCAGTCTTAAGATTACCTGAATCATCTCTACTTAATGATTGTGACATCTGCGGGTAATATTTCATTTTATCGGCTATTGTAGTAATATCTCCGACAACTTGCATGTCATCTTTAGTGAAGATTTCAATTCTATTTTGTTTGTTCTTCTCTGGAGCATAACTAACTTCAGCAATTAAACTTCTTACTTCAGGTGACATTTCAGATAAAGCTTGAATGATTCGTGTTTTTTTATTTCCTTTAAAACCATCGATAATTGGTCCGTCATGTGAAACATCATCACTGTAATCTTTTAATTCTTTGCCATCTTCTATAATTGGAACGTAACTGTCTTTATTTTTTTCTAAACCAACAACTTGGTACTCAGTTACTTTTACATTTATGGTGTTAGGCAATTGTTTATGAATTTCAACATCCTTGATCAAAGGATTCTTCTTCAAATTGTTAATTGCTTTCCTCTTACTAAATGTGTACATTCTTGAATGAGATGTAACATTTAACTCTTTATTGATTTTACTTTTACTAACATTATTATTACCTTTAATATTCACATTAGAAATCTTGCTTAAAGGAGTGAACATATAAAGTAAGAATATAACAATCAATAATACTAATACAGTAATAATGATATACTGTATTCTTTTTTGTCTTTTTCGGCGTAACGCTCTTTTTTCTTCTAATGTTAAAGGTTTATGTTGTTCATTTTTATCTTTTTCTGTGTTGTGATCACTATTATTATTAATAAAAGGGATCTTATTTATAAAACCTTTTTTATAACTTTTCTCTTCATGAACGTCTTTATTCGCCTTACCACTCTCATCTTTACTAGATTCAGAAGCATCACTTTTACTATCCGATTGAGATTGTTCTTCTATATCTTCGATGTCTTCATTTGTATTGTCTTCATTAATCTCTGTTTGAGAGTCTTTATGATGTTGTATTGCTTCATCACCGTGATTTAGACTATCTTTATCATGTTCATTTTCGGATTGAGTCTTTTTATCTTCATTAGTACTTTCCATCTCTGGAGAATCATTATAGGGAACATCATTTTCTTGTGTTTCCTCATTCGAATATTCATCGTTATTAACTCTGTCACCGAAACGTTTTCTTTTTCTATTACGAAAATCTTTATTTCTTCTAAAAAGACTCACATCATCTTTATCATTATTGTCTTTCTTAGATGTAGTAAAATCTTCAATGCGCGAAACTTTATCATTTTTGTTTTTATTATTTTCATCCATGAGCATTCACACTCCTTAATAAGATGGCAAGTGTGCTCGGAATCTCTCGATAAATTTCTCACCACGTTCTTCAAATGTTTTATATTGATCCCAACTTGCACAAGCTGGTGAAAGTAACACCACATCATTAGGTTCGATAATGTCTTGAATTTTATCAACTGCATCTTCAACGTTCGTTGCTTTAATTACATATTTACCTTGGCTATTACCTAGTTTAGCAAATTTTTCTTGTGTTTCTCCAAAAACAATCATTACACGGACATTATTCATATATGGTATAAGTTCATCAAAGTCATTGCCTCTATCTAAACCGCCACATAACCAAATAATAGGTTGTGTGAATGAATTTAAAGCGAATTGTGTAGCTAAAGTATTAGTTGCTTTGGAATCATTATAATATTTATTCGTACGGTGAGTACCAATGTATTGCAGTCTATGATCAATTCCAGAGAAAGTTGTCAGACTATCTACGATGGCTTTAACTGGTACGCCTGCCAAAATAGCAGCTAATACTGCAGCCAAAATGTTTTCTAAGTTGTGTTCGCCTGGTAAAACTAAATCTTTAACATTTATGATACGAACGCCATTAAATACGATAAATCCGTCTTTAATATATATTCCATTAACTTCTTGCTGTGTTGAAAAATAAAGTGTTTTTGATTTTAAATTCTCTGTTTCAATTAAATGTCTTTGATGATAGTTACAAATGAGATAATCATCTTCAGTTTGATTTTTATAAATTTGTTTTTTCGCATTTTGATAATTTTCTAAAGACTCATGATAATCTAGATGTGCTGAATATATGTTTGTAATGATTGCTATGTGAGGTTTGTATTCATCAATACCTAATAATTGGAAAGATGAAAGTTCTGTAATCAAATATTCATCAGCTTTAACTTCTTGAGCTACCTTAGAAGCAACATAACCTATGTTTCCTGATAGACGACCTGTTAAGACACTTTTTTTAAACATATCCCCTATTAGAGATGTCACAGTCGTCTTACCATTTGTGCCAGTCACACCTATAATAGGTGCCTCAGAAATAAGGTAACTTAATTCGACCTCGGTTAAGATTTTTAAACCTCTGCGAACTGCCTCATCAATAATTGAAACAGTATAAGGGATACCCGGATTTTTGACAATAATAGGATTATTATCAAGTAGCGAAAGAGGATGTTCACCACTTATTACCTCTATCCCCATTGATTCAAGATCTTTTGCATGTGCGTCTTGGGAAAGGTCCTTTCCATCATTCACTTTGACGTTTGCACCCAATTTAGCTAATAATTTTGCAGCTTCATAACCACTTTTAGCTAAGCCAACTACTAGAACATTTTTATTTTCTAATCCTGTGTAATTCAGCACTCTAATGCACTCCAATCCATAAACCTATTAATCCTGAAATTAAACCTACTGTCCAGAATACAGTTACTACTTTCCATTCTCCCCATCCACTTAATTCAAAATGATGGTGAATAGGACTCATTTTAAATATACGTTTCTTAGTTAATTTATAAGATGCTACTTGCATCATAACTGATAATGTTTCAATAACGAAAACTAATCCTACAAAGAAAAGCGACAATTCCTGATTTAACATAATTGAGATTGTAGCGAATATTCCTCCTAATGCAAGACTACCTGTGTCACCCATAAATACTTTTGCTGGGTTTAGGTTATAAGGTAAAAAGCCTATTAATGCAAACACCATAATGACACAGAACGTACCGATTGCTGGGGAATCTAATATAAAGCTCATTATTGCATAGATAGCAAATCCAATGATAGATAACCCTGTAGCTAAGCCATCCAGTCCATCAGTTAAGTTTACCGCATTTGAGAAACCAACCTGCCAAAAGATTATAAATATTACATACGCGAAGGAGAGTGGTAAATCAAAATGAGTAAACGGAATATGTAAATTTGTAGTGAAATTAACTAAATGAAAAACATCACCTAGCACAAAGAATATAACTGCAATTAAAATTTGAGCTAAGAATTTTTGTTTACTCGTTAAACCTTGGTTGTTTTTCTTAACTACTATAATATAATCATCAATAAATCCAATTAGTCCGAATCCAATAGTGACTAATAATAATAAAATAATAGGATTTGATTTATCGACAAATATGATTGCAATAATAGATGTAATAATAATACTTATTAAAAACGTGAGTCCACCCATAGTTGGTGTTCCTGTTTTTTTCATGTGGCTTTGAGGCCCTTCTTCTCTAATGCTTTGGCCAAATTTCATTCTTTTTAACGTAGGAATGAGCACTGGTACTAATATAAATGTTATGAGTAGTGCGATGATCGCATATATAAATAACATATGAATCTCCTTTTCTTCACTTTCTAATATATTCGTTAATTGTAAATAACCTTTAATAGTTTATCAGTTTTCGGTTTATTTTCATATAAATCTTTAAACATAAACAAATGAGGTTGGGACCATCTCTTAGTTAATCCCTAAAATGATCATCCCAACCTCTGTTGTCTGCTTAGTTCAATCAGCTGTCATCGCTGGAACTTGAATTATTTTTTGAATTGCTATTGGAGTCTTTTTTAGAGTCAGAACTTGAACTATCCTTTGATTCTGATTTAGAAGATGAGCTTGAATCTTGTTTAGAGTTTTTATCTTTAGACTTACTTTCATCTTTCGAATTTTTACTAGCTTCTGTTGCATTTGAATCATCTTCACTATCATCAGTTTTATCAGCAGATAGTGTCACTTCTACTTTATCTTTGTTTTTCAACGCTTGGCCTTTAGTAATACTTTGGTTAGTTACAAAACCATTACCTTTAGTGGAAACTTTAATATGTGTTAAGTCTTCAAATGCGAGTACATCTTCTTTTGTCCAACCTGTCATATCCGGCATAGTGATATCACCATCTGTAAGTAACATTACTTTACTATGAGGTAAAATCTTAGTCCCTGCTTTGACAGATTGAGATTTAATTTGCTTACCACTACCTATAGTAACTGGTTTGAGCGACTGAGCATTCATACTATCTTCTGCTTTTTGTGTTTCTTGACCTTCAACGTTAGGTACCTTACTGTAATCAGCTTTAGATGCAGAATCACTTGATTTACCTACATTGAGATACTTGAGTGTGTTTTCCATAATAGGTTTAAATGCTTTACTTACACCCATCTCGTAAGCTTCTTCATCATTTTTCTGAGCTAAACTCATACCCGCGTAAACGATGACTTTAGGATTTTTCTTCGGCGCGTCACCTATAAAGCTTACAAAGTAAGGATTTTCACCTTTAACATATCCGCCACCATTTGAATCTGCTACTTGAGCGGTACCAGTTTTACCTTCGATGTCGTAACCTTTAACGCGATAATTCATCGCATGACTTTGTTTACTATTAACAACTTTGTCTAACTCTTTTTCAACTTTATCAGCAGTATCTTTTGAAATTGGTTTTCCTGCGTACTCTTTTTTACCACTATAGAAGTTTTTCTTAGTGACAGGATTATCAATACTATTTACAAACCAAGGTTTTAACATATTACCTTTATTGAAAAATGCTGATTGTGCTTGAATCATCTGTACAGGTGTAACAGTCGTAGATTGTCCAAACGCAGATGTTTTTTGTTGTAACTCATTAGCCCAAGCTACGTGGCCTGATGCTTCTCCATCAAACATTCCATCTGTTTTCTTACCAAAGCCAAAACGTTCATACCATGACTTCATCTTATCTGCACCAACTAAATCTTGTAAATGCATCATTAATGTGTTAGATGAATAGGTGAAGCCTAGAGTCATAGGTATATTGCCCCAACCTTCTTTATTCCAATCTGAGATCTCAGAACCCATAATGTCTCTGTGTCCAGATTTATATTTTTCATTAGGTTTAAATTTACCTTCTTGGATAGCAGCAGCTAATCCGTAAGACTTGAATGTAGAACCTGGTTCATACGTATTTTGGTATAAATCGTTAGCCCACTTTTTACCAAAATCCTTACCTGTTTCAGGGTTAAAGGTAGGTCGTTGACTATAAGCGAGTATTTCACCTGTTTTAGCGTCCATTACAACTGCAAATAAATCTTTAGGTGCATATTTCTCTACCATGCCATCTAACGCTTCTTCAACAAAGACTTGAATATTAGAATCAAGCGTTAAATGAACATCGTCTCCTCGTTTAGGAGTTTGTTCTTTTTTAGTATTAGGAGCAATATAACCCCAAATATCTTGGATATATTTAAGAGTACCTTGCGTTCCATTTAAGTAGCTATTAAAGATTTTTTCAACACCTAATGCACCATTTAGTTGTCCTGTGTCAGGGTCTTTTTGAGCCATACCAATTAAATGAGAGGCAAAGTTTCCATTAGGATAGAAACGTTCTGTCTCGGGATATAATGAAACCCCAGGTAAATTCATTTTTTCAATTTTTTCTTTATCTTGATAAGTTAAGTTAGTTCCTTTTTGACCAAACTCAACTTGGAAAGCTTTCTTTTGATTGAGTCGTTTTTCAATATCAGAAGCTTTCATATCTATAACTTTAGATAATTGTTTAGCTGTTTTCTTCTTATCTACTACGTGACGTGGCTTTTTACTATTTTGACTTGCCTTTTTATCGACAACTGCAACAACTTTATACCTTTCAACATCTTCTGCAAGAACCTTCCCATTGCGATCATAAATTTTACCACGCTCTGGTTGCTCAGAATTTTTTACTAAGTATTTTTCATTTGCCTTCATCACAAGATTCTGACCATTTGAATGACCAGTTACCATAATATATGAGAACCTTAAAACCAATATAAAAAAGAGCAGTCCGAATAAACCAACTAGAAGGACTGCCCCTATTTTATTTTTTTTAATTTTAATTTTTCGCTTCGCCATTACTACGCACTACCTTTACATTATCGTTCTGTAGGCTCATACCTTGTTTTTTAGCCTTATCGTAAATGCGTTCATATGAAGAATTTTTCTTGATTTCAGACTTTAATGCGCTGTTTTCACTAGATTGTTTTTCTATTTTTTGATCTAAATCTGCAATTTTTCCCCGCGTATCATACGCATCCATTTTTAAAGATAGCATATAAATACTAATCATGGCAATTACTGTAATAAGCGTTATGTATAAAACTTTTTCAAATCTAGTTAATTGTACGACTACTTTTCTTTTAACAGTCTGTTTTTCTGGACGAGATTGCGGTTGTCTTTGTGGAATACTGGTTTGAGTTGCTTCATCATAAGGTTGATAAATTTTTTCTACAGCCATTTCAATTACTCCTTATTTTAAAATTTCTGCAACACGTAGTTTTGCACTACGCGCACGATTGTTTTCGTCTAAATCTTCTTCAGTAGCAGTTATCGGTTTGCGATTTACACGTTTTAATTTCGGCGAGTAACCTTCAGGAATAATTGGTATCCCTCTCGGAACTTCTGGTCCTTTCTCATATTCTTGGAAAATTTGCTTACATAAGCGGTCCTCCAAAGAATGGAACGTGATGACCGAAATCCTTCCATTAACATTTACACTCTCAATTGCTTGTTCAATTGAATCTTCAAACGCGGATAATTCATCGTTTACAGCTATTCGAATTGCTTGAAAAACTCTTTTAGCAGGATGTCCCCCTTTACGTCTCGCCTTGGCAGGTATACCTTCTTTGATGATGTCAACGAGTTGTAAAGTCGTTTCTATTGGATGTTGTTCTCGATTAGCTTCTATTCTTCTTGCAATTTGTTTTGAAAACTTTTCTTCACCGTAACGATAAAAAATCTTTACCAATGCTTCATAAGACCATTCATTCACTACCTCATAAGCAGATAGTGATTGAGTTTGATCCATCCGCATGTCTAATTTCGCATCGTGATGATAACTAAATCCTCTTTCAGGGACATCCAATTGCGGACTCGAAACACCGAGGTCGTAATAGATGCCGTCTACTTTTTCAATGTTTAAATCTTTTAAAATATTCGTTAATTCTCGAAAGTTGTTATGAACAAAAGTGACTTTATGTAAGTGTTCTTTCAAAACAACTTTTGCATTTTCTAAGGCTGTTAAATCTTGATCAATCGCAATAAGTCTACCTTCATCATTTAATTGATTAAGTAAATAAAGGGCGTGACCTGCACCACCAAGCGTACAGTCAACATACACACCATCTTCTTTAATATTTAAATAATCAATGGTTTCGTTTAACATGACGCTGACGTGATGAAACACTTGAATACCTCCATTTAAAAATCAAAATCTATTAAATCTTCAGCAATATCTTCGAAACTATTTTCTGATTCTTCATAGAAGTCATTCCAAGTTTCTCTGTCCCAAATCTCAATACGATTAGACACACCTATTACTGTACATTCTTTGGTTAAATTAGCGTATTTCCTCAAATTCTGAGGTATGTTAATACGACCTTGCTTATCTAATTCTACTTCTACAGCACCAGAGAAGAACATACGCATAAATTTACGTGCGTCTTTTTTAGTCATAGGTAAGGTTTTCATCTTCTCTTCAATTTGTTGCCATTCTTCAAGTGTGTAACCAAATAAGCATTTATCAAGGCCTCTAGTGATAATAAAACGTTCATTTAAGTCATAACGAAACTTGGACGGTACTATCATACGTCCTTTTGTATCTAATTGATGATCGTATTCTCCCATGAACATTTTTTATCACCTCACCTTATTTATAATTTACCACATCTCCCCACTATCCTCCACTAATTATGCAAAATTAGTTCAATTTATTTGCTCAAACACAAAAAAACCCGTTTTATCAAAAAGATAAAACGGGTTCAAACGCCTTTATATCAAGGTTTTATAATTATATGATCAAAAGTGTAATGAAGTGGTGGGTAGGTGGAGGGATGGAACACATTTTTCCCAAAATCATTCATTATTTGTAATGGATTCCAAATTCTTTCTTGTAATCCACCCATTGGATGGAGCACTTCATTAATTTCTCTAAATTGGCGCATACTAATATCATTTTCCCTTTCTACATTTAATAAGTAGCGTTTTAACAAGTAATGATATTGTTCTTGGTGAATTTCATTATTCTTCTCTATCAATAATTCATTATCATGATTTCCTGCAACTTGAGATTTCAATCTTTCAGTTAGTTGTTGCTGTTTTACTTTCATTTGCTCTACTTCATCTATTAATTCTTGAGAGGCTTTTTCACGTACAAATTTCTGTCTATCTTGTTCTACTCCATATGAAATGATAGTTTCAGTTTTCAGATTATATTGTTTCAATAATTTTTTAGTTCTATCATACATATAGCTTATTCTAAGTCTAGGTAAAACAATGGGCATTTCAACATTAAGTAAATTAAACACTTCTTTTAATTCTGACCAGTACTTTATTTCGCTTGGTCCACCAATAAATGCAACAGTATTAAATAACCACTCTTCCATAACTGGACGAGTAACAACATTATTTGATATTCTCTCGGGCTCATTTTCAATAATGTTAAATAAATCTTCTTTTGAATATGACTTCTCCGATTTACTAGTAATAAATCTGCCATCTTTATATTTTAATAACTGTCTCATATTTTCATCATGAATAAATAAATGAGTATTAGTGTCTGTCTGAATCATTGGATTTAATCCTTGTGCTTCAATTTTGGATTGTGTGTCTCGAAAAGCTTGATCCAATTTTTCACTTTTATCTAGTATATCTTTGAAAATAGGCTTTTCCATTTTCCTTAACTCTGTGAATTGAGCATCTAGGAATAATACCCCATATTCTTTGAAAATTTCATGTAGAAGTCCTTTGAAGATATCAGTCCAATTTTCGTAGCGTAAGATGATGTTACGACATAACTGATACACTTCATTGCTATGGGAAGTCTCTGTTAATTCTTTAAAAAACTGATTAAGCGACTCCAATAAAGCTTCTTTATCAGGAGTAAAACGAGTAACACTAGTTTCAGGTGGAGTCATCGTATGATATTTAATCTTATCGAGCGTTGCCTTCTTATGATTAAATACAAAAGTATGATTAACTTCATCAAAATCATGGTCTTCTCCAGCAATCCAAAAAACGGGAATAATTTTTTCATTATATTGATTTGTCAGTTGATTACTTAGAGTAATAATTGAAAAAATTTTATGAAAAGTGTAGAGAGGTCCTCCAAACAATCCCGCTTGCTGTCCTCCAATTACTACTTTAGCTCCCTCAGCTAAATCTTTAATATTCATAATTTGTGATTCTGACAAATCTAAATCACTCATATAAGATTTTATAACAGAAGAAAGTTGCTCTTCTCTACCATTATTTGGAGTATTAAGTCTTTTAGAGAAACTATCTCTTAAACTTGCATCATATTCATAAAACCTCGCAATTTGAGAATCGCCATTTTTTATTTTAGAGATAAACTGATCATCTTCATTTAACTTTATTACATTGCACTTCATGTTTTAACTCCTTCAGTATCACTATTACTCATATAGTATAAAGACTATACTCATTTATGACAATTTTACGGCTTAAATTTATTTATATATTCATTTTAAAACTGGAATTTTCTATAATTTTAAATAAATGAAAGTTAACATTAAAATAAGGTATAATAGAGAAAAGAAATTAAAGGGGAGAGAAAATATGAGCGAGGTAAAACATCTAGAGATAAATTATAAAACTGATGAGCTCTTTGAAGATTTTAGAGAGTTCGGCAATAAAGATCTCTATATGGTTGAAGAATTAAAAGGTCAAATGATAGATGCAAGTTCAGATTCACCTTTTTATGGCATTTTTGTAGGAGATAAATTAGCGGCAAGAATGGCTTTACTCGACAAAGGCGAAGTTGAAGAAACTTATTTCCCAGATTGTGATGATTACATTTTATTATGGAAATTAGAAGTTCTTGAAAAATATCAAGGTCGTGGCTATGCTAAAAAGCTTATCGATTTTGCTAAAGAAAATAATAAACCTATCAAAGCCATTGCTAGAAACAACTCAAAAGACTATTTCTTAAAACATGGTTTTGAGGATGTCGAAGCTAAAAACCCTGAAGGTCACGATGTATTAATTTGGAAACCTTAACGTTATATAAAAAGCCATTAAATGTATTTAGCATACATTCAATGGCTTTTTTCTATTCAACAATATTAATTAGTTCTGACAAATTACTGATCTCGTAATGAGGTTGTATATTAGAGTTATTTTCTTTTTCACGGTAATTAAACCAACATGTTTGAATATTAGCATTGAGGCCACCCATAACATCAGAGGTCAACGAATCTCCAACTATAATTGTTTCCTCTCTATTAATGTTTCCAATCTCATTAAAGATGTAATCAAAGAATTCTCGCATAGGTTTCTGGTAACCAGTCTGCTCTGAAATAAATATTCCATTAAATATATCATTAAAATTTGTCTGAGCAATACGACGCTGTTGCGTGATTGTCACACCATTCGTAACAATATATAATGAATGTTTATCTTTCAGCTGGTTAATAGTTTCAATCGTTTGATCGAAAAATTTAAGCGGCGCTTTAGCTAATTCATCTCTAAATATCTCATCCGCTTCTTTACCATCTACTTCTATGTAATAATCATTGAAATAATTAATAAATCGATGAGATAAAACTTGTTCTTTCGTCAATTCATTTTGTTGAAAAGCTTCCCAGTGTGATTGATTGACCTTTCTAAAATGTTGGAAATCTTGTTTAGTCGGAAAATGACCGTAATGTTTTGCCATATTATAAAATGCCTTTTCCTCTGCATCGTAAAAATCAACTATTGTACCATCGAAATCTAATAAGATATGTTTATATGTCACAATTTATCCCCGTTTCAAATTTTAATGAACAAACTTCTTATTCTTTTTAATAATAACAAATAATCTGCAAATAAAAAAAGACCAGAGCGCTTGCCCTGGTCCATCTAATCATATATTAGAATCCGAATACTTTACCTAATAAACCGATTCCGTTTTCTGCGATACCCACGATGCTTGTACCTAATTTTGCCCAGTCATGGTCTTGTCCTGCTTTTACTGTGTTTGCGATTGCTTCTGCTAATTTAGTCATTAAAATCTCTCCCTTTATTTATATATTTTAGATTTAAATATTATTAAATTCGCTAATTAACCACCGAAGATTTTACTTAATGCACCGATACCATTTTCAGCGATTCCTACGATGCTTGTACCTAATTTTGCCCAGTCGTGGTCTTGTCCTGCTTTTACTGTGTTTGCAATTGCTTCTGCTAATTTAGTCATTAAAATCTCTCCCTTTATTTATATTTTAGATTTAGAATTTCATTAAATGTGATAATTAACCACCAAAGATTTTAGTGATAGCGTTAATACCATTTTCAGCGATACCAACAATGCTTGTACCTAATTTTGCCCAATCGTGATCTTGACCTGCTTTTACAGTGTTTGCGATTGCTTCTGCTAATTTTTGCATTATAATCTCTCCTTTTAGTAGTTTATTAAAAAATGAGTAAGTTGATTAAATTAGAATCCGAATACTTTACCTAATAAGCTGATTCCATTTTCAGCGATACCTACGATGCTTGTACCTAATTTTGCCCAATCTTGGTCTTGTCCTGCTTTTACTGCGTTTGCGATTGCTTCTGCTAATTTAGTCATTATAGTCTCTCCTTTAGTTTATTTTATTTATAATTAAGTTCTTATTTATCGAAAATTAACCACCGAATACTTTAGTTAATGCACTTACACCGTTTTCTACGATATCAACGATGCTTGTACCTAATTTTGTCCAATCATGATCTTGTCCTGCTTTTACTGTGTTTGCGATTGCTTCTGCTAATTTTTGCATTATAATCTCTCCTTTATTATTAAAACGATATTAATAATCTGAATTATGCACCAATAAATTTAGAAATAACTTTTACACCATTGTCAACGATGTCAACAATGCTAGTTCCTAATTTTGTCCAATCTTGGTTGATTCCAGCATCGACTGTGTTTCTAATTGCGTCGAATAATTTTTCCATTACAAACACTCCTTCAGTAAAATGTGATAATGCGTGAGTTAATTAATTTAAAACGATGAATGAACTTGTGTTGTTTGTTTATCTATCGTTTTGTTACTTATACTATAAAGCGGATTTAGCACAATTTGTTTATATTTTCTTAAGTCGGTATTTAAAGGTCTAAACTGTGAAATGAAAACGTTTACACAACAGTTTGGAATTCCTTAGTGTATTGTTTACAATTCAATTGTTAAAAATTCCTTGCATCTTTACAATAAATTAACATTCTAGTATAAAAAGCACTACTATAGTGAAAAATATAAACATTTTTTATAAGAGAACTATTGCTAAAACTCCCCCATTTAGATATAATAATTCTTGTGTTAAAAAATGTCCTGGTAGCTCAGCTGGATAGAGCAATGGCCTTCTAAGCCATCGGTCGGGGGTTCGAATCCCTCCCAGGACGCTAATAATATACTTTTAAGACGATGAGGGATACTACAAATGTAGTATCCCTCATTTTTTAGTTAATAAAGATTATTTACACAAAGCGGATGGTTTAATTAGATTGATCACAAAAGATGCGTAGTTTAATTACGCTATCTTTTAATTACTTAAATATCGCTCTTCTAAAAAGAAAATGCATAACAATCATTAAATCCGCTAAAATTTTCCATTACTTGTGCCTAACTGTATTTAAACAATGCTAAAGTGTCGTAATCTAAAAAAATACCTGCCCTTTTACGGGCAGGTATCGTTTTCTAATGCTTATCTGTTTAAATATTTATCAAAACTGTATCTATTATTTTATTTTCTCTATTTCTAAAATTTAGTTCAGCCTGTGAGCCGGTATCATTAATAATAAGTTCAGCAAATGTTTCTTCTATATTACTGCGTGATTGTGAGATGCTACCTGGATTAATAACATGTACTCCAGCAATATTCTCATATTTAGCAACATGAGTATGTCCATAAAATGCAAATTGGCAAGATAGAGATTTTGCTTTTTCAGCAAGTTTCATACGCGTACGATTGACATCGTAAAAATGTCCATGTGTGTAAAAAGCTTTCATACCCTCTTCTTCAATTATCTCTTCTTCAGGAAATTCAGGATAAAAATCACAATTGCCTTTAACACGATGATATAGACTTAATTCCGTATCATTATATTGAAACTCCGAATCACCTAGATGTAGAAAGGCATCAGCATCTTGATGCTTTTCAAACACGTGATACAAAATCCCTGATTCATTATGATTATCACTAATAATAATCCACTTACTCATTTTGACCACCTTCTAGATACGCTTTCAACAATTGAATCGCATTTCCTCTGTGACTTATCTCACTTTTCTCTTCGTCAGTAAGTTCTGCCATTGTTCTCTTTTTATCAGGCACAAAGAAGATTGGATCATAACCAAATCCATGAGTCCCTTGTCTTGCATGAGTAATTTCACCAGAAACTGTGCCTTTAAATGTTTTAGTTTCTTCACCTGGTGCACTCATACTAATCACACAAACAAATTGTGCTCGTCGATCAGATTCATTCTCTAAATTAGCCAATAGCTTATCAATATTAGCATCATCACTTTTATCTAGTCCTGCATATCTTGCTGAATAGACACCTGGTTCACCTTTAAGTGCGAACACTTCAAGCCCACTATCATCAGCAATCACACGCTTATTTAACACCTTGGCTGCAGCTTCTGATTTTAATTTAGCATTCTCTTCAAATGTAGTACCTGTTTCCTCAACATCGAAATTTGGTAAAAGTTCAGAAATACCTATGACATTATCTTCTTTGAAAATAACTTTAAAGTCATTAATTTTACCTTTGTTATTCGATGCAATGACAATATCTGACATAACTATACTTACTCCCTTCTCTTACTCACCTACTGTAATTTGTTCAACTTGTACATTCATTTTAAGCCATTCGGCAATAATATTTTTGATATGTGTGGTATCACCAGTCGCAAAGAATCGATGTTTTGGATGTTCTGTATAACTCGCATGTTCATTACTAAACGTTAATAACGCACTTACTTCACGTGCAGTTTCTAATCCTGAAGAAATTACAGTTTTTTCACCATCAAAATAATCATAAATAGGTTTGTATAATAGAGGATAATGCGTACAACCTAAAATTACAGTATCAGCATCACTGTTTCTCCATTGTTTTAATGTCTGATGAATAACAATACTTGTGATAGTTGGGTCATTATATCTCATTTGTTCAACTAACGGTACAAAACCTGGACATGCCACACCATAAACATTGACGTTAGGATTAATCTTTTTAATATGAGTACGATAAGCTTCTGATTTAATTGTACCTTCAGTTCCTAATACTAAAACATTTTGATTTTTAGTCGTCATAATCGCAGTTCGTGCACCTGGTTCAATAACTCCAATAACAGGAATAGGCAACAATGTTTGTAAATGCTCTAATGCAACAGCTGTTGCTGTATTACAAGCAATGACTAACATTTTTATATCAAATTCCATTAATTTTTGAGCAATTTCTGTAGTAAACTGTTTAACTTCATCTCCAGGTCTAGGTCCATAAGGGCATCGTCCAATATCACCAAGATAATATATCGTCTCATTTGGTAATTGTCTCATGATTTCTTTGGCTACCGTTAAACCTCCCACACCTGAGTCGATAACACCTATAGGTTTATTCATATATCTTCATCCTTATTTTTTCAGTTAACCTTTATTTTATCACAATGGACTTATACTGTTTATTATTACGAATCTAGTTTTACTTTCTATTTTGAAAATGATTTCTAAGAAGCATACTAATTTAAAAAGACACTCATATTGATGGGAAATTTTTTTAAAACAAAAAACGACTAAGACTTTAACGTCTTAGTCGTAATATAATCGATATTAATCTACTTTATGGTCAGAACCGAAGAATGATTTAAACATATGGAATGATGTTTCTCTGTTTAAAGCTGCGATAGAAGTTGTCAATGGAATACCTTTAGGACAAGCATTCACACAGTTTTGAGAGTTACCACATTCTTGTAAACCACCAGTGCTCATTAAAGCATCTAAACGTTCATCTTTAGTCATTGAACCAGTTGGATGTAAGTCGAATAAACGCACTTGAGAAATCGCTTGAGCCCCAACGAATTTGTTATTAGGCGTTACATTTGGACATACTTCCAAGCAAACACCACATGTCATACATTTAGATAATTCGTAAGCTGTTTGACGTTTTTTCTCTGGCATACGTGGTCCAGGACCTAAATCGTACGTACCATCAATTGGAATCCAAGCTTTCATTCGTTTTAAGTTGTCGAACATTCTTGAACGGTCAACTTGTAAGTCACGAATAACTGGGAACGTACTCATAGGTTCTAAACGGATAGGTTGTTCTAATTGGTCAACGATTGCTGAACAAGATTGTCTTGCGCGACCATTGATAACCATTGAACAAGCTCCGCATACTTCTTCAAGACAGTTCATATCCCAAGTGACTGGAGTCGTCTTCTCACCTTTAGCATTAACAGGGTTACGTCTAATCTCCATTAAACATGCGATAACATTTAAATTCTCTTTGTAAGGAATTTCAAAAGTTTCTTCATATGGTTTAGATTCGTTATTGTCCTGTCTTTTAATGATTAATTTAACTGTTTTTTGATTAGATTGTTGATTCTGTTCTTTTGTTTGTTGATTACCTTGAGTTTCTGGAGTTTCTTTTACTGATTGTTCAGCCATTATTTTTTACCTCCCTTAGACTTACTAGTGTAATCACGTTTACGTGGTGGAATTAAACTTACATCAACTGGCTCGTAAGTAAATTCTGGTTTTTCAGTTCTACCTCTATAATGAGCCATTGTAGTTTTTAACCATTCATCATCATTACGATCTGGGAATTCAGGTTTGTAGTGTGCACCACGAGATTCATTACGGTTGTAAGCCCCAATAGTAATAACACGTGCTAATACTAGCATATTCCATAATTGACGAGTGAAGAATACGGCTTGGTTACTCCAAGTTTGTGTATCTTCCATATCGATATCTTCATAACGTTTCATCAATTCTTGGATTTTCTTATCTGTTTCTAATAATTTATCATTTTCACGTACAACTGTTACGTTAGCTGTCATAATTTCACCTAACTCACGGTGAAGTTTATAAGCATTTTCAGTACCACGCATATTTAACAGCTTGTCAAAACGTTCTTGTTCTTCTTTAACGCGTTTTTCATAAATACTGTCGTCTAACTCTGAATAAGAAGTTTCGATGTTTTGAACATATTTAACTGCGTTAGGACCTGCAACAGTACCACCATAAATTGCAGATAATAGAGAATTAGCTCCTAAACGGTTACCGCCATGTTGAGAGAAATCACACTCACCAGCAGCGAATAGACCTTTGATATTTGTCATTTGATCATAGTCTACATATAGTCCACCCATTGAGTAGTGTACAGCTGGGAAGATTTTCATTGGTACTTTACGAGGATCATCACCTGTGAATTTTTCATAGATCTCAATGATACCACCTAATTTAACGTCTAATTCATGTGGATCTTTATGAGATAAATCAAGGTATACCATGTTCTCGCCGTTGATACCTAATTTTTGGTTAATACATACATCAAAAATTTCACGCGTTGCGATATCACGAGGTACTAAGTTACCATAATCTGGGTATTTCTCTTCTAAGAAGTACCAAGGTTTACCATCTTTATATGTCCAAATACGTCCACCTTCCCCACGAGCTGATTCACTCATAAGACGTAATTTGTCATCTCCAGGAATAGCTGTTGGATGGATTTGAATAAACTCACCATTAGCATAAATTGCACCTTCTTGATAAACAATTGATGCTGCAGATCCTGTATTAATCATTGAGTTTGTTGTTTTACCGAAGATGATACCAGGACCACCTGTAGCCATAATAACTGCATCTGATCCAAATGATTGAATTTCTGATGTTGTCATATTTTGAGCAACGATACCTCTTGCTGCATCTTCATCATCTTTAACGATACCTAGGAATTCCCAGCCTTCGTATTTAGTTACTAATCCATCTACTTCATAAGAACGAACTTGTTCATCTAAAGCGTATAATAATTGTTGTCCTGTTGTAGCACCGGCAAATGCAGTTCTGTGATATAACGTACCACCAAAACGTCTGAAGTCTAATAAACCTTCGTTTGTTCTACTAAACATTACGCCCATACGGTCTAATAAGTGTATAATTTTTGGTGCTGCTTCAGCCATCGCTTTTACTGGTGGTTGGTTAGCTAAGAAGTCTCCCCCATATACTGTGTCGTCAAAGTGAATCCACGGAGAATCTCCTTCACCTTTAGTATTAACCGCACCATTAATGCCCCCCTGGGCACAAACAGAGTGCGAACGTTTTACAGGTACTAATGAGAATAAATCTACATGTGCACCTTGTTCTGCCGCTTTAATTGTTGACATCAGACCGGCAAGTCCTCCACCGACAACAATAACTTTTTTCTCTGCCATAGAAATGTCACTCCCCTGATATTAAAAATCTAAGACTTAAGTTGAAATCATCGTTGTTACATAAATGCGATAATAGCTGATACACCGATATAAGAAACCACTAAGAATACAATTAAAGAAATCCAAGTGAATACGCGTTGAGATTTTTTAGATTGTAAAAAGCCCCACGTAACACAGAATGACCATAAACCATTTGCAAAGTGGAATACTACCGCAATGATACAAATGATATAGAAAATTGCCCATAATGGATTTTTTAACGTTTCATGCATCATGTCGTAATCTACTGCTTTACCGAAAAATGCTTTCTGTAAGCGTGTTTGCCATAAGTGCATCGCAATGAAAATGAAAGCTAAAATACCACTTACACGTTGGAAGAAGAACATCCAGTTTCTAAATAGAGAATAATGACCGATGTTTTCTTTTGCAGTAAATGCGATATGTAGTCCAAAAAGTCCATGGTATAGCAATGGAATATAAATAAGTAAAATTTCTACCACAATTAAGAATGGTAATGATTCCATGAAACCAGATGCTTTATTGAAAGCCTCTGCGCCTTGTGTTGCTTGATGGTTTACCAATAAGTGAACAATTAAGAATGCACCAATTGGGATAATACCTAATAACGAATGTAGTCGTCTAAGGTAAAATTCGTTTTTTGATTGAGCCAAAAGGAGTCCCCCCTGTGAAACAAATATTTAAATTTGCTAATTCCCAGAAAATTGTATGCAATATGCCCTGAAATTCCATATAAAAGACTAGCTTACATTTACTTCTTTATTTGGTACTTGTACGTGTAAACACTTTAATTAAATGAGAAATAAATCCACACAAGTATGGCTTAAAAAAGTAAAAGGCTAGTGATTATAAAGAATTCTTTAATAAAGATGTGACGACTCATAGTTGAAGTTACCAACACTTAATTGATAACATTTCTCATTTAGAAAACGCTTCCACACAACCTTAAAAAAATTAGCTTTTGTTAACCATATTGTAACATTTTTTATACTACTTTTGGGCATGAGAATAATTCTCATGCCCATTTTTTTGAAATTTATTTATTTTGTAGTGCTTTTTGTAGGTTTTTAGCAACTTTTTCAGGTAGGCCTGCACCTTTTAAATCATCTAAATTTGCTTCCTTCATTTTCTTAATTGACCCAAAAGTTCTTAAAAGTGTAGTTTTTCTCTTGGCGCCAATACCATCTATATCGTCTAAGACTGATTTAAGTCCTGTTTTTTGTCGAGTTTGTCTATGGAACGTTATCGCAAAACGATGTACCTCATCTTGAATTCTATGGAGTAAGTAAAAGGCTTGGCTGTTTTTCTTCAACGGTACAATTTCAGCACTTGCTCCATAGAGTAATTCAGATGTTTGGTGTTTGTCGTTCTTTTGAAGTCCTGCAACTGGAATGTCTAAGCCTAATTCATTTTCAAGGACATCCATCACACCGTTCATATGACCTTTACCACCATCAACAATAATTAAATCTGGTAAGGGTAAGCCCTCATTTAAAACGCGCGTATAACGCCGACGTACTACTTCTCTCATCGATTTATAATCATCAGGCCCTTCTACGGTTTTAATTTTATATTTACGGTATCCTTTTTTATCTGGTTTACCATCTACAAAGGTCACCATTGCAGAAACAGGATCCACACCTTGAATATTGGAATTATCAAAAGCTTCTATTCTAATAGGAGTTTGAATTCCCATGCGTTCTCCTAACTCTTCTATAGCTTTAATAGTTCTAGATTCATCTCTTGCAATTAACTCGAATTTATTTTCAAGTTGCACTTCAGCATTGTGATTAGCTAAATCAACCATTTCTTTCTTAGCCCCACGAGAAGGTTGAACAATCTTTGTATCTACAACTGAATGAATCATCTCTTTATCAAGGTTCTTTGGAACATGAACTTCCTTAGGTAAGATATGTTGATTTAAGCTATAGAATTGTCCTATGAAAGTATAAAACTCTTCTTCCTCTGATTGTTGTATCGGTATCATTGTTGCATCTCGTTTTATCATATTTCCTTGTCTAATGAAGAAAACTTGTACACACATCCACCCCTTAGAAACGTTATATCCAAAGACATCTCTAATTGTATTATCAGTAGACATAATTTTTTGTTTTTTCGTTAAGTTGTGAATATGTTGAATCATATCACGATACTCTTTCGCTTGTTCAAAGTCTAAATCTTCACTAGCTTTTGTCATTCTACTCTCTAAATTATGAATAATCGTTTTATCTTCACCATTTAGAAAATCCGTAATTTCTTTAGTCATTTGTGCATATTTATCTAAATCAACATCATAAACACACGGCCCCATACATTGGCCTATATGGTAGTATAAGCACAGTTTATCAGGCATATTATCACATTTTCTAAAAGGATAAATACGATCTAACAATTTCTTTGTCTCTTGAGCAGAATACGCATTAGGATAAGGACCGAAGTATTTTCCAGTTCCTTTTTTCACAGTGCGTGTAACAATCAGTCTTGGATGCTTTTCTTTTGTGATTTTAATAAAAGGATAACTTTTGTCATCTTTAAGTAAAATATTGTAACGCGGTTGATATTGTTTAATTAAATTTAATTCTAGTAATAAAGATTCAGTCTCACTTGAAGTCACAATAAATTCAAAGTTTCGTATCTCACTAACAAGTCGGGTCGTCTTAGCATCATGTGCACCAGTAAAGTAAGAACGTAGGCGATTTCTTAATTTTTTTGCTTTACCTACATAAATCACTTGGTCATTTCTATCTTTCATTAAATAGCAACCAGGTTCTAACGGCACTACATTCAATTTTTCCTTAATTTTCTTTTGATAGTCCTCCAATTTTTTCCTCCTTTCTTTTAATTTTTATAATTATTATTTATAAACAAAATAAAGCTGGAGCATTTACATAATGAAATGCCCCAGTCTTAAGTCATATAATTCTTATAGATGTTTATCTAATACTTCTGCTAAGTTTTCTTTTGGTTGGAAACCTACAACTTTATCAACTGGTTGACCATCTTTAAACACGATTAAAGTTGGAATACTCATTACTTCGTATTTTGCAGCAGTTGATGGGTTTTCATCAACATCTAATTTTAAAATATCAGCTTTACCGTCATAATCTCCGGCTAACTCCTCTAGTACTGGAGCGATCATTTTACAAGGTCCGCACCAAGTAGCCCAGAAGTCTACTAATTTAACGCCAGATTCAATTTTAGTATCGAAATCAGAGTCAGTTACTTTTACGATTGCCATAAATGCCAATCCTCCTTAATTTTTAAATGATGAGCAAATTATAACAGACTTTAATAACAACTGCATTGCTATTGCTCAATTAAAGTATGATTATCTCATTTGCTTCATCACATCATTTTATTAACTAATAATACTGGGTTTATTGTACGTTATTTTCTCAAAAAATCAAATGCAGTGCTTGAATTAATCAATCATTAATCATTTGAGTTCTGCAACCGTTACGCCAAATCCACCTTCACTAGGCATACCACCTCTAAATTTGCTGACACTTTTATGTTTTTTTAAATGCTGTTGAACACCTTTTTGAAGCGCGCCTGTGCCTTTACCATGAATAATGTAAACTTGCTCATAATTACTTAAAACTGCTTGATCTAGATATTGATCTAATTCTATTAGTGCTTCCTCATAACGATATCCTCTTAAATCAAGTTCAGTCTTAATCGTTTGTCTATTTTGACGTGTAACCATTTTAGCTGGTTTTTCTTTTTTCTTCTTCGTTTTCTCTAAATCTTCAATAGGTAATTTCATTTTAATGATACCCATTTGCACAACTGCTTCATCTTCACCAACAAGTTCAAGCACCTCACCTTTTTGACCATATGAGAGCACTTTCACTTCATCACCAGCGTTAATTTTATCGTATTTTTTCTTCTGAACACTTTGTTTAATTGACTTCGCTTCATATTGGTCATCTAATTGTTTTTTCTTATCAATTAATTCATGTTCTTTAACTTCTGCACCTTTGTTGTCACGTAAATCTCTTAATTCTTTAAGAATTGTATCCGCTTCTTTAGTCGCAGATTTAACACGTTGATTCGCTTTTTCTTTCGCTTCATTCATCAATGATTGTTCATAGTTTTGATATTGTTGATATTGCTTCGCAAGGGCATCGTGAGTTTCTTGAGCTTCACGAACAAGACGATCTAGTTCAATACGTTGTTCATCTACACGCTTAGAATTTCTTTCCAAAGATTCTATCATTGAGTTAATTTCTTGTTCATCTGTACCAATCATTGTTTTAGCTTTATTAATGATATTGAGGCCAAGTCCCAACTTTTTAGAAATATCGAATGCGTTTGAACGCCCAGGTACGCCCATGAGCAATTTATAGGTTGGGCTTAACGTATCAACATTGAACTCCACACTAGCATTCATGACACCTTCGCGATTATAACTATATGCTTTTAACTCTGGGTAATGGGTTGTTGCCATAACAAGTGATCCTAGGTTGCGAACGTAATCTAGGATACTCATTGCTAACGCTGCACCTTCACTAGGATCAGTCCCTGCGCCCAATTCATCAAATAATATTAAGCTATTTTTATCTGCTTCATGTAAGATTTCAACAATATTCTTCATATGAGATGAGAAAGTTGATAAAGACTGTTCAATTGATTGTTCATCGCCTATATCGCAGTATACATTTTCGAAAATACTTAATTGACTGCCATCAAGCGTTGGTATTAATAAACCAGATTGTGCCATGACAATAATAAGTCCAAGTGTCTTTAAAGTAACAGTCTTACCGCCTGTATTTGGCCCTGTAATAATCACCGTTTCAACATCATCGATAAATTCAATCGTATTTGAAACGACAGTTTCTTTATCTAATAATGGATGAAACGCGTTGGGAAGATAAACCGTTCTCTCTTTCTTAAAAGTAGGTTTAGTTCCCTTAATCGAACGTGCATAACGTGCTTTAGCAATTAAGAAATCAATTTGCCCCATCACTGATTCAGCTATAAGTATGGAATCGGCTTCTACAGCTACTTGACCGGTCAATTCAGTAAGAATACGTTCGCGTTCCACAGCCTCATCGTTACGCAAACGACTGATTTGATTATTCATCTCTACAACTGAACTGGGTTCAATATAAAGAGTTTGTCCAGAGGCTGATTGATCATGCACAATACCATTAAAATCTTGACGATATTCCGCTTTAACTGGAATTACGTTACGGTCATTTCTAACTGTGACAATGGCATCAGATAACTTCTTTTGATTGCTCTGACTTTTAACAATACGATCTAAATTCTGACGTATTCGTTGATTAGTACTAGAAATTTTGCTTCTAATACCTTGTAGTGCATAACTTGCATGGTCATATAAATCATAAGTATCACATTTATCTTTGATTTCTTGAAATAAATCAGTTAGTACCGGAAGCTGACTCATCTTTTCATCTAATATCGGGTACTTTACTTCTTCATCTTCTTCTAAGAGTTGGTTGTAAAACGTCTTAAATTGATTTTGAACTTGAATAAGTCGTTTAATTACATTCAATTCAGTCACATTTAGAACGCCACCAATATTCGCTCTATGAATAAGTGGTGATACCTTAGCTAAACCACTTAAACTTGGTAATCGATGTTTATTGTATATTTGAGAAATTTCATCAGTTTCATTGATTTGAAATTCAACAGTTTCAAATTCAGTTGCTGGTGTCATTGCATCTACTTTTTCACGACCTAAATCACTTATTGTTTCATCCGCAACAAAGGATTTAATCTTGTCGAATTCCAAAACATCTAATGTCTTTTGTCTCATGCAATCCCTCTATTTCTTTAATTTAATATTATTTTCAACGAGTGATTTAAACTCTTCTCGTGATAACGCATTGATCACTCTATCTTTTTTTACAAAACCTTTTTGAGCCGTAGCCACACCGTACTTCATAAACTCTAAATGATTCGTATGGTGTGCATCTGTATTAATTGTTAACTTAACGTTAGGATATTTACGTACAGTCTCAGCATTTAAATCTAAACGTTTAGGATTCGCGTTAATTTCTAATATCGTATTTGTTTCTTCAGCTAATTTCATTAATTTTTCTATATTAGGTTTATAACCAGGTCGTCGTCCAATGATTCGACCCGTCGGATGCGCAATATGACGCACGTATGGATTTTTACAAGCTACTTCTAAACGTTTCATAATCTCATCTTCAGATTGATTGAAACTTTGATGGATAGCAGCTATCACATAATCAAGTTGTGCTAAGACTTCGTCATCATAATCAAGTGAACCATCTGGTAATATATCCATTTCTGTACCAGAATAAATATCAATTTCATCATATTCTTCATTTAACTTTTTGATTTCTTCATTTTGTCGTAAGAGACGCTCTACCTGTAAACCATTTGCAACTTTCAAACTTTGTGAGTGATCTGTGATTACCATGAATTGATAACCTTTAGCAATATTTGCTTCTACCATTTCTCTAATTGAAAAAGCACCATCACTATACGTTGTATGCATATGAATATCACCATTAATATCCTCTAAAGAAATGATATCGCTTAAATCTTTATCAAATTCACTGCCATCTTCTCGCATTGCAGGTGCAATCCAATTTACGTCAAAATGGTTATAAATCTCTTCTTCACTTTGAAATTGCAGTAATGTACCATCAGCTTGTTCTATACCGTATTCACTTACTTTTTCATTACGTTCTTTAGCTAATTGTCGAATACGGATGTTATGGTCTTTAGAACCGGTAAAGTGTTGAAGCGTATGGTAGAAGGCTTTAGGCTCAATTAATCTAAAGTCTACACCTATCGTCTCATCATCATAAGATAACTCTAAAGATACTTTAGTATCCCCAACTGCAACTTCTTTTACTTTGTTAGGAATATCAAGCAATTGTTGTTGAACTTCTAGAGGTTGTTCCGTACTAATAATGAAGTCTAAATCTTTACTCATTTCTTTATAACGTCTAAAACTTCCTGCAGAAGAATAATTATCTACATGTTTAAGCTTTTTAATGAAATCAATAATTTCATTATTCAGACCTCTCATTTGATCAATCGGATAACTGTCTTTTTTGGCTCCTAGTGCTTTAACTGCTTCTAAAATATTCTGTTCAGTCTTCTTTGCGAAGCCACTTAGTTTACTGACTTCACCTTCTTCACAAGCTTTCTGTAAACTTTCTTTATCAATAATATGAAGTTCTTTATAAAGTTTAGCGATTTTCTTACTACCTAGTCCTTGAATTTTTAATAAAGGGACTAATCCTTCAGGTACTTCCTCTTGGAGGGCTTGTAAGGTGCTAGACTCACCTTGATTTCTAAATTCGTTGATAACTTCGCCCACACCTTTACCGATACCCTTAAGCTCGGTAACATCCTCAATTTCATCTAAAGGACGCTCATCTATTTCCAAACTTTGAGCTGCTTTTCGATAGGCAGATACTTTAAATGTGTTTTCCCCTTTTAACTCCATATATGTTGCTATTTTTTCTAACAATTGAATTACATCTTTTTTAGTCATATACATCTCTCCATAAAAAGAAGACCAGGACACAACATTAAAGTTAGCTCTAGTCCTGACCTTATATAATTAGTTTATAAATTTAAAATAACCTGTGATACGTATGGTAAATTTAAAATTATCCTTTTACATATTAACGATTGTGCTATTTGATTTTGAATTAATGGCTCGGGATATAATGAAATAAAATATAGTCCAATTTGAATCACAATTAAGCTCATTATTAAACCTAGAATAATTCCTATAATTCTACTAACTAATTGATGTTTCTGATACGCTACTATATTATCAAATGTAACAATAATTAGATACAAAATAAGCTTAGCTAGCGTAGCTAAAATAAGGAATGCAACAATATTTTCAAATCGTTGTTGCAATTGATTAAAATGAATTGCATAAGATGTGTCATATGCTACCGTTTTAGGAAATGGTACAAACACAATCAGCCTTTGCACTATAGGCTTATAAAACTGAGATGCAATCCATAATGATACGATTGAAGAAATAAAATGTAGTGTCGACAACCACGTCCCCCTACGGAAACCAATCATCATAAAGTAGAAAATCAATATAATGACAACTAAATCAACAACCATCTAATCTTCACTTTGTTTAAATTGATTGATTTCTTGTTGTAATCGACGATTTTCTTCTTCTAGTAAAACTTTCTCATGCATAATATTTACCGCTGTTAAAATCGATTTACGAGTAGTATCTAAGCCTGCGGATTTTTGACCTAATTCTTGCATTTTCTCATCTACAAGATGTGCAACATAACGAATATGCTCAGGACTGTCATCGCCAATGATTGTGAAATGTTGATCGTTGATCGTAACATTTATTCTATTTTTAAATTCACTCATGTTTAATTGCTCCTGACCTAATATTTAAATGATTTTAACTTTCTATAATTTAAGACTTCAAGATTTTTTTCTTAATCTTGAAAATAAATAGCTATATGATTTAACTTCAATTTTTACTTATCAACACACATTATACATGAGAGTAAAAAATTATGTAAGTAGCTATTATCAAACAATTTAAGACATCGTATCATGTTAAATCATTTAATAGTTATATTGTTATATTCATCAATGAGATAGAAAATGAAATTTGATAGAATGTATGAGTACGAAATTAAAAGTGAGGTTACTTATTATGGGAAATGTCGTTCATAAATTAACTCAAAGTGAAATAGATCAATTATTATCACAAATTCAATTTGAAACAACTCAATTGCCACAAGGCATGAGAGCACGAACTAAATACCAAAACACTACAATTAATATATATCATTCAGGAAAGGTCATGTTCCAAGGAAAGAATGCAGAATTAGTAGCTCAACGCATGTTACCTAATCAAGCTATATATTCATCTTCTCAATCAAAAACATCTACCTCTAAACAGTCGTCAATTCAATATAATAAATATAATTGCATAGGTAGTGATGAAGCAGGTAGCGGTGATTACTTTGGTCCTTTAACCGTCTGTGCAGCATACGTCTCAGAGAAAAATGCACAAGTTTTAAAAACCTTAGGCGTGGATGATTCAAAAAAATTAACAGATGACAAAATTGTTGAACTAGCTGAACAGCTTATTACTTTTATCCCTCACTCACTACTAACTTTAAATAATGTGAAGTATAATGAGCGTCAGAAGATGGGCTGGTCACAAGTAAAAATGAAAGCCGTTTTACATAATGAAGCAATCAAAAATGTTGTTCAAAAAATTGACGTGGATCACTTAGATTATATCGTGATTGACCAATTTGCTAAACGGGAAGTATACCAGCATTATGCACTTTCCGAACTACCTTTTCCTAAAAAAACTCAATTTGAAACTAAGGGTGAATCAAAATCACTAGCTATTGCAGCAGCTAGTATTATCTCGCGATATGCTTTCGTAAAACATATGAACCAAATAACACAACAAATTAAAATGGAAGTTCCAAAAGGTGCAAGTAATAAAGTTGACTTATTCGCGGCTAAAATCATTCAAAAATCTGGCTTAAGCCAACTTGATGCTATATCTAAGAAACATTTTAAAAATCGAGATAAAGCACTAGCTTTAATCGAGAAAAAATATACTTAAATATACAAAGACCTATCCTCATTAAAAATTTCATTTTAAGGATAGGTCTTTTTTAGTTAATTATCTTATTGTAGCACCTTGCTGTTGTAAGGCTTCTAAAATTTTGTCGTGTACTGCTGTTACACGTTCGTCTGTAAGAGTATTTTCAGTATCTAAATAATTCAATCTAATAGCTACTGATTTTTTACCTTCTTCTAAGTGTTCACCTTCGTATACATCAAATACTAACGTATCATTTAAAATGTCTTCCCCATTATTATGAATAGTAGATATTAAATCTGAAGCAGGAACTTCATGATTCACTTCTAACGCTATATCTCTTGATACACCTGGGAATCTAGGTATTGGTTCATAATTAATATAACCAACAGACACTCTCATAATAGCGTCATAATTTAATTCAAATACATATGTGCGTTTTAAATCATTTTCTGCAGCAAGTGTTGGATGTAACTCACCAATAAAACCAATATCTTCTCCATTTAACGAAACTATAGCTGTTCTACCTGGGTGTAAACCTTGGATTTGACCTGCTCTATAATCAAATTTAATATTTAGTTTTTCAGCTACACGATCAACAACACCCTTAGCTAAATAGAAATCTACTGACTCTTTTTTACTTTGCCAAGCATGATTAACATATTGTCCCGTTAAAATACCGCTTAAATATTCGACTTCATCTGGTAACTCTCCTTCCCCATTACCGAAGAAGACACGACCAATTTCATACAATTTAACATCTGAGTTTTTACGCGCAACATTGTATGCCACAGCTTCAATAAGATGAGGTAAAAGACTTTGTCTTAACGTAGAATGCGCTTCACTCATTGGCATCAATAATTCGATAGTAGGACGATCTTGTAAAGCAAAGTCCTTAGCGTGATCTTTAGATATTAATGAATAAGTGATAGCTTGATCAAGCCCAGCACCTTCAAGAGTTTCTTTTACAGTACGTGTTTTATATTGACGATCTGTTAGTGATCCACTTGTTACATCTTCAAATACAGGAAGCGTTGAAGGAATTTCGTCATAACCATATATACGTGCAACCTCTTCAATTAAATCTTCTTTAATTGAAATATCTTTACGACGAGATGGCACATTAACTGTTAATTGTCCATTTTGATTTTGGGTTTCAAACCCGAGTTGTTCAAAGATATTAACGATATCATCGTCACTTAAGTTAAATCCAATTGTTTGGTTTACCTTTTCAGCAGTAATATTGATTGGAGTAACCATTGCTCCTAAATCACCTGCTGCTACTCTATCTTTTAACACTGTACCTGTTGCATATCTTTCTAGTAAATAACAAGCTCTATCAACTGCTTCATCAACAAATTCAGTTGCAATACCTTTTTCAAAACGGCTTGATGATTCACTTCTTAGGTTTAAACGACGAGAAGTATGACGAATAGATACTGGATCAAAGATCGCACCTTCGATAACAACATTGCGTGTTTGATCAGTAACTTCTGAGAAGTCTCCACCCATAACGCCACCTAGAGCTATCGGCTCATTGCCGTTTGTAATAACGATATCTGAATCTAATAAGTCGCGCTCGGCGTTATCTAAAGTCGTCATTTTTTCATTTGAATTTGCTTGTCTTACTTCAATCTTTTGTGAACCAATTTGATTTTGGTCAAACATATGAAGTGGCTGACCATACTCTAATAGAACATAGTTAGAAATATCTACCACATTATTAATAGGGCGAATTCCCGCCTTCATCAAGCGTGCTTGCATCCATACTGGTGATGGCGCAATCGTTACATCATGAACGATTCTTGCACTGTAATAAGGTACTTTATCTTCATTTTGAACTGTAACAGATAATTCATCACTGGCTGATTTATCACTTTCTTGACTTGAAGTTTGAGGTTTTGTCATTTCAGTTTGGTATAAAGCAGCTACTTCATAAGCTGTGCCCACCATACTTAATGCGTCTGCACGGTTAGGAGTTAAGTCAAATTCCATCACCTGATCATTAAAATATAATGCTTCAAGCGCATCTGTACCTGGAGTCACTTCTGTTGGAAATACATAAATACCTGATTCGAACGCTTTAGGCGTAACGTGACTTGAAATACCTATTTCTTGTAACGAACAAATCATACCTTCTGAGCGTTCACCACGTAGCTTCGCACGTTTAATTTTAACGCCACCAGGTAGACGACCTCCAACTTTCGCAACAATGACATGCTGACCTTCATCAACATTTGGAGCACCACATACGATTTGAACCGGCTCATCCTCGCCTAAATCAACTTGACAAATATTCAATTTATCGGCGTCTGGATGCGGTGCTTTTGACACAACATGACCAACCACTAAATTTTTTATATCTTTCGTATAATCGATAATGTCATCAACCTCAATACCTGTGCGTGTAATTCTTTCAGCTAAATCTTGAACAGGTTGATCAACATTGACATAATCTTTTAACCACTCATTTGAAATCAACATTATTGGTCACCTCTATCTTCTACTGCTTTAAATTGATCTAAGAATCTAACATCATTTGTATAGAAATGACGAATATCTTCAATACCATATTTCAACATTGCGATTCGATCTGGCCCCATTCCAAATGCGAATCCTGAATATTCATTAGAATCAAAGCCCGCCATTTCAAGAACGTTTGGATGTACCATTCCAGCGCCTAAAATTTCTATCCAACCTGTATGTTTGCAGACATTGCAACCTTCTCCTTTACATTTGAAACAAGAGACATCAACTTCGACTGATGGTTCTGTAAAAGGGAAATAACTTGGACGTAGACGAATTTCTCGTTCAGCACCGAATAATTTCTTGGCTAATAACTCTAAAGTACCTTTCAAATCACTCATTTTAATATTTTTATCAACGACTAATCCTTCAATTTGTGTAAATTGATGACTATGTGTCGCATCATCCGAGTCACGACGGTACACCTTACCCGGACAAATAATTTTAACTGGACCCTGTCCACCACGTTTCTCCATTGTTCGTGCTTGAACTGGTGACGTGTGCGTACGCATTAATATTTCTTCAGTAATATAGAAACTATCCTGCATATCTCGTGCAGGGTGAGACTTAGGTAAATTTAAAGCTTCAAAATTATAATAATCTTGTTCAACTTCATACCCATCTACAATCTCATAACCTAAACCGAGGAACAAATCCTCAATCTCTTCAACTGTGCGAGTAAGAGGATGCTTTGAACCCATCTCAATATGGCGACTAGGTAATGTCACATCAATCGTTTCCTCAGCAAGCTGTTGGTTTAATTTCTCTTCTTTTAATAACTTTTGTCTTTCATCTAATTCATTCTGAATTGTTTGACGCAATTCATTTACTTTTTGACCATATGCAGGTTTCTCTTCATTAGGTAAATCTTTCATATTTTTCATTAGACCACTTACTGAACCTTTTTTACCTAAATACTTAACCTTTACATCTTGCAATGCACGTTCATTATCTGCTTCATTAATATCAACGAGAGCTTGTTGTTTTAATTCCGCCATCGTATCATTTTGAGTCATGACCGAACTCCTCCTTTTAATGCCACTATTTTATTTTTTGAAAATGAAAACTCAAATACTTCAACATCAAAAAAGCTTTCACCCCATATCGAACTGGGACGAAAGCTTTCCGTGGTACCACCCAAATTTATGCCTAAGCATACACTTGTATATCTATTGATAACGGAATGACAATTCCGACTTAAATTTCTTTAAGTAACCAAAAAGATGAACAAAATTATTTCAAGTTGGAATAACTTTCAGTCACGGTTATTCTCCCTTTTCAACTTTCTAAATAATTTACGTCTTTTTATCGGTTGATCATTTAATTGTTTCAGTGATGTATAGCTAATGAATACTTCATTTTTTAATAAATTCATCAACTATTATAGCCGAAATTTGAACAAAGGGTCAACCTTTCAACTGGTAGAGTAATATACTACCTGCAATAGCAACATTTAAACTCTCAGCTTTACCATAAATGGGTATGATAAGATTTTGTGTTGTTTGTTGTAATAATTCTTGGTTTACACCTTCACCTTCGTTGCCTAATAATAAAGCAAATCGTGATTGAGCCTCTATCTCTTTAAAGCTTACTGCATCTTCGAGTGCTGTTCCATACACTGGGCCATCAAATTCATTAATGTAAGTTGTTAAACCCTTAATAACAATAGGAATATGGAATATACTACCCTGACTCGCTCTCATTACCTTATCTTGATATGGGTCTGCAGTACCCTTTTCCATTACAATTAAATCTATGCCAGCAGCATCTGCAGTGCGAATTAATGTACCTAAATTACCTGGATCTTGAATTCGATCAATTAATAATACTTGTTGCGCTTCGGTATCATTATAATGTGGCTTTTCAATCACCGCAAAGAAACCTTGAGGTGTTACAGTACCAGATAGAGCTTCAGCCACTTTCATATTAATTTCATATGTTTCATTCGCGTAATCAATTAGGTCCTCATCTGTTCTGTCAGGTTCTATTACAAATAATTGCTTTATTTCAATACCACTTTGATACGCTTCTTCGATAAGGTGTATTCCTTCTATTAAAGCTAGACCTGTCTTATCACGATCACGTTTCTTTTTTAACTTATTTGCATTTTTTATTTTATTATTTTGAGCAGACGTAATTTGTTCCATGATCATTTCTCCAACTCTTAAGTTAATGTATTCATATTGTAATCTAATATCAATTGATTTCAAAGTCCACTATAATTTTTAAATTTAATTACTACTATAAAAAGAAGCAAGCGAAGGTTTGAAATTGACATAATTTGTTTCAATTATGTTTAGACAACAAACTCTCGACTTGCTTTAGTTTGTATCGAAATCAAGTTTTTTTAATTTCAATTAATCACACTTACTTCTTTTAATTACAGTACACATTATTTAAAGTATTGGTATCCAATATCATATTTCTTAACTACATTTTCAAGAATTGGGCTTGATGCATCTGCTGATTGGTGACGAACATTTTTATGTGCTTTTTTAAACACATCTGATTGTAACCAATCAATAAAAGCTTGTTCAGATTCCCATAATGTTAAAATTTTTACTTCATCATAATCTGGTTGTTCTTTAGTATTTGTTACAAACATCCCTTTAAAGCCTTCAAGTGTTTCAATACCATGTCTTGTGTAGAACCTTTCTATTATATCTTGAGCTGTTCCTTTATCTAATTTTAATTTATTTTCAGCCATAAATTTCATGATGTTTTCCTCTTTTCTGTTAATTTATTTTGACTATCTTCGCCACAACAACAATTCTTCCTGATGTTTGGTTATAAGCGTCCTCGCAAGTAGACAAAGTAACTATCTTGTCTTGATTAGTAATTTGAACTTTTGTTTGTATCTCCGATTTTTTCTTTGTATTATCTATAAAATGTTGAAATTCAGATGGTGTTTTAAAATCTGTTTGTATATAGTTATCTTTCGTAGTAGTGCGATATGCACTAAAGACTTGCAATTGATATTTACCATATTTCGTGTCGTATTGAATATTTTGATGCTGATCAAAGTAACTTTGCTTTAAATACTTTTCTAGTACATCAAACATTGTATTATCACCCATGTGGTGACCATAAATAATAGTATTCGAATTAGGAGTTTTTACAGAATTTCGATAATCCATAAAAATACTTCCCTTACGTGTCTTTTCATGATCAAAATCTTCTCTTAAATAGTCATGATTGGTTTTACCTTGTAATACTGGATAATTTAATGATGTCCCTTTAAGTTGTATCCATCCAACAATATCTTTATTAATAGATTCTAATTTAGAAAATTGTGGACGTACCTCATTTTCGTTAGACAGGGACTCTGACTTAAATTGTTGTTGTAAATTTTTATACCTTTTAGCTGACGCTTTGTCTTCAAGATAAGTTTTAAACAACTGATAACTAAAGATAAGGATGACTGCTATTAATACAATTTGAATAAGTCTAACGAATTTAATCATTTGAATCCCTCACCCTTTTTCTACAAACAATCATGCCACATTCACTGTCATTTATAACTTTAGCGTCAATTTGATACATTTCTTTTAAAATTGTTTCATTAATCACTTCTTGAGGCGCACCTTGCGCAATAACTCCTTTATCATTTAGGCAAATCACTTCATCACTATATTCTATTGCTTGATTAATATCATGAAGTACCATAATAAAAGTAATATGATAATGATCTTTTAAAGTACGAATAGTATCTAAAACTTGATATTGGTAATGAATATCTAAATAAGTGGTTGGCTCATCCAATAAGATGTAACGAGGTTCTTGCACTAATGCAGTTGCTAAAAATACTCTTTGTGCTTCACCTCCAGATAATGACGCCAATTTTTTATTCTGAAGATTTACTAAATTCAGTTGTTGAAGAATGTTTTGAACAATTGTTTCTTTTTTAACATCCATTTTCAACCAACTTTCATGACTATATCTTCCAAGTTCTATGTATTGTCTTACAGTGAATCCTTCCGGAATATTCATCTTTTGATGTACTGTAGCAAGTTTACGTGCAAATGCTTTCTTACTAAATGTTTTCAAATCTAACTCATCTAAATATATAACTCCTTTTGAAGGCTTCAAATTTCGAGAAAGTAACTTTAACAAAGTGGATTTTCCACATCCATTCGGTCCGATAATAGAAGTAATTGCACTAGAGCTAAATGTTAATGAGAGATTTTTTATAATTTCCGAATCATTCTTATATTGAAAATGAAGCCCCTTAACTCGCATCATTAACAGCTCCCTTACAAATAAGATAGATTAAAATTGGGCCACCTATAAGCATCATAATGACATTCGCTGGTATTTCGAGTGGTGGATGTAACGTTCTACCTAACAAATCAGTTGTAACAACAAACCATCCTCCTAAAATTATAGATAGTGGTATCACTTCTTTATAATTACTACCAATTAACTTACGTACAATATGTGGAATAATTAAGCCTACAAAAGCTAGTGGACCTACAATTGCAGAAGAAGCACTCGCTAGAAGTACAGCTACGCCCCCAATGATTAATCTATATTTAGTAATGTGAAAGCCTAAATTATTAGCTTGCTTATCCTCTAAAGCTAATAAATTTACTTTAGATGTTAAAAGCAATGTGATTACTAAACCTATACTCGCTGATATTCCGATAATCTTAACATCATTCCATGTTTTCATAGTTAGTCCTTGAGGTATTTTCAGAAATGGATTCTGTGCAAATAAATCAAGTACTCCGGTTAGCATTGCATACATTGCTACACCGATTAATATCATACGTGTCGGTTGAAATTTGAATTTCACACTTAAGAGAAATAATAATAGAAAAGGTATCATTCCTCCTAGAAAACTAAGTAAAGGTACGACAAAAAATAATTGGGGTGTCACCAATAATAGAATCATACGCATGACAAGTGCTCCTGATGAAACACCGAGTAGTTGCGCGTCAGCTAAAGGGTTTTGCAAAACTGCTTGCAATAATGCTCCAGATACCGAAAGCATTGCACCAACACATAAAGCGATAATGATTCTAGGTAATCTTAAATCAATGATTGTGTCTACATTAGAAACATGACCAGTAGTAAATTGGGTTAATATATCTTTAAGAGAAATAGGTATCGTACCAACAATAAATGACACATATACTGTCACACATAGGAGAATAATTGAAATTAGAAAGAGTAATTTAGAGTAGTGTTGTAACATTATTTCCCCCATCACTTTTTATAAAATAGATTGTATAACTGTGTCATAGCATCATCAGCGTCTACATTTGCAGTGATACCAAATGGTACTTCCTCTAAATCATAAACTTGATCCGTTTTAACTGCTTTGAAATGCTTCCAAATATCATTTTGTTTAAATTCTTTTTGGAACATTTTCTTAACTTCATCTGGCATCCCGTGAGGAAGTCTTAATATAATATCGGGATTAACATTAACTAAATGTTCCGTGTTAGAAGAAATATACTGTTTAGAATGGTCTTGTATGACATTCTCTCCACCAGCGATTTTTACGAGATCTCCAATATATGATTTATCAGTGGCAACTAAATAACTGCCAGGTATCCCCATAAGTATCAGTACCTTAGGATGTTTCTTTTGTTTTGCAACTTTACTTTCAATATTCGCTTTCACGGAATTAAGGTGATGATTTAGTTCTTTAGCCTTCTTCTCCCTATTAAACTGTTTACCAAGTTCAGTAATAGATTTCTCCATGCCATCTAAACTATCATAATCATAGAAGTAACCTTTCATGTTTAACTGTTTATAAAAGGGCTTCATTTCATCTTTAATAGTAGATACACTCAAAACATGTGTAGGATTCACTTTTTTAACTGCCTCTACACTTGGTTCCATCGGTTGGCCGACTTCTGGAACATTTTTATATCGATCTGGTAACTTTTTATAAGATGTGGGCTTACCTACAATAGGTAAATCTAACTTATCTAATGTCATCGTTAAAGCGACGGTAGTAGGTACGATACGAATACCCTTCGATTCAGCTTTATCTTTCTTTTTATTGCTATTATCCGCCTCGCAACCACTGAGTAAAACGATAAATAATATGATAGTAAAAATTTTTCGGGTTTTTCTCATTTTTTCGACTCACTCTTTCTTTTAACAAAATATGTTGCGATTAAAGCTAAAATTGCCAATAAAATAACAGAGCCAAGAAGATAGTATGTATTTCTATGATTAGGGAGTACATCCTCATTATGGTCTTTTTTTGCAACTTTCTTCTTATCAGCATCTCTATTGAAGCTTGGATTAGGTTTATCTTTTTCCTTTTTAAAAGGATTAAGTTGAGGCAATTGGCTATACCTAGAATTAGTATTTGTATTTAAACTAGCTGGAGTATTTGAATTAGTCCGATTTAATGAATCTGAGCTCGGTTTATCTGTACTTGGTTTAATTGATAGATTGCTATTTGAATTAGAAAATTTATTTTGTTCTTCTCTATTGATAATCTGATTTGACGACATATCTTGTTGAGTTGATTGTTTTGACTCTTTTAGATGACTATTCTCATTTTTTATTTCATTAAATTGTCCTTCTTCTGTTTTTAAATTTTTTTTTAGGCTCTCTTTATCATCAAACTGATTAGACTTGTTATTCTGAGCGTCTTTGTGGTTAACCTTTTCATCATTCTTTTCGCTATGTTTCATAACGATATAAGTGGTATACGTATGGTCGTAATGTATCGATGGTATTTTAATGTGGATACGAGATTTTATTTCTTCTTTTATGTTAATAAGGGGTATTTGAATGGTTACCGTATCTTGTTCTTTATCCTCATTTACAATCTTCACTTTTAATTCTTTATCATGTTGGTAGAATTTATAACTTTCCCACCATTCTCTGTTTAATAAAGTCATTACAAAATATGTTTGATTACCGTCATTAACAATATAACCAGGATGTTTTACATACTCATCCATATGTGAAACATCCCTATTATTCTGTTTACGAACGTAAAATTCTATCGTTTGTTCTATCTTATTTCTAATTTGTTGATGATCACTATGGCGTTTCGCATGATTTTTATCTTTTTCAAAGCTTTCTTTAATATAATAATCGGCTGATGATAGATTTTTATCATCAGCCTTTACTTGATAAGTATCATTATTTAAAGATATTCCTAAAGTAAACGCTATAACGAATAATTTCATCATTAAGCGACTACAATATTTCATTATTCATTACCTTTTTTTAATTTGAATGACAAAACTGAAATTGTAATTAATACAAATAGAGAAGCTATAGGAATTAAATATGTATATGTAGGGATTCCACCACTAGTTTGAGGATTTTCAGCAGTTGATTTATCTTGGACAATATTTGGTGATCCAGTCGCTCCACCATCTTTACCATCAAATTTAAAAGTAATATTGTAATGATGATCATATTTAAATGGCTTACCATTTACTGGCTCATTGATGTAAACTGCAATTGTTCCGTTTACTTTACCAGAAGCTTTGTTTACCACAAATTCAGATGTTCTCATGTCTTTACTAGCATCTTTGCTAATAATTTTCTCTTTGCTACCCTCAATAGTCATTCCAGTAATCCAATGACTATGATTAACTGTGATTTGAAGTACTTTCTTCCCATCTTTTTCAATTAATTTTGCAGGCTTCTCAAAATAGTCATTTGCCATCGAAGTATCATTTGTATTATATTTTAAAACTTCAAAATTAATAGACTTACCTTCGGCTGCGTAACTTACATTAGGTCCCCAATTCACTAAAAATATTATTAAAACTAAAACAAAACTTAACGTTTTATAAGTCACTTTCATTTATACAACCTCCATAAGAGTGATAAAACTTGATAAATTACTCACCCTAATTCTTGTAAAAATAATAAATGAAAATAGTTATCAACGTCAATATAAAATTGATAATATTTTTAATTAGTTGTTTAAAGTTATAAAAATATGCTAATATATTGTTTGACCATTATCATTGGATAATGTTTTATTTCACTCTAATTCTATAACTTCTCAAAAGACAACTGAGACAACTACTTATCAAAGGAGAGAATAAGTTATGAACAAACCTAACAATTTTTCAAATGACAAACCCACTCAGAAAAATCACTATTCAATTAGAAAATTCACGGTTGGTACTGCTTCTATTATTGTAGGTTCATTCCTTTTCTTCGGACAGGCACATGCTGAAGAAGGCACGGAAGGTAATACTTGGCAAAGAGAAGCTGTAGGTACCGTTAACACAGCTGGTCAACCGAGCACTACAAGTCAAGACCAAAATAATCAAGCTGGTACAGGTACTCCTGCTGCTACACAAACAGGTCAAGATGGAGCTAAAACAAACACTGCCGACCACCAAGGTCAAGGCACTGCAGAAGCTACAGGAACTCAAACTAATCAAGCCGATGCTACACAAACAAACCCTAGTCCAAATACTACCGGACAAGATAACCAAGCTACTAGTACTCCACAAGGAACTCAAACTGCTGGCACAGGTCAAACTGCGCCAACTACAGCTACTGGAGATACTCAAGCTAAACCTCATGCTGAAACAGCAGATCAAGGTAATGGAGCTACTGTGACTCCTAGTCCTCAAAATGATGCAACTTCCCCAGCAGCTTCAACAAAACCAGAGGCAACGACTGGTCAAGATGCTACATCTAAACCAGGTACTACTGAAAACAATAGTACAGGTCAAGGTGCTCAAGCTGGTACTGTAGGTGCTGGAACACCTACTCCATCTCAACCTGAAACACAACCTAATACAGACACTACAGGTTCAGCTAAACCAAGTACTAGTACTACTGATCAAGAGAAACCTAATACAGAAGATCATGGAGAACAAACAGGTACTTCAGCTGGTAATGCTCAAAATGCTGCAGGTACTCCTGGCGAAACTAAACCTAATCAAGCTACACCTGCTCCAAACAATCAAGATACTCAACCAGGTAATACTAATAATGATGCTGCCACAACTCCACAACCTGGAACTACAGGACAAGATACTCAAGGTACTCAATCTAAACCTGGTACAACTGAAACAGGGACAGCTCAAAATACAGGGACTACAGATACACAAGCTAAACCTGAGGCTGGCAATCAAAATGCAGGAACTACTGTGACTCCACCTGCTGATAAAGATAATCAAGCTGGACAAGGTACTGCAGGCACTGCAGGTACTCCTGCACCTGAAACTAATAACGGTGCGACTGGTACTCCTGGAACTACTGCACCTGAAAATAACAACCAAGCTGGACAAGGTACTGCAGGCACTGCAGGAACTCCTGCTCCTGATACTAATAACGGTGCAACTGGTACTCCTGGTCAAACAACGCCAAATGGTCAAGAAAAACCAAGCGCTCCTGGTACTGATCAACAAGGCCAAGACACACCTCAAACAGGTACTCCTGGTCAAGATACTCAAACGGGTGAAAATGGTACAGGCACTACTGTAACGCCTTCTCCTAATCAAAACCAAGCTGGTAATGAAAACCAAACTAAACCAGGTACTGATAACAACGCTGGGGTTACTACTCCTGACCAAGGTACTGCACCTAAACCTGGCACTGATCAAAATCCTGGAACAGATACTCCAGATCAAAACAACCAAGCTGGACAAGGCACTACTGGTGCTACAGGAACTCCTGCTCCTGATACTAATAACGGTGCAACTGGTACTCCTGGTCAAACAACACCAAGTGGTCAAGATAATCAAGAAAAACCAAGTACTCCTGGTAATGATCAACAAGGCCAAAACACACCTCAAACAGGTACTCCTGGTCAAGGTACTCAAACGGGTGAAAATGGTGCAGGCACTACTGTAACGCCTTCTCCTGATCAAAATACTGAAGTAAAACCTAATGACAATGGTGTCGCTAAACCTGATACTAACAATAATGCTGGTGCTACTACTCCTAACCAAGGTACTGACACTGATCAAAAACCTGGTACAGATACTCCAGATCAAAACAACCAAGCTGGACAAGGCACTACTGGTGCTACAGGAACTCCTGCTCCTGATACTAATAACGGTGCAACTGGTACTCCTGGTCAAACAACACCAAGTGGTCAAGATAATCAAGAAAAACCAAGTACTCCTGGCAATGAAAATCAAGAAAAACCAGATACTAATAATGCTGAACAAGCTAAACCTACTACTCCGGAACAAAATGGCCAATTAGGTGCTGGTGTTAAACCTGGTACAGCTAATCCTGATCAAAATACTGAAGTTAAACCTAATGAAAACGGTAATCCTAAACCTGGTACAGTTACTCCTGATCAAAACAACCAATCTGGACAAGGTACTACTGGTACTACAGGAACTCCTGCTCCTGATACTAATAACGGTTCAACTGGTACTCCTGGTCAAACAACACCAAGTGGTCAAGATAATCAAGAAAAACCAGATACTAATAATAATGGACAAGCTAAACCTACTACTCCGGAACAAAATGGCCAATTAGGTGCTGGTGTTAAACCTGGTACAGCTAATCCAGATCAAAATACTGAAGTAACAACACCTAATGAAAACGGTAATCCTAAACCTGGTACTGATCAAAAACCTGGAAATGGCCAAACTGGTGGAGACACTAGCGGAAATACTGGTTCAAACAAAGATACTCAAACTGGTGGAGACACTGGACGAAATACTGGTGAAGACAAAGGTGGTCAAACTGGTGGAGACACTGGCAACACTGATAGTGATAACAAACAAACTGTTGTTAACGATGAGGTTAAAACTTCAAATGGTTCAAAAGATAAATCTGAATTACCGGAAACTGGATTAAGCGATGAATCAGACTACGCTACTACTGTATTCGGCACAATAACTTTAGCTGCATCATTATTACTATTAAGAAGACAAAGAAAAGAATCTAAATAGTTATAAATTTCATGGCGAGCTAATCTAATCAAGATTAGCTCGTTTTTTATGTTTTAAAATATAATAATGAAATTATTAAAAAATCATTCACTTAATTTTATATTAGTGTATAATATCTTTGTGTTAATTGATAAATAATATCAATAAAAATTACATAGGAGTTGTTCACAACATGAAACATCAACATAAGAAAAACACACTCATTTTAAATAATTTCTTTTCAATTAGAAAGCTTAAATTTGGAGTAGCTTCAATCACATTAGGTTCAGCACTTATTATTGGTGCACACCATGAAGCTCAAGCCGCTGAAAGCAATAATAGTCAAGGTACTCAAAACTCTACAACTATTGACCAAACTAACAAAAATACGAATCAATCAGCGCAACAAGCGCAGTCCAAACCAGCCGATACGGTTGCTACTCAAAATTCAAATACTCAAAATAACCAAGCTACTACGCAAAATGCGCCAACTACTAATACAAACAATAGTAATTCAAAGTCGAATGAACTTTCTCAAACTTTAAATTTCCAAGTTCAAAAAGATAAAACAAACGACGTTTCTCACATGGATCAATATGTGCAGCATCCTGGTAAAGTAATAAAAAAAGATGATAAGTACTACTTCCAAATCACTTTAGACAACGCCTCATGGTGGAAGAGTTTTCGATTTTTCGATGAAAATGAAACTGAATTACCCACTACAGTTGTAGATGATAATACTGAGAAAGATACTAAAACAGTAAATATGGAAGTAACACCAGGTATGAATAATATTATTAGTAAAGTTCATATTGTAATACCTGCTTTAAAATATGATCATGAATATACAACACATATTGAATTAGAAAGTGTCATCCCTACTATTGAGGACCCAGAACCAACGGCTACTCAAAACCAAGCTAAACAAAATGATAATATGAATGTAGAACGACCTGATGCTGGTAATAATCAAGCTAAAAATGAAAAACCATCAGCTCCGGTAAACCATACTGATACTAATAATCAAAACACTAAAATTGATAGTCAGGACAAAAAAGATAACGCTTCTACAGATCAACAACCTGATGCTAATAAAAAACAAGACACGACTCAAAAGCCTTCAGCGCCTGTAAGCGATACTGTTACTAACAATCAAAATGATAAAACTGATAATCAAGCTAAAAAAGATGACACTTCTAAAAATCAACAAACAGCTACTGACAAAAAACAAGATACTAAAACACCGGAAGCTCAAGTAAGCGATACTACTAAAAAGCAAGATGTAAAAACTAATAAAAAAGATGATACTTCTAAAGATAAACAACCTGATGCTGATAATAAACAGGATAAGGCTAAAAAACCTTCAGCGCCTGTAAGTGATACTGTTACTAACAATCAAAATGATAAAACTGATAATCAAGCTAAAAAAGATGACACTTCTAAAAATCAACAAACAGCTACTGACAAAAAACAAGATACTAAAACACCGGAAGCTCAAGTAAGCGATACTACTAAAAAGCAAGATGTAAAAACTAATAAAAAAGATGATACTTCTAAAGATAAACAACTTGATGCTGCTAAACATTCTGAAAAACTCGATAAAATACATAAAGACTCCAACGGCCCTAAACCTAAGAAAGACCAAAAACATGATAAAGATTCTAAAGAAACCAAAGGAAAAGATTCTGTAGTTAAAGACAATAGTAAATCTAAAACTTCAAAAGAATTACCAGAAACAGGTTCAAAACAAGAATCAAATAGTAACAGTCTAGTATTTAGTCTTATCGCCCTATTATCTTCATTATTACTTCTTAAAAGAAAAAACAATAAAAATATCTAATGACTTACTACAAGTACATCATTATACGATGTACTTGTTTTTTATTATAAAATTAAATCAATAAAATATTTTTAAAATAGTATTCAAATTAAAAATAAATAGTGTATAATAACCCTAAGCTAATTGATAAGGTTTATCAATTATAAATTTATTTTCAGGAGTGGTTAACACCATGAACAAACAACATAAGAATCATTCATTGAGGTATGCCAATTACTTTTCAATACGTAAATTAACCGTAGGAGTAGCTTCAATCACGTTAGGAACTGCCATCTTCTTAGGTACCAATCATGAAGCTCAAGCTGCTGAAGATACTACTTCCCAAGCTATTACTAATTCGGCTGCTTCTTCTGGACAAAACACTAATACAGCTCACCCAACTGGGGCTTCTACCTCAAGTTCAACTAATCAAAGTGATCAAGCTCAACCGAAAAATACTACTCAAGCTTCATCTGATACACAGAGCACATCAACTTCTCAAAATAATTCAAATAATAATGCTAGTAATACAACTCAATCCACTTCAAACACTAGCCAAAATGCACAAACTAAATTTCACTCTGCTGATAATTTAAAAGAAGCAATTAAAGATCCAGCAGTCGCAAATCAACCACATGATGAAGGGCCCAGACGCCCTATAGAATTTAGTTTAGAAGGTAGTAGTGAAAAAACTTTCTATATAGAAGCGAGCACAAAAAACCCGGCTGATGTCATATTTACAAGAGATGGCGCAAAAGTTGAATTTGAAGTTCAGACCGCAGATTCATTTGAAAAATTTGAAGTATATAATGGCGATACTAAATTACCCGTTAACCTTGTTTCATTTGATTCAGAAAAAGATTATGCATATGTAAGATTTCCAGTTACAGATGGAACTAAAGAAGTCAGAGTTCTTGCTACAGTAGTATGGGGTGGTGGTACCAACAAAGAATATTATGACGCAAGATTAGTATTTAAAAAGCCAATTCAGAATGATACATCCCAATTCCAAACTCAACAGGAATATGATACTGAGAAGTTATTAGAACCTTATAGAAAATCTAAAACATTGGAAAGACAAGTTTATGAATTAGAAAAGATTCAAGATAAACTACCTGATAATTTAAAACAAGAATACAAGGAAAAACTTGCCAAAGCTAAAAGTGATTTAGAACAAGAAGTAACGTCCGCTAAACCTGAGTTTGAAAATGTAAAACCTACTCCCAAAACTTTAACTGACGAAAAAAATGCTGATTTCGTAGTACTTGAAAGTACTGAAGATAATCCTTCAGTTATGGACGGCTTTGTTCAACATCCTTTTAAAACAGCGACTATTGATGGTAAAAAATACGTTGTAATGCAAACTAAAACTGACTCATATTGGAAAGATTTAAAAGTTGAAGGTAAACGTGTGGTGACTATTTCTCGTGATAAAACGAATGATACACGTACAATCATTTTCCCTTATGAAGATGGTAAAGATGTATACAATGCGATTGTAAAAGTTGTAGTTAAAAATATTGGTTATGATGGTCAATATCATGTAAGAATTCAAAATAATGAATTTGCGAAGAAACGTGTTTCAAGTGATTCAACGGAAAATAAATCAACTTCTACAGACACGAGTACTTCAAATGTATCACAAAACAGTGATTCATCTAAAAAAGTAACTGCTAAAGATTATCAAGCAACAACGTATAAAAATATTTATAAAGATGTTGTGTATGATAAAAATAAATTACATAAAGAATTACCAATTTTTGTAAGTGGACATTTTAGAAATGCAATTAATAATGAGGAATCATCTTTATACGAAGGTGCTTTAAATCCTAATGTAAAAATTGAAAAATTAAATGATTTATATAAATATACTGTTCACTTACATCCTGGAATTGCTGATGTCGGCGGAGAATTCTATGATTTTGAACTTTTCAGAGTAGAATATAAAGACCAACCATTAGAACTTAAAACAATTAATGAAAAGAATAAAATTAAGGAATTCACCGTAACCTCTAAAGATTTATTAGAGAAAATTCAACTCACAGGAACAACTAAATATCCTGAAAATATTAATAATCCTAATAAAAGTAGAGATCAAGCTCATGACGTAACACTTCAATTATACTATGATAGTGCGCGTCAATTTAATAATGACTTATGGAATGACCCTAAAGAGCGTCCATCTAAACCAGCTAAAACAACTAAACCGGCACCATCATCACAGAATCAACAAACTACTACTCAAACAAACAATAATGACCAATCATCAGTTCCAGATCATGAAGTTGAAACAGCTAAAGTTCCAACTGCTTTCCCTGTAACTATCAAAGGAGATTTGAAATATCAAAAAGACAATGCCCAAGATTCAACATACGCTAATTTATTTGAAAAGGATGTAAAAGTAGAAAAAGTTGGAGACAAATATCAATATACTTTTAAAGTCAAAGAAGCAAATGGTAATTCACTTATCACTAAGAGAACTAAATATCAATTCTCTAAAATTACCCATAATGGTGAAAACATAATATTAACTGATCAAGGTAATAAAGTTAAAGAAGCAGTTTTAACTACTGATAAATTACTAGATAAAATCCAACTTAAAACAACTGTCGTTTCTAAACAAGATAAAACTGGTAATGAAGTAGATACAACTCTTGCACTTGACTTCCCTGTTATAGAGAAACCAAAAGCTGATTCTAACCAAACGAACAATCCTACAAATAATAATCCAAACAATAATAATGCAACGACTAACCCTGTAGAAACACCAACAGCTAAACCTGCGGAAACTCAAAACACAACATCATCAGTAAAACCAAATTCAACAGAGTTTGAAAGTGCTATTACTACACCTACAGTATTAAAAGATGAAAAAGCCGTTGATTTTTCTATACTGAAAAAATTAAAAGATCAACCTTCTGCAATAGAAAATTACGTTCAAAAACCTATCAAAGTAGCTGTAGATGAAAAAGGCAACAAACTTGTAGTTCTTACAATTAAAAATGATTCTTATTGGAAAGAATTTAAAGTTGAGGGCCAACGTGTAACTACAATAGCAAGAGATAAAGAACATGATACGCGTACTGTTGCGTTCCCTTATGTAAAGGGTCAAAAGGTTTATAACGCATTTGTAAGTATTGAAGTACCCAAAATCGGCTATAAAGGAAATTATGATATTAGAATAATTAATGATGAACCTAATAAAGAATTCGAACCTATTCCAATTCCTAAAAAAGAAAAACCAAATCCTAAGCGTCCAACAAAACTTACAAAGACTTCTTCAAAAACTAAAACTTTAACAGTTACTAAAGATAGAAAATCTGACCAATCTCAAACAGTAACAGTTATTAAAGATAGTAAGTCAAACAAATCTCAATCAACTGACAAATCTAAAACTTTACCTAATACTGGTTTAGATTCTTCTCAAACAACAATATGGGCAAGCTTAATAGCATTCTTAGGTAGTACGTTACTCATAAATAGAAAGAACCGTAAAAGTGACAAACATTAATAGCACTATCTTACAAAATATTAATCAATAATTTATCGTCGGCCTACAGCAATCCCCTACAATGCTGTAGGTCGATGTTTATAATAAATAAAAAATCCAGTAACCTTAGACAGATTACTGGATAAAAATAAATATATAAATTTATTATTTAGAAACGACTTCTTCACCGTTGTAAGAACCACAGTTTTTACATACGCGGTGAGATAATTTGTATTCGCCACAGCTTGGGCATTCAGTCATACCAGGTACTGAAATTTTGAAATGCGTACGGCGTTTATTTTTTCTTGTTTTAGACGTTCTTCTTTTTGGTACTGCCATGATTAATCCTCCTTAAGAATAGACACTTAATTAAAATGTCAGTTCAATTAATACTATTATACCATTAATTAAACTGCTATTGCTCTTTATCATATAATTGTTGTAATTTCTGAAGCCTTGGATCAACTTGCTTAGTTTCAGAATCATCTTCTTGTTCTTTTTGAACTTCAATTAATTGATCTTCATCAATGACTTCCCAGCCATTACCTTCTGTTAGCATTTGATCACTATTTTCAGAAAAGGCGCGCATAGGCTTTTCAATAATTACAAGTTCTTCAGCAATGTCTTTGATATTAATCATACCATCAGTGACAAGATGATAATGTTCATCTTCTTGATCGTCATCATCGGTATAATCATCGTAGCCTTCTAAGTCAAATACTTCTGAAGTAGTTACATCTAGAGGCACATCTACTGGCTCTAGCGTACGTGCACATGGCATAGTATATGTACCAGTAACATGCATATCTGCAATCACTTCATTAGATTTCACTGTTAATAGGCCTTCAACATTTATTTCTGATAGATCAATTAAATCTAATGACTCTTTCAAATGATCAAAATGAGCCTTTTGGTTAAACTCAAACGGCTTACCTTGATACTTTCTCAATTGTGTTATTGACCATTTCATATGGCTTCACCTCTAACAAGCACAAAATTTATTTTAACTTTCCCAACAAAAGTTGTCAAGATTTTTTCTTAACATATATTGTTCTGTTACAATACTAATGATGAATATTGAAAGGACGAAATGCAAATGAAAAGTGTTGGGCTCATAACTGAATATAATCCATTTCATAACGGACATTTATATCACTCACAACAAACTCAACTTCACTCCAATTCAAATGTAACAATTGCGTTGATGAGTGGCAACTTTGTTATGCGTGGAGAACCTGCAATTTATAATAAATTTACTCGTGCTGAAATGGCCCTCACTGGCGTTGATTTAGTCGTGGAATTACCGTTAATAGCTAGTCTCTCTTCAGGAGATACATTTGCTGAAATGGCTATTAAAGTAGCTCATTATTTAGATATTGATGAAATTTCTTTTGGTAGTGAAAGTGCAAATATAGAAGAATTACAACAACTTGCGTCTACTATTTCAACTTTAGAAAGCCACCCCGATTTTAAAAGTAAACTTAAAGAAGGAAAGAGTTACCCTCGTATATTGAGTGAACTCACTGATCATCATGAACTTATTCAATCGCCGAACAACATGTTAGGTATAAGTTATCTTAAGGCAATCAAACGATTTGCACCAATTATAAAAGCAATGACAATTAAACGTGAAGGTTCACATCATCACCACTCTGAAATACAGCATCCTACCTTTGCAAGTGGAACATCTATTCGTCAGTCTTTAATAAAGAACGATAATGAGTGGAAACGTGTGGTTCCTGAATCAGTACACGCTTTGTATCATAAACCTCATGCTTCAATCGAAGATACATTCCCTTTCATTAAGTATCAACTTATGGTGCAAGATACTGAGGCTTTAGCATCAATATACACTGTAAATGAAGGCTTTGAGAATCGTTTAAAATCTATAGTTCAAGAAAGTTACTCGTTCAAAGAACTAATGGAGAAGCTTAAAACGAAACGTTACACTTATACTCATATACAACGTGTGCTTATGAATGTATTAATCAATGTACGTGCTCATAATGTAAAAAAAGACATCCCCGCTGTTAGAATTTTAGGAATGAACGATACTGGTAGAAATTACTTAAAATATTTAAAAAATAAATTTCCTGAGCGTCAATTTATCACTAATATAAATAAAAAAAATGCACACTATTTCCAAAATGAAATTAAAGCTACACAAGTGTATAATCTTATCAGCAAACAATCTCAAACAGATTTCAACACACCTATCATACGCAAATAAAAACCATTTCAACACATACCCTTACTGATTGAATTTCGTTCAGTAAAAATTGTTGAAATGGTTATTTTTTAAACATCAAATTTATCTTTTAATGCTTTCTCAACATTTGGTGGTACAAATGCTGAAATATCTGCTTTATAGGCTGCTACCTCTTTTACAATGCTTGAACTAATAAATGAATAATTCGTGCTTGTCATCATGTACATTGTTTCAATATTATTGTTTAACTTCTTATTCATGGAGGTTAAACGTAATTCATATTCAAAGTCACTGACTGCACGTAGACCTCTGATAATCGTTCTTGCTCCTACTTGATCACAGAAGTCGACTAACAATCCATTAAAGTGATGAACTTCTACATTTGATAAATGTTGAACAGAATCTCTTATTAAATCAATTCGTTCTTCTAAATCAAATGTTCCACCTTTGCTGCTATTTTTTAACACACATACATGAATTTCATCAAAGCGATCGGCGCTTCGCTCTATAATGTCTAAGTGTCCATATGTAATAGGATCGAAACTACCGGGAATAACTGCTCTCGTCTTACTCATTTTATTCTCCTTTTTCAAGTAACAAAGTATCTGTCAAACCGTAATGATAACGCTTAATCACTTGGAACGGCTCAAATTTAATATCCTCATGATTACTAAACTCACAAACGATAATACCATTTTCTTTTAATAAATTAAACTCCGAAATTCGCTCAATTGCTTCATCAATTAACCCCTTTTTGTAAGGAGGATCTAAGAAAATGACATCAAATTGAATATCACGTTTAGCAAGTGCTTTTAACGCTCTATCGGCATTATTTTTATATACTTCAGCTTGAGGCATTAAATCCAATTGATTTAGATTAGCTTTGATGACTTTAACAGCCTTAAAGTTTTGATCTACAAAAATAACTTTTTCCATACCACGTGATAAAGCTTCTATGCCTAATGCTCCGCTTCCTGCGAATAAATCTAATCCTAAACCTGAAACTTCATGCAAACTGTTAAAAATGCCTTCTTTTACTTTATCCATAGTAGGTCTTGTATTTCGTCCTTCAAGACTTTCTAACGCTTTACTTTTATGTTTACCTGCAATTACGCGCATCGCTCACACTTCCATTTCAATAAGTTATTTAATATAATTTGTTGTATTAAAGGAGACTGATTAATTTATGAAACAATCGTTTATCAAAATCGGTGAAGGTTTAACAGATTTATTTGAATTCACTACCCTTATCGAGTTCAATCACCCTCGTATCAATCGCATCATTTACTTTCATTCGCCACAATCTGAGAAACAACTATCTTCAGTAGCAATGATTATGAATCCGACATCTGGCAACCACTTCCAAGCTATGTATATCATGGTTAATGCTTTAAACTATCCATATCCAGATGGAAATAAGAAATTTGAAATCATTAATACTGAAGCTGAAAAGTATAATATCCCAATTGTAGGCATTGATGTTCAACCACCAGAAACTTATCCTGATATAGACTTATATTTTAATTATCTTATCAGCGTTTTACGTCTACAACGTTGGATTCCACCATTACAATAAAACATGAGTGTTTATAGCACTTCATGTTTTTCCTTCTCATAAGTTTTCTTTAAAAACTTATATGGTGACCCATCAATATCTCTCACATATTTAAGCTGCATGAGTTTATGTACTACATAATCAGCATCTGCTTCATTGACGTACATCACCACATATTTTCTTTGTCTATTTGAATGAACAATATGTCCATATTTTCTTATTTGTCGTTCGTGCTTAATATGTTTTAAATAAATAATTAAACTTACTCTAGGAATTAAATTCATATCTTGCTCACTCCATTATTCATACATAAGTAATCATATCACGTCTATGTTTGTATTGAAATGACTATGATTGTTCTTGAAACACCCTAACCACTCTATGTAAGTTTATCCTTACGCACACTATTTATGAAAATGAATACTATTATGATAATACAAGATGAAGATACTATACTTTTAATAATAAGATAATATTTGTTAAGCTATGTCTAATAATAAAGAGGAGGCTCATAGATGAGTAATAATAAAAGATGGTTAGTCAAAGGTTCTTTAGCAACCGCTGGTATCTTAGGAAGTTTGTTTTACTTTAATAAAAATAAAGCACCTAAACAAGTTAAGTCTATTCCAGCATTCTTTTCAGGACAAGCACCCTATTTATTTGCCCATAGAGGCGGGATGGCAGTTCGTCCTGAACAAACTCAATTAGCATTCGACAATGCAGTAGAATATGGACTAGACGGTTTTGAAACAGATGTACGTTTAACTCAAGATGGTAAATTAATTGTCTTTCATGATGCGCTTGTCGACCGTACTACTAATGGTTCAGGTAAAGTCAGCGAACATACTTTAGAAGAATTGAAACGTCTAGACGCAGGCTATCATTTTACAGATATTAATGGCGCTACGCCTTATCGCAATGATCCTCATGCCAAAATACTTTCATTTGAAGAATTATTAGAGATGTACCCAAACATGTATATCAATGTTGATTTAAAAGATGCACCTAATACGTATGAAGGTCGACTTGCTCCTGAGGTGATGTACAATACTATTGTTAAACATCAAGCGCAAGATCGTGTGCTCGTAACAAGTTTTCATAAAACTCAAATTCGACGCTTTGTTGAGTATAGCAATGATGAAATAGCCGTCGGTGCTAGTCAAGCTGAAGTAGCTGAATGTTTCTTGAAATTTAATAGTATGCTTGGAAATACATTCACGCCTCAAGCTGATACATTTCAAATGCCAACTGAGTTTAAAGGTGTGCCGTTAACGTCTAAACGCTTTATCGACTGGCTAAATTTAAATAATATTGTTCCAGGTTTCTATGGTGTGAACAGTATTGATTTAATGACAGACCTTTATAATAAAGGCGTTCACACCTTAGTTACAGACCGCCCTGACTTAGCTAAACAATTTAAAGAAACCTTACTTAATAAGTAAAACACTATTGCTTTAAACTTATCGATACAGTAGAGACTTTATATAAAATAATATGCATCCTAAAGTTAGATTTTCAACTCATTGTATAAAAGCATTTCATTTCACATAGACGCATCATCATAAATCAAATCATAATTAAAAAACACTTTCGATGACATTTTTTTATTCATCGAAAGTGTTTTTATTGCTAGATTAAATACTCTCTTCGTATCTTCTTTTTATCTATATTTATAATGAACAATTGCAAGATCCACCAGTTGCACACCCATTATGACCTGTTTGGAAGAATGGATTCCCCGCTTCAATTTTCACATTTTCCGAAACTGCAAATGCAATTTTTGTCAGTACTTCATCAATTAAATTCTGTAATGCGACTTCCTTTGTCTTATATTCCATGACAACAGGTAACATTTCATATGTACGCTTACGTTGACGTGTCTCCATCATAATTCTTTTATAGTCAGGGTGATATTTACCAAATCTCATGACATCATCGTATTGATCTTTTGACTTTAAAAATGCTTGATAAAGTAAATGTGCTTCGTCATCATTTTCTAAATTATCTTTAGCATATTGATAAGTTTGATATACATCTGATTGAACAATCATATCAGATAAATTTTCTATCTCATCTAAAATGGATAATGTTTCTTCAGTAATCATATTCTCACCCTTTCGTATTTTACTTTTCCAAGAAAATTAATGAATAATAATCTTTCATAACCTCTCCGCCCATTTCGTCATACTTATTATTTAACATACGAGAGCGGTGGATATCTGAGTTCATCCAACTATGAATTAAAGTTGGTACATCATCAAAATCATACCCTACGTTCTGACTCGTTGATGTGTAGGACACATTGTTTTCATCGAGTTGTTGTGTCAATGCATTCTCAGTGAATTCGGCACTATCAGTACCCTTTTCAGTTGCTTCATACAAGTTAATTGAAGCTATATGTGCAATATCGTCATTAATTTTTAGAGGTTTTAACCCCTTTAACTCTCTCATTTGATTAGTTACTTCATAAAGTGTAATGAGTTGATTCGGGTTCTGTTCAAACGGTGTTGCTTTATCTTTAGAATCTGAAGTGTCACCTTCATCGGTATTTAATTTATATGGTTGTAGTGCCGCTAATGTATCTGAATCTAAGAATCGAACTGCTAAGATTTTGTTTGATTCTTGGTCAGAATAAACTTGCGCGTAGACATTACCATATTTAATTAATGTTTGAGTTTTCATGTCTTCATCCGACATTTCAAATCGATACGTCTTACCATTAGATTGTATCGTTGGTTCCGGGTTAATGCTTGTATTTTCAAATAGATGTGAGGCACTCTCACCGATAGTTAACGGATCAACTTTGACGTCTTTTCCGGTTGCATAAACTGAAGTAATAATATCTTTCTTAGTACTTACGATATAATATTCATTATCTTTTTTGAATATGTAATTTTTATAACCATATTTAAATGGATATGTACGATCAGCTTGACCATAGTGTTTAGTCATAAATTTAATATCCTTACCAATCCAAGTACCAATGCCATGTTTAGGTTTAGGATTTTCAACATTCTTATTAGACTTTTGGAATTGTTCTGAATGATTACTTTTATTACTTTTATTTGGATTCTCTAATACATCAAATTTAAGACGTGGTGAGTAAAATAAATAAATTAAAAAAGTAATTAAAAAAATAACACCTACTACTTTGATAACTAGCTTTTTCATTACTCACCCACCTCTACAGAATTAAGTTTATTGTACAAAAATAGTCTATTATTTATCAAGACAAGCGATTAAACCTTCAACGCTAATTTATAGTTTTCTAGTTTAGTATTGTAGCTAAAATTAAAAAAACTGACAAAACCTACAATGAAGTTTTATCAGTATAGTTGAATAGAAAGAACGAATAAATAAATTATAGTCCTAGAGTTGCTTTAATTAATGAGGTTGTTTCTCCGCCTGGGTAAAGTACATACAATAGAATGTACACCGCCACGCCAGTAATTGCTGTGAAGAACCAAATAATCGATGCAACCGGTCCAATCTTTCTATGAATATTAAATTTATCATTAAAAGCTAAAATAATTTGTACTAATCCTAATACACCGCCAATAGTAGCTAAGTTGATATGGAAAACTAAAAAGATGGTGTAGTAGATTTTCACTGAATCTGGACCACCAAAGGCAGTATTCCCTATGAAAATTGTTCTACTAGCATAAATAATAAAGAAAGTTAATGCAAAAACTGCTGCCCATAACATGACTTTTTTATGTTTATCAATTTGACGTTTCCAAATTAATCTCCATCCGATAGCCACTAAGATTGCACTAATGACGATACATGAAGTACTTATCGTGGGTAAAATGGGTACGCTCATAAGTTTCATCCTTACTTAAGTAAATTTAGATCATTTTAATTAATGAAACGACAACAACAAGTACGAAAAATACAACTAAGTAGTTCAATGAATAAATGAACATTTTTGTCGCCCATTTTGTTTGGTCAGAATCTTTCTTGAAGGTAGTCAATCCTAATGCCAACCATCCTAGATTAAGTAATGTAGCGATGACTACAAATGTTACACCTAAGCCAGACAATAAGAATGGTAAAGGTAATAAGAATACTAACCAAATGAACATGCTAATTCTAGTGCGTTTAAAACCTTTAACTGATGGTAACATCGGAATATTAGCTAATGAATATTCGTCACTTCTTTTAATAGCAAGTGCATAAAAGTGAACGGGTTGCCAACAAAAGACAACTAAAAATAGTGCAATGGCTGCTAAGCTAATATTGCCATCGATAGCTACCCAACCAATTAAAGGTGGTACAGCACCAGGAAAACTTCCAACAACTGTATTCCAAGTTGTATGTCGCTTAGACCAAATTGAATAATAAGAAACATATCCTACAATACCTATTAAACCTAAAACGCCTGAAGGTACGTTCAATAGGAAAAGACTAGCTTCACCAATTAACATCATACCAAAGCTTAATATTAATAAGTTTCTATCTGAGATTCTATCGTTTACAGTCGGTCTACTTTGTTTACTAGGCATGATGCTATCAATATCTTGATCATAATAATTATTTAAAGCACATGCGCCCCCCATGATTAAAGTAGAGCCAACAATCATCAATAATATTTGAGGTATAGACGATAGGAAGGAATGGTTTGTCATTACAACTGCAAGCCATGCGCCTGCAAATGCAGGTATCAAGTTACCTTGAACGAGGCCCATTTTAATGATTTGTTGTAATTCTTTGAAGGTTACTCGGCCCGTATCCTGTGACAAAGTGTGTTCTTTGCTCATAGTTCCCCTCCTTGAATTTTTCATATAGTACAATGATATAGTATATTTTATTAAAAGACTAGGTTTTATAAAATTAAATTGTGACACTTTAGCGACATTATAAATCGTCGATTTTGTGACACAATTAAAAATGGTATTCTTGTTATAATGAGTTAAAAGTAAAAATATGTACATTAATTTAAAGTACTAAAATAACAAGTGTCAAAACAATTTATATTGTCTTTTTTGTCTTATAACCACAATATGTGATGCAATAAATAACGTTAAAATGAATGACAAAAGATGGCAAAAAATGCGTACTTTAATTAATGATGGGGTGTTTATCATTGTTTAGAAAGCAGAACCTTAAATGGTTAGGTGTTTTAGCTACGATTATTATGACCTTTGTTCAATTGGGTGGCGCCCTCGTAACTAAAACAGGATCAGAAGATGGTTGTGGATCATCATGGCCATTATGTAATGGTGCACTTCTTCCTCAAAATTTACCAATTCAGACGATTATTGAATTAAGTCACAGAGCTGTATCAGGTCTATCTCTTATCGTCGTGCTTTGGTTAGTCATCACAGCATGGAAGAATATTGGATATATTAAAGAAATCAAACCACTTTCAATCATTAGTGTTGCTTTCTTACTTGTCCAAGCACTAATAGGAGCCGCAGCCGTAATATGGCAACAGAATGCTTATGTTCTTGCATTACATTTTGGTATTTCTTTAATTAGTTTTTCATCAGTATTCGTAATGACTCTAATCATATTTTCTGTTGACCAAAAATATGAAGCTGATGAATTATTTATTAAGAAGCCACTTCGTACATTAACATGGCTGATGGCAATTATTGTGTACCTTACAATTTATACTGGTGCATTAGTAAGACATACTAAGTCGAGTCTTGCTTATGGTGCATGGCCAGTGCCATTTAATGATATTGTGCCACATAATGCGCATGATTGGGTACAATTCGCCCATAGAGGTATGGCATTTATCACATTTATGTGGATTATGTTCACATTTATTCATGCTATTAAAAATTATTCAGACAATCGCACAGTACGCTATGGTTATACTGCTGCATTTATTTTAGTTATTTTACAAGTTATTACAGGTGCGCTATCTGTTATAACAAATGTAAATTTAATTATTGCATTATTCCATGCATTATTTATCACATATTTATTTGGAATGATTGCCTACTTCATCTTATTGATGTTAAGAACAACACGTAGTATGAAATAGTATTACTATAAATTTTTAACCTTCATTTCTAAGTTAAATGGAAAATACAAATTTATTTGCTACCCGCGCCCTTCAAGGATAATGAGTATAAGTTTACCTTGAAGGGCGCGTTCTGTATACCCACACATATGTCATACATTATTGCCAGCGTATATAAAAGCCGCCCGATTGTGTAAACTTTTAATCATCACACAATTGGGCGGGTTTCGCATATTATGATAGCTTTTCTATTTCAATAAGTAGATCGCCGGTTGCAATGGCATCACCACTTACTACAGTAACTTGTTTAATTACACCATCAAATGGTGCTTGTATAGTAGTTTCCATCTTCATAGCTTCAGTAATCAACAATGGTTGATTTGCTTTAACTTCATCACCTACAGCAACTTTAACCTCAGTGACAGATCCAGGCATTTGAGCTCCTATATGGCTAGGATTAGTTTTATCAGCTTTAGGTTTCACATTAGCATTTGTCTTCACATTTTCGTCTTTAATATAAATTCGACGTGCTTGACCATTCATAGCATAATAAATTGTACGATTACCATTTTCATCAGGTTCACTAATTGTTTCGAGTTTAATTATTAAACGTTTACCCGTATCAATTTCTATTTCAACGGTTTCACCATTACGCATACCAAACAAGAAGGTCGGTGTATCAAGTAATGATAGATCACCATATTGCTCTTTTGTTTGAATATATTGGTTATACACTTTCGGATATAGGACATAGCTTATAACATCTTGTTCTGTCACTTCACCCTGTTGCTTTTCAGCTAACTCTTCACGAATCTCGTCAAAGTCAACAGGCTCTAAATATTCTCCAGGTCTCTCAGTAAGTGGTTGTTGACCTTTGAGAATAACTTCTTGTAATTTTCGATTAAACCCATTTACTGGCTGACCAATTTCACCTTTAAAGAATGAAACCACTGATTCAGGAAAATCAAGTTTATACCCATCGCTAAGTACTGATGATTCATCTAAATCATTCTGAACCATGTAGAGCGCCATATCTCCCACTACTTTAGAAGATGGTGTTACCTTAACTATATCACCAAATAAGAAATTCACTCTACGATACATATCTTTTACTTCGTCAAAGCGCCCACCTAAACCTAAACTTTTAGCTTGTTGACTTAAATTAGAGTACTGACCTCCAGGCATTTCGTGTTGATATATTTCAGTATTAGGTGATTTAATATCACTTTCAAAGTCAGCATAATAAGGACGAACAGTAGCCCAGTAATGACTTAATTCTTCTAAACCTTCAATATCAGTTCTTAAGTTGCGTGGGAAACCATTAAGTGCATAATATAAAGAATTCGCACTAGGCTGACTTGTCAATCCACTCATTGAAGCAACAGCTGTATCTATGATATCTACACCTGCGTCAATAGCTTGTTTATAAGTTAGCAAACCATTTCCACTTGTATCATGTGTATGGAGATGAATTGGTAAATTAACTGCTGCACGTAATTCACCGATTAATTCATTTGCTGCTTTTGGTTTCAGCAGTCCAGCCATGTCTTTAATTGCTAAAATATGGAATCCTTCTCTTTCTAATTCTTTAGCCATTTTCACGTAGTAATCTAATGTATAGATATTAGAACGTTCGACATTTAAAATATCGCCTGTGTAACAAATTGCACCTTCAGATATTTTACCTGCTTCTTGCACGGCTTCATTAGCAATTTTCATTTGATCGACCCAGTTTAATGAGTCGAAGATACGGAAGACATCTACACCTGCGTTAGCACTTTCATGTACAAATTTCTTAATTACATTATCAGGATAGTTTTTGTAACCAACGGCGTTAGATGCACGTAATAACATTTGGAACAAGACATTAGGTATTGCTTTACGCAATCTTTCTAAACGTTCCCAAGGATTCTCTTTTAAGAAATTATATGCCACATCAAAGGTTGCGCCACCCCACATTTCTAATGAAAAGCTATCTTTAAATACTTCAGCAGTTTTAGATGCAATATTCATCATGTCTTTCGTTCTTACACGAGTAGCTAATAATGACTGATGCGCATCTCTGAATGTGGTATCTGTAATGAGTACGTCTTCCTGTGCTCGTACCCAATCAGCAAGCCCCCTAGGTCCTTGGTCATCTAAAATTTGTTTCGTTCCAGATAATTGATTAATACGATCTTGAGATACTCTCGGGATTGATGTTGATTCGTAATCTGGTTTAGGACGTTGTTCCACATTAGGGAAGCCATTTATAGTTACATTCCCAATATATTCCAGTGTCTTAGTACCTCTATCAAGTGTAGGTGCAATATCGAATAATTCTGGTGTTTCTTCTATAAATTTAGTTGTATAATCTCCACTTCTAAATTTATCATTTCGCATCACGTTGATTAAAAACGGAATGTTGGTTTTAACTCCACGTATACGCATTTCTCGTAGTGAACGTTCCATTTTTTCTTCAGCTTGTTTATAAGAAAACGCATGTGTAGATAATTTAACCAATAGAGAATCATAATATGGTGAGATTTCAGCTCCTTGGAAACCATCGCCAGCATCCAATCTAACTCCAAATCCACCGCTCGAACGGTATGCGATGATTGTTCCTGAATCTGGCATAAAATCATTCAATGGGTCTTCAGTAGTAATACGACATTGAATCGCATATCCAAGCGTTTGAATATCTTGTTGTTTTGGCATAGCAATTCTATCACCAAAAAGTGACTCGCCATCAGCCACTAAAATTTGAGTTTTAACAATATCTATACCTGTGATCATCTCAGTAATTGTATGTTCAACTTGTACACGTGGATTGACTTCAATAAAGAAGAATTCATCACCTGAGACTAAAAATTCAACTGTTCCGGCATTTACGTATTTAATATTCTCCATCAACTGAATAGCTGCTTCACAAATACGTTCTCTTAAACTGTTTGATAATCCTACTGAAGGCGCAACTTCAACAACTTTCTGATGGCGTCGTTGTACCGAACAATCTCTTTCATACAAATGTATAATATTGCCTAATTCATCACCAATAACTTGTACTTCAATATGTTTAGGATTATCAATATATCTTTCAATATAAACTTCGCTATTGCCAAAAGACTTTTCAGCTTCTGATTTAGCACGGTGGAAAGCATCTTCAAGTTCACTTTCTTCACGTACAATACGCATACCTTTACCGCCTCCACCACTAGTTGCTTTAATCATTAGTGGAAAGCCAGCTTCTTCTGCGAATTGTTTGGCTGCTTCAAAACTTTCAATAGGCCCATCTGTACCTGGAATAACAGGCAAATCGGCTTTAATAGCAGTTGTTCTCGCTTTGACCTTATCTCCAAACATATCTAAATGTTCAAGATGGGGACCTATAAATTTAATATTTTCTTCCGCACAACGACGTGCGAACTGTTCATTTTCACTTAGAAAACCATATCCAGGGTGAATCGCATCTACACCTGCACGTTTCGCTACCTCGATGATGCGTTCAATGTTTAAATAACTTTCAGCAGGTCCCAAATCACTACCAACTAAGTAAGATTCGTCTGCCTTATATCTATGTAATGAACTTTTATCTTCATTAGAATATATTGCTACTGTATTGATATTTAACTCTGCTGCTGCTCTAAAAATCCTGATGGCAATTTCACCACGGTTAGCAACAAGTAACTTCTTTATATGTTTCAAAAGCGAAGACACCCCTCATATTTTTTGAATTTTCTAACTAATTAGATAATAAGATTTTATCTTAAATGATTGAATAATTCTATAGTAATTTACAAAGTTAAAGATAATTTAATTTTTTGTAACACTTTACAATGCAACAAAATGATCATGAAATTTCTCTACACTATCAAATCTATAACTTCAGATAATCTTATTATTATCGATAACATAATTTTATCATTAATAGTACATATGTGCTAGTTTAGAATAAAAGCTTTACATTATTTTAATTTTTAAAATAATAAAAAAGACAATCTATAGTAGCTTGATCTCAACTTCTTGAAAATCATTTAACTATAGATTGTCTTTAATAACTTATTTAATTATAACGGCGTTTCATATCGATTTTACGTTGCTTTTGGCGTTTATCATCTTGTTTGATTTGTTTAGCAGTAATTAATAAAAGACCCATGGCAATACTTAAACTAATCATTGCTGAACCACCAAAACTAATAAATGGTAACGGTACACCTGTTAATGGGATTGTAGCTGAAATACCACCGATATTAACAAATGTTTGGCTTCCTATATAACTTGCGATACCGACGCAAACTAATTTGTAAAAATAAGAATTTGTTTTATTAGCTAATTGGAATGCTCGATATACAATGAAATATTCTAAAATAATTACTAATAAGCCACCCACTAAACCTAACTCTTCGCATATCACCGCAAAGATAAAATCAGTATGAGGTTCTGGCAAGTAACCCAATTTCATTATACTGTTACCTAATCCACGTCCAAATAGCCCACCATTACCTATCGCCATTAAGGAATTAGAAATATGATACCCTGTTCCTGATTCTTGTCCAAATGGATTTGTTAACGTACTAAAACGTGCTTCTAAATAACTAGGAACCATATGTAGTATCAACATAAACGATGCAATAATAACAAATCCTAAAGCTACTAATAATCCCCACTTCAACATATTCTGAACACCAATACCAGAATAGAAAATAATTGAGAAAAAGATGATTAGTATTAACATCGTTTGCCCAACGTCCTTTTGGAAAAGAACAAGAACCAAACACGTTACTACGAATAGAATTGGACCTAAGATTAACTTGATGTTCTGTCTTACTGCAGGCATTTTCTTTTCAATCATAAATGGTATGTAAAGAATGATGGCAATTTTTAGTAACTCTGATGCTTGTAGATTCATAAAACCTAAATTAATCCAACTCTTGGAACCATTGATATTTTTACCAATAACTAAAGTCAGTAATAGTAGTACGAAAATACCAATCATCATTCCTTTTTGAACATTAGGCTTCTTTAGGACTTTTACATTCATAATAAATGCCATAAAAAAGACTATAGCGAAACTCATAATAACGTATAAAAGTTGTCTATTATAGAAGTAAGTTCCTGCAACGGCTACACCACCAGTTAAAGTACCTTTAGTTGCAGCTACCATACTTGCGCTGTATACCATTACTAATCCAATCAAACACAGGAGTACGTATGTAATTAATAATGGATAATCGATAAATTTAGAAGTTTTTCCAATATACCGCATTATATTTTTAAAATTATTCATATACTAGATCATCCAATTCTAAATTTTTAAAGTTAATCACTTCGTTGACTTAATTCATTTATCTTCACTTTTTAAAAAGCTGTCTTACCTATTATATACTTGAACCCTTCAATTAAACAAATATTATTAGGTTAAGCATCAACTTATTTTATAGGATAAGCCTGAAACAAAAATGACTGAGAAAGATATCACGTTCAGATATCATCTCAGTCACTCATACGATGACGTATATGTACGATTAAGTCTATACGTTGTCGTAAATATATATGTTATTAACGCATTCATATTGACACTTTAAATACGTGCGTTATGCTAAATCTATTGGAAGTAAAACATTAAACATTTGTGAAAGCTTCATGTAATTTAGAAAGTTCTTTTTCTAATCTTAACATTAATTGCTTACCATCTTCTTTATCAACTAAACCAAGTTGAACAGCGAAATCAACCTCTTTTTGAAGGCCAAACATTTGAGTATCTAACACTTCTTCATAAAGCGGACAAGAAGGTAAAGTTAAGTTATCCATCTGAACTTTAATAAGATGTAAGATTCTATCAGCATCTTTATTCAACTGGTCATATGCCGCATTATTTAATTTCGATTGGTTAGCCATGACATACTCCCCCTATCATTTCAATTAATATCTTCACATTAGAAGTTTATCTTAATAGGTATTAAAAAGCAAGTGAATTTAAATTAAGTCACTATGATTTTATGTTAAAATAATTAAAGATAAAAAATGAGGGAGTGGGCATATATGATCCAAATTAAGGGTGCAGTTAAGTTTCCTATCTCTTTGGATAGTACAACTTGGATTTTCGATGACAGAAAAGTGAGTATCGATGATTTAGAGCGTGGGGTTTTCGACGGTACTAGACCTGTTAACTTCGAAGATAACACTGAATGGAATCGAGCTATTTTAGAAGGACAAACCAATCCACCTACACTTGATTCAGAAATTAAATATAAAAAGCGTTCAGTTTTAGAAGGATCTTTCGTCATTAATATGACACCATTTTTCAAAAATGCTGAACCACACGATAAAGCAACAGCAATAAAACTTTATAATGATAATGATGCTATCGAAATACCAATTGAATTATTACCTTACTTATTCTTCCAATTCGCGAAAGATGGCAAACGATTATATAGCGACAATGCCGTTGATAGCTTTGTTTATGTGCCAGAGGATGGGTATACATATGAATTCAAATATGTAACTCATATAGAGGTGATTTAATGTGCTAGAAGTTCAATGTATCATTTGTGATACAAAAGTGTTTATTGATGAACAAACAGTTGAGGCTAAACGCTTAAGAAACAATCCTATTCGCACCTTTATGTGCGATGATTGTAAAAGTCGTTTAGATACACCTAAACAACGCAAACCACAAGTGATGGAATACATTTCTAAAACAGAAAATCATTCAATCGATAAAGATGAATTATAAAAAAAGGTGCGGTTTAAGTTACCCATAACTTAAGCCGCACCTTTTATCTATATTATTGATCTTCTTGCATCATTTGTTTAACGCGTTTTGCTTCTTTTTCACGTGCTGATTTGTTTAAGATTTTCTTTCTTAATCTAATATTTTCTGGTGTAACTTCAACTAATTCATCGTCATTGATAAATTGTAATGCTTCTTCTAAAGTTAAAATTCTAGGACGATTCATCGTTTGAGTTTGATCTTTCGTAGCAGAGCGTACGTTAGTTTGATGCTTCGCTTTCGTAATATTAACTGTTAAATCATTTTCACGGTTATGTTCACCAACTATCATACCTTCATAAACTTCTGTACCTGGTTCCATGAAGTTTACACCACGGTCTTCTAAGTTAATAATTGCATATGATGTAGCTTGACCTTGGTCCATTGAGATTAAAGCACCGTTACGACGCCCACCTATTTGAGCTTTAACACGAGGTCTAAATTCTTCGAAAGTATGGTTAATAATACCATAACCACGTGTCATAGACATAAATTCTGTAGTATAACCAATCATACCACGTGCTGGTACCATAAAGATAAGACGCGTAAGACCATTATCAGTAGTCATCATATCTAACATTTCACCTTTACGTGCACCTAGAGATTCAATTACTGCACCAGCGTTTTCAGAAGGTACCTCACATTGTACACGTTCAAATGGTTCGCTTAACACGCCGTCGATTTCTCTTAAAATAACTTGAGGTTTAGAAACTTGTAATTCAAAACCTTCACGTCTCATATTTTCAATTAAGATTGAAAGGTGTAACTCACCGCGTCCAGCTACAATCCAAGCATCTGGTTGGTCTGTTGGAGTTACTTTTAATGAAACGTCTGTTTCAAGTTGTTGCTCTAATCTTTCTTGAATTTGACGTGCAGTGACATAGTCACCTTCTCGACCAGCAAATGGTGAATTATTTACTCGGAAAGTCATTTCAAGTGTTGGTTCGTCAATACGTAACACAGGTAACGCTTCTTGATGATCATGAGGTGTCACAGTTTCACCAACATTGATATCTTCCATTCCTGACACAGCGATTAAGTCTCCAGCTTGTGCTTCTTCAATTTCTTCACGTTTCAAACCAAAGTAACCAAATATTTTAGTTACTCGGAAATTCTTGATTGAGCCATCTAACTTGATTAATGATACGTTATCTCCAACACGCATTTTACCTCTAAATACGCGACCAACTCCAATACGTCCAACATAGTCGTTATAATCTAATAATGCGACTTGGAATTGTAACGGTTCATCTTGATTATCAATTGGAGCGGGAACATAATCAATTATTGTTTCAAATAATGATTGCATGTTTTCATCTTGGTTATCTGATTCAAGGCTTGCTGTACCGTTTACCGCTGAAGCATAAACAACTGGAAAATCTAACTGTTCATCATTTGCTTCTAATTCAATAAATAAGTCTAATACTTCATCTACTACGCCTTCAGGACGTGCAGCTGGTTTATCAATTTTATTTACAACTACTACTGGTTTTAAATTTTGTTCTAATGCTTTCTTAAGAACAAAACGAGTTTGTGGCATTGTACCTTCATATGCATCAACTACAAGAACAACACCATCAACCATTTTCATAATACGTTCAACTTCCCCACCGAAATCGGCATGGCCAGGTGTGTCTAAGATATTAATACGTGTGCCTTTATAATCAATTGCTGTATTTTTAGCAAGAATCGTAATACCACGTTCTCTTTCTAAATCGTTTGAATCCATTGCACGTTCGTCTACATGTTCATTTTCTCTGAAAATACCAGACTGTTTAAGCAACTCATCTACTAAAGTTGTTTTACCATGGTCAACGTGCGCAATAATCGCTATATTACGAACATCTTCTCTTAAATTAGTCATTTTATAAATTTCCTTTCTTGAGTAAACTCCCACTTTTAATTACAACTGTTTTATTATATCATATATTAGTGAAAAGATAAGTAAAAGGTGGGGTATGGGATGCAACAAAAAAAATCAAAAGGCATCTTCTGGATATTCTCTATTTTAGCAGTCATTTTCTTAGTATCTTTTAGTTTTGCATTAGGTGCTGCTAATGTTCCATGGATGATTTTAACATTTATATTACTCATTGCAACATTTGGCGTTGGTTTCACTGTTAAAAAGAAATACAGAGAAAACAACTGGCTGTAACATAGAAATCTAACATTATAATGTTAGATCAACAAGTTAAAGCAGAGACGATTCAATGTCGTCTCTGCTTTTATTTTTCTCGTTTTCTACCAAATCGTTGTTCATGATGTTTAGCAATCGTCTCTTCAAATTCACTTAAATAGTTATTAAGGATCTCTCGATGAAGTTTTGCGTTAGCCATTAAAATAGAATTAGGGTGGTTCATTTCAAGTCTGTCCCCTAATAAGTTACTACCTACGCCTCCCACTTCATTCAATATCATTAAGCCTCCAGCAAAATCCCATGGTTGTAATCTTGGTGTAAGGTACGCAGCGAGTTGACCTTTAGCCACACTTATAATTTCTAATGCAGCACTACCATAAGCTCTTGCACTTCTAGCGTCCTCTACTATTGGCGCAAACACTTTGCCCATTATTGGTTTAGTTAACCAGTTAGGATTTATACCAATGATACTTGTTTTAAGTTCGGAATCTTCTAGTGGCTTTAATTGATGGCTATTTTCAAAGGCACCTTCACCAACTTTAGTGTGGTATAGAACGTCTCTCATTACATCATATACGAACCCAGCGTATGGTTTACCATCATGGTAAATACCAATTGATATCGCAAAATTTTCTTTTTGATGAACGAAGTTTAGCGTACCGTCTATGGGATCTATGACCCAAATGATGCCTTGTGTATCTTTTAAATTATGTCCGTGCCCTTCTTCACCTATAACTCGGTGTTCAGGATAATTGTGATGAATCGTTTCATAAAGATAATTTTCAGTGGCCTTATCAACATTCGTGACTAAATCATTCGGATTAGATTTCATTTCTATATCCAGATCATCTTTCATCATATGACGAACTTTATTACCAGCCTCTAGTATTATTCCCTTTGCAAAATCATATAATGCCATCGTATCATCTCCTATTACTTACCATTATACATGATGTCATCTTCAAAATTATATTAATACACATAGATTTACCTTATTTTAAAGAATTCAAACGCCTAATTAACAAGCTTATACTTTAGGTTAGAAATCCTTAACTATGCTACAATATATGTAATCAATTATTAGGAGGCATAAAATGACTCAATATACATTTGCTCCAAAAGATTTTAAAGCTTTCGATGTCGAAGGTCTAGACAATCGTATGGAAGCACTCAATGAATATGTTAGACCTCAATTAAATAATTTAGGAACATACTTTGCAGATTATTTTAGTACTCAAACTGGCGAAGAGTTCTACCCTCATGTAGCTAAACATGCGCGTCGTAGTGTTAATCCACCAAAAGATACGTGGGTAGCATTTGCTCCTAATAAACGTGGATATAAGATGTTGCCACATTTTCAAATTGGATTATTTAGAGACCAATTATTTGTAATGTTCGGCGTAATGCATGAGGCTAAAAATAAAGCCAATCAGATGAAAGTCTTTAAAAAGCATTTCGATAAAATTAAAGACTTACCTGAAGACTATAGTGTTTGCTTAGATCATATGAAACCTGAAAAGACACTTATTAAAGATATGAACGATGACGATCTTCACAAAGCTATTGATCGCGCAATTAATGTTAAGAAAGGTGAATTTTTCATAGCACGAGAAATTCAGCCTTCTGATCAAAGATTAAAAAGTGATAAAGCCTTTCTACAGTTTATTGAAGAAACATTTGATGCGTTTTTAAGATTTTACCAATAATACATCTTCATTTTTAAGCTTGAATGGAATGATTACAATTCTATTCAAGCTTTTTTATAGTCGCACAATATTTTTAGGTTGACCTAACTTTTTGTTTAGGTTAATATATTTTCATAAGATTTTAGGAGTGATATGATTGAAGTTAAAAGACGACAACTATGAACAACAACAAAGTTTAGACGAAATAAATAATACTATTCATTTTGACCATAAAAGTAGTGCAAGTCAGAAGTTTTTAGCATTTTTAGGTCCTGGTTTACTCGTGGCAGTAGGTTATATGGACCCCGGCAACTGGATTACATCCATGCAGGGTGGCGCACAATATGGCTATACCTTGCTATTCGTGATTTTAATCTCAAGTTTAGCAGCAATGTTATTACAAAGTATGACGGTTAGATTAGGAATAGCAACCGGTAAAGATCTTGCGCAAATGACACGTCATTTTTTAAGTAAACCTGTAGCTATCATATTTTGGATTATCGCTGAATTAGCCATCATAGCTACTGACATCGCAGAAGTTATTGGTAGTGCTATCGCGTTAGACTTAATTTTTGGTATTCCATTAATTGTCGGCGCCTTAATTACCGTATTCGACGTTTTCTTATTGTTATTCATTATGCGCTTCGGTTTCAGAAAAATTGAAGCCATCGTTGGAACATTGATATTTACTGTATTAGCGATATTTGTATTTGAAGTTTTTATATCTTCTCCACAATTAACTGATATATTGAATGGCTTTGTACCACATAAAGAAATTGTTACTAATCAAGGCATTTTATATATTGCTTTAGGTATTATTGGAGCGACAATCATGCCTCACAATTTATATCTACATTCTTCAATTGTTCAATCACGTAAATATGATCGACATGACAATGAAGAGAAAGCCCAAGCAATTAAGTACGCTACAATTGATTCAAACCTTCAATTATCTATAGCTTTTGTAGTTAATTGTTTATTATTAACTTTAGGTGCAGCTCTATTTTTTGGAACTAAAACAAATGATTTAGGTGGTTTCTACGATTTATATCATGCCTTAAAAACTGAACCCGTATTAGGCGCAACTTTAGGCGGCGTGATGAGTACACTATTTGCAGTAGCTTTATTAGCTTCTGGACAAAATTCTACTATTACAGGTACTTTGGCTGGTCAAATTGTGATGGAAGGATTTTTACGATTATCAATTCCTAACTGGTTACGTCGTTTGATTACTCGAGCGCTTGCAGTCATCCCAGTTATCATTTGTTTAATTATTTTTAAAGGCAACTCTGAAAAAATTGAACAACTTCTTGTATTTTCGCAAGTATTTCTAAGTATCGCATTACCTTTCTCATTAATACCGCTTCAACTTGCTACAAGTAATAAAAAATTAATGGGACCTTTTATTAATAAAACGTGGGTTAATATTATTTCATGGACGCTAATTGTCATTCTAAGTGGATTAAATGTTTACTTAATCATTCAAACGTTCCAAGAATTATAAAAAATTTATACAATATACTCATAAAAAGAAGCACAAAGATGATTCAATTAAAAATCATCTTTGTGCTTTTTAGTAGATTAAGTATGTCGAATAATTTACATCTTTAAATAATCTACTTTAAAAAGATTTTAAATTGTAAAATTTCTACCTTTTTTAATCCTAATAAATGTATGGATCATCTTTCTTGTGATTTTTTAGTTCTTTGTCTGGATCCCATTCTTCATTATGTGATTGTTTGTTTTCATGGTAATTATCGTTAAATTGATCTCTATTATGAGATTGATTATAATGTGCATGATTGTTGTGGTCTTTCTTTTTACTAAACAACATAATAGCAGCAATAATCCATAAAATCATTGCAATGAAATTCATAGTTATTAAACCTGTTACTGCAGCAGCTATAAGTAAGGCCCCTGCTAAATTTTTACGCCCTTTGATTGTTAAGGCTCCAAATATCCCTAATATTGTAGAGAATGCTAAAAATCCAATTGAAATCATCATTGAGGCTAACAAAATATCAGAGGATACATTTTGATTATTGCCATACATTTGTTTCATTATATCTTTATATTGTTGTTGATTTTGACCACTTTTCATTACTAAAAGTGATAAACAAGTTAATAATAAATATATAATACTTAAACCATTAGCTATCCATGCTAAGATAGTTTCTGTTTTTCTATTCATATTAGGCTACACTCCTCTTAGTTACATTCTTAAAACAATAATACTAAAAATTAGAACTTATAGCGAACACATAAAAAAAAGTGATTGACTTTTCATTCTAAGTCAATCACTTATATAGTGTTATTTATTTTCCGTGTCGTCTTTGTGTTCAACTTGGTTCTCTTGATTATCTTCTTGAGGTTGTTCACCTTGGAACATTTGACGACGTTCCTCGTAATTCATTCTCCGTTGATTGACTGCACTAGGTTGATTCTTTCTTCTTTCTTTCATGCGTTTATTATAAGCTTTTTTCTTTTCTCTTTTCTTCGCACGAATTTCAGCTTTTTCTTTCTTGCGTTGAGCCTTAAGTTCTCTAGGATCAACTTGAGGTTCTTGTGGCTCTTGGTTGTAAGCATAACCATCCTCATAACCGTAACTATCATCTTCATTTTGATAATAATCTTCTTGGAATTGTTCATCACGCTTAGCTTTTTTAGATTTCTTATTGTATTTCGCCTGTCTAGACATAATCGCCGGTTCTTCTTCTTCCTGCTGAGTGGACTTGTATTCACTTTCTACAGCGCGTTTTGGAAATTGAGCATATTTATCATCTGTCTCATCATAATTATGACTCTCTGACTCATCATTCATATAAGCGTCATGTTGTTGAGGTTCATATTGGTGCTCTGCTTCATAGGCTTCTCTTTGTTGACGTTCTTTTCTGCGTTTACGACGTGTGTTTCTATATTCTTTATTATCACGTGGTTGTTCGTAATCATCGTAATAACCGTGATTGTACCCATCTTCGTAATAGTCATTATGAGAGGTAGACTGTGGTCTACGTTTATCATAGTATTCATAATTATCATAGTATGGTTGTCCATAATCATCATTATAGTATGCTGGTACGGTTTCTACCCGATCTTTTCTAGCAAACATCATGATAGCGACGATAAAGAATAAAATTGGAATAATTAATGTGACAACTAATAATACCAATGGAATCGTAACTATAGCTGCTAATAGAAATAAGAAACCTGAAAGTATTCTAATATTCATTGAAATTAAAGCTAAGAATGAAATCAATAAACAAATGATGAAGTAAACAATGATAGCCCAAACACCATTTTGTAACCATATAACAAATTGAGTTGTACTTAAATCATTGTTACCTAAAATTTGTTGAACCAACTCATTATTATTTAATGAATTTTCTAAATTAGCAATCGATGTATCATTACTAAATGATACAAGTGCAATAAACATCGTTACAATCGTTAATATGAGTAAAAATACCCAACTAAACCAACCTAGTACTTTTTCAGTTAGCCGACCGACTGGACGCTTAATTTGTGTGTATTGCTCTCCTGACATCCGCTACAACTCCTTACTTTACTATCAAATCATTATATAAGAAATATGAGTAAATAACTACTATTTATCATCAATCTATTTTAAGTTCATTTTAAAATTTAAAAAGCTTTCGTTATATTCGCTAAGTGTTTTCTGGCCTAAGTCCTTATAAACTTCCAAACGATTTTGTTCTTTTTTTGTTGGGTAAAATCTATGGTCTTCTCTAACTTCTTTAGGTAGCTTATCTCTAGCTGCTTTATTAGGCGTTGCATAGCCTACCCACTCTGTATTCTGTTTATTATTTTTCTCATCTAATAAGAAGTTCATAAATTTATATGCGCCTTCTTTATTCTGAGCAGTTTTAGGAATAACCATGTTATCAAACCAAAGATTAGATCCCTCTTTGGGAATGACATAGTTATACTTATTACTACCTTGAACTAAAGGTGCTGCCACACCACTCCAAACTACAGCGATGTTACCTTCATGTTGTTGAAGCATCATTGTTATCTCATCACCAACGACACCTCTTACTTGCGGAACTAACTTTTTCAAATCCACTTCAGCTCTTTTAATATGAGAAGAATGGTTATCATTCAAACTATAACCTAATTTGTTTAATCCCATTCCCATCATTTCTCGAGCACCATCTACTAATAAAATATCATTTTTATACTTAGATTGATACAAATCACTCCAACTATTGAAATTATCATGAGGATATTTATCTTTATTATATAAAATACCCACTGTACCAAAGAAATAAGGTAATGAATATTTATTATGAGGATCATAAGACATATTCATATAATCAGAATCAAGATTTTTGATATTGGGTATTTTAGTATGATCTAAAGGAACTAACAAATTGGAACGCTTAAGCTTTTGCACGGTGTACTCACTTGGAAATGCCACATCATAATGTGTACCCCCATTACGTATTTTGGCCTCCATGGCTTCATTTGAATCAAACGTTTCATATACAACTTGTATGCCTGTTTGTTTTTCGAACTTTTTAATCAAACTAGGATCAATGTATTCTCCCCAGTTATAAACATAAATCTTTTCTTGCGTATGGGTGTTCTCTTTAGATTTAAACCAATGACTCATAACTAAACATAAAATACCAATAATTACTGCAGAAAAGATAAGTTGTAGAAATCGTTTCATTCACTTACACCCCGTTTCACCGTCTTTTGACATTTAACAAAGTGTTGCATTAAATAATATCCAATGATACCTAATAAAATAACTATAAATAATATAGTCGATATAGCATTAATTTCCATACTTATACCTTTTCTAGCCATTGCATAAACTTCCACAGATAAGACACTAAATCCGTTTCCTGTTACGAAAAAGCTAACTGTAAAGTCATCTAAAGAATATGTTAGAGCCATGAAAAATCCACCAATAATTGAAGGCATGATATTAGGTATAATGACGCTACTCAATAATTGCGATTCATTAGCTCCTAAATCTCTAGCTGCGTTCAACATGTTATCGTTCATTTCATAAAGTTGTGGTAACACAATAATCACTACGATAGGTATACAAAATGCGATATGTGATGCTAATACAGTAAAGAATCCTAAACCTAAACCAGTAAAATGTCCAATTGCGGTAAACATAATTAAAAATGATGCACCAATAACTACATCCGATGAGACCATGAGTACATTATTCAAAGTCAATAATGTTACTTTGAATTTTTTATTGCGTAAATAATATAAAGCAATCGCGCCAAACGTACCAATTACCGTAGACACTGATGCAGCTAATAGGGCAACCGCGACCGTGTTAAATATTACAGATATTAATCGATCATCTTGGAAGAGAGTACGATAATGTTCTAACGAGAAATGCTCAAAATGAATCATATTTCCAGCTGAGTTAAATGAATATATCATCAAGAAAAATATCGGTATATAAAGTATTGCTATTAAAATACCTATGTACATCTTTCCATACCATTTCACGTCGTTCACCCCTTCCCATTAGATGACTTAGATTTAGTTAAGATTAAGATAAAGGCCATAAATATAATTAGGAATAACGCAATTGTAGAGCCCATACCGTAATTTTGAATTGTTAGAAATTGCTCTTCAATCGATGTACCTATATTAATAACTTTATTACCTGCAATCAATCGCGTAATCATGAATAGTGATAACGCAGGTATAAAGGTCACTTGAATCCCCGTCATTACTCCCTCTTTAGTTAAAGGAATGATGACCTTTCTGAAAGTAATTAACGGACTAGCACCTAAATCACTAGAGGCTTGTAATAAGTTATTAGGTATTGCTTTCATACTATTGAATATAGGTAAAATCATAAAAGGGATATAAATATAACTTGCAACCAATAAAAACGCTCCACTTGTGAAAAGCATATTAAATACTGGTAAGTGAAAAACATGTAGTGCTTGATTTATAATACCATCATGACTTAATAACCCTATAAAAGCATAGGTCTTCAGAAGTAAATTAATCCACGTTGGAATAATCATTACCATTAGTAATATATTCTGAAATCTAGATTGAGCAATAAAGTATGCTGCTGGATAACTGATCAATAAAGTAATGAGAGTGATTAGAAATGCATACCATATGGAATCCGCAAACATTTTAAAATAACGCAACGAAAAAATTTGTTCATAATTTGTAAAACTAAAATGACCATGCACGTCAGTGAATGAGAAATAAACAAGTAAAATTACAGGTATAATAATAAAAATAACCATCCATAATAAATATGGAACAAGTAGTAATTTATTGATATTACGCATGGTCTACATCCTCATAACTCTCTATACGCTTATCAAATTCTTCCTCAGTTTCACCAGGTACCATAATATGAATTGCTTCTGGTTCAAAGAATAGACCTACTTCACTTCCAACTTCAGCTTTCTTAGTAGATTGAATAACCCATTCGTAGCCTTTTCTATCAATACAACAAATTTCGTAATGTACACCTCTAAATAGCATTGAATCTACAGTTGCTTTAAAAAGTCCTTGTTCTTTATCAATGAGTGATATGTCTTCTGGTCTAATTACAACTTCTACTTTTTTATTTTCAGGTATCCCCATATCTACACATTCAAAGTTTTGACCATAAATATTCACCACGAAATCTTTAACCATTCTTCCTTCAACGATATTTGATTCACCAATAAAATCAGCGACATAACGATTAACTGGTTCATCATATATATCAATAGGCGTACCAAACTGTTGAATTTTCCCATCTTTCATAACAAAGATATAATCACTTAATGCTAAAGCCTCTTCTTGATCATGGGTCACAAATATGAAAGTGATTCCTAAACGAGATTGAAGTTCACGTAACTCATATTGCATTTCCGTACGCAATTTTAAATCTAATGCAGATAATGATTCATCAAGTAAAAGTATTTCAGGTTCGTTTACTATCGCTCGAGCAATCGCTACACGTTGTTTTTGTCCCCCACTCATGCCTTCAATTTGTCGTTGTTCATAACCTTGTAACTTCACTAGTTTTAAAGCTTCTATGACCTTTTCATCTATCTCAGACTTGCTTAATTTTTTTAATTTTAAGCCATAGGCAATATTGTCATAAACGTTAAGATGTGGAAAGAGCGCATAATCTTGGAATACTGTATTTACTTTACGTTTATTTGGGGGTAACTTTCCGATAGGTTTATTTTGGTATATCACTTCTCCACTGTCAGGATACTCGAACCCAGCAATCAACTTTAATATTGTTGTTTTTCCACAGCCAGAAGGTCCTAATAATGTATAAAAATAACCTGATTCAATATCTAAATCAATTTCATCTAAAATTTGTACATCATCAAAGCCTTTACTTACAGATTTGAATGAAAGTAACGGATTCATAAACATTCCTCCCTATAAATATGAAGCTGTGGCAACAATTAATATTTTCACTTCTTCATGAGTTTCATTGTATAAGCGATGTTTATCTCTCGCCTTAAAATAAAGTACATCTTCAGTACTCGCTTTATAAGTTTGATTACCAAGTAGCAATGACACTTCACCTTCTAAGCAGTATATAAACGTGTCTGACTCAGATGGTTTAAAATTTTTATAGGATGCTCCAGGTTTCAATGTAAGGATCAATGGTTCCATTTCAAATTCATTTGAATCTGTAACTAGCCAATTTAGAATATAACCCCGATCGTATTCATCATATGTAATTTGATCTTTCTTTTTATATAACACTTTCTCACTTGGGCGCTCTTGAAAAAAGTCACTAGCTGATGTCCCAAGAACTTCTAAAATGTTTAAAAACGTCTCTATACTTGGAGACGCATGTTGACTCTCAATCTGAGAGATATACCCTTTTGACAAATCCGTACGTTCAGCAAGTTCTTCCTGAGTAAAATTTTTAATACGTCTTAAATTTCTTAATTTATATCCTATATCCATATTTTTAACCACCTAAAAAAGCTACATTAAGTTTACTAATATCAAACATTTTGTTTAGTGCTTTATAAAAGTAACAGAATATAGCTTTGTAAGCAATAGTTTTATTCAATTGTTTTAGAAAACAAGTAAGTATAAATTTTTAGATAATAAGTGTATCTAAAATCAATTAAGATTCTTTACCAAATCTCTGCTGTTCAGGATATTTATTTACCTCTTGAACAACTTTATAACTATTATATCCGCTTTTATTTTCAAATTCTTTAAAGATTTGTTTTTCTTCAGCTTTGCCAGGTACAATGTCTTTAAATTTTTTATAAGCTTTTTTTACATCTTCACCTTTAACAGAAGATTCATAGTAATTTTCAATTTTATTAAAAAAATGAATGACTTGCATCATTTCTTCATTCGTCCAATCTAAATCTAAAGGATATTGATATTCCATTGTCTTAATAACCTCCTGTAATAATTATGTAAGTACAGTGTATCGGAGCCATTTTTATAAAACAACCGATACAAAAAATAATTAAAAAAGCTGAGACCCGCACATGACGAGTCTCAGCAGTATATAATGATTAATCTTTAACTATTGTGATTAAGGTTTAATAATTACATAGTATGGATTGGATAACCAATTGCTTTTTCAGCAGCTTCCATTGACATTTCACCTAAAGTTGGGTGAGCATGAACAGTTAATGCGATATCTTCTGCATTCATACCTGATTCAATTGCTAAACCTAATTCAGAGATGATATCAGATGCGCCAGTACCAACAACTTGAGCACCAATTAAAGTATCATCTTCTTTAAGTGTAATTAATTTAACAAAACCATTAGTATCATCTAATGATAACGCACGTCCATTAGCTGCATATGGGAATTTAGAAGCTTTAATTGATAAACCTTCTTCTTTAGCTTGAGCCTCAGTGTAACCTACTTGAGCTAATTCTGGTTCAGTGAAGCATACTGCAGGCATACCAATGTAATCAACTTCAGCAGCTTGACCATCAATTGCTTCAGCAGCTACTTTAGCTTCGTAACTTGCTTTATGTGCAAGTGGTAAACCAGGAACGATATCACCAATTGCAAAGATATTCTCAATAGAAGTACGGCTTTGTTTATCTACTTCTAATAAACCACGATCTGCGAATTTAAGACCTAATTCCTCTAAGCCTAATTCATCAGTGTTTGGACGACGTCCTACAGTAACTAATACGTAGTCAGCTTCAATAGTTTGTTCTTCACCATTAGCTTCATACGTAACTTTAACGCCATTGTCAGTTTCTTCAGCAGATTTAGCCATAGCTTCAGTGACAATTTCGATACCTTTTTCTTTCATGCCTTTTTTAACTGGTTGAGTCATTTGTTTTTCGAATCCACCTAAGATGTCTTTAGCACCTTCAAGGATTGTTACTTCTGAACCGAAGTTAGCAAATGCTGTACCTAATTCAGAGCCGATATAACCGCCACCAACAACAACAAGTTTACCAGGAACTTCTTGTAAATTTAAAGCGCCAGTTGAATCGATAACACGCTCACCAAATTCAAAATTAGGAATTTCAATTGGTCTAGAACCAGTTGCGATAATAGCATGTTTGAAATTGTAAGTTTGAGCACTTTTTTCGTCCATAACGCGAAGGCTATTATTATCAACAAAGTATGCTTCACCTTTAACGATTTCAACTTTGTTACCTTTTAGTAATCCTTCAACACCACCAGTTAATTTATTTACTACTGATGATTTGAATTCTTGGACTTTCTCGTAGTTTAAAGACACGCTTTCAGCAATAACCCCTAAGTTTTCTGAATGTTGCGCTTCAACAAAACGATGAGACGCGTGTAATAATGCTTTAGATGGAATACAACCAACGTTTAAGCACACACCACCTAAATTACCTTTCTCAACGATTGTTACTTTTTGTCCTAATTGCGCTGCGCGAATTGCTGCAACGTATCCGCCAGGACCTGCTCCGATTACAATAGTATCTGTTTCAATTGGGAAATCTCCAACTACCATGTTTTTACCCCTCCATTAATAATAGTTCTGGATTATTTAATAAACGTTTAATGTGATTCATAGCATTTTGACCAGTTGCGCCATCAATTTGTCTGTGGTCAAAGCTTAGTGATAACGCTAATACTGGAGCTGCTATAATTTCTCCATCCTTAACAATAGGTTTTTGAGCAATACGGCCAATTCCTAAGATGGCTACTTCTGGGTGATTGATAACTGGAGTGAACCATTGTCCACCAGCTGAACCGATATTACTGATTGTACAAGTTGCACCTTTCATTTCATCTGAAGTCAATTTACCGTCACGAGCTTTAACTGCAAGTTCATTGATTTCATCTGAAATTTCGAAGATTGATTTACGATCCGCATGTTTAACAACAGGAACTAATAAACCTTTATCTGTGTCAGCTGCGATACCGATATTCCAATAATGTTTGTGTACAACTTCGCCAGCTTCTTCATTAAATGAAGTGTTAAGTGCTGGATATTTTTTAAGTGCAGAAACTAAAGCCTTAACAACATATGGTAAGAACGTTAGTTTAGTACCTTGTTCAGCTGCAATTTCTTTGAATTTTTTACGGTGATCCCATAATTCTTGTACATCAATTTCATCCATTAATGTAACATGAGGTGCTGTATGTTTTGAGTTAACCATTGCTTTAGCAATTGCTTTACGCATTGCAGGGATTTTCTCAGTTGTTTCTGGGAAGTCACCTTCTGGTACTGATTGACTAGCTGAAGCACTAGTTTCTTCACTACCTGTAGATGATGCAGCTGCACTTTCGTTAGAAGCTGAATCCGTGCTTCCACCATTTAAGTATGCGTCTACGTCTTCTTTAGTAATACGTCCGTTTTTACCAGAGCCTGTAACAGCTTTAATGTTTACACCATTCTCACGAGCGTATTTACGTACAGAAGGCATAGCCTTAACTGTTTTATTCTCATCAACTTCTGCTTCTTGAGTAGAAGCTGTTGAAGCTTCCTGAGATTGTGATGATGAAGTTGATTCTTTTTCAGCTGGTGCTTCTTCTTGTTTCTCTTCTTGTTTAGAAGAGTCATCACTATGGCTACCTTTAAATTGCATTTCTTCAGCATCAGGAGCATCAATTTTTACAATAACGTCACCAACTACTGCAACAGTTCCTTCATCTACTAAAACTTCTTCAACAGTTCCGCTAACAGGCGATGGGATTTCTACTACAGATTTGTCGTTTTGCACTTCTGCTAAGACATCATCTTCTTCGATGGTATCTCCAGCTTTAACAAACCATTTTACAATTTCACCTTCGTGGATACCTTCCCCGATATCGGGTAATCTAAATTCAAATGCCACGTTCTTGTCCTCCTAAGATTTTACTTAATCAAATCATTTCAAATACTTATATACTAAAGTTGCAAGTTAAGGAAGCCCTTACAACCTAGTTTACACTTATTCATTACTCATTGCTATAGTTAGCTACTTAATTTATTAATGAGTTTAAATTAGAACTCTAATGTAGCTTTAGCTTGTTCAACGATGTCATTTTTGTTTGGTAACCAAACATTCTCAGCTTGAGTGAATGGATATACAGTATCAGCTGCAGCTACACGAGCGATAGGTGCTTCTAATGAAAGAATTGCACGCTCAGCTAATTCTGCAGCAACCTGTGCACCTACACCAGCTTGGCGTTGTGCTTCTTGAACAACTACTGCACGACCAGTTTTTTCTACTGATGCAACTAATGTATCAATGTCAATTGGTTGAACTGTACGTAAGTCGATGACTTCGACAGAGTATCCATCTTTTTCAAGCTCTTCAGCTGCTTTGATAGATTCTTGAACCATAGCACCGTACGCAATTAGAGATATATCATTACCTTCTTTTTTAACATTAGCTTTACCAATGTCAATTGTATATTCTTCTTCCGGTACCTCTTCACGGAAAGAACGATACAATTTCATATGTTCTAAGTAGACAACAGGGTCATTACTTTGAATTGCTGAAATTAATAAGCCTTTCGCATCATATGGCCCAGATGGAATAATCACTTTTAAACCAGGTGATTGTGCTAAGATACCTTCTAAATTATCGGCGTGTAATTCTGGAGTGTGTACTCCACCACCAAATGGTGCACGAATAGTAACTGGTGCTGGTTTAGACCCGCCTGAACGGAAACGTGTACGAGCAATTTGACCTGCAACTTCGTCAAATACTTCAAATACGAATCCTAAGAATTGGATTTCCATAACTGGGCGATAACCTGTTACAGCTAATCCTAACGCTAAACCACCAATACCAGATTCCGCTAATGGTGTGTCAAATACTCGATCTTCACCAAATTCTTTTTGTAAACCTTCAGTAACACGGAATACACCGCCGTTAACACCAACGTCTTCACCGAAAACTAAAACGTCTTCGTCTCTTTTAAGTTCACTTTTAAGCGCGTCGTTAATCGCTTGAACCATTGTCATTTGTGCCATGGCTTACTTCGACTCCTTCTCTTTGTAAATTTCATATTGTTCTGATAAATTTTGAGGCATATCTTCATACATAATATCCATTAGAGAAGTAACAGTTTGTTTGTCTGTATTGTCAGCCTCTTTAATAGCTGTTTTAATTTCAGATTTAGCACGTTCAATGACTTCATTTTCTTTATCTTCATTCCAAAGACCTTTTGCTTCTAAATATTTTCTAAAACGTACTAATGGGTCTTTTTTCTCCCACTCTGCGTCTTCATCTGAGGTTCTGTAACGAGTTGGATCATCACCAGCCATTGTATGTGGTCCATAACGATAAGTTAATGTTTCAATTACTGTTGGACCTTCACCTGCAACAGCTCTTTCACGCGCTTCTAATGTAGCTTGATATACAGCTAAAGCATCCATACCATCTACTTGAATACCTGGTACACCAACTGCGATAGCTTTTTGAGCTAATGTTGTTGCAGCAGTTTGTTTACTACGTGGTGTTGAAATAGCGTAATTATTATTTTGAATTACAAAAATAGCAGGCGCTTTATACGCTGATGCAAAATTGATACCTTCATAGAAGTCACCTTGTGAAGAACCACCATCACCAGTATAAGTAATTGCTACTGCGTTTTTACCACGTTTTTTAAGACCGAATGCTACTCCAGCTGTTTGTACATATTGAGCACCGATAATAATTTGTGGACTTAGTGCATTAACGCCTTCAGGGAATTGGTTACCTTTGAAGTGTCCTCTAGAGAATAAGAAAGCTTCTGTAAGTGGTAAACCATGCCAAATAATTTGAGGAACATCACGATAACCAGGTAGGATGAAGTCTTCTTTTTCTAAAGCATATTGTGAAGCAAGTTGAGATGCTTCTTGACCTGCTGTAGGTGCATAGAAACCTAAACGTCCTTGTCTGTTTAATGAGATAGAACGTTGGTCAAGAATACGCGTCCATACCATTCTTTCCATTAATTCTACTAATTGTTCATCTGTTAAATCAGGTACTAAGTCTTCATTTACGACATTACCATCCTCATCCAAAATTTGAACCATTTCAAATTTCGATTGAGTTTCATTTAATACTTTAACTGCATCGAATTGGGCTTGTAACTTAGGAGCCATTCAATTCACCATACCTTTCCCATGTAAATAGAAATTCATTTTATCCTCCCTAATTGTATCACAAATGATTTTTCCTGTTAAACGATTTCATAAAGTTCTGTTTCAATAGAAAAAGATACAGTTGCACGGTCTGTTATAGTACTTTCCGCACAACTGTATCAGTCTGATAATTTATTTCAATTGATCTACGTCTTGTTTCTCTTGAGTAACCTTTCTCATCGCTTTTGAGTAGGTATTGAATTTTTTATTCATATCTTTATATGCTTTTGATAAATCTTTAGATTTACTGTCTACTTCTGATTGTGTAGCACCATCTTGGTTCAAGAATGTAAACAGTTCTTTTTCTTTGTTTAAAGCTTTTTTGTAAGCCTTTGCATATGCATCATGTGCTTCGTATTTTTCTTTGAGTGCATCATTAAGTTGAGTTACTTCTTTTTTCTTAGCCGAGTTATCAATATGATTCATATACTGTTTAGCTTTTTTAAATTCTTTTTCAGAATTATTCAATGCTTGTTCTTCGTTTTTAAATTCTTTTTGACGCTTCTCTACATTTTTTACGATATCTTCTGCAGCTTGTTTTCTTGTATTCTGATCTTTACCATTTACTTTTTTAAATAATTTTTGTTTCTTTTCTTCTAAATCATTTATTTTTTTACTAGTACTATTTACTGATTTTTCTTGGTCAAAAGCTTTTTGAACTTGGTTGTCATATTTTTTAATTTCTTTTTTGTCAGTTGTACATCCAGCTAATAACACTGTTGATGTTAGGACAATTGCGACAGTTTTACCGAACTTCATTAACTGTTACCTCCTCATAGTTGTTCGCTTGTAATATTAAATAATTATTGTTCATAAATCAATATACACTAATAAAACGATTCATTGAAGCTAAATGGAATAGTCTAAAATGTCTGTTCCACATATAATATAAAACCTTCATTCAAAATCAAATACCTATTAATGTACTAATCTCTATGGTATCTGATATATTATTACTTAAGGAAGGTGTATGACATGTTAACTATGAAAGATATTATTAGAGACGGTCATCCAACGCTTCGTGAGAAGGCTAAAGAATTAAGTTTTCCTCTTTCTGAAGAAGATAAAGAAACTTTACGCTCTATGCGAGAGTTTTTAATTAATAGTCAAGATGAAGAAACTGCAAAACGTTATGGATTACGTTCTGGCGTTGGTTTGGCAGCTCCACAAATTGATGTGGCTAAAAGAATGATAGCAGTTTATTTACCAGACGATGGTAATGGAAAATCTTATGATTATATGCTCGTCAATCCTAAAGTTATGAGCTACAGTGTGCAGGAAGCTTATCTACCAACTGGCGAAGGTTGTTTGAGTGTTGACGAAAACATTCCAGGATTAGTACACCGTCATAATAGAGTGACAATTAAAGCTCAAGATATAGACGGTAATGAAGTTAAACTAAGATTAAAAGGCTATCCAGCAATTGTGTTTCAACACGAAATTGATCATTTAAATGGCGTTATGTTTTATGATTATATTGACGCTAATGAACCACTTAAACCTCACGACGATGCAGTCGAAGTTTAAGTAAAATTATTAAACTTATATACACTTTATCAAGTTGACAACTTATCACGCTTGATGAAGTGTATTTTTTATTTTTCAAAATAAAAATATTACTATATATAATAATACGTATGACTCAATAATTAGTAAGATAAAACTGCTTTATTTATTCAAATACATCATGTAAAATATAACTTAACTGAAATCTTAGTATATCAATACTAATTTCTAATTAGGAACGACACTATTACCCTAGAAAACATACTGGGCAGTGAAATTAAACGAACATATATATTAAAGTTTAGATTGAGCTGGTATGTTTCTAAATAAAATATTAGAACACTAGATTATTGAAGACTTAATTGTACGCATGAATATTCTTTAATAACCCGAGTATTAATGACTAGGGTCGTAAATAAATTATGGAAATTATTCTAGGAGGAAATATATAAAATGGCAGTATTTAAAGTATTTTATCAACATAATAAAGACGAAGTCATCGTTCGTGAGAACACTCAAACAATTTATGTTGAAGGACAAACTGAAGAACAGGTTCGACGTTATTTGAAAGATCGTAATTATAATATTGAGTTTATTACTAAATTAGAGGGCGCACATTTAGACTATGAGAAAGAACACTCAACTCACTTCAATGTGGAGAATGCTGAATAATGAAGCAATTACATTCTAATGAAGTAGGTGTGTATGCACTTGGTGGTTTAGGTGAAGTTGGTAAAAATACCTACGCCATCGAGTACAAGAATGAAATTGTTATCATTGATGCAGGTATTAAATTCCCAGATGATAACTTACTAGGAATAGATTATGTTATTCCTGACTACACTTACTTAGAACAGAACCAAGACAAAATTGTAGGTCTGTTTATTACTCATGGACACGAAGACCATATAGGTGGTGTGCCCTTCCTATTAAAACAAATTAATGTACCTATTTACGGTGGTCCATTAGCATTAGGTCTCATACGCAATAAATTAGAAGAACATCATTTACTTAGAACTACTGAGTTACATGAAATTGATGAGAGTAGTGTAATAAAATCTAAGCATTTTGAAATATCATTCTATTTAACTACTCATAGTATTCCTGAAGCATACGGAGTTATCGTTGATACACCAGAAGGTAAAATTGTTCATACTGGTGACTTTAAGTTTGATTTCACTCCAGTTGGAGAGCCAGCTAATATAGCTAAAATGGCTAAACTTGGAGAAGAAGGCGTACTATGTTTGTTATCTGACTCAACAAATTCACTAGTACCTGATTTTACGCTTAGCGAACGTGAAGTTGGACAAAACGTTGATAAGATTTTTAGAAATTGCAAGGGCCGTATCATTTTTGCGACCTTCGCATCTAATATTTATCGTGTACAACAAGCAGTTGAAGCAGCGATAAAATATAATCGTAAAATCGTTACTTTTGGTCGTTCAATGGAAAATAACATAAAAATTGGTATGGAGCTTGGATATATTAAAGCTCCACCTGAAACATTTGTTGAACCTAATAAAATTAACAATATACCTAAACACGAATTGTTAATTCTTTGTACTGGTTCACAAGGTGAACCAATGGCTGCATTATCAAGAATTGCAAATGGTACACATAAACAAATCAAAATTATACCTGAAGATACTGTAGTATTCAGTTCATCTCCTATTCCAGGTAACACCAAAAGTATCAATCGCACTATAAATGCTTTATATAAAGCTGGTGCGGATGTCATTCACAGTAAGATTTCAAATATTCACACGTCAGGTCATGGTTCACAAGGTGACCAACAATTGATGCTACGTTTAATTCAACCTAAGTATTTCTTACCTATTCATGGTGAATATCGTATGTTGAAAGCACATGGTCAAACGGGTGTTGAATGTGGTGTAGATGAGGATAAGGTATTCATTTTCGATATCGGTGATGTCTTAGCTTTAACACATGATTCAGCTCGTAAAGCTGGAAGAATCCCATCAGGTAATGTGTTAGTAGACGGTAGCGGTATTGGAGATATCGGAAATGTAGTTATTAGAGATCGTAAACTACTTTCTGAAGAAGGTTTAGTCATTGTTGTTGTAAGTATCGATTTTAATACTAATAAGTTATTATCAGGACCTGATATCATTTCACGTGGCTTTGTTTATATGCGCGAATCCGGTCAACTAATTTATGACGCACAACGTAAAATTAAAACAGACGTGATATCTAAATTAAATGGTAACAAAGATATTCAATGGCATCAGATTAAATCATCAATTATTGAAACACTTCAACCTTATCTATATGAAAAGACAGCTCGTAGACCGATGATTTTACCAGTAATTATGAAAGTGAATGAAGATAAAGGTAACAATAAACCTTCTAATAAGAAAAATAACAAACAAGATAAAAATGAATCTAAATAATTTTAACTTATAAAATTTATCTGTTTAAATATTTAAGGCAAGGACACATGTCCTTGCCTTTTATTTATTTCTCTTTCTAACAGTAGTTCCTATTACAATCATTAGAAATGAAATAAACATAATTAAATAAATAAGTCTGTAACCAATTGGGCTTTTGATAACATTATCATTATTAAATTAGATAATGTCTATAATCATGAGTGTGATAATACTAAGTATATATTGCTTGTTTTTAATTAACTTTTTTTCTCCTTTAGTTTTCACTCTAGTTGTTGCATGAATATATAATTTTACGATGTCTTTTTGTCTAATATGCGTTGATATTCTTTATATTTATATGGGTTTTTTACTTTTTCACCATTTATGTATACTAAAGGAACTTTCTTAACTTTTTTCTTTTTAGCAACTTTTTTATCATCATTAGCCATTTCCCATGCTTTACTATCTTTTTCTTTATACATTTTCTTAACTTTTTTTATTTCTTCATCATTCAAGTTAAGTTTATCTATTTGCTTATCTAATAATCTATTAGTAATCCAAGTTTTATGGCTATTTTTAGGTTGTTCGTTAAAAATTAAGTGATTAAATTTTAAATACTCTTTATCAGATATGAGTTTGACTGCTAATGCTGCTCGTCCAGCTTTCATAGAGTCTTTACCTAAGAAACCGAGATTAACAAAATTAACTTCCGCTTTGTCTTTTTTTATATAATCTTTTTTCAATTTAGGAACGATAGTATTTTCAATTTTTTTACAATAGGCACATTTGTAATCACCATAAATTGTTATGCATTTAGTGCGGTTTGAATGATTATTAAATGAGCCATTTTTTATGTTCGAACAACTACATAATAACAAAACAATTACTAACAATGATGTGCATTTTAAAACAAATTTACACATATCCACTCTCCTTATTAATTTTTTCAAATTTAATGTTAACATCATTGTTTTAAAATTTTTGTTATCTTCCCTAATTGATATATTCTATTTCTCAAGTGTTTACGCAAAACTTAATAAATTATAGATTTAATCAATCACAATATTTCATATTTTATTTTGTTTTTAAATTGATTGAAGCTTTATTATTTTTTTATGTATAGATTAGCATGAAATCGTATGATGGGTATAACCGACTCAATTAAATAATTCTATACAAAAAAGCTTATAAATGAATTTTAACTCAATTCATTTATAAGCTAAAAGAAAAAACGTATATCTTAATTTATCGTCACCGATTATTTGGCTATATTTTTCTCGAAACGACCTAAATCATTATCATGACCAATCATGATTAAAATATCACCAATCTCTATACTAAGATTCGGATCTGGGGAAACGATAAATTCTTTCGCTCGTTTAATTGCAATGATATTTATGCCATATTGTGCTCGGATGTCTAAATTAATTATAGTCTGTCCAGCCATTTTTTCAGTCGCTTTAAGCTCTACAATTGAATGCTCATCAGCAAGTTCTAAATAATCTAATACACTCGCACTTGCTACATTATGCGCTATACGTCTACCCATATCACGTTCTGGGTGAACGACAGTGTCTGCACCTATTTTATTTAATATTTTAGCATGGTAGTCGTTTTGTGCTTTTGCAGTTACCTTTTTAACACCTAACTCTTTTAAAATTAAAGTAGTTAACGTACTTGATTGAATGTTTTCACCAATGGCCACAATGACATGATCAAAGTTACGTATACCTAAACTTTTCATGACCGCTTCATCAGTCGTATCAGCTACAACTGCATGTGTTGCGATATCACTATATTCATTAACACGATTTTCATCATTATCAATTGCCATGACATCCATATCTAAAGCGTTAAGTTCTCTAACAATACTGCCACCAAAACGACCTAGTCCAATAACGACGTATTCTTTATCCATATGCGTCCTCCATTAAATAAAAGAGAAAAAGAGAGTTTGATGATAAAATATATCAACATATCTCCCCTTATACTCAAAGGTTATATTATTTCTTTCCTTCTACGTACTCTTTATCGAATACAAATAATCTTAATAATAATATTAACGATGGAATTAATAAAAGTAAACCTAAAATAAAGGCTATAACTAATGCTAATCCCATTTCTGGATTAACATGAGAACTTGTGATTTTCACAAATGGATGTAATAAAAATGGCAATTTACTCATACCATAGCCAAAGAATGCAAAGAACATCTGTAATATGACCATGACAAAAGCTAATCCATGATTTTTCTTAAGAATCGTTAATACACCTGCAATTAAAAAGAAGATAAAACTGATTACAAACATCCACCAATAGTTAAATACAGCATTATTGAAATGATCTGCATTTTGTATTCTTAAAGATAAAAATACAAACAATGAAATAACAATCATAGGCGGGCCCCAGAAAATATGCCATTGTCTTGTTAAGTGGTATGCAGGTTTATCTTTCGCTTTACTAGCATAAAATGTTAAGAAACCTGAAGAAATATATAGAACCGAAATGATAGCCAAGAATACCACAGACCAGGCAAATGGACTTAATAGTAATTGTACCCAGTTCAAATCTATATGAGACCCATGTTCTCTGATATATCCACCTTCCGAGATAGTTAGTGCAGTAGCTAATGATGCTGGAATAAGTAATCCTGTAAAACCGTAGAGAACTATCCATGGTAACTTCGTATCTTGTCCGTAATTTTCAAAAGCATAAAAACTACTTCTAATGGAGATAAGAATTAATGCTATTGAACCTGGAACTAATAAAACGGTTCCCAAATACTTTGCAGAATCAGGGAAGAACCCAATAAATCCAACGAAGAAAAAGACGAAGAAAACATTTGTAACTTCCCACACTGGATTAAGATAACGATGAATTAAGTGATTGATCTTCTTCTCTTCACCAGTAATTCTAGAATGTAAAGCGAAAAATCCAGCACCAAAGTCAATTGATGCTACGATGATGTAACAAAATAAAAATATCCATAATACTGTTATCCCAATATATGCGTAAATCATTTTGCTCCACCTCTTTCTTCAATCACTTTGTCTACATCTTGATAAGCAGGTTTATTTCGATACATACGAATAAGTACATAAGCTGCTGTTACCATAAGCACGAGATACAATATACCGAAGAGAATCGTAACTAACGTGATACCACCTGCTTGTGTAGCAGCCTGAGACACACGCATATAACCTCTAATGATCCAAGGTTGACGACCCATTTCAGTTAAGAACCAACCAAATTCTATTGCAAGTAATGAGGCTGGGCCAGTTAAAAGTATTGCATATAGCATAGCTTTATTAACTTTAAATTTACGTAATTTCTTGAAGAATAAAATTAACATATATAGTCCTGAAATAATGAAACAGAACACACCCATAGAAACCATCAAATCAAAGAAATAATGAACAATCATAGGTGGTAAATCATTTTTAGGAAAATCAGTTAATCCTTTAACTTTTGTTTTGAAACTGTCATCTGCTAAGAAACTAAGTAATCCCGGAATCTCAATAGCACCAGTTACTTCATGTGTCTTCTCATTGAGCACACCAAAGAATACTAAGTTAGCATGTGATTGAGTATCATAATGCCACTCATAAGCAGCTAGTTTTTCTGGTTGCACTTTGTGCAAGAATTTAGCGGAAAGATCTCCAGCTACCATCGATAATATCGTTGATAAGAAACCAACTATCATTGTCATTTTCAATGCTTTTTTATGATAAGTTTTATCTTCAGAGTGTTTATTACGTAATAATTTAAACGCCGCTATTGCAGCCAATATAAATGCCATCGTCATGCCAGCAGTAGCTACTACATGGAATGCTCTGACAATAAATGAGGAGTTAAACATTGCCTCTAATGGTTGTACATTAACCATGCGTCCATTTTTCATTTCAAAACCTGCTGGTGTATTCATAAATGAGTTAACTGATGTAATAAAAAACGCCGAGAATGAACCACCAATAATTACAGGTAATGAAATAATAAAATGCGTCCATTTATTTTTAAATCTATCCCAAGTATACAGATAAATACTTAAGAAGATTGCTTCAAAGAAGAAAGCGAAAGTTTCCATAAATAAAGGTAAAGCAATAACATGCCCACCCATTTTCATAAATGTTGGCCACACAAGCGAAAGTTGTAAGCCTATAATAGTACCTGTCACGACTCCAACGGCTACTGTAATTGTGTACCCTTTTGACCATCTTTTCGCTAATGCAATGTAGTTTGCATCATTCTTTCTAATACCGATAAATTCTGCAATCGCAAACATTAAAGGCATACCTACGCCGATTGTGGCAAATATAATATGCACTGCTAATGTCATACCAGTGAGAAATCGGCTAATTTCAACTGAATCCATATATAAATCACCTTTTTTATCTATTTTTATTAATAATTGGAGTCACAAGTGTCTAAAATTATAAAACCTCATGACTTTGAACAAAATTAAATTGCTTTAAATTTATATGTACATTTTTTGACAAGACACATAATGTTCACATGTTTGAAATTCTCAACATTTTTCTATATAGTATTTTGAGAAATACTAATGAAAGGACGACCTATATGACTTCGAACATTGTCATTTATACCCAAGATGATTGTCCACCATGCACTTTCGTGAAAAATTATTTATCAGAGCAAGGCGTTGATTTTATTGAAAAGAATATTAAAAATAATCAATATCGTAATGAAATGATTGATTATGATGCATTTGCAACGCCTTTTATTTTATTAAATAATGAACCAATGTATAGTGTAGACATGGACAAAATAAATTCTACATTGAATTTAAATAGTAAAAATTAGTCATAAAAATCACTCAACATTATCTTTTCTAGGATGTTGAGTGATTTTTTAATAATTGAGGCCAGCTTATTTCAATTACAGATTAAAAAGAGAGTAAATGCAATGTTGCATTCACTCTCTCATGCTGTATTATTAAGCTATATTATTTTGCTTTATTGTTAACTAATTCCATAACTTCTTCTTGTGTAGCACATTCAATAGCGCGATTAGCTAATTCAGCCATTTCATTTTTACTTAAACCATTAATTTGTCTTCTAGCTTTAAGAATAGAAGTTGCACTCATTGAGAACTCATCTAATCCTAAACCTAGTAATAATGGAATAGCTGTTTCATCTCCGGCCATTTCACCACACATACCAGTCCATTTACCTTCTTTATGAGAAGCCTCTATTACTTGCTTAACAAGACGTAAAATAGAAGGATTATATGGTTGATATAAATAAGATACACGTTCTGACATACGATCAGCAGCTAGTGTGTATTGAATTAAGTCATTAGTACCGATACTAAAGAAGTCTACTTCCTTCGCAAAGACATCTGCTAATGCAGCAGTTGCTGGAATTTCAACCATGATACCTAATTCGATATCGTCAGAAATGTCATAACCTTCATTTTCAAGGTTTTTCTTTTCTTCTAAAAGAATCGCTTTAGCATCACGGAATTCTTTGATAGTAGCAACCATTGGGAACATGATATTTAATTTACCGTAAGCAGATGCACGTAATAATGCACGTAATTGCGGTCTAAAAATATCTTGTTGAGCTAAACATAAACGAATTGCTCTATAACCTAAGAATGGATTCATTTCTTCAGGTAAATTTAAGTAAGGAAGCTCTTTATCTCCACCGATATCTAAAGTACGTACAACAACACGTTTACCATCCATTGTTTCTAGTACTTGTTTGTAGGCTTCAAATTGTTCTTCCTCAGTTGGCATTTGGTCTCTTCCCATATAAAGGAATTCTGTACGGTATAAACCTATACCTTGAGCACCGTTTTCAATAACTCCTGGTAAATCATTTGGCGTACCAATATTCGCTGCTAATTCAGCATGCACACCATCAACAGTTACCGTATCCGCGTCACGTAATTTTTGTAGTTCCTTCTTATCTTCAAAGAAACGTTCACGTTTGTTTTGATAAGCGATTAATTCGTCTTCAGTTGGATCGATAATTACATCACCTGTAATTCCATCTACAACAATCATATCACCTTGTTTAACTTGCTGAGTAATAGTTTGCGTACCTACAACTGCTGCAATTTCAAGTGAACGACTCATTATTGCAGAGTGGCTCGTTCTACCACCGATGTTAGTTACAAAGCCTTGGACGAATTCCTTGTTTAATTGTGCAGTATCTGAAGGTGTTAAATCGTTACCAATTATAACAACGCTTTCATCAATCATACTTGGGTTTGGTAATTCTACACCTAGAATGTGCGCTAAAACACGTTTAGAAACGTCTCTAATATCTGCTGCACGTTCTTTCATGTATTCATTATCCATAGATTCGAAAATAGTAACAAATTGAGTTGTCACATCGTTTAATGCTGTAGCCGCATTAACTTTATCATTTCTAATTTTATCTTGGATAGGTTGAATTAATTCTGGATCATCTAGAACTAATAAATGAGCATCAAAAATAGCTGCTTTATCAGCGCCTAATTGAACTTCTGCATTATTTCTAATCTTAGTTAATTCAACTTTAGATGCTTCGATAGCTTTATTGAATTTATTAACTTCGCCTTCTACATCAGTGACCTGTTCGTTACTGTCAAAAGATAAATCTGGCTCTACTAATAAGTAAGCTTTTGCGATTGCTACACCATCAGAGGCAGCAATCCCTTTAATTAAGTTAGACATAATTATTTAGTTAATCCTTCTTTTGATAAGACATCACTGATAGATTCAATAGCATCAGTTTCATCGCTACCGTCAGCATAAATAGTGATTTCAGCATCTTTACCTACACCTAAACTCATAACACCCATGATTGATTTTAAGTTAACTTTTTTACCGTTATATTCTAATTGAATATCTGAATCAAATTTTGATGCAGTTTGAACTAGCATTGTAGCAGGGCGAGCGTGAATCCCTGTTTCGTCGATAATTACATATGATTTTTGTTCCATAGTTATATTCTCCTTCGTATAGTTAGAATCTTCAATATTATTACAATCTAACATATATTTTATACAATAACTTTACCAAAACCGATTGTTAAATTCAATTCGTTTAAAACCGGTTTCAATATCATTATTTACGTTACATTAGAAATTATATCACTTACTATAGGTTATTGATAACTTTTTCACATTTTTCAACGTGATCTTTACCAAGTTTATTCATAAAGTAGTAACTAATTGAAGCTGAAACAGCTTGACCGATTACTGGGAACCATTTTGTTTGTTTAGCAGCTGCTCGTTTCGCTACATCTTTAATAACAACTTTTAAGAGTGCTTCTGAAACTTTTCTTCCTACAAATTGACTCCCTTGAATCGCTGCAGCAGACATCACTCTCTCTCTTACATCATCCCCTAACGAATTCACTTCTTTATGATCTAAACCATAAATTTTGTTAACATCCTCAATAATGTCTCTCATTAATTTAATATCTACACCGAAGTCTAATCCTGGGATAGGTACAATACTTGCGCCTGATGAAAGTATTGATTTCTTTTTAACTAACGTTAACGCCTGTTCTCGGCGACGCGCTAATTCTTCTTTAGTCTTAGGTAAATTATTTTTTTCTTTAATTTCTTCTATATTTAAAAGTTCATTGCCCACTTTATTAGTGATATCATTTGTGAATTTACTTCTAATACCCAAATTCATACATCCTTTCTTAGTATTGTTTCAATAAAATCTTATACCCAATATTTAAAAATTTAATGCTTAATATCTATAAATACAGCTTTTAAATATTTTGAAGGTTTGTAATGTGGATGAGTCTTGAAATCTTTAGGAAGTCCCATGACCTCTCTTATTTCAAACTCTACCCCCTCTTCATCTAATGTCTTTTTAATCACATTTTTGAACGCTTTTAAAGAAAATGCACTTGAATTTGTACATAATAGCAGTGAACCCTCTGGAGCTAATACACTTAAGGCGCCTTTAACGAGTGAACCATAGTCTTTCTGAACTGAGAATGTCTTTTTCTTATTGCGTGCAAAACTTGGCGGATCAATGACTACCGTTTCATACTGAAGACCATGACGTGCCGCGTAATTATAATAGTCAAACGTATCCATCACATAAATGTATTGAGATTTAGGATCAATACCATTTAAACCAAAGTTTTCTTCCGTTAAGCCTCTTGAACGATTTGCTAAGTCAACACTTGTAGTTGAACGTGCATTCTGAGCTGCTATAACTGAAAACGCTCCTGTATAACTAAATAAATTTAATACATCTCTATCTTCAGAAAATTGGTCTCTTAATTTTTTACGTACTTCCTTTTGATCTAAAAAGATACCAGTCATTAAACCATCTTCTAAATCTACATTATAAAATGTGAAATTTTCTTCAATAGTAATTGGAAACTCAGGGGCTTCACCATCAACAAATCCACCTGTGTATGTTGTATCCTTAAATCTCATTTTTTCATATAAAGACGTATAACCAAATACTGTTTTAATTGCTTCTATGATAAGATATCTAAATTTATAAATGCCTTTGGAATACCATTGAATTAATAAATGACTATCATAATTATCAATTGTGAGGCCTCCTACGCCGTCACCCTCAGCATTAAAAAGTCTAAAAGCATTTGTACCATCAATGTTGAAATAATATTCTCTTTCCTCTAATGCACTTTCAAATAATTTTACGAAGAATTGAGTGTTAATGTCCTCATTTTCATCATAACTTAATACCCAACCTAATCCTTTATGTTGACGGCCAACATAGCCAGTTGCGATATACTGTTGTTGATCAGTCACAATTTTAACTAAATCCCCTTCTTTAAGGTGGTCATGTTGGTAAATATCTTCCTCATCAATTAAAGGATATTGATTAAGATATTTAGTTTCTTTACCTCTATTCAATGTTGCTATTTTCATTTTTTACTTTTACCTCACTTTCTATTCTCTTTTTTCAAAAATTAATACGTAAGCACAATTTCAAAATCATTTTAACAAATATCAGTCTTTAATTATATGTAAAAAAGCCACTGTTATTGAATAAACAATAACAATGACTTTTAGTAATCAATTATGGTTTCTCTCTTAACTGTAATGAATAAGCAACAATTATTGCAATTAACATTAACAGTAAAATTGGTGTGATGAAAATTGATAACAATAGACCGTGAATCATAATATTGATAAATTCAGTTAAGAATTTAAAGAATAAAATACTACCCATGAAGAGCTGTAAGTAATAAAATTTATTTCTTAAATAATAAGTTAAAGTTGTAGCAATAAAGATGATGATTATGAATAGTAATAATATGAGTGTGACCCACTCTACTACATATTGCGTTTGAGAAAGTTCCCATTCTCCTGATAAGAATAGGGCGTTGCGGTTATTAAATTCAAGAAATGTAAAGAATAAAATAACAGCTCCACAGAACAACTCAACATACATTGGTTTAATCCATTTTGGCTTTCTCATCCAATTAGGAATATCATCTTCTTGAATATCTACAATATTTTTAACTTTTTCCTTAAATTTATCTCTTTTAGCTCTTATTTTATCTAAATCTACACTTCTTCTAGTCTTACGTGCATATTCTGTTGTCTTATCTTGTAGTTGTTTTAAGTGAACTTTAGTTTGATTAGATACGTTTCCTTTATTTGTTCTAGAAAGTTCAGGTTCTTCCTCGCCTAACTCTTCTTTAGTTAATGGTAATGATCGTCTTAAGAATAAGAAATTCCATATAGACATCTGTCCTAATAACCACATAATAATGAAGAATGTGTTCACACTTAAAATATCTATAGATTCAATTTCATTCGCATCTATACGTCCGTATAAAGAAATTTGTGTAATTAAATAACTAATACCATATGTCACGATAATCCACATATAATGACTTTTACGATTATTTTTATTTAATTCATCTTTATAAACAATGTATCCGATGTGAACGATGAACGGTATAATAAACACAATTGCGAAGAAACCATAAACTTGAGTCATTAATATTAGTGTAATAATAAAATACATAATACCAATAACTAAGAAGAAAATGGATATGTCATAGTCATATTTAATAGTTCTGAATAAAGTATGACCTAAAAGCATAACTAAGATACCAAACAAAATAATAATAATGGCACTTATAACTGGGAAACTACCTATAAACCTACTCATCACTTTTATAATTTCAGCGAAGAATGCATTAAGAAATTCCCATACATTATGTACATGAGTATTAACTTTTTTATCACCATTAAATTGTTTAATCAATGGTAAGTTAATTAGAATGATGAGACCTGTGAAAAGTGAAACGATACCGATAATGTAGCTAAATATGATCTCGGTGTGTTTCCTAAGAAAAGACATACTGTTCACCTCAAACGTTATTATATATGAAGATTTTCTAATTGTCTTTAAATTAACCATGAAATACGTCTATAGACCTATTAGGGTTTATCTATAGAATAACGGGGTAAAGTTGTTGTGTAAACAATTATTCCTATTTAAGGGGTGGAAATACTATGGGAAAAGAAGAATTCGAAAAGAAATCTGCTGAAAAAGCTAAAGAGGCAGAAGAAAAACTAAAAGAACAAAATGAAGAAAAAACTGATGATATTGAACAAACGAAAAAAGATGTACAAGATACATTAGATTAATTACTATAAATATTTGCCATTGAAAAGCTCTCAAAGTTTATACTTTGAGAGCTTTTTATAAAAACTTTATTAACTTATTTATCCATATCCTCAAAATCCTCAAACTACCTTGACAATACAATAGAAAAATCATACATTTAATTTAAATTAAAATATCGACGCACTAGGGGTGTATATTTACTGAGATGAGGAAATCCTCAAACCCTTCGAACCTGATCTAGCTAGATACTAGCGTAGGAAAGTGTAGTTAACTATAGAATCTGATGAACTTACTTCATTAAGATATATCTTCTGACGCACAACTTTCCTAGGGAGGGTTGTGCGTTTTTTTAGGAGGAGACACAATGTCAAAAGGTTTAAAACTATCAGAAATACTTGTAACTGTATTAATATCTGTAGTCTTCGCAATCATCTATAACTTATGGTGGTTCTTCTACAATATTACACAAGTTGCTGGTATTCACTTAGAGCAGCTTACATATGGTGTTTGGTTTATGGCAGCAGTTGTTTGCTACTTAATTATTCCAAAACCAGGTATCGCAATCTTAGCTGAACTAGCTGCAGGGGCTGGCGAAACAATTGTCATGGGTAAATTTGATATACCTACAATTATCTATGCTTTATTACAAGGTGTAGCATGCGAAATTATCTTCGCAATTTTTAAATATCAATCTCGTTCTGCAGCAGTAGCAATGCTTGCTGGTTTGGTCACTGCACTGGCCACTTTCCCAGTAGATTATTTTTACGGTTACTTAAATGAAGTCGCGGGATGGAACTTATTCTTATTCATTCTATTCCGATCAATTAGCGGAATTGTTATCACAGGATTAGTGTCCTATTGGCTTGTTAGAGCACTTGATAAAACGGGAGTTACTAAACTCTTTAGACCAGCTTCTAAACATGACTACGATAACCTATAAGGGGATTTTTTAATTGTTAAAAGTAAAAAATTTACGCTTGAAATACCCTAACGGGGATAGAAAAATTTTTGATAACTTAAATATAGAGATTAATGATAAGGAAAAAGTGCTTTTACTCGGCCCATCAGGGTCGGGTAAAAGCACATTACTTAATGTACTAAGTGGTATTGTTCCTAATTTAATTGAACTACCAATGAAATATGATGAATTACATGTCGATCATCAAAGTGGTGTCATTTTCCAAAATCCTGATACACAATTCTGTATGCCTAAAGTATATGAAGAGTTAGCTTTTGTGTTAGAGAACCGCAAAATCCCTCGTAGTGAAATGGATAATGAAATTAAAAAAGCACTTGAATCTGTAAATCTTAAAGTCTCTGACCAAACTTATGTAAATCAACTAAGCGGAGGTATGAAGCAGAAGTTAGCTATCGTAGAAACCATTTTACAAAGAGCGGAAACCTTATTCTTAGATGAACCAACTGCTATGTTAGATGTTCAAGCAACTGAGGATTTATGGAAGAAATTAATAGAATTGTGGGATGAACAAACAGTATTAATCGTCGAACATAAGGTTGAACATATTTGGCAACATGTCGATCGCGTACTACTAATGAATTATGAAGGAAAAATCATAGCTGATGATACTCCTCAACACATTCTTAATGACTACGAACATTTATTAACTGAGTATGGCGTGTGGCATCCTAAAGCCTGGAATTATGCGCCACGTCCTATTAAACTAGATATTCAACCTTCCAATAGTTTATTTGAATTTCAACAAGGCCAAATCGTACGTGGTAAACAAACGCTCTTCTCTGTTGATGACTTTGAATTACATAAAGGAGAATGGCTAACTATAACAGGAGAAAATGGTGCTGGTAAAACATCTTTGCTCGAATCAATACTTCAATTAATAAAATATAAAGGTCGAATGACTTATAATAATGAAGAACTGAAAAAGATTAAACAAGCAGCAAAACACATGTATCTCGTGTATCAAAATCCAGAATTACAATTTATTACGAATTCAGTTTATGATGAAGTTTACATTCATTATAACCATTTAGACCCTGAAAATGCTGAACAAGAAACTATTCAATTGCTTAAATTACTTCATCTAGATCAGGTTAAAAATCATCATCCCTTTGAAATATCAACGGGACAAAAACGCCGATTAAGCGTAGCAACTGCCCTTAGTTCAAAGGCAGAAATTGTATTGTTAGATGAACCTACATTTGGTTTAGATAGTCATAATACGTTCCAACTTATTAAACTTTTTCAAGAACGCGTTAAACAAGGGCAAACAATAGTTATGGTCACACATGATTCGGAAATCATTCGTCGATATCCAACACGTCGTTTACATGTTGAAGATGGAATACTTAAAGAGATTGAAGGTGAGCACGTTGTTTGAAAGATGGAAGAAACGTCACACCTTTGTTGATGATGTAAATATTATAACGAAATTAATACTAGGAATCGCACTTTTTTTCTTTATTATCTTCATTCATAATTTCGATTTTATGATTTATATCGTGTTACTCATGTTTATTTTCTTACTATTATTTAATGGTACAGAATTTAAAATTACAGGTATATTCATACTAGTTACCACCCTATTCGCCTTACTATCCTCATTATTTATGATACTTTATGGTGATGGTGAGCATATGTTAGTTAAATTTGGAATCGTTCAAATTAGTGAAGAAAGTATAGTACGAGGCTTACATCTCTCTTTAAGAACAATCACAGTATCAATGTTCGGGATTCTTATAGCATTAACATCTCAAATAGTTATGATTTTTTATAGTTTAATGCAACATCTAAAAATCAAACCCAAAATTGCCTATGCCTTCATGGCAGCAATACGAATGGTTCCTTTAATTATAAGTTCATTAATCCAATTGAGACGCTCATTAAAAATGAGATACCAAATGATTGATGCCTCAAATTATAAAGGACTAAAAAGATTAAATCATTTAGTTATTCCATTATTGAGTCAAAACATACGACGTGCACATCAACTCTCAGTTGCTATGGAATCTAAAGGTTTTAAAGATGGCCCTAGAACGTATTACTACGAGACACCTTTCTCATATAAAGATGTAGTATTTATTGTTTGTGTGTTAATGATTATTGGTCTATCTTTCATACTATCAGGCTATTTACCATTAACTGGCATTCATGATGTACGTTTTGGAAAATTAGGATAAAAATTTCACTATATTTAATAAAGTTTAATCAATTAAATGATAGACATTAAAAAGGAGATGCAACATTTATTGTGCATCTCCTTTTTTACTATTTTATTGCTTTATTGCCTATATCATTACGATAGAAAAGATTATCGCTTTTAATTTTTTCAGCGTTGTTATATGCAGCAGCTTGTGCATCCTTAACCGTAGCTCCTTCACCAATGGCTAGGATCACACGACCACCAGCATTAACAAAATGGTCTCTCTCTTTCTTTAAACCACTAACAAAATAATGAGAATCTGGGTCGAAACCACTAACTTTATATCCTTTATCATATGATCCTGGATACCCTTTAGATGCTAACATGACTCCTACAACTGCTTCATCTTTCCATTTAAAATGAATTGGTTGACGTTGTTCTAAATCAATAATATGTTGCATTAAATCACTTTCTAAACGCGTGAGTAACACTTGCGCTTCTGGATCACCAAATCTTGCATTGAACTCTATCACTTTAGGACCCTCTTTTGTTAAAATAGCACCAATATAGAGCAAGCCAAAGAAATGATACCCTTCTTTACTCATCGCTTGAGCAATAGGTTGAGCAATGCGCTCATTGGTTTGATGAAGTACATCCTCACTAATATGCGGAACAGGACAATATGCCCCCATGCCTCCAGTATTAGGACCTTCATCATTATCATAAGCACGTTTATGATCCTGAGCGATACAATCAAAAGGAACTGCATAATCACCATTAACAAATGTCATTAATGAAAACTCTTCACCCTCTAAAAAGCTCTCAAAAACCACTTGCCCTTGCTCTTTAGTGTAAAGCGTTTCTACACCTTCGATAGCTTCATCTCGGGTTTTGGCAATTATTACTCCTTTCCCAGCTGCTAAACCATCCTTCTTAATAACTACCGGCAATTCACACGTTTTAACATACGTTAGCGCGTCAGATCGATTCGTTACTTCTTTATAATCTGCAGTAGGAATGTCATACTTCTCCATAAGTTGTTTCGCAAAGAGCTTCGAACCCTCAATTTGAGCAGCAGCTTGCCCTGGGCCAAACACTTTTATTCCTTGTTGTCTAAGTAAATCTCCTAGGCCATCAATTAATGGTTGTTCAGGTCCTATGACCACCCAGTCAATGTTATTATTTATAGCGAAATCTATTATCTCTTGATGACTTGACTCGGCTATTTCATTATGAATTTCAGCAACGTTAACCATTGCTTCATTACCTGGTATAGCATAGACCTTTTCAACGAGTGAGGATTGATTAATTTTAGAAGCTAATGCGTGTTCACGTCCACCTGCTCCGATAACTAAAACTTTCATAAGTTTACTCCTTTCTTTAAGTAAAACTTAGTGCTTAAAGTGACGCATTCCAGTCATAACCATTGTGATACCATATTTATTAGCCATATCAATAGATTCTTGATCTTTAATAGAGCCACCAGGTTGAATAATGGCTTTAATACCATGTTCTGCCGCATATTCTACTGTATCCCCCATTGGGAAGAAACCATCAGAAATTAGCGCAACATTATCATTAATTTCAATTGCTCTCTCGATAGCAATTTTAGCTGAACCTACGCGATTCATTTGCCCTGCACCTATACCAACAGTTTGTTTATCATTACTTAGAATCACAGCGTTACTTTTTACAGAACTTACAACTTTCCATCCTAATAACATTGCTTCCCACTGTGATTCAGTTGGACGTACTTCAGTAGCAACAGTCATATCTTCACGAGTGACATCCTTATTATCTTTATCTTGCACTAAATAACCACCAGAAACAGAAACAAATTCTTGTTCAGCGTTATCAATGGTCATATCTATTTCAAGTAAACGTATATTTTTCTTTTGAGTTAAAATTTCAAGTGCTTCTTCAGTAAATTTAGGAGCAATAACTACTTCTAAGAAAATTGAATGTAATGTTTCTGCTAATTTAGCATCTATAGTACGGTTCAATGCAATAATTCCACCGAAAATGGATTGATTATCAGCATCATATGCATTTTTAAATGCATCTTCAATCGTTTCTCCAACACCTACGCCACAAGGATTCATATGTTTAACTGCTACTGCTGTAGGTTCTTCAAATTTTTTAACCAAACTTAAAGCCGCATCCGCATCTTTAATGTTATTAAAGCTTAACTGTTTACCATGTAATTGTTTTGCACCAGCAATTGTGTGTTTACTATTTGATGTTCTTACAAAGTATGCAGATTGTTGAGGGTTCTCACCATATCTAAGAGTTTCTTTATCACCTTTAAAGAAACTTACAATGGCATGATCATATTGATTTGTATGTTCAAATACTTTAATCATTAAGGATTTTTTATAATCTTCATCTAATTGATTATTTTTAATTCTATCAATGACTTCATTGTAATCTGAAGGATGTACTATTGTTGTTACATGTTTAAAGTTTTTAGCTGCAGCACGCAACATCGTTGGTCCGCCAATATCAATATTTTCAATAGCATCTGCTTCAGTAACATCCGGATTTTCTACTGTTTTTTGGAAAGGATATAAGTTGACGACAACCATATCGATAAGGTCGATATGTTGTTCATTCAATTGATCGAGATGTTCTTGTTTATCACGATCTGCTAGGATCCCCCCATGGACAGCTGGATGTAATGTTTTTACTCGACCATCCATTATTTCAGGAAATTGAGTTAATTCAGATACTGACTTTACAGCGATACCCGCATCTTCTAGCGCACGTTTAGTGCCACCTGTAGAATATAATTCATAATCTAATGAAGTTAATGATTTAGCGAATTCTACAATTCCACTTTTATTTGAAACACTTAAAATTGCTTTTTTCATTTCTTAGATACTCCTCTATTTAATGATTTTAGCGATAACTCTAGGATAAAGTTCATATTCTAAATTTTTGACTCTCTCTTCTAAATCTTCTTTCGTGTCGTCCGTTCTAATATCACATTGTTGTTGTTCAATAATTTCTCCCGTATCCATGCCACTATCTACATAATGCACGGTTGAACCTGTCACTGTATCTCCACTATCAAATGCTTGGCCTATTGCATCTAACCCCTTATATTTAGGCAATAGTGAAGGATGTATATTTAACATTCGTCCTTCAAAGGCTTGAAGTAAATCTTGACCAACCAATCTCATGTAACCTGCTAAAACTATCCATTGAACCCCTTCATCGGATAAATGTTTAAGCAACTGTTGTTCATAAGATGACTTTGAAGCAAAGTCTTTAGGTTGGTTAACATGAACAGGTATATTTAATTTTCTAGCTCGTTCTATACACTGAGCATTAGCTTTATCAGTATATAGTGCAGTCACTTCTATGTTCTGCAAATCGCCATCTTTAACACGTTTAACGATATTTTCAAAGTTACTACCTGAACCTGAGGCAAAAATCGCTATTTTAATCACGATTCTACCCCCATTAAATGAAGTGGCGTATCAGCGTCTTCAATCACTTCACCAATTTCATAAGCTTTCACATCAAGCTCTTGTAAAGCCGCTAAAGCTGTTGATACATCTTTTTTATCTACTATAACGGTATAGCCTATACCCATATTGAAGATATTATACATTTCATCTGTACTAATGTTCCCTTGTTGCTGTAACCAATTAAAAACGTCTAATGTTGGGAACGAAGTTGTATCTATTCTAGCCGACAACCCTTTAGGTAAAGCTCTTGGTATATTTTCATAGAATCCGCCACCAGTAATATGATTCATTGCTTTAATATCTACATGTTTTTTCAATTCTAGAATTGGTTTTACATATAATTCAGTGGGTGCTAAAAACGTTTCTAAGTAAGTCTTTCCATTAAAGTTATCATGTAAATTGATGCCAGATTCTTTAATAAGCTTTCTAACTAAACTATAGCCATTAGAATGAATACCATTCGATGCTAAACCTATAATTGCTTGTCCTGCTTCTACTTTAGAACCATCTATGTACTCATCTTTTTCAACAGTGCCCACTGCAAAACCTGCAATATCGTACTCACCTTCGTGATACATTTCACCCATCTCAGCAGTTTCTCCACCAATTAATGCGGTATTCGTTTGTTCACACCCATCACTCACACCTTTGACGATTTGTTCAATAATTGATGGAACTACCTTATTTGTAGCAATGTAGTCTAAGAAATATAGAGGTTCTGCTCCAGTCGTTAAAATATCATTCACACACATGGCTACAGCATCAATACCAATCGTATCGTGCTTGCCATGATCAATAGCAAGTTTTAATTTCGTACCTACACCATCTGTACCAGAAACGAGTACGGGTGCTTTCATATTAAGTTGAGATAAATCAAAAGTAGCACCAAAACCTCCAAGTCCACCTAAGACTTCTTTACGCATTGTACGTTCAACATGACTTGATATTCTCTCTACCGCTTCATAACCTGCATGAATATTTACACCTGATTGTTCATACGCTTTAGACATGTAAGTTTCCCTCACTATCAAAATAATGTTTATTATTAGCTATATAAGCTTTCTGACGATCGCTTAAATGTGATTTGTAATTCTTTTCATAATCGTAAAGACCTGCTGGATAATCTCCTGTGAAACTTTCAACACATAATCCACGATACGGTGCATCATAATTTAAACCAATTGAGTCAATGAGCCCATCAACACTTAGATATGCTAGTGAATCAGCACCAATGTAATCTTTAATTTCTTCTGGTGATTTACTTGCTGAAATTAACTCTGCAGTAGTCGACACATCAATACCATAGAAACTAGGGAACATGAACTCTGGAGAAGCGATTCTCACATGCACTTCATCAGCTCCTGAATCTTTAAGCATTTTCACAATTCTTTTACACGTAGTGCCACGCACGATTGAATCATCTACAAGAATAATTTTTTTACCTTCGACAATATCTTTAACTGCCGATAATTTAACACGTACGCCCTGTTCACGTAATTCTTGTGTCGGTTGAATAAATGTACGTGCAACATATTGGTTTTTAACGAGACCCATCTCATAAGGAAGGCCAATTTGTTCAGCATAACCACTCGCTGCAGACAGTGAAGAATTAGGTACTCCAATAACCATATCAGCTTTTGCAGGGCTTTCTTCAGCGAGTCTTTTACCAGATGCTTTTCTCACATCATGAACATTTTTTCCAGCTATTGTAGAATCTGGTCTTGCAAAATAAATATATTCCATAGCCGAAATAGCTGTATTTACATGACGTGTATAATTTTTGACAACGATTCCATCATCGTTGATAATGACATACTCTCCTGCATGGATATCTTGTACAAACTCTGCACCCAGAACATCAATAGCGCAAGTTTCGCTAGCTAAGATATATGCACCATTTTCCATTCTACCGACTACAAGTGGACGAATCGCATTAGGGTCAACTGCGCCATAGAGTGCATCTTCAGTAAGTATCGCAAATGTGAAACCACCTTTAATTTGGCGTAAGCTTTCTTTAAGTGCTTCTTCAAAGGTTGGTGCTTTACTGCGACGAATTAAGTGCATGATGACTTCAGTATCAGATGATGAATGGAATATTGCACCATGCTTTTCTAAATTTTGACGTAAAGATTCAGCATTAATTAAATTACCGTTATGACAAATACCGACACTCATGTCATAAAAGTGATATAAAAAGGGTTGTATATTTTCAATCCCTTTATTACCAGATGTTGCATATCGTACATGACCAATTGCATGTGGATACCCTTTTAAATTTTCCATATTAGTATCTTTAATTGCTTCAGTCAGTAAACCTAGTCCTCTTTCTCCTTTAAGTGTTTGATCATCCGAAACTACAATCCCTGCACCTTCTTGACCACGATGTTGTAAACTATGAAGACCCATGTAAGTTAATTGTGCTGCTTCAGGATGATTCCAGATTCCAAATACGCCACATTCCTCATTTAATCCTGAGTTGTTAAACATTGAGCGATTGCTCCTTCCCATGTATGTTTAATGTCTGAAACCTTTTCCGAAATTGTAACTTCTGAATTAGAGACCTTAAATGTGCCATCACTTGTTAATTGACCAATCTCTATAGCTTGATTCATATCTAAAGTCTGACCGTCTTTAACTGAGATAATATAACGACCTTGAGTTTCACTAAATAATTGTGCATTAGTCATATCAAGTTGTGCATGAAGTCCAAGATTATAGTATGTACTTATTTTAGCTAGGGTAAGAAGTAAACCACCTTTACCTACTGTTTGAACATGAGAAGCCACGCCGTTACGAATTGCCTGTTTAATGGATTCACCCTTCTCAACTTCATCGCTTAAATCAATCTCTTCAAATTCATGGTTCACAGAACCATATAATAACTTTTCGATTTGACTTCCACCGAAATCATTACGCGTATCGCCAACTAAATAAAGTTTTTCTCCAGCTTTGGGATGGAAATCGTTTAAATAATTAATATCTTCAATAAGACCGACCATTCCTACAACTGGCGTTGGGAAAATAGACGTACCACGCGTTTCGTTATAAAGCGAAACGTTACCTGATACAACAGGTGTATTTAAAACTTCACACGCTTCAGACATGCCTTTAGTTGAATCAATTAATTGTTGGTAAATTTCTTTCTTTTCCGGTGAACCATAATTTAAGCAATCTGTCATTGCAAGTGGTGTCGCACCAACCGCAATTAAATTACGATATGCCTCTGCAACAACCATCTTTCCACCCTCATATGGTTGATTAAAAACATAACGTGCTTCACCATCAATTGTTGAAGCGATTACCTTATTAGTTCCTTCTACTCGTACAACTGAAGATTGAAGACCCGGCTTCACTATCGTGTTTGCTCCAACTTGTTGATCGTATTGCTCATATAAATAACGTTTTGAAGCAATCGTTGGATGCTTTAATAATTTTGAAAATACATCTTCTACATCAATATTGCTATAATCATTTTTAGACGTATTGTATTCTTTGTCTTCACCTTCAAGTATATAAACTGGTGCTTCGTCAGAAAGTGGTTGAACTGGGATATCTGCAAATACCTCATCTTCATAAGTTAATACGAATCGATCTGTATCAGTAACTTCACCAATCACTGCACTATCAAGTTCATGTTTATCAAATAAGTCTAAGAATTTTTGTTCAGTACCTTTCTCAACTACAAGTAGCATTCTTTCTTGTGTTTCAGAAAGCATCATTTCATATGGTGAAATATTAGGTTCTCGAGTAGGAACTTGGTCAAGTTTTAAATGAAGACCACTTCCACCTTTAGCAGCCATTTCAGATGAAGAAGATGTTAAACCTGCTGCTCCCATATCTTGAATTCCTACCAGTTCATCGAACGTAATAGCTTCAAGTGTTGCTTCCATGAGCTTCTTACCTACAAATGGATCACCGATTTGAACTGAAGGTCGTTTACTTTCACTTTCTTCAGTTAGTTCTTCAGAAGCGAATGTTGCACCGTGAATACCATCGCGACCAGTTTTCAGACCAACATAAATAACTGAGTTACCAACGCCTTTAGCAGTACCTTTTTGGACCATGTCATGGTCGATGACACCTACACACATTGCATTTACAAGTGGATTGCCATCGTATCGATCATCAAATTCAATTTCACCAGCTGTAGTCGGAATACCGATACAATTTCCGTAACCACCAATCCCGCTCACAACTCCTTTTAAAAGTCGTTGATTTTGTTTGACTGATAGTTCACCGAAACGTAGACTATTTAACAAGTTAATAGGTCTCGCTCCTATTGAGACGATATCTCTAATAATTCCACCTACACCTGTTGCAGCGCCTTGATAAGGTTCTATAGCTGATGGATGATTGTGTGATTCCACCTTAAATACGACTGCTTGATTATCTCCAATATCCACTACACCTGCCCCTTCACCAGGGCCCATTAAGACATGCTCACCAGTAGTCGGAAACTGTTTCAAGAATGGTTTAGAATGTTTATATGAACAATGTTCACTCCACATTACTGAAAAGATTCCTACCTCAGTAAAGTTGGGTTCTCTACCAAGAATTTCAACTACTTTATCGTATTCTTTATCACTAAGTCCCATATCTTGATAAAGCTTTTCAAGTTTAATTTCTTCAACACTTGGTTCGATAAATTTAGACATGTTGTTCCCTCCAACTTTTAACCATTGATTCAAACAATTTCACTCCACTGTCAGTGCCTAGTAGTGTTTCTAATGCGCGTTCAGGATGAGGCATCATTCCACAAACATTTCCTTCTTTATTAACAATGCCTGCGATATCTTCATAAGAACCATTAGGATTATCAATATACTTAAGGATAATTTGATTATTTTGTTCAAGTTCATTAAAGATCTCTTCTGTACAATAGTAATGCCCCTCACCATGAGCAACAGGATAAACGACTTCTTGATTAGCTTCATATAAATGAGTAAATGGAGTTTGATTATTAACAATTTTTAAAGTTTCATTTCTACTTATGAAAAGATGAGAATCATTATGAAGCAACGCACCAGGAAGTAATCCAATTTCTGTTAATATTTGGAAACCATTACATACTCCAAGCACTGGTTTTCCTTCTTTTGCAAGACGTTTAACCTCATTAATAATAGGAGCCACACTTGCCATTGCTCCAGATCTTAAATAATCACCAAATGAAAAGCCACCAGGGATCAGAACTCCATCAAATCCTTCGAGGCTCGTTTCACGATAATCGACGTAAGCTGCGTCAACGCCAGATTTAATTGCGGCATTAAACATGTCTCTATCACAGTTAGAGCCAGGGAATACGAGAACTGCGAATTTCATCTTATGCATTCTCCTTTTCTTCAATCACTTTATAGCTATATTCTTCTATCACTGTGTTAGCGAATAACTTTTCACTTAATGTCGTAATGATATTATCAACCGCTTCATCTGTTGCTTCATCAACCGTCATGTATAGAACTTTGCCTACGCGTATGTCATTCACTTGTGTATAACCTAAATCATGTACAGCTCTGTTTAAAGCTTGTCCTTGAGTATCTAATACTTGTGGTTGTAAAGTGATGTGCAATTCGATTGTTTTCATTATTTAAGATCCTCCAATTTATTCAAGAATGTTTGATAAGTTTCAATGAGTGAGCCAGTATCATTTCTATAAACGTCTTTATCAAAGTTTGTATCTGAAAATTTGTCCCATATACGACATGTATCAGGAGAAATTTCATCAGCTAGTAAAATTTCGCCATCATGTGTTTTACCAAATTCAACTTTAAAATCGACAAGTCTTAGCTCCATTTCTTCCATAAGTTGAACCAATACTTTATTAATTTCTTTTGCCATATGTTTTAACTTGTCTATTTCATCATCTTTAGCAATATGAAGTAGTTTTACATGATCATCAGTAATTAAAGGATCGTTAAGGTCATCATTCTTATAGAAAAATTCGACTAATGGTTCTTCAAACACGTGCCCTTTTTCAAATCCTAATCGCTTAGTAATAGAACCAGTGGCGATGTTTCTCACTACGACTTCTAATGGGATAATATCAACTTGTTGTACTATTTGTTCTGTCTCTGAAAGTTGCTTAATGAAATGGTTATTGATGTCGTTACGAGTTAAATAATCAAATATAATTGATGTGATTTGATTATTTAACTTTCCTTTGCCGGCCATTGTGTCTTTTTTGGCTCCGTTGCCTGCGGTTACTTCATCTTTGTATTCTACTCGCAATTGATATTCTGTATCAGTAGTATAAACGCGTTTTGCTTTTCCTTCATATAATAATGACACTTATTTATCTCTCCCTTCGAACTTCATTAACATGTATTGTTCAGTTTGATTCACATCATCAGTAAGTAATGTCATATGCCCCATTTTTCTATCTGGTTTGCGTTGTGATTTACCATAGATATGAACGTGCCATTCAGGATGATTTGCAAATTCATTTTCAAGTAAATCTAAGTCGCGTCCGAGTAAATTCATCATTACTGCTGGTTTCAAGACTTCAATTTGTTGTGGGAGTCTCTGTCCTGTTACTGCTAAAATATGGGTATCAAATTGAGAAAAGTCACATGCTTCTATTGAATAGTGTCCAGAATTATGAGGGCGTGGTGCTATCTCATTAACGTAAAGATTATTTTCTTTATCTATAAAAAATTCAACAGTAAATGTACCTACAAAATGAATTGCATTGGTTATCTTATCCACTTCTTTACGCGCTTCATTTTCTTTATTGGATCTAGCAGGTACGACTGTTTTAAATAAGATTTGATTTCTATGTTCATTTTCTTGTAATGGAAAATAAGTTGTTTGTTGCTCATTTCCGATAGTTACTGTAAGAGAAACTTCCTTATCAATATCAAGGTATTGTTCCGCTACACACTCTTGATTAGAAATTAAATCAATCGCTTCATCTAAATTTGACTCATTTTCAACTAGGATTTGTCCTTTCCCATCATATCCACCAAAGCGAGTTTTAACGATGAATGGATACCCTAGTTCCTTAGAAGCTTGATATAAATCTTGTTTATTTTTTATTTGTAGAAAAGGAACGATTTGTGTTCCAGCATCTTTTAGTGTTTGCTTTTCAGTAAGACGATCTTGAAGTAACTGAATTGCTTGATAGCCTTGAGGTATATTGTAGTTTTCTGTAAGTTGTTTAAGTTGTTGTGAAGAAATATTTTCAAATTCATAAGTGATGACGTCTGAACTTTCACCTAGTTCTTTTAATGCTTGTTCGTCGTCATAATTAGCATGAATAAATTGATGTGCAACATAGCGACATGGACTGTCTTCGTTTGGATCAAGGACAATAACCTTAAAGCCCATTTTTTGTGCGGACTGTGCCATCATTTTCCCTAATTGTCCTCCACCAATAATTCCGATTGTTGAACCGAATTTCAGTTTATTGAAGCTCATTTTGCATTGCCTCCACTTTATTCACTAATGTTTTTTCATAATTTTCCAAATTCTTATGAACTGTGTTATCAGTCATACCAATCATTCTAGCTGCTAATATTCCAGCATTTTTTGCACCTGATTTACCTATAGCCGTAGTTGCTACCGGTATTCCACCAGGCATTTGTACTATAGATAATAAAGAATCTAACCCTTTTAAACTTTTTGACTCTATTGGCACACCTATGACAGGTAAAGTAGTCATTGACGCTACCATACCAGGTAAATGTGCTGCTCCACCGGCTCCAGCAATAATAATGTCATAGCCGTTTTGCTTTGCTTGACTAGCGAATTCAAACATAAGTTGTGGCGTACGATGAGCAGAAACCACTTTTTTATCGTACGGAATATCAAATTCATCTAACATCAAGCAACTCTCTTTCATAATCTCCCAGTCTGAAGAACTACCCATAATGACTGCTACTCTCACGTTTTACACCCTTTCAAAAGTTTGGATTGTGATAAGAATTAGTTGTATATTACAGATATAGCATAACAATCATAGGATAGTTTTTCAATCAAAAATCGAACTTTAATTATATTTTTAAATTTAATTTACGTCTTTTGACTATCAATTACTTTATAATTAATGTTAAAGTTAAGATATTAAAGAAATTAAAGGAGGAGTTTTAAGTGGTTGCTAAAGTATTAGATGGAAAACAAATAGCTAAGGAATATCGTCAAGGATTACAAGAACAAGTTGAATCTTTAAAAGAACGTGGTTTCACTCCAAAATTATCAGTTATTCTAGTTGGTAATGATGGCGCAAGTCAAAGTTATGTAAAATCTAAAAAGAAAGCTGCTGAAAAAATAGGAATGATTTCCGAAATTGTACATTTAGATGAATCAACATCAGAAGAAGACGTTCTAAAAGAGTTAGACAGACTTAACAACGATGATTCTGTGAGTGGAATTCTTGTTCAAGTTCCTCTACCGGAACAAGTGAGTGAACAAAAAGTTTTAGAATCTATTAATCCTGATAAAGACGTAGATGGTTTCCATCCTTCAAATATTGGTAAACTCTATATTGATGAGCAAACTTTTGTACCTTGTACACCATTAGGAATTATGGAAATTTTAAAACATGCGGATATTAATCTAGAAGGTAAACATGCTGTTGTAATAGGCAGAAGTCATATTGTTGGTCAACCTGTTTCAAAACTATTACTACAAAAGAATGCAACTGTAACTATTTTACATTCACGATCAAAAGATATGAGTAAACACTTAAAAGATGCAGACGTTATCGTCAGTGCAGTAGGTAAACCTGGCCTTGTAACTAAAGACGTGGTTAAAGAAGGTGCAGTAATTATTGATGTTGGTAATACACCTGATGAAAATGGCAAATTAAAAGGCGATGTAGAATATGAAGAAGTGAAAGAAATCGCCGGAGCAATTACACCTGTTCCAGGTGGTGTAGGACCATTAACAATTACTATGGTACTAAATAATACACTTATAGCAGAAAAAATGCGCAGAGGAATTGAATAAATCTCTACGCTCTATAACTTTCCATTCTTTAAATAAAAAAATTAACCATCTCAGTAATCATTTAAATACTGAGATGGTTTCTTCATTATATTATACAGTTACACTTAATTTAGGAATGAATGTTTCGTAATGAATTTTATTTGTATCTACATTCATTTCTTTTAATGCTTTTATAATTGATTGTAAGAAGTGAGTACCTCCACAAATATAAATTTCTGTTTCTTCATTAATATAGTCTTTAAGTTTTTCTTCATCTAGATAGCCTTCTGAGTTTTTATCATGTAGGTGATAATCAACAGATTCTTTAGTAGTTGCAATTTCATTAATTAATGATTCAAACGGTGCATCGTTAACATCATTAGTAACCTGAATAAATTGAGCTTTAGACCCATTTGTAACTGCTTCATTAAACATTGGTACTAAAGGGGTAACTCCTATACCAGATCCTAAGAATAATTGTTCGTTATTCAAGTTTTCTACTTTAAATGGACCTACTGGTGCAGATAAATTAATTGAATCACCTTCTACTAACTCATCATGTAATATAGTAGATACCTCTCCTTCATGCTCAGTTGTCACATCTCGTTTAACTGCAAATGTTAAATGTTGTTTGTCACCTTTTACTATTGAATAATGACGTTTTGCACGATACGGCATCTTTTCGCTACTTACATCTACGGTAATGTATTGACCTGGAACAAATTGACTTAAATCATGTTTATCTGAAACAACTGTGAAAGACTTAATATCTGAAGAAATATGTTTAATTTCTTCTATTTTAAATGGTTGGAAACCGTCCCAAGCCATTTGACTATAAATATCCTTTTCAACTGAAATAAATACATCAGCGATATCTTGATAGGCTTTCTTCCATGTTTTAATAATTTCATGATCATCATCTAATCCCACTACTTCTTTTATAGCTGCAATCAGATTTTCACCAACAATATCATATCCAGCAGGTGGTACTTGTAATGCACAGTGTTTATAAGCGATTTCTTTAACTACTGGCATAATATTTTCCAAATGCTCAATGTTAACTGCCGCAGCTAAAACACTTTGTGCAAGTGCAGTTGATTGAAGACCCTTTTGTTGGTTCGTTTGATTAAACATATTTTTTAATTCAGGATGTTGTTTAAACATTCTTTTATAGAAATGTGATGTAATTATTTCACCTTTATCCTGTAATACAGGAACAGTTTCTTTAATGATACTTTTTTCTTTTTCCGTTAACATTATTTCCACTCCCACATAAGGTCTCAAAAGGCCTATTAATTTATTGCAAGTTAATTCTATTCCTATTTTTCTAAAAAATAAATAAAATGCTAAAACCTTCACAAAACTTTCAATTTACATAATCTTTAATGAAATTTACTTAAAATATATTTAATTTTTATTAAAACTGGGGTATATTAAGACCATAGTATGATGTATAAATCTTAAATATAAAGTATATTAGATTTAAATCATAGATGACTATCAGACGGAGGTTAAGTTATGAATAAATTACTACAGTCATTATCAGCGCTTGGTGTTTCAGCTACCTTAGTAACGCCTAATTTGAATGCAGAAGCGACTACTAATACCGAACCTCAACTACGCGGGGTCAATGATATTGTAATTGAAAAAGGCCAAGATTATAATTTATTAAATGGTATAAGCGCATATGATAAAGAAGATGGTGACTTAACTCATAAAATCAAAGTCGACGGTCAGGTAGATACATCTAAAGTTGGAAAATATGAAGTTAAATATATAGTAACTGACTCTGATGGAGCAGAAAAAACATCTACGAGATATATTGAAGTAAAATAGAATCTTTCCTATTTAAAGTTGAGAATTTTCTCAACTTTTTTATTTGCAAAATCCCCCTCAACCCTTCAATTGATAACACTTCTCAATACATAAGTTGTATTACATGCAATTTTGTTAAATTTGTCTAATTTCACAAAATGTACACATAATTTTAACAAATCTTAAAATCCCCGTCATACCTTATATCAATGCTTATTCTTTACATATAACAACAAATTTTTTTTTACAGGTACTTGTAAATATTGTGTAATAAACTAAAATTAGTGGTAAGCCCTACATTTGTAGTATTAGGAGGTCAAAAAAAGTGTCAAAATTTAAGTCTTTGCTTCTATTATTTGGCACACTAATTTTACTTAGTGGCTGTTCAAATATAGAAGTTTTTAATGCAAAAGGGCCAGTAGCAAGTAGTCAGAAGTTCTTGATCATCTACTCAATCATCTTCATGCTTGTTATTGTTGTCGTTGTGCTTGCCATGTTTGCATTCTTTATTTATAAGTACAGTTATAATAAGAATGAAGTATCAGGCAAGATGCACCACAATTCTTTAATAGAAACAATTTGGTTTGTGGTACCTATCCTAATCGTTATTGCTTTAGCTGTACCAACAGTTAAAACATTATATGATTATGAGAAACCACCTCAAAAAGACAAAGACCCACTTGTGGTTTACGCAGTAAGCGCTGGTTACAAATGGTTCTTTGCTTACCCAGATCAACACATCGAGACTGTTAATACATTAACAATTCCTAAAGATCGTCCAGTCGTATTCAAGCTTCAAGCTATGGATACTATGACAAGTTTCTGGATTCCACAATTAGGTGGTCAGAAATATGCTATGACTGGTATGACAATGAATTGGACTTTAACAGCAGATCAATTAGGTACCTTCAGAGGTCGTAACTCTAACTTCAATGGTGACGGATTTGCTCGTCAAACATTTAAAGTTCACTCTGTAAGCCAAAATGATTTCGATAAATGGGTTAAAGAAGCTAAAGGTAAGAAAACATTAAATCAAGATACATTTGATAAACAACTCTTACCAAGCACACCTAATAAAGAATTAACATTCAATGGTACTCATATGGCGTTTGTTGACCCAGCAGCTGATCCAGAATATATCTTCTACGCTTATAAACGTTATAATTTCGTTCAGAAAGATCCTAACTTCACTGAAGAAAAAGATCTTTATAAAGATGTAAAAGATAAACCTGTTAAACCAGCTCGTAAGGTCAAAGTGACAAACGCGAACTATGAACGTCATGGTATGAAACCTATTATTCTCGGCAACAATGAAAAATATGACAATGAGTTCAAAAAAGAAGAGGACCATAACTCTAAAGAAATGGAAAAAATTTCTAAAGGAGCAAAAGACGAAAATGCGTCTAAACTTCAAAAAAAAGAACATGATGATCATGGAGGTGGACATTAATGAATTTTCCATGGGATGAATTACTCGTTAAAGGTAACTGGATGATTATCATGGCGCAAATTGCTGCCCCATTCTTAGTTATCGGACTTATCGCAGTAATTAGCTATTTTAAATTATGGAAATATCTATACAAAGAATGGTTCACATCCGTAGACCATAAAAAAATCGGTGTAATGTATTTAATCTGTGCCGTATTAATGTTCGTACGTGGTGGTATTGACGCGTTATTAATTCGTACTCAATTAACTATTCCAGATAATAAATTCTTGGAAGCAAACCACTATGATGAAATTTTCAGTACGCACGGTGTAATCATGATTATTTTCATGGCGATGCCTTTCATCTTTGGTTTATGGAATATCGTCGTTCCATTACAAATCGGTGCACGTGATGTTGCCTTCCCTGTAATGAACAACGTTAGTTTCTGGCTATTCTTTGCTGGTATGATTTTATTCAACCTATCATTTATCGTAGGTGGATCTCCAGCTGCAGGTTGGACTAACTATGCACCACTTGCTGGTGAATTTAGTCCTGGACCAGGAGTCAACTACTATTTAGTTGCAATACAAATTTCTGGTCTTGGTACATTAATGACTGGTATTAACTTCTTTGTAACAATACTTAGATGTAAAACTCCTACAATGAAGTTCATGCAAATGCCAATGTTTACTGTAACAACATTTATTACTACGCTTATCGTCATTTTAGCTTTCCCTGTTTTAACAGTTGCGTTAGCATTAATGACTACAGATAGAGTGTTCGGTACACACTTCTTCACAGTAGCAGATGGCGGTATGCCGATGTTATGGGCAAACTTCTTCTGGGTATGGGGGCACCCTGAGGTATACATCGTTATCTTGCCAGCATTCGGTATTTATTCAGAAATTATCCCAACTTTCGCACGTAAACGCCTATTCGGTCACCAAAGCATGGTTTGGGCGACTGCAGGTATCGCGTTCTTAAGTTTCTTAGTTTGGGTTCACCATTTCTTCACTATGGGTAATGGTGCGTTAATTAACTCATTCTTCTCAATTTCAACAATGTTAATCGGTGTGCCTACCGGAGTTAAATTATTTAACTGGTTACTAACATTGTATAAAGGTAGAATTACATTCGAGTCACCTATGTTATTCTCACTAGCATTCATCCCTAACTTCCTATTAGGTGGGGTTACAGGTGTAATGTTAGCGATGGCATCTGCTGACTATCAATATCACAACACTTATTTCTTAGTAGCCCACTTCCACTATACATTGGTTACTGGTGTAGTATTTGCCTGCTTAGCTGGTTTAATCTTCTGGTATCCAAAAATGATGGGTTACAAATTAAACGAAACATTAAACAAATGGTGCTTCTGGTTATTCATGATCGGATTTAACGTTTGTTTCTTACCTCAATTCGTACTCGGATTAGATGGTATGCCACGTCGTTTATACACTTACATGCCTTCTGATGGTTGGTGGTTATTAAACTTCATCTCAACTATCGGTGCATTATTAATGGGAATTGGTTTCCTATTCTTAGTTGCAAGTATCGTCTATGCTCATATCAAAGCACCACGTGAAGCAACTGGTGATAACTGGGATGGACTTGGTCGTACTTTAGAGTGGTCAACAGCTTCAGCTATTCCACCTAAATACAACTTTGCAATCACTCCAGATTGGAATGACTACGATACTTTTGTTGATATGAAAGAACATGGTCGTCATTACTTAGACAACCATAATTACAAAGATATTCATATGCCTAACGATACTCCAGTAGGTTTCTGGATGGGTATCTTCTTTACAATCGGTGGTTTCTTCTTAATCTTTGAAACACTCGTTCCTGCAATTATCTGCTTAGCAGGTATCTTTGGAACTATGATTTGGAGAAGTTTCCAAATTGATCATGGTTACCACATCCATGCTTCTGAAGTTGCAGAAACTGAAAAACGTTTAAGAGAAGCTCGTATTAAAGAAAGGGAGGCTGTAAGTCATGAGTCATGATACTAATACAATCGATTCACGTAGTCATGAAGGCGAATTAAATAAACTTGGCTTCTGGATTTTCCTTACAGCTGAATTCGCGTTATTCGGTACCCTATTCGCAACGTTATTAACTTTGCAACACGGTGGCGATTACGCTCACAAAATGACTACAGAGTTATTTGAATTGCCTCTTGTACTAATTATGACATTCTCATTATTATTAAGTTCTTACACTTGTGGTATTGCAATTTACTACATGCGTAAAGAGAAACAGAACTTAATGATGATTTGGATGATTATCACTGTATTATTAGGGCTTGTATTCGTAGGTTTTGAAATTTACGAATTCGCACACTATGCACAAGAAGGAGTAAATCCTACTATCGGTTCCTTCTGGTCTAGTTTCTTCATCCTATTAGGTACGCACGGATGTCACGTATCAGTAGGTATTGTTTGGATCATTTGTTTATTAATCCAAATCGGAACTCGCGGTTTAGATTCATACAATGCTCCTAAATTATTTATAGTAAGTTTATACTGGCACTTCTTAGATGTTGTTTGGATCTTCATCTTCACTGCCGTATATATGATAGGGATGGTGTATAGCGGATGAATACAATCGTAAAACATACTGTCGGTTTCATTGCTTCAATCGTTTTAACGCTTTTAGCAGTTTTCGTAACACTATACACATCAATGACATTCCATGCTAAGGTAACAATTATCTTTGGTTTTGCTTTTATCCAAGCTGCAGTTCAATTATTAATGTTCATGCACTTAACTGAAGGTAAAGATGGTCGAGTTCAATCATTCAAAGTTATCTTCGCAATCATCATTACCCTAGCTATCGTTATTGGTACGTATTGGGTAATGCAAGGTGGTCACTCTCACCACTTATAAAACTGAGGTAAAGATTATCAAGCTCATGGCTTAGTTAATCAACACGCAAGCTAGCATATATATGTTAGCTTGCTTTTTTTATTGTCGAAATTATGATGATACAATGATACGCTTAATGGGAAGTTCATTTTTAGGAGGCGAATTAATATAATGGTAACCCCAATAATTATTGATACTGATCCTGGTATAGATGATGCTGCAGCAATCAGTTTGGGTTTATGTCATCCAGAATTTGATGTAAAAATGATTACTACTGTAAATGGGAATGTAGGTATTGAGAAGACTACCGCAAATGCTTTAAAGCTTAAACATTTCTTTAATAGTGATGTGCCTGTTCATAGAGGTGCATCAAAACCCTTATTAAACGAAATTGTCGACGCTGCACCAGTTCATGGAGAATCTGGTATGGATGGCTATGACTTTCCCCCACTTGCGCAAAAGGATTTGGCATCTACCCACGCTGTTGAAGCTATGAAAGAAACAATTTTAAAGAGCGAGAATCCTATGACTATCATTGCAATTGGTCCATTGACTAATATAGCAATACTCCTTTCTACATATCCTGAAGTAACTGATTACATTAAAGAAATTGTTCTTATGGGTGGTAGTACAGGAAGAGGAAACGTCACGCCTCTAGCAGAATTTAATATTTATTGTGATCCTGAAGCTGCGCAAGTGGTATTTAACTCTGGATTGCCTCTGACAATGATAGGATTAGACTTAGCTAGAGAAGCCATATTTACACATGATTACGTTAAAAGCTTTAAAAATCAAAATGAAACAGGACAAATGTTACATTATTTATTTCAACACTATCGAAGCGAAGACTTCGAATATGGCGTTAAAATTTATGATGTGTTTACTATTTTGTATTTACTGCAACCTCAAGCATTTAATGTCAAAGAAGCAGATGTTCAAATAGAATTAGCTGGTCATTACACTAAAGGAGCAACTGTTGTAGATTTCGAATCTCAATATCCTAATTGTACAGTTGTACTCTCACCTGTAGATAAAGATTACGAAGATTTATTCCTTAACGCACTGAGCTATTGTAAATAGTAAGGTATATATATTGAACTATATATTAAAAAAATCAGACTGAGATAATAGTTAATTTCTCAGTCTGATTTAATATATTGGCTAAAAATATCTTTATTGAATATGCGTGGTTTTTATTCTAATCGTCTTTTTAGGTGAATATCTAATGATTTGTACGCTGTTTTTCTTGAACTTTAACACCTGGTGTATTATAAGGTTTCTTTTGATTAAGAATATTATAGAAAATATGTCTCATTTTATCTTCATTAGGCACGAAGCCGTTAGTATTTTTAATATTAGTACCTAATATAGCAACATAACGGTCATTAAAGTATACAGTAAATGTTTGGCCAAAGAACACGCCATTCACTCTATTAAGATATGGCGTAACATAGAAGCCATATCGATATTCTTCAGGATACTCTTCAGTACCAAATTCATGTAGCATTGGATTTGTCACATTAGAGCTAAATAATTTATCTTGTTGTAACTTATTAATAAGTTTACCCATATCGTAAGGTGCCATATATAGGTTCCCTGCACCAAAATATTGATCTAGTACATTAGGACGTAAGAATGAAAATGAATCATTCTTAAATTTATAACCTTTAGCCATTTCATTTTGTAATGGCTTCTCATCGTAAAAAGCAGAATGCTCTAGATGAAATTTATTACCAAGACGTTCGTAATAATTTTGTACGTATGGTTTCCCTGTTACCTTCTCAATCACTTTAGCTAGGACTAAATAGTTTGCATCATTATAACTATGTTTATGATAAACTTTATCATCAATTCCACGTTTCTGAATAGATAATACTGCTTGATCTAAGTTTTTAATGTTTGTTGAAGCTTCGTATTTGTATAATCCACTTTTATGTAACATTAAATCTTTAATTGTTATTTCTTTATCTGTTTTAAACCAAGGTAAATATTTCGTTACAGGTGCATTTAAATCCACCTTATGTTCTAGCTCTAATTGTTTAAGCATTAATCCCGTTGTGAATTTTTGAGAAGAACCAATAAGATACATTGTATTAGCAGTATTTTTCTTACCTTTTTCAATGTCTTTATAACCATATCCTTTATTCATTTTCAATTTACCATTATCAAATATAGCTACTGTACCATTGAAATGCGTTTCTTTTAAATACTTATCAATTTGGCCATACATTGGTTCTTTTTTATCAACTATTGTTTTTAACTTCTCAGGCGCTTTAACTGACTTATCTCTTTTTTCAATATAATTAGTGTTATCGCTTTGATTCTTTAATACTTGCGTTTCTACTTCATGATGTTTACTCCATTTAAATCCTAATATTCCAACTAATACAATCAGTGTAACTAGTACGATTATAAAAAAGATTATTTTAAATTTATTAAGTTTCATTTTTCTTGTTAGCCTCACACATTCATGTCTTTAATATTCAATATAAGTCTCTTGGAATTCTTTAATTAAACTATCAATGTTATTTACGTTTAGTGAAAAATATATCTTAATTTTAGGCTCTGTACCTGATGGCCTAATAGCTATAAAACCTTCATCAAATATTAGACGTATTAAGTTTGCATTAGGTAAGTAAGTGGCTTTTTCTTTCCCACTTTCTATATACTTAATTGTTCCTAATTGATAATCCTCAATTGCTTTTACATCTAACCCACACACTTGATGTATTTCTTTATTTCTAAATGAATTTATAATTGTTTCTATTTTACGCTGCCCATCCGCACCTTCAAATACAGGACTTAAATTAACATTTTGATAATGACCGACTGTACGATATATATCATCAAGTGTATCTTTTAAAGTAATATTATTTTCGTAAAGTAGATTTTTAAATTTGATGATTAAAGGTACGATTTGAAGAGCATCTTTATCTCTTACAAATGGTTCAACCATATAGCCATTACTTTCTTCAAATGCTAACAATAGTTTTTCATTAGTATGGCTCTTATCATTTAAAATTTCCGAAATATACTTAAATCCTGTAAGCACATTATAAACATTAACATTTAAAACATCCGCCAATTTTTCACTTAGTTCACTAGTTACTATGGACTTAACAATATATAAATCTTCATATGAAGCATCAATTAGGTCTTGATACCTTAATTTCATTAATATAAGTCCTAATTCATTACCATTGAAAAATTTATATTCTCCATTATCTAAACGTTCTACTATCCCTAATCTATCTGCGTCAGGATCAGTAGCAATAATGAGTTGTGCATCACTTTCTTCAGCTAGCTTCTTCCCTACTTCAAATGCGGATTCGTCCTCAGGGTTAGGACTATTTAGTGTAGGAAATGTTCCGTCAGGAATAGATTGTGATTGAGCAATAACATAATTATCATAATTGAGTTTGTCCAAAATGTCAGAAACTATAGGCAAACTTGTTCCATGTAGACTAGTTAGTACTGTTTTAGCATTCTTTTTTTCAATGTTTCCCGTAGCCCTAATAACTTCATTTATGTAATTATTTCTAACATCTTTGCTTGCAAAATTAATTTGATCTTTAGCTACTAACTTATCAAAGCTACCGATTTCTATATCTAATGGATTTTCAATTTCGTCTATATAACTACTTAAAATTTCAGAGTCTTTAGGTAATAGTTGCCCACCATATTCATTATAAACTTTAATACCATTATAATTTTTGGGATTGTGGCTTGCTGTTATCATTACCCCACCATCTGCCCCGTAATATCTTATAGCATGAGAGAGTTCAGGTGTAGATTTATAGCTTTCTGCAGTGATAACTTTAACTCCGTTATCAGCTAATATTGTAGATAGTTCTTTAGAGAAAGCTTCTGAAAGTAATCTAGAATCGTAAAAGACAACAATAGTTGCTTCATTAGAATTTGCTTTTATAAATTTTGCTAAGCCTAAAGCTACTTTTCTTACCGTGAAAGCGTTCATTCTACCAGGACCAATGCCAAACTTCCCTCTAATTCCAGCAGTCCCAAAAGATAACTGTGTTGTTAACCCTTCTTCTATTTCTCTTTCGTTCTGTTGCTCATAAAACGATTGAATTAAACTTTCATCCAAACGTTTTATCCATTCTTGTTTCATTAGTAATCTCCTTTCTTATAAACAATCAATGTAAAGGAAAGTAGCACGTCGAATCTATGGTGAAAATTTGATAATTGAAATTGTATTTGATAATTGTTTTTACAAATTTTATATATTTGATTAGCTATGCATTATTATAACTTAATGACATAGATAAATCACTTTAATTAGATAATACGCTTATTTAAAAATAATTCTATAGTACTTTAGTACCATAAAGGGTTTTACAGAAATTTATTTCCATACTTATAGAAAAAATAATGTAAATTTAGTTTTAAGATTGTAAAATTAATGTGAAGCTATGAGTTGTAATTTTGCTTATAAAGTAATACAATTTAAGGCTATAGTGCATAAATACAAAAGTAAAAACGTATCTCATAACTATATACAAATTTCAGCACATAAATATAAATTTTAATAATAAAATAGGAGCACTTACGATGAACAAATTTTTAAAGTATTTTTTAATATTATTAACATTCGTTCTTGTCGTCGTTCCAATCATATTTGCTACTCAATTATATAAAAGTTCAGAATCTGCTTTTGAAAAGTCTCAAGATCAACATAATGCGCAACGTCAATCCACTTTAAGAGATTCAAAAGTAAATCCTGAAAAGCAACCTATTTCTATTTTATTTTTAGGAATAGATGATAATGAAGGCAGAGAAAAGAACGGACAAAGTATTGAACACTCTAGATCAGATGCAATGATTTTATCAACATTTAATCAAAAGAAACATCAAATTAGAATGTTAAGTATTCCACGCGATACAATTAGTTATATACCAAAAGTAGGCTATTATGATAAAATCACTCACGCTCATGCATACGGTGGTCCTATAGCTGCTATGGACTCTGTTGAAGCGACAATGAATGTACCAGTAGATTACTATGTTCGAATTAATATGAAAGCATTTGTTGAAGCTGTTGATGAATTAGGCGGTATTTATTATGATGTGCCTTATAATTTAAATGAACCAAATAGTGACGATACCGGCAGAATAAAAATTAAAAAAGGCTATCAAAAATTAAATGGTGACCAAGCTTTAGCTGTAGCTCGAACAAGACATCATGATTCAGATTTAAAACGTGGTCAAAGACAAATGGACTTAATAAAAATTCTTTTCCAAAAAGCCCAAAGTTTAGATTCAATTGATAAATTAGATAATGTAGTTGAAATCGTTGGTAAAAATGCTAAACATAATCTCACTAAAAAGGAAATTCAATCATTAGCTAAGATGTATCTTACAGGCAACACAGATATAAAAACATCTCAACTTGAAGGTAAAGACGATTATTTAGATGGTATTTATTACTATAATCCAAGTGTTAAAAGTATAATGAAATATTCAAATATCTTGCGCTCTGATTTAGGCTTATCTAAAATAACAGATAAAGACGACTTTTTAGACCATAGAGTTATCAAACATTATGGTTCACTCGTCCCATTAACAGAGTTAAGTGATAGTTTATTACGTCAAAATCAAAAAGACACAACAAGCGATGATGACAATAATAACAACGATACAATGAATGATAACTCAAATAACGAAGCAACATTCAACAATAACGATCAAAATGATGGTCAAGAAGATACAAGTAATAATAATCAAACAACTGATGACAACAATTACCAAAATCAATATCAACAAAATAATGAGCAAAATAACACATTAAATGATGATGCTAATATGAATGTTCAATAACTATTTATTAATCATGTTTACATCGCAGTTATTTAATTAGGAGAGGAGCTTATACAATGAGTCGCAAAACATATGAAAAGGTCGCTAATATTAATGGCATGTTTAATATGTTGGAACAACAAATTGTTCATAGTAAAGACATGGCCCTATTTCGTAATGAATTCTTCTATGTCAATCATGAGCATAGAGAAAACTACGAAGCATTACTTGTTTACTATAAAAACAGTTTCGATAATCCAGTCGTCGACGGCGCTTGTTATATTGTCGCCCTTCCTGAGATTTTCAATAAAGTAGATGTATTCGAATCTGACTTACCTTTCACATGGGTTTATGATGAAAATGGTATAACTGAAACTATGAAAAGTATTAGCGTACCTTTACAATACCTAATCGCTGCTGCACTTGAAGTGACAGACGTTAACTTGTTTAAACCATCTGGCTTTACGATGGGCATGAATAACTGGAATATAGCGCAATTAAGAATTTTTTGGCAATATTGCGCCATTGTACGAAAAGAAGCTCTATAAATGAAACATTCAGAGTGTTTTAATATAACTCTAACTTTCCGCTAACATTGCTTTTAACTATGTTAGCGGTTTTTTTATAAATAATTTTTTGATTCTTGGATGTGCCATCTCTTCTAGAATGAAATTTTTATTAAAAAACTGTTCAATTTGTGATTTAATTACATGATTTTGGGAATTATTAGAGATACTGGAGGTTTTAAATGTTTAAGAAAGTTATTAATGAAGACATGTTGAATGATTGTTTTATGATAAGAAAAAAAGTTTTCGTCAAAGAACAACACGTCCCTGAGGAGAATGAAATAGATAATTTTGAAGAAATATCATATCACATAATTGGTTATACAAAAGATGGTGATCCGTTTGCTACCGCTAGAATTAGACCTATTAAAGAAAAGTTAGGAAAAGTGGAACGTGTAGCTATCATTAAAGAACATAGAGGATTGGGTTACGGTAAACTATTAATGAACTCTATTGAAGAATTAGCTAATGATTTAAACTTTGACGAATTAACTATGCATGCACAAACACATGCGCAAACTTTTTACGAAAAAATCGGTTATAAAGCATTCGGGAATACTTTCATTGAAGAAAATATCGAACACATCAGAATGAATAAAGCAATATAACAACTTTTTATATTCAATTTTCAACTTTGCACAAACTTAAAAATGTAATATTTAATATGCATTTTACACTAATGAAAATGAATAGAAAACGCGTAATTAATGCTTTAACTGTATAAATACTAAAATAATTATCAGTTAGTCATAGGTTAAAGTTTGATTACAAAACTGTTAAAAGTAATACAGATATTACAACTAATATTATAATTGGTACAAAATAAAATATATTATGAGGAGTAAATAAAAATATGACGAAGAAATTCAACTACAAATTACCGTCAATGGTTGCATTAACGTTATTTGGAACTGCCTTCACTGCTCACCACGCACACGCCGCAGAAAACACTCAAGATCAAACAAACAATAAAAACGTATTGGATGACCAAGCTACTCTTAAACAAGCTGAACAAGTTAAAGAGAAAGTCTCTCAACCAGCACAAAATGTTTCAGGAACTCAAACTTATCAAGATCCTACGAAAGTTCAATCAAATGATGATACCACTTCAAATACATACGATGCCTCACTAGATGAATTAAACGGTTCTTCAAGTAAAACTTCTCAAGATCAATCGAACAATTCAGCTCAAACTGACCAACAAACTCAAGATGCTAACGTAACAATTTCAAATAAAGAAGATGCTAGCACACAAGATGATCATAAGGAAGCTTCACAATCTGAACAACATGAACAACATGAACAAGATGCAACTAGTCCTTCTACTAAAGAAGACTTAAAATCAGATAATAATGAAGATGTTTCACAACCTGAACAACAAAATCATGAATCTAGCTTGGACAAAAATGAAGTTACTTCACAATCTGAAGAAGTAGCTCACCCATCAAATACTGAAGATTCAAAATCAAATGAGAGTCAACAAGTAGACAACTCATCTACAAACGAGCAATATGCATCTCAAACACAAAGTAATGACAATAAAGAGTTAGATACTACTCAATCATCATTAAACAAAACTAATGAAAAGGAAAATAGTGAGACTTCTATTTCTAATTCAAGTCATTCTAATCATCAAACAACTAAAAATTCTAATAGTCAACAACCAACTGATGAAGAAACTAATCAATCAAGCGCTAAAGTAAGTAGCACTAATCAATCAGGGTATAATTTTGACTATGACGAAGATGATGAGACTGAAGATACAGATGTATCTAATGTTCAAGCTTCAACATCTAATGAAGCAGATTCTCATACAACTCGAACTAATAATGATAAGCAGCCTCAAATCACGTCATTAACTGCTCAAGCTAAAGAGGACAATAGTTCAGAGCCTAAAGCTGAATCTAATAAATCTAAAAATAATGAATCAACTAATAAAGCTACAACAACTAGTGTGAAATCAACTAACAGTACCGCTACTACTAGTTCAAACAAATCAACTAATGAAAAAGCTACTTCTAATAATGATAAAAAAGTGACTACATTTAGTTCAGTAGCTAAACCTAGAATGATGTATTCAGTAAATAAGAAAACGACATCTAAAGCCACTTCTTCTTTACCTAAATACACACCTCAAGTTAATTCGTCAATCAATAATTATATTCGTAAGAACAATTTCAAAGCACCTCAAATTGAAGAAAACTATACTTCATATTTCCCTAAATATGGTTATAGATATGGTGTAGGTCGTCCTGAGGGAATCGTAGTACATGACACTGCAAATGAGAACTCTACAATTGATGGCGAAATTAATTTTATGAAGAATAATTATGAATCAGCATTTGTACATGCATTTGTTGACGGCAATAGAATTGTTGAAACTGCGCCAACTGATTATTTATCTTGGGGCGCAGGTCCAGCTGGTAACGAGCGTTTTATTAATGTTGAAATTGTTCATACACATGATTACGCTTCATTTGCGCGCTCTATGAATAACTACGCAGACTATGCTGCAACTCAACTTGTTTATTATGGTTTAAAACCAGATAGCGCTGAGAATGATGGTCAAGGTACAGTATGGACTCACTATGCAATTAGCCGATGGTTAGGTGGTACAGACCATGCAGACCCTCATCAATATTTCAGTAATCATAATTACAGTTATGCTGAACTTTATGATCTAATTAATGAAAAATACTTAATTAAAACTGGACAAGTTGCACCTTGGGGTACTACTTCTTCAAGTTCAACTAAACCATCAGGTGGTTCAAGTTCATCAAGTAGCGATAAATTAACTGTAAAAGCTAATAGTGGTGTCGCTCAAATCAAACCTAGCAACAGTGGATTATATACTACAGTCTACGATTCTAAAGGACATTCTACTGATCAAGCTCAAAAAACTTTATCTGTAACTAAATCTGCAACTTTAGGTAATAATAAATTTTATCTTGTTGGAGATTATAATAGCGGTAAAAAGTATGGTTGGGTTAAACAAAGCGATGTCGTTTACAACACAGCGAAATCACCTGTTAAAGTAAACCAAACTTTCAATGTGAAAGCAGGTTCAACACTTTACACTGTACCATGGGGGACACCAAGCCAAGTAGCTAGTAAAGTTTCAGGTTCTGGTAACCAAACATTTAAAGCTACAAAACAACAACAAATTGATAAAGCTATTTATTTATACGGTACAGTAAATGGTAAATCTGGTTGGATTAGTAAGTATTATTTAACTACTCCATCATCAAGTAGCAATTCAACTAAACCATCAAGTGGTTCAAGTTCTTCATCAACTAGTAATAATAAATTAACTGTATCTGCAAATAGCGGTGTTGCTCAAATTAAATCTAAAAATAATGGCGTTTATACAACTGTTTATGACAATAAAGGTAAAAAAACAGACCAAGTACAACGTACTTTAGCTGTTACAAAATCAGCTACTTTAGGTAATGATAAATTCTACCTAGTTGAAGACTATAACACTGGTAAAAAATATGGTTGGGTTAAACAAAGTGATGTAGTGTATAACACAGCGAAATCACCTGTTAAAGTGAACGCAACTTATACTATTAAACCTGGCGTTAAATTATATACGGTACCTTGGGGTACATTTAATCAAGAAGCTAGTAAAGTTTCAGGTTCTGGCAACCAAACATTCAAAGCTACGAAACAACAACAAATCGACAAAGCTACTTATTTATATGGAACGGTCAATGGTAAATCTGGTTGGGTAAGTAAATATTATTTAACTGCACCAACTCAATCTAAAGTTGAAACGAGCAGTAAAGTCACAACTGCGAATAGAGCTGCTTCAACTCAATCAACATCTAAAGCAACTCAAAGTGCAACAACTCAAACTATAAATAAAGTAGCACAGGTTAAAGCTAATAATTCAGGTATCAGAACATCTGTTTATGATAAAACAGCTAAAAGCGGCGCTAAATATGCTAACCGTACCTTTGTTATTAGCAAACAACGTACTGAAGGTAACAACACTTATGTTTTACTTCAAGACAGCACTCAAAATACACCTTTAGGTTGGGTAAACATTAAAGATGTTACAAGCCAAAACTTAGGTAAACAAACAAAATCTACAGGTAAATATAAAGTTAATTCAGAAAACAACGGATTATATTCTATTGCTTGGGGCACGAAGAACCAACAACTTCTTTCATCAAAAATGATTTCAAATAAAGCGTTTAGTGCTGCTAGATCGGTATATGTTGGAAAAGAATTATTCTTATATGGAACAGTTGATAACAGAACAGGTTGGATAGCAGCTAAAGACTTAACTCAAAATAGTACTGATGCTCAAGCTACTCCATATCATTACACGTTTGTTGTAAATAATAATAAGGGTTACTACTATAATGATGTTGCAAATAACGCCCATTATTCACTCAACTCTTATTACAATCAACCATTCTTTGTATCGAAACAAATGAAAGTCGACGGTGTAACTTGGTATTATGGTCAATTAACAAATGGTAAATATGTATGGATTAAATCAACTGACTTGTCTAAAGAGTCAATCAGATACGTTAAAACTGGTATGACTTTAACAAAAGCAGCAAATATTCAAAATAATTCATACTATAACCCTCAAGTTCAAAGAACAGCAGGAAAATGGGAAGATGCTAATTATGATGAAATTAAAAACGCTATGGATCCTATTAGATTAGCTAAAGACGATGAGTATAAATATCAATTCTTACTTTTAGACCAACCACAATATTTACCAGTTTCAGCACTTAATAAATTGCTAGAAGGTAAAGGTGTTCTAGAAGGACAAGGCGCGTCATTTAGCCAAGCTGCTAAAAAGTATGGTATTAATGAGATTTATTTAATATCTCACGCTTTAATAGAAACTGGTAATGGTACTTCTGATTTAGCTAAAGGTGGAGACATTGTTAACGGTAAATTCACTAATAAATCAGCTAAAAAATATCACAATGTATTTGGTATAGGCGCATACGATGATAATCCTTTAATAGAAGGCATTAAATATGCAAAAGAAGCTGGTTGGGATTCAGTTTCCAAAGCTATTGTTGGCGGAGCTAAATTTATTGGTCAATCTTATGTCAAAGTAGGACAAAATACGCTTTATAAAATGCGTTGGAACCCTGCACATCCAGGTACACATCAATACGCTACAGATATTAACTGGGCTAATTTAAACGCTCAAGTTATTAAAGGTTTCTACGATAAAATGGGTGAAGTTGGTAAATACTTTGAAATCCCACAATACAATAAATAATTAGTAATTCTAATTAGGGCATCTCTTAAGTAAAATAACTTAGAGGTGCCCTTTTTCCATTTTTAACTCATTTTGAACTTACGTCTCGTTATGAATAAAAAAATAAGCAACTTATATCAGTAATAAAATATTACTTATAAGTTACTTACCTTTTTAGTCAAATATTTGTTTAGATGTATATTGCACTTTAAAGCAAAAATTAAAATAATTACTAAACTAAATATAAATATGTCTACTGTTCAGTTTATCTAATAATTGATTAAGACTTTCTATTTCTTTAGGTGTTAAACATTGGCATCTCGCTTCGATTAATTCACATCTTGCTGTATTAATTTGTTGAATAAGTGCGCGAGCCTCATCAGTTAATATTAACTCTTTACAACGTAAGTCTTCATGAGATTGTTGACTTGTAATATAACCTTTAAGTACTAGCTTTTTAATCCATCTTGAAACGATAGATTGCTCTCGGCTAATCTTCATAGTTAAATCATATTGTGATAAGCGATCATAATTATATAAAATACGTAATAATTCTAACTGTTCAGCGGTTATATCTGTACGTTGACCGAAACGTCTGTTTACTAAATTTAAATCATTATTTGTGAGTGTGATAAGTTTTTCAAGTTGTTTATACATGTTGTTCTACTCCACTATTTAAGGTTGTTAATATTATATGCTTTATTTATAAAATATACAATACTATTATACACTTTGCACAAATTCGTTGCATATCTACCTAAAAGTATACTAAATTATAATAAGTCTATTCAGAGAGAAAAAGGAGACGCTTTATGACAGCTATCAAAGATAGGGATTATTTTTTCGATAATGCCCGTGCATTTTTAATATTTCTAGTTGTCTTTGGACATCTTTTACAACCTTATACTTCCGAAGATAAATTTTTATCAGCATTATACCTACTCATTTATAGTTTTCATATGCCTACATTCTTATTTATTTCGGGATATTTTGCGAAAAATCTTGATAAACCACACTACCTAGAGAAGATCGCTAAAAAATTACTAGTACCTTATATCATTTTTTTCGCATTCTTTTCAATATATTATTACTTAACTGGCAAGGAAGACGCTATACAGTTAGATCCATTTAACCCGGTCTTTGCCCTATGGTTCTTACTCACGCTATTCTTCTTCCATGTTGTATTAGTTATCGTGCGTAGATACAATCCATATATTGTTTTATCTGTTGCTATATTAGTTTCTGTGCTTGCAGGATTTTCAGGTAATATAGATAGTTATATGAGTATTTCTAGAACAATCGTCTTCTTTCCTATCTTCTATATAGGACATTTAGTCACTAAAGAACAAACAATGAAAGTAAGAAATAAAAAATGGGTACCCTTATCAATCATTATACTTATTGGTTTCTTTATAGGGTATGTTCTGCACCCTATTAATGGCGATTGGTTACTTGGCAGTTCGCCTTATATATCACTTGAAAACCATGGTGGTGATATGTATAGTCCATTTAAACGATTAATACACTACATCATTATTCTAATAACTATGAGTGCATTCTTAAATCTGACATCACAGAAGAAGCGTTTCTACACATATATTGGACGTAGAACGATGTTTGTATATTTGTTACATGGCATTGTCATTGGTATATTAAGAGGCTTTGCTATTTATCCATTTAAAGATACAGTTTCGATATTCACATATTTATTCTTAATCGTTACTTCACTGATTATCGTGTTCGTAATATCATCAAGATTTGTGTGTAAATGGACTAATCCAGTCATCAACTTGCGCAAACCAGCGGATTTCAAAGACTAACAATTTCATTATAACTCATAGATGTATTTTTATACCGAAATGTAGTACTTAAAATATGTTATGATAGTAATAATTTGAAAGAATTATGAGACTATTTTAACAATTCAAATACTACATTTTGGTATTTTTTTAGAGGTGTTTTTCGAAAATGAAGTTATCATTAAATACAAATTCAAAATTTTTAAGAGCGCCAAGTATACGTCAATTTTCAAACAGAATGAAACACATTGATGATTGTGTGAACTTAACTATTGGACAACCAGATTTTCCAATGCCTGACGTTGTTAAAGAAGCTTACATCAGTGCAATTAGAGAAGATAAGACAAGTTATTCGCACAATAAAGGCCTCTCTGAAACACGACAAGCAATTAGTAACTATTTCAAGAATAAATATGGGTTCGAATATAGTGAAGAAGAAATTATTATTACTAATGGAGCTAGTGAAGCGCTAGATACATCTTTGAGAAGTATTATTGAACCCGGCGATGAAATTTTAATTCCAGGGCCAGTATACGCAGGATATATACCACTTATTGAAACATTAGGTGGCATTCCTATTTACATGGATACCACACAATCAGAATTTAAAGTGACACCGGAACTCATTAATAAACATATTACAGAGAAAACCAAAGCTATTCTACTTAACTACCCTACTAACCCTACAGGCGTTATACTTGAACGCTCAGAGGTAAAAGCCATAGTAGATACACTTGTAGATAAAAACCTTTTTATTATTAGCGATGAAATCTACGCTGAAAATACATTTAAAGGCGCTCATACATCCTTCGCGGAATTCGAAGAAATTCGAGATCAATTGTTACTCATTGGAGGCTTAAGTAAATCGCATTCAGCTACAGGTATTCGTATAGGTTTCCTCATTGGTCCAGAATACTTAATTGAAAAGTTAACGTTTATGCACGCGTATAATTGTATTTGTGCCAATGTTCCCGCTCAAATTGCTTGTATCGCTGCTTTAAATGAAGGATTAGAGGCACCACAATACATGAATGATGCTTACATTAAACGTCGTGATTATTTAAAAAATAAACTTGAATCACTTGGTTTTGAATTAACAGCTCAACCGGAAGGCGCATTTTATATTTTTCCAAGTATAAAGAAATTCACTGAAAATGATTTCGATTTTTGCGTAGATGTACTTGAACAAGCACATGTCGCAATGGTTCCTGGCTCATCGTTCACAGATATGGGTAAAGGATATATTAGAATTTCATATGCTTATGAGATGGATATGCTCAAAGAAGGAATGCGTCGTCTAGAGAACTATTTAAACCAAAATTATCCTGATAAGATGAAATAAAATACTTGTAGGGTAAGCATTTCTCAACTAAAAAAGATAACTATGAATATAAAAATCCACTTGATCGACATCAATCAAGTGGATTTATCTATATTCTCACTAAACGCTTATGGGAATTTAGGGAATTGGTCGAAGTCAGGATCACGTTTTTCTTTGAAAGCATCGCGTCCTTCTTTCGCTTCATCAGTTGTGTAGTAAAGTAGTGTTGCGTCTCCAGCCATTTGTTGTAAACCAGCTAAGCCATCTGTATCGGCATTCATTGCTGCTTTTAAGAAACGTAAAGCAGTTGGAGAATGTTTCATCATGTCTTTACACCATTGAACTGTTTCGTCTTCAACTTTATCTAAAGGTACTACCGTATTAACTAAGCCCATATCTAGAGCTTCTTGAGCATTGTATTGACGACATAAGTACCAAATTTCTCTCGCTTTTTTATGACCAACGATACGTGCTAAGTAACCAGAACCATAACCAGCATCGAATGAACCTACTTTAGGTCCAGTTTGACCAAAGATTGCATTGTCTGCCGCGATTGTTAAATCACAAACTACATTTAATACGTTACCGCCACCAATGGCATAGCCTCTAACCATTGCGATAACAGGTTTTGGAATAACGCGAATTAAACGTTGTAAATCTAGCACATTTAAACGAGGAATCTCATCGTCACCTACGTAACCACCGTGACCACGTTTCTTTTGATCTCCGCCTGAACAGAACGCTTTGTCGCCTTCACCAGTTAAGATAATAACTGAAATATTTTGATCATCACGCGCACGTGAAAATGCATCAATCATTTCAGCTACTGTTTTAGGTGTAAACGCATTACGTACTTCAGGACGATTAATCGTTACCTTAGCAATCCCTTCGAAAAATTCATATTTTATTTCATCATATTCTCTAAGTGTTTCCCACTGTCTAGTCATTTTGCTCCTCCTTAAAAAAACCTAATATTATTGTATCAAATTCCGTACTATCTTCCACATGAATTGTATGTCCAACACCTGAAACTTGTACAGTTCGACTATTAGGTATCTCTTCTTTTAATTTCTGTCCTATTTGAACAAACTTTTCATCTTTTTCACCTGTCAAAATTAACGTACGAACACGAAGCGACGACACTTGTGGCCAAAGATTCGGCATATTGCCCGTACCATAATCCCGAAGCGCTTTAGCCAACCTCACAGGATTCTGACTCATTCGATTCGCCCTAATAGCCTTCCGTACCTCAGCATCCAATTCATACTGCGACCGGAAAAGCGGCAACTTCTCCCAATCATTCACGAAGATTTCCAATCCAGCAATTTCAAGTACCTTCGCACGAGCCGCATCCACTTGAACACGTTCCACTTTATCCGCTTCCGATTGAATCCCCGCTGAAGTACTTTCTAAGAGCAACCCACGCAGCGCTACACTGCCATTTAAAGCATAGTATAGCGCTACGCGGCCGCCCATAGAATAACCAAGAAGGCACACGTCATACATGCTATATTGACTCAGTACCTCATCAAGCGCATGAGCAATATACGGGAAATCCCAAGTATCACTCATGTCTGAAGTATCCTGACCATGTCCGGGTAAATCAATGGTTAATACATTTACATGTTGACGAAGTTGCTCAATATGACTGTCATACGTTGTCGAATCACTAATAAAGCCATGCAACATCACAAGCAATTGTTTGCTATCATTTTGAGATTTAAAAAAATTATAATGTAACATTAACGATATCACTCAACTTCTTATATAAAATTTGATGTTGTTGCAAATTATTCTCTCGACTCGTTAAAACTTCATATATATGAGAACCCATCGCTGATAATTCCATATATTTAAAGTCTGTTAAGTTTTCAAAGCGTTCAAAAGTAAAATCATATAATAATGCAGTGTGCTCGAAATCTAAACCTGTTGGTGTACCGAATAGTCTTTCGAAATATTCACTAGCTGAATCTTTTTGAGGTAAATAAGAAAAGATGCCACCACCATCGTTATTCACAAGCACAATATTAATATGAATATCATTTAACTTCGCCATTAATAAACCATTCATATCATGATAAAAAGATAAATCTCCAATTAAAAGTGTCACATTCTTATGAACCGCCATACCTATCGCAGTTGATACCACTCCATCTATACCGTTTGCACCACGATTAGCATAAACTTCCGCTTCGGTTTCAAACATTAAATTATCAACATCTCGAATAGGCATGCTATTTCCAACGAAAAGCGCATCTTCATTTGATAATTTATGAATAAGTTCGCCCACATAAGCTGCTTCGTCAGATGCATGGTTCAAGTAATCTTTAATTTCAATGCGGGATTGTCTTTCTAATGATTGCCACAATTCTAGCCAATCTTTACGTTGAACATTCTCTTCCTCTATTAAAGATCTAAAGAAATCATTCGCTGAAATTTCATAAGAAATATCCGGTGGTGTTGGAAAGACATCAATTTTGTCGTTATTTTGTACTAATATTTGATAAGCTGATGTGCGTTTAAGCCATTGATTTAACTTTTTAGAAATGACGGGTTTGCCCACTCGAATAACAAAATCTACATCTAAATCTAAACCTGCACGATAAAGTAAATCATACGTGGTAATCACATTAGGATGATTATTTTTACGTAATTGGCTTAGTGGATCAGCCAAAATAGGCAAGTCATAAATTGTAGAATACGTCAGAATTTGATCAACCTCTTGATGTTGCAAGTCACCTACGATAATAAGGCCTTTTTTCTTCTGTAATGTTGCGCTAATATCATGAACAGCAATACTCTTCTGGTAATGCGGTAATGTTTTATTCTCAGATGTGAGTAAATCAACACGATCCATATCAGGTGTCAATGGCTCTCTAAATGGCATGTTGAAATGAATCGGACCACGATGCGGCCCATATAGATATTGGCTCGCAATTTGCATCTGATAATGTATCGTATCTAGCAATTGCTCACTACCATCTGCGATAGGTAAATCAAATTGGAAATTGACATAATTACTAAACATATTCACTTGATTAATCGCTTGAGGTGCGCCTACACTACGTAATTCATGTGGTCTATCGCTCGTCAATACGATTAAAGGCAATCTACTAATTTGGCTTTCAGCGATTGCTGGTGTATAGTTCGCTGCTGCTGTACCTGACGTACACAATATTGCAACTGGTTTTTTACTACCTTTAATAAGTCCTAATGCGAAGAATGCTGCGCTTCGTTCATCAGGATGTATCCAGGTTTTAATTTTCGGATGTGCCTCTAATGCAAGGGCTAGCGGCGTTGATCGTGATCCTGGACTAATTACCACTTCACGTACGCCATATGCATATAATTCAGATGCGAACGTGAAAACTTGTTGCGTCAATGCGTCGCTATGATTTGTCATAATTATCTACTCCTAATGCATTCATCATTGGTGAAAATTTGACTGCTGTTTCAGCGACTTCGCTATCAGGATCAGAATTCTTAACTATACCGCAACCTGCGAATAATGTAGCTTGGTCTCCTTTGATTAACATCGAACGAATCGCAACAATAAATTCGCAATCATCATAAACGTCAATGAAACCTACTGGAGAACCATAAAGTCCTCGAGTTCCAAATTCTTTATTCTCAATAAATTCTAATGCCTCATCCTTTGGATAACCACCTAGAGCTGGTGTAGGATGTAAGCAATCAATTAAACCAATGTATGATTTTTCGTTTAAATGGGCTTTGATCTCTGTATATAAATGATATAAATGATCGTTTTTTAAAATATTAGGTGTTTCATTGTACTCTACATCTTGTACGAAAGGTTTAATATCATTCAAGATACTTTCCACTACAAATTGATGTTCACCTAAGTTTTTCTTATCTTTTAAGAAAGCTTTAATATTCGCTTCGTCTTCTACTTCGTTGTGAGAACGTTTAATTGTTCCCGCGACAGCCTTTGTCGATAGTACACCATCCTGAACTTTAATGAGTTGTTCAGGCGTTTGTGAAAAGAATATAGATTGATTAGATTCTAATAAGAACATATAGCTATTCTTTTCATTTTTTAAAGCTTGATTTAGAACGTAAGGAATATTAATATCTTTATTAAATTTTATTAAACGTCTACGCGCGAGTACAATTTTTTTAGTTTCATCAATTGTTTCTATCGCTTCTTCAACAAGTTCTCGCCAATCGTCTTTGTAGATGTCTTCCACACGTGTAACATCTCCAAGACTATCTTCTGTTTCATTAACTTCTGTATTTTCAAAATATGAAACTACCTCTTTAAAAGTTTCAATATTAAAATCTTGGCGTTCAGTAGTATAAGTGATGAATGTGCGGTCCCCTTCAATAGATATCAATACTTTAGGTAATACAAAGTGATTTAACCCGTACTCTCGCCACTCATCATCTGATTTATGACTTGAAAATTGAAATCCACCACATAATCTTAGGTGATGTTGACTGGTATTAGGATGTATTAATTCGATCTCATTTTTTAAATTTTCCCATTCCTTAAAGATAGACTGCTTATTTTCAAAGTTATTTTTAAACCTTTGAACTGCATGATATCCAAAATATGAAGAATGATTGTCATTTAAGCGCATATAAAAGCGATCGCCAGCATCTTGTTCTGTTAAATAAAATAAAGTACTTGGATCAATTGTTCTATTTAATTCAGTTTCAACAGACACCCAGTCCTTGGTGCTCGCATATAATTTATCGACAATGTCTTCTTCTTTAACATTCACAGCCATTCTTTTCACTTCTTTCTCCTTCGAATTTTACTCATTAGTATATTGTATCATTTTTGAATTCATGTGTTATCATTCTTGCTTAAACTAAACATGCAATTTTTCACGTCAATTGACCTTTATCTACGATTCCTTTAAAATGTTTATGTTAAAACTATATAAATAAGAGGTTATGCATATTATGGCAGATCAATATCAACAATATTCAACTGTTAAGAAATACTGGCAATTGATGAGACCTCATACTTTAACCGCAGCAGTCATCCCAGTTTTAGTCGGAACAGCTACTGCAAAGCTTTATCTACTAGGTAGTGAAGACCATTTGAAATTTAGTTTATTCTTAGCCATGCTTCTTGCATGTTTATTAATACAAGCTGCAACAAACATGTTTAATGAATATTATGATTTCAAAAAAGGTCTTGATGATCATAACTCTGTAGGTATTGGTGGCGCTATCGTGCGTAATGGTATGAGTCCAAAACTTGTCATGAACATAGCGATTGCATTTTATATTATCGCAGCATTATTAGGTATCTTTTTAGCTATACAAAGTTCATTCTGGATTATTCCAGTCGGCATCGTTTGTATGGCAATTGGTTATCTTTACACTGGTGGACCTATTCCAATCTCATGGACACCATTTGGCGAACTATTTTCCGGCTTATTCATGGGAATGATTATTATAGTGTTATCATTCTTTATTCAAACAGGAAATGTTCAAGGTTATGCTTTCTGGATTAGTATTCCAATCGTTATTACAATTGGACTTATTAATATGGCAAACAATATCCGTGACCGTGTTAAAGATAAAGAAAGTGGCAGAAAAACTTTACCTATTTTATTAGGTAAACGTGCCTCTGTGATTTTCATGGCAGCCATGTATATAGTTGCTTATGTATTCGTTATTTTCACAGCATTATTCAAAGCACCAGGATCACTATTTTACTTATTAGTGTTATTATCATTCCCTATGCCAATTAAAGCTGTAAGACGTTTTAATAAGAACGATACACCAGCTACTATGATGCCAGCTATGGCAGCTACAGGCAAGACCAACACAATATTTGGTCTTTTATATGCATTAGGAATATATATTAGCGCACTTTTAGGTGGGCTTTAATTTAATACTTTTGAAAATGAACTCGGCAATGAAATTACATTTCAATGTCGAGTTTTTAATTTAATGTCATATGATGATACTGATGCCCATACAAATCAATATCTCCATTTTGTTTAAATCCTAATTTAGTATAGAGTTTTAAAGCGCCCTCATTCTCATAATCACAATTCAAACTCCATTTCGCATTTTTATCAGTCTCAATTAAATGTTTTAACAATTGCGTAGCGATGCCTTGACCTCTGTATTCAGGAAAAGTAGCCACCGCTTCAATATAGAATTCATCATTGTAAGCTTCTTGTTGAGGTAATGGTGTACCTAGTTCACGAATATCCTCTTCAAGTGGTAAATTCAACCATTGTCTCTCTAAATCTAGCTCCTTTTCACCTGGATAAGCTATAATACAACCAGCCACGACACCTTCTTTTTCATATACCCAAATATGCTCATAATACGTACGATATTTAACATTTACAATGCTTAATTCTATCGCCTCAATCACACGTTTTTTAGTAAACGTTTGAGTCAGTTCTAACTCCATATCTTTCCATATGATATAGCATAATTTAGCAATTTGCCTATTATCACTTGGACGCGCTCTTCTAATCATCATTCATTCCCCTTTTTAAATAGGTTGCACTGTTATTATATATAATCTCTGTGATTTAATAAAATTATTACTAACTGGGCATCAAGTTGATGAGTAAATTCAATGTTGAATGTTTAAAAATTCTTAAAATTACTTTTAATAAGCTACAATCAAGGGTAAATATGTATAATAAATCAATCATAAAGGGAGAATAATTATGGATATCATTAGAAGAGTTTTTAGAATTTTAATCACAGGCTATATTGTTAAAGCCATTAGAAACCTCATATCTGGTAAATCAGGAAAATCTAACAATGGCAATGACAATGAGAATAAAGAAAAATAAATACTAAGAAGTTTATTAATGGGAACATTACATTTGTTTGAGAAGCACTATATTTTAAATATGTCGAACTAATCACGTACGGTTAGTTCGACTTTTTATTAAATAAAAACTTCTATTAATAATTAAAAGATATTCATTATAGTAATGTAATAAAAATGTCGAAATCTTTATTTAAAATTTTATGGAATATTGTAGTGAAAACCCTTACAATATATAATGTGAAATTCAGATAAAAAACTAAGGTAAAATAATCCATAAAATCAAATTAATAATTCTAAAAAAGTAGTCATTATGATTAATAATCAGAATTTTCTAAATATAATGTTTTGTCTCCTTTTTATAGCAAGAATGATTAAAATTACTTTAAATGATCGAGGTGAAATATATGCTAAAAGAAAAAGATAGAGAAAGTAAGTTCTATAGAGTCATATTAAATATTTTACAATATATTAAAGGAGTGAGTAGTTATAAGTGTTTAATATCCAAATTTTACCTTCTATAAATGAAATAGAAAAAGAAAAAATACTAGACATTAATGACTGCATTGTTATTAATTCAAAGAAGTCCAAACCCGATTTGCTTATCATTTGGGAAACTAGTAACGAATATAATCAGATGATAGAAAATAAAGTAAGTTCAATACCTATCATAGTAATCACTAAAAATAATAACAAAGACCGAAAGTATTACTTTTATGAAAAAGGTGTAGCTTTATATGTCATCCTCAATGACGAAGACCATTATTTCATAGAGTGTCTCATTATTAACGAAATAAAGAAGCACTTACATTACCTTCGACCTAAGCTGCTCATCGATTTTGAAAAGCAATTATTTATTTTTAAGGACAAAAAATATGCACTCTCCCACATTGAATTGCAAATTCTAAATTATCTATACCAAAATGTGAACCAATACGTCTCCAGCAAAGATCTAAAAATTCAAGTTTGGGATACCTTAGAATATGTAGATTCTAATACTATAAATGTTTACATTCACAGATTAAGATACCATCTTCAAAATTGCGATAATTTGGAAATTATAAATAAAAGATCTACAGGCTACAAATTAGTTATCAAAGATAGATAATTAAATTCATAGTCAGTACAAACACGAAACAATCCTCAAAGTATTATAAATTCTATTACTTTGAGGATTTAATATTATACTACGATTAAAATCTTAAATGTTTACTATTGGTTAACGCTTTAACGAGACGAAATTATTAGCTAATTAAAAACATATTTTTCCAACTTTTTTCTAAATAATTACTATGAGTGGCTTGATAATCTAATAATGATAAAAGAATACCTATCTGTCCTTCTAGTAATCCTACCTTATTTTTAAAACGTTTTTGGTTATTTTCTAATTCGATATCATAAAACATAAACTGATTTTCAGAAGAATAATGTGACAATATCTTTTCCTGGATTAATTCTAGATAACTATTAACTTCTTGTATATTAAAGTATCTATTTACATTATTTAGAATAGTTAAATGAGACGATAGACCATGACAAAACGTTGGACTCAATAAATTATCATTATTCAATCTAATAATTTTAATTATTAAATTTTTAGCTTTCTCAATGAGATTTTCATTATTTAAAGCTAAACCTAATAGCCAAATTGTATTCATTATCCCAGTATCCCCGTAACACCAGCCATTTCTGATAGAGTATGAAGGATAATACTTTTCTGCTAAATCATAGCGATCAAGCCAACTTTGATTATATTGAAATTCAGTCTTAAATAAATATTCCGTAATATCCGAAAGTAAACTTGAATGATTATCAATTTCCACTCCTTTAATTTTACTAAGTGCCAACAATGAGAATGGACCTAATATGCCATGTGCTAAACCTAAATTTATATTTCCTAAAGAAAACCTTTCTTTATCTATATTTAAAAATTGATTATCCTTAGAAACAATCCAGTGTCTTTTTGAATAATGTATATCTCTAAAATGATTCATTATTTCTATCAAACTAGAAATAACCTTCGGATTTGCTTCTACTCTGTTTAACAAATACCTACCAATACCCGCTAAACCTCTTACCACATCATATTCTCTAGGATTAGCTTCTGTATTTATACACGTCATTTTTCTATTGATAAACTCGATTAAATAATCATCTAGTGTCTGCAAAATATTTCGATAATGTAAATGACCATCAGATACCACATCAATTGAGAATGCTATACCTGATATACCACTATACAAAGAATAACCTTCTATTCCTCTTTCTAATTCTTTGCCTATCCTCAACACATATTTATGTATTAATTCATCAAAGTTAACGTGGTATAAATTTTGAAATTCATTTAAAAACAATATCACTCCAGGATAACCATGGGACAATGTATAAGAACTCCAACAATCACTCTTATTCTCAATTAGTACTGTAGCATTTTCATAGTGTGATAAAAATTCAACTTCTTTTTTCATCATTGCCTCGACTTTATTCATTGATAATATCACCACACCAGTATTTCTTTGTCTTCTCTATTTCATTAAAAATAGAAAGTACAAATTTCTCTTTATCTCGATTAACGCCAAATACTCTATTACATCTCATATGAATCAAACTGCCAATAATATGTGCTCTAGGAGTAGATAAACCTCTACTTAAAGCGACTTTTAATTTTTCAATTTCTTTATAATTGTTATATAAAATTTGATGAAGTTTGGGTAGCTTTGCATGTAAATAGCAATAATTATCTCTAGGGTTAGTAAGTTTAACCATCTCATTTTTATATTCTCTTATCTCATTATTACGATATAAATTTTCAACATTGTTATGTCTAATTTCATCAATTTCTTCTTGGCTTATATTTAATTCATTTATTAAAAAAATAATAGTTATTGCTACAATAAATTCCTTAGGATAATTAAATGTTTGATCAATGATATAAATTGCCAACCAACTATCATACATAAAATAATCCTCAATGATCTCAATTGTTTCAATACCACCATATCTGTTGATTTCGGGTTGATAATCTACAATAGCATAAGTAGATAATTCAGATTCTTTAAGCCACTTTTGTTTAAGTTGCATCATCTCATGATATAAATGTATTGAATCATTTGATTTACTTAATAAACGAAGCTTAATGAAATGATCATTTTCTCTATATTTAATGAAAAAGAAACTTTCTAAGTGATTATTATCAAAAAGTTCTCTTAAACACGGTAATATATATTGAATTAAAAATTCATTTTGATAGCTTTCATCAATATACAAATGTATTGAAAGCCATTCCCTTTTAGTTTCCAATCGCTTATATATATTTTTAGGAATCATTAAACTTTTTTCATTAGATTTAGCTTTTCTATATATTGGCGTCACAATTTCTATCACTCTATCATTGTTAGACTTAGATATAAAATCCTCTAAAAGACAAACTCTACCTTGCTTTTCAATTTCTTTTTTTAATATAGATATATGCGCATCATTAGACAAATTAATCGTTAACCTATTATCGCCAAAAGCCATATTGACATCATTAGGGATATTATAAAATTGTTGGATCTTATGAAATTGTTCAATCCAATTTTCTTTTTCACTACTTGAAAACATATCTTTATTTAATTTCCATGTTGCGGGCTTTAAAATTACATTTTTATATCTAATTCTAGGACAATAATTAAATCCTTCAATTCCATCGTCTTTAATAGGTTGGATAAATTTTGTATTACCTAAGGACACCTCTCTGAGAAACCTATATAAATTAGAACATAAAACATAATTCAACATAGAATGAGTAATAAATAAGATTCTTGAATTTAAAGTTTTAGAAAATAAATATAATTTATCAAAAGTACTTCCAACATATAAATCGTCTAATGTAATTGAACTACATGGCATATCTAGGTCAAGTTCTTTAAATTTTGTAGTACCAGAATGATTAATATTTAAATTTCTGGCATATTTAGGAATTTCATTTATATGAATAACTTCAGTGTTATTTTCATTACTATATTCAATATATTGTTCATATATTTCGTTATCTAATTGCTTACGTATGTCCCTATCAATTTCCTGAGAAAAGCGCCCCATCGTCGCGCCAGCATTGAAAGAAGATACAATAGGACTAATTACCAAAAATTCATCATATCCTTTTATATTATTACCATAATAAAACTCACTATATATTTCTGAAGATAAAGGCGCTCTCTCGATAGGAATAGTGTCTTTCTTTTCTAAGTCTAAGAATTCATTTTCAGTGATTTCTATCTCTTCATTATGAGAAAGTGCGTAATAATATTTTTCTTTCAAAAAAGGACTATTATTTTTTATAGATTTATCTTCTTTAGTGCAATAACCCATACCATTGATATCAGAAAGTAATTCCTTTAAATTTACAATTTGTTCTAAACCATATTTTTCTAAAAAACTATAATGAAAATCATGATTAGTGCTAATACCCAAATCATCTGGAGAAAGTAACCATAGTAGATATGCAGCTTCACTAATATTTCTAGCAATTTTCTTACTTAAATAATTATTTTTAGTTTGAATTTTAGTATCAATTTGAATATACTCTTTAGCTTTAAATAAATGACTCATCAACTCTCGAATTCTTAAAAAGGTTTTCTTACCTTTCCCAATTTCCATAATTTGGTACTTCATCATTTCAAAATGTATAAGTTGAAGTGATCTAATAAAATCATTATCAAAGTCTCTATAAAAGCATAATAAATAATCTAACGGGTTTTCTTTTTTTAAAGCAGTTCTTAAGCTAGTAAATATTATTTCTTTGTCTAATAGATTTTGTATAAAACTTTTTATTTCCTGCTCGTCATTAATTAAAAATTTTTCTGAAATTAATTTTATTAGATCTTTAAATGTTAAATCCTCTTGCAAGCTTTGTTTAATGAATTTAAGCAAATCATTATTTTTGATTGAGACTAGTTCTTTATTATTTTCCTGAATGAGACATGTTTGATTATCCAAATATATACGCTGGTCGGTAATGTAATTTCTTTCATTCCAAATAACGTAACTATCTTGATAATAATCATAATTACTTTCTAAAAAATGAATTAATTTGCTTAACCAAGACCCATCTATTTTTACGCTTTTATAATAGTAATTAACATCTTCTTGTATTTGTATATTTGTTTTTTCAGCAAGTTGTCCCAATGATACACCACTTAACAATCCATATGGCGTGCCCCTCGTACTCATTCTAATAAGATATTTTAAAAAGCTCTCTTTAGCATTACGCGCTTTCTTCTTCTCACTATCAAATGAGATATTAGTTAAGCTTTGATATAAGTGATATGTCGTAGTCAAAATGGTTTCTTCAATAATTTTGTTTTGGAAAAAAGAGGAATAATCTATTTCATCATTTTTTAAATAAGTATTATAAATGGAAACAGGAAGTAAAGGAGCTCTAATAATGTAATAGCTAGACGTATTAAAAATACTTTTCATTTATTCACCTCTAAAAATAAAGCAGAGCCCTTTATAAGGAACTCTGCTCAAACATTGCACTTAAATCAACACTTTTTACTAGAGAATTACAAGTTTTTACCGTTTAGCGCATCCATCCGTACACCATATTAAACTTGTATTAGGTGGACCTGATTCTGAATTATTCATGTCTCTCGCATTTACTTTAACGTCAAGATCAAAAAGTTCTTTCTTTTCTTTAACAACTTTCATTCGAATCACTCCTTAATTTTTTTAAAAGAATATTTAAATTCTTTTCAGTTACATATTAATACGAGTTTAAAAATATTTCTATATTTTATCATTATTATTACATATGTGTAATAATATAATGTAAATTTTATATAATCTTCTAAAAATTAGAAAATCCACTCATTTTCGTTATTCAAATAGAATGAAAATATGAATATTGTTTCACCAAACACTAAATTAACTTAACCATGCTATTTTGAGCATTATATTCTATAAATTAATATTAATATTTATAAATGTTTAGAAGTATGTATATTAAAAATAAGAAAGCTATACGTAAGTTATTAAATATACAATATGGATTTAATAAATATGTAGCTAATGGCATTAAAAAAGCTTTTGTTTTAAAGTTTTACATACTTGAAGATTATATATAACAAAATTTAGTGTATAATTAATAAAAGTATGGTGTTTACACACATTGGGGTGATGACTAAATTACTTTAGAGCCACTACATGTGGTTGAATATATAAAATGTAAATTTAAGGGAGTTTAGAAATGAAAAAGTTTTTAGTTTTATTGTTTAGTAGTTTATTAATATTAGGTGCTTGTAGCAATAATAATGATTCATCAAGTAAAGAAAATTCTGATAAAATATCAGAAACTAACTCAAGTAAAAAATCTAAAGATTCAAATAAAAATAAATCAAAAGATAAAAAGTCTGAAGACCAAAATAAAGATAATAAAGATACATCTTTAATCAAAGATAAAGAAAATAAACAAAATAGTAATGAACAGTCACAAATTCAACATACAGATAATCAATATCAAAATACTGAATCACAAGCTAATTATCAACAACAAAACAATAAAGAATACTTAGCAAACAATCCTGTATCAACTGATAGTGATTTAACATCTGAAGAAAAACATCGCATGCAGCAATCTTCACAAGGTGCCGACTACGACCCTAACAATCCTTACATGAATTTACCCAACCAAGAATGGCGTAAAAATGCAGGTGGCTTATCTTCAGGTGAAATACAAACAAGAAATGCAATTTTACAAGGTACCTATGATGGTAATGACGCACAACAAAAACTTGACGCTATTAACTATTATGAACAAAAATACGGCGATTAATTTTTGGGGGCTCAGTACAAGCATGGCTACCCTTTTATTTTTGCAAATTATAATAAAACTCGTTATATCAATGTTTAAAATCACGTGATGTAGCAAGCAATATTCTATTTTGGAAAGGGAAAATAAAAGTTGATTTTTAATAAACGCTAAAACGGCTCAATTATGCTGTTTTTAGCGTTTTGTTTTGTAACTAAGTATTAAAAAAATAACTATTTTGACATGAATTGATACAAGGACAAAAAAACACTCCTTTAATTGGCGTGGTTAAATAGTTGATATAGACATTTATGAACTAATAATCAACAGTTAGGACTTAATCTTAAAATATTTAGGCAATCTGCATAAATTACATATAATACATTTTTATCTTCACACATATCAAACACTCCTTATTTTTTGAAATTTATGATTTATTTTTCATTGTTGATAAGCATAAAAAACAAGCCTATCGTTTAATTCATGCAAGGTTAATTGCATAAAAATTTTTTCGTCTGGCTTTTACGCCACTAAGAAAAAGATTTTATGCCCTTGCGTGATTAAACTGGCTTGTAATAGGCAATCCATGATTGCTAGTATGCGATCAACTCGTAAAATAAATGTATTCTACGGTTCCCCAAACTAATAATGGGGCAATTTAATAATGTTACCTTACTTTTAGTGCTTTATAGTTTTGATTATTTAGACCTGTTCTATTTTAAATTTCATATTACCCTGAAAAAAGAATTTCTTTTATTTATATATCTATAGATAAATCACTACTTTTTCGTTTAATAGGTTTAACATTAACTGTATCATTTAATTCTTCTTTATCACTGAGTTTAATATCAAAGATTTTCTTTTCATCTTCTAAATTATCTAAAATAGTATATGGATTATTTTCAATTAGTTTATTGAATACATCAAAAGTTATTTCAATTTTCTTCTTACTATCTTTAGTATTTAATATCAGTTTAGGATTATCAAAATTACTTTTAGGGTCTAAACGACCATCTATTTCCAAAAGAGATTTATAGTTATATAGTTTTGTGACTTACTCAGTTTTTTCGACAGTATTAACTAGTTTTTTAAAAAACTTACTCTCCCCATTTTTTTCTAGTTCATTTATTAAAACAGATTTTCTTTTACTCATAATTTTTTCATCAAGATTTAATTCTTTATGAAAATATTGCAATGTGGAAAATTGTACTGTCTTATTATCTATAAGTTTAGATTTTTGATCTATATAATCACGTAAATGATTATTAAATTTTTTAGTGATAGCCTTTTTATTTCGTTTTACAAATTTAAATAGCTTTTCTTCGATAAATATAGATTTAGTAAAATTTACAATTTCGCTATCCTTTAATATTAAAACTTTACTACAATCAATAGCAGGTTTTTTACGGTCTGTTTGTATATGGTTTGTTTCTAGTTTATATTTAGTTGAAATCCTTTCTGAATTAGATCTAAACGGTATTAAAATATTATTATCATTATATTTTAGATTATAGTAATATGGTTTGTTTCCAGAGCCTTTTTTATAGTTGTATAAAATCTGTTTTGCTTTCCCATTTAATAAATTTTCTATCAAAAAATCGTTTCTATGATGCATATTTTCATTTTGTATTACCTCAATAAAATAAAAAAACAGCTAGATTTAATATCTAGCTGTTGGGGATAGAGTATTATAATTATGATGCCTCCGCTCACCCATCGTAAAGGCTACTGATGATATACGTATTCATTGTTTTAAATCCGCGCGTAGTCGCTGATTAATTATATTATAACATTTTTATATTATAAATCAAGTTATAATTTCATTGTTTGTAAATCTTTTTTATTCTTTTTAGGCTTAGATGATTCTGTATATTCATTTTTCTCAGAAACAATTACATTTGAATAGTCTTTAGTTTGTTGACTTCCTTTATTATTAAAATGGTTCTCCACTAATACATCGTTCCAATCTTTACAATCTTCACTTTGGGGTTGTTCAGACACAATATTAATTTCTTTACCTGAGCGATTTGAAATTAATCCTTGGAAATTTTTAACAAATTTACATTACTCTGCATCAACTCATAATTTGACATTTTCTTTTTTAGTTCATACATGTTTTCTAATTCGTTTAATAATGTTTCTTTTTCTTCAGTGGTTAGATTATTTTGATTCAAGATTAATTGTCTAACCTTGGACAAATTTTCACTTTCAGTATTACTCATAATCAACCTCCCAGTTAAACAAATAAAAAAGAGGAACAAAAAAAGGACTTAACAACCACTTCATGTGATTGCTAAATCCTATCCATAAATGTAAAATTTATATCCATAACCTTAAATATAATATAGAAAAATTATTTATAATATATTTCATGACAGCTATTGCAAGCCGTTTAACTATATAATATATTTATATAAGTGCTTATTGTTCAACTTATACGCCAATATAAGATTGAGCAAAACTCTGTTGTTATGGGGATAAGTCTAGTCACTACTATCCTAGTGGTTAGATGATGTAAAGATGATATACGCCAATATATCTTCTTTATTCCCCTTTTTTATTTGTCTACAGTTATTTACTCTGTAAACAAATAAAAATACTTATTTGATTAATGATAATGTAGCCGATAAATAAGTTGCTTGTCAAGTTAAAAATTCTTTTATTTTATAAATTTTAGATACTATTAATTATCGTCGCTAATAAGTCTTACATCATTTTTTAGTTTTTCCTCTTTAGGAGCTTCCAACTTATAATTATCTCCATCTTTTTCTAATTCGTATACATAACTATTTTTTCCATCTACTACAACATATTCTTTATTTTTTATATCTGACCCAAAAATATATTTAGAAAAATAAGATAGTATTAAATATTTTTTGCTATTTTCTTCTTTTACTTCATATTTTCCTGTAAATTCTTCCCCAGCATTTGGTTTTCCTTGTGCTGAAACCACTTTGAATGTACCATCATCTTTAAAAGTAAATATCGCATCTGTTTTTCCATCTACTACACCTTTAAACTCTCTGCCAGCAAGACCATCGCTACTTTTTCCACATCCAATTAATAATATAACCAAAGTACAAATACTGATCGGAATTAAAACTCTTTTTATTGATTTAAAATACCTCATGAAAATCACTCCAATTAAATAAATTTATTATATTATATCAAATATACTCATTTGATGATGAATACTTTCATCTGCTTTTTTATACTTGAATGTAATCCCCATTTGCTTATAGGAATAACCCTTATAGATTCTTAATGTTTTTATTTTATCTAATCTAGTTTCAAGATATTTTCGCTTAGTGCATATATAGATTGTCCACTCTACTAACTCATCAATACTATTTAGCATATTACTCATCCCTCACTAAAGCCTTATTAATAATTTATCTTTAATGAGATTACACATTGTGGTTACCTATTAACTAAAGGCGTTTCAATCCAATATATTTCAAAAAGATTTGGTCATGCTAATATACATACAACACTCAAGATATATTCAAATTTAATTAAAGAATTTGAGAACGAAGAAGATAAAGAAGTAGTTAAATATTTAAATGAGATTTTCTGGTGACTAAATCAGAAAATGTTGTGACTAAAATAAAGCTTAATTATCATACTCATAGTCACAATTTGACTAAAAATTTTTAAACGGATAAAAACTATTAAGAAGTAAAATTTAAAAAAAACACATTCAAAGCGTTGATACAAAAGGATTTATAAGAAGGCAAAAAAATAACGCTTATAATGGATTTATACCATTATAAGCGTCTGTACGGAAACGGAGGGTGTTTATAAACACTATAACCGTAGTCATTACAGCTTGTCGGGAACGTCGCAGGAACGTTCCTTTTTTATAAATAAAACTAAACTTTTTATTAACGTTATTTAGATTTATTACTTAGTCTATTATTTTATTTGAGTTTGATAATCATAAAGCTTTTTAGCATTTTTTAAAGTGAGGTTTTCAATACTTCTTTCTCCTCGACGCATAGCATTTATATTTCCATAGCTAACGCCAGTATCTTTGTTTATTTGATAACTTGAAATATCGGTGTTTTTAATTAATTTTTCAATAGCTTTATATAATTCATTGTATGCGTTCATTTATTTAGGATGAGACGGTTTTTATTATTTTAAAATTAAAATTGCTATATTGATTAATGCTAATATGATCGTCGCTATCATTAAGATCAATGTTATGTTTCTAATAGTTTTACTTGTCATAATTAACACCTCCATAATATAATGAGGTAAAGGGCTTTCGCCCTTCCCTATTTTAGTAGCGTTACGATGATTGAAATGATTTGAATAATAAGTCCTGCTAAAGCTATTATCATCATTCTTTTGTCGTGACGCTCTTTTTTTATTCTCCGTTTTCGTCTCATCCCCTCACCTCCTAAATATATTATAGCTCGTTTGAGCTATAAAATCAACACTTTTTTGATTTTTCTTAAATTAATTTCGCTTTTTTTACATAAAAAATAACCACGCCTTTTATTGACGTGGTTAGGAAATATAATTTATTAGAAAATAAATGTCACTAATCATAACGATTACTTTAATACTAGGTATATTATACCATAATTATTACGCATTTTATTTCATTTTGTAGCTAATATTATTAAAGTGATTTTCTAATAAAAATAAGACCACCTTGTAAGGCAGTCTTATTTATTGAATCAAGCTTAATATAAAAATATACTTTATTGGGATCAATATTTTTACTATAGGGGAATTAAACTTGACAAATAAATATAAAATTTTTAGGGAGTAATAGGTATGAATCATGAAGTTCGTGATTAACATAATAACACAATACTTTAGTTTTTCAAATAAAAAAACGCTACGGTTTTAAAGTAAACCGTAGCGCAAGTTAAATTATATAAAATTCAACAATCACACTGAAAAAGGTTATAACAACCTAGTAATCATTATACCAAATTTTATTATCTATTCAACCATAACAATTTATGATTTTGCTATTTGTAGTGTTTAAATGTGTTCTCTTCACTATCTAATTCAGCGATACGAATATTGTTATTAATCAATTTTATTATAACGTTTTTTTAGAATATTTATATAACTTTTCGGTAGTGTTTAATGTCAAATTGTCAACCTCGCGCTTACCCTGTCTTAATTGCGAAATAACATATTGTGATACACCAGTTTTTTTATGGATTTGATATCCCGTTATATTACTTTCGATCAATTCGATTATCTTTGTTTTATATTCACTCATATTATCTACGTCCATTCTTTTTATCTAAATAATAAAAGTGTGCCTTTCTTCCTATAAAGAGTAATAATGGTAGGCTTAATATCAGCAAAGATGTACACATTTGCCACGTCATTATTGAAAACCTCCAAATAATATTATAATATATAAACGTAAGGAGGAGCCTTTAGGCTCCGAACATAATTTTATTCTTTGTTGTTTGGCTTTCGGTCTAGATAACCGAGATGCCATTTTCTAAGTTGTTTTAACACTTCTGGAACAACCAGTACTGCCAATACTGGATTTTCTAGGAGTGTTTTTATTATGTCTATCACGAGGCTTTCACCTCCTTACACATAACTTGTAAGTAATCAACAACTTACAAATATAACCATACTACACAATTGTTTATATAGAAAGTTTTTTACTTAACTTTTACATAAAAAAATAGGGCAGTCTCTAGGACCACCCTTAATGACGTGATGGTATATTTATTTTAACATATTAGCTAATTGTCCCCCACAATTTCCCTAAACTATCATTTGTTTTATTCCATGTACTTATAGGTAACCAAATATCTGTACCATCATAAGCAGTGTAAGAAAGCCATCTAAAGCCGTCTTGGAGACATTCTGTATCGAAAATTATACTCTGACCAGCTTGTAAAACTCCTGATTGTGGACACGTAGTAAATGGACCAACACGTCTTGTGATAATTGCAGTATTAGGAGTAAATGTACCTTTTTCTGATTTGTAATAAGTTCCATACTTGTTGATTTTCCAACCGTTCATATCTCGTCTGTTAGCAGGAGTAGAAGCACTGCCAGGTTTATTTTTGACCGTAGTAACCTTAGGTGTATCACCTTTCATATACGCCCTAATTTGTTTAATGAAGTAATCTTTTAACTTAAGTTGTGTCGCTTTAGTCCATGCTTGTTTTGTTGGATCAATACCAGTATGCAATTTAGCAGAACGATGAGGACAAGCTGTATAACTAAATTCGTTGTGTAAACGAACAGTATTTCTGTTAGCTGGTAACCCCCACTTTTTAAGTTTATGCGCTGCGAATTTAAGAGCTGCTTGTTCATTTTTAAGGAAATCTTTATCACTTACATACAATGATTGATTAACTTCAATTCCATAAGTTTCAAAATTACCTGAACCCGGTTGAACGCCATCAGAAACATGCCAAGCAATTCTATCTTCTGATATAGCTTCCCAAATACCGTTTCTATCAGCGTATGCGTGAGCTATACCTCTAGCTAATCTATTGTAATCAGCGTTTACTAGATTGTTATAGTATTGTTTTGAGTTCATGGTACCAGCATCGTTATGAATAACTATAGCTTTAGGTTTACGGCCTCTTTTAGTCATAGTCCAGCCTTTTATATGATTAGTGTTAACTTTGATGATACTGCTTTTCTTAATTGACTGTTTAGGAGCTGATTTTACATCTTTTTTAGGTTCTTCTATTTCTTTTGCTATAGGTGGAACTATAAAGTGTGTTAAACCATAATAGTTATCCCATCGTAAGCTAGGTTTTTTATTAGCCCAACCATTCCAATTTTGTTCAAGTATTTGGAAGCTGGTAGTATTACCGCCATTGTATACAATACCTATATGTCCATATTGAGCATACGTGCCACTTGTAAATACTGCAATCCAACCCTTTTTAGGTATTGTAGATGGCTTGTTCTCTACAATCTTCCACCCTTTAGGGAATTTGTTGTTAGGGAAATCTTTAGCGTTCCCCCATGCTCTATACTTATTATCAGTTAGCCATAATATATAGTCCGTAGGTAAATCTGCACATTGCGCGTGATAAGATCTATCTACGTCAATTGCTCCTGGTTCCATAGCACCAAAGGAAGCGTCATAACTCGTCCAACGTTTTACTCTGTATGGACTATCTACTACACCATTTTTATAATCTCTTAAACGTTTATTGATTTGAGATTGTGTTTTCATCTGGAGCTCCTCCTCCACCATTATCAAATTCGAATTCTTCTTCATCAGAATCGTCAGTAAACGGTTCGTTAGTGTCGAAAACTTCAGGTTTCACTGCGCCTGACTCACTTTTAAACTGTACTGGGTGTGTTTCTTCATTTCGTGGTGCATTTAAATCTAGGTCTATACCCGCGTCTGACACACCTTTAGTGTTTGGATTAGTAATAATGCCTAAACCTGCTAAAAGCGTTAGAATAGTGCCTAAAATGCCACTGACGCTTTCTAATTGATGTGATAAATCAACACCAAAAATTTCACTAACTTGTTTGATAAGCAATAATACTGTCCCTACTAAACTTGAAACAATTGCACCGTTTTTTAGTCTGTTAGACCAATTTATTTTCATCTCATTACCTCCATAAAAAAACCGGCATCTAAGCCGGTTAAATGTTATTTACTTTCAAAGAATAGTTTTTTATCTTCAATTGGGTGATCGTTATAAATGTATTTAGCTTCTAGTGTTCCAGTAGATGTTTTAGCTAACATTTCGCAAATATCCACATTATTTGTAATGTTGTCTAATTTAGGCAAGGTTATCACTGTATCTTCTTCATCTTCATGAATCGTAACAGTTGCATTGACTTGGAATTGAGTTGGTTTAGGCGTTGCGGTATCTGAACAAAATTCTAAAAACTTATCTACATTGAATATTTTTCTATTAGGTAAGTCAAATATATAATTATTAAAAGCGACTTCAAAAGAGCCTTTCATGTACTCATCTAATTCATTGCCGTCAGTGAATACTGCAAGTCTAATTGGCGTTGTTGGAACATCTAAATTTTCTAACAACCAATAATCAAGTGTTTTTTTGTTAGATAGATAGTCCTCTTTCATAATTTTTACTACTTCTTCAGCTACTGGTTTAGCTAAAAGCTCAATCCATGTGTTCGTTTCTTTATCAAAAATTTTAGGTATCGCTTGCATTATTCTTGACCTCCATTTGTATCAATCCAAATTTTATTCGTATCTTCAGGTGCTTTGTCACTGACCACAAAGTCAGATGAATCTCCTTTTACTTCTGTTTGTTTTAAATATCCGTGTTGTATAGCATATTCAGTCAACTCTTTCCAAAGGTCGTGAGTTTCAACATTTATGAACCCCATGCCTATAGCACTCTCCTCAACTTGTATTTTTGTTTTACTATCACTAGGGAAACAATATTGGTTATCAACCCATATTTCTAATGTGTAGACGTCTGAAGGTAGAATTTTATCAATCACTAAATCGACTACATAGCTAGATTTTTCTTTATTGACTTTTGTTTCATAGATGTATTGAACACCTTTAGAGTTGATCAGATAAGCCTTTGCAGGTTTATCTTTAATTTCTAAGTCATCATCATTTGAATCAGTTAAAATGTAACGCATAATAGATAAGTCACCTTGCTTAATGCGATTACCATCGTTTGAATCATTTAAATTAAGTACATTTGTTAACATATAATACCTCCATGATAAAAAACCAACCTTAATAGGCTGGTTTATACATGTGCTTTTTCTGGGTCATAGTCGACGCCAGTCATTTCTTTATATTCCTCTGGTGTTACAAATCCTCTTTTAACAAATAATGCAAATTGTTCATTTGTATAGAAACCCATTTTATAGTATCTAATGCCGATATTACGCATTAACAGACCCTCCCATGATTGTTAGTGTTAAATTTGCGACATCTTCTTGTGTTGCTTTAAGTTCTTCTTGTGTTTGTAACAATTCGAGTGATAAATCGGCGATCAATTCATCTTTATTGTTGTCTGGTTCTTCTTTTTTAGGTTGCTCATCATCTTCAATTTGTTGTTTTTTCCATTCCTCGTATGGTGTACCAACCCATTCGCCACCGTCAAATTTAACCGGCAAATATAAATTGCTTGGTGGCATAATATCTGTATATAAATCTTTGTCGTAACCTTCTTTACTTTCATCTATAAGAAAGGGTTTACCATCTCTTTTTCTAAAGATTTGTATCATTTTTCGTCCTCCTAAACCATATAAGTTAGATTAATCATATAAGTGCTTTCCGAATCTAAAGCACCTATAACTTTCATAGTACCGTCACTAGCCAAATATGCTGCCGCACTGTTTGTTCCTATTCTTTGATTTAATTTATATTCAATATTTCTGACTGGTGTAATGTCAGAAGGCATTTGAGCGAACACTAAGCCTGTAGATAAATTTTTGATGTTACCAATGATTTGGACTGTCTTGTTATCTCCATTCTTTCTAACTCTATATGAAACCGGTAAATATACGTTACTATATACATCAGGAGTTGCACCGTTAACTAGAGGTAATGGAACCCAACCTGTGTCAGTTGATGGTTGGTTAATATAACGCCATTCTGACAAACCGTTATAAGTTACTCTTTGTAATAATTGACTAGAATTATAAGGTTGGAAATATATTGTAGATAGTTGAGAGTCTGACCAAACCAATTTAAAAAGCCAACCATTTGTAGAACTTACGTCAGTTGGCAAACCAGTCGTTTTGGTTATATAACGTATCCCTGGAGGTATCTTTTTAATTTCGTCTTCATTGTTTAAATTTATCGTTGTATATCCTTTGGAAAAGTTAGTCCCATCATCGTTTGTCAGTTTGTATTTTTGACCTTGTGGATTAACAGCAACCCAGCCCCTGTCGTCACCGTCTGTGTGAATTGTTTTAGACCAAATATCATTTTGATAATTGTGGATAAGAATAATATGCTTTCTTCCACTCTGTCCTTTTGTAACATTAATTTCTGCTATATACCCCGCACCGCTTGGATCAGCAGGGGCATTTACAGATTTATAGTCGCTTGGTATGGAACATTCATATAATCCAGGTTCAAGTGTTTCTATAGGTTGAGACAAAGTGCCAAGCCATTTTCTAGTTCCATCACTATTTGTAAATTGATATTGTTGCCAATTACTAAAGTCAGGTAGTTTAGGTGTAATTTCAGCTTTTTGTTCTTCTGTAAGACTTTCAAAGTCAAACGACTTTCCATCTGAACCATCTTGTCCGTCAACACCATCTTTCCCATCTCGTCCTGGTGGACCTTGAGGTCCTGGATTACCATTTATACCATCGATACCATTAATGCCATTTTTACCATCTTTACCGTCTTGTCCTGCTGGACCTTGTTCTCCAGTATCTCCTTTAGGTCCTTTGAAGATATCTACATTGTCTTTCATTACTTTTTCTACGATATCATCTAGTAATTCCACACGTATTTCTTTGCCTACACTTTTAGTTATACCGCTGTCGTTAACAGTAAAATAAAAGTTAGCAACATGTGTGCTATCGTTATTTTCAGGATTTTCTAAGAATAATTTACATTGCATTTGCCCTACATGTTTAGTGATATATTCAGGGATAATATATCTTACAAAGCCTTCTTCAGCTTTAACTATTTCTAATGGCTCATTAGTGAATATAGAACCATCTTGGGCAAAAACATGTAATACAGGTTCGAACTTCGTCTGATTAAAATTCACAGAGATGTATTCTTGATTTTCATTAATAATGTTCTTTTTCTTAATATGGATATCAATAACAGATGTCTTGTTATCCATTGTGTACAGATTAACGTTTATACTGCCTAAATCAACGCCATTTTCATTGATGATTGTATTAACTGTACCGGTTTTGTACGTTTCCATAAAAACACCTCTCCAACAATAAATTTAGGGATAAGAGCTGTCAGCCTTATCCCTATTTATATCTATCTCTAATGAAATAGACACCTTTTATACCGATTTTGTCATATAGATTTTTTATAGTTGTCGCTTGAACTTGTGCCCAGCGTACATCAGTTGCATATTGATAATTACCTGGATGTCTAGGGTTCCAACGCATACGATAAAGTGTATTTTGGCCTTTGCTAATAAAACCTTGTCTTACAAACTTAGCGCCACCAATAATACCTTTAGCGGGAGTAGTCCACCCTCTATTTCTAGCGTAAGTAATTGCATAATTAGGATTCCAATCGTACGCTCCTATACCGAAGTAGTTATAAACACCAGCACGACCACTTGAGAAGTAAGATGTACCATAACCACTCTCAAGGAAGGCATGTGCAATTAAGTATATTTCATTAAGGTTATACTTCTTACAAGCATAAGCAACTGCTTTACCTTGCCCGGATAAAGAACCTTTACCGCGTAATATCTTATTAAGTGCTGAAACTGATACGCCTTGATATTTACCAAGATTGAGCATTTGATATTTTTGAGTTTTACTATTCCAAATCTTAAGCGAATTCATAGCATTAAGTGTTGCCGAGTAACTTGCGCCATACCAACCGTTACCGTAGTTAATTTGAGGAGATTTAGTCATTTGGATAGCTACCGCTCTCTTGAATGAGTAAGCACTTCTTGAAACAACCACAGTAGGCTCTTTGCTTCCTTTTTTGTTTGTCGTTGTAGTTGTATTCTTCTTAACACTAGATGCTGGAACTGTAACTTTAATAGTTTTAGTTTTAACTTTATCTTTAGGAATTTCAGAAAGTAACTTCTTACTGTTTTTATATAGATATAGTAATCCATTGATTGTTTTGTCTATGTTTTTCTTAGGCGGCAATCCATTGAGTGATATATCCCAATCTCCATGCTCGTATACGCTTCGCCAAATATTAGATGTGTCAACTTCAATAGAAGATGGCTTGACTGGTATACCTTGATATTTCATTCTGAACACTGTTTGCAGCATTGTGTGTATCTCGTTGACAATAAAATCATCTTTACTTGCTGATAAATCTTGACACACTTCAATAACGATATTATCAGGGTGACTAGGTACTTCGTACATTTCTAATCTAGTCTGCCATATATGGTTTCTATCTACGAAATAGTGAGGATACTCTTTATCAGTAAGGTATTTTTCTCTATCAAAGTATAGGTCGAGGACTGAACACATTGTATTTGCGTTTCTTATAGTCACCTTTTTAGGGTTATGACCTCTATCTTTACCTTGGACAATATCGTGCAGGATAAATTCAGGATAAGTTGGTTCGCCATCATCTATAGTGAAATTGATATGTTTTTGTTTCTTCTTAATCGTTACTGTTTTATTATTATCTTTTGTTGTGGTGCTTGAAGTGTCAGAACCACCACTTGGTTTAGGAGGTTTTTTCTCAGCTTTATAAGGTGGTCTAACAAAATAAATGTTCCCGCCATTACCGTTGTAGTTATGATTAACAAACGCTGCTCTCGAACCACTCCATTGGTTTGATCCAACCCAGTTTTGATCTCGTTTATATTCGACAATGGTCGTTAATCATTGCCCGTTCTCTTATGAACTGCTCTATGTTTCCATAGAAGACTAGACTATATCATCAACCTTTAAGGTTGCCTCCCATTTCCATTCACTTGAATGTACTCTACTCACTTCCACTAAAAAAGACACTCAAACGAGTGTCTAGTGTGTTTTCGATAGTCGTTGCACGTTCCTATTCCTAGGATTCGCTCATGATTGCCTACAACATTACTTGTTTAGGTTTCCCATGAATTAGAGAGGTTTGCTAATATTCATTTCTGAATATAGGCGCTGTTTAAGTAATTTTAATTCAACGCATTTAAAGTGTGATTTGTCACTAGGTCCAACAACTATTGCAGTATGTCCAGCCCAACCATAGGTCCATACAGCTATATCTCCAGGCTTTGCAACGAAACTAGGAGTATTTCTATAAATTTTCCATGATCTATTAGGGTATTGACTGCGATTTGCCATAGCATTTGCATTTCCCCAAGTTCTAAAATGCCAATATCTTTGAAAAATATAGTTAGGCAAATCCCAACATTGAACGTTTATATTTAATTTAACGCCTTTCCCTGTATCAATTTCTTAATACGCTTGTATAACGTTAAATTGCTCTATAAAAAGAGCCTCATGCTTTCACATGAGACTAGACTATATCTTCCGATGTATTTCGTGTTGGTTATTCTCTAACGCACTGTCTTGTAATTACAAGCACTTAGTCGTTGAACGTTCCTCTACTGTTACCATAGAGGCTTCGCTGCTGATTACCCAATCCTTAATATTTTTGAACTATCACGCTTACCGTTACCGATTACGTTGTAGTTATTAAGGTTCTAAGGGTTTCCCAGCAATTCACGTTATTTTACATGAGCTATCTTTAACCCATACCTACCGTCAATGTCGACACCTTTATGATTTTTAGCCATCCATTTAGCCCAATCTACAACTTGCGAGGCTGTTGGTTTTCCGCTTTTAGGTAGTATAGCCATTCACACACCTACTTTCTTCAATCAAAATAAAAAGCCAACACCGAAGTGTCAGCTTAAAATATTACGGAGGCTAAACCGAATGCTGCTGCAATAATTGCACAACCACCACTAATTAACGCAACAACAACTTGTACATTTCCTTTTTGTTTGTCGGAAATTGATTTATTGATGTTTTTTAATTGAGTATCATGTGAACGAACGGTGTATTGTACGTCTTTAAATTCATCGCCAAACCTTTCGACAACATCACTGATTTTTTCTAAGTGTTTTTCTTGTCGTTCTTGAGATTCAAATTGTTTTTCTTGCAGTCCTGTTTGTCGTTCTATCTTCGAATTTAAAGAATTGTAGGCCTCTAGATGTTTTCTGTCGTTTTCGTTGATCCGTTCATAAATCTTACCGGTGTTGTGTAACCACTCGCTACGCAATACATATTTATCTTCTTTTTCCGACAATCTCCACACCCCCATAGAATCCTATAATTCCACAAATCATAGTGAAAGTAGAAAATTGCAAAGGAGAAAGCCAATTAATAGCATGAAACATACTTGCTGACGTCATTAGAAAATAGAAAATCGCGTTACCCCAGCCCCCAATGCAAATTAGGTAATTAAACACATTGTTCATCTTTTGCGTTGGCAAAAAGAAAGGTGCAACAATTATAAAAACACTAAACATCATTGCAAGTACGCCCCAAATCCAAATAGGCATAATGTGGTGTAGTGCTAAATAAAAATCGCTGTCTCTAATAACAGCTTCTTGTTCTCTTGTCCAAAAGAAGCCTCTTTCAAACATTAGAACGCCAAAACCTAAAACCATTAAAAAGGTTAACGAATAAGTTATTGAGTTTTTATTCATTATAACTTACCTCCTAAACAACTGGATTAGATCCTGGAATAACTACACCTTTTGTAGCGTCATACCAAGAACCCCATCTTGTAGTTTCGCCCATCATATTACGAGAGTATATTCTGTGTCTGTTGTAAGGCATAAACAATACTTTTTTGAATGTGTCACTTCTTGCAATAACGATAGCATAGCCGCTTTGATTATCGGGATCTGGAGAATTTGTAGGGTTGTAAAGGTAGTAAAAACCAGTTTTATCAATTTTGTCCATAGTAGATAAGTCAACATTATCTAACCTAATAGCAAAACCTTCGGCTTCTGTAAGTGCTGATAATTGGCCTGTAGCGCTCTTTATAGCTTCATTAACTTTGTTTTGTATTAATTCATCTAAACCATCAGAAAGCGTCTTAAATTCATCTTCGTTTGCCTTCTTAGATAACTGCTGATTAACTTCATCTTTTTTAGCGTAGTTGATAAGGTGCTCGTCTAAGTTTTCTTCTGTTATAACTCCTTCAGTTGCCGAGTTTAGTCGTTCATTGACCTCTAAAATTTTATCGTTAATATTATTTAGATGGTCTGTTAACTCTGTTTCTGTTTGTTTTGCGAAACCTTCCATTTGTTCTCGCAAATCTTTAACTTGTTTAACAAATTCTGTCTTTTGAGTATTTACAAAATTCATGAATTCATCTTCAGCATTTTGAACGTTTTCTAATTCTTTTGATACAGTATCAATTCTGTCTTTTACTAAATCAACAAGATCATCAATCTCTCTAATATATCTGATTTTAATATCAGCATCTATTTGATTAATTAATGCATCTTTTACGTAAAATCGAAACTCGTTAAGTACAACTGTGTCTTTACGTCCAACTGCTTTGATGTAAATTTGACCAGTCACATGAGTGTCGGTAGAAGCTTTTAGAAAATTACTGTCTAAAGTTAAACGTATAATGCCTTTCATAGGATTAACATATTCAACTTTAACCCTTCCGGTTGAAGAACCGTTATCGGAAACAAAATAAGCTGTTATCTCAGTGTTAGCTTCGCTAATCTCTAGGGGATAACTTTCCCCGTTTATTTCTCTACGCACTTGAAAGGTTAATACCGCAGTATTTATATCCATATTATAAAAACCGATACCTTCGTCAGATATCGGTTTTAAATAAGGTTCATCGACAGTCGTTATTCTTGCTTCTTTGTAAAATCCATCCATTATGAAGCCTCCTTATTTTTTCTTTTTAGTTTTATGAATAATTTTGTTTGTCTTAGTATATGCGCTTGGCTTATCAGGATAAACTTGATGGAATGTTTTTTCTTTTTGGTTACCATAACCACCAGATTTAAGAATTTGAACTGCTGTGTGTGTATGTGATGGTGTGAAAGTGAGGTTGATAATCATGTTTCTAACTTTAGCTACACCTTTTGTTCTTAAAATATCTACAACCCCCATCACTTCATTAGATCTGTGAACTTTAGCTGGACTTGTTGTAGAATATTGAACTGGTGCGATAGCATGTAATGGTATAGTATGCCAGCCTTTTTTAACCGGCATTCTAACTCTGTATAAGTGGCGCCTTCTACTCTTACCATTACCACTATATGGATGATAGTTCTGAACAACATAAGGCGCAACGGCAATAGTTGTGTTTCTATCTACTTCAACAGTTATAGAACCGTTTAACTCTACAAACCCATTAGCTGTAACTTGGAACCTTTGTTGTGTCATTAGCATACGTTGGTAATCTTTTTTTGCAATAAGAGAGAATGGTTTAGTATCCTTTTTATCAAATCTACTACTATAAACCAAAGATTTCACAATAGGTTGATTAGCAATTCTCCCTTCTTTGTTAGTATCCAATTTAGCTAATTTAACAATGATGTTTCCTAAATAGTAAACCGAGCGCCACATTTCTTGTGCTCCTCTAGGTTTTCCAGCTCTACCTTCATATACTTCAGGCAAGAAAGAAGTTGTACCATGATTAATGCCTACCCAGTTACTAAAAGAAGCTAAGGTACTTGAACCCCATGTGACATAATCTCCATGATCTGAAATTTCAGATAGTAATTCAGTCATTACATTGTTAGGTTGGTTAGCGAAACGTGGATAGAATAAGCAATAGTCACTTACCTGAGAAACGATGTTATGACAATCTACGTGAGCAGTAATATCACCTAAACTTTCCACTAGCGCTTTCATATTTCTACTTTCTCTCTCGCTAAATGGCTTAGACCCTTTGTAGTTTTTACCAGTAGAACGTGTACCACTACCATTTGACCAATGATAGTCAAAGTTACGATTTAAATCGACGTTATTTACATTTTCACGTTCTCGATTAGCAAAGCCCCAAGGGTTAACAATAGGAACAATAACCACTCTAACGTTTTTACGTATATAAGCAAGTTGTGAATACTTGTTCCATTCATTGACAACTAAACTTAAAGCATAAAATGCGCTGTATTCATTCCCGTGTATACACGATGTGATAAGTAAGGTTTTTGTATAGTTTTGAGGTTTGAAATCATAAGCATAAACATTATACTGGTTACTTTGGTCTTTACCTACATATTTTTTCGTAACATACTTGTTGTCAACAAATTTGTCGTAAAACACTTTTCTGTTGTCATCGGGATCGTTATTATTAGGTGTTTCATTAACACCTTGTTCTGCGCTAGCGATAAATGGTGGGGTAAATAGATAAGTAGCGTCATCAGCCACATTTAGTTCTTTATCTATTTTTCCATCTATTTTAGTGAAATCATGTCTTAGTCTTTCTGAAAGTATAGGGAAATTTTGAGCGTCAATTGATGTACGACTATCTCTCACTTCTTGAAGCCCATTACCGATAGTCCCTAAAACTAAGTTTCTTATTCGTTTACTTTGATAACCTAACTCTTGACCTACAGTAACATTAGGTCCAGTAGGCAATGTATATACAATTTGTTCAGCGTTATGTGCTCGCTTTTCAGTTTTTCCATGCTTTTCTAATATTTCTTCGATATTAGTAAGCATATCTCTTATAGCAATGTAATTGAGTTCATTTTCTCTAACATAACGTGCACTAAATAAAGTATCTAGTTTTGTGTAGATAGTCTTTCGCATTGCTACGCCTCCTTAACTTGTAGTTTTCCTTCTTTATCTATTGTAATATTGTAATACTTACCATCTTCACCTTGCATTTTGAGACGATTATAATGAAGTCTATCAACTTTCCTTTTATCATTATTACTCATCAGTCCAGACACTTTATCTGTTGCTTTTGGTATTACGTATTTGTTAAATCCACTTTTAGCACTTGCGATAACTTGCCATGTTTTACCACGATCATGAGACACTCGGAATTTACCATTTCTGTTGTATTCTAGTATGTGGTCTTTTTCTACAATTGCTCTTATTCCATTAGCGTTTCCATGCAATGCTTTGTTAGAGTCAATGGACTTTCTTGTAGAAGTGATAGCTGCGTTTGCTTTTGCGTATGTTGTTCGATATGAATTAGCAAATCCTCCACCTAAACCACCTACAACTTGTGCTGCTTGACTAATTCGTTCTAAATAGCGGTTGTGACGGTTGAAATCTCCTAAAGTTACGTCTTGTTTTACTATCTTATTTTCAGCGTCTCTAATGGTCTTAACTTCAACTATTCTCATAAACTCATTGATGCCAAGTATAGAGTGCTTAACTTTTACAATGTCTGCAACTCTAGGAACTGCATTAGTATAATGTTTTCGCAAGGCTATAAAATCCAAAGTTAAAGAACGTTTTATAGATGCACTAATAACGGCTTGCAATCTAGCTCGCATAATATCAGGATCAGTAATTGAACCATCTTTAACAGGTGGTGCATCAAATCTACCGTAATCTTTCATATTAGGGTGCTCAAATTCAACAATAAGACCTGCACCGTCTAAACCTTCTTCATCAGTATAAGAACCGTACCCTTTAACATAGGTATACATCTGACCGCTATCTTCTTCTAATTTCATATTGTTTGCGTTAATTTCATCATCGATATGATAAGTTGCTTGTTTCTCTAAATACGGGGTGAATTTAAAAGTATACGTGTTTGTTTTGTAATCATGATGTATATCAAACTCTAAATCCCATGCTTCTAATCCTTTTTTTAATAAATCCTCAACACTTTCTCCTTCGCCAGAATCTTTGATTTCAGAAACAAACAAATTGTCAGGCACTTTGAATTTAAGTCCAGTTCCTTTAAATATCTTTTCAAAAAAGTCGGGTGGTTTATGAGGGCCATCTATTTTGTCATACACTCTTTTTCTTTTGATAATATCAATCGGCTTTTCTCGAAGGGTTACAGACACTTCTTGATTTCTACCATGTGTTTGTCTATCGATAATATAAGCGACGTATTCTCTCTTGTCATTAGGTCCTGTTAACTGCGTCAGTGTCCAGCGTTTATCAATACCTCGTATAACGTTATAGTTATATTTATCTTCAAGTAATTTGCATTGTACAACTGTTTCAGAACCTAATTTTGATGTTGTTGTAGTAGTGACATAAACTGGCTCACCTATTCCTCTTATAGGGCTAAATAATACTGGCATTTAATAACCACCTACTTATAATAAAATTTCATATCAAAAGTTACTGACTTAACCTGTTGATTGAAAGCAAAATCATTCCAACCAGGATAGAATTTAGGTTGAGCGTTTGTACAGCGATGATTAATTGGAGTGCCGTTTCTCCACGTTTGAACTCCGTCATACACTATCTTGTCGCCTTTTTTTAAACTAATATTACTGATTTTCATATAATCAGATTTCCCCAACGTAAATTGGAAACTTTCTTTACTGCTTACATTTTTACCTAAAACGATAGTTACTTTCTTATAGAGTTTAAATTCGTTGTTAGGTACATTTCCGTGGTAATAAACACTGTTATTCCAGGCATTAGTAAAAGTGTATGTTCTTTTTTCACTTTCTTCGTCAAATGGTACTAACATGTCATTAGACCATAACGCTTTTTTGGGTTTGTTCTCTAAATCTAAAGAAGTACCAATACTCTCGGCAAAAGGTATTTCAATTGTTTCAAAAACTAAGTCGAAGTTAATCACATTGCCTTTGTTATCAGGTGTTATTACTGATGAACATTTAACTTGATACTGTTTACCACTAGTATAGTAATTATCGTTCATCATATTATGATCGAATACTGGATAACCATATTTATCATACGATTGATAGTCATCTTCCGTCGGTTGTAAAAATTTGTAATTATGCTCTTCGGCATATCTAAGTTCTCTAATCCATACAGGCTCAGTGTTTACTGTTAAATCATAGAATTTATCTCGTAATCTTGGTATATCATTAAGTTTTGTACTAACAACATAGCAAGGCACCGTAATTTTCCTTTTACGGTACTGACTACTAAGTAACATACGACCACTTGTGTTTTCTTTTGTTTCGTAGTTGTCCTCTATCTCCGGGCTTTCGATGACAATATCTTTCACTCGAAAACCGAAGTCAGACAACTTGTATTTAGTGCCATCTTTTTGTTTAATTTCTAAATCCATTGCCTGACCTCCTAGAATGTGAATGTGGCATCTCTATCTGCATTTTGTCCGTTGACTATATGAGTTAAAGCGTCGTTGTTAACGTCCATTTTAACGGTTACAACACGTTGCGATGGATTTGTCTTATATTCATGAGTATGTGTAACTTGTGCATTAGCTGATGCACTAGCGTTTTTAATGTCTCTTTGTATATTAGGCACATTAAGTTGAGGGTTGAAAGCATCTGTTACAGATTTAGCCATAGATCCCATTCCAGATATAACGTTTCTTCCTTCATTGTTTATACCAATTCCGAAACCTTCCATTGTATAGGCTCCGATTTCTTTAAACACACGTGACGGAGAATGAATACCTAATGCACTTTTAGCAGCACTCACTGCTCTCTCTGCAACGCTACGCGCTGCATTGACTACCCAAGACATACCACTCATAATTCCGTTAACTAATCCGTGCATTAAATCAAGACCTGCACTTATCATTCCACCTACAAAACTACGAACAGCATTTACTGCGTTTGATACACCACTTCTAACTGAATTGACAACACTCATCATTCCACTTAATACCGAACTTACTATTCCGTGCATAGCCGATCCAATTGAACTTAACATATTAAAGAAACCACTGACTGCAGTACTAACAGCGTTTGAAACAGCGCTTGATATTACGCTTGTAATTGAATTCCACACTGCTGAGATTAACCCTGCAATGCCACTCATTATAGATGCAGTAGAAGATCGTAATAACGACCAATTCCCAGTGACGATTGCAACAATAACACCAACAATTCCAGATATAATACTTAAAACGCTTGACCAGATTGTTTGTGCGATTGAAGCTAAAGACGACCAAATCGTCGATGTAACACTGACTATAGTTGTCCACACAGTAGTGATGATTGTTACTAATGTAGAAATAATTGTAGTAATAGTAGTGACTATTAAAGTCCAAATATTTTGAGCTACAGTAACTAATGTAGTCCAAATCGTAGTGGCTACAGTTACTATTCCAGTCCAGATTGCCGATAGAATTGTTCCTAACGTAGTAACAATTGTTGTAATAGTCGTAACAATTATTGTCCAAATCGTCTGCGCAACTGTAACTAGCGTTGTCCAGATAGTAGATGCTACTGTAACAATAGTCGTCCAAATGGTAGCTAAGATACTTACTAACGTTGTCACGACCGTTACAATGACGTTCACAATTGCAGACCAAATAGTTTGTGCCACTGTAGCAATGATACTCCATTGGACTTGAGCACTTGTAACTATAGCTGTCCAAATACCTGTCAAGAATGCGCCTAAACCAGAAACAACTGTTTTTACAATATTAACTATTCCATTCCAAATCGAGCCTGCTATGCCTGCTAATGGACCAAATATTGCACTAAAGCCATCAACAATATTTTGCCATGTTTGTTTTAAATAATCGCCTAAGATACTCCAGATATTTTTAGCCATTTCAACAATAGCTTTCCAAATTTCAGCACCTGCTTTAGACATTGTTTGCCAAGCACCACGCCAATCTCCAGTTAACAACTGAAGTAAAGCAACTATTGTGCTTAAAATAACTTCCATAGCGATTTTAATAACTGCTTTAATGATTTCCCAAGCTACTTTAACGACTGCAACAACCGTATTAAAGGCTTGTCTAACCATTGGTGCTATAACATTAACTGCAGCGTCTACAATTGCTACAATTTGGCTCCACACTTGTTGGAACATAGGTGCTAATGGTGCTAATATTTCTTGAGCACGACCGAACAAGTCTCCTAAGAAACCAAGCACTGCTTGAATCGCAGCACCAACTGAACTAGCTATTGCATTCCATGCGTCTGTTAAAGCATTACGCAATGTTTCAGATGAATTCCACAAAGCAACGAATATAGCTATAAGTGCTGCTACTCCTGCAATAATTAATAGTATTGGTGCATCTATTGCGGCAATGGCAACTCCAATAGCTTCAAAAACAGGGGCTAGTGCCGAAGCTACTGACATAAGTGCTTCTATTACTGTTCCAGCACCCGTAAATACTTTAATGAACGTTCCGATAAAGTCGATAACACCTAAGATAGGAGGTCCTAAAGTCATGAATACACCAGCTAATGTAGCGATTAAGCCTAACAATATACCAATAGCAGGGTGCGCCTCAGTTAATTTAGCGATAAAATCTGTAATCGCAACAGCAACATCTAATACAGCTGCAGCTAGTGGTGCCATAGCCGTTCCCACATTAATGATGATTTTAATTATATTGCCTAATAATGTTATGAGTTTAGGACCGTTTGTATTGATATAGTCCATAAACTTTTTAAATCCGTCTGATTGCGCTACCGTAGCACTCCAAGAAGCAAACTTTTCAGACATTTGCGCTAGAGATTCTAATATAGAGTGTGTATTCGGCGCAAATGCTTTCATGAGGTTAAAAATACCCTTGAAGGTATTTCCAAATATTTGTCCGATTAACGGTAAATTCTGTTTAGTATATTCGATAAACGACTTAATAGCCTCTTGGCCTTTTGTAGATTGTGCCCATTGGTTAAATGCAGCACCCATTTTTTTGAAGCCTGCGGAAACCCATTCGGCAAGTGGTGCTAGTTGTGTGAGAACACTAATAATACCGCTACCAAATTGACCGGCTGCGCTTAACATATTATTGAATATTCTGACGCCTGTTGTTCCCATCATTTCGAAAAACTGTTGTGCTACTTGAGAATTTTTAGCCCAATCAAGCATTTTAGCGCTCGCTTGTTCCATTCCTTTTGACACGCCACTAATGAAAGGAGACAAACCAGATAATGCCACTTTAATCGTGTTTAAGCCATTAGCCATTGTATTAAAGATTTGACTTTGGTTTTTCTCTATAATACCTTGCCAAGCATCTTGAACGCCTTGTAAGGCACTTTCGTACTTTTTCGTTTCAGCTGTAGCTTGTAGAGTTCCATCGTTAAGCATTTTAATAGCACTTGCAGCCATAACTCCAAATCCCATAACTCCACCTGCAGCAACACCAAATGCAGCTGCTAATCCTGCAGCTCCACCAGCTACAACCCCGATAGCGTTAAGAACAGCAAATAATGCAGGAACCATCGAAGCAATGATAGGAACTACCAACGTTATATTGGAAATTAAAGAACCCTTTATCATGTTAGAAATTACAGTACCAATTGTTCTGATACGTGTAGCTAAAGCGTCCCATGAGTTCATAGAACTATCAATACCAGCTACCATTGCTCTAAATGCACCTTGCGCTTTATCTGAATCAACATCTATCCTAGTGTGTATTCGGTTAGGAATTGAACGTAACATTGCTTTAAGCGCTAAAATCTTAGATACAGCAGCGCCTTCGTTAACTTCGACGGTAGCTTTTGCTTTTTGTCTCGCAAAGCTATTAAGCGACTTTTTAGCTTCAGCTATAGCGACACGTGCTTTAGTTGCGTCTGCATCTAAATGAGCACTATAAGAATTTCCGTCAAACATATCTAAATCAATCTGTAGCTTAGATAACGTTGATATAGCTCTTCTTGCGTCAACATCAGCATGTGCATTAGCATTTGATCCGTCGAAACGTTCTAAATATGCTTGTGCTTCTTCAATATTAGCTTTCGCGCTTGCTATATTAGCGTCTAACTCTGCGTCGCCTCTGTATGCATCGAATTTGCGTACATATTCTTCAGCTATTTGTACTTTGCTTTTAACTTCGTCAATATCTATATCAAGGTCAGCTTCTGCACGAGTGTTATTAAATGACTCTATTTCTTTTTTAGCTTTGTTTACTGCGCTAGTTACACCTGATGCATCTGCATCAATTTCATTATCTTTAATTTTGTCCATAGTGCCTTTAAAACGCTCTGCTGTGTTTTTAGCTACTTGTATAGCGCTTTTGAACTTTTTAGCGTTAGCTTCAATCGTTGCTTTAATACTATAGTTAGCTTCTGCCACGTGTTCCCACCTCCTTATTTATTAAGTTCTGCAATTTGTTGAAGTAAATCTTTAGGAGGCATATTCTCCTCAAATTTGCTTTCAGAAGCGAATTTCATAGGTTCGCCCCTGTCTAATCGTTTAATGTTTTCTTGATAATGCATGATATCGTTTGCGCTTTTGAAACGATATTCTGTCTCGCCTTTTTTGCCGCCACGTTTCTTTTTCTCTGCAGCTGCGTCTCTAATAGCAAAAGCGAGTTTGTACATATCCATATCTTTATCTAGTTGTTCATACTCTAATGCATACATACGATAGTTGAATTCTCTAAGTGTCATTTGCTCAATAACATCTAGGTCATAAATTTTCAGTTTGCTCATGCACAAGATAACTATACGATCAAACGTTAATCTTTCTTCGTCTACTTCTTGCTGTTCTTTTTGTATTTTTTCGGAACGAGGTTTTGGGTTAAAACACGCTTTCCCAGTTCCTCGATGACTTCGTTACAAAACTCTTCAAGCCCTGTATTTTCAATAATATCTTCAACAACAACTTCTAAATCTTCTTCAGTTTTAGGTGCTCCTTTTTCTTGTGCAGTTGCAGCTTTAATAACTTTAGCGACATCTACTACACTGTGGCTTTCTAGTGCAGGTACTAACATTTCTGTACCTTTACCAAAATTAACTTGTTCTGCTTCCATGCCCATTTCTTTATCAATGATGTTTAAAAACTTTAATCCGAATGATAGTTTAATTGTTTTACCGTTAAATTTGATTTCCATATTTTTAATAACCTCACTTTAAATTTAGTCAAAAAGAAAAAGAGGGCATTTAGCCCTCGATATTATACAGTTTCTGCTGTGCTTGGTTCGTTAGGTTGAGGAATTTCTGACACAAGACCATCATCAGCTGGATCTGCAGCAACAGTATCGTGGAAGCCATAAGCAGCTTTGTTTTTCTCGATTTGTTCTGGTAATGTTGCCCAACCACGAACTTTTCTAAGATATACACCAAATTCAGTTTCAAATTCTGCGATATCTTCAGCGTCGTTAGTACGATCAATACTATTCCAGTATCCTTGACGATACTCTGCTTTATATTTTCCATCTTTGTTTTTAACTCTTTTGTTGATAACCCATAACTCATAAGGGATATCCTCTTCGGTAGCATCTTCAATTTCATCACATAACGTGTCATCTTGATTCATGTAGCAGTTAATCGTAACTGTTGACTCTAATGTACCTCCAGAGTTAACAGGACCATCTACAGTAGCTTCTGTATCTCTGTCTTTTTCTGTTTCACGTTCTAATTCTGTTACCCACATTACTTTATTTGCATCTTTACGGTCTCCGGCTTTACGGATTAAGACTAATTCATCAGTACCTTGTTTAATTGCCATAGGTTCTCTACCTCCTAATTTTTTGTATTAAAAAACGCAAGCCAACTTAATGACTTGCGTACTCTACATTTATCGTTGTATGTGACAACACTTGGTTTGTATCTTGCTCTGTACTTTCGTTCACATTCATGTGAGGTGTAGTTAATGTATATCCGTCTAGTTGTATCTCATCTAGCAGAATTGACTGAACCTGCATATAAAGTTCATCATTCTTACCTTTATCATCATCTTTGCACCAGATATGGATAGTTGCAGTAGGGCTGCCACCGTAACTGTCAAAAGTTAAACGATTGATATCGTCTTTAATATCTTGAATAGCGATGAATGGATAAGGTAATTCTTGATTGAGTTCACTCGTACGGATAACTGGAACACCTAGATCAGTGAATTTTGAGTACAGAAAGTTAAACAGTTGTAGACTAACTGATTGACGCATCGCATACCTCCTAACCGTTAATTAATCTTTCGAGGTCTGCTCTGACTTTCTTTGTGTACTCTTGGTAGACCGGGAACATAAACGTCTCCGGTTCCATGTATCTGGTGCCGTATTCAAGGAATCATATTGTTATCGTAAAGGCTTTTTATCCTCTACTTCTTACTGTCACCAGTAAGGTCGGCATATCTTTTCAACCAATAAAAAAAGCAACCATTATTGGTTGCCGGACACTCGTGCCAGAATTATATTTATTCATCTGGTATGCTCTACGATGCTGACTAGCCTTTCGCAATCTAGTCAGTTATCTCGGGGTTGTCTTTCCAGTATTTTTTAATAATGTCAGTAAAAGGAATATCATTCTTTCGGTAGCTAGATGTTTCTTTAATAGGTATGTTTAATTTTCTTGTCCATTGCATAGTTGTTAATCTCAAACCTTTATATTCATACCAAACATTATAAGAAGTATTCCATCGTTGTTCTTCTAAAGGTATCCATTTACAATTACTAGGCTCATAATCACCATTTAAATCAATTCTTTCGATGCTTAATTCTTCTGAAAAACCGTTTTCTTCAGCCCACTTTATAAAAGTTTTAACATCATGCCATTCATCACAAACTTTAATACCTCGTCCACCATATCTTGGATATCTTTCAGAATTAGCTCTATAACAGCGTTGCATCATAGCATTCCATCGTGTATATGCTGGGTGATTTGTCAATCCGTGTAGCTGTTTGTCTTTTAATTGTAAGTTCTTAAAATCTTGTTCTTTCTTTAAACATCCACATGATTTTGTTGAACCTAAAGTATCACTTCTAATCGAAACAACATTTCCACAATCACATTCACATATCCAAAATGTTTTTCGTGATGCTTTATTCAAATCTATTTCCTTAACTACCAATCTCCCGAATCTCTGACCTGTCTTGTCTTTAATTCTAGGGTTATCAACAATATTTCCTTTTTCATCTCTTTTGATCATGGTATCACCTCTTAGGTATATTATACCATGTTCCGACTTCAAAAAACACCAATACATTAAAGAGTTCCCCCGATATTGCCCGGTTGTTCACTATGCTGTTGCCAACATAGGCGGGATTCCGTTTCCCGAATATCCAGCTTTTGAAGTGATACCATACTTGAGATGTCCTTCTTTAGCATCTTCGACCATTCTCGCTAAGTTACCAGTCCAATAACCTTTGTTCATTACTTCTTTAGCAGTTTTAACTGTGTCTGTACTAAATTTCACCGCATTATCGTGCAATACTTCATCTACATTGTCATCAATAGTGTTGTTCATTCGGTCAAATTCTCTGATTAAGTCGTCTAAATCTCCACCACTCTTAAAACGCATCACTTAACCTCCTCAACGTAGAACACTGTATCGTGTTCATAGTCAATTCGTTTCGTTATTTGATACTTAGCATCATTGATATAAGCATGTGTCACAGTAGGCTCAAAATGACCGTTTAAACGTATGACATTGATGTCTTTGTTGATGTCTCCGTATTGCACCACTGTTTTTTGTGGACTTAACGGACTGATGTTACATGGTATTGCATCATAGCGCTTTTCGTATGTCTCAGTTCTACTTGTTTTAGGGTTGTACTGTCCTTTTGTTTCCTTAGCAAACACGACTCTCTTGTTATATCTCAATAGAAAATACCTGCCCCACGTTTATCTGAGTTTCGTGGCGTATATTGATCTATTACATCCATATATTCATCAAAGTCGTTTGCTTGAAACGTATTAGAACGCCCGTCTACGCTTTCTTGTGACATACCTTCAGCACCAACACGATTAAAGCGCTTGACTGCTACTTCTTCCACGATGTATTCCAATCTATCCGGGATAGTTTCCATATCGCTAGGAAGTAAGCTAATCAAACGCTTTTCAGTGTTATCTATTATTCTTTTTAATAGTTCATCTTGAACATTATCGTTGATAGAGAGTAATAGCTTAACATTCTCTAATGTCGCCATATTATCCCTCCAATGTGTCTAAGATGTCTGCTTTCGTATCTTTTTCAGATACTTCAATACCATGTTTTTGTGCGATTTCAATTAATTCTGCTTTTGTATTCTTATCATCTACAACTAATTTAATATATTGTTTGTTGAATTTATTATCAGCATGTAGCAATTGAGTAATACGTTCATCTGTAATGTCAGTAGGGTAGATATCGCCAACTTCATAAGGCTTTTTACTATCTGCATCTACAAACGGTCGTACCACTTCGTATGAATAAGCCATGTGTCAGACCTCCTTAGATTAATTAGACAGTTTCAGCTGCTTTACCGCCTGTTAATTTAGCGAATGCATTATCGTCTGCAATGTGGAATGCAACATCCATAGTCACACGTAAAGCAATTAATTCTTGTTCGAATAAGTTTACTGGTGAGCCATCTTCATTTTGTACAGTAGATAATTGACCATCTTCTGAAATTTTATAAGACATATTGTAAGGAATACCGTAGAACATTTTGTTAAAGTCTCCAGCGTATAAATCACCTTTTTTGATTTCATCAGATTTTAAGTCGACTACTGGAAGTCCGTCTAATGAATTAGATGAACGATCATAATAACTTTCGTTAGTGTTTTCATCACGAACGCCACGTAACGCTGTACGGTTTTGTGTTTTAGATAAGAATGCGTTCGCTTCTACATCGTGTTCTAATAATTTATCCTCTAATTTTAATACGTTATCTAAGTTGATTTCTCCAGTTACTTTGTTTCCAGAAGTTTCAACAGATTGAGCTACTGATTGAGTGAATGGATTATCAACGTTTAATAAACCAGCTTCATCAAACTTTTTGTAGAATTGTTCAGCGATTTGTGGTTTCATTGCCTCGAAGAATTGTGAGTATGTGTAGTTTAAGAACTCACGAGATGTAACAACAATGACACCTAATTTATGAGAACGCATTTTAGCACTTACTAAGCTAGGTTTAGTAGTTCTGATTTTTTGACCTTCACCAACCCAGTAAGCACCCGGTTTATCGGCCCAATACGTGAACTCCTTTTCTGATTTTCCGTTCATATCTTCATATTTACCTAATTGCATGATTTTTGAGTTTTGTAATACGTCTAAAAGGATAGGTTGGTTAAAGTCGTTTAACAATTCCCCTTCCTTATGCTCGTGCATCATTACATGATCAGGGTTAAATACTTGTGGTTTAACATCTGCCATAGATTAATTACCTCCGTTATTTTATAATTCTATTTTCGTTCGCAAGTTCTTGAATAGATTTGCCACTTGCTTGTTGTCTGCCAAAACTACTACTTTGATTACTTGGTGTAGATTGACGTGTAGCTTCTTTGACTTGCTCTTGTACTGCGTTATCAAAGTCTTGTTTGATTGCTTTAACAACTTCGTTAATTTGTTCTGCATCTTCTAAATGAATAAGAGACTCAGCAAACGAAGTAGGCAAACCTTTTTCTTTTAGGTCACTTTCTACATCAGCTTTTAATTCACGTAACTTGAATTGCTTTTCTTTTTCAGCTAGCGCTTTCTCACGTTTTTCGTACTCTTTTTCTTTCTTTTCTTTTTCAGTTAGCTTTGCGTAGCTTTCAGCCTCTTTTTTAGCTTCTTCTTTGGCTTTCTCTAGTTCTTGCTGGTGCTTACGCTCACGTTTAGAAAGTGCAGTTTCAACCGCTTTACTGATTTGTGAGTCTACTTCGCTTTGCGTAAACTTACTTTCTTTATTCGGATTATCGTCATCGTTTTCTGGCACTTTATCATCATTATCTTTTCCAGAATCGCCTTCGCCATCTTCAGCAAAGAATTGTAAGTTTAATTTGTATTTGTCATCTAATTTCATTTTTAAGTCCTCCCGTTCAGTCCTAAAGTCAATGTTTAATCGCATAAAAATAGCGCCCCAATCAGTCAATTAAGCCCGATTAGTGCGCTAGATATTATTTGATATTCACATTTCATTTAAGCCCGCTCAGTATTTTTAGTATTGAGCAGTTTAATGACGTACTAAGGTCAAGTAGCTAACGTATGCTACCAACGAGATATTGGCGCGGTAACGCCAGGACCAACTGCTTCACGCTTTGACATAAGTACCACCTCAGATGAAGTTTTTAGATTTAAACTCTTTCTTCTCAGGTTCTTTCTTTTTCTCTTGTGCTCGGTTACTAGGGTTTGTTTCATTCAAACGCTTGAGTTCTTTGTGAATGCCCTCAAGGGCTGCAGCAATACGTTCGTTATACACCACTGTCACCTTCTTGTATAGCTTCTACAATTTTGTCTATCTTTTCTTGTGTTGTCATACTATCTTTAATGATGTCAGAAGGCTCTTTGTTGAAGATTTGATTGTATTCATCGTAAACATCATCTAGCCTGTCTTGTAAGTAACTTTCGTCATACTTGTCGTACTCGTCGATTGTATCACCATCAAGTTCAGTGACGTCATATAAGCCTTCCTCTGTTTCGTAATCTTCTTCGTACTCTTCTTCTAATTCATCTTCAGGACCGCCTAGACCCTCTAAGAATTCTATATCCTCTTGATCAAAGTCATCAGAAAAGTCGTACTCTTCCTCCCAGTTTTCATCTTCTTCAAATTCGTCGTCATCTTCCATGAAGTCATCTTCATACATGCCATCTTCTTCATCACTGAAATCAGTGTCTAGCACTTCTTCTTCTTCCCAATCAGCATCTTCATAATCCCCCACGGAATTATCAACGATTTCTTTTGCTACACCTTCGTTAGTAACTGGCGGAGTATTTGTAAGATTATTATCTTCTGCCAATTACGACACCTCCTTTTAATTATTTAACAACGCCTCCGAAATATCTTCCTTCGCGCTCTTCAAAGAACTTATCACGCCAATCAGGATCGATGTATGGTGCGACAGCACTCCTACAAAATGGATGCATAGGTGGTGCATTTACACCCGGTTGCATATCTTTAACTTTGAATACTTTACCGTTTAAACCTCTACACGTTTTTGTTGTTTTGCTATCTAGTTTTGCATGATATTCATATTCTGCATCTTGTCCATGTTGCTCTAACATGTGCTTTTTAGAAGCTAGTGTTTGTACTCTAGCAGTTTCAGTGATTAACAAACGTTTCATATTGTAAGTGGTTGCTCCCGTATCTTTGCGCAAGTCTTTCACAAACTCATAAGGGTGTCTACCACGTAGTAATACATGGCGTGTGGTCTTTTGTACGTGTCTTCTAACAACGTCCATATCTGACCAAAGTCTTGTACTCCATTTATGCCCTTCAAAAGGTGTGAATATGATTGTTTTAACGTCATTGATAGATACTCGGAGTGTTTCCCCTAAGATACCTGCTTGTTGCTCTAATGCTCTGTAATAAGCACTCTCCATGTAGTTATACATAGATTGTTCTATCTGAGCGTATGCGTAAGTAACGATAAGTCCTAGTTGTGCTTGTAATAACTTTTCACGACTTACATACATCTTCGTGTTGTAGGCTCTTAATTCAGCATTAGCTTTGTCACTAAAATCTTTATTCTCAACATACTGCTTCGCTTTCTGTTGGAACATCTGTACATCCACTGCATCAATCTTCTTCTTAGCTTCAGTTAATGTGATACCTTCGCTTGTTGCGTATCTCACATAGAAACGATGGATCTCATTTTCGATATCTTCATTCATTTCATCGACAATACGTTGTATCTCTTGAGCAATCTCATAATCCGACTTACTTTCTTCGTCAATGATTTCATTCGCTCTATCTTGCCAGTAGGACATAGACTATCACTCCTTAATATCAGTTTGGTTGTCTATACCCTGTCTGTTATAGATACGTTCATCTGACTTTTGAAGTTGGATATCTTCTTCGTTTTCGATGCGTTCCATTTCTTGTTGAGGGTTATCTATAAATGATACTAGCGACATTAATGTTTGATTACTTAGTTCTCCACCAGCTTGTAAGTACATATCCATTTCATCTTTAATTGACTTAGGAATGTTACGAGTGAATGTAAATGTAAGGTCACGAATAGCATCGCTATTTAACTCTCGATTGATACTCATAATTTGACCGATTAATTTGTAACGTCTACGCAAACCTTTTCGGAATAAACCTTCTTTGATTGCTGTACGTTGTTCTAGGCCAAATAACTTGTATTTCATTGCTTCACCTGATTGATTGCCTGAGAAGTTCTCATCAGTCATATCTGGTGTATTAGTGAACATATGAATGTTACGACTAATTCTGTCTTTATATGACTCAACGCCATTTACATCGTATTCTTTATAGATGTATCTAGCGTCTACATTGCCCTCAGTCGTTTTCTCGTCCATTGTTGTATATTCAGGCGGCACTAGGTGGAACACATTCGCATCTTTTTGTAATTGTGCTGAATTGCTATCTAATTCCATATTGCCGACAACAAGTAACATCGCATCGTTTAAATCGCTCATGTAGTTAGCTGTGTCTGATTGTGCATTGTCGTATAAGTCGATAAGTGGGATAACTTTCTCAAAGTCTCCACGACGCTTTTCATTATTGCTAAACTCTGTGATTGTAACTTTACCGAATGAATGCGGTTCTGCTGGTCTACGTTCTTCTAACTTCAAGTTAGTAGATTTATTCGCAATAAAGAAGTTAGTTGCGTTAGGTGTAATAACATCCACATTATAAATGTCTGTATCTTCTTGTTCCCTTATGGCTGTTTGCCAATATCTCACTGCAATTAAGCTATTCTGTTCAATCGTATTATCGTAAATCACAAATGTATTGCGTGGATCAGATTTGTATAATCTCACTTCATCATCTTGATTACGGATAATATACTCATAAGCGCGACCAAAGATAGATAAGTCTAAACCGATTGAACGATTATGTGTGTCGATGTCGTTCAGCTTATGTAGTCCGTTAATCTTCTCTTGTGTACTTTCATCTTCTGTTTGTACTTGTACTGCATGGCCGAAACAATAGCCATTAATGAAATCAGCAATATATGACGCAAAATCATGTGCTGCCCGGTTATCTGCTAAATGTCTTTCTCTACGTCTACGATTACGCAAGATGTTGAAGTTAAGTCCTTGATAGTAATCATCAAGCATTTGCAATCTAGGTACCTGCGCTTCTAAATGATGTTCAATACATTCACTTATAAAATCGTAATCATCTAATAAATCGTTTAAGTTACCGTCGTAACGATATGTTTCTACTGCATCACGTCTATATATCTTATCTCGATGTTGTCGGTACTCTGCATCTCTTTCAAATTCATTTACTTTTAACAAGCGTTATCCCTCCTTATAAGCCCATTGATTTGATTGTGCTAATATTCTTCCTAACGTTTGCTTTCGTTTGTTTATGAGGCAAATGGAAACGTTCTAGGGAATAGCGTAATCCATCGAGCAAATGGTTGTTTCTGTCGATAGGTTGGTTTAACCAATTACCTTCTTTGTCTTGGTCAAACGTGTAAGTGTTCAATTCTTCAATCGTATGCACACAAGTTGGATGTACATATATCTTGAAACCTTGTATGAACTGAACACCTTGCATGATTGAACCTTGACCTTTAATTGATGGTTTAATGTTAGGAATACCTTTACGCTTAATCTCTGCAATCAAACGTTTCTCTGCACTATCTGCAACAATAAGCGCATCTTTATATCCTTTATCTACATACATTTGATATATCTCATCAGTGAGCATACCTTTTTCATAGTGTTCGTCGTATATCCACAATTCTTTGTTCTTTATGTCCACAACGGTGCTGATTAATGTTGTCGGGTCGTGAGTAAACCCAAAATCACTTCCGTGCGCTTTCTCTTGTGTTCGTTTATACACTTTCAACCAATCAAACTCTTTCACTTCAAAATTATCAAACACAAGCCCCTCAGCAACGCCCCAATCCCCATCGCATACAATTCTTGCACGTCTAGGGTTTGTACGATACAAGTCCTCATAACGTGCAATATCGACCTCATCAAGCCATTCGTTCACTCGATAGGTTGTCGTGTATGAAAAGGTATTGTTTAGCTTAGTATCTTCATCAAAGAATGTAGGTTTAAGCCAGTGACGCTCACTCCAAGGGTTGAATGTAATTGTAATTTGTTTGAAGAAATCAGGACTATCGACGCTACCACGAATAGATTCAACAAGTGTTGCAAATTTATCGTAGGTTTCAACTTGATACGCTTCTTCTATCCAACACCAACTCAATATCCCTTTATCCACAGTGATTGATGTAATCTTTAACGGATCATCGATTCCGCGAAATAGTATCTTCTGGCCAGTTGGCTTGTAAGTAATCTCTGGTAAACTATCGTTAAACTTAAATAAGTGGGTTACACCTAATTGGTTAGTAGCCCACTTCAAATCTGTATATGTTGATTGTTTGTTTGTATTACTGAAACGTCTGACTACAAGCAAGTTAGCCCACTCGTACTGCATTAAACGATAAATAAAGTTAAGCGCAGTTGTCTTAGATTTCTTACTACCACGACTACCTTTTACAACACGATAAAAGTTTTTGTTGTGCCAGAACTCGTTGTACCCACCGCCGATGGTTTTAGCGATACTTACTTTGTTATCAGTCATCGGCTGGCACATCACTTACGAAGGTTGGAGTAATTACTTCTGCCTCAACTTTATCGGTAGGCTTATGCCCTGTTCTGTCTAAGATGTCACTTGCTGCGTTGTATCTAACCAACTCACTTTTAGCAGTCAATAAATCTTCCATCGTCTTAATCGCTTTGCTTGTCAGTCCTTTTAGTAGATTACGTTCAGCATTAAGTAACTCCTCTTGAAATTCTGGCTTCTTCTTCCACGCTATTATAGATTGAACGGACACATTTAACTCTTCGGCAATTTGCTTTTGATTTAAGTTGCCCTCCACCATTAATGCGATTGCTTTCAATTGTTTTGAGTTCACTTCTCAAATCACCTCCAAATTAAAGAATATTAAAGCGTTTATACACTCATATCACACGTTTCGAATGTCATATCAGCATACAAAAACCTACCCGACTTTTCTATCGGATAGGCTACTTAGGAGAAAATAATAACTCAATACACTTTTTCAAGGAGTAAAAATGTTAGAAAGGTTTAAGACTTATATCTAATAAGGGTGATTTATGTTGTGAAGTGTTCATCTTCACAATATCATAATAACTCGTTTTTTAGAGGACTTATATATATCAAAAGTCCACTTACACATAGCCTATGTAATTGGCTAGTGTTTCAATCATCGCGTCACGTCTACGTAAAATGCTAGTTTTATTTGTTCCGAAGTATGCTGCTAAGTCCTCCCAGTGATAACAACCAATAGGACACTCCCAATATCTCTTATTGATTAAATCACGTGTATCTTCATCTGCCTCATTCACAAGTTTATCTACACCGTTAACAATATTTCTTAACGTGTTATATCTCTTGTTACTTAATTTCTTGACAGATTCTCTTTCAACTGGATTACCTGGCAAATTGCTTTTACCTGCGCCGATGTTTTCAGGCTCATGATTTTCCAAAATTTCATATTCACATATTTTCATTTCTTTTCTGTACCGTTCTACGTGCTTAATATATTCTTCTAGCTTTTTTATATCGTGTTTTTCAATTGTTATCACTTCTTACCCTCCTCCGACTTAACTACAATCCAAATGAGATAAACGATAGGTATAAGTACAATCCAACCTGTCATTGTCTCACTCCGTTAATATCATATTGGTCACTTTCATTCGCATAATCATTCGGCGCCTTATCCACTTCGTCATTCGCACTCAATTTGTAATACAACTCTCTACCCAACCACTTACCTAACTCATACATAGCAATAGTAAACCAAATCTTTAATATGCGTTTAATCATTCTGTTCACTCCTTAATTTTATTAATTGCCTGTTCTTTACTCTCTGCCTCCACAATAGAGAGAGTTTCGTTTGTGCGCGCTTTCTCAATGTTTGTGTGGATATGACCTGTGCTATCCGTAAATTCTCTGATTAAGAATTGTGTCATTTTACCAACTCACTCTTTCTAATCGTTTTTGATAATATGGTAAACTGTCATAAAACTCTCTAGCTTCTGTCTTCCAGTAAAAACGTTTACCATGCGATTTACCTTCATCGTCAATCCACACTACATTCCATTCGCTCATACTAAATGTATCTGTAAGTTCTTTGATAAGCCCTATCATTTCCCTAACACCTCTTTTACTTTTTCTAATATATCTTTATTCTCCTGTACTTCCATATGCGCCTCTGTCACTTTCATTTTCAAACTCCTTAACTTCTTTGGGTGTAGGATATACAACTGGTACTACAACTAACTGTGCTAGTCTTTCACCTTTTTCTACTGTGATGTCTTCATCACCTATATTGTCTGTGATGATACCTATTTCTTTATGATAAGTTTTGTCTATTGTTCCTAGTGCTACACGTAATTTAGTTTTAAGTGATTTACCCGATCTAGGTCTTACCTGTGCCTCATACCCATAAGGTAAATTAATTGCTATATCTGTTTTAACTATTGTTGTTGTATGCGCTGGAATAGTGATTGTTTCTGATACATATAAGTCCAAACCGGAGTCAAATTCATTAGCTCGTGTTGGTTTTGTTGCGTTATCTGATAATTTTTTAAATTCTAATGTGTTAGTCATTTTATTCGTCCTCCTTAAATTTGACTTGGTGTGGTGATACTTCTTTCAATTCGTTTTCCCACTCTATAATCGCAATAGGGCATGATATTTGACCTGATTGTTCCCCTCTTATTACTGCAGTATATGGATAAGCATTTTGAAACACACCGTAAAATTGTTCTCTACTAATTTCATAAATTCGTTCAGTTTCGATTGTCATCACTACCACGCTCCAAATTATTAATAACTATTTTAGTTACTATGTTATTCATGTTTTTTATTACATCATTATCTTCAGATAATACAGTTACTGCTATCTCATCAAACGTTTGAATACCTCTACCGTCAGTAATATCCATAATTACGCCATACACATATTGATTGATACTGAACTCCATTCTGTCTTGTTCGTCTGGTATATGACCTGTTCCTTGTCTGATGTCAGTACATTGAACATAAATTTTAATATCTTTCTCACTTGTTCTTTTAAGGTGCTGTGCATACCCCATTTCGCAAATTGTCCCTTGTGCATGTGGTAAGTAGTCAAATATCATTACATCGCTTGTTTCCATGCCTAATGTATCGTTAGCCACAATACGTTCTGCTAGTTTATCTTGCTTAGCATTTTCTTTATCGTTTATGTCTTTATCGTCATGTGGTGCGTAGACTTTAAAACCTAATCGCTGTAACTCTTGTTTCTCCCACTCACGTCGCATTTGTTGTCCTATACTCAGCATGTCGCCACCTAAATAGATCATTGTTAATCCTCCTTAATAAATGTGTAGTTCTCATAAGCTCTCAGAACCGTTTCTACGCCCACTTTTACATTCACGTATGATTTACCCTCAAAATTATAATTAAGGCTCTCTACAGTCCCCCAGTGGCTAAATGAGGTATATGGACTTTTAAACCAAATGTTATCGCCAACCTGCAATTCATGAAATGAAACTCCCTCCATTTACCCAACCACCTTTTTTGGAAATATGTCATTTTCCATTAAGTAACTGCAATAATCACTACGCGTATGTTTTTGGGGTACATTGAACAAGTGAGGTTTCTTACGTCTTAGTTCTTCCATTCTTCGTCTTTGGATATGTTCTTTTAAACTTTCGGCTCGTTCCATTCTTTTTAATGCATTCCACTCTTTGCGACGCATACCGACTGGCGCTTCAATTGCGTCGTAAAAATCCCAGCCCTTATTTATTCTTTGTCTCAAAGAGAACATGTTTATTCCGCTTTCTTCCATTTTCATTTCATCTTTTTCAGTCATCACAAAAGTTTGTTTACCTACTCTAATGTTTTTCATTTAGTCCACCTCAATTAAATCTACAAATTCAAAATTCTCGTTCATCAATTCTTTTTCTGGGTTCTCCGCAATCACATCGAGTAATTTCTCTTTTTCATCTTCTAAATTAGAATGCTTATTAAGCCGTGCCGGAAACTTGCCTTTGATTTTCACTGTAGCGTTTACTGTGATTATTTCCTCTCTAATTTCCATTCTTCTCCCTCTTTCTCTTTCGTCTGACTTTTATTAATTCGTCATATTCAATCCATTCAAGACCTGTATATTTAGGTGCTTTACATATCCATGTGAGCTTGACGTCAGGATATTTATATCTGAACAACTTAGCTTTCAACTTTGCTGTAGTTGTTGCCATACCTTTTACATCAATGACTTCTATTAAGTCGTTATCAAGATATAAAGCAAAGTCTGCGATGTATTCGGTTTTTCTCTGATCCCCAAACTTAGGGATTAACTCATATCTCGGTTGTATCTCGATACGGTTATATCTCACGCCATTCATCTTTTTTTCTAAATATTGGTAATATTCACATTCGACTTTGCTATCGAATACGATTCCTTTATACTCAACTTTCTTAGCGTTGTATTTACTCATGATTCACCTCAAAATAAATAGTCATCAATCGTGGTTTGTTGTTGTAATTCTTCCTTGCGATACAATTTATATTTACGTTTTAACTTGTTAAGCTCTTCTTTTGTTACATTGCCATTGAATACCTTTTGAAAGTGCATACCTGCATAGTTGCCGATGTTGAATACATCTTCTGCTAAAGGTATGACACTACACATTTTCCAACCGTCTATGGTGTATAAGTAATATTTGTCTTTATATCCCTCACGTAGCCCCATCACTACACCTCCACAATCGGTTGTCTGTATGCTTTTTCTTCTAACTTTCTATTGATTAAGTTGTTTAGTTCCTCATCATCTTCTGCCCAATCAATCATTTTTTGAGCGTATAGATCACTGCATTTTAATATCTCTTTGATGTTTTCTTTCGTTACCATGCGTCACGCTCCCTATAGTCATCGCCTAGCACTTTTACTGTCCTAGCGTTATGTTTCATTCTCGAATTGATACGTTGCCAATTCATATCTTGATTTAAATGTTTATCACTAAAGTTAGTAGTAAAGATATTGTTTTTACCTACTCTGTTATCTACAATGCTAAATAGCTTATTGAGTGTATGTTCTGTGTTTTCTACGCCTACATCATCTAGTACAAGCAAATCTATATTGCTTAATAACTTAACGAGTTCATCCGTCGTCTCAGTCGCATTTTTGTTGTAAGTCGCTTTAATACGTTCCATAAGCATTGGAATGTGCATAAATGCCACCGAATAACCTTCATTTTTTATTGCCTTTGCTATGGCATAGGCTATATGGCTTTTTCCGGTACCATACGAGCCCTGTAATATTAATGACTTAGGTTTATCCACCGAGAATGTTTTGACGTACTCTATAGCCGTATTTTTAGCGTGTGCTTGTTGTTCGTTTTGTGGTTTGTAATTGTTAACTGTTGCGTCGTGTAACGAGTAGTTAACGTTGGATTGATTAAAAATACTATTGATGTATTTTTGTTTACGTTTTTTTTCTGCCTCTTTACCAGCTTGTATCATTGAGCAATCACAACCATGTTTAAATTCATGTCCGTTACTAAACTTGTAATAGTCATAACGATTGCCACATTTCTCACATAATAGGTTGTGCTGTTCTTCAACAATGTTTTTATTGGGCTTTATATTTCTGGCTAGGCTTTCCATTGATTGCATTCAATCACTCCTAATCCCAGTAGCTAGGGTCGTACTTCATTCTTTCGAGTTGATCTACGCCACTAGGTTGTAACTCTTGATTAAGGTAACCCTCAAACTTAGTACCGAATAACGTTTCAGGTCGTAGATACTTTTCTTGTTCTGTTCCTAACCACTCCGTTGTTTTAACATCAATGACTTTTTTGAAATCATCTAAATTAAATTCCTCATTCCAACGCGCTTCTATAAATCGTCTTGTCTTACCAGTAGTGTGTTTATAGTGTTTGTTTGTTTTATCGTTTAAATAATCAATGATTTTTTTGTACGGGATTTGATCCGCAGTCGAGGTGCTCAACAATATTCTTCCATCATTATAAGTATCATCATTATTATTAAAATCATTATTAGTTCTATTATTATTAGTAGTTCGCCTTTTTCGGTTTTCCGATAATCCGTTTTCCGATAATCCGTTTTCCGAAAATGGCATTTCGGTAGGTCGTTCATAAACTAAATATTCATATCCGTTAAATATGCCGTTTTCAGTTCTTTTTTGCATTCTATGAACGTAATTCCTTTTGATTAATTCTTGTATGCCACTGTTTATTGACTTCTGACCGTCATTCATATGTTTTACTACTTCTGATGTGTATATTTGCCAGTTATCTGGTCTACTTAAAAAGTAAAGTAGAATACCTTTTGCTTTAGCACTTAATTCACTATCAAATATGAATGATTTGTGTACAGTAACAAAGTCACCGCTTTCTTTAATAGTTCTAAATATTGCTATTGTCTTTCACTCCCTTGAGCATTGCGTTCAATTTATCATCAACTTTTATCCAGCTATTTTCTAAGTGGAATTTCTTATCGAATGTGTCTACGCCTATGTTGTGTTGTTCTGAATGATGCTCTCTGCATAGCGCTAACACTTCATATCCATAATGGTTCATTGTCTTACGGTTCTTACCTCTACCAATCGCATAATGATGTGCAAGGTCTGAATTTGGCTTTCCGCATATAATACAATTACGGTTAACTGTAGCCCAGTACAACATTGCTTTATCGCCACTTAATAACTTGCTCGTTTCCACCCTCATAGGTATTTGATGATGAAACATAAACGCAATGATTAATTCTATTAATTCACGTGCTAATTTCATTGAGCAGTTACTTAAACTTATATGTTCGTAACCGTTCATAATTTCTAATTCAGTTTGAAATCTCTGTCTTAATGATTCGACTGGCTCGCCCCAGTACAATTCAATGTCACGGCACATTGCAAATATCTTTTTACGTTGTTCACTTGATATTTTGTATAGGTCTTCAATGACAACATCGCACTGAACTTCTAAGCCGTTATCGAGAAATAAAGTTTCTTTATCTCCTAGGTTTACACCTTCTATGACAACGGTTGTATTTCCGTCATCCTGTGTAATGTATTTTTTGATTTTCGCCATCTATATCAGTCCATTAAAAAGGAAGGTCAGGAAAATCGTTGCCATTATCAAATGGTTTCTCTTGTTGCGTTTGTTCTGTTTGTTGTCGGTTATTATTTCCGTTGTTATTTTTTGTATCTAAAAACTGAACGCTATCACACACAACCTTAGTGACAAAAATGCGTCTACCTTCATTGTTTTCGTAACTACGCGTTTGAATGCGACCTTCAACGCCTGCAAGTGACCCTTTTGTTAAAAACTTATTTACGTTATCAGCTTGTTTTCTGAACGTTACACAGTTAATAAAATCAGCCTCACGCTCTCCTTGAGCATTAGTGAACGTTCTATTCACTGCGATTGTAAAAGTTGTCACACTGACACCATTTGGCGTTGTTCTGAATTCTGGATCTTTTGTTAATCTTCCTACACCTATAAAACGATTAATCATTTGTTTTTGCCTCCTTATATTTGTTAGCCATATTTTGAATTTTTGTAATTGTGTTCACTGCCTGTTGTTCAGACATTGATGTGTAGTCTTGTATGCCAAAAGTTTGTTCTGCTTGCTGTTGAGATACTTCTTTATTTAGCGATTTCATTAGGTCAACAAAGTTAAGTACTTCTTGTTTTAGAACGCCGACTGTTTGACTACTTACTTTGTTGTACTTTTCTTGCTTTTGTTTTGCGTCTGCGTCATCTTCATCAGTTGGAATATTGAAGAATTTCATTAGGAAATAACGTTCTGCATATGTTAGTGCTGTACCGTGCGCTTTAGATACATCATCTTGTTGGCCTACTGCAAAGAAAGGAACCTCCAATACTTCTTGAGGGTTATCTGCGTTAATCCATTTATAAGTTAATTTCAATTTAACGATGTGTTCTGTTTTGCCTTTTGCGTTTATAGTTTCGATTATTTCTTCATTTTCTGTATAAGGCACTAACAGCAAGTTATGTTCAATCATCTTGTTGCGTATTCTGTGTAATACTTGTGATCCACTAACATATGAATAGTTGTAGCCCTTCGTATCTTTTGTAAAGCCATCTATGTTAGCTTTAACATCAGCTATTTTTTGGTATAAATTAAGTTGTTCAGTCATACTCAATCTCCTCATATATATCTTGTTCTATGTGCGTACGTTTGATAGCTTTGTGTTCAGTCATATCTATTGAACTTCTATCTATTCCGTTGAATTCCTTAGCATCTCTGAACTCTGTTGAGTATTTAATCGCAGGGAAATTATGGCTAGGTATGTTAGTAATATATAGATCATTATCTTTACGCTTGATGATATATGTCACTGTCTCTTTCAATCCCAATCACTCCTTTATGCAGCATGTCTATTGTTTTCTCCATGACTTTGATTGTTTCACTTTGTGTTTTGCACGATTCTATAGCTTTTCTGAAATCTTTTCTAAGTTCAAAATACCTATCGCACATATCTTCGTAACGTTTGTTTAAAAAATCGTAATCGCTTTGCAAGAAATCTAAATTTGTTTGGCTCTTGATTAGTTGAGAGTATTCTTCTCTAGTCATCTTGACTGTGATTACCTCTTGCATTTTTTCTCCTCCACTTGTATATTAGTAATGTAAAATATCCCAATTACTTAATTTCGACTGTTTGACGTTTACGCGTCTTTCAGTCTTTTTTTCGTTCTCTTTTAACCACTCATTCCAAAAGAATGTACTTGCGATAAAAACTAAGATCGCAACGCCTATAATTGTTGTAAAACCACCTCCTAAAATTAATGTGATGATCATTGCGATAAACATCGTCATGTAACTTAGTAAGTACTTCATCTTGTAGCCTCCCTTTTACGATTAAATTTTTGTTCCATGTTATCGTGCTATAATTCTTTTATCGCTACTGCGATAGTGGGTGGTGAATAGAATGAATTTAAAAACAATAATTAACTCTTTTGATTTAGCGATAAAACTCAATAAAGATATTTTTATTGTTGTCGATGGTGTAATGTATATTGGTACTCCTTCAAAAAAAAGATAAAGAAGATGATTATTATCAAAATTTAATCAATGCTATGTTATTAGACGTTAAAAACCGACTTCTTCTTTAGAAATTGATACTTTGTTTTTAAAAGATGTATCAATAGTTGGTAATTATGAACGCGTCAATGTAGATATTGTTGCAATCGACGTTCAAAAGATTTCTGCTGTTTCTTTCTTAGATTAGTTTTCTTAGCATTCCTAACTCCCTCGATCAAAAGTGCTGTTAGGAGTGCTATTTTAATTATTTGTAATTTACTCACTTTAATCCTCCTATCCAAATATCTTTTTGAAGTTATCCTCAAGAAATTGTTTCATCTTGCTACCTACGAATCTGTATTCATCATTTTTGTTTATTGGATAATGACCAAACTTTTTAATTTCTTCTTTAAATGCAGGTATATCTAAGATGTTATCTTTTAACCAACGTCTTCGACGTCCTGTTTCATTTTCCAAATCTTCCATACTCCACCAAGTCTTTGTCATAGGTTATCCCTCTTCTTCTTCATCGAATTCGATGATTGGTTTAGGCGCTATACCTATCTCTATATCGATTGCGTCATAATTTAAATCTTCGATAGCTTCTTCAATTTCATTTACTGCATTTTTGATTTTTGATGCTTTAGGTACTCCGTATTGAATTTTTAAGCTTTTCATTTTATTCGCTCCTTTAAGTTGTTTGTTCGAATGTGGGTTATTCTTCTGCTAATCCTGGAATATTCCAACTAGCTTCATCTATTTCTAAAAAACTACTTGGATTAGAATAATTTAAATTCAACACCGTCTATCTGAATGTAAAGATTATCCATATTAGGATTTTTCTGTTTATAAAACTTTATAATTGCTTTGATATCTATTAACAAATTTGTATCCAAATTTCCTATCGAGAGTAGTCGTCTATTACTTTCTTCGTCATAGTAGTAATAGATGACTTTTTTATTTTGTTCATGCATTTATTAGCCCTCCTTAATTTGTTTGTTCGATTGTGCAGTTTGGTATAATATTTTTATCTCCTTATGAAAGGAGGTGTACAATGTGGACAAAATTTATTTCGACCCTCAACAATTTGCAAATGCATATTTAAGTACTCAAGAATTCAAACCAAGTAATTATGAAAGCGAACAAGATATGCTTGATGAAGCATTTGCTGTATATTTAATGGCGTTTGAACATGCTAGAGCTTTTGTTGAGAAGAACCAAAACGACGAGTAGTTTTAACATTTTTATTGTTTGTAAAATTAATTGTCGTTTTTCTAGTATTTACTTCAATCTTCATGACCTTCCACGTCACAACTGCCATTGTGATGAGGAGGGTTGTTTTGTATAAAACATTCATGTTATGCCTCCTTACTTATCGTTTAAAATCATTAGCACTGTCATTATCGAAACAATTATCGCTAAAATACTTATGATTATAGAAAACATTTATTGCTCCTCCTCAAACTTTTGATAATCATCAACAATAGGTTTTGGTGCTACACCAATTTCGATGTGAATATCATCAAAATCTAAATCTTTTGTCGCTTCTTCGATTTCTTTAACTTCCTTTTTAATTTCTGAATGGTCAGATACTCCGTAATTGATTGTTAATTTTTTAGTCATTTATAATTTCCTCCTTTAATTTGTTTGTTCGAATGTGAGAGGTGGCTCTACACCACCTCATGTGGTATAATTAGGTTGTTATTTAATCTGCTAATTGTAGTCTTTTAGTTTTGTTGTGATTGTAAATTCGTACCAGCGTCTTTACAGTCGCAACTTTTTTTGTTTTTCCAGTAGAACGATGATAATCTTCGATTTTATATTTGAAAGAATTTAAACCTTCTTCGTTTAACTTTCTGACGATCCATTTTCTATCATGTTCTGGATATTGTTCGATAAATTCTGAAACACCTAATAAAACTACAGCTATATAATTTTTTTGTTGAGTTCCTAATGAATCTCTAATCAAACAAACTGTGTCTTTAAGATTTTTAGGGCCATATTTTCTGTAAATTTCTTTAACAGTATCTGCAGCTTGGATAGTGTATTTTGAACTACCTCTTTTAACGGTAAATCCGTTTTGATTTAATAGATTTTCGATTGCTATAGTTTCTTTTACACCAGCAGCCAATTCACTTACATAACGTTCAGCTGCATTCGCTTTAGAACCTTCTTGTAATAATCTAAATGCAGTGGCTTCATCTTTTAATGTCATTCCAGAATAAATTGTTACTTCCCAAACTAATTCACCTAGAATTTTTAATGCTTCTACTCTGTGTTGACCATCAAATATCCAAAGACTTCCATCTTCTCTTTCTGATACTAGGATTGGTCCCATTCCGATAGGATTGAAATTTTTAACAATTTTATTTACTTTAGCTTTTGATACTGGTCGTTGATATGTTTCATCTACTCCCAATTGATTAATTACTACCTTTTCTGTTCTGCTTGGAAAATCATTTAATTTTTTCATCATTTAGTTCCTCCATTTGTTTCAATTTTTAATCCAATTAATGAAAATAATCTTTCTACTTTGAAATAAGCTTCTTTAATATCTTCAAAATCTGTTTTTAAAGCTTTATTTATTACTTTTTCAATGTCACTTGAATTTTTAGTGCATAATGCTAAATCTTGAAATCTTTTTATTAAAGTTTGAGATTGAGCTAATAGTTCTAGTTCTTCATTAGGCACTTCGCTTTCCACCTCTATACGTTTATTTTTGAGGTTCTTTTGATACTCTTTGTTTTTAACTGATGGCAGTTCGTTATAGGCCTTATTCCAGCCACTATTTTCTTTGATGACTCTTTCGTAAGTTTCAGGATCTTCACGTTTAACTTTTTTCGCTCTAACCACCGTTGATTTACTAACGCCAGCTAGTTTTGCAATTTCATTGTTCTCGTGAACTGGTTTATCGAATTGATTAACTTTAGGTTTTTTACCAGTATCTAAAACCTTTTCTTTTGCAATTTCTGACTGTTTTGGTTCAGCTGAACCAAAACTGTTACTTTTTTGGTTATTCGGATTGTTTTGATGAGCTTTACTCATTGCTTTTCGTCTTTTTTCTTTCGCCCTTTCTTGAATGTCACTAATTAAATCCTTAGCACTTAGAACTATATTCAATTTTTGATTAGCTGTTAGATTTCTACGTTCCACTGCGGTATCTCTCACAAATTTAAGTGCTTCATCTTTTTCAAGATTTTCTCTAATAGCTTTCACTGTACTAACATCTAATTCTTTTAAGGCCTTAATCCGATGTCGACCATCTAAAACTGTGTTATCCCAGTTGATGTGGATTGGTGTATGTTGACCTTGCATTTCGATATTAGCTACTAGGTCATTAAATTCTTTTTTCGTCATTTCTGGAACCAGTTGGTTGATATACTCATCAAACTTAAGTTTTCTTATTTCAATGTTTTCTATTTCTTTCAATTAAACTCACCTCCTTTAAGTCGTTTGTCGTTCTTTTTCGGGAACGTCTTGAGTAAAAAAATATCCAAATTGTTTGTTTCATAACCTAATATTTTGGCCATTTTAATAAACTCATTCGCTCCAATATCTACAATACCGTTTTCTCTTTTAGCGTACGGAGTTCTTGTTTTCCACCCCATCTTGTGCGCCATCTCATCTTGCGTTATTCCACAAGCTATTCTTTCTGCTCTCAATCTTTTTAAGTTGAGTATCATATTGTCACCTCCGTTCGTTCTCGTTTGAGAACTGTATATAACTTAACATGTGTCGTTCCCGTTAGTCAACACTTTTTACTTATAAAAATTCAAAAAAGTTTTTTCTACCTATATATTGTATTCATTTGGGAACGATGATATAATCTAATTGTTCACATGAAAGAACAATATATTTATTCAGGAGATACTTAAAATGAGAAATAATGATGAAATAATCACAATAATTAAATCAGCTATGAAAGAACAAGATATGTCACTTAGTGAATTGGCTCGTCGTGTTGGAGTTGCTAAATCTGCTGTATCACGTTATTTAAATTTAACTAGAGAATTCCCATTAAATCGTTCAGAAGATTTTGCAAAAGCACTTAGTATCAGTACAGAATATTTACTTGGTTTTGATAAAAGTGAACAACAACATGAACAACCACAACATCGTGCAGCTCATCTTGAAGGCGAATTAACTGATGACGAATGGCAACGAGTTTTAGATTATGCTGATTTTATAAGAAGTAAACGTAAATAAAGGGTGTTTTTATGGGGTTATATGAAAAAATGTTAATAGAGCATGACTATATAGAAATCAGAGAAACAGATGTTATGCCTAATGACTTACACGGTTTATGGTTAGGCGATTTAATTCTAATTAAACGCAACCTTTCCGAAACACGCAAAGCCGAAGTGCTATACGAAGAACTAGCACATCACAAACTTACATATGGAAACATCTTAGATCAATCTAAAGATATAAACCGCAAATTTGAAAACTACGCTAGGCGTTACGGATATGAAGCTGCTCTACCTTTACGCATTATTGTGGAGGCGCATAACTATGGTGTTAATAACTTATATGAACTAGCTGAATATGTTCAATTAAGTGAAGAACACGTATTAGAAATATTGAATCATTACAAAAATAAATATGGTATTGGAACTCACTACGGAGAATACTTAATTACATTTGATCCGTTGAGGGTTTTTAAATATAAAGAAATATAAACAAAGGAGATTTGTAGAATGGAAGAAAATTATAATCAAGAGCAAAAACGAAAACAATGGGAAGAATTCCAAAAATACCAACAGCAACAAAGTAAACTTAAGAAAAAGAAAGGTTGGCTATGGGGTTGTGGCGGTTGTCTAGTTTTGTTTATATTAATAATAATCGGTATGTCTGCTTGTACTGCTAGCATGGGTGGCAACATAGCAAATAATTCTTCTACTAATGATAGTAATGCAACATCACAAGAAAGAGCAGCACTTAACAAAGCGAAAATATATTCAGATACTATGCACATGTCAAAACAAGGTATATATAATCAATTAACATCTGATGCAGGCGAAAAATTCAAAGAAAAAGACGCTAATTATGCGATCAAACATTTGAAAGCTAACTATAAAGAAAACGCTAAGAAAAAAGCTAATGACTATGTTGAACAACAAAATATGTCAAAAGACGCAGTTTATAATCAATTGATTTCTGATGCTGGAGAGAAATTCACTGAAGAAGAAGCACAATATGCTGTTGACCATTTAGATAAATAAAGGAGAAATGTAGAATGAAAAAGGTTTTATTTTTAATTTTCGCAAGTTTATTAGTATTAGGAGCATGTGGTTACAACGATAGTGAGAAGAAAGAAGATAACAAAACATCTGAACACAAAAAATCTAATGATCCAAAGAAAGATAAAAAATTAGAAAACAAGGATAAATCAAACAAAAACACTAATGATGATAAACAAGAAGCTAGTTCAGATGATAGTAATAATAATACTGCTAACAATGAATCTGAAAGCGCATCTAAAAACGATAATAAGAAAACTCAAAGTGCTAACAGTAATAATGAACGTCCACAGGGTAAGACAGTTCAACCAACGCAACAAAACCACCAACAACAATCTAACAATAATCAACAACAACAATCTAACAATAATCAACAACAAAATAGTAATCAACAATCTCAAAATAACAATGGTTATATGACGCAAGAACAAATAAATGAATGGAATAAAAATAAACCTACTACACACGACGAGTCACAAATGGGTTATGGTCGCGAAGACTATGAACAAGCACTTAAAGAAAGCCAAAAGGTTTGGAACAATCCTAACGCACACGTAGGTGGTCCGCGTTGGGTTGGCAAAAACGAAGGATATGAGAGTTGGGCAAAAAGACAACAAGAAGTCCAAAACTCAGTAGCTGAATAATTATATGGGTAGCCCGCCTACCCTTATTATTTTTTTACTTTTTTTGAGGGGGAAATGAAATGTCAGTAAGAAAACAACCGAATGGTAAATGGTATTACGACTTTGGATATGAAGGCAAAAGATATAAAAAGAAAGGTTTTAAGACTAAACGTGAAGCTACGGAGGCTGAATCTATAGCTCGTAACAAATTAATGAAAGGCTTCATAATCAATAATAAAACTTCTTTTATAGATTATTACAATGATTGGATCGTTGTTAATAAAGAAGATGTTGTTACTGAAAAATCATATGCCACATTCAAAAATGCAATTAACCAATTCAAAAAGTTTTTAGAAAAAGAAAATCTCAAAGATATTTTAATGTCTGATCTAAACATGACTATTTATCGGAAATTTATTAAATGGTATGGTGCTAATCATTCAACAGAGACGGTAAGAAAAATTCATAACTGCTTAAAACAGTCGATAGATGACGCTATACAAGAAGGGTTAATCCACAAAGATCCTACATATAAAGTTGTTACTAAAGGAACTATACCACCCCAACGTGAAGAAGAAAAATTTATGAGCATTGATAATTTTATTAAACTAAAACAATATGTATCTAACACACCTATTCAATCATATGTATTTATCTACATTTTAATTATTACTGGTGGAAGATTCGGGGAGGTTCAGCGACTATGTACAACTGATTTAAATTATAGAGAATGCACAATACATCTTCCGGGTACTAAAACAGAGACATCAGATAGAACCGTAGATGTTCCACATACTGATATGAAAATATTGCAAAAAACACTAGCTCAAATGCCAGTAAATCTATCCACACGACTATTTAATACAGGAGTATCTTTAATCACACATAACGCAGTATCTAAAGTTTTACAGAAATTCTGTTTAGAAAATAAAATCGGTAAATATACGCTGCACAGTATTAGACACACTCATTGTTCTTATCTATTACACAATGACATATCTATTTATTATATTTCAAAAAGATTGGGTCATAAGAATATCAAAACAACAATGGATGTATATTCGCACTTATTAGATGAAATTGAACAAAAAGAAAAAATTAAAGCTGTAAAACTTTTAGAAAATATGACGGGGACGTTTTGATGAATTTCGGGGACGTAAATAGATATTTTATGAAATCTCGGGGACGTTTCGGGGACGTTCAGGTTGAATTACGAGGTTCAACGAAAATTAACAAGATATAACAAAACCCCGTCAAATCAACGTTTTGTTTTACGAGATTTAACGAGGTATAAGCAAATAACGGAAACGGAGGGATTCGAACCCTCGCGCCGCTCTCGCGACCTACACCCTTAGCAGGGGCGCCTCTTCAGCCAACTTGAGTACGTTTCCATATGGCTCCGCAGGTAGGATTCGAACCTACGACCGATCGGTTAACAGCCGATAGCTCTACCACTGAGCTACTGCGGATTAATTTAATTTATCTCTATCAAGCACAAATATTATTATATCAATCCTGTTCAGTTTTTCAAGAGAAATCTTAAAAAAATATACGGAACATTTACACTAATTTAATATTAACGCCCCGCATATTTTAAAATTAAACAAACAATTTTAATCTTAATTTGTGTAGATAAAAATATTAAAATGGTGTCTACTTATCATCTAAAAGAGAATACCTTGAGAGAGCTTCAAATATATTTAACGATGATTGATTATAATCAATGGGTTGTTCTGGATTATTTGATTTCATACGTGCATGTTTATCTACCATATAATAATAAATAATCGCATTTGTATATTGATGCCATAAGCTATGATATGAAACGTTTAATATAAATGATTCACCATTAGCAAATATCACTTTACTTTTACGATTTTTAAGTTCTTTGATGTTGTCGATATAATGCATGTTTATCCAGATGTTTTCGTCTTATCGATCAGAATGTGTTGGGAAAAAATAAGTTGGAAATAAAGGGGTAAGTAAAATAGGTGGTTTACTAGAGATACCTGTAATTCTATTAGTTTCAGATTTTTTGCTTAGGTAGCTATTACCATAGAATTTGCAGGACCTCTCGATAATTCTTTGAACTTTAAATGGACTTTCCTTTCGTGATTTATCAAATCTTATAATTTCTGCACCTGAAGTTTTCTGATATTCATCATACCTTGGTCGAATTAACATGTCACCTTTTCTAATAACATAGATTGATTCACTAAAATTAGTCATTCGATTACCTCACTTCACAAAAAAATAAATTATTGTTACTATTTTCTTTTAATAATAATAACTTAATTTTATTTTATACGAGCCTTAAATTAAGTCAAGTTCTACTTTTATTTTCTTTTTACACATATTTCTTTTAAAATGTCAGAATATTCATTGATTTCAAAAATTAAAAACTGTATAATACTCATATATCAATAAATAGGAAAGGTAGTGATTTTCATGAATCATAATACAAATGTAAAATACACTACACTTGAAGACTTTGTAACAACAGTTAATGATTTAGGTGTAGAACTTGTAATTGATGAAGCATTAAGAGAAGCTAGGAAGAAAAAACTTGAGACTCTTATCGACGAAGCACTTGTTAATAAGAATGAGAAAGATTTCAAACAGTACATAGATGAATATAAAAAATTGGAGGCTTTTCTCAGTGAATAAATTAGATTCGAGTCACTCATTATAAAAGGTCTATTCCCTACTTTAATTTAAGTTTAGAGAATAGACCTTTTTTATTTTATTTAAGACATTAATCTTATAATTTCATATTTATCAATATCACCAAAATAATGGTATAGATTATAATTGGATAATGCTTCCTCAATATGCTCGAAGTCATGTAAACAACCTTCAAGTGCATATTCAAGTTCGGTTACATCGCCTTCTCCAAAGAAGTCTCCAAATATTTTCGCATGTTCAATACGTCCTTTTTTAACATCAAATTTAATTTGTATAAATCCCTTTTCAAATTTTTCTTCACGCTCAAAATTATATTTAGGATTTTTACCATAATTCCATTCCCAAGTACGGTATTTTTCGTTGCTTAACTGTTTGATTTTAGTCCAATCGTCATCAGTTAATACATATTCTTCTACTTCATTTTCCCCAAAAATAGTCTTTAGAATAATTTGCTTAAATTCATTAATATTTAGTGGTTCTTCTAAAAATTCATCAATGTTAGCCACACGTTTTCTTACAGATTTAACGCCTTTAGATTTAATTTTAGCAGGATTAACTTTTAACGCATTTTGAACTTCATCAAGTTCACAATTTAACATCAGAGTGCCGTGACTAAACATTCTATTTTTAACCTTTACCATTGCATTCCCTGAAATTTTAGCTTCACCAACTTGGATATCATTACGGCCCGTCATTTCAGCATTAACTCCTAAAGATTGTAAAGCTTGCACAATCGGCAATGTAAACTTTTTAAAGTTGTGAAAACTATTGCCATCATCATCAGTAATAAAGCTAAAGTTTAAATTACCTGTATCGTGATATACCGCACCACCTCCAGATATACGACGCACAACATCAATGCTGTTCTTATCAATATATTCTTTATTAACTTCCTCAATTGTATTTTGATTCTTGCCTACAATGATTGAAGGTCTGTTAATATAAAATAAAAAGTAACTTTCTTCAGCTGGAAGATTTTTAAGAACGTACTCCTCCATTGCTAGATTGAGCGTGGGATCAGTAATATTATTATTACTAATAAACTTCATAACATTCCTCTCCTTAAAGTATCTTTCTATATGCCCTTACCCTAGTTATGAATGATTTATATTAAAAATTCCAATTATTTACTCATTTATGTCTTACTTTTCATATTTATATATAACAATCTTAGTTTTTTAAGGATATTAGTTTATTTGTTATGTAAATTTTAGTACAATATTATCTAGCTATGATTTGAGGGAGGAGTCATTATGACTGTTGCAGAAGTAGGTAATATTGTAGAATTTTATGACGGTTTAAGAGGCCGTGTAGAGAAAATTAATGACAATTCTGTTATTGTAGACTTAACAATTATGGAAAACTTTAATGAATTAGATTTACCTGAGAAAACTGTCATTAATCATAAGCGATATAAAATCGTTGAACAAGAAGGTTAATTATAATGAAAAATGTTTCTAAAGCTTTAATTTGGTTTATTATAAGCTTCATCGTCTTTCACGCAATTTTATTTGTGATGTGGGGTGAACACCAAGAGTACTGGTACTTATACACTGGCATTATGCTAATAGCAGGAATAAGTTATGTTTTTTATCAAAGAGACATTGCATCTAAACGATTATTAACTTCAATTGGAATTGGTATAATCACAAGTATTGTACTTATAATCGTACAACTCATTTTTTCACTTATTTCATCAGAATTATCGTACGCATCATTAATCAAAGAATTATCAAGAACAGGCGTTTATTTCAAATGGCAAATGCTCATTACGTTAATATTCGTAATTCCGTGTCATGAGTTATATATGAGAACTGTTTTACAAAAAGAATTAATTCGTTTCAACTTACCTAAATGGGTAAGCATATTAATAGTTGCAATCTGTTCAAGTTCATTATTTATCTACCTTGATAATTGGTGGATTGTATTCTTTATCTTTGTAACTCAAATCATTTTATCATTAAGTTATGAATATACTAGACGAATAGCAACTACTTCAATAGCACAAATTGTTGCTATAATATTGTTATTAATATTTCATGGATAAAAAGCATTTCTTAACCCTTCTCTTGCGGGTTAAGAAATGCTTTTTTTGTTGAAGTAATTTTATTAATCATAACGTTGTTATATATTGAGAGACAAATTAGAGATTAACTTTAAAATTATTCATTACTTTAACATTGTAATCTGCATTTTTCAGATTATTTCTAATCAGTCCCCCCATTGTTTCATCGTGAGTTTCATGAACAATCGCATCTTTCAAGTAATCTTTGTAATTTCTATAACAATAATCTGTCATGGTGATTCTATACATTTGATTCTCATCTATATTATCTATTTTAACTCTGTGGTATGGCTGTTGTTTCATATCGACTGTATAATTAATACCTTGCCAGAATGTAAACAACGTTTCATCAATAATTGTTAAACTTAATTTTCCTTGTTCGAATTCTATATGGGAATAGCTATACTCTAGAATATCTTTTATGTTTTTCCCTCTTACCGTTAGATCAACAGGTTTGTCTGGATGTGGATATGCCTCATATAAATCCCTATTGCGAATAACTCCACCTAGTCCTTCCTCTCCGTTTATAGGTAGGTGCACACATGAGATTTTATAATCATACGCAGCTTTGATACCATCATGAAGTAATTGAGCAAATGGATGTGGCTGACAAATAATGTCTTCAATACTATCAATAATTAGATTAAATTTGTTATTAGATATAATTTCATCTGCCCAGTACTCGACAGCTTTACGATCATAATGCGTCTCATTTAGTAAATCTTGATCTTCATTATAGTCATTTAAATCTATCACTTTTGATTCGATATTTTCTATTTCATATGAACTCGTACGCTTTTTAAAATGAATTGATAAATGTACTAACTCTTCAGCATTTTGACCTGCTTGTACATAAACTGTTTCATGATCTTTACCAACAATAGTTTGATGTTGATGAGCTGTAATAATTAAGTCGATGACACCTAATTCTTCCATAATTTTTTCAGCTTCGTTCGCATTTCTTTCGTTTCGTTTACTCTTATTACTAATTTTATTAAGACCACCATGATAAATAACTATAAGAAAATCTGGCTCCTCAACTTCATGAATATATCTAATCCAACGCTTAGCTGAGAGAAGCGTCTTTTCAATACTGACATCATTTTCCATTTCAGCATATTCATTTTTCATTAAACCATCAGCTGTTAATCCGACAATAGCTATCTTTAAATCATCATAGTTTTTAATTGTATATGGTGTTGAAAAATATGGCTCACGCGTCACTGTGTACTCTATATTTGCTGATAACCAAGGAAAACGGGCTAACGCAACTGAACGCGTTAAGAATGACAAACCAAATTTAAATTCATTAGGGCTTATCCCACTGGCATCGTATTGCATAGCATTCATTAATTTAATCATAGGGTGACGCTTATAAGGAGCTACTACCGCATAATAAAATGCTGCTAACGAACCTGCTAAGCTACCTCCACTATCAAGTAAAATAACATGCTTATTTTGTTTACGAGCATCTTTGACATATGTGCCTGCTCTGTAGATATTTGATCCATAGTCCCCGTTTAAGAAGTGACTATGCATATCTGAGGTTGCAATCACATCTACAGTAATATTTTCATTTTTTTCCATCTAGCCACTCCTCTCATTAAAGTAAGTTTAACATGTAAATATCTTGTAGTGTAATTAATATAAAAGTAATTCAAATCATGCCTTTGGAAAACAAAACACAATAATTAATAAAAACTTATCTAAACATAAAAACACTTCTGATAAATAGTATTCATTTACCAGAAGTATTTTATAAAAATTATCCTATTTGAATTCGTTCTTTAGGATAGCTAAATTTATCAGGTTCTTTACGTCCAGCTAAAATAATAATAAATGATATCAAGCCGACTCGTCCGATAAACATCAAAATCATTAGTACAATTTTAGTTAAATTACTAATATTATCAGTTGCACCTAAACTTAAGCCACACGTACCGAATGCTGACATTACCTCAAAAAAGATTTGTATAAATGTCAATTTACCTTGTTCAGTAGCAGCAATAATAATCATACTTACAAAAGTTAGAATTGATGCCATTGTAAATACCGCAAAGGAACGTTGAATATCCATAATATGAATTTCTCTATTAAAGGCTTTGATACCTGTTTTATCAGCAGTATTATTAAAATTAATAATAAAAAGAATAAGAATAGCAAAAGTAGTTGTACGGATACCTCCACCAACCGAACTTGGAGAGGACCCAATAAACATTAATATGCTCATTATAATATTTGTGGCATCACTGAAATGTGACACATCAATTGTTTGTAAGCCAGCACTACGTGTAGTCGCAGACTGAAATAATGAATCAAATAGAGCCTGATGCCAACTCAATCCCTTGAAGGCATGGTTATGTTCTAATAACAATATAGATAGTACACCGAATACAAATAAAAATAGATATGTAGACGTTGTTATTTTAGTGAATAATGAGAATCTAAAATTAGTTACTCTATTTTTTATGTATGCTTTAAGTTCGAGAAGAACAGGAAATCCAATCGAACCTAAAACAATTAGAAACATAACTATTGTTTGAACAAAATAATCTTTTGCATATGGCACAAGAGATTCTCCCGTTATATCTAAACCACCATTTGTTGTAGCAGAAACCGATACAAACACACCTTGCATAAAAGCGTGTTTTAAATCAGGATTATCTCGATAAAAGTAAAATGCTAATAATAATGCGCCTACAAGTTCAATTACAAATATTGTTCTTACAATCTCTAAAATCAATTTTACAGTACCACTCATCGTGTCTTTATTATTATCTAACATGATAAGTTGTCGTTCTCTTATACCAATATGCTTACCCAACACTACCCAGAGTAATGTACCGATAGCCATGACACCTATTCCACCGATATTTAAAATAATCAAAATGATTATTTGTCCAAAGGTAGAATAAGTATCAACTATATTTACTGGTGTTAATCCTGTCACACTAATTCCAGAAACCGCAACAAACAATGTATCTATAGGATTAACATCAACTCCATGTTTATGTACAAAAGGTAAATTTAATAATAAAAATGCAACCACAATGGCAAAGAGGTAATAAAGAACAATCCCTTGTTGAGGACTTGATTTCTTAAGTAATTGACTTAATATAGACATAAATTTCACCTCAACGTTTATTTCAGTTTAATTTGAATAGTTTTTTCTGTACCATTTCTATAGATTTTAGCTGTTAAAGTTTTTAAATCATCTCTATGGCTAAAAATAATTTGTCTATAGCGTAAATTATCTTCAACGGTTTTACCATCTAATTCTACTATTACATCATCTTTTTTCAACCCTGATTTTTCACCTAAGCTATTTTCTTTAATATCATTAACAAGCACACCATTGTTAACACTTGATGGAAGGTTGGCTTCCTCTCGTTCTTCACTTGAAATATCTGCTACATTTTTTATTTTTATACCAGTGTTAGGGTATTGCACTTTTCCATTGTCTTCTAATTGTTGTGCTATTTTACGTACATCATTAATCGGAATTGCAAAGGCCATACCCTCTACATTTTCCATATCTATCTTCAACGAAATAATACCTATAAGTCTACCATCTTTATCAACTACAGCTCCTCCAGAGTTACCTGGATTAACTGGGGCATCAACTTGAAATGCTTTCATCAACACATCATAACTATTGTCTTTATCTATATCTACAGGTACATGACGATCTAAACCTGAAATAATCCCTTTAGAAACACTACCTTTGAAATCTACTCCTAAAGGATTACCAACAACTAATATTGATTGTCCCAATACTAAGTTATTTGAATCACCTAAAGTTATTGGTTTCATACTTTCATCTGATAACTTAGCTTTTACAACAGCAATATCAGACCATTTGTCTTTGCCAACCACTTTTCCTTCAACAGACTTATTATTATTGTATGTAACTTTCTGTTTATCTTTATCTCCGACTACGTGAGCATTCGTTAAAATATAAATAGAGTCGCCTACTTTTTTGTAGACGACACCCGAACCAATTTCATTATCTGAACCTGATTTACTTTTAGGAATAGTAGTATTATTAGATACATTGTTTTGAACAGTTACTACTGATTTGACAGAGTTATTAGCGTTTTTCATTGTAGTTGTATAATTCTTGTCATTTCCATTAAAAGCACTATCATTAGTATGATCATTTTTATTAACTGTTGTAAATATAGCATTTAATATAAGTAATAATAAGATAATACCTATGATAATTAAAAGTTTTGGCCAGTGTTCTTTAAAGAAAGCAATTATTGCGTTCTTGATGTATTCAAAATTATCATTTTTATTACTCGTTTTTAGAGAATCTTTCTTTGAATATTTATCATTACCTTTGTCATCATCATTTTCCTTATCATCTGAATGATGATTTATAGATGAATATGGCTTTTCTTTGTTTTGTTCAGAATCTAAATGACGCTTATCATTATTTTTTCTCTTATCTGTTATATTATTAGAAGTTTCTATCTGATTATTGTTCTCATAATCACTATCTTTAGTGCTAACCTCTTTTTTATCTGTTGTTTCATTTATATTAGACTGTTCTTGTTGAACGTTGTCATCATTTTCTTTAGCGGTTTTAACGGTTTTGTCTTCACCCTCTATGTCCTTCGGTTGGTTAGTGATTGAATATGGCACTCTTGTTTCTTTATGATTATGATTTACTTGTTCATCTTCAACTTCACTTCGTGGTCTATCCTCTGAAGTTAAATGTGTTTGAGTGTGATCACCTAATTCTTTAGAATTAGAAGATTTTTTGCTCATTGAAGAAGGTTTTAATGCATCTGTTTGATTGGTCTCTTCATGTTTATTTTTTTGCCTTTGATTTGCTATTTCGTGTTGTTGTTGAATTTCTTCTTGAGTTAATTTCTCAATTCTTGCTTTACGTAAATTATCTTTAACGCGTTCTTCGTTAACCTTGGATTGTTGTTTTTCTTTAGCAACTTGCTGTTTTAGAGCTTCTCGTTCACGTTTAATACGTTCTTCTCTTTCTTCATTATGAAAATATTCACGTCGCTTTCGACGATACTGACTACGGGGTATGACTTGTTTTTTATCATTATCCAATTGATGACCCACTCCTATATTCACTTATATTAGTTAAATATGTAAAAATTATTAAATTTTAGTTATTTCTAAGGTTTTCAATACAGTATTATCGAGTTTGATTATAGTTTAAATTTTAATATTTTAACTATAAAACTGCAATGTTCAATACAATAAAGTTAAAAATAAACTCCACTCAAAAGGTTAGATGAGTGGAGCAATGTTTAAATAATAAACTATTTATTCTTCTTTTTGTTTTTAATGACGGAAGTAAACCATCCTATAATCACTAGTAAAATAAGCACTGCCCAGAAAATGGATTGCCATAAAGCACCATGAGGGAATTCTTCTGGTAAAACGCCAATATCTGGATGCGCAAGAACCATTACAACTAATTTAATACCAACCCAACCAACGATGGCAAAGGCTGCTCCCTCTAAACCTGGATATTTATTTAATAATTCAACGAACCAATTTGCAGCAAATCTCATAAGAATGACACCAATCATGCCACCTAAGAACATTACTATAAATTGACCTAAGTCCATTCCACCGAAGTGAATCCCCATCTTAGGTAATGTCACTGCTATAGCTAAAGCAGCTAACATTGAATCAATAGCAAAGGCAATATCTGCAAATTCTACTTTGAAAACTGTGCCCCAAAATGCTTTAGGCCCAACTTTCTTTTCATTTCCTGAATCATCATAGTGATGATCATCACCTGAGTCTTTATGATGCTCTTCTTCTGATTTATGGAAGAAATCCCACAAATTCTTGATAGACATATAGATTAAATAGATTGCACCTGCAGCTTGAATCCACCAGAAGTTCGCAATAATACTAATTAAGAATAAGGCTATAAATCTAAATATAAATGCTCCTAATAAACCATAAAACAATGCCTTCTTACGTTGTTCTGGTGGTAAGTGTTTTACCATTACAGCCATAACTATTGCGTTATCAGCTGCTAATAAACCTTCTAAGAACACAAGCACTAAGAGTACCCATAAATAAGGTAAAATCAAACTTGGATCCATAGTGGACAACTCCTTTATTAAAAAATACAAATAAAGAGACCTATGCTAAATAATAGCAAAGGTCTCACTAAGCAATTGTATTGCCCACTTTACCGGAAGACTTACCTTCGTAATGACGATAAAGTGTTAAATAGTAGTTGCTAATAATTAAAGTTCTACTATCCTCTAGTTACTCCCCTCTGACAAAGTTGTCATAGGTATTCATTTGTTAATAATAGTATACATAGATTGTACAAGTAACACAATCTAAATCGTATCTACTTCGTTTAATACGTTCTTAAAGAATACCCCGTTGTCAATAAAGTTAAACTCAAAACTTATAATAAACTATATAACTTAATATCAGGGAATTTCTCTTCAAACCAACGAGTAGCAAATTCATTTTCAAATAAGAAGACAAAGTTGTCATAGCGGTCTTTCACTAATATAGAACGTGAAGTGTTCATATTATCTTTAATATCTTCTTCATTTTCTATCCAACGCGCGATTTTTCTTCCAACTGGTTCCATTACTACATCAACATTGTATTCATTCTTCATACGGTGCTCGAACACTTCAAATTGTAATTGACCTACAGCACCAAGAATAATTTGATTGGTGTGTAGCGTTTTATAATATTGGATTGCACCTTCTTGTACAAGTTGTTCAATACCTTTATGAAAATGCTTTTGTTTCATTACATTTTTAGCTGAAACTTTCATAAAGATTTCAGGCGTAAATTGAGGTAAATCTTGGAAACTATATTTTTGCTTAGCACCGACAAGTGTGTCCCCTATTTGATAATTACCTGTATCGTATAAACCAATAATATCACCAGCTACAGCGTGGTTAACAGTTTCTTTATCATCCGCCATGAATGAAGTAGAACGTGTTATTTTTTGTTTCTTACTTGTTCTCTGTAATGTTACATCCATACCACGTTCAAAGGCACCACTAACAACACGCATAAACGCAATTCGGTCTCTGTGTTTAGGATCCATATTCGCTTGTATTTTGAAAATAAATCCTGAGAAGTCTGTATCAAATGGACTTACTTCAACATCTTCATTTGTTTGACGAGCGTTAGGCATCGGTGCGTGGTCAACATAAGCGTTTAAGAAGTTTTGAACACCAAAGTTAGCTAAAGCTGAACCAAAGAAAACTGGTGTGAGCTCACCGTTTAGTAACGCATCATTATCAAATTCTTCGCCCGCTTCTTCAACAAGCATCATTTCTTCAATAGCTTGTTCAAAGGCACTATCATTTTTAATATCATGATCTTCTTCTAATTCGTAATCATCATTGAGATGTAATAAATTTTCTTCATCTCTAAATGGCTCAATAGTTTTAGTCGCTCTATCTATAATACCGAAGAAATTTTGACCCATACCCACAGGCCAGTTCATTGGATACGTTTCAATATTTAATGTTTCTTCAATTTCATCTAACAATTCAAATGGTTCTTTACCAACTCGGTCAAGTTTATTGATGAACGTAAATATAGGAATACCTCTCATTTTACATACTTTGAAGAGTTTTAAAGTTTGAGGTTCAATACCTTTTGCGCAGTCAATGACCATGACAGCACTATCTACTGCCATAAGAGTACGGTACGTATCTTCAGAGAAGTCTTCGTGTCCTGGTGTATCTAAAATGTTAATTTTATAATCATCATAATCAAATTGCATCACTGAACTAGTTACAGAAATACCACGTTCTTGTTCTACTTTCATCCAGTCACTTGTAGCGAATTTCCCTGTTTTCTTACCTTTAACAGTACCAGCTTCTCTAATCGCTCCACTGAAGTATAATAATTTTTCAGTTAAGGTAGTTTTACCAGCATCCGGATGCGAGATGATGGCAAATGTTTTTCTTGACTCTACTTCTTCCTTTAAATTCATTCATCATTCTCCTTTTAGTTTGTTGCTATCCAATCACAAATGTCACGTGCGAGTGCATCGGCTTCATTTTCAGTATAAAAATTAAAAAATTGCATTAACAATTCTTCATGTAACTCATTAATAGTTAAGTCGAGGGGCAGTTCTACAGACCAAAATAAGTCAGGAATCGCTATCAACATAACGCCTCTATCGCTATTTTGATAGAAATAAATATTTATTATTAGTTCATTATACTGAAGTTGCTTAATCTTCAACAGGTCCACCGCCGAATTTCTTATAAGCAGCTTCTAATCCAATTAAATCATCTCTATGAGGAACTTTCACATGGCCAGGCATAATTTGATAAGGTTCTCTTCCTTTAGATGCCAATACTACTGTATCTCCAGGTTCAGCAACATCTATTGCATGTTTAATGCCTTCAGCGCGATCATCAAATTCGACATAATTATCATGAGTTGCACCTTTAGCTAACTCAGCTGTAAGCATTTTAGGATCGTCATTTGCAGGATTATCAGGAGTAAAGATAACATAATCTGCACGACATGCTACGCTACCCATCTCAGGTGTTTTAGTCATGTCTCTTTCTCCAGCCATACCAACTAAGAAAATCAATTTCTGTTTAACGAAAGGTTTTACAGCGTCAATCAATTTATTCATACCATCTGCTGTATGAGCGTAATCAATAATTAAATCAATTGGTAATGAAGGATCGAGCACCTCTAATCGTCCTTCTACGGGTTCAAGAGAAGTTACCGCATTAATAATTTCTTCCATAGAAGCGCCTTTACTCCAAACTGCAATGATAGCAGCCATTATATTAGAGATATTGAATCGACCTACATATGGTGATTTAACTCGATAATCTCCAAATGGTGTACTTAAATCAAACTCCACACCCTGTAACGATTCATTAATATTCTTAGCCATAAATTGAGCTTCGTTATCTATGCCATATGTAAACACTTCATAAGGTGTCACACTTGCTAAATAATGAGAGAAATCATCGTCATTATTAAGTACGACGTATTTTTCTTTAGCTAAATCTTCACCAAGTTGGCTAAATAATAATGATTTCGCGTGGCCGTATGCTTCCATAGTGCCGTGAAAATCTAAGTGATCTTGTGTTAGATTTGAGAAAATCGCAACATCAAATTCTACACCTCTTAACCGACCAAGTGATAAACCATGACTCGATACTTCCATTGTCATAGCTTCGGCATCAGCATCAACTGCTTCTTTAATCTTTTTAGTTAATGAAACTGTTTCAGGCGTTGTGTTGGCACCTTTAGTCTTTGTTTCATTGATTTGGAATCCATTGGTACCTAAATAGGCACTATTTTTATTTAATTTTCTATAAATGAGATGAATCATTGTTGCAATTGATGTTTTTCCGTTAGTCCCCGTGACACCATATGTAGTCAACTGATGACTTGGAAAATCAAATAACGTATGTGCTAGTAAACTAGCTACTCTTAATGTATCTGGAACAACAACTTGAGTCACTTCCCCATCAAGTTCAAGTTCCCTGTTTACCACTACAATACTACAACCTTGTTCAATTACATTTTGACAAAATTTATGACTATCTACCGTATATCCTTTAGATGCTACGAAAATACTTCCTTCTTTAGCTGTACGTGAATCAGTAGTAATATCATCTACATTTTTATCTAGTGTTCCAATTACATTTTTCACTCTTATTTTCTCGAACAACGCACTCGCATTCAAAATGTATCGCTCCTTTTTTTACAATAATTCTATTATACACATTTTACTAGTGTTGATAAATTTATTCTTATTTATTGAGGTTCGTTATTAAAATAAAGTCCTTCTATATTTAATAGGAGGTAAAAATTTAATTAAAAATATTCTTCATTGTAAAATTAAGTCAATTTTTATTAAGCTTAAGTAAAAATATCTTAAAAATATTTCTATAGCCCCAATCATCCCAATACATTTCCCTTAATTAATGCTAGTATGAAAGTAGATTAAGAAAATATAAAGTTTTTAATAAGTTTATTTTGTGTTAGTACGAAGTTTAGATTGAGTAATTAAAAATTTATTTTGAAGATGAGTGTGGTATAATGCATAAATAAAAATTTAAATTACTTAGTTTACATAGTTAATTCATGAATTTGAAATGTGTTGCACACTGTATTTATCATGCTAAGAAGCGACAACTTCATGTCGCTTAATTCCTTTTATAATGTATGAAAATACGTTACACTTATTATAAATTTTAAAAATTAATGGAGGGTGGCTATAAATGGTTACTCAAAATAAAAAGATATTGATTATTACTGGATCATTTGGTAACGGTCATATGCAAGTCACACAAAGTATTGTCAACCAATTGAATGAAATGAATTTAGATCATTTATCAGTAATACAACATGATTTATTTATGGAAGCTCACCCAATTATGACTTCTATTTGTAAAAAATGGTATATCAATAGCTTTAAATATTTTAGAAATATGTATAAACGTTTTTATTATAGCCGCCCTAACGAGCTTGATAAATGTTTTTATAAATATTACGGATTAAATAAATTAATCAACTTACTCATAAAAGAAAAACCAGATTTAATACTTTTAACATTCCCTACACCTGTCATGTCAGTACTTACTGAGCAATTTAATATTAATATTCCAATTGCAACTGTTATGACAGATTATCGCATGCATAAAAATTGGATTACCCCAGATTCTCAAAGATATTACGTTGCTACAGAGGATACTAAAGATGATTTCGTTGAAGCAGGCGTGCCAGCTTCTCATATAAAAGTAACTGGAATCCCTATTGCTGATAAGTTTGAAGACTCCATTGATAAAGAAGCTTGGTTGTCTAAGCATCATTTAGATCCAAACAAACCAACTATCTTAATGTCAGCAGGTGCATTTGGAGTTTCTAAAGGTTTCGATTATATGATTAATGAAATCTTAGAAAAAAGTCCTCACTCTCAAATAGTGATGATATGCGGACGTAGTAAAGAACTGAAACGCTCTTTAAAAGCAAAATTCAAACATAATCCAAACGTTTTAATTTTGGGTTATACCAACTATATGAATGAATGGATGGCTTCAAGTCAATTAATGATTACTAAACCAGGTGGGATTACAATTTCTGAAGGACTCACACGTTGTATCCCAATGATTTTCTTAAATCCAGCACCTGGTCAAGAACTTGAAAATGCTCATTATTTCGAAGATAAAGGGTTCGGTAAAATTGCTGACACACCAAATGAAGCCATCGATATCGTATCTCATTTAACAAACCATGAAGACAGACTAGAAGCTATGACAAATCAAATGCGATTATCAAAAGTAAGTTATTCTACTCAGAAGCTATGTAGAGATTTATTAGATTTAATTGGTCACTCATCTCAACCAGAAGAAATCTACGGAAAGGTTCCTTTATATGCAAGATTCTTCGTTAAATAATTACTCCAATAACAAAAATTTTGTTATTATGTTAGTTATTTTATTCTTAATGGAATTTGCACGAGGCATGTACATACTTAGCTATATTAACTTCTTGCCAACAGTGACGTCGATTGCAATCGCAATTACTTCATTTGCATTTTCTATACATTTTATAGCTGATGCAGCAACAAATTTTGTTATCGGATTTTTACTTAAGAAATTTGGTGCAAAGATTGTTTTAACTGCAGGCTTTTTACTCGCATTTGTAAGTTTGTTTCTAGTCATCTGGTTCCCAGCATCACCATTCGTAATCATATTTAGTTCTATTATGCTAGGAATAGCCGTTAGTCCGATATGGGTCATCATGTTATCAAGTGTTGAAGAGAATAATCGTGGTAAGCAAATGGGGTATGTATACTTCTCATGGTTACTAGGTTTATTAGTCGGCATGGTCGTAATGAACTTGTTAATCAAAGTACACCCTACTCACTTTGCTTTCATGATGTCTCTCGTAGTTCTTATCGCATGGGTATTATATTATTTTGTTAATATACAATTAACGAATTATAATACGAAACCTGTCTCAGAACAGCTTAAACAAATCGTTGATGTTACAAAACGACATCTCGTATTATTTCCTGGGATATTACTACAAGGTGCAGCAATTTCAGCATTAGTGCCTATACTTCCTAAATACGCTACAAAAGTAATCAAAGTTTCTACGGTTGAATACACTATTGCAATCATTATAGGTGGTATTGGTTGTGCATTTTCAATGTTGTTCTTATCAAAGATTATTGATAATAATAGTCGTGGATTTATGTATACCATTATCTTTGGTGGTTTCATATTATATACGTTATTAATATTTGCTTTATCATTGTTAACTAATATCTACTTAGTTTGGGTAATAGGTCTCTTTATTGGATTAATGTATGGAATACTTTTACCTGCGTGGAATACTTTTATGGCTGGTCATATTAATCCCGAAGAACAAGAAGAAACTTGGGGCGTATTTAATAGTGTTCAAGGATTTGGATCTATGATTGGACCATTAGTTGGTGGATTAATCACTCAATTTACAAATAATTTAAATAATACATTTTACTTCTCAGCTATGATTTTCCTATCTTTAGCTGTATTCTATGGTTATTACTTTATAAGTAGTAGACAAAAAAGGAAATAAAGTATTTCGAAGCCTATTGATGAATTTTCATTGATAGGCTTTTCTTTGGCTTAATGTACTTCTTTTTTTCATTTGAGATAAAACATAAAAATCCGCTACAAAAAAAGGATGAATCGACACCCTTGTACAATTCATCCAATCATTTATATTAATTATCCTAACTCAAATGTTTCTACTACTGTCCATTTATCGTCTTCTTCACTATATTGTAATAAAGAAAGTTCGTTAATTGTCTCTTTATGGTCTACCCCTGCTAATTTTACTTGACCATAGATATCTTCAAATTCTTGACTTGATAAGCCTTGTGCAATTGTAAAGTGCGGAACAAATGGATGTTCAGCCTTACCATAAAACTCGTCAGTATTGAATTGATCAAAAAGTTTTTCTAAAGAGTCAGTTTTAGCTACTTTGAAGTAAATAACATTAGTTGTTGGTGCAAAACTTGAAGCTTTCGTTGCATGAACATCAACTGGTTGAATGTCACTAATACGTTTTTTCACTTCTTCTTTAATAGAATCTAATTCATTATCATCAATTTCAAATTGAGATTTAATTGTTATATGAGGCATGATTTGTGCATAATGCGTATCATAGCGTTTACGATAAGCATTCACCTCTTCTTGGAATGACTTAGACGGAACTAATGCTAATCCTAGAATCATTTAAATTCCTCCTTTGTTTAACATATTTCCATTATATCAAAATTTTTTGAAAACCGTTACTTTTAAAGTGAAAACAATTACATTTCTGAAATATCTACATTTAGTAAGATTTATATTTATAGACTTCACTAATAGAGTATAAATATTAGGGAGAACGCTTAATCTGGAATGACATCACTCAAGAAATATTCAAGAATATCTCCTAATAATGGTTTCCATGATTTCCAACTATGCCCACCCTCGAACTCAGTATAGTAATAATCAACATCATAATCTTTAATAAGGTCAGCTAATTCACGGTTAGGCGTAAGAAAATTAGCACGTTTACCATTTGTAGGTAATGTGAAGTCTTCCTCCTCTAAGCCAATTGCGTGCCACAGTGTAAGTTGATTTCTATTATCACAATTAACTACTTTTTGTTTAACATTATCGTCATACATTGGGCTTAGCATTGCTGCCTGACTAAATATAGTTGGATATGTTAGAGCAGTCATTAAAGCGATACTACCAGCCAAACTATCTCCAATTAACAATCGAGCATTACCTACTTTATAAGTTGGAAAAGTAGAATCAATAAAAGGTAATATTTCTTTACCAATTGCTTGAACTGTCAAATGTGAACGACTGCCTGATGGATGAAACTCTTCTCGTCGTTTATCAACATCTTCATAATGAAACCCGACAATAATTGCTCTTTGAATAGAATTATCCTTTCTCAACTGTTCGTATGTACGTTGAATTCTACCGAATCTTAAGAAATCTAATCCATCAAAGCATATAATAACTTGATACTTAAACAACTCAGTATATTCTTCAGGTAAATAAATGGAGAGTGTCACATCTCTATCTAGAATGTCACTGTGTATTACTTTTTTATTTATTTTTCCAGCGTTAAACTCTGTCATATGCGTATGCCCCCTCATAGTAGTATTATCATTGTATCAAGACTTGCAACACATTTAAATTCTCTAAAATGGTTTTAAGCAGAATCCTCAGTATCTTATTACTAATTTTCAAAATATGGAGAACCTTTAAAAAAATTAAGCGAAAGCTGTTTCATAGCGTCTTTAACTATGATTTATAAAGTATTTTCCCTTTTTTAAGATATGGTTTTAAGATATACTTATTAAGAATAAATAAAAGTATTACTATAGGAGGAAAGAGGTTTATGTTAAATAAAGTTTGGTTTAGAACCGGCATATTTATTATCATGCTGTTCATACTCATCAAACTATTTATGGAAGTACATGAAGTATTTACACCTATTGCGACGATTATCGGCTCTGTATTCCTTCCATTCCTAATCAGTGGTTTTCTATTTTACATATGTTTACCTTTTCAAAATATTTTGGAAAGATGGGGATTTCCACGTTGGGCTAGTATTTTAACGATATTTATCGGGTTAATTGCAATTATAGCAATTGTGGTATCATTTATCGCACCGATTATTATTTCGAATATTAATAATTTAATTAAACAGACACCAGCGTTACAAAAAGAAGCTGAACATATTATTAATTTCTCTTTAAAACAAATGGACAAATTACCTGATGATGTGACTCATCGTATTAATAAGGCTGTTAGATCTGTAGGTGATGGCGCAACATCAGTTTTATCTAACTCAGTCACTTACATTACATCATTCATTTCAACAGTTTTCTTATTAATCATGGTACCTTTCTTCTTAATTTATATGTTGAAAGATCATGAGAAATTTATTCCAGCTATAGGGAAATTTTTTAAAGGTGAACGAAAAGTATTCATCGTAGATTTATTAAAAGATTTAAACTTCACTTTAAAATCATATATTCAAGGTCAAGTAACAGTCAGTGTGATTCTAGGTATTATTCTTTACATTGGTTATACAATCATAGGATTACCATACACTCCATTACTTGTATTATTTGCAGGTGTGGCAAATTTAATTCCTTTCCTAGGTCCATGGCTCTCATTTACACCCGCGGCTATTCTTGGCATCATTGAAGGCCCAACAACATTTATATGGGTTTGTGTTGTTACATTAATAGCACAACAACTTGAAGGAAACGTAATTACTCCTAATGTTATGGGTAAATCATTAAGTATTCACCCACTTACAATTATTGTTGTTATCTTAGCTGCAGGAGATTTAGGTGGATTTACATTAATTCTAATAGCTGTTCCATTATATGCAGTAATTAAAACATTAGTTAGCAACATCTTTAAATATCGTCAAAGAATTATTGATAAAGCTAACAGTGACGTTAAAGATATTAAATAAACAGTTTCAACATCGCTTACTTTTTTCGAGTAAGTGATGTTTTTTTATTGAAAACGTCTAAACCCACTAATGCAATATCACTAACACTTCAATCTAACAACGGCATACTTAATGTATCGTTAATAAGCAATATTAAAAAGCGATTGAGTCAATTACTCAACCGCTTCAAATATTATGCATTGTTATTTAATTGCGTGGAATCCACTGTCAACATGGATATTTTCACCAGTTACACCGCTTGATAAATCACTTAATAAGTAAGCTGCTGTTTTACCTACTTCTTCCTGATCAACGTTTCGTTTTAATGGTGCACGTTCTTCAATCTCTTTAAGGCTTGTATTGAAGCCACCTACACCCTTCGCGCTTAGAGTACGAATTGGTCCTGCAGAAATAGCATTCACACGAATATTATCTTCACCTAAATCAAGCGCTAAATATTTAACATTTGCTTCTAAGCTTGCTTTAGCAACACCCATGACGTTGTAGTTTTGAACAGCAAACTCACCACCAAGATAAGTTGTTGCAACGATACTTCCACCTTCTGGCATAAGCTTTTTAGCTTCATGCGCAACGATTGTTAAAGAATAAGAACTAATATCTTGTGCAAGTAAGAAGCCGTCACGTGAAGTTTCATTGAAGCGTCCTCTTAAGTCTTCCATATTAGCAAACGCAATTGAATGATAAACGCCGTCAATATTTCCTACTTCTTCGCCTATTTTAGCGAAACCGTTAATAACATCTTCATCACTTTGTACGTCAATTTGATATAAATAATGTTCAGATTGATTTAATTGTTCTAATAATTTTTCTAATTCTTTACGGCTGCGATCTTTACGATATGTAAATACTAACTTTGCACCTAATTTGTCTAATACCTTAGCTACACCAAATCCGATACTACGTTTGTTTGCAATACCCATGATGACATATGTTTTGTTCTCTAAATTTAACATTACAGTATAACTCCTTAATAAAAAATCAATTCTTTTTTCAACGGTTATAAAATTGTTTCTTAAATAACCCATCTACCATAATTAGTTTAACACTTTTAGTACCTGATAATAAAGTATTTTAGACCTTGATTAATGTTTAGACAATGCTGTTTATTCTTTGATAAAACAATCATAAAAATATTGAAAATCGAGAAGTTTGTAACTCAAGTTCTACACTCCTAATAACGCAATAAATTATCGAAACTGGATTAATAATAATTAAGCCTACAATTGGATTGGTTTAAAATCCAATTATAGGCGTTAATACTAATGTTTGTTTTCTAACTTCCACCTTAAAGATATTTAAAGCTGTAGTTTTAATAATAGAATTCTAATTCTTGTTTAAGTTCATCGACATATTCTTTCGAACCAGTCACAATAAGACGATCTTTATAACGTAGTTGTGTATCACCATGAGGTACTAATGATTCATTATTACGTACTATTCGTACGAATATGATGTCGCCTCCAAACGGGAAATTACGCAGTTGTATATTTTCATAATGATGATTTAACATTTGAATTTCGTAAAGAGATGTTTCTACATTGCTTAAAAGGTTTAGCATATTTGGAGTTTCTATCAAACCTTTTAGTAAAATTTTATTACTTAGATAATTACTAAACACCTCAATACCTTGCGCTTTAATTTTCGCGTCTTCATTAGAGCTTTCTAATCTACAAATCACACGGTCGACACCGTATTTCTTTGCCATTAATGCTACATTCCTATTAATTTCATCATCATTAGTTGCGCATACTACGATGTCTTTTTCGAATAAACCTAAACGAGCTAATAAATTCTCTTCATAATCGGCAATTTCTACCATTGTAATTTCGTCAGATAATTTTCTGCTATCACTTAAATCCTTACGGTAATATAACGAAATATTATACAACTGTGATGTTAAATTTTGAGCAATCGGAATAGTTAACTGATTCTTACCAATTAAACTCACTTCAATTCGACGATTAACCTCATTGGGTATTGGGAACAACTTTTTAAAAACGATAGGCACAAATACACAAGTAATGACCGCACTTAAAATTAATATACCTGAGGTCTCAGCTGAAATCGTTTTAAGTTGTTCTGCGATTTTCGCAGCCGCTATGACTAAAGATAAAGTTGAAGTTAATAAAAATGCTGAAGCAATCGTCGTTTTAGTATCAAACCAACGTTTTATAAATAAAACTGGGATAAGCTTTGACACTACAAAAGCTATGATGAGCACTGGAATAATTAAGAGCAGAGATGGTTCTTTAATTAAAGATGGTATATTGAGATCTACACCCACCATAATAAAGAATATTGGAATAAAGAATCCATATCCAAATGAATCTAATTTTTCCACCATTTCTTCATCGGGATTTAATAATGAGACAACAACACCGGCTAGGAATGCACCTAAAATATACTCTGCACCTACACCTTCAGCAAGTGCTACTAATAAAATTATTAATGCAAAAACTGCACGAATCCCAATTTGAGTTGTGCCATCCTTTAACTTTTGTAAAAATGACATGCGTTTAAATACGCCACCGAGTATGTAGAAAATAATTGTAAATACTATGAGTATGCCAGTTAACCATATCGTACTGCCTCCATGGCCATTAATAGCGCCATAAACAGTTAATAAAAGCATCGTTACAAGATCAGCTAAAACTGCAACTAAAAGTATAAATTGACCTATTGTTGTACGCATGATATTCATTTCTTTAAGTGTTGGTACGACAACGCCTAAAGAAATAGTTGATATAATGATGACCATTAATAATACATCATCTACTAAACCTAACCATTTAAAAGCGTAAGCCAAGATGATAGAAATCAACATGATAAAACCAAATACAGTTAAAGCTAAATTTAAATGACTTGGTAAATTCTTTTCTTGTTTATTCTTTCCTTGTCTAGAACGTGAATCTTTTTTAAATGCTTTAAAATCAATTTCCAATCCACTTAAAAACATTAAAAATATAAAGCCTAAAGTAGATAATATGTTTAGTACAGAATCTCTTTCCACAATATTAAGGAAAGAATGACCTATGACAATACCCATTAAGATTTCTGCCACTACCACAGGCAGAAAATTAATGTTAAGTCGGTTAACGATAATAGGAGTTAAAAATGCAGCAACAACTACGATAACTAATGATAAAAACTCCATGCGACCTCCTAAGTTAAATATGACATAAATGATGTTGCTAAACCGAAGTAAATTAACATACTTACAATATCATTTATAGTAGTAATGAAAGGACCACTTGCAACTGCTGGGTCTATTTTAAATTTATTCATGATTAATGGAATCATAGAGCCAACTAATGTTCCGACAGTCATTGCACATGTAAGGCTGCCTCCAACTATTAGTGCTAATAAAGGTTGTCTATATATAACTACAATAATTAAGAATAGTACCACTGAACAAACTAAACCAGATAAAAATCCACTTCCAGCTTCTCTTAAAGCTATTTTAAATTTACTTTGTTCATTAATTTCACCAGTAGAAATATTACGTACTGAAACAGCTAAGGATTGAGTACCTGAATTACCAGACATACCACTAATAATTGGAATAAACGCAGCTAATAAAGCGACTTGAGATAATGTATCTTCAAAACTTCCTAAAATAGTAGCAGTAATCATTCCTAAGAAAGTTAAGACAATTAGCCAAGGAAGTCGTTTACTGGCTGTTTTGATAACTGAATCACTTGTAGAGTCAATATCAGATACACCGGCTAAACGAGAGTAGTCTTCACTTGCCTCTTCATCCATTACGTCTAAAATATCATCAATAGTAATGATACCTAATAGGTGGTTCTGATAATCAACAACTGGCACTGCAATAAAATCATAATCTCTTATGACCTGAGCAACATCTTCTTGGTCATCAGCCACATTCACACTAATGACACGTTCGCTCATCACATCTTCGATATAAGAATCATTTTCAGCAGTTATCAAATCTCTTAAAGAGAAAACTCCTACCAGTTGTCCCGCTTCATTAACAGCGAAAATAACATAAATCGTTTCAGCATCAGGTGCTTGTTCTTTTACATGCATTAATGCTTCTTTCACTGGTGTTGTGGATTTTAATGAGATATATTCCGTTGTCATGATACCGCCAGCTGTATCTTCTTCGTAATGTAATAAAGCTTTTATTTCATTAGCTTCATCTTTATCCATTAATGTTAGTAAGCTAGCGACTTTAGATTTTGATAATTTATTTAAAATATCAACTGAGTTATCATAAGACATTTCCTCTAATACATGACTTGCATAATTGGCATTAATTTTATCGAAAAGTTCTTCGTAATCTTCGTCATCAATATCTAATTGATCAAAGAAATTAGCAACTTCTTTAGGTGATAAGAATTCAAATATTTTTTGTCTATTATTATCATCCGTGTCTTCAAAGTATTCACTTTGATCGTAATTATGCATTGCTAAAAATTCATCTCTAAATTGGTCGATGTCATTTCCATCTAATAATCTATTTAATAATTCTTCATCATATACGTCTTCGCGCACTTTATCTTTAATCTCTGTGTCGTTAGACAATATTCACACCTCCAAAGCATATTTATTATAGCACGTTAAATAATTGAATTAATTGTTTGTAATCAACATTTATTGTGATTTTATTATGTTTTATGGGATGAACGAACTTAAGTGAACAACATTGTAAACTTTGCCCCTTTACTAGAGGATGTATGCCACCATATAAATCATCCCCTACTATAGGGTGACCCATAAATTGGAAATGAACTCTGATTTGATGGGTTCGCCCTGTATGAAGTTTCACTTTACATAAACTCAAGTTATTATTTTGAGCGATAGTGTAATAACTAGTCTTAGCATATTTTCCTTTGTCAGAGACTTTTCTTGTAATAATACTTTCGTTGTCTCTAGCAATTGGTGCTTCTATAACACCTTCAGATTGAGTACGACCATAAGCTAAACATATATATTCTTTTTCAAATTTCACCTTTGAAAATAAATGATGAATGTGTCCAAACTTGGCAAATAAGACGAGCCCTGATGTATTACGATCTAATCTAGTGACAATGTGCGGATTTGTCTGCTCATCTTTATTCATCAAATAAGCTAATACTTGCTCTACTAAACTCTCATGAGGATGTTCCCTTGAAGGTGCACAATTTTGTAATTGAGGTTTATTAACTATAAGTATAAATTCATCTTCGTATACGATATCTAAAGGTTTTGGATAAGGTAACAAATTTGAACTCGGTGTTTCAATTGGCATATGAACTTCAAAGTGATCTCCGATAGCCATCTCTTTTCTAACTGTTACAGAACGTCCATTTACAGATAAAGCGCCATTATGTTTAATGGCGCTAATCGTCTTTTTAGAGTAATCATTTCTTTGTAAGAAAGATTTAACAGTTTCTGATTTCTCGATAACATATTTGAAAATCATCTTTCATCATCACTTGATATGAATGAATCATGAACTCTTTTCCAAAAAGGAAATGGTCGAAATCTAGCAAACCTTACTTTTTCATTTGCTACTCTAAATTGAATGGCATTTACATTTTTATGTTTAATACTTACGTGATCAATAGTTGTCCTAATCGTGTCATGATTAACAGGCGTAATTAAACAAGTATGATGTTTAGGTAGAACTAAAGGAGATCCTACTGTTCTAAACACCCTATTATTAATAGAAGCTATTTCAGCAATTTGCATTGCTTCTAATGATGGATGTATAAGCGCTCCACCTAAGGCTTTATTGTAAGCAGTTGAACCGGACGGTGTTGATATACATAATCCATCTCCCCTAAATCGCTCAAAATGTTTACCACGTATATTAACGTCCACAACTAATGTTGAACCATTTTCTGTTTTCATTGTAGCTTCATTTAAAGCAAGATATCGTGTTTCATATCCATTGTCGTTATACCTCACAATTAGTTCTAATAATGGATATTCTATCACTTGAAATTCAGTATTATTTATTTCAATAATCAACTTCTCAACTTCATGAGGTAACCAGTCTGCATAAAAACCTAAATGACCGGTGTGAATCCCTACAAAGGCGACTTTTGATAACATATGACTATATTGATGAAATGCCTGTAGTAACGTTCCATCACCACCAACAGATATGACAATTTCAGGATTTTCACTATCCTCTACCATTTGAAAATCCTTCATATGATTAATCATTTTATGCTTTAATGCATTCGATTTCGAATCACCTTTAGTTAGGATTGTATAACGCATCATCTACACCTCATTAGTCATTTTCATGTTTCTTCGCACGTTTCTGAGTATAATACTTCTGTGCCTCTTGAATTTCATCTTTTATTTCAGACATTTCTTCATCTAATAAATATGCTGCTTCAGCTGCTCTTTCCAAACGATGTTGTATTTCATCAGGATAGTCTCCATCGTATTTATAACGAAGAGTATGTTCTATTGTAGCCCAGAAATTCATAGCTAATGTTCTTATTTGAATCTCAGCTAGAATATGTTTTTGTCCGTTTAATGTTTCAATAGGATATTTAATAATTACATGATAGGAACGATAGCCACTTTCTTTAGTATTACGGATATAATCTCGTTCTTCTACGACTTTGAAGTCTCTTCGTTGCCTTAATATATTAACAACAATATCAATATCATCCACGAACTGGCACATCATTCTTAATCCAGCAATGTCATACATTTCTTCATGTAAGCGGTCGAACGGAATACCTCTTTTATTTGCCTTATCGATAACACTTGATATAGGTTTAACTCTTCCTGTAACAAACTCGATAGGTGACGTGTGTTCACCTACTTCATATTGCTTACGCAAACCTTTAAGTTTTACCTTTAATTCATCTACCGCTTGTTTATAAGGTGTTAAAAATTGATCCCACTGGTTCATTTTGTTTCACTCCGCTTCACTCTAGTTCGAAAGTTTTTTCAACAGCTGAAACAAACTCCTTACCATAGTTATTATTTCCTTCAATATTTTCTAATATGTAATCTAGTTCTTCTTGGAAATGTTTCAATTCTAAATCGTTATTGATGATAATCTTCTTATCTCTATTTTCATGTAACAGTGACCATGTCTCTTGCACAAAGATTAGATAAGAATACGATTCACCGTCATCTAATAGATATGCGAATCCATAATTATCACTATCAACAAGCATTTGTCCAACTTCCTCTAGACCATCTGTTGGGTCCTCTGAGAAGCAATAAATGCCATCATCTTTAACTTTAATTTCATTTATATAAATACGCATGCCTGTCTTCCTCCTTATTCCATACTAGTTTAACATAATATACGCTTACAAAACACGCCACAACTTGCATTGAAATCTTAGATTAAATTACAGATTTTCATTTTCTTTCAAGTAATTTATATATTCCGAAGTCTACATACGTTATAAGTTAATTTTCAGAGTTAAAACGACCCCACAAAATTTTTCACAAACTTAAATGTGCTATTAAATTACTTTAATTTATAGAAGAAATTCGTCATAATTGTAAATGCTTTAAATATGAACAAAAGTAAATGATTGAGGTGTTTACAATGGCAACAAATAATGAAATTGAGTTCAAACAAATCTTAACCAAAGATTTGTACGATAAAATTTTTAACACTTATTTTAAAAATGAAAAACCATTTAGCCAAACTAATTATTATATTGATACTATAGATTTTAAACTTAAAGATCATCGTTCAGCATTACGTATCAGAGTTAAAGATAATACATATGAAATGACTTTGAAGGTACCTGCTGAAGTTGGATTAATGGAGTATAACCACGCAACTGATATTAAACCAAAGATGAATGATTCAATATCAAACTCCAAACTACCAGATGATATAAGAAATATTATTGAAGAACAATTTAATGTTTTAGACGAAGAATTAGTTATTTTAGGGGATTTAACAACATATAGAATAGAAACTCAATATCAAAACGAATTACTTGTATTAGATAAAAGTGAATACCTAAATAAAGTTGACTACGAACTAGAATATGAAGTTGGTTCGTACGATGAAGGTTATGAAAAGTTTAAACAATTACTTCAGGAATTCGATATAAAACATAAAAAACCTTTAAACAAAGTACAAAGATTCTTTGAAGAAAAGAAAAAAGCAAGTGATAAATAGCAATATGTTCAGAAAAGGCAAATTACTTTCAAATGTAAAAATTCATGTTATATTATATATATATTAATGGAACACGGTGATATTATGTCTAAAACACCTTATGAGTTAGTAGGTCAAGACGCTCTGTATCAAATGATTGACTATTTCTATTATCTAGTCGAAAGAGACAATCGTATTAATTATTTATTTCCAGGGGACTTTAATGAAACAAGCCGAAAGCAGAAACAGTTTTTAACTCAATTTCTTGGCGGCCCTGACTTATATACTCAAGAACATGGACACCCCATGTTAAAAAGAAGACATATGGAATTTACAATTACTGAATATGAGCGAGATGCATGGTTAGAAAATATGTATACTGCGATTCAATATGCAAATTTCCCTGCAGGTGTTGGTGAGTATTTATTTGAAAGATTACGCTTAACTGCAAACCACATGGTAAATTCCGAAAAATAATTGTAGGTGAAAATACATGGCTGAAGAATTAAGAATATTGGATAACAAGAGTCGTGAAGATGCTAATCTATCACCTGTAAGTAAAATAGAAATTTATTCTTTTTTTGATCCTTTTAGCAAAGAATGTTTTAAGCTATCAGCTATATTATCAAAATTAAGAATTGAATATAATCAATATATCCGAGTAAGACACATTTTAAACCCTTCCTTGAAAGTTTTAACTAAGTGTCAGGCTCAAAGTACATCGGATTTCGATAACATTGCTCTGGCATATAAAGCAGCTGAATTACAAGGACGTTTGAGGGCTGAAAGATTTATTCATTTAATGCAAAATGAAATCATACCTAAACGCGATATCATTACCGAAGATATGATTTGCGATTGTATTAATAATGCAGGTATTGATTATCAAGTATTTAAGGAAGATTTACAGAAGAGCAAGCTTACTGATAGCCTAAAGGTAGATCTCCATATTGCTAGAGAAATGGACATTGAGCAAGCGCCCTCTCTTGTTTTCTTTAGTGAAGACGTCCAAGAAGAAGGTTTAAAAGTTGAAGGTCTATACCCATATCATATCTATACTTACATCATAAACGAATTAATGGGAAAACCTATTGAGAAGAATCTTCCACCTAAATTAGAAGTGTACATTCAAAAGAAACAATTAGTAACGATGGAAGAACTTTTAACCATTTACGAGTGGCCAGAAAAGTTACTTAATAAAGAATTAAAAAAACTTTCCTTACAACAAAAAGTTGAGAAATTACAATATCCAGAAGGCGATTTTTGGAAATCAAAAATGCCTTAATAATTTAATGCAAAAAGACGGCTAGTAAAATAAAACTAGCCGTCTTTTAGTATTTATATTGAAAATCATCTTATACTCTTTTATGTATAGGAACTGTATAATTTACACAACAGAAAATAGTATTTTAAAATTAAATATAAAAAAACGCCGTGTCTGATTACACGACGCTAAACAAAGGGGATGGGAGAAATTTTTCACTTCAAACAAAGGGGTATGTTTGTTATGTGATTAATTTCATGTTCATAATATAACACGGTGCATACCCCTTTTCAACCTTTGTTTAATTATATACATAAATTGTCACAATCTGTTCAAATTGAAAGCGAATACACTCGTACTAAGCTTTCATAAGTTTTTCAAATGCATCTAATTTTTGTTCAAATACTTCACACGCTTCTTCAATAGGTTTAGGTGTAGTCATATCTACGCCTGCATTTTTTAGAATTTCTATTGGATAGTTTGAGCTACCTTTTTTCAAGAATTCATTAATATATCTTTCTACAGCTGGTTTACCTTCTGATAAAATTTGATGACTTAAACTTTGTGCTGCACTATAACCTGTAGCGTATTGATATACATAATAATTCATATAGAAGTGTGGTATACGTGACCATTCTTTACTAATATCTTCATCTGTTTCAACAGCATCTCCGAAGTATTGCTTATTAAGCTTCGCATACTCTTCATTCATTCGGTTAGGTGTTAATGGTTCGCCCGCCTCTTCGATTTGGTGAATTTTATGTTCAAATTCAGCGAACATAGTTTGACGGAATAAAGTAGCTCTAAAGCGTTCTAATTCTTGATTTAACAATAACAATCGACGCTGGTCGTCTAAATGTTTATCCATATAGTCACTTAAAAGCGCTTCGTTACATGTAGATGCGACTTCTGCAACGAATATCGTATAATCACTTAAGTTTGAAGGTTGATTTTGACGACTGAAATAACTATGAGCTGAATGACCAAACTCATGTACTAAAGTGTATAAATCAGAAACAGTATCTGACCAATTTAATAAAATGAAAGGATTTGTAAGATGCGCTCCTGAAGAATAACCTCCAGAGCGTTTACCTTTATTTTCATAGACGTCAACCCATCGATTGTCTAAACCTTCTTTAACAACGTTTAAATATTCTTCGCCCATTGGTTCTAGTGCTTTTAACATCCACGATTTAGCTTCTTCGTATGGCATATCAAATTTCACATCTTTAACTAGAGGTGTGTAGAGATCATACATTTTTAAATCTTCAATACCTAATAACTCTTTTCTTAATTTAGTGTATCTGTGAAGTAATGGAAGATACTTATGCACTGTTTTGACTAAATTATCATATACAGCCTCTGGGATATGATTGTTACTTAAAGCACGCTCACGAGCTGAATTATAATGATGAGTTCGAGCATTAAATACATTTTTCTTCACTTCTCCTGCTAGCGTTGCACCTAGTGTATTGTTATGTGAACCGTAAGCTTTATATACATTTCTAAATGCTGATTCTCTTAATTTACGATCATCAGACTCTAAATATTTTATAAAAGTACCTTGCGTTAACGGATGTGCTTCCCCATCTTTATCAATGGCGTCCTCAAATTCTAAGTCTGCGTTACTAAACATTCCATAAACATTTGAAGGTGTAGATAAAGCATCTTGTGCTTCTGTTAATAGTTTCTCTGTGTCTGCATCTAAAATGTGTGGACGTTTCTCGTTAATTAATTTTAAGTCGAACTCATATTGTTTTAATTTATCAAATGAGGAAACAAATTGTTCAATAGTAGATTGATCTAACTGTAAAATTTCAGGCACTAAAAAGCTCCATGCAGAACTGTATTTAATTAATAATTGATGTGCACGCGCTTCTAGACCAGTATATTTATCATTAGCAGTATCTTGGTCTTGCTTCAAATGAGCATAGACATAGACTTTTTCAAGTTTAGTTCCTAATTCATCTTCAAGTGCTAAGGCATTATATAAAGTTTCAGCACTATCACCTAAATGTCCTTTGAATTGTTCTTCCTTACCTAACTCATTCTCTACTTCCTTGAACGCCTCCTCAAAAGCCTCGTCGTTTTCGAAAATCGTCGTTAAGTCCCATGTATACTCAGGATATTTACGTTCCTGCTCTTCTCTTGTTAATTGTTGACTCATAAAGTAAACCTCCTTGATTATATCAATAATATAATTTTCTCATTTTAGGATTGGTTTTGCACGCTTAAACATCTGTTATAATACATTTTCTCGAAGTCATTTAACAAATCTTTTAATATAGTCAACTTATGATACTTATGGTATGCGAAATATCTGAATTTAATGATAGACATTAATAAGTCACAACTTTGATGTCTGTCATATTTACGTCTTAATAATAGATAATTGAGTTGCCATTCAACTGGGTGTGTTTCAATATATATTTGATTTGGAAATATAAAACCTGTATTTATACATACTTCATTATCATTCATTTGTAGCTGATATATTGCACTTAGAGTTGGTTCAAGAACCGAATTTTTCCTTCTACACTGTAGAATATAATTATTGATTGTTCTTTTAGATAATTTATAGATTTGTGCTTGTTCTGATTGATATGTATTGAAAAGTTGTTTAATTTTTATGGTATGTTTTTTGCAAATAAATTTTTTTCCAGCGATATTTTGAAGGTGCGTGTAAACTATGAGTCTTGATTTTGTGAAGTCCCAGGTTATTAGGGTACGATGAATAGGATTAATAAAAGTAGTTTGAAATTGTGTAAGTTCAATAAAATCCCCTCTTTTTTTCACATCATTGATTATCCAATAAACCTTTAAGCCTATACTTTTTAAACCAAGGGTTCTTTCAATTATTTCAGTCGTACTAATTGTGGAACACTGAATTTCGATGGCGTGTCTTTGGTTAATCACTAAATCAGGATATTGCTTGATACATTTAAAAAAGGGTTCAATATCAACATCATAATTTATTGCTTCAAATTTTTGTGCTAATAGCATTTTTAATTGGTAATGATTATACGTTTCAGCTTTATAACAAAGTCTAGTACTTTTAACTTTATGTGCAAAATGAGGTATAACTTTAACTCCATGTCGTAATATAACTTCCCCTAGACAATAAGGACACCGATATATTTGATTTCTCTTCGCATTTTTCGCTAAAACTCGCTCATTCATTCTATTCATTGCTATTAACATTTCATCACCTCATATATAACAACGAGGAGAACAAAATTTTTACTTTAAAAATTTATAAAAAAAACAAGGCACCTTAATTTGGTACCTTGTGAGATAAATCGTGTTATTCTTCTGAGTCTGTAAAATATCTACGAACTTGAGAAGTAACATTATGACTCATGATAATTTTGGCATAGTCATTTAAGTATACTTCCGTTTTATCTGTTGGATAAGCAAACTCTAATAATTGACTATAGCTATCATTAATAGTTTCTTGGCTTACAGAGTCATCAAAATGAACTGAATAATAGTAGTGATTATCAATCATATATAATAAATCTTCATATTCAGTAGTATTTTGGTTATTATGATATGCATAATTAATAACATGTTCTAAATCATCAAATTTAACAATTACAGTTCTTACGTTAGCACGTTTATGAGTTCGTTGATTATTTGCCTGTTGTTCAGCTTTTTTCTGTTGTTGACGTTGCTCAAATAATTCTTCTAAATTATCTTCACCATCTAAGGTTTGTGCTAATAATTCATTCACTTGATCATCAAATTGATCATTTGTATCTTCATCTGACATGTTCATTGCGTCTTCATTTTTAGATTTAGAGATGGTCACTTCCACGCCTTTTTCAAAAGCATGTACTTGAATCCATAATGGACCTTCTACCACGAAATCTTCTTCTTCGTTAATTTCATCCATCATTGACCAGAAGAATTCTTCACCGCGTTTACGGTTAGTCCATAAGTCTTCACGATTAAATCCTCGTGCTTCAATGTCGCTATATGTTATAAACAATTTAACTGTTGTGTCATCAACGCGTTCTATTCTCATATCATCTCACTCCTTACAGTCGATGAATAGTAACCATATTGTATTAGAACGGAACGTAAATTACAATCTATTTGTTTGATTAAATTTAACTAATTTTAATCGGTAATCTATATTAACATATTCCCTATTTATTTAACAAAAAACTACTACTTTAGAAGGTAATATAACATGCAAAAAACAACACTATTAACAATGAATAGTGTTGTTCTTAATCTTTAAGTAAAGTGATAATATCACATAGTTATGTTAGTTATTAATCAACTAAACGTTGTGCTTCTTGTAATTGGAACGTACGAACTTTTCTTGGTAAGAAACGTCTAATTTCATCTTCGTTATATCCAACTTGCAAGCGTTTGTCGTCTAAGATAATAGGACGACGTAATAATCCTGGGTTATCTTGAATAATAGAATATAAATCTTGTAAAGGTAAAGAATCAATATCTACATTCAATTTTTGATATGTTTTAGAACGAGTTGAAATAATTTCATCTGTTCCGTCTTCAGTCATTTTTAAAATTTGTTTAATTTCATCAATTGTTAAATGTTCAGAAAAAATGTTACGCTCCGTATATGGAATGTCATGTTCTTGTAACCATGCTTTCGCTTTACGGCAAGATGTGCAACTTGGTGAAGTAAATAATGTTACCATACATCTCACTCTCCTATAGAATGAATTAAATTCATTATTTTAATATTATTATCGATTTAAGAAATTGAATTTTTAAGCTTTCTTAATCTTACACTTAATAGTATAACTATCTAAGATTAAAATTAAATGAGAAAATCCTAATTTTTCTGAGAAATCTTGAAATTCATCAAATTTTTAATTCGCTTTTAGTATATACCCAGTTATATTAATATTTTAACACAACTTACATTTTAACGAAATACTGTTATAATGTTATCTAAACAATATTAATTAGAAAGTAGGCATCTAATATGGAAACTTTATTTTCAGGAATTCAACCGAGTGGTATTCCTACTATCGGCAACTACATAGGTGCGTTAAAACAATTTGTAGATGTACAAGATGACTATGATTGTTTTTTCTGTATTGTTGACCAACATGCCATAACGGTACCACAAGATCGTTTGAAATTACGTAAACAAATTCGTCAATTAGCAGCAATATATTTAGCTACAGGAATTGACTCAGATAAATCTACTTTATTTATTCAATCTGAAGTCCCTGCACACGTACAAGCTGGTTGGATGCTTACAACAATTGCTTCTATTGGTGAACTTGAACGTATGACACAATTTAAAGATAAAGCACAAAAACGGGTTGATGGTGTGCCAGCAGGATTATTAACATATCCACCTCTTATGGCTGCAGATATAGTAATTTATAACACTAACATTGTTCCAGTTGGCGATGATCAAAAGCAACATATGGAACTTACCCGTAATTTAGTAGATCGTTTTAATAGTCGTTATAATGATGTCTTAGTAAAACCAGAAATTCGCATGCCTAAAGTTGGAGGACGTGTGATGAGTTTACAAGACCCAACTAAGAAAATGAGTAAAAGTGATGATAATCAGAAAAACTTTATTTCACTACTCGATGAGCCAAATGTGGCAGCAAAAAAAATTAAAAGTGCCGTAACGGATTCTGATGGCATTATTAAATTCGATCGTGAAAATAAACCAGGTGTTTCAAATCTTTTATCTATATATTCAGGTCTAACTGATGAACCTATTAAAGATATTGAAGTTAGATACGAAGGTGAAGGTTATGGCAAATTTAAAGGTGACTTAGCAGAGATCGTTAAAGACTTCTTGATTAATTTCCAAGAGAAATATGAGAACTTTTACAATTCTGATGATTTAGATGACATCTTGGATAAAGGGCGAGACAAAGCTCATAAAGCTTCATTTAAAACATTGAAAAAAATGGAAAAAGCTATGGGATTAGGACGTAAAAGATAATATAAAATAAAAAAGTTACTGGAAAGGAAAGTTCCAGTAACTTTTTTTATAAACTTTTATTTTCTTCCTTTAGGATTAAATGCATCTTTGAGTCCCTCTCCGACAAAATTGATACTCAAAATAGTCAAAGTTATCATTAAAGCAGGAGGCATCCATATCCATGGTTTACCACTTAATACATCTCCCTCTTGTGCATCACTCAACATATTTCCCCAAGAAGGAATAGACTTACTTATACCAAATCCTAGAAAGCTAAGCCCTGATTCTACAACTATCATACCTGCAAAAGTTAATGTTGCTTGTACAATTACGACACTTAAAATATTAGGTAATAAATGCTTTAGTATAATTTTATAGGTAGGTGTTCCAATTGATTGTGCAGCTAAAAAGTATTCATTCTCTTTTTCTTGCAAAACTTTTCCCCTAACAAGTCTAGCAATACCACCCCAACTCAGTATTATGATTACAAATACTAAAATAATTGCTGAACCATAGGGATTTTTTATTTTATCTCCTAATGCTGCATTGAGTACTATTGCAAAAATTAGAAATGGAAATAACATAACAAACTCTGTAATTCTCATTAGAACAGTATCTAATACTCCACCAAAATACCCAGAAATAACGCCAATTGATATTCCAATTAAAAGCATTCCTACCGTAGACGTAAACCCTATAGTAAGAGAAATCCTACCCGCATATAACAATCTACTGAAGTTATCTCTGCCACCAGCATCAGTACCAAGCAAATTTTCAATAGACATATCACCTTTTATATTTAATAAATCTTGTTTATTAATTGGTAAAGGAGCTATTAAAGGAGCAATAATAGATATGATTGCAACAATTATTAAAAATGATAAAGAAATCATCGCAAGTTTGTTATGATAAAATTTCTTCATAGAAATTTTAAAAGGTGAATTTGGTTTTTTCTTCAAGATAATCATCCTCTCATTAATTACTTCGTATTCGTGGATCAACAAAGCCATACGTAATATCTGAAATTAAGTTTCCTAGCAAACCTAAAAATGAGAAAAATAATGTCATTGCCATCATAACTGGGTAATCTTGTCCTGTTACTGACTCTAAAAACAATTTTCCAATACCGTTATAAGAGAAAATAGTTTCTGTAATTACAGCTCCACCCAATATACTAACTATGTCAGCCCCTAGAAAAGTAATTATTGGAATTAAAGAATTTCTCAAAATATGCTTCATATAAATTCGATTTGTAGAAAGTCCTTTAGATCGAGCAGTTAATACATAATCTTTTTGCGAATTTTCAATAATATCATTACGTAAATATTGTATATAACCTGCAGTAGATAACAATCCCAATGTAACCGCTGGTAAAATCGTATGATAAAGCTTGTTTATATAGTATGAGAACGTACCTTCTTGAACATTAATATCAACAGAACCTTGGAAAGGAAATAAATTTAATTGAAAGGCAAAGAAAAATATTGCAAATACACCTGCTATAAAAGAAGGAATAGCTAGCATTATGTAGTTAAATACTTGTATTGAGTAATCACTAATCGTATATGCATATCTTCCAGATACTATTCCTAAAGTAAAAGAAATAATATAGGTAATAATGAGAGATACACTACCTAAAAGAATGGTATTGGGTAGTCTCTCTTTAATGAGATCCATTACTGGTCTTTTATACTTGATTGATTCACCAAAATCTCCATGAATAATATTATTTGCCCATCTAATATATTGTTGTGGTATTGAGTCATTAAGACCTAATTTTTCTCGTTGAGCATCTAATGCTTCTTGTTTAATATTCGTACCATGTTGTCCTGAAAAAGGATCACCCGGTTGTATAATTGCTAATGCAAAAACTACCATCGAAATTATAATGAGCAATGGAATCATTAGACCTAGTCTTTTTATTATTAACTTAAACATTAGCTACACTCCCTACATGGTTTGGATAAAAACAAGCTACTTGATGATCTTTAATTATTTCTTTCAGTTTAGGTTTCTCTCTCCTACATTTATCTTGAACCAAAGGGCATCTAGTTTGGAAAGGACATCCACTTGGTGGATTACTTGGTGAAGGTAACTCTCCCTTCAAGATTACTCTGTTCTTTTTTTCTTGATTAAATTGAGGTATAGAAGAAATGAGTGCTTGTGTATAAGGATGTAAAGGTTTTGTATAAATTTCTTCATGAGAAGCTATTTCAACCATATTACCTAAATACATGACACCTATGATGTCACTAATGTGTTTAACTACACTTAAATCATGTGCAATAAAAAGATAACTTAATTTAAATTCATCTTGTAAATCTTTTAAAATATTTAATACTTGAGATTGAACCGACACATCTAATGCACTTACCGGTTCGTCGGCAACTATTAGCTTCGGTCTTAGAGCAATAGCTCTTGCTATTCCAATACGTTGTCGCTGTCCTCCTGAAAATTCATGAGCATACTTAAAGTATGCTTCTTCACTAAGACCTACACATTTTAATAAATGCACAACTTCTTTCTTTACTTCTGCTTTAGAGACTTTTTTATAATTAAGTAGTGGTTCAGCAATAATGTTTCCAACCATTTGCATAGGATTTAATGATGCATAGGGATCTTGAAATATCATTTGAAAATTTTGACGAGCTTCTCTTAAATTCTTTCCTTTCAAATGAGTAATATTTTCCCCACATAACTTAATGTCTCCACTCGTAACATTTTCTAACCTCACAATTGTCTTACCAATAGTTGATTTCCCACATCCTGACTCTCCCACTAAGCCAAATGTTTGTCCTTCTTTGATAGAAAATGAAATGTCATCTACAGCTTTAACATATTGATTTTTTTGAAATAAACCAGTTTTTAATTCATAGTATTTTTTTACATTTTGCACATCTAATATGTTATTCATGATGTTCTTCCTCACTTTGATTTTGATATAAATGGCAACGAACTAGAGAACTATCAACATGAGTCATTTTCGGACATTGAGAGTCACATACTTCAATCTTTTCATCACATCTATTAGCAAATCTGCACTTATCTAACTGAAAATCAGTGATAGATGGTACGATTCCTTCAATAGTTTCTAATCTATCCCGTTCATCTTCTAAAGTAGGAATTGTTTTTAATAATTTTTTTGTATAAGGATGTTTAGGCTTGTTTAGTATAGATTTTAAATCTCCATATTCTACAATTTGACCTGCGTACATTACCATTACTTTATCGCAAAATTCCGAAACTACACTTAAATCGTGAGTAATTAAAATAATAGACATTTGAGTATCATTTTGTATATTTTTTAATAAATCTAATATTTGAGCTTGTATAGTTACATCTAATGCAGTAGTTGGTTCATCTGCAATTAATAATTTAGGTGAACAACAAATGGCCATAGCTATCATAACCCTTTGTCTCATACCACCTGAAAGTTGATGAGGATAACTATTAAGCACCTCATCCTGTCTAGAAATTCCAACTTTCAAAAGTAATTCCTTAGCTTCTTTATAGGCTTCTTTTTTAGATTTCTTCTGATGCACTAATATACTCTCAATTATTTGATTCTTTATTTTAAAAACTGGGTTTAATGCTGTCATTGGTTCTTGAAATATCATTCCAATATCGTTACCTCTAATATTTAAGAATTCCTTCTCGCTATATTTATCTATTCTTTTTCCTTCAAAAAGAACTTCACCATTAGTAATTTTTGAAATCTTTTCAGGTAATAATTTGATAATTGATTTATTTAGTATAGATTTCCCACATCCAGATTCACCAACGATACCCAAAACTTCTCCTTTATCTAATTTAAAGCTTACTTTATCGATAGTTGGAAACCATTGCTTATTAATTAGAAGTGATGTTTCAAGTTCCTTAACTTCTAAAAGATGCTCCATTCTTATCCCCCCTTAAAAATAAACCCCGACATTTGGTCGAGGTTTACTTAAATTAATTATCTTTTGTCACTTTATAGAATTGTGCTTCAGTACCTAATTGAATATCATAATTGCGTACTTTATTATTAGTTATAGCGATTGATTTCATCTGTAGCATAGGCAGAGCTGGTAGTTCCTCATTCATATATTGTTGCCATTTAACATAAAGTTCTTTACGTTTCTTTTCATCTGTGCCAACTTTATCGAAATCTAAAGCATCATCTAAAAGCTTATCTGATTTTGGTAGAACGGTTCTCATTTCATTTTGAGGTCTATCAGTATGATATAAGTCTGAAGGATCTGGATCAGTTCCACCCGCCCAACTTCTGAAATAAACTTCCATATTTTTAGAGGCATCGGCTAAGTCATCATTATATTTACCAAATTCAACTAATTTTACTTTAGTTTTTAAACCAACTTTTTCCCAAAAATCTTTAATAGCTGCTGTTCTAGGTTCAAAAGTAGGATTTGTTCCAGCGTAATGTTTGAGGTTAATTACAAAAGGTTTTCCATTTGGATCTTCTCTGAAACCATCCCCATCTCTATCTTTATAACCTAACTTATCTAAGATTTTTTTAGATTTTTCAGGATCATATTTGTAATCTTTTAAATCTTTAGGATCAGCTGCAATCCATTCCGTACTTGGAACAAATGAGTTAATTACTGAACCATAACCATTAAAGAATGCTTTAACCCTCTTTTCTCTGTCTATCGCATATAATAAAGCCTGTCTTAGCTCTTTATTCTCGTATTTTGGTCTAACTTTTCCAGTTTTGTTTTTAGCTTTATCATAATCATGAGAAACAAAGCCAATAATTGCATAATCTAGACTTGGAGTAGATAAAACTTTTAAATTGTTTTTAGATTTTTTAGCTTCTTTAGCCATGGGTCCAGTGGCGTCATCAACTAAATCAATATCTCCTTTTTCTAAAGCTTTAATCATTTGCGGTTGATCTACTACTTTTAATTCAATCTTATCTAGAGCTGGTTTTCCTTGCCAATAATCATCAAATCTTTCTAACTGAATAGCTTCTCCAGCCACTATTTTTTTAACTTTGTAAGGACCAATTCCAATAGGATGCTTACGTATTTTGTCAGATTTAGACAAATCTTTTACTGGTATATCACTAAGATATTTTTTACTTAGTAACGGTCCGCCAACAAATCCTGTAAGATAGTTAAGTTTTTTCTTATCAAATGTAACTTCCATAGTATAGTTGTCTAATTTTTTTAAACCACTAATATGATCTGCTTTTCCTTCATGTACTTCTTTTGCTCCTTTAATATTTTCCACAGAAGGATAGTATTGACCATCATAATCTTTATTAGCTAATACATCTAAAGTATAAATCCTATCATCTATAGTAAATTTATTACCATCATGCCATTTGATTCCTTTTTTAATCTTAAACTCAATCTTTTTACCAGGATCTATATCTTTCCATGATGCGATATATGGTTTTGGTTTAATTTTTTTATCAATTTTCATTAAAGCTTCATTGAAATAACTTTCAACTGTAAAATCTGTGTGATCAGAACTTAGTACAGAAGAATAAACTCCAGTTGGCGCGGCTGGCATTCCAACTTTCAAGACTCCGCCTTTATGCTCGGACGAAGCTGTCTTACTCTCATCACTAGATGCATCTTCTTGTTTACCTTTACCACAGCCACTAAGCACTAGTATAATCACTAAAAATAAACTTAAATACTTAAAGCATTTTTTCATCCAATTCCCTCCTGTTGATTCTTAGTTGCTTTTTACAGTTTACTATTAATAAATTATATTACAAGTGTATTTTTAGAATATTCTGTTAATTTATTTACTAAGTATCTTCACTAATTTTAAAATTAAAATCATTGAATTTATATGAATAGTTTAAATATAAGTCTACTTATTTCTCCTTAGTTTCCATTAATATTTAGGAAACCTGTAGGATTGATAATTTTGTGAGATGTAAAGATTCAAAACTCGTAGAAAGATTTATTATAAGACTGTAGTATAAAGAGAAACCTATTAAATTATAAAATATATGTCCTTGGTAATTAAAATTGTTATTTCTTTTTCCATATAAAAAATCTTCAAGTGAGCCATCTATAAACTCACTTGAAGATTTTTATTTATGTTCAATTAGTCTTGAAATTTCTTAAATACTAATACAGCGTTATGTCCACCGAAGCCTAAACTATTACTCATAGCATAAGTAATATCTAAGTCTTCAGCTTTATTAGGAACGAAATCTAAATCGCATTCTTCATCTGGTGTGACCGCGTGAATGGTAGGTGCGACTTTAGAGTCTCTAATTGATAGTGCTGAGAAGATGGCTTCAATACCACCTGTTGCACCTAATAAGTGACCGGTCATTGATTTTGTTGAACTTACTTTTAGAGATTTTGCAGCTTCTCCAAATGTATTTTGGATAGCTTTAACTTCATATAAATCGCCTACAGGCGTACTCGTACCATGCGCGTTTAAGTATTGAACGTCTTTTGCTTCAATACCTGCATCGTCTAAGGCAGCTTGCATAGCTCTTGAACCGCCTTCACCTTCTGGAGCTGGTGCTGTGATATGATATGCATCTCCAGTAGAACCATAACCAACGATTTCAGCATAAATTTCAGCTCCACGCGCTTTAGCAGAATCTAATGATTCTATAACCACGATACCTGCACCTTCACCCATGACAAAACCATCACGGCCTTCTTGGAATGGGCGACAAGCTGTTTCTTTATCATCATTTGTAGATAAAGCTCGACTTGCGCTAAACCCAGCAATTGCCATGTGAGTAATTGGAGCTTCAGTACCACCTGTAATCATCGCATCAGCGTCACCACGCTGGATGATTTTAAATGCTTCACCAATTGAATTTGTACCAGTTGCACAAGCTGTAACCGTAGCACCATTCGGACCTTTAGCACCTAAGTCTATTGAAACTTGTCCAGTAGCCATGTCAGGAATTAACATTGGTACAAAGAACGGGCTTACGCGACGTGGTCCTCTTTCAACAAGTGTAGTATGCGCAGTTTCAAATGTTTCCATGCCACCAATACCTGAACCAATCCAAACACCAATTCTATTAGCTGTTTGATCATTGATATCTAACTTCGCATCTTGTACCGCTTCTCTCGCAGCAACAACGGCATATTGTGTGAAACGATCCATACGACGTGCTTCTTTTTTATCAATATGATCTTCAATATTAAAGTCCTTTAGCTCACCTGCAAGATGAACATTATATTTTTCGGTATCTAAACGTGTAATTTTATCGATACCATTTACTCCTTTTAATGCGTTTGCCCATGTTGTTTTAGCATCGTTACCGATTGGAGATAAGGCTCCGATACCCGTTATAACAACTCTATTATTTTTACTCATACGTTATCCTCCTATTTTCCCCATTTGATAACGATTGCGCCCCATGTTAAGCCTCCGCCGAAGCCAACTAAGACTAAAGTATCGTCATCTTTAATTTTTCCGTTTTGTAACTCTTGATTGATACTTAAAGGTATAGAAGCAGCTGAAGTATTACCATATTTATTCACCGAAACACTCATTTTCTCTTTTTCTATACCCAATCTCTCTCTCGCAGATTCCATAATGCGAATATTTGCTTGATGAGGGATAAATAAATCAATGTCATCTGACGTTAAACCTGCTTTATCTACTACACGTGTTGATGCATCACCCATGATTCTTACAGCAAATTTAAATACTTCTCTGCCATTCATTTTTAATTTACCAGTTTCTTTGTCTAAATATAAATATTTTCCACCGCTACCATCAGAACCCATTTCATAACTGATGATTCCACGGCCTTCAGAAACTTCACCCATCACTACTGCACCAGCACCATCACCAAATAAGACAGCAGTTGAACGGTCAGTTAAATCCGTTATTTTGGATAGTTTGTCAGCACCTACAACTAATATATTTTTATAATCACCAGATTGAATATATTGTTTAGCAGTAATCATTGAATACATAAATCCAGAACAAGCAGCAAGTTGATCCATAGTTGCTACTTTGCCAGTTCCTAAACGTTCTTGTAGTATATTAGCTACGCTAGGAAACGGCATATCACCTGTTGCAGTTGCTACAATAATCATGTCTATATCTTCTGGTTGAATTCCAGCATCTTCAATTGCTTTAACACTCGCATTGTACGCTAAGTCAGATGTGTCTTGATCTTCATCTGCCCAGTGTCTTTCTTTAATACCAGTCATTTTAGAAATCCATTCATCTGAAGTTTCTAAAAATTGTTCAAAATAGGCATTGTCTACAATGTTTTCCGGAGCATAAGCACCGAAACCTTTAATACCCACGTTCATGGTCGTACACCTTCTTAAATAAATTTTTAATACCAGGTATTAATTTAACACATTTTTGTTTTCAAACTCAAGTAGATTCATTTTTATACCTCTTTTCAAAAGTAGCGTTTTAGGCTTATCTATGACCTCAAAACCTTTAAATAGCTTAAGTGATTAATAACAACAATTTGCTCATAATAATTGTATGATATCCTTAATCCTAAAAAGGTTAAAATTATAGGACTTAATCCTTGATTACTACTATACAAACTTAAATATTTCACTTAAAATAGAGTTATCGATTTTATAAGCGGAGGTTATAGGCAATGAAATACCTCATGACATTTATTTGGGCAGTATTATTGCTTGAAATGGTTAACTTCGTATTGAATAGCCTTAACAGTGGTCCAGCGCTTAATGTAATTAATCCAATCATTATGGCTGTTGTATTCACAATTTTTATCGCTATTTTAGGTGCGGTTATGAAACCAAGCAAAGGTTCAGATCAATACGATTCATAGTAATATTTATAAAAAGACGAGATACGATGACTTAATTGTTCATACGTATTCTCGTCTTTTTTTTACCAAAATGGAGTTTTATTATTGTTTATGAGGAAGATGCCCTATCCCTTAAACTTTTCTACCTACTAAATTAATTTTTGCTTTATCTAATAATTTAGAATCAACTTGATGTAATAATTCATTTAAATAGAAAGTATTTTTTAAATTAAGCTTTTCACTTAAAGCATAAACTACAAGTTCATAGTAATGATCTTTGTCTGGAGGCGTAGGCCCTACATAATAATTATCAATATCTGAAAAGTCTTCAGCTAATAAACCTGTTGCAAAGCTGTTCTTACTTTGTACAAAGTCACCTTTAATTCTAGAAAGGTCTTCAACAATATCTATTGTATCGCTATTTACACTCACGTTAGCAACTGCCCAATGAATCCACGGGAAGCCACATACTGGAATAGCATCATAATCTATTAATGTCCAAGCAATATATTTTGTACCGAATGGTAAATCTTCTACAGTAAATGGAAAAGATTTAATTGGGTTATTATGTATTAGATGAGTAGGTTGTGCACCTGCAGCATAGTCATAAGATATAATGTTGTTTTTAAAATTAGTGTTGATTATCATGTTGTCTTCTCCTTAGTAATATAATTATTATTATACAAATGATATAAAGCATCAATATATACAACAGAACGTATTGAATGGTTCCGAGAGAATATAAATAACCACCTAATATAAAAAAGATGTATTTATAATGAAGTATAAGTTTTCAGCATTATTTAAAACTTGCTTTAAATAAGAAGTATTTGATATTCCTTTTATAGTTTGAGGTCGGGTTAATCCTGAAGATATACCTATAAATACCATACTTATTATAATTAATTTTATTTGACCAGTAAAAAATAACACTAAAAACGCTAATAAAGATATCTCCGAAAGATATTTAAAGTTTAAATATTCTATTAAATATTTAGAAGCTAAGTACCCAGATATAGTATAGCAAGATAATATATAAACGATTTCAACTTATTAATTAATAAATCAGAACATATTGTTCCTCCTGTCTCTTATACTTATATTTATTATAGAAAGAAAACCAAATATTTGGAGAATTTTATTGATACATTTAAATCATTTATAAAGAAAGAGCAACTTTAAAAAATAAATCCAAGAAAGTGACTTGCACACACTTTCTTGGATCTTTGTTTGATTCATTCTATTTAATTAAATTCTTTCTGGTTTTTCAATGTCAAATTGTAATTCATTGTCAGAATTTAAATCTACTTTAATTGTTGTACCTTCAGGTAGGCTTTCTTTAATCATCATGCGGGCAAGTGGTGTTTCGATTTGTCTTTGAACAAAGCGTTTTAATGGTCTAGCACCGAATTGTGGTTCATAAGCCTCTTCACCTAGCCATTTTTTAGCTTTATCAGATACTTCAATTGAGATTCGTTGCTCTAATAATCTAATGTTTAATTGAGTTAAGATTTTATCGACAATCATACTCATATCACTAACTGATAATGGTTTAAATAATACAATATCATCCATACGGTTTAAGATTTCAGGTTTGAAATAAGCATGTAAACTATCCATTACCGCTTTCTCAGTACTTTCGCTAATTTCTCCAGCGTCTTTAACGTTTTCAAGTAACACTTGTGATCCAATATTACTTGTCATGATGATAATTGTATTTTTGAAATCAACACTGCGTCCTTTAGAGTCAGTAAGTCGACCTTCATCTAATATTTGAAGTAGCACATTGAAGACATCGCTGTGCGCTTTTTCTACTTCATCTAATAAAATAACTGAATAAGGATTTCGTCTGACTGCTTCAGTTAATTGTCCACCTTCATCATGGCCTACATAACCTGGAGACGCACCAATTAAACGAGAGACAGCATGTTTCTCCATATATTCACTCATATCAATACGAATCATGTGTTTTTCAGAATCAAATAATGATGCTGCAAGTGATTTGGCTAATTCAGTTTTACCTACCCCAGTTGGTCCTAAGAATAGGAAACTACCGATAGGTCTATTAGGATCTTTGATACCTGCACGTGCTCGAACAACGGCATCAGATACTAAATCAACTGCTTTATCTTGACCTACGACACGTTCGTGCAAGATGTCACTTAAGCTAAGAAGTTTTTCTCTTTCAGTTTCTACAAGTTTAGATACTGGAATGCCTGTCCATTGGCTTACAATATCTCCAATTTCTTCATCTGATACAACTTCACGAATCATTCTTTCGCTATCCTCACCTGTTTCATCTTGATAAGCCTCTTCGAATTCTTTTAATTCTTTTTCTAATTGAGGAATTGTACCATATTGTAGTTCGGCAGCTTTTTCAAGATTACCTTTAGTTTGAGCATCTTCTAGAGCTTGTCGGCTACGGTCTAATTCTGCACGTTTTCCTTGTACTTTTGCAATTTTTTCTTTTTCTTGTTCTACACGAGATTGTAAAGAAGCTTGTTTTTCTTTTTCATTAGATAACTCTTCTTGCAATTCCTCTAAACGATGTTTACTTGCGTTGTCTGATTCATTTTTTAAAGCACTTTCTTCAATTTCTAATTGCATTACACGACGGTTGACTTGATCTAATTCAGTTGGGTTAGATCCCATTTCAGTGCGAATTGTAGCGCAAGCTTGATCGACTAAGTCAATTGCTTTATCAGGTAAGAATCTATCAGTTATATATCTATCGGATAATTCTGCAGCTGCAACTAAAGCGCGGTCTTGAATACGCACACCATGATAAACTTCATAGCGTTCTTTCAAACCACGTAAAATGGATATAGTATCTTCTACATCAGGTTCACTCACACCAACTTTTTGGAATCGACGTTCTAAAGCGGAATCTTTCTCAATATATTCTCGATACTCATTAAGTGTAGTTGCTCCAATACAATGCAATTCACCACGTGCTAACATTGGTTTAAGCATATTCCCAGCGTCCATTGCGCCATCAGTTTTACCAGCGCCTACTAACATGTGAATTTCGTCAATGAAGAGAATAATTCGACCTTCTGATTCTTTTACTTCTTTAAGCACAGCTTTAAGTCGTTCTTCGAATTCCCCTCTATATTTCGCTCCAGCTACTAAGGCACTTAAATCTAATTCGAAAATGGTTTTATCTAACAATGATTCAGGAACGTCTTTTTTAACTATACGTTGTGCTAGACCTTCAACTATAGCTGTTTTACCTACACCGGGCTCACCAATAAGTACGGGATTGTTTTTAGTTTTACGACTTAAAATACGGATAGAGTTACGTATTTCTTCATCTCTACCAATAACAGGATCCATTTTTCCTTGGCGAACTTCTTCTACTAAGTCGCGACCATATTTTTCTAAAGCTTCGTAATTTACTTCAGGATTTTGAGATGTCACATGATTTCCTCCTCTAATTTTAGTAATGATTTCTTTAATAACTTCAGTTTTATTTCCGACATATTGTTGAGTCGTTTCATCAATATCCATTGCAGCACGCAATAAATGTTCCATAGAAATAAATTCATCATCATATTCTTTCATATAAGTTTCAGCTTTATTTAGTAAATCATTCGCTTTTTGACTTATATACTGACCATATTGAACATTATCGCCTTGTACTGTTGGATAATTTTTTAATTTATTTTCATAAGCTTTCGTTAATTGATCAACATCAATATTTGCTCTTTCTAATACGCTTTTAAACAAACTTTCATTTTCTTCTAAAGCAGCTTTTAATAAAGCTTCGATTTCAATATTTTGTAATTCATATTCTTTGCTTGCTTCAACGGCTTTTTGTAAAGCTCCTTGAACAGCATACGTCATTTGATTAATATCCAATTGTTATCACCTCTATTATTTAGAGTAGGTCAAAATTGATTTTTGACTTTGACTTTCTTTGACCTTAATTACATTATAGACCTTCTTTACTTTTAATTCAATGATTTACACTTACTTTTTGACCTTTTTATTTTTTTCTTGAAGTAGATATTTATATCCATCACTCTCATTTTTACCACAAAAAGAAACTAGCCTAACGTAATTTATACGTCAAACTAGTTCCTTATTTTAAGCTATTTCTTTTTCATATTTTTTAGAATTTCATCAGTGAGTGCTTCAACACCACTATTTTCAAGGTGAATACCATCAGGAGCAAAATACTCTGTATGCCCCTCCGACCGTTGATACCAATCAACAAGTTTTACATTTTTATGTTTTTTAGCAGCATCAGCCATTAATTCATTTACATGGCCTTCATATGAACGAGGTACTCTAGTGTTCACGAGATACACTTGAGCTTTACCAAATTTTTCGATTAAATTATCAAGTTGATCTTCAGTAAAATCACCATTTGTACCTAATTCAAGGACAACTTGATCTGAAGGCTGATTATAATGTTTATAATTACTATCTACTAAAGGTAATGCTTGATATAAATTTCTTCCTACTTTACCATCAATATTTGCTTTAGGAACTCTAGATTTAAATTGCTCACCTATATCTACCATGACCGAGTCACCAATTAGCAATGGTTTAATATTAGAATATACTTCATCCTCTTTACCCTCTTCAGTTCTTCCGTCAGCAGTAAGTTTAATGTCATCGATAGGTAACATACGGATAAGATATTTATCATTTTCGCTAGTGTTAAATGTTTGCGCTTTATCATTAATGTTATCTTTACCTAATTTATCAAACGCACCTGCAAGTATTAAAATAAGTGGCAAAGCTAATACAATAGTAATAATTGTTCTAATAAACTGAGGCTTGAAACGTTTGTTTATAGCAAATGCTTTGAAACCTTGCTTTCTAAATGGTGTTTCGACGTATCGATAAGATAACTCAGCTAACGCTATCGTTAAAATGATATCAAGTAGATAGACATATATTGGTATTTGACCATCTATATAGTGACTATGGATAAAACTAATCACTGCAAAATGCCATAAATACAAGCTATATGAACGTTTGCCTATATAAACAAAAACTGGATTACCTAATACTTTAGAAACTAAAGTTGCAGGATGAACTACACTTGCTATAATAAGCAAGGTCATCGTTGAAATAATATAAAATCCACCGTTATAAATCCAATCACTATCATCTTTAACGGTAAGGAATAGAATGAATAAAAATATTAACCCGACTATTCCAGCAGTATCAATTGTTGCTCTTAATGCTTTAGGTGGTTGAGTCTTGAGTTTAAATGGTGGCCACATAAATGCAAGAAGTACACCTAATAAAAGCGTTTGTAATCTGGTATCTGTACCAAAATAGACACGTGAGTGATTCATATGTGGCTGTGAGATAATTACCATCAATAAAAGTGATACTAATGATATAATCCAAAATATTACTGCCACATTTCTATATTTCTTAATCGTAAGCAATAATAATATCAATATCGCAGGAAAGAACAAATAGAATTGTTCTTCAATAGCCAGTGACCACAGATGTTTTAATGGCATAAATGAAAATTGTTCAAAGTAATTAACATCTTTAGCAATATACCACCAGTTTGAAACATAGAATATCGCTGCAACAATATCATGTTTAACTCTTACAATATTATCCGGTTCAAGTATCAGTGTTGCAAGTCCAACAACAATTAGCAATGCTAAAACTGCGGGTAACAATCTCTTTATACGTCTAATCCAGAAGTTTTTGAGATTAATTATTCCAGTTTCTTCGTATTCTTTTAATAATAAACTAGTAATTAAATAACCAGAAATTACGAAGAATGTATCCACTCCTAAAAAACCGCCAGTAAGCCATTTTTTATTTAAGTGATATATTATAATTCCAATAACAGCAATTGCTCGCAAACCATCAAGTCCAGGCATATAACGCATTTTTTTACCGCGTTGATGACCTTTCTTTAATTCTTTTTCCATTGTTAACATTCATTCCCTATAAGTAGTTAATTCGTTAGACAGTTAAATTGAGTTTTTTATAATTTCCCATGATAAAACAAATGCTTTTCAGTTCATCTAATACACTTCTTATTCAATTTTCCATACATATTAAATATTGAAAATTACTGTTTCATTCTTATTAACTTAATAAATTTATGTCAAATACCTCACATTTTCATTAAACATGCACTATATAACGCGCAAATCTAAACACTTTTATGCAAGAATTTTCATTTCCCGAAATGTAGTAAGCCTTATGTATTGTAATATATTTGTAACATTAATTCAATTTAAATAGTAATGTCAATTTATTAAAAATTTCTTAACTCACTTTAATCTTAAATAGCGCTATCATAAAAAATTTATATGTTTAAACAAAAAAGAATAGCTACACACATTTTAAAAGTAAAAATGTGTAACTATTCCTAGTCATTTATTAGTTATCCAACACCGAGAGCAATCTTAGCATAACGAGACATCATGTCTTTATTCCAAGGCGGATTCCAAACAATGTTTACTTCTGTATCAGAAATCTCAGGAATTTCTGCTAATACACCTTTAATTTGTTCAATAATTTGTGGTCCTAAAGGACAGCCCATAGAAGTTAAAGTCATTTCAACTGTGCATAGACCTTCATCGTCTACATCAACTTTATATACTAAACCTAAATTGACAATATCAATGCCTAATTCAGGGTCGATTACCATTTCAAGAGCCCCTAGGATACTATCTTTTAATGCTTCCTCCATTAGTATCACCTCTTTAAAATTATCTTTATACTAATATATCAAATATCCGACAAAACGCCAATAAAATGCTATGATACTGTTACATGAACAATTGATACACAAGGAGTCTTATATGCAACCTTATTTAATTTGTCTAGATTTAGATGGAACATTATTAAATGACAACAAAGAAATCTCATCCTATACAAAACAAGTTTTAACTGAACTACAACAACGTGGCCATCATATTATGATTGCTACTGGTCGTCCATATAGAGCAAGTCAAATCTATTATCATGAATTAAATATGAATACACCGGTTGTCAATTTCAATGGCGCTTACGTCCATCATCCTAAAGCTAACGATTTTACTACAATACATGAAGTTTTAGATGTAGAAATTTCAAAAAATATAATAACTGCCCTTCAACAATCTCATGTTACAAATATCATAGCTGAAGTAAAAGATTATGTATTCATTAATAATCATGATCCACGCCTATTTGAAGGATTTTCAATGGGGAATCCTAAAATACAAACAGGTAATTTATTAGAGCAACTAACAGAACCTCCAACTTCTTTACTTGTTGAAGCAGAAGAAGATAATATTCCTAAAATAAAGGATATGTTAACTCATTTTTACGCTGAGAATATTGAACATCGTCGTTGGGGTGCACCATTTCCTGTTATAGAAATCGTTAAACGTGGTATTAATAAAGCACGAGGCATCAAATGCGTTAAACAGTATCTTAATGTCGCAGATGAACGAGTGATTGCTTTCGGTGATGAAGATAATGATATAGAAATGATTAAATATGCATCACATGGTATTGCAATGAATAACGGTTTACAGGAATTAAAAGATGTCGCAAATGATACGACATATAGTAATAACGAAGATGGTATAGGTCGCTATTTAAATGAGTTCTTTGATTTGAATATTCGTTATTATTAATAAAGATAAGTATTAAAGGGGATGACATGGATGATGTATCCCTTTTTATTTTTTTAATTTTTTATAAAAGGAGTTCACAATTTGAATAAAATAATCATTATTGGTGCTGTTGCAGGCGGTGCAACTTGCGCTAGTCAGATTCGTCGTTTAGATAAAGAAAGCGAGATTATTGTATTTGAGAAAGATAGAGACATGAGCTTTGCTAACTGTGCCCTACCTTATTATATTGGTCAGCTTGTTACTGAAAGGGAAAAAGTATTAGCTTATACACCAGAATCATTTTATGATAAAAAGCAAATTAAAGTTAAAACCTATCATGAAGTAACTGAAATTAATGATAAGCATCAAACAGTCACTGTTGTGAATAGACAAACCGGAGAAACATTTGAAGAATCATATGACACGCTTATTTTAAGTCCTGGTGCTGGGGCTAATAATCTAGGATTTGATAGCAATATTTCATTTAATTTAAGAAATTTAGAAGATACTGATGCAATTGATCAGTTTATCTCTAATAACCATGCTAAAAATGCGTTGGTAGTCGGTGCTGGTTATATATCACTAGAAGTATTAGAGAACTTATATACTCGTGGGCTCGACGTCACATTAATTCATCGTTCAGAGCAAATTAATAAACTAATGGATCAAGATATGAATCACCCTATTATCGATGAATTAGAAAAAAGAAATATCTCTTACAGATTTGACGAAGAAATTCATCAAATTAAAGGTAATGAAGTTACTTTTACATCTGGGATAACTGAAAAATACGACCTTATTATTGAAGGCGTAGGAACACATCCGCATTCGAACTTTATTCAATCTTCTAATATTCACTTAGATGATCACGGCTTCATACCAGTAAATGATAAATTTCAAACAAATATACCCAATATTTACGCTTTAGGTGATGTTATAACTTCATTTTATCGACATGTTGATTTACAAGCTCAAGTACCATTGGCATGGGGAGCACACAGAGGGGCTAGCATTATTGCAGAACAATTAGCTGGAGATAAATCAATTACATTTAAAGGGTATTTAGGATCTAATATTGTTAAATTCTTTGATTATACATTCGCAAGTGTGGGTGTTAAACCAAATGAACTTTCTCATTTTGATTATGAAATGGTAGAAGTTAAACAAGGAGCTCATGCTGGTTATTACCCAGGAAATACTCCCCTACATTTAAGAGTATATTATGACAAAACTTCACGTAAACTTTTACGCGCCGCTGCAGTTGGACAAGAAGGCGTAGATAAAAGGATTGATGTCTTGTCTATAGCAATGATGAACCAAATGACAGTTGATGAATTAACAGAATTTGAAGTTGCTTATGCTCCACCATATAGTCACCCAAAAGATTTAATTAATATGATTGGTTACAAAGCTAGATAAAGCACATTTACATCGCTCATAACCTTGCTCTATCTAATAAAGTAATATTTAAAATCTATAATGTAACCAAAAGAACATAAAAAAACTGCGTACTATACAATGACGTATAGACGCAGTTTCTTGTTTTAATTACTTTAACCTAAACCAAACATTTTAGTTAATGGGCCCCATGGCAAGATGATGCCAATAGCCATTGTTATAATAATTAGCGCGATTGTAATCCAAAAGAATTTATGTCCTTCTTCTTTTTTCTTTCTTTTAGCTATGGTTACTTCCATTAAAGCAATAACCGCTAAACCACATAGCATTTTCAAAGTAAGTAACATATGGTTTCCACCATCGCCATGAGCTGCTGCGATAAATTCTTTAATTAATTCCCAGAAACCAGTAAATAATGTGAGTAACATAAATAGTCTTAATGCCATATGTAATGGTTTAAAGTAAGGTGAAGGACCTTGTATTTTTGAAAAGTTTAAATAAGTTGCGATAAATAATACTATTGCTAATACCCAACTTAAGATATGGACATGTAACATGCTTGTGTCCCCCCATATATTTATTTTCTCAACTATCATAACATATTTAGAAATTATAAATGTAGCAGCACTTTTAAATTTTATAACTCTATCATTTTGTATGTAGTAAGAAATATAAATGATGAGTTAACTCAAATCTAAAAAGCTGTCGATAAAAGTAATTTTATCGACAGCCTATCTATATACAACAAGCTTTTAAAATTTAGTAGTAATTAATTATTTTTCTGAAATGTAAGTCGTTAACGTACCAATGTTATCAATTGTAACTTTAACTTCATCACCAGGTTGCAAGAATTGTGGCGGTTCCATACCTGCTCCTACGCCTGCTGGTGTACCTGTCGCGATAATATCACCTGGATGTAGTGCTACATATTTAGAAATTTCTTCAATTAACTCATCAATTTTAAGAATCATTTGTCCAGTGTTACCATCTTGACGGATATCGTTGTTCACTTTAGTTACGATGTTAACATTTTCAGGGGTTGGTAATTCATCTTTAGTGACGATATAAGGTCCCATTGGACAGCCACCAGTTAAACTTTTAGATAAGAATGCTTGGTCATGCGCATTTTGAGCTGTGCGGTCAGTTATATCATTAATAATTGTATAACCATAGATATAATCTAAAGCTAAACCTTTAGGAATCTTCTCACCTGATTTACCAATGACAATACCAAGTTCACCTTCGTAATCTAATTGGTCTGTAATATCTTTATGATTAGGAATTGTTGATTCATCACCAGTTAAAGATGAAGCAGCTTTAGTAAATACATATAAACGTTCAACTTCATGATTTAATTCGCTCGCATGATCTTGGTAATTACGCCCAAATGCAATAACATTATTTGGAGGTGTAACTGGAGGTAAAAACTCTACATCATTAAACGAAATTTTAAACTCTGTTTCTCTACCGCTATCTTCAGCAGCCACAACTGCTTTACGTACTTGTTCTTGAAAATCTAAAGTCTGGTTTTGTTGTAATCCTTGTAGTAATGTTTTGGGATGAAAATCTTCTTCACCAAATTCAGCAAAAACCATTGGTAAATCCCAAACAGCATCTTCACGTTTAACTTTTACCCCGTATGAAGTTCTGTCATTGTGTTTGAATGATAAAAATTTCATTCATAATCAACTCCTCATCTATATCTTATTACATATTATAACTATATCTAAGTTCAAATAACAAACATATAAGTAAGAAAATTAAGAAATTTCTTAATAGGATATTTGATATCAATAAATAAAAACGCTACGTCATCATAAGCCTTACACTTATGACTGACATAGCGAATATTTATTCTAACTAATTGAAACACATTTTTATTCATCTATCTTTAACATACCAAATTTAAAGAAATATAGATAACCTTGAACCGGCTGTTTGAGTATAGTTTCTAACGTATTACGGTAATACTCCATTTGGATTTGATATTTCTGTTTGAGTTGTTGACCAATCTCATCATCAGTCATCCCTTTTCGTCGATTAAATGCATCTGTTTTATAATCAACGAAATAGTATTTTCCATCCTTTTGGAAAATTAAATCAATCATACCTTGGATAATTGAAACGTCTTGATTATCTTCAGGTAATTGATCGACCATAGCTTGATTAACTACAAACGGCAATTCAGTATACACTTTGTCTGCTTGTGCAATTTGCAAATACAAGGAACTTTCAATAAATCTCATAATATCATCATATTTAATATCAGCTTTGGCATCCTCTTCAATGATATTAAGTTGAATCAGCTTATCAACATATGAATCTAGCTCTTCTCTTGTTAATCCTGATTCATTAAAAGGGAGATGTTGCATGACTGTGTGCATTAACGTACCAATTTCGTTGGCTTTACGTTTCTTATTTTCACTCAAAAATCTAGGTCGCTCATATGTCGCTACGCCGATACGGTATTGTCTAACTCTATCATAATTTGTGTCACTTTCCTCAGTTTCAAGTTGACGTTTAAGTTCAGATACAGACTGCTTTGAAGGTTTTAAAGTATCTTCTTGATAAGGGTATCTATATGCTAATTGATGGTGAATCTTAGCTTTTACGTCATCATTTCCACTGTTAATGTCGTCAATATCGTTAACTGTTCGACGTTCATTTTCAGGCGTGACCTCTTCTGTAGATACATCTTCGTAGTGATCAATTGTAATCGTTACGCGTGGTTTCACTTCAGAATTAAGTGTTTCAATATCTCGTTCGAATTTCTGATCATCAGGTAAAGATGCTGATTGATGTTTGGATAAAATACTGTAAATAAATTTAAATGAATTTTTAGCCGTCAAGCGCTCATTCACTGCAATAAGATCTGCAGATATAGGTAATTGTTCAAGTTCTGTCAATTCTTGTTCTTTTTTGACTCTACCTATTAAAATTAATTGTTCTTTAGCGCGAGTTAATGCTACATAAATAAGACGCATTTCTTCAGAAATATGCTCTTTTCTATTAATAGCGCGATAGGCTGCTGAGGATAATGATGGATAAACCATTTCTTTATCAGTATCATAATAATCCATTCCCAATCCGTATTGTTGGTTTAGAATTACAGGCTGAGTCAGGTCTTTTTCATTGTATTTTTTAGAAAGTCCTGAATAAATAACGAACGGAAACTCTAATCCTTTACTACTATGAATGGTCATCATTCTAACAACATTATCATTTGGTCCAACTATATTTTCTTCACCGAAATCTCTTCCTCTATCAATCAATTCATCAATAAATCGAATAAATTGGAATAAACCTCTAAAGCTAGAGTTCTCAAACTCGATAGCCTTATTAATTAAGCCATAAAGGTTTGCACGTCGACCTTTACCACCAATAAGACCACTAAAGTACTGTATTACGAAATGGTCGTTATAAAATTTATCTATTAGCTGATAAACAGGTTGATTTTGACTATAATCTTGATAATTTTTTATATCTTTTATAAATCTTTGTAGTTTATGAACTAAATGAGTTTTAGAATTATCATCCTCAATATAATTTTGAATCGATTGATAAAAATAAATATCGTTAGGACTAACTACTCTAATTTCTGCTAATTCATCTTCAGTAAATTGATAAATAACTGAACGCATGAGCCCTACTAAATATATATCTTGTAAGGGATTATCAACAGTTTTTAAAAATGATAAAACAAGTTGTACTTCAGTTTGTTCAAAATATCCTTTTTTACTTTTAACATGGAAGGGAATATCACTATTTTTAAAAGCTTGTTGCAAATTACGCGCATTATCAGTATTTCTCTCAAGTATTACAATATCTTTGAATGTTGAACTTCTATATGTTCCAGTCTTCATATCAAATACTTGTTCATTTGCAATTATATCTTTTACTTGTTCTACGATGTAGTTGGCTTCTTGCTCACTTCCAGTCAATTCACTCGTTTCTTTATCCGCTTCAATTAATGCACGAAGTTGTACAGGATTATCAGTTTGATCGTATGGTGCTCCATAATATAATTGAGCCGCATCATCATATATTATTTCTCCTACGTTATCGTCCATCATATGTTTGAATAAATAATTTGTGGTAGAAAGTACCTCTTGTCTAGAACGGAAGTTTTGAGATAGGTCGATGACCATACCTGTACCTTCCCCTTCACTAGTGAACCGATTATATTTTTCAATAAATAGACTTGGATCAGCTTGTCTAAATTTATAGATTGATTGCTTAACATCACCTACCATAAATAGGTTTCCGTTGTACTCTTCACCTGTTTTAATACAAGATAAAATCTTTTCTTGAACACGGTTTGTATCTTGATACTCATCCACTAGGATTTCTTCAAAATGTTCTTGATACGTTTTTGCGATATGTGAAGGCGTACCATCATCATTAGTGAGTATTTGCAAGGCAAAATGCTCATAATCTGCAAAGTCCAGTAAATTACGGCTTCGTTTTTGCTTGCTAAATTCCTCTATCACATCTTTTACGATTTGAGCTAAATAGGCTACTCTGGGAGCCAATTTCTGCATATCTAACTTCAAATCATCCGCACTTCTTGAAAAATAATCATTTTTTACGTCACTAACTAGACTTTTGTATTTATCGTAATGTTTCTTAGCGTCATCTAACGCTTCTTCCATACCTTCATTTGCTTCTTTAATCTTTTTGGTAATTGAAGGGAAACGGCTCACAAATTCATGTGAGACCAATAATTCAGAATTAATCATGTCACCTTCGATCACTTTAGAAACAAAGCGGTGTTCATCTTCCACTACCTCTAATTGCTTTTCCACATTGTCGAGCATTGAGAACAAATTAAAACTTTTTATAATCTCTTCATAAGCAGCTTTAAGAAATATCATTGCCAAATCATTAAGTAATTTCAGCAATTGATCTTGTTGGCCTTCATTTTTATAAGGTTGAGATAACTGATCTAACCATTCGAATGGATTAGGATTCGCAATACTAAAGAAGTACAAACGTTTAATAATATTTCTAAATTGGTCATCATTTCTATCTGAGGATAATTGCTCAGTTAACTCGATAAAATCTGAGTCTAAAATGTCATAATGACGTTCAAGAACATCGTCAATTGTTTGATCTAATAATAAGACATTCTCAGCTTCACTACTTGTTCTAAAATTAGGATCAATATCTAAAACATCGTAATGTTGTTGAATTAATTTTAAACAAAAACTGTGTAATGTAGAAATTTGAGCCTGATGAATTTTAACACGTTGATTTTTTAAATGTTCATTTTCAGGTTCTGCAAGAGAAGCTTCTTGAATACGTTGATCTACGCGATGCTTCATTTCACGCGCACTTAAATTTGTAAATGTTACAACTAGTAAACGATCAACGTCCATATTATCTCGGAGAATACGTTGAATAATACGTTCAACTAATACGGCAGTTTTACCTGAACCAGCGGCAGCAGCGACGAGTACATCTTGACCTTTAGCGTATATACTACGCCACTGTGCGTCAGTCCAAATTACGTCATTAGGTTTAGTTGGTATCATCACTGGTCACCACCTTCGTCAATCATATTTTGGATTAATTCTATAGGTTTAATAGACTCGTCTACAGTTCTATAGCGTTTACTATCTATCATACTATCCACATGGCATACTGACTGATAACTACAGAATTGACATGGTAAAGTATTTTTGTATTTTAAAGGGGCTACCTCTGTATGGCCATCCATAATGTGAGTAGCCGTATCGATAAAGTTATTTTTGTTGTGCTGAATAAATTGACGAATAACGTTTTCATTCGCTACACGACTCGTATTCTTACTTATGGCACCTTTAGTAGTTAAACCAATTGGGGCGATATCTGAATTAAAGCTTGGTTCCAAACGCTTATCTAAAGCATCTATTACTTCCTCATCACTATTTACAAGACCACTCATTTTGAAACTTTTAATTAGTTCTTTATTTAATTTATCTTCATCAATTTTAGACCAGTTATCAAATTTAATACGTGGTTCATGGACATGGAAATAAAGTAATCCACCAGGTTTAACGATATCAGTAAGTTCTAATCTATCTTTATTTTGTAAGACGATGTCCATGTAAGTCATCATTTGCATTTGCAAACCATAGTACACCTTCGTTAAATCTAAAGTCGCACTACCAGTTGAAGATTTATAATCAATGATATTTACATAACTGTGATCGCCTTTAGTATACGTATCAATCCGATCGATTTGACCTCTTATGTTAATTGGGATTCCCTGTTTAGTATGTAGAGGTTGCGCAACTAATTCATCTTTATTTCTAGGTGATTTTCGGAATCCTGTCTCAAACCTTTGCGGTATAAATTTTGAAAAGCCTGTTTGATACTTTAATGCATTTAAAGTTGTTTCTACTATAGAACCTATTCTTCTAGATAAATACTTATAGTAGGCTGTTGAATTCAATAAGTTGAATTGAACTTTAGGCAGTATCAACTCTAATGCTTCTTCAGTTAGCGCTTTAATCTTCTTACGATCTAAGTTTTTAAAGTCACCTTCTACACGGTCAGAAATATGTTTGAGCACTGAATGGAATATATCTCCTAAATCAAAGTTTTGTAATTCATATTTCGAACGTTCATTTAACCTTAAACCATGGGAGGCATAATGCTTAAATGGACATTGTTGATAGCCTTCAAAACGTGACACACTTGCATTAATAGTTGTTCCATACAATTGCTTTGTAAGTGTCTCATTTAATTGTACTGTTTCATTATCATAAGTTAGAGAAGTGATAAGATAATCCAATCCATCATTTAATTGCTCATCATCTCGAATCACTTGGTATGCATCTAGCCATCTTATATCCACGTCCTCATGGTCTAACCATGTACGCAATGCATCAAATAATTCAATTTTAGTTTGATGCACATGTTGCATAAGACTTATTGGTTGTTCTTCATGTTCTTGTTGAATATTAACTATATCTAAATGATGATATAAATCTTTAATTTGTGATAAAAATGGACTTATTTCTTTTTCATCGCCTGAATTTCCCATCAAACTATATGAAAAAGTTACTTTTTCTCGTGCGCGTGTCATAGCAATATAACAAACAAATGCTTCATCCATTTGTAAAATATCTGATGTCGGACTTAGTTCAATTTGTGCATTTTGTTCAAAATATTTCTTTTCTTCATCTGTAATCAAGCTAGATGAAGATACCGGTTGAGGTAATGAACCATCATTCATACCTACCATGTATATATGTCGTTTATTATCGACCTTAGCCAAATCCATTGTACCAATACTTACCTGATCTAAGGTCTGTGGTATCATGACAAATTCTAGTTGCTCTAATCCTATATCAAACACTTCAAGAAATTGTTTCAAAGTCATCTCTTGAGTATCAAAAACTGTTACCAAATCATCTAAAATTTGAATAAATCCGTTCCAAATTTGATCGATTTCCTCCGCTTGTTGATGCTTACCTTCTACATCTAACTCATCTCTCTCAGTCATGAGTTGGTTTGGCAGCTCAAAATATTCCATACTTTCGTAAAAAGCAGTCGCGAAATCTCTCACAGTGGTAGCGTCACTCATCGCTTTTTCAAAGTAAAGAACTTTATTAATGACGTTATTCTTTAAACGAACTACCTCTTCGTAAGTTTCTTTTTCTTGAGGGGTTAGAGCATGAGATTTACGTCCCATTTTATTAAATTGGTCAACATGAAATACTTCCTCATCCAACCAACGTTTACCATATACACCGCGCTCTAATGCGAAATTCTCCAATAAATCTATTAAGTAGCTACTATTCTTAAATTGTGAAGTTAGTACATTTGTTTTAAATAAACGCAACATTGCGTTAATATTCCAATTTGACTGTATGACCTCTATTAAAGAACGAATCATTTCCATAATTGGATGGTGTGACATTGACTTTTTAGTATCGATATTAAAGGGAATGTCGTATAAAGAAAAAATAGATTCGAATAAATATGCATATGATTCGTCACGATATAAGATAGCAATGTCTTGAAATCTCAAATGATGATCACGAACATCTCTAATAATTCGTCTTGCTAATTCATTTACTTCTTCACGCATATTTGAAGATTCAAGTATTTCCACATGATTTGAATGAGATTGAGGTGTCATTTGCAAAGCATCAAAATCACTTTCTAAATGTTTGAGATCATCATTTTCAAATCGAAACTTTTGTTGAAATAAGGTTTTATTTAAGTGAATATTTAATTGATTCGCAATGTCTTCAAGATGTGTTAAAACTTCTGATGGCTTTCTAAATAGACTGAATGGGTCTTGATTACCATCTGTTGTTAGTAGAACTGTGACACTCTTAGAATGTTGTACTAAAGCTTCAATAATCCTATATTCAAGTGTTGAGAAGTTGTAGAAACCATCGATAAATATTTCTGCCCGTTTGAGCCACTCAGATTTAGACATTTGGTCAATAAAACGCTCTAAACTATCCTCAGTAGTTATAAATTCACCGCTCATGCGAGATTCTAATTCTTTATAAATTAGAGTAATATCTTCTAGTTTATGTTGCGTTCTTGTTTGTAATTGATGTTCTGTAATAAATTGATCTAAATGGTCCGGTGTAACACTATATTTTTTAAAATCTTGAATCTGTTCAGCAAGTTTTTCACTAAAGCCATAATATTTAGATTGAGAACGGTATAATTTAAGTTCTGAATCATATTGTTGAACGATATGATAAATCATCATTTGCATAGCAGCTTTAGATAATTTTTGTTCTGTATATCCCCCTACTTCTTGAAAAATACGATGACTTAATCTTTCAAAGTGAAGGACTTCTGTTCTCAAACTTCCATTAAGTTCTGAATCATTTACAAAAGCTTGTTCTAATTGAAACGTACTCTGAGTTGGAGCGATTAATACGATGGGATCGCCTAAAGGATCATGTTTCATTTCATTCTTTATATAATTTAACATCGAAGCTGATTTGCCCGTACCAGCTCTACCGATATATGTATTTAATTCCATAACATTCCCTCACTCCTTTATCCTTTATATTATCACATCAAAGTTAGGTTCTAATATTAATAAAAAATGGAGACGTCTATAATTTTTAATTATAGACATCCCCATTATTAAAATCATTTTGTATACTTTTTAATTTTTGGTATTTTCCGGATTAAAATTTGATTTAAATTCGTTAAACGGCCAGAATCTAAATGATACTTTACCAACAATTTGATCTTTATCAATTAAACCAAATGAGCGACTATCCTTACTTACTTCACGATTATCACCTAAAACTAAGTATTTGTCTTTAGGTATTACATTTGTTTTAGGATTAGCATTTGGTAAGTCTTTAACTTTAAATGTTCCTGTAATATATTCGGTTTGTTTTCGCTTTTCATTATAATTTAAATATGGTTCTTTTTGTTTCTTTCCATTGATGTATAAAGTGTCATTTTTATACTGAACACTATCGCCTGGCGTTCCAATAACACGTTTTACATAGTCATCCTTTTTATTAGCGTGGAAAACAATGACGTTACCTTTTTTCACGCCACCAATTTTATAACCAATAATATTTACCATTACACGTTGACTATCTTTAAGTGTAGGATCCATTGAATCACCTTTAATAGTGTACGGCTTAGCAATAAATTTCCCAATTACAAATATAAGTGCTAGCGCTACGGCAATGGCGACAATCCATTCTACTATTTCTTTTTTCAATTTTCACACCTCTTCTAATTTCTAAAAATCATAGGCAAAGTCTTTAAAAGGATAATATTTTAAACTCACATCGCCAATGATATCTTTTTTATCAATTAAACCATAGCGTCTTGAGTCTGATTTTTTATCATCATTATCATTTAATACAAAATATGAATCAGGTGGTACAGTATCTCCATCTGAATCTTTAATATCTCGTAATGCAATATTATTTATTTGTCTATTTTCACCATATTGTTGATTGACGCGTCTATCATCTCTATATAAGTTATGATTTTTAATTTCAATTGATTCTCCAGGTTTACCAACAATTCTACTAAAATGGATTTTATTGTCACGACTATACATGATAACATCCCCATCTTTAAGTAAATCGAAAGTCACCTTTATTTTATTAACAATTACTCTATCATCCTTCTTCATAGTTGGAGACATATCATGATTTGGTATAACCGCCCCAACAACAATAAATGTTTGAATGAATAGTACAATAATAATTGCAAAAATTAAGGAAATCAAATATTTAATCGTGCGTTGCACATTGTCACTCCTTAGTAGAACCCATAAAATATTTTTCCACTTTTTTACTAATAAACCAAAGTGCAACGAGTAATAATAACATTATTAATGCGCGAATAGGATTAGTAAAAATAGTAGTTACTTCTCTTCCCATTACTCCTAAAATAGTAATTGAAATAAGTTTTGAAATAGTTAAAACAATAAAATAATACTTTACCTTAATATGAGATAAACTTGCTACTAAATTAATCAATGTATTAGGTGTAAATGGAAAACATAGTAAAATAAATAAAGGTATTAAACCTTGTCTATCTATAAAACTTATAAGTCTTTGTACAGATTTTCTTTTCTTCACATTTTTCATTTTTTCAGTATTAATTAATTTCTTACACACTAAAAATACAGTAAATGTACCAGTTACGATGCCTAACCAACTGATGATAATTCCCGGAATTGACCCATAAGCGTGCATTAATAACACAACATAGAGTGTCAAAGGTAACACAGGTACAATTGCTCTTAAATAGAGCATAATGAACCCAGGAATGTATCCGAATTGCCGAAATATGTCAAACCATTCTTCTAATTGATGAAACGACAAAACATCAAATCCTTTCTAGGGTTAATATTACTTTATTATTATAGTGGTATTTTACGCTTTTTGAAACAACTAAATTTTGTTCACAACATAAATCAAATTTTAGTGATAAATACTCTTTTTGGTATTTATATGAAAATTAATTATAAAATCTCAAACAGAGTATGAAAAAAGCCAAGAACTTAAGAAATATTCTCAAGCCTTGGCTATAAAATTACTATATTCGAATGATAACTTACAATCGAAAAATTATAAGCGATCTTCTAATTCTTTTTTCTTATCTTCATATCCTGGTTTACCTAGTAATGCAAACATATTTTGTTTATAAGCTTCTACACCAGGTTGGTTGAATGGATTAACTCCTAATTGATAACCACTCATTGCACACGCAAGTTCAAAGAAATACACGACATAGCCGAATGTTTCTTCGTCTAGTTGAGGTATGTTAACTACGATATTAGGAACACCACCATCAGTGTGCGCTAATAGTGTTCCTTCAAAAGCTTTCGTATTAACTTCATCAATTGTTTTACCAGCTAAATAATTTAATCCATCTAAATCTTCACTATCTTGTTCAATAGTAATATCATGTTTAGGATGATTAACTTTCACAACTGTTTCAAATAAGAAACGACGACCCTCTTGTACGTATTGTCCTAAAGAGTGCAAGTCTGTTGTGTAATTGGCACTTGAAGGATAGATACCTTTGAAATCTTTACCTTCAGATTCACCATATAATTGTTTCCACCATTCATTAAAATATTGCATAGAAGGCTCATAGTTTATCAACATTTCTGTTGTGTAACCTTTGCTATATAAAATATTGCGAATAGTTGCGTATTGATATGCAATATTTTGTTCTAAATCTTCAGATGATAATTCTTCACGTGCTTTAGCTGCACCAATCATAATTGATTCGATATTAATACCAGCTGTTGCGATTGGTAATAAACCTACTGCAGTTAAAACTGAATATCTTCCACCTACATCGTCAGGTACTACAAAAGTTTCGTATCCTTCATTATCTGCTAATTGTTTTAAAGCACCTTTTGATTTATCTGTAGTCGCAAAAATTCGTTTTTTCGCTTCATCTTTTCCATATTTATCTTCGACTAATTGTTTAAATAATCTAAATGCAACTGCTGGTTCAGTAGTTGTTCCTGATTTAGAGATTACATTTACTGAAAAGTCTTTATCAGCTAAATAATTTACTAATTCTTGAGTATAACTTGATGATAAATGATTACCTACAAATACAATCTCTGGATATTCATTACTTGTTCTGAATGATGAAGTTAGCATTTCAATAGCTGCTCTCGCACCTAGATATGAACCACCGATTCCAATTACAACAAGTACATCAGAATTAGACTTAATACGTTTTGATGCTTCCACTATTCTTGAAAATTCTTCTTTGTCATAATCTACTGGTAAGTCTAACCAACCTAAAAAGTCATTACCTGCACCATTACCTTTATGAATTGTATGATGAATCGTTTTAACGATTTCTTTTTGTTGTTCTAATTCATGTTTGTCGAAAAATTCTAAGGTTTTACCATAATCTAATTGAATATGAGTCATCTTATTGCCTCCTATGATGTGTACTATTTTAATTCTACTAAGTTTAAATGAGCTATTCAATTCCAAAGACTATCTCAATGACTGAAAAATGATTGTTCTGTGAATTTTTAAGTTAAATTACAAGTTATTTATAGTTTTTATCAGTAATTTCTTTATTAATCTTATATTCATTTTACAGAATTTTTAAATATATTAAAAATACCGTTATTACAAAGTTTAATAATTGATACACCCATTACATCATTATCGCATTTTGAATATTTATGTAATAAAATGGTTTTATTTTCATCTGTAATCTGCTATGATGTATCCATATTAAAATTCTGAAAATTTATTAGAGGTGTAAACTTATGAAAGAAAAAATTGTTTTAGCCTATTCTGGCGGTTTAGATACAAGCGTTGCAGTGCAATGGTTAATTGATAAAGGATACGACGTCGTAGCATGTTGCTTAGACGTAGGAGAAGGTAAAGATCTTGATGTTGTATATCAAAAAGCATTAGATATGGGAGCTATTGAATGTCACATTATAGATGCAACAAAAGAATTTAGTGAAGATTATGTAAGTTATGCAATTAAAGGAAATTTAATGTATGAAAATGCATATCCCCTAGTTTCTGCACTTTCTCGTCCATTAATTGCTAAAAAGCTAGTGGAAATCGCTGAGAAAACTAATTCTATTGGAATTGCACATGGATGTACTGGTAAAGGAAATGATCAAGTACGTTTTGAAGTGGCTATTAAAGCATTAAACCCTAATTTAAAAGCATTTGCACCTGTACGTGAGTGGGCTTGGAGTAGAGAAGAAGAAATTGATTACGCAATCAAACATAACATTCCAGTTTCAATCAATCACGATTCTCCCTACTCTATCGACCAAAATCTATGGGGAAGAGCAAATGAATGTGGTATTTTAGAAGATCCTTATGCTGCTCCACCTGAGGATGCATTTGACTTAACTACACCTCTAGAACAGACACCTGATAAAGCAGATGAGATTATTATTTCATTTAAAAAAGGACTTCCAGTTCAAATTGACGGTAAAGATTATCAACTCGATGACCTTATTCTTTACTTAAATGAATTAGCTGGTAAACATGGTATTGGAAGAATTGACCACGTTGAAAATAGAATGGTGGGTATTAAATCTAGAGAGATTTATGAGACTCCTGGTGCTGAAGTATTACTCAAAGCTCACAAGGCGCTAGAAACAATTACTTTAACAAAGGATGTTGCTCACTTTAAACCAGTTATTGAAAAGCAATTTTCAGAACAAATCTATAATGGACTATGGTTCTCACCTCTTACAGATAGTTTGAAACTCTTTATTGATAGTACGCAACAATATGTAGAAGGTGACGTAAGAGTTAAATTATTTAAAGGCAACTCAATAGTGAACGGTAGAAAATCACCATTTACTTTATATGATGAGAAACTTGCTACTTACACTAAAGAAGATGCATTCAATCAAGAAGCGGCAGTAGGATTTATTGACATCTATGGATTACCAACACAAGTAAATGCAATGTTACATGGAGGTTATAGTGATGAGCAGTAAAGCTTGGGGAGGTAGATTTGAAGCTCAACCAGAAGATTGGGTTGATGACTTTAATGCTTCAATCGAATTTGATAAAAATTTAATTAATCAAGATATTCAAGGTAGTATTGCACATGCCACAATGCTTGCGAATCAACATATCATTACACAGGATGAAGCTCAGTCTATCATTCAAGGACTAAAAAATATTCAAAAGGATTTTAATGAAGGTAATATTGAATTCAAAGCATCATTAGAAGATATACATCTAAATATTGAGCATGAGTTGATTCAACGTATTGGGGAAACTGGTGGTAAATTGCATACAGGACGTAGTAGAAATGATCAGGTTGCTACAGATATGCATTTATATACAAAAGAAGAAGTTCAAAATATTATCGAATTAATCAAATCATTTCAACATGAAATAATTAAACTTGCTGAAGAACATGTAGATACGATAATGCCAGGATATACGCATCTCCAACGTGCACAACCTATTTCTTTTGCACATCATGTAATGACTTACTTCTGGATGTTAGAGCGTGATAAAGGACGCTTCAATGATAGTCTGAAACGTATCGATATATCACCACTAGGCGCTGCTGCTTTAAGTGGTACAACTCACCCAATAGATAGACATGAAACACAAGCCCTTTTAGATTTTGCTAATATTTATGAAAATAGTCTCGATGCAGTGAGCGACCGTGATTACATTATCGAAACGTTGCATAATATTTCATTAACTATGGTTCATCTATCTCGTTTTGCTGAAGAAATTATTTTCTGGTCTACGGATGAAGCTAAATTTATAACACTATCAGATGCTTTTTCAACTGGATCATCTATTATGCCTCAAAAGAAGAACCCAGACATGGCAGAATTAATTAGAGGGAAAGTTGGACGAACGGCAGGTCACTTAATGAGTATGCTAGTTACGCTTAAAGGTTTGCCTCTAGCTTACAACAAAGATTTACAAGAAGATAAAGAAGGTTTATTCGATGCAATTCATACGGTCAAAGGTTCTCTACGTATCTTTGAAGGTATGATAGCTTCAATGACTGTTAATACTGATCGATTAAGTGAAACTGTAAAAAAAGATTTTTCAAATGCCACTGAGCTTGCAGATTACTTAGTAAGTAAAGGGGTTCCTTTTAGAACTGCACATGAAATTGTTGGTAAAATCGTGCTAAATTGTATTCACAAAGGTATTTATCTTCTTGATGTACCGTTATCAGTGTATCAAGCACAGCATTCTAGCATTAATGAAGATATTTATGACTATTTAAAACCTGAAAATTGTTTAAAACGTCGTAAAAGTTACGGCTCAACAGGACAAGATTCCGTTAAACATCAATTGAATGTAGCAAAATCATTATTAGCTTAATATCTTTGAAATATGATTGAATGATGTTATGACACCTTCGAAATTTGTTAAATATTAATTAAGTTTTTTAATAATATTTGAAGTTAGTAAATTTTATATAAAATTTCTCACATTCTCTTTTTCATCCTTTTAAAATGGTGTAATTTATATTTATCACATCAATTTGAAAGGATGTTTTTATGTTCAAATCTAAAAGAATAGTTTTGACGAGTTTGGTCGTGCTATTTATAGGTATCATTTGTATTACTACCTCTAACTTCCTTAATACTAGAGGAGTTAAAGCCAATCAAAGTCAAACACAACAAACAACTAATACAACTCAAGATAACCATTTTAAACGTCAACCTGAATCTGATTCAGTAAGTGGAAAAACAAACGATTCACATCCTCACTGGTCTACTAATCCTACAGGAGAAAAATATACAACTATAGCTCATAGAGGTGCAAGTGGTTATGCTCCTGAACATACATTTCAATCTTATGATAAAAGTCATAATGAATTAGGCGCTTCTTACATAGAAATTGATTTACAACGTACAAAAGATGGTCATTTAGTTGCCATGCATGATGAAACGGTAAATCGTACTACAAATGGCCATGGACGCGTAGATCATTATACTTTAAAACAATTAAAACAGCTTGATGCTGGAAGTTGGTTTAACAAAGCAAATCCTAAATATGCCAACAAGAATTATAAAAATGCAAAAGTACCTACGTTAGATGAAATTTTAGATAGATATGGCAAAAATGCCAACTATTATATTGAAACAAAATCACCGAATGTTTATCCAGGAATGGAAAAACAATTACTTAATACTCTAAATCAACATGGTATGTTAACAAATAGTTCATTAAAAAATGGACATGTGATGTTGCAATCATTTTCCGGAGATAGCTTACAAAAATTACATCAAATGAATCCGAATGTACCTTTAATTAAACTAATGAATAAATTCGAATTAACAAACGCTTCAGAACAAGATTTAAAAGCGATTAAATCATATGCAGTGGGTGTCGGTCCAGAATACACGGACTTGAATATAAAAAATACTAGACACTTAAAAGATTTAGGTTTCCTAGTACACCCGTATACAGTAAATAAAGTTAATGATATGAGACGTTTAAATCAGTATGGTGTAGATGGCGTCTTCACTAACTATGCTGATTTATATAAAGCAGTTTCAAAACAACAATAATAATCTCTTATTAAAAAAGACTTTGTGAGATATTTAAACTATGTCACAAGGTCTTTTAATATGTCGTTAAAACCCTCACTAAGATTTATCATCAGTTTTATCAGTACTTCTTGTTTAAACTGAAATATATATATTTATTTATATTTTTCGGAAGTTCTCAACTGGTTCTTAACTTTAAAAAACCTACAACTCATTACAAGTTGCAGGTTTGCCTATCACTTTCTTTATATAGTTGTAAATATTAAGCCCAACCACGATAACGAGCAGCTTCTGCTGTACGTTTAATACCTACAATATACGCGGCAAGTCTCATATCAATTTTTCTGTTTTGAGCTAATTCATAAATTGTATCAAATGCAGTGACTAATTTTTCACGTAATTTTTCATTAACTTCTTCTTCTGTCCAGTAGTAACCTTGGTTATTTTGAACCCACTCGAAATAAGATACTGTCACTCCACCAGCACTTGCTAATACGTCTGGAACAAGTAAAATACCTCTTTCAGTTAAAATACGTGTAGCTTCTGGAGTTGTTGGACCATTAGCCGCCTCAACAACAATGTCAGCTTTAATATCATGCGCATTATCTTCTGTAATTTGATTAGAGATTGCAGCAGGTACTAAAATATCACAATCTAATTCAAATAATTCTTGGTTAGAGATTGTTTCTTCAAATAAGTTAGTCACTGTACCGAAACTATCACGACGATCTAATAGATAATCTATATCTAAACCATTAGGGTCATGTAATGCACCATAAGCATCACTAATACCAACTACTTTGGCACCTAAGTCATATAAAAATTTAGCTAAGAAACTACCAGCATTACCAAAACCTTGAATAACTACTCTAGCGTCTTTAACATTCATACCTCTACGTTTGGCTGCTTGTTCAATTGCAATAACAACACCTAAAGCTGTTGAACGGTCTCGACCTTCTGAACCACCTAAAACGATAGGTTTACCAGTGATGAAACCTGGTGAGTTAAATTTATCTAGTGCACTATACTCATCCATCATCCATGCCATGATCTGTGAGTTAGTAAATACGTCTGGTGCTGGAATATCCTTATTTGGTCCAACGAATTGAGAAATAGCTCTTACATACCCACGAGATAATCGTTCAACCTCATGAATACTCATTTGACGTGGGTCACAAACGATACCACCTTTACCACCACCATACGGTAAGTTAACGATACCGCATTTTAACGTCATCCACATTGATAACGCTTTAACTTCTTCTTCATCAACTTCTGGGTGGAAACGTACCCCACCTTTAGTAGGTCCAACGGCGTCATTATGCTGTGCACGATATCCAGTAAAAGTTTTAACTGTACCATCATCCATGCGAACTGGAATGCGAACTTGTAAAAATCTTAATGGTTCTTTAATAAGATCGTACATTCCATCGTCAAATCCCAATTTGTGTAATGCTTCTTTAATAATCCCTTGAGTGGAAGTCACTAAATTATTATTCTCAGTCATGATCCTATTCGCCTCTTTTTAACTAATGATTTCGCTTTCAAATTTTATTGTAACACAAGTATACGCTTTTTAAAGGGTTTACAAAGCGAATGTTACAAGTTTTTGAACTTACTCAAATACACTTCTAATTTTATCTAATGCTAGGTCTAATTCCTCTTTAGTGATAACTAATGGTGGTGCAAATCTAATTACTGTATCATGCGTTTCTTTACATAATAAACCTTTTTCTTTTAAGGCTTCACAATATGGTCTAGCACTTTCATTAAGCTCTATACCAATGAATAAACCTCTTCCGCGAACTTCCTTAATTGAAGGATGTTCAATTTTTTGAAGCTCACCCTTGAAGTATTCACCTAGTTCTAATGAACGGCCCGGCAAGTCTTCATCTATAATTACATCTAATGCTGCAATAGAAACTGCACAAGCAAGCGGATTACCTCCAAATGTTGAACCGTGTGATCCTGGTGTAAATACATCAAGCACCTCATTATCTGCCAAAACTACAGAAATTGGTAACACGCCTCCGCCTAAAGCCTTTCCTAAAATGTAGACATCTGGTTTAACATTATCCCAATCTGTAGCAAATAGTTTACCAGAACGACCTAGACCTGCTTGGATTTCATCTGCAATAAATAAAATATTGTGTTCATCACATAATTCTCTAATCTCTCTAAGATAACCTTCTGGTGGTACATTAATACCAGCTTCCCCTTGAATAGGTTCAACTAAAATCGCTGCAGTGTTCTCATTAATTGCCTCTTTCAACTTATCAACATCACCAAAATCAACTTTATGGAAACCATCTAGTAAAGGACCATAACCGCGTTGATATTCAGCTTCTGATGAAAGTGATACTGGAGCCATTGTACGACCATGGAAGTTACCATTAAACGCTATGATTTCGGCTTGGTTAGGTTCAATCCCTTTAACATCATAAGCCCAACGTCGAGCTGCTTTTAATGCAGTTTCGACTGCTTCAGCACCAGTATTCATAGGTAATGCTTTATCTTTACCAGCCAATTTGCAAATTTTCTCATACCATTCCCCTAAGTTATCACTATGAAATGCGCGAGAAACTAAAGTCACTTTATCTGCTTGTTCTTTCAAAGCTTGAATAATTTTAGGATGACGGTGTCCCTGATTTACCGCAGAATAAGCTGAAAGCATGTCCATATATTGATTTCCTTCTGGATCTTTAACCCATACACCTTCCGCTTCCGAAATAACGATTGGAAGTGGTACATAGTTATGTGCACCATAGTGGTTAGTCAATTCAATAATTTGTTCAGATTTAGTCATAATATCTCCCCTTTGTTATCAAAATTATGAAACTTATTAACAATATCATAACTGATTTCTAACGGCTCTCAAGCTTTATTTTATTGAAAATGAAATACCCTCTAAAAATTTTTGCGTCGGCTATTTTAAATCAATAATTAAACACATCAAAAGTGAACACCAACATCTTTGAAAGCCCTTACAAATATAATGACACAATATTGCTACAATTTACAAGCAAAATTTACAATATTTCCACAACTTTTAATTTATAACTTACAACCTTTTAGAATAAAAAATAAACCAAGTCCCTCTATTAAGTTGGAACTTGGTTTAGTATTGAAATGTTTATTTATCTTTACGAGGCAATGGATAGAATCCTTCATCAAATTGTTTCCATAAATTTGGTGGTAACTCATGACGATCTTCTCTATTCGGATCATATTCACTAATAATTTCATCTTCTTGTCCATTTTTAATTTTGCCGACAAAGTCATAATCAAGAAGAATTTCACGACCTAACGCAACAAGTTCTACACCGACATTGTCAATGGCATTCAACGCATCTTCAGGTGTAAATATTGAGCCAATACCAATAAGAGGCATACGACCATTAATCCAATGATGAATCAGTTTAAGACGATTTTCACCTTTGTATTTACCATCTCGTGTTTCAGAATTAACGTCCATGAGAGAAATATGAATATAATCTAACGGTTGATTCGCAATTTGATTAATAAGTTGTTCAGTAATTTCCATTGATATACCTGGAGATTCTGCTTCTTCAGGTGACAATCTATAACCCACTATGAAGTCATCATTAGCATATTTTTTTTTAGCTTTAACAACTTCTTCTATAACTGACATTGGGAATTTAAGATTATCTGCCCAAACATCGTTTCTTCTATTATAATAAGGTGACACAAATTGGTGGATAAGGTAATGATTCGCGCCATGGATTTCTACACCATCAAAACCTGCCTCAATCACTCTTCTTGTTGCTTCTCCAAAATCTTTAATCGTTTGTTCTATTTCGTCAGAAGTCATCTCACGCGCTTCGTGAGGTTCTTGCTGACCAAAACTCTTGAGTGTAATAGGACTAGGTGCGACAACATCACCTTGTGGTGTTAGATTAGGTAAAGCTTGAGCACCACCATGGTGAATTTGTACTATTGCTTTCGCACCATTTTTCTTCATTGCTTTTGCAAGTTCTTTTAGGCCTTCAATGTCAGAATCATGAGCTACTGAGGGCTGTCCTGGGAAAGCTTTCCCAACATCATTAACATTACTTGCAGCATTAATAGCAAGTCCTACATCTTTAGAACGTTTTTCAATATATGGAATTTCTACATCAGAAATCGTTCCATCATCATTCGATGAAATATGAGTTAATGGAGCTAAAACAAAACGATTTCTCAATTCTACACCATTAGGTAACACGAGTGGTTCGAATAAAGATTTATATTTATTATTCATGTGTTAATACTCTCCTTGTTTTTATGTTGTCACGACTATATCATGCAAGTTTTAAATATCTCTAATTTTTTGCTTGCACGTGCATTTTTATCGAAACTTTACCTTTAGAAAGGTAATTAGTTGAGATTACGCAGATTTCTTAAATCTGTGTTCCTTAGTATCACTTTTTATTTTTTCAAAGATAGAACGTATTTAAATTTATAAATTAAAAATTGCTTTTAAGACAAAAAGAAAACGATAATCCTACGACTATATATCGTAAAGATTATCGTTATGATGCGATGAATTACTCTTAGTGAGTTCATCACATATTGGCACGAATGTACAGTCATTCAGTCGTTACGAATGGCACGTTTAGACTGTTTGATCCAGACCGGTAAGCGTTCTTCAAGTGTTTGAAACCCATACTTTTCCGTCTCTCTTATTTCATCTAAGACTGACTGTTTTTCTTTTTTACGTTCATAATTTTTAAAGTAATCATTATCTTTTAAAGACAAGTTTAATTTTCCTTCATCATCGATGGATAAAATTTTAGCTTTTACAATTTGTCCCTCAGATAGAAATTTCTTCAAGTTATGGACATAGTCATCCATGATTTCAGAGATATGGATTAGTCCTTCAGTATGGTCAGGGGTCTCAACAAATGCGCCATACGGTTGAATACCAGTCACACGTACCTTGATATGTTGACCTACTTTATAGTGATTATTCAACGTGATAACCCCTTATTTCGATTTTTCTTAACACACATATCATAGCATAAATCATTTTTATGGACTAACTAAAACGATAATAAATTTCAATTATTCTAAAAATTGTTGTGTAACGCGTACCTTTTTAATCTATTTTAAAGCTACAAAAAAAGCTTTAAGTCATATACATCAACCAGACATATAATGACTTAAAGCTTTAATTCATTTAAAACATTTTAACGTTTAATCTTATTCTTCAACGTCGATAGATTCGATAACCACGTCATAAACTGGTTTATCTTGAGCGCCTACTTTAGTATTAGCGATATCTTCTAAAGTAGATTCCCCATCAATCAATTGACCAAATACTGTGTGTTTTTGGTCTAACCAAGGTGTACCACCCTTTTCACCATAAGCTTCAACTATAGGTTGAGGCCAGCCACCATCAAGTAATTGATTTAGCATATTTTCAGGAACTTCTTTCATTTGGACTACAAAGAATTGAGAACCATTAGTATTTGGTCCAGCGTTTGCCATTGAAAGTGCACCGTATAAATTGAAAGCTTCTAAAGAGAATTCATCTTCAAATGCTCCACCATAGATACTTTCACCGCCCATACCAGTAGCAGTTGGGTCGCCACCTTGAACCATAAAATCATTGATTACTCTATGGAATGTCACGCCATCATAATATCCGTTCTTAGAATGTGTCACAAAATTTTCAACTGTTTTAGGGGCAATGTTTGGGAAAAGTTTAAAAGTCATATCTCCCTTATTTGTATGCATAACGACTTTAATTTCGTTATCTTGAATCTCTGTATTTAACTGAGGATAGTTCGCCATTTAAATTCTCCATTCATGTTATGATATAAGCATATCTTAACACATTTGAAAGGAAGGAATATAGCATGTTATATCGATTTTCTCACAAGACTGGTAGTTATGGTGTAACTATTAGAGAAGAGAATGACGATCAGGTTTTAGTACAAGTTGAACAAGTCATTAAACACCCTAAACAAGGTGATTTACATAATCCTAACGAAACTAAAGGTGTCTACTTTCATGAGCGTAAGGCTTTAAGCCACTTTGAAAAACGATATGCAAAACGTTCACAGCTACGAGAATTCAATGTAGAAGAAATGAATTACGAGGATTCACTTCAACAAGCTATTACAGATTTAGAACATCAATTAAAGGATGATGATTCTGAACATGCACGTCTCTCACTTAAAAATTTAAATGAACTTAAAGAGGATTATTCAATTCAATATAAAAGAGAATTTGTCTAAAATTCTTTTAAAAATGTCGTGAACGTTTACAAAACTTAAATTTTTTCTGTGAAATTTAACGTGTTTCTTCTTATTTAACAGTCCCTCAAAATCAATGCCTTCAAGCGATTAAGAGGTTTTTCAGACTAAGAGCATTCATGTATAATGTAAGTCATAAATATTTTTTAAAGGAGGACAACATAATGAGTTTGTTACATATTGCGGTACTATTACCGTTAATATTCGCACTCATTATTCCTATCCTGTATCGGTTCGTTAAACGTATACACTTAGGATGGTTTGTATTACCTGTTCCAATACTCTTATTTATCTATTTCTTATCTATGATTTCTATTACGAAGTCAGGTAATACAGTAATGAAAACCTTAAATTGGATGCCACATTTTGGAATGAATTTTAATCTATTTGTGGATGGCCTTGGATTACTCTTTAGCCTCCTTATAACAGGCATAGGTAGCTTGGTTGTTTTATATTCCATTGGCTACTTAAGTAAATCTGAGCAACTTGGGAATTTTTATTGTTATTTATTACTATTTATGGGTGCAATGCTAGGAGTTGTACTTTCAGATAATTTAATTATTTTATATTTATTTTGGGAGTTAACTTCATTTTCAAGTTTTTTACTTATCTCATTTTGGAGAGAGAAAAAAGCATCAATTTATGGTGCGCAAAAATCACTAATTATTACCGTTCTAGGCGGATTAAGCTTGTTAGGAGGAATTATCCTATTATCGTTAGCCGCCCATACATTCAGCATTCAAACGATGATTGAAAAAGCAAGTGACATACAAAATAGTCCTTTCTTTATCTTGGCAATGGTATTAGTCATGATTGGCGCGTTTACTAAATCAGCTCAAGTACCATTTTACATTTGGCTACCTGATGCAATGGAAGCACCTACACCAGTAAGTGCTTACCTTCATTCAGCTACAATGGTTAAAGCTGGACTGTATTTAATAGCAAGAATGACGCCCATCTTTGCTATATCTGAAGGTTGGGTATGGACAATCACTTTAGTAGGATTAGTCACACTTTTTTGGGCTTCATTAAATGCCACAAAACAACAAGATTTAAAAGGCATTTTGGCATTTTCAACTGTATCTCAACTTGGAATGATTATGTCCATGTTAGGTATAGGTGCAGTGAGTTATCACTACAATGGTGCTGATAGCCAAGTTTATGTTGCAGGTTTCATTGCTGCCATTTTCCATTTAATCAACCATGCAACATTTAAAGGTGCATTATTCATGATTACTGGTGGTGTTGATCACTCTACAGGTACTCGAGATGTAAGAAAATTAGGTGGATTACTTACAATCATGCCTATATCATTTACTATCACAGTTATTACTGCATTAAGTATGGCTGGAGTTCCACCATTTAACGGCTTCTTATCAAAAGAAAAATTTTTAGAAGCAATGATTGATGTGACACATGCGAATTTAATGAGCCTCAGTACTTTAGGCTTTATATTCCCAATCATAGCGATTGTAGGTAGTATTTTCACTTTCGTGTATTCAATTAAATTTATTATGCATATATTCTTTGGTAAATATAAGCGTGAAAGTTTACCACAATCTGCACATGAATCATCAATTTTAATGCTTTTATCTCCAATTATTTTAACTCTTTTAGTTATTGTATTTGGACTTTTCCCAAGCATTTTAACGCAATCTATTATCGAGCCTGCAACTCAATCAGTGAGTCAATCTACAGGAATAACTGCCGAGTTCCATCTTTTCCATGGAATTACACCAGCATTTATTTCAACAATAGCTATATATATTATAGGTATATTACTTATCATTACATTTAGCTATTGGGTGCGATTATTAGAAGCTCAACCTAATCAACTTAAATTTAATCATTGGTACGATACTATGGGACGCAAGATTCCAAGTTATTCTGAAAATATGACCAATAGCTATGTTACTGGTTTCTCTAGAAATAACTTAGTCATTATATTCGGTATCTTAATACTACTTACATTAGTGACTTTAATCAGTGTTCCATTTAGTATTAATTTTAAAAATGTAAGTCAGTTCAGAATTTTTGAAGGTGGCATTGTACTATTCTTACTCGTTGCCTCACTTTTAATTATATTTGCTAAATCGCGACTCTTTAGCATAATTATGCTAAGTGCTGTAGGTTATGCAATTTCAGTATTATTTATATTCTTTAAAGCACCTGACCTAGCTTTAACTCAGTTTGTTGTTGAATCTATTTCTACGGCTTTATTCTTATTATGTTTCTATCATTTGCCAAATTTAAATCGTTATAATGAGTCGCCAGCGTTCAAAATTAACAATGCTATCATTTCTGCTGGTGTTGGTTTAGTAGTCATTATTTTAGGTTTAATCGGATATGGAAACAGACATTTTTCTTCAATTACAAAATTCTACCAAGACCATGTATATGATTTAGCTCATGGTAAAAATATGGTAAACGTTATACTTGTCGACTTCCGTGGCATGGATACTTTATTTGAGTCATCCGTACTAGGTATAGCTGGTTTAGGTGTTTATACGATGATTAAACTTCGACTTAAACAGAGAAATCAATCAAGCGAGGTGAATGACCATGAATAGACAAAAGAATAACTTAATGTTTCAATACGCCGCTGTCGTCATTTTCTTCATGGTCATCGTCTTCGGTTTCTCATTATTTCTAGCAGGTCACTATACGCCCGGGGGTGGCTTCGTCGGAGGTTTATTGTTTGCGAGTGCGCTATTAGTCATTACAATCGCATTCGATGTAAAAGCAATGCGTAAAATTTTTCCTCTGGACTTCAAAGTTTTAATTGGCATAGGCTTACTGTTCTGCGTAGGTACACCCATTGCAAGCTGGTTTATGTCTAAAAACTTTTTCACACATGTCACTTTTGATATACCGCTTCCCCTACTAGAACCCATGCATATGACAACGGCAATGTTCTTTGATTTTGGGGTACTTTGTGCAGTAGTAGGAACTGTAATGACTATTATTATTTCGATTGGAGAGAACGAATAGTGGAAATTATCATGATATTTGTTAGTGGTATTCTCACAGCAATAAGTGTCTATCTCGTTTTGTCTAAAAGTTTGATACGAATTATTATGGGGACTACTTTACTAACACACGCAGCAAATTTATTTTTAATTACTATGGGTGGATTGAAACATGGTACTGTTCCTATCTATGAAAAAGGAACATCCAGCTATGTTGATCCTATACCTCAAGCACTAATCCTTACTGCAATAGTTATCGCATTTGCTACAACAGCATTCTTCCTAGTACTTGCATTTAGAACTTATAAGGAACTTGGAACAGATAATGTTGAGCGTATGAAAGGAGCACCTGAAGATGAAAGAGAGTAACCTGCTCGTTTTAACACTTGTGATACCTATTTTGACTGCAATCTTGCTTATCTTTATCGGAAAGCGTCCGCTAATTAAACGTTACGTGGCACTTGCTGGATCAATATTGACATTGATTGTAGCTCTTTTTAATTTAAAAAATGTATTACATTCAGGACCTTTAAAAGTAGAATTAGGTTCATGGAAAGCGCCATACAGCATTGTCTTTGTATTAGATGTTTTTAGTGCTTTACTTATTATCACAAGTATTATTATAACGATTATAGTAATTTTATATTCCTATCGTTCTATAGGCATTGAAAGAGAACGATATTATTACTACTTTTCAATTATGTTTATGTTAATCGGTATTATCGGCGCTTTCACTACTGGTGATATCTTTAATATGTTCGTGTTCTTTGAAGTCTTCCTAATGTCTTCTTATTGTTTACTAGTCGTTGGAACGACAAAAATTCAACTTCAAGAAACGATTAAATACGTTCTAGTTAATGTTGTTTCTTCTTCATTCTTTGTTATGGGTGTAGCGATACTTTATTCAGTAGTTGGAACACTTAACTTGGCGCATATTAGTGAAAGATTATCTAATTTATCAGTTCATGATAGTGGCTTAGTCAATATCGTATTCATCTTATTTATCTTTGTCTTTGCAACTAAAGCTGGTGTCTTCCCTATGTACGTATGGTTGCCAGGCGCATATTACGCACCACCTGTAGCCATTATCGCATTCTTTGGAGCCCTGCTTACTAAAGTGGGCGTCTACGCTATAGCTAGAACGCTCAGCTTATTCTTTAATAGTACGGTTAGCTTTTCACACTACGTCATTCTATTCTTAGCGTTACTTACAATTATCTTCGGATGTGTAGGTGCCATAGCTTATTATGATACTAAAAAAATCATTCTATATAACATTATGATTGCAGTTGGTGTCATTTTAGTCGGTGTATCTATGATGAATGAAAGTGGCATGATGGGTGCTATTTACTACACTATTCACGATATGCTAGTGAAAGCTTCACTATTCTTACTTATAGGAGTTATGTATAAGATAACTAAGTCAACAGACTTGCGACATTTCGGTGGTCTAATCAAGAGCTATCCTGTATTAGGATGGACATTCTTTATTGCTGCACTTAGTCTAGCAGGCATACCACCATTGAGTGGTTTCTATGGGAAGTTTTATATTGTACAGGCCACTTTTGAAAAGGGATTCTACCTAAGCGGTATCATTGTCTTATTATCAAGCTTAATCGTTCTATATTCAGTCATACGTATCTTTCTCAAAGGTTTCTTCGGTGAAGCAAAAGGTTATGATATGACACGCAAAGTGAACGTCAATTACTTAACAACTATCGCCGTTATTTCAACTATTATTACAGTATTATTCGGCTTGTCCGCTGACTTACTGTTCCCTATAGTTAAAGAAGGTTCTGAAACTTTCACTGATCCAAATATCTATATTCACAGCGTTTTAGGAGGTAAGTAATATGGCCGCACAATTTATCGTCAATTTATTGGTCGCTATCATTTGGTTATTTGTAACGGATAGTTACACGTTAAATAACTTTGTTCTAGGATTTCTATTTGGTCTTATACTTGTTTACCTCCTACATCGAGTAATGCCAGGTCGCTTTTATTTAGTAAGAATTTATCGCATCATCGTATTAATTCTTACATTTTTAAGTGAACTGATAAAAGCGAATTTCGATGTTCTGAAAATCATCCTCAAACCAAATATCACGAATAAACCAGGTTTTTTCGTGTATGAAACAGATCTTAAGACAGACTGGCAAATTGTCTTACTTTCAAATCTTATTACGTTAACCCCAGGAACTGTGGTATTAGGCATTAGTGATGATCGTAGGAAAATATACATTCATGCGATTGACTTTAGTACTAAAGAGGAAGAAGTTGAAAGTATAAAAACTTCATTAGAAAAGGTAGTAAGAAAGGTGGGTGAAAACGAATGACACATAATATTTTCATTATTATTGCATTAATTATTGTTGTAGCTTCAATGTTAGCCATGTTAGTACGTGTCATTCTGGGCCCTTCTTTAGCCGATCGTGTTGTTGCACTTGATGCTATTGGACTACAGTTGATGGCTGTGATTGCCCTATTTAGTATTTTATTAAATATTAAATACATGCTAGTAGTTATTTTAATGGTAGGTATACTAGCTTTCTTAGGTACTGCAGTTTTTTCTAAATTTATGGATGAAGGTAAGGTGATTAAACATGATAACAACGATCATCATTAGTATTGCCGTAATCTTTGTCATGTTAGGTGCTTTGATTAGTGCCTTTGCAGCGATAGGCTTAATCAGACTAAAAGATGTTTACTCACGTGCCCATGCTGCCGGTAAAGCAGCAACACTTGGGGCGATGTTTCTACTCTTTGGTGCCTTCCTGTATTTCATCGGCACTGAAGGCTACGTCAATATGCAATTAATCATCGGCATTATCTTCGTTTTCATAACTGGTCCACTTTCTAGTCACATGATTATGAAAGCAGCCTACAATATTCAAACACCTTACAGTAAAGATACAAAAGTTGATGAAATTAAAGAAGATATGAAGGATACAAAATTATAGTTCTAAAACTCTAAGGAAATAATAAAACATATTTCCTTAGAGTTTTTTTATACGACATAATACATCAATAGTCTTTTGTCTATATGCATAAAATGTGATATGATTTAAATCGTAATTATTACTATTTAAAAATAAGAAAGTTAAGGGAGTGCTTTACATGCATTGGACTATTATTGGTGGCGGAATTCAAGGTACAACTGTAGCAATTAAACTAAGAAATGAAGGAATAAGTAGCAATCAACTAACTATTATTGATCCTTATCCTTCCCTATGTGAACAATTCAACGAGTATACCAAACGTATAAGTATGCCTTTCTTAAGATCGCCATTTGTGCATCATATACATCCCCAACCTTTTCATTTAAAACAATATGCTAAATTAAATCAATATACTTCGGCATATTACGGCCCATATAAACGTCCTCAAAGAGATATGTTTATGCATCATATTCATGATTTAGTACATCAATACGATTTAAACAAAAGTCATATTCAAAGCATTGCTTCTAAAATTATGAGTAATCAACAAGGCAAATGGCAAATTGAATTACATAACGGAGAGTCAATCCTTACCGATTGCGTAGTTATAGCAAATGGATGTAATCATCAACCATTTATACCTTCGCAATTTATTAATAAACCTAAAGTAACTCATATATTTGATAAGAATTATGATCAAACAATTGAAGAAAAGGCTAATCATATAGTTGGTTCAGGGATTTCAGCAGCGCATTTAACATTAAAATTAATTAATCATCAAGATAATAATAATAAATTACATTTATGGCTTAATAAAAACATTGAAATACACGATTTTGATGCAGATCCTGGGTGGTTGGGCCCAAAACGCATGAATCACTTGCTAGCAATATCTTCACCAGAAGCGCGTTTAAACGTCATTAATGAAGAACGTCATAAGGGCTCAATGCCCATGGAGTTATTTTTACGATTGAAGAAACAAGAACAAGCGGGTCGGTTAATGATTCACCATTCACCTATAGATGAAATAAATAATAAGACTATCACTTCCAATGGTTGTCATTATAAATATCATCATATTTTACTTGCCACTGGCTTTGTTAATAAAATCTGTAATCAACCTTTGATTCAACATCTTATCTATGATGAACAAGCCCCATTAAATTCGTGTGGCTATCCTTCATTAAGTGAGGAACTTGAATGGCTACCTCAATTGTTTGTTGTGGGGGGACTTGCTGATTTAGAATTGGGACCCTTTGCGAGAAATATCATGGGTGGAAAAGAAGGTGCTGAGAGAATTAGTAAAGCATTACATCGTTTAAATAAAAAGATATCATAAACTAAAAAAGTGCTCCCTCTAATGTAGACTAAATCGTCTTTAAACCATTAAAAGGAGCATCTTTTTTATTTGATTGATTTGATAGCAATAGTGCCACGCATAATACTAATTAATTGATTCGAGTCATTTTTGATTTCAACATTCCATACTTGTGTTGTACGACCTTGATGTATGATCTTAGCAATTGCTGTGACACGTCCCTCTTTTGTTGAATGTATGTGATTAGCATTCATTTCTAAGCCAAGAGGAATATATTGAGTTGTATCTATTAAATTAGCAGCACCCAAAGAACATGCTGTTTCACCTAAGGCGAGACTTGCACCCCCATGTAAATATCCGAATGGTTGTTTAACCTTGTCTGTAACAGGCATTGAAATTATTACAACACCTTCATCCTCTTCTTCAACACGCATTTCAAATGTCTCCAAAAGATTGGTCACGCTTTACACACCTCATTTCAAGTTTTATAGTACCATAGCTGCAATCGTACCAAAAATAATTAGAGGTATATTATAAAACAAGAAGTTCGGAATACACGTATCTCGTATATGATCGTGCTGTCCATCGATATTGAGTCCTGCCGTAGGGCCTAAAGTAGAATCACTCGCTGGTGAACCTGAATCACCAAGAGCACTTGCCGTACCAATTAAGGCGATAAGCGCCATAGTATCAAGACCAATAGATGCGCCGAATGGTATAAATAATGATGCGATAATTGGTATCGTTGCAAATGATGAACCGATACCCAAAGTAACAATAAGACCAATAATATACATGACAATAATACTAATTAATTTATGATCACCAGTGATACTTGTTAAATCTTTAACCAATGTATCAATATCACCCGTTGCATTCATAACCCCTGCAAAGCCGTTAGCTGTCAGTATTACTACCCCAATATACGCCATGATTTTAATACCATCAACAAACTGTTCATCTAGTTCATACCACTTATAAACTCTAGAAATAAAGAAAACGAGCACACCTGCAAGCGCACCAAAAATCATTGAATCTGTAAAAGTTTGGACAATAAATGTCGCTAAAATCGCAATGATTGTCACGATTAAAACATAAGGCTTTAATTCAGTGACTGTTTCACGTTCATCAACATTACGTTGTACGTAGTTTCTTGGTTTACGATACACGATAAAACCTAATATAAGTCCTACAATATAACCCATTGAAGGAATTAACATCGCCTTCCAAATCATACTGAATTCAATTGGGTGATGCGCTTTTTGGAAACCACTTTGAATGATTTGATGGAAGATTTGACCAAAGCCATATGGAAGTAAAACGTAAGGCCAACATAAACCAAAGCCGATTACTAAACCAATGAGTCGTCTATCAATTTTTAAATCATTGAATAAACTAATTAATGGAGGAATAACTATTGGAATAAAAGCTATATGTACTGGAATAAGATTTTGGCTCATAATACTCATTGCTAATAAAGCAAGAATAATAATAACTTTTACTTTTATACGTGAAAGTCTGCTATTTTCTGAATGGATGCCTTCAATAATTTTTCCAACGAGATAATCAGTAATCCCGCTATAAGAAATGAGTGCTGCAAAACCACCTAGTAAAGCGTAGCTTAAAGCAACCTCTGCTCCATCGGTAATATTCTTCCCAAAAACACTGATGACTTTCTCTACACTCATACCAGAAATTAAACCACCTATGAGTGCACTTATAAATAAACTAATGACTACATTGAGTCTACATAAACATAAGACGATCATTAATATAACTGCTATAACAACTGCATTGATCATGTCGCTCCCCATCCTTTACCACTCTATCGAACTAAAGTATTTATGTTTTAAATAGTACCAAGACACAAATTTAATGTCAATATAAAATATGATGCAAAATATTTTATTGTTGTAGTCTTAATTATCCTACTCGTAATCAATGACTGGATTAAAAGTGTGCTAGATTCCAGCTTCTTTTAACCCAAGTCATTTATGTCAAGAGATGGTAAGTGATGAAATATTTGTTAAAAACATTCTTCAATTAAAGTCAATTGTGGAAAACCTCAGAACTACTAATTACATACTATTATGCTTTCACACATAATGAACATCATCTTTACAACTCTAAGGGTGTTACTGGTATTGTTGTTTCAACCATTCTACTACAGTAGGAATCATATAACCTGTTGGCCCTTTTGGACCTTTAAAAGTTGATTTATTAATCGTAGCTGGTCCTGCAATATCAAAATGGATATGAGGTGTCAGACCACTAAAATGCGTAATAAATGCTGCTGCAAATAATGCTTTACCTTGTCCATTCGTATGATTGACTAAGTCTGCTATGTCCGAATTTCTAATTAACTGCTTTTCAGTATCTGTGATAGGTAATTCAAACACTTTTTCATCTACTGATTTAGCTATATCTAACAGACTGTTGATTTCATTTTTAGCGTGAGATTGAAAAGCAGCTGCTTTATCCTCTCCAAGTGCCACAATTGCTGCACCAGTTAAAGTGGCGAAATCCATAATAAGTTGTGGTTGAAATTGCGTAGCATATGTAACGGCATCACCTAGCACCATACGTCCTTCAGCATCACTATTTAACATTTCAACAGTTTTGCCGCTGAGTGCCGTAAAAACATCATCTGGTTTCATAGACTTTTCATTAATCATATTCTCAGCTGAAGCAATAACTCCCACTACATTAACTGGCAATTTTAATCTCTCGATAATATCTATCATTCCAACAACGTTTGCGGCCCCACACATATCGAATTTCATTGTCTGCATACCGATTTTAGATTTAATGCTATATCCACCTGAGTCATATGTAATACCTTTACCTACTAAAGCAATGGGTGCATCATTCGACTTTCCGCCATTGTAAGTTATTGTTATTAAACGAGGACCATTCACCGAACCTTTTCCGACTGCATGTAAAAGCCCAAAGCCCTCTGATACAATTGTTTCCGCATCTTTAATATCTACTGATACCTTTTTATCTTTAAAATGACCTTCAATTTCTTCAGCAAAATATTGTGGTGTTAATATGTTAGGAGGCATTAGACTTAGCTCACGTGCTAAATTAATAGACATCCCTAGTTGTTGACCTTCATTAATAGCAGAAGCAATCTCATCATGTTCAGTTTGTAAATAAATAGATGGTTGATAAGGCGCTTTTTTATCTGATTTATAATTATCAAATTGATAAATGGATTGTTCACTCTGCAATCCGAGAGTTTTAGCCACCTCTACTACGTCATTATGTTTAGACATAAATGTATCTATAAGAACTTCAGCTTCATTAATATGTTCTTGTTTTAAATACTGAAACGTATATCCCCAAACTTTTAATAATCGCTGATAAGAAAGCTCTTTAAGATTACCCAATCCCACTGTTAACAATCGCTTTGGCTGATCATTTATGTAAAGCAAAGTAGACGATATCTTTCCAACCGAGCTTCCAATAATATGATGTTGCTTCAACGTCTCAAGTTGTTCAATAATTGATTGATTCTTATATTTAATGTCTCTTAATTGATTAATGTGTTCTGGTAATCCTACGATGAGCGTTTCAATATATGTGTTAGATTTTTCATTGATGTAAATGTTCATAAAATACCTCCATTTATGTATAACGTATTATAGGTTTCCTATTAAAAAACCCTCCTGCTTAATAAACAGAAGGGTGAAATACATTTATATATAATTAGCTTAGTTTAGAATTTACCTTTTTTGAATGCTAAGCCGATACCACCGAGTTTGAATACGGCACGTGTATCAATAACTTTTTTCATTAATGCAGCTTTTTTACCAGTAATATCTCTACCGTAAACGATACCTACACCATCATGAGCACCTAATGAGCATACTGTACCACGATTTACGTATTGGAAGTCTTCTTTAGATTCACCATTTAAGATATGTTTGATATTTTTGGCAACATGTTCACCTTGTTGCATTGCAATTTGTGCAGTTGTTGGTAATGGACGTTCTTCACCAGCTGGAATGAATGCTGAACAATCACCAATAACAAAAATATCATCGTGACCTTCGATAGTTAAATCTTGCTTATTAATGATACGACCACGTTTAACACCTTCAAATGATTCTTCCATTAACTTACTACCGCGTACACCAGCAGTCCATACTGAAGTACCAGCTTCTAATTGTTGTTTTTCTCCATCTACTTCTACAACGAAACCTTTTTCGTTACAAGCAACAATTGGAGTGGCAATTTTGAATTCTACACCACGGTCTTCTAAGTAATTAACCGCGTAGTTTACAAGTTCATCAGAGAACATTGGTAACATTTTTGGTGCCGCTTCAACACAAGTTAATTTAACTTTACTTTGATCGATACCATATTTACTGCATAATTCTGGAATTCTATCTGTTAATTCACCTAAGAATTCAATTCCAGTGAAGCCAGCCCCACCTACTAAGATTGATAAATCTTTATCATCTTTTTCTTTAGAAGCTGCGTAATTAGCAAATTTATCTTCAATGTGACGAGATAATTTACGAGAAGTTAATACGTTCTCGATTTGGAAAGCATAGTCTTTCATACCTTCAATGCCAAATGTTTCACTTACGAAACCTAAAGCTACTACTAAGATATCGTAGTCATATACTCCCTTGTCAGTTTCGACGCGTTTAGCATTGCGGTCAATTTTTGTCACTTCAGCAACTACGAAGTTAACTTTATCTTGTTTTACAGCACTTTCAACTGGATATAATAAATCTTCATAATTGATTGTACCAGCAGAAGCTTCATGTAACCAAGTTGATTCATAGTGATATTCATTCTTATTAATTAAAGTAATTTCTGCTTCGTCTGCAGAAATTTCTTTTTGTAATTTAGTAACTGTTTGTAAACCAGCATAACCGGCACCTAAAACTAGCACTTTCTTACGATCTTGAGCCATCTCTAATTCACCTAAGCTTTCATAATATTTTAACCAAAATGAAGATAAAGGCTATAAACTTATGACAAGGTAAATTGCCCTATTGTTATAGACTTCGTCGACATCTTAAATTATTACGTCTTTTATCAAGGTTAAATCTTTAGTTGTTCACACAAAAGACAATTTTTAATCCAATTCTAATTTTATAGCTTTTACGCTACATTTTCAAGCTACAACAGAGTTAGATTGTGAAGATTTTAATTTAACTAACGTCGTTCTCACAAATGCCATAGAAACGTTGTAAAACATCCAAATAATATAATAAAAATAGGCACCCTGTTTCCAGGATTGCCTAAAATCTTTTAACATCATTTAATACTGTTCTTTGGTTTGACTTATTTAGCATTGTTCAGGGTTACCTGATACTTTAGCCGTTTTGAATGAGCTTCCACAACCACAGGATGCTATTGCATTTGGGTTATCTATTTGGAAGCCACCGCCCATAAGTGATTGTTTGAAATCAATTGTTGTACCATTTAAAACTGGTGCATCATATTTATCAACAAGTACTTTAAGTCCAAAATATTCTAATACTTCATCGTTCTCACCAGGGGCTTCTTCGGCAGACATTCCATATGTGAGCCCTGTACAACCACCACCATTCACTTTAATTTTTAAATAGCCATCTGCCATATCATTACTTTCTAACATATCTTTTACTTCATATGCAGCTGCTTCAGTTAAGATTACTGTTGGCATACAATTTACCTCCCAATTTCTCAAAGAAATTTTATAATTTCTACATCATTTTATTGCTAATTTATGTTATATATTAAAACATATTTGTAATATCGTTTTCTTCAATGTGTTTATAAATATTGTTTAATAAATCGTCTGGCGAATCACCTTCAACAATATCACCATCGACAAGTACATACAACCCACTAGAGCACATGCCACAATTTTGCAAGCATCCGTATTCTAATACATCTACGTCCGGATCATTTTCCAATTTTTCATAGACGATATCTCCGCCCTTTGCCATGTTCGACACACAAAATTCTACTAACGGAAACATAAGACACCTTCTTACTATTTTATTAGTCTTAACATTATAACAAAGTTACTAATCATATGCCTATCGGTCAGCTTGATGATTTCCATCATGTATGGTATACCCTTATTTCTAAAAATTAAATTGTATTCTACATTTGTTTGTAGTCATTTTGAAAAACAGATATAATGATGACATATACATATTTACTTTCAATTCAGGGGTTTAGAAAGTAAATCGTTAACTATCTATAGTGTAAACGGGCACATTTTAAAAGATAGTCTCAAAGGGTCTCAATAATTTTTCAAAAATTAAACAAATTGAATAAAGGGGTATAAAAAATGAAAAACTTAGTTTTACTAGGCGGGGGTTATGGTAATATGCGAATTATGTCACGTATCTTACCAAATTCAATTCCCGAGGGGTATCAAGTGACGTTAGTCGATCGAATGCCTTTCCACGGATTAAAACCTGAATTCTATGCACTAGCAGCAGGTACAAAATCAGACAAAGACGTACGTATGCAATTTCCAGATAATAAACAAATTAATACAGTATATGGTGAAATCAATGATATTGATCTAGAGGAACAAATCATTTCTGTAGGCAATTCAAAAATCGACTACGACGAACTCATTATAGGGCTTGGTTGTGAAGATAAATACCATAATGTTCCTGGCGCTGAAGAATATACACATAGCATTCAAACATTATCTAAATCACGTGAAACCTTTCATAGTATCAGTGAATTACCTACCGGTGCGCGTGTAGGAATTGTAGGAGCTGGACTCAGTGGTATCGAATTAGCAAGTGAATTACGTGAAAGTCGTTCAGATTTAGAGATTCTTCTATACGATAGAGGCCCTCGTATTTTAAGAAATTTCCCTGAAAAGCTAAGTAAATACATATCAAAGTGGTTTTCTAAACACGACGTTACTGTAGTACCAAATTCAGTTATTGATCGTGTTGAACCCGGTAAGATATATAATAACGGTCAACCTGAAGATATTGATTTAGTAGTTTGGACAGCAGGAATACAACCTGTTGAAGTTGTACGTAACTTACCAATCGATTTAAGCAATACAGGTCGTGTCATTCTTAATCAATATCATCAAGTTCCAACTTATAAAAATGTGTATGTAGTAGGAGATTGTGCTGATCTTCCTCATGCACCTAGTGCACAATTAGCCGAGCTACAAGGTGATCAAATTGCCGATGTACTCAAAAAGCAATGGAATAATGAATCACTACCAGATAAGATGCCTGAAATTAAAATCCAAGGCTTCTTAGGTTCTCTTGGAGATAAACAAGGTTTCGCATATATAATGGATCGTACAGTCACTGGTCGTTTAGCTTCAATTTTAAAATCTGGTGTGCTTTGGCTTTATAAATATCATAATGGTTAAATCATTTATTAAAGGCAAGTTCTACTCATTTAAGAACTTGCCTTTATTTCTGTATTAAACTACGCTTCAAAATGCGTTTCTATAAAGCGTACAACTGGTTTCATTTGAATGTAACCGTCAGCAACATACTCGTCGTTCATCGTCACTAATGGATAAAACAATTCATCTTCTTGAATTCTTTCAATAAACTGTTCGTCATGATCTGTTAAATTCTCTGTATCTCGATTAATATCAATATATGTAAATTCAAAATGATGCTCTGGAAACTTCCGTTTTAGCAAAGGTTGAAGCCATTCATATGTATCTTTCGATGTTGGTGCGTTAACACAACTTGCACAAATTACATCAGCTCCATAAATCACAACACTTATTTTAGTCATTAAAAATCCCCCATCTTGTTTTATAGATTTTTACTACTGAATCTATTATAATGAATTAATAATGATTATGAAATAAATGACTTGAAAGGAGACATGTCACATGCCTACTGAGAACGCAACGATGTTCGATCAAGTAGCTGAAGTCATTGAACGCTTACGTCCATTTTTACTACGCGACGGCGGTGACTGTACACTTGTTGATGTCGAAGATGGTATTGTTAAATTACAATTACACGGTGCTTGTGGTACATGCCCAAGTTCTACAATCACTTTAAAGGCCGGAATTGAACGTGCACTACATGAAGAAGTTCCTGGTGTTATCGAGGTAGAACAAGTATTCTAATCGAATATATGAGTATAGATTGAGTCTGGGATGTTATTCTCAAATTAACAGCAGTAAGATAATTTTTATTAGAAATTATCTTACTGCTTCTTTTATATTTTATACTCTTCATTAACATATAGTTTTGATTTACTTTTAAAAATTTGACAACGTTTATATTTAAAAAGCCAGAAACTACTTATTTGTAGTCTCTGGCTTGATTATTATAAATTATTCATCATGATGCTTCTTTTCGTGATGGTCATGGGCTTTGTGGTCTTTTTTTGGTGGCTGATTCTTGGAGTAATCAACTTTATGATTTTTAGGATCTTTACCATCCATATGTTTAGCAATTTGTTGGTCTACATACACCCAACCTTTCCATCCAATATGAACAGCATCACTAATTACATATTTCTCATAATCTTTATTTGTCATATCATAAATTTTACCACCATTATCTACTACAGTAGAATGGATTTTTTTATAAATAGACTCACGTCTATCTTTATCTATACCGATATGATCATACCATCTACCATTTGATGGAATACTTACGTACTGTACATCTGCACCTGCTTCATGCAGAGTTTGCACTAATAATTGTAAGTCTTGGAATTCTGGAGAATCAATATTAAATTCATAATCACGTTTTATTTTACGTTTATTCTCTTTAATTAACTTCCAGTATGGGTCTCTAATATCAAATTTGTTAGTTTTAGTATTAGCCTTCCCAATATCTATAGCCTTATCTTTCATCTCATTCCAAGATGCATCTTCTTCAGTAGCAGGTTTAACATGTGCTAATGGAGGCTTTTTAAATGAGAATAGAGATTTAATTGCTTCAATTTTTATAAGTTGGTTTTCTTTAAATGCAGAAATATAGTTACCTGAAACTTCCCCTGGATGTTTCGCTTGCTCTCTTAAATATGATTTATTGTGAGCATGCGGGAATTGTAATAATCGTTGAGCATAACGTTTCTTTAAGTCAGCAGGCATATTTTTTTGATTGAACATCTGGTTGATTTGAGTCTGTGACATACGAGCATCAAAGTTTTGATTTGTTAAACCGTGATTGGTAAACCATTGAGGAGAAATAATAAATGTTAATTTCTTCCTTTTGAGATTATCGTATTGTGATGCCAATTCAACAGCATTAATCAAATCCGTTGATCCTCCAGTCCCGAGTAAAAACGTTTGTTTGCTTGAATTGTGTTTATTCAATGCAATACCTGGATTAAAAGGATCATCTTTACCAAGTTCACTTGAACCATATATTGGATAATACTTATCTGACTCAAATAGTTTATTTTGAATGAGCGTGCCTTTTAATACTTGATCTGTTAAAGAAATTCTATTATCAGCTAGCGTTTTATCCGTTACTAAGCCTGTAAACCAGCTTGCTGGCAATAGGACGAAGATAACGAATATCACACCACTAATTAAGATAGGTAAGAAAGGTTTAAATTTCATCGTAACTCTTCTAATGCTTCTACAATTTTATTAGGAGTTGCCCACTCATCTCTATCAAAATCCATAATAGATACTTCAATATCTAATTTATTTTGAATTTCTAAAAGTAAACCTACAGTTTGGAAAGAATCAATAATACCTTCTTCAAAAATTTCTACATCTGGGTTTTCTTTTACAATATCATTTTCAGCTACTTCTGCTAATAAGTCTAAAACTTGATCTCTAAATTCCATAATTAATTACTCCTTTATTAAATAAATTTACCTGAGAAAATTAAGAATCCAAATGTTACAAAATGGAAAGTAATGATAATACTCAATGCTGTAGTAAATCCATTTTGCCAACGTGGTGGATGTTTTTTACGCCAGCGTTCATAATAACCATACCCTATAAACAATGCCGCATGGTATAAACCATAAACAATGTAATATACTTCAAGACCATGCCATATGCCCATAATAAAGAAGTTTAAGAAGAATGCCATATTAGACATTGCAAATTGACTTTTTAATAACTTCTTACGAGACATATAGAATAATGATCTCATGTAAATGCAATCTCTAAACCAGAACGATAAAGTCATATGCCATCTGTTCCAGAAATCTTTAATATTTTTAGCTTTAAATGGTTGATTAAAGTTCGGTGGTGTTTTAATTCCATATAAATAACTTACTGCAATCGCAAACAAGCTATATCCTGCAAAGTCAAAGAATAAGTATAAGCTGTATGCATACATATAAAGCCACATATGTGTTAAACCGTGTAAGTTCATTTGTAATGGGTTAACTGCATACACTTGAATAAAGTACGCAATAATATATTTATACAAGAACCCTAACATAATCATGTGGATGGCTTTAAGAACAAGCTCTCTATACTCTCCACCTGTAGGCACCTTCTTATCGTCTTTAACAAAACGTTTATAACGATCAATTGGTCCAGAAGAAATTGTTGGGAAGAATGAAATAAATTGAATTAACTTCCAAACTTTGATCTCTTTAATTGAACCATCTCTAATTTCCATAATAAGTTGAACACTTTTAAATGTTACGTAGGATATACCTAAGAATCCGACAAATTCGATTAATTTACTTTCATGAAAATGAATCTGATGTCCGCCTAACCATGAACTTTGAAGAATCTTCACAATCGCTAATGGTAGGATAGATAACACCATGACAGTAGTAAATTTAGCAAATGTATTATTCTTTTGACGAGACTTATAATAGAACATGATTAATGCGACCTGCCAAATTACATAAATAATAAAACTTAACAATTGCACACTTAAATACTTTTGACCAAGAAGATTGTGTTTATCTGAAGAAAAGATAAGTACAATCATAATGGCGGTACTTATACCGTTATAAATATAACTACGCTTACCTAAAAATCCGAGTATTATAACTGGTATAAGCACAATAAAAGCAATTAAGAAGAAGGTAAACGTTCCATATGGAATCATCCGTTAACTACCTCTGCAATCTTCTTACGATCTAATTTACCATTTGAAGTAAGTGGTAATTTTTCCATCCATTCGAACTTTCTCGGAATCATATACTCTGGTAAGCGTGATTTAAGTTCATGTTTGATATTCGTTGTAATTTCTAAGTTGTCTTCAACTCTATCATAAGGTACAACAGCACCGATAAGATGTACAACTTTACCATTTTTATAAACTGGTACGACAATTGCTTCTCTTACATATTGTGATTGACGTAATTGCGTTTCAATTTCTTCTAATTCCATTCGATAACCGTTTAACTTTATTTGGAAATCGATACGTCCTTGAATAAACCATAATCCATCTTCTTCTTTAGCCTTATCTCCAGTGTGATAAGTTCTAGTACCATCTTCAAAGTTGAAAACCGCTGTAGTCTTCTCCTCATTCTTAAGATAACCTAAACTCACACTTTGTCCTTCAATAACAAGCTCACCTTCATCAGTAGTTGATAGTGTTGTACCTGGTCGTGATACGCCTACTGGTAGAGGATTATATTGCTCTAATACCTCTTGAGTGATTTGAATACTTGTTACAGCCACTGTAGCTTCTGTAGGTCCATACGTGTTGTAAATTGTGGCACTAGGATATCTACTTACTAAAGCTTTAGCTGTTCTATGAGGTAGAATTTCCCCACAGAAGAAGAAATGATTTAAACTATTATATTGCTTCTCATTAAGATTTGGTAATAATAAACACATTTCGATAAATGAAGGAGTAGATACCCAAACATTAATTGGTGTGTTCATTAACATCTCATTTAACAGTTTAGGTTTTTTAATCATATCTTTATCCACTAAATTAAGAGTACCACCGGACGTTAAGCATGGATATATCGCCATGACCGATAAATCAAATGAGAATGGTGCTTGGTTTAGCCATTCTTGACCTTGTCCAGCTCCATTCAGTGATACCATCCACTCGGCAAATTCAACGAGACTTGCATATTCAATTTGAACCCCTTTAGGTTCTCCTGTCGAACCAGATGTAAAGATAGTATACACAACATCGTTATATTTCATTTGACTATCAAAAATAACAGGATCTTGTGAGTCTTGAATATCTTTAATAGAAATTTCTTTTCCGATAGATTGCTCTAAAGTTTCATCTGAAGTGTTAAAAATAAATTCTGGTTGAACTTTTTCGATAATCATTTTTACACGTTCTTCTGGTACTGATGTATCGATAGGTACATAACCACAACCCGCTTTAATTGCTCCTAACATCCCGACAATCATATACGGAGACATGTGTCCATATAATACCATTGGTTTTTTACCATCTTGTAATTGATGTGCTAACTTACTTGAAGCTTCATCTAATTCTTTATAAGTCAAGACATCTTCTATATGTCTAACAGCTATCTTATCTGGCTGTTCTTTAGCGAAATGATTTAACGTATTAATAATTTCTGCCATCATTACTCTCCCTCATTAAAATTCATTATAAATGAAGTTATTATGTGTATCGCCACTACCATATATTAAGTATAAAGCTATAAATATAGCTAAATATAATAATGTAAGTAAGTAAGGCTTCATTTTTTCATAATACTTATTAGGTTCTTTACTTTTAGTTTTCATATAGCACCTCTTAAACTTAGATTGTTTGATATGTATATAAACAATCATCTTACATATAAAAATATATTCGTCAAAATTTAAAGCTTTCTCGAATCGTTAACATAAAAATACAATGCTACTTCTATATTTTTGTTTTACAATTCATTATAGTCACAATTGAATTATAATTCAATTCTATTTTTTATAATTATTGCATGTTTCACTTTGATATCAAGACTTTGTAAAACATTTTTTCGTCACGCATTGGGAAAGACTTAAGTTCCTCTTTTTATTAGAACATCATTATTTTAAGACTAAAACATCTAATAAACAATTACATACCGACTAACAAAATTGTTAGATTAAATCACTAAAAACTCACGCAACCTCAAAAGGATAATTATCCCTAGATTGCGTGAGTTTAAAAAACCTTTTTAGTTATTAACTTTTACCGGAGTGATAGGTAGTTGATGATTTAAAACAGCTAAAATATTATTAACACAAAGTTGTACCATTCGATCTCTTGTGAGACGTGATGCGCTTCCAATATGAGGTACAATCACCGCGTTATCAAGTTTCAATAGAGGATGATTCACATCAATAGGTTCTTGACGCAATACATCAAGTCCACAACCTAAAATAGTATGATTTCGTAGCGCTTCAACCAATGCAGTTTCATCAACAATGGCACCTCGTCCGATATTAATGAAAATGGCATCATTCTTCATCAAATTGAATGCTTTTGAATCAAATTGATTCTCAGTTTGTGGTGTTAACGGTGCTGTACAAATGACAAAGTCACTTTCTTTTAATAAAGTTTCAAACGAAACGTACGTCGCATCTAACTCTTTTTCAGCTTCTGGATTCTGAGTACGGTTGTGATATAAAATACGAGTATTAAAACCTTTTAAACGACGTGCAAACGCTCTACCAATACCGCCCATACCATATATACCTACTGTCGAACCGTGAACATCTTTTCCGGAAAGTAAATAAGGCCCCCAGCTTTGCCATTGACCCTCTTGCACATATCTTTCCGCTTCAATAATGCGTCTAGCAACTGTTAACATAAGTGTAAAACCTAATTCAGCAGTCGTTTCAGTTAATACATCAGGTGTGTTAGTTACAGTAATGTCATGATCATTCGCTCTGACGACATCTATGTTGTCATAACCTACAGCCATATTTGCAATAATTTTAAGGTCAGACGCTTCTGTCAATACTTCTTCGTCTACGCTTTCACTTAAAGTAATAAAACAGGCAGTAGCGTCTTTAACTTCACTTAAAAATGTTTCTCTAGGCATTGGTGTTAATTCTTTATCCCACATGACGACATCGCCGATTTGTTCTAATTGTTCAATAAATTTTTGAGGAATCTTTCGAGTAATTAGTATTTTGTTCATCCACTCACCCCAGTTTATTTATACATCTATTATTTAATGCTTACCTTAGAAAATTATTACACAGTACTATGGGTTACTTTTCAAGTTCAGTGATAGCAACATTTAAATCTGCGAAAGAATGTGTGGGTGGTACTTCTTTAGTTTGAATTTCTTCGTAAGTAGTTACGCCTGTTTGAACGTGAATCGTATCAATGCCTACATTAATACCTGACATAATATCTGTATCATACAAGTCTCCTACCATGGCTACATCCTCTTTATTTAAACCTAGTATTTCTAGAGCTTTATCCATAATTATCGTTTCAGGTTTACCAATAAATTGTGGTTGTACCCCAGTAGAAACACTAACAACACTTGTAATAGCGCCATTTCCAGGTAAGAACCCTCTTTCCTTAGGAATGGAGACGTCAGGATTAGTAGAGAGGAATTTAGCACCATTCCTAACTCCTAATGTGGCTACTGCAAGTTTCTCATATGTAACTTCTTCATCTAAACCAATCACCACATAATCTACATGTTCATTAGCTTTTACAGTTAATCCTGCTTCAGTTAAAGCTGTTTTCAAGCCATTACCACCAAGCATGTAAACTGATGCATTTGGGTGTTCTTCTGAAATAAAGTCAGCAGTAGCAAGTGCTGAAGTCACAATTTCCTCAGGTTTCGCATCAATTTTCATTTCACGAAGTTTGTCAACAACTTGGTCCGGCGTCTTCGTTGAGTTGTTTGTAACATATAAATGTGGTATTTCATTGCGATTCAAATAATCTATAAATTGTGCCGCTCCATCGATTTCATCTGTACCTTTGTACATCGTACCATCTAAATCGATTAAATAGGCTTTATAATTCTTCACTATTGGTTCTCCCCTTTTCCAAATGCAGTAATTGGAACGTTCTCACTTTCAAGAAATTGTGCAACCTCTTTGATAAATTTCTTATAATATGGCAATGATTTATCAAATAAAGGCATGATTTCTTTTACATTTAATTCTGTATAATTGTGTGCAAATTGTTTTCTGACATCTACAGTGTCATTAATATGGGTTTGAGTTTCCTTAGAAATTACATTTTCTAATTCTAGAATATCAATCACGTCTTTATAGTTACCTGGATCTCTTAAAATAAACCCATCTATAATCATATTTCCAATATCTACTGATGATTCGATTAACATTTGAGCAATACGTTCATACGCATAATGATTTTCTTTATTTTTATCATAATCCTCTGTCAAACCTTGTAAATAGGTCAATTTCTGCGTCAATTTTTCTTTATCTACGAAATACATTCGTTCGTCACCTCTTCATACATCTATCATGCATATCATATCATAATTTTGCAGTCGTCTTCATTTGTCGTTATACTTAGACGTAACACTTTTTGGAAAATAAAGGAGCGCATAACGCATGATTGATATGTACTTATATGATGACGAAGAACAAAGCCAAGTTCAGTTCGTAGGGTTTGTTGGAGAACACAGTCGTTATGATTTAATGCTCGTTCAAACTGACAGACACTATGGGAAAACACTCGTATTAAATATGCAAACAAATAAATTCGGAATTATAGGAACAGATGATATTGAAGAAGAAGGCTATATTGCACATATACTTGGTGTCACAGAAGAAGAAGGCGATGAAATTATTGAATACTTGAACGAAGTGATTCATTAAATATATCTGTTAACAAGAACGTAATCATACCACTACAACAATGAGCAAAAATGATATATATCTACTTATACATCATAAAGGCCCATTAAATCGAGATATAGTGCTCGACTTAATGGGCCTTTATCTATCTTCAGTATCATGTGTCTTCTCAGTATCTTGAATGGTAGGTTGTATTTTAACATCATGAAGTTTATCTATAAGATCCGCTTCATCCTCTACTTCGTCTACTAGTTCATTTTCGGGTATATGTCGTACTACAAAATATGGGCAACCAAAATTACAGTATTCTAGTATGTAATCTTGAATACTTGAAAACCGTTTACTTATCTCAGCTTTCTTATTGCTATCTTTATAAAAACCTTTTAAACGTAATTGATCATAACCAAAATCACCAACTACATAATCATACTTATTTAAAATATCTGAGTATCTCGCTGCAAATGTTTCCTCATTGAAACAATCTCTATATTCTTCAATTAATTCAAAGTATTGTTCTTCTACTTTAATCATCGTTTCACCTAATCTAATTAATATAAAAACTTAGGTTGATGACGAACCAACCTAAGTTTCAGAATATATATTACATCTTATTTACTTAATTGTTCTTCACCTTGGCGTTGTCTTTCTTTAGCTGCTTCGTTAACTTGTTCATCTGCGTGATATGAACTACGTACAAGTGGACCTGCTTGGCAATGTTTGAAGCCTTTATCCATAGCAACTTTTCTCATTTTACCAAATTCTAATGGTGTATAATATTTCTCAACTTTAAGATGTTTACGAGAAGGTTGTAAGTATTGTCCTATTGTAAGGATGTCTACATCATTTGCACGTAAATCATCCATTGTTTCATAAATTTCTTCCATTGTTTCCCCTAAGCCGACCATAAGACTAGATTTCGTTGGAATATCAGGTTGTAGTTCTTTAGAACGACGTAGAAATTCTAACGTACGATCGTACGTAGCACGAGCACGTACTCTAGGCGTTAAGCGACGAACTGTTTCAATATTATGATTTAAAATGTCTGGTCTTGAAGCCATTAAAGTTTCAAGTGCTTCATAATCTCCACCCATATCCGATGGTAAAATCTCAATCGTTGTAAATGGGTTTCTTTCTCTAACTTTACGCACTGTTTCAGCATAGACATTTGAGCCTTGATCTCTTAAATCGTCACGAGCAACTGCAGTAATAACCACATGTTTTAAGTTCATTAACTCTACTGATTCAGCGACACGTTCTGGTTCATTTAAATCTAACTCGTTCGGCAAACCAGTTTTAACCGCACAGAATCGACAAGCTCTTGTGCAAACAGCCCCTAGAATCATAAACGTAGCTGTACGTCTAGCTCCCCAACATTCGTGTATGTTTGGACACTTTGCTTCTTCACAAACTGTGTGTAAATTTTTCTCACGCATCATCTTTTTGAGACCAGTATAGTTTTCGTTCGTGTTAAGCTTAATCTTCAACCAATCTGGTTTACGCAAAATTTCTTCATTTTTAGTCGCCATAACAACGCATACCCTCCTGTTTAATATCTCTTCGTTTATTATAACGAAATTAACAATAAATTAAAATCTAATATACGTTAAATTTAAAATCTAATATACGTTAAATTTAAAATCTAAGCAACTTTTCCTTGAAAATGTCTCTTAAAAATTCTGGCATGATATAATCTGTTGGCAAGCCTTTTAAAATTGGGAAATATCTACCAAATGTATACATATCGACAGTACCTAACGTGTATTGATGATCTGTTTGAATTTCTTCACCATTTATGAAGTATCTATTTTCAGATTCTATGAATCCTAGATTATAAAGAATATAACCACCGAAAATGTCACCTCTAAAACCTAAGCCTTGAGCATGTTCATGCATGTATTCCTGTTTTTGGCTCTTTTGAATGACTTTAATTAATTCGTCACCGGTTAAACGAACCCTCACTAAGTTAATCGGATGCGGTAACATACGATGAATATCATATTCCGTGACTTTATCAGCCTCTATACTATTCACAATTAACCCAGCATTCACTAATGCACAATCTGCATGCGTAAATTCATAAACACTCTCTACTAATAAGTAAGAAGTTTCGGTAATGACATCCGTTTTTTTCAGTAATTTAACATGATGGTCAATGACAGGCTCACTTAATAAAGCTTTACCTTCTTCTTCAAAGTGCGTTTCAACTTGTGGTAACGCATCAAGAGGATGTAATTTCGCTTTTTTATCAGAGACTTTACCATGTTCGATGGTTAGGTTGACTTCTCCTAAGAAATGACCATATTTCCCAGCTGCGGCCATAAGTACGCCATTGTTAAATTCACCATTTTCAAAGTAATGGTGTGTATGACTCCCGAAAATGACATCAATTTCAGGAATTTCTTGGCATAATTTCTCATCAAAGAAAACACCCACATGGCTCATAACAATTAAAATATCAAATTGACCCTTATGAGCTTCAATTTCATCTTTAATTGCCGCTAATGGATCAGTCACAACCCAATCCAGTGCTCTGTAAAAAGGAGTGAATGGTGCTGTTGCAGCCACAAATAATATACGACTACCTTCAATTTCTTTAACATATGAAGACGTTATATGATTAGGTAAATATCCTTTCTCATCAAACACATTTGCACATATGACTTTAAAATTCGCGTCAGTGTATAAATTTTGTAGTGCTTCATGAGAAATCGTCATACCTTCGTTATTACCAATCGTCGCAATATCACAATGTGCTTGATTAAGTAATTCAATATTCTTTTTACCAATCGTTGCTTCTGTGACAGGGGCTGATAAATCGACATGATCACCAATATCTAAATAAAGGGAGGGATGTTGAAGTTGTGGTCGATGGCTAGCCATATAAGATTGAATACGGGCATATTCGTTTAAGTGACTGTGAATATCGTTTGTATGATAAATTGTTAATTCCATGACACGTCCCCCTCTCAAATTAATCAATCAATTATACTTATTAGTTACTTTAGCATTTAACATCTCTATCTAAAAGTAGAAGTGCTTAGAGTATTACAAGAGAGATTTAATTATTAAATATGCGCCTAATAATAACATGACTGTTCTTAGTAGCATGACTACAGTATCTGATTTAAGTGAACGATTCACTTTAACTCCAATTTGCGCTCCAATAATACTAGAAATAATCAATGCCACTGAATAACCCCAAGCAACATGACCTTGTACAATGTGTCCAATAGAACTCATTACACTTGAAAAGAAAATCATCATCATACTTGTTCCTACAGCAACATGTGGTGGAAATCTAAATACAATGAGCATTAATGGAGTCATTAGAGCTCCTCCACCTATACCAAATAAACCGGTAAGTATACCTATAAATAAAGTTGCGACAAATGCAAAGAATGGTGGCACACTGTAATGATAGGTTTTACCCTCTGCATCAACATATGTACGTTCATATTGTGGTTTATCAAATATTTTGAAAGGTTTAATTTTATGACGCACCATAAGCAATATTGCTACACAAATCATAAAAATACCAAAGTATAAATTAAATGAATCTAAAGTTAAAAATTGACTTAAAAATGAACCTATGAGTGATCCTGGTAATAAGCCAAAAAGAAAAATAGAACCGTTTTTTATATCAACTTGTTTCGTTTTTAAATATCCTAATGAAGATGATAATCCTGTAACGATAAGGATAACTGAAGATGTACCAATAGCAATCTGTGGTGTGATGCCATGAAGTATATGATGATTTACTCCTAAATATACAAGCGTCGGCACAATAATTATGCCGCCTCCTATACCTACAATTGACCCTAAGATTGCTGAGAGTCCACCTATTAAAACAAGTAAAATAATAGTTAATAACATGATATTCGCCTCTTAAAATAATTTTAATTGTTGTGGAGCTAAACCTTCATAATCAATGCCTAGTATACCTTGATATGTTTTAGCATTTTGAGCTGCATGTCCACCAGAATTATTATTAAAAATTACATAAACTTTTTTAGCTTTTTGATTTAAGATTTTAACCTTTTGTGCTAAATCTTCAAGTTCTTCTTCATTATAATCATACAAATATCTAACATCTCGCCATTCTTGATCTGTCATATCTTTTTTCGTCCATCCATGACGATTACGGCCATGATAACGTACAAAAGCTACTTGGTTTGTAATTCTGTTAACGAGAGGAATACTACCTTCTTTTACTTGAGGTTCATCAACAACAGAATGTATAATTTGATGATCTGTTAAAAATGATAAAGTTTGCTCTTTAAAACGATCATCGAACCAAGATTGGTGTCGGAACTCCACGCACATAGGAACTTCCTCTAATTGCTTTCTTACATATAAAATGTAGTTAATATTTTGAGCGTTGCAATCAAACCATGGTGGAAATTGAACTAGGACCATCGCAAGTTTATTATGCTCTTTAAGAGGCTCAAGCATCTCTTTAAATTGTTCAAATAATTCACTACGTGTTTCCGCATATTCTTTATAATCTGCATGAAGGGTTAATGCTTGATGTATTTTTACAATAAATTGAAAACGTTTAGGCGTTTCATTTATCCATTTCATTATGTTTCGTTCTGGTTGAATTGCATAATATGAGGCATCTAATTCCACTATAGGAAAATGACTAGCGTAAGTCTTTAACTTGTCACTTTTGCGGTCTAAATCCTCATATAATGTATCATGGTCTCCCCAACCAGTAAGACCTATTTCTATCATTTTTATCACCATCAACATGATACCACACTATAATAGAGTGGTTCACTCGAACAAGCTAAAATTTACATATTCTTTATTATTATAAAAATCGATGATTTTCATATAAAAAAGAGAAGGATACTCCGTTATTATCAACGGATGCCCTCCCTCTCTTAATTGAACTATATCTATATAAGTTGTAATTTCTTATTCACTTGCGATATGACTCTATCCATTATCATTGCAGCATGCATTTTCTCAGCAAGACGTGGAGATTGTCCACTCCACATATGTGTAAGTTCTCTATTACCATCTTGAGCTGCAGCTTTTCTGATACTATTAGTCAGTTGATTTTGAATTGGATAATCAGGAATTTCGCCATCAAACTGATTCATTTCATCAATAAACTCATTATGAATCCCTCGTGCATACTTACCACTAAATACTTTAGTAACTACAGTGTCTGTTTCATTGCTTCCTAGAATAGCATTTTTTAATAAATCACTCGCAGCACTTTCATCAGAAATTAGGAATGCTGTACCCATTTGCACACCTTGTGCGCCAAGCATCATGCTCGCAAGCAAACCTCTACCGTCCATAATTCCGCCTGCAGCAACAACCGGTACCGTCACATTATCTACCACTTGAGGTACAAGCGACATTGTTCCTATCATAGGTTCATCATCGCCATGATTGAGAAATGAACCCCTGTGTCCACCTGCTTCACTGCCTTGTGCGACAATGATATCCATTCCTGAACGCTCATTTTCAATTGCTTCATCAACACTTGTAGCTGTACCGACTAAAGTGACATTTGCTTCTTTAAGTTTTTGAATTGTTTCTTCATCAGGAATACCGAATGTGAAACAACATACAGGCACACGATACTTAATAATTAAATCAATCGCTTGTTTAAACTGTATATCCTCTGTGACGTTGACAACAGGTTCCTCTAAATTAAATGCACGTCTATATGGTTTCAACCAAGCATTCATATGATTAATTTGGTCTGGTAGATAACGATTTTTACTAGGAACAAAGAGATTCACGCCAAAAGGTTTATCAGTCAATCGTTGCACCTCTAAAATTTCATTTTCCAACTTTTCAGCATTAAAATAACCTGCACCAATTGTGCCTAAACCACCACGTTCACTTATAGTAGAGACTAGGTGAGGCGTCGTACTACCAGCCATTCCTGCTTGAATGATAGGATATTGTATGCCCAATACTTTCGTCATTCCATTTTCATTCCACATCATGTTTCACCCTTCTTAATAAAGTTATCGGCCTTTCATACTTTGAGGAAGTCTTTGATTTTTTAATTTTTCTTCTTCTTCTTGATCCATTTCATCCTCAATTTCCATGCCCAGTAATTCTTCAATTAAGTCTTCATGTGACACGATCGCATCGGTACCACCATATTCATCCAACACAATCGCTAAATGCTTACGCGTCACAGTCATTTTACGAAGCACCCATTCCGCTCGATTGTGCTCGTTTACAAATAGTGGACTCGATGCATAATTCGTAATTTTATCGTCTTTATGCTTACTCCATGCTAATAAATATTTTGAATGAAATACACCGATAATATCATCAATATCTTCATCATACACCGGATACCTTGTATAAGGTTCATTCATAACTGTTTCATATGCTTCATCATAAGTGACTTCTTTTGAAAATGCCACTACCTTCACGCGTGGTGTTGTATCTACATCAGTTATCTTTAATTTTTCAAAGTCCATCACATTTTGTAAACGTGCATTTTCAACTTCATTAAATGCACCTTCTCGTCCTGCAATATTTAATAATGTACGTATTTCTTCTTTTGAAAAACGCTTTTCCACAGGTTTTCCTCGAGAAAACAAATGATTAATACCGTCTGTCATTTTATTCAATACGAATGTGATAGGCTTTAAAATAATTACTAAAATATTGATAATTGGATAAACCAAACGTGAAATTTGATCTGGAAATGTCGCAGCAATTGATTTCGGAATAACCTCTGAAATTAAAATAATTAATATGATTATAATTACAGAAGCAACGACAATATTGACTCCCTTTCGAATAGCTAAAATAGCTACTAGAATAGGTAAAATAATATTTGCTACGTTATTAACTATAAGAATAGTCGTAATAAATTCATTGGGTTTATCTAATAATTTTGAAAGTCCTTTAGCTTTTCTGTCACCATTCTTCGCAGCAGTTTGAAACTTAGTACGATTAGCAGCAGTTAATGCCGTTTCACTTCCAGAGAAGAAAAACGAAACTAAAAATAAAATGATAATCGAGACAATCATGATGTATTCTCCTTATAAAGTAATCATTGTGAACTTTTATACACTATTTCCCAAGAAATAAACATTCGAAACGATAAACCACTATGACAATAAATGAATCAAATAAATAACCTGCCAACAACTCTGATATAAGGTTGATGACAGGTTTAATATTCTAAATTATTAAATTCGTAACTTTAGTGTATAATTAGCCGATTGAACCTTCCATTTCGAATTTGATTAATCGGTTCATTTCTACTGCATATTCCATTGGTAATTCTTTAGTGAATGGTTCAATGAAGCCCATAACAATCATTTCAGTGGCTTCTTCTTCAGAAATACCACGACTCATAAGATAGAATAATTGTTCTTCTGACACTTTAGACACTTTAGCTTCGTGTTCTAATGAAATATTGTCATTAAATACTTCATTATATGGAATTGTATCAGACGTAGATTCATTATCTAAGATTAACGTATCACATTCAATATTTGAACGTGCACCTTTAGCTTTGCGTCCGAAGTGAACGATACCACGATAAATAACTTTACCACCATTTTTAGAGATGGATTTAGAAACGATAGTTGAAGATGTATTAGGAGCTTTATGAATCATTTTAGCACCGGCATCTTGAACTTGACCTTTACCAGCGAAAGCAATTGATAATGTACTACCTTTAGCACCTTCACCTAGTAATACACAGTTAGGGTATTTCATTGTTAACTTAGAACCTAAGTTACCGTCTACCCATTCCATGTTACCATTTTCATGAACAAAAGTACGTTTAGTAACTAAGTTATAGACATTGTTTGCCCAGTTTTGAATAGTTGTGTAACGAACATGCGCATCTTTATGCACTATAATCTCAACAACAGCCGAATGTAATGAGCTTGTTGAATAAACTGGTGCAGTACAACCTTCAACATAGTTTACTGATGCACCTTCATCCGCAATTATTAAAGTACGCTCAAATTGACCCATATTTTCAGAGTTAATACGGAAGTATGCTTGTAAAGGTGTGTCTAATTTAACGTTTTTCGGTACATAGATAAATGATCCACCTGACCATACTGCTGAATTTAATGCCGCGAATTTATTATCTGCAGCAGGTACAACAGATGCAAAGTATTCTCTGAATAAATCTTCATTTTCGCGTAATGCACTATCAGTATCTTTGAAGATAATTCCTTTTTCTTCTAATTCTTTCTCCATGTTATGATAAACAACTTCTGATTCATATTGTGCAGATACACCAGCTAAATATTTTTGTTCAGCTTCAGGAATACCTAATTTATCAAACGTACGTTTAATTTCTTCAGGGACTTCATCCCAAGAACGTTCTGTATGCTCTGATGGTTTAACATAATAAGTAATATCATCAAAGTCTAATTCTGATAAGTCTCCGCCCCATTGTGGCATAGGCATTTTATAGAATAATTTCAATGCTTTAAGACGGAAATCTAACATCCATTGCGGTTCTTCTTTCATCTTAGAAATTTCAGTAACGATATTTTCTGTTAAACCTCGCTCTGATCTGAAAATGGACACATCCTCATCGTGGAAACCATATTTATAATCTCCAACATCAGGTGCTTTTTTAGCCATTTTAATCACTCCTTGAATTGATAATTAATAAACAACGTGCGCATGAGATTTTTAATTTATATAGTTAAAAGTGTAATACTTAAAAATGACTATTCTTTAAAGTTGTAATATATATTATAACAACATACTGTAGTCATCTAAAGACTACATAGTTGCTATAATTTAAGTTTACCCGATTCATTTTAAAACACACTGAAGAAGATATTAATAATTAATTATTCTTCTTCAGTTGTACCTTCTGCTTTACCTTCTTTTTCAACTGTACCTTTCTCTAAAGCTTTCCAAGCAAGAGTTGCACATTTGATACGTGCTGGGAATTGAGATACACCTTGTAATGCTTCAATGTCACCCATCTCTTCCGTAATTTCATAGTCTTCACCGAGCATCATCTTAGTGAATTCTTGGCTCATTTGCATAGCTTCAGCAAGAGAATGACCTTTTACCGCTTCTGTCATCATTGATGCACTTGACATAGAAATTGAGCAACCTTCTCCTTCGAACTTTGCATCATTAATTATACCGTCATGAATATCGAATGTTAGACGAATACGGTCACCACAAGTAGGGTTATTCATATCCACTGTCATTGAGCCGTTATCTAAAACACCTTTATTTCTAGGGTTCTTATAATGATCCATAATTACAGATCGATATAGTTGATCTAAATTATTAAAATTCATAAGAGAAAAACTCCTTCGTTTGTTTCAATGCTTGAACTAACTGATCAATATCCTCTTTAGTGTTGTAAACATAGAAACTTGCTCGTGCAGTTGAGGATACATTAAGCCATTTCATTAGTGGTTGTGCACAGTGATGTCCAGCTCGAACAGCCACACCTTCAGTATCAACTGCTGTCGCAACATCATGAGGGTGAATATCTGAAAGATTGAAAGTAATCACACCTGCTCGACGATCTTTAGGTGGTCCATATATTTCTAAACCTTCAATTGCAGACATTTGATCGTATGCATACTCAGTCAGCTCTTTCTCATGCTTGTGTATAGCATCAAAGCCAAGGTCTTCAATGTAACGAATCGCTTCACCTAAACCAATTGCTTGTGCAATAAGAGGTGTTCCAGCTTCAAATTTCGTTGGTAAATCGGCCCAAGTAGCATCGTATTTACTAACAAAATCAATCATATCTCCACCGAATTCTACAGGTTCCATATCTTTAAGTAATTGACGTTTACCATATAAAACACCAATACCTGTAGGTCCTAACATCTTATGTCCACTAAAACTATAAAAATCAGCATCAATATCTTGCATATCCAAGGCCATATGTGGTGCAGCTTGAGCGCCATCAACACTAATAATAGCACCATGTTCGTGTGCGATGTCTGCAATCGTTTTAACATCATTAATTGTACCTAAGACGTTTGATACATGTGCAATAGCTACAATCTTAGTTTTTTCATTTATTGTTTCTTTAATGTCATCTACTCTAAGTTCGCCTTCATCAGTCATTGGGATAAATTTTAGTGATGCATTTTTACGCTTAGCTAATTGCTGCCATGGAACAATATTCGCGTGATGTTCCATCTCAGTCACAACTATTTCATCGCCTTCTTCGACGTTAGCGTCACCATAACTACGTGCAACAATATTGATTGATGCAGTTGTCCCTCTAGTGAAAATAATTTCTTCAAAATATTTAGCATTAATAAATCGACGAACAGTTTCACGAGCACTTTCATAGCCATCTGTTGCTAGTGATCCTAAAGTGTGAACACCACGGTGGACGTTAGAGTTATAACGTCTATAATAATCATCTAATACATTTAACACTTGAACAGGCGTTTGACTTGTAGCAGTTGAATCAAGATACGCTAAGCGCTTTCCGTTAACTTGTTGTTCAAGAATCGGGAAATCTTTAATGACATTGTTCACATTAAAAGTTTTTTCGGCCACTATATTCACGACCTTTCTATAATTAAAAATCTCGTTTTATTGGGTTAATAATTTTTGAAAATTTAAATTAAAGATTTATTTAGAAACTTTACGTTCAATAACTTCTCTTAATTGACGTTTAACGTCTTCAATTGGTAATTCACGAACTACTGGGTCTAAGAAACCATGTATAACTAAACGTTCAGCTTCAGTTCTTGAAATACCGCGACTCATTAAGTAATAAAGTTGCTCAGGGTCAACTCGACCTACTGACGCAGCGTGACCTGCTTCAACATCGTCTTCATCAATTAATAAGATAGGGTTAGCGTCACCACGTGCATTTTCAGATAGCATTAGTACACGAGATTCTTGATTAGCGATAGATTTAGTACCGCCGTGTTTAATATAACCAATACCATTAAACACTGAAGATGCATTTTCTGTCATTACGCCATGTTTTAAGATATAACCGTCAGTTTCTTTACCATACTGAACAATTTTAGATGTTAAATTAATTTTTTGGTCACCTGTTCCAACTACAACTGATTTCAATTCACTTGTTGAACGATCACCAATTAAGTTAGTAGTATTATCAATAATTTGACTACCTTCATTCATTAAGCCTAATGCCCAATTAATAGAGGCATCTGCTTCAGTTGTACCACGACGAATAATGTGACCGGTAAAACCTTTATCTAAGTAATCTACAGAGCCATAAGTGACATTAGAATTAGCTCCTGCAATCACTTCTGAAACAATATTAATTTGATTATCTTCACCATTTGCATTAGATAAATAATTCTCTACATAAGTTACTTCTGCACTTTCTTCAGTAACAAGAATAACGTGGTTATAGAAACTTGCATTATCGTCGTCATGAAGTACAACGTATTGAATTGGATGTTCAACTACAACATTCTTAGGTACATATACAAATATACCACCATTCATTAATGCAGTGTGTAGCGCTGTTAAACGATGTTCATCAATATCTACAGCTTTAGTCATGAAGTATTTTTGAACTAATTCACTGTGATTCACCAATGCTTCTGATAAACCTTCAATAATGACACCATCTTTTTTAGCTTGGTCTGACACTTGACTATAAGCTAAATCGTTATTGTGTTGAATCACTAAATTTTCAGAGTTTTCAACATCAATAATTTGTTTTACTGATTCTGGTAATTCGCTAAGGTTTTCATATGCACTGCCTTTTGTTTCATGTTGTTTAAATGTATCAAAATTCCATTTTCGTAATTTTGTTTTATCAGGTTTTGGCATTTCTAAAGTTTCTGTTAATTTCAACGCTTTTTTACGTAATTCTGTCATCCAAGAAGGTTCATTGTGCGCTTTTGAATAATCAACAAGTTGTTCTTCAGAAATGTTCAAAGTTTCAGTTGTCATAACTTTCTTTGCCTCCTACTTGATGAAATATAATTTGCTTAGTATGTTCATTTTCATCTTTAAAAGTGAACATCTCATTGTAAAAAGTCCTATTGACGACTATTCAGCTGCACCAAATTCTTCTTTAACCCATTCATAACCTTCTTCTTCAAGGCGTTTAGCTAGCTCTGGGCCACCAGATTTCACTACTTTACCACCATACATAACATGCACTTTATCAGGTGTGATGTAGTTTAATAAACGTTGATAGTGCGTAATCATTAATGCACCAAAGTCTTCACCACGCATTTGATTAATTCCTTTAGATACAACTTTTAAAGCATCGATATCTAAACCAGAATCAATTTCATCTAGAATAGCGAATTTCGGTTCTAACATCATTAATTGTAGAATTTCGTTACGTTTTTTCTCCCCACCAGAGAAACCTTCGTTTAAGTAACGTTGAGCCATATCTTGATCAATATCTAAGAAATCCATCTCTTTATCCAATTTCTTGATAAATTGCATTAAATTAATTTCTTGTCCTTCTTCACGTTTAGCATTAATAGCAGAACGCATGAAATCAGCATTTGTAACACCAGTGATTTCTGAAGGATATTGCATTGCTAGGAATAAACCTGCTTTAGCTCTTTCATCAACTTCTAATTCTAAAATATTAACGCCGTCTAATAATACTTCCCCTTGTGTCACTTCATAACTAGGGTGTCCCATGATTGCAGATGATAATGTTGATTTACCAGTGCCGTTAGGGCCCATAATTGCGTGTATTTCTCCTGTATTAACAGTTAAGTTTACACCTTTTAAAATTTCTTTATCCTCAATAGACACATGTAGGTCTTTGATTTCTAATGTTGATGACATTTATATTCCCTCCGTAAAATATAAAGTTTTCTTAACTAGTTTATAATAATTTTAATCTGTAGTCAAAAAGACTTAGTGAATTTCAATTCTCTTTATTATAACGCACTTAAGCACTAATATAAACTTTTTAAACCTTTTATTTAGATTAATTCTTTAAATAAAATTATTTTTATTTAACTCGTAAAATTTCATTAAATGATAAAGATAAGCTCAATTTCTCAATAGCCAATTTTTAGACAAAATAAAGGGTTTGTTTCCCTAAAATTTGAATTTTGTGATATTATGCAGTTTAACCTTTAAATCTTAAATGAAAGGAGCCATTCATGAACAACTTCAAATGGACGAATATTCTTAAAGGTTTTGGCATGGGTACAAGTGATTTAATTCCTGGTGTAAGTGGTGGAACAATAGCTTTACTGCTAGGTATCTATGATGATTTTATTAGTTCTGTAAGCGGACTGTTCTCGAAACGTTTTTGGCCGAGTTTTAAATTTTTACTTCCTATTTTATTAGGAATGGGTTTAGCCATCGCTTTATTAAGCAACTTATTCAACTATTTATTAAGCTATCACGAAATTCCAACTATGTTCTTTTTCACAGGATTGATTATTGGAATCATTCCATACTTACTAAAAACTTCTAACTTTAAACAAACCTTTAAAACCAAGCACTATCTAATGATTTTAATTGGAATTATTATTTTGGTCATCATTACACTTCTTAATAATGGTGATAAACATTCTGGCGAAACATTAACTCTATCTTTTGGTCTTATTATTAAATATTTTATAGCTGGTATGTTCGCCTCAAGTGCAATGTTATTACCCGGAATCTCTGGATCTTTTATGTTATTAGTATTTGGTGCCTATGGGACGGTAATGTTTTCAATCTCTGAGCTAGTGAACTTAAATTTCACAGCATTACCTATTTTAATCATCGTTGGATTAGGTATTTTGACAGGATTTATGCTGTCTAGCCGTATGATTCAGTACTTCCTGCACCATCACACAACGATGACGTTCGCATTGATTATAGGATTTGTAATTGGTTCAATTTATGCCGTTTTCCCAGGCTTCCCTGAAAATGGCCTAGTTTGGATAATCTCATTTTTAACAATAATTATAGGCTTTATTGTTAGTTTTACCTTAGGACTAATTACAGCAAAATCAGATAATCAATAAATTTTAATATTTTTAACACAATAAAACCCTCACGTACGATTCTGTACCTGAGGGCTTTCTAAAAGTAAAGAGACAAATTTATTTGTCGCCTTTAAATTTATCAATTACATCGTTAGCTTTTTCTTTAGCGTTATCAACAACTTCTTTAGCTTTACCTGAAGTTTTGTCTTCTTTGCCTTCTTGTTCTAAATTTTTATTATCTGTAGCGTTACCTACTGTTTCTTTAATATTACCTTTAGCTTGTTCAAATTTATTATCTTCAGCCATTGTAATTTCCTCCTTATGACTTTATCTTTATAATTTATACCCTCTAAAATCTAGAATAAACATCAATATAATGATAATCGCTTAATTTTTTATTTTAAAAGATTGCTTTATACAGTGATTTTCATATACTAAAATTACCAAAAACTTTTTAAGGAGTGTAGTTATGAAATTCGTCAATATTACATCTATGACTGAAGGTGGACTTAATAAGAAAGTTAATCGTTTTTTAGAACAAAATCCAAATATAGAAGTCTTAAAATTTGATTATCAAATGGGATACGGTGGTCTCGGTGTAGGTATTCTTTATAGAGTAGTATAAAATTTAAATAAAAAGATCACTCTCTTAACATATGCGTTAAGAAAGTGATCTTTTGTTTTACTTAGCTGGTACGACTGCACCATCATATTTTTTATCGATATAATCTCTGATTTCTTTAGATTGAAGAACTTCCATTAAAGCTTTAATTTTCTTATCATCTTTATGTCCTTTTTTAACTGCAATTAAGTTAGCATAAGGATTATCTTTGGCTTTCTCTAAGGCAATTGAGTCTTTTTTAGGACTTAATTTTTGGTCAATTGCGTAGTTAGAATTGATGATGACTGCATCAGCTTTTTGATTTTGGTAAATTTTTGGTAAGTATTCGGCTGATTGTTTGTTATTAAATTTGATATCTTTTTTATTCTCTTCGATATCACTAAATTTAGCGTCTTCAATCTTAACGCCTTTTTTAAGTTTAATTAAGCCTTCATCCACAAAGAATTTTAAGAAACGTCCTTGTTCAGCAGGATTATTTGAAACGTAGACCGTTGCACCTTTAGGTAAATCTTTCAAACTTTTATATTTTTTAGAGTAAACTGCCATAGGTTCTAATTCTACATCTCCAGCAGATTCAATTTTGTATCCTTTTTCTTTACTTTCAGTTTTCAAGTATGGTGTATGTTGGAAGAAGTTTGCGTCGATTTCACCTTTATCTAATAATTTATTAGGTGTAGTGTAATCGTTAATTGTTTTAATCTTTAAGTCATAACCTTTTTTCTCAAGTAATGGTTTAGCTTTTTCTAAAATTTCAGCGTGAGGGGCTGGTGAAGCACCTACTGTGATTGTTTTCTCTTTGTCACCACCGCCACCACAAGCAGCTAAAGCAACTGTTAATGCCAAAACTAAAATAATACCTAAAATTTTTTTCATTGAACGTTTTCCCCTTTTCTTTAGCGTTTATCAATTTTATTTGTAAGCCAATCCCCAAGGAATTGAATTATAAATACAATAATTAAAATGAATACAGTAGAAACTAATATGACATCATTTTGATTCCTAGTAAATCCTGTTAAGTATGCTAAGTTACCTAAACCACCTGCCCCGATTACACCTGCTATGGCAGTTGAACCAACTAAAGCAATAGCGGTTACAGTAATACCTGAGACTAAAGCTGGCATCGCTTCAGGAAGTAGTACTTTGCGTACAACAGTCCATGTGTTAGCTCCCATTGACCAAGCCGCTTCAATTACACCTTTATCAATTTCTTTAAATGCAATTTCTACTAAACGAGCATAGAATGGAGCTGCACCAATTATAAGTGCAGGTAATGCTCCTGTCGGTCCACTAATAGTACCTAAGATGACACTCGTAAATGGTATGAGTAATAAAATTAAAATAATGAACGGAATGGCTCTAAATAAGTTCACTATAAATGAGACAATTGTATAGAAAATTCGAGCTGCTGGTGAATGACTCTTCGCAGATAGGAAAAGTAACACACCTAAAATCAAACCAAATATAAAGGCGAAAATAGTAGAAACAATTGTCATATACAGCGTTTCTAAAATAGCTTGCCATACATCTGGCCATTGAACATTAGGCATTGTAAACATTTCATGAAAAATTTCGCCATAAGACTTACCCATGTCTCAACACCTCCACATTCACATATTGCTCATGAAGATCATTTTTAAAATGTTCAAAGCTATCATTATTAATGTGTGGAATATGAATCACTAAGAATCCTATAGAACCATTTCTAGTATTCTTGATGTCAGCTTCCAGAATATTAACGTCAATATTATGTGTTTTCGTGATATACGAAACAATAGGTTCAGTTGCATTATCACCAGTAAAGTTCAATCTCACTATGTAAGAATCACTCGCTAATGGTTCTAATTCATCTAAAGAATCTTCAAAATCATCATTTAAATCGTCTTTAACAAAGCGTTTTGTAACCGCGTGTTGAGGACTCTCAAACACTTCACTTACTTTACCTTGCTCTATTACTTTACCGCTTTCCATTACAGCAACTTCATCACATATACGTCTAATTACGTGCATTTCATGAGTAATTAAAACGATAGTAAGATTTTGCTGTTCTCTTACTTTAAGTAATAGGTCCAAAATTTCGTCAGTTGTTTGAGGGTCTAAAGCACTTGTAGCTTCATCACAAAGTAAAACATCAGGATCATTTGCTAATGCTCTAGCAATACCTACTCTTTGTTTTTGTCCCCCAGATAACTCTGATGGATAAGCACTTTCTCGTCCTTTCAAACCTACCAATTCTACTAATTCGAGTGCTTTTTGCTTCGCTTTACCACTTGGGACTCCTGCGATTTCAAGTGGAAATGTGATATTTTTTAAAACGGTTCTTGACCATAATAAGTTGAAATGTTGGAAAATCATACTTACTTTTTGTCGTTTTTTTCGTAGCTCTGATTTAGATAATTTACTAATATTGTCCCCGTCAATTATTACATCTCCTGAAGTTGGAGATTCCAAGTTGTTGAACATTCTAATTAGTGTACTTTTACCAGCACCAGAGAAACCAATAACGCCAAAAATTGAGCCTGATTCAATATTTAAATCAACGTGATCAACTGCAAGAACATCTTTGTTCTTAGTATGATATCGTTTAACTATTTGATTTAACTCAATCACGTTAATAGCCTCCTTAAATTGCATATATAAATTAAAAAATGCTTTCTCAACTTATAGAGAGTTGAGAAAGCATTCTAAAAATCTTCTTTCTCTCATCTTCTAAAGTTGAACTTTATGTGAATTGGCACCATTTCTATATCAGACGGTTGCCGGGCTTCATAGGGCACATCCCTCCACCTCTCTCGATAAGAGTTGTCGCATCATTTAATTTGTATTAATCCTACCATCGTACTAGAGTTTCGTCAATAATTATTTTAAATTTTCTAACAAATAAGGAACTGATTGAAATGCATAGATTCTATTTTCTTCTTTGTCCTTATTCATTACCAATAGAACAGGAACTGACATTATTTCTTTTTCTTTACTAAAATCCGGATGAAAATTTAAATCTACCTTCTTAATAGGCAGCTGTAATATATCATTAGCAATATCTAACATTCTTTCTGAGACTTTACATGTCCCACACATAGGTGTATATCCAAAAATAAGATGTTTATCTTCATTATAGTTTTCTGTTATATCTTCGAGATCGATTGTACTACTCATTAACTAAAACTAACCTTTCAGTGTTTAAATTAGGCATTAGATTCTTCTCTTTTCGCACTGCGAATCCGTATCTATTTAAAACATTAGCTAAATAGTTTTTAGGACATTTAGCTACTTCACAATATGTTTTATCAACATATATATGTTCACTTTCGCTTAAATATCGCTTAAACCATTTTCTAATTTTTTCTCCTTCATCATCAGAATCTGCAAGAACATAAACTTGTTTGCCATAAAGTGATTCTATCATATCATCGATTTTATCTATACTCATGGTCCCATGGGTACAAATAATACTTACTGGTTCTGCAATAACTTGTTGCACTCGTTTCTTATCCGACTTACCTTCAACAATGATAACTTTATTCACAATAGTCATGTCAATCCACCTTCTAAGAGTCGATAGTTAACTGTCACTTACATCATTCACAGAATCCTCAAAAACTAAACATTTTTAGAAACACTTAGCATTTTTAATGCTTAGTGTTTCTTATGCATGAGCTTTAGCTCAGGCGTTCCTTTTCTTCACTTATCACTTTAGTGGTTAGTGTTTCTTATGCATGAGCGTCAGTTCAGACGTTCCTCTTTTCCACTTAGCATTTTTAATGCTAAGTGTTTCTAAGGTAATCTAAAAAAACTCCTTGATTATATTAATCGAGGAGTTTAAACATACTATTCACCAATCATCTCAGAATATTGCTCTGCTGATAATAATTGATCTAATTGACTTTGATCACTAATCTCTACTTTTACCATCCATGCTTTTTCATATGGTGATTCGTTAACAAATTCAGGACTATCTTCTAATTCGTCGTTAACTTCGACGATTTTACCTGAGATAGGCGCATATAATTCTGATACAGTTTTAACTGATTCAACACTACCAAAAGTATCGCCTTCATTTAAATCTTCATCTGTTTCAGGTAATTCAACAAATACGATATCACCTAATTCATTTTGAGCATATTCTGTGATACCAATAGTAGCTACATTATCTTCTACTTTAACCCATTCATGTTCTTTAGAATATTTAAATTCGCTCGGTACTGCCACGAGAATCCCCTCCTAATTATTAATTACATTTTAATGATGCCACACTGATATTGTTCAATCAACTAATATCTAAAAGATTTAATATGATAAAATTCGTGTTTATTTATGTAAAATATCATATTCGCATCATTTCAGTTTTTAATGTTCACTTTTAAAATAAATATTTAAATACTATAACCAAGTATCTTTATACTGATCTTCTTTAAATCCTAAAGTGATTTTTTCTCCAGAGATAGCTAATGGACGTTTTACCAACATTCCATCAGATGCTAATAAATCTAATTTTTCATCATCTGACATGTCTTTAAGTTTATCTTTCAAATTAAGTTCACGATATTTAGCGCCATGAGTGTTAAATAATTTATTTACTTCAACACCTGTTTTTTCAATGATATCTTCAAATTCTTTCTTAGTAGGTGTGTGTTGTACGATATCAATAGGTTCATAGCTCACACCATATTCATTTAAAAATTTAGCGGCTTTCTTACAAGTCGTACAATTTGAATATTGATAAAATTTAATCATTCGTTTGTTACCTCCTTCTCTTTATTAAGACAAATATATCATTTTCTTTAGGAAAACGCTCTACTTTTTAAGCTAATATTTTTATAAAAAAGATATCATTGGTTATAATAAATTTACTAATAGTGAAAAGGAGCATATAACTATGCAAGGTATTCATAAAACAGAAGACTTTAATTCTACAATCAATAGTAAAGAACCAGTTATTATCAAATTCGAAGCAGATTGGTGTCCAGATTGTAAAGCAATGGATATGTGGATTGACCCTATTACAGAAAAATATAATAACTATCATTGGTATGTAGTAGATCGTGATGAGTTAGAAGATGTTACTACTGAAAATGATGTTATGGGTATACCAAGCATCTTAATTTTCCAAAATGGCGAAAAATTAGCGCATTTACATTCGGCTAATGCGAAATCACCAGAACAAGTCGAATCTTTCCTAGATGAAAACTTAAATCAATAAAAATAAAATTAGAGCTTTCTCTACAAATTTAAAGTAGAGAAAGCTCTTTTTTAGGTACTTTGAAAATTAAAATAATTACTCAAACTTAGTGATTAAATTTTTATTTTTACGTTTAGCTTTAGTTGGCTCAACTTCTAAATCCGTTAGATACATGAAACCAGCTAAAATTTCATCATCTTGAATATCTAAAGCTCTACGTACTTTAGGTTCAAAAATATAGTGAGGTGTTTTCCAACATGTGCCAATTCCCGCTTCGTAAAGTAACAACATTAAATTTTGAGCAAATGCTCCAAATGCAAAGTAATTTTCTCTGTTTTGTCTTTGTCTAGGATCATTTTTCAAAATGAGTAATAATAAACCACCTAAATTTGTTACAGCATTATAATGATCTTCTCTTTTTTCGGGATGATCTGGAAATGCAAATCGAGTAATGTCATGACTAAAATCACCTAATTTGTCTTTTGAAACATGAACGACTCTCCAAGGTTCACGCATTCCATGATTTGGAGCGTCGGTAGCTTTTTCGATAGCATCATATAATGCCTTATCGTCAATCACCATATCATGTTTAAATTTCTTAATACTTCTTCTATTAGATATAGCTTCTTGTAATTCCACTTTAATTCGCTCCTTCTACGTTCGTTGATAACAATTATCAATTATAAGTCACAAAACCGTTAAATTCAACTTATTCGTTTATCATTGATAAAATTCAAGCTGTTGTTTCAGAGCTTTAACATGAATTTGACCAGGAGCTTGTGGCTCACCTAAGCAACCGTATGAAATTGATCCCCCAAACACCCCTTGTGCAACACGACTTACTAATCCTAGATGAGACATAGATATTCCGATAACTTTATAAGGTGTATTATCAGAAGTCACACTCATTGCCTCTAATAAATGTAGTACATCTTCTTTATTGTTTGGCATTACTGCAAGTTTTAAATATTGTGGTGCTAATTTTTGCATTTTGTAATATATAAATTTAATCTCTTCTAATGATGGTGTTTCTTCAAAATTATGATGCGATAACACTACGTTTAAATTCTTTTCTTGAGCATCAGTGATTAATTGAGCATATTGGTCTGTATTAATAGCTCCACTCCATTCAATATCAAGTAATTCAAATTGGGCATATTCAATCAATAGCTTAAGAATATCTATATAAGTTGTTTCTTCAACATTTCCTTTACCACCTTGATTAGAGGTACGATAAGTCACTAAAATCTTAAAATCTAAATTCAATCCTCTTAATTGTTGAATCACAGTATCAACATTTTTAATAACGAAGTTCTCCCACTGATCTATTCGTAGTTCTACGATATCTATATAGTCTTTATATTTTATTAATTCATCTAAGCACAATTGCGTTATTGTTTCTTCTGGCGAAATGGTTACTGCAACATCTACTTGCGTCATGATATCCCTCTATTCATAAGAATAATATTAAGATTATTTTATATTAATTTATTCACAACTTACAAATGATGATTGGGAGATTGATTTTTATTTAAAGAATTTAATCATGATTTAAAAAATCTAGCACTGGGTATGGTAAAAATATATAAAGATTTAGGAGGTAATAATAATGGCAGTTCAATATGAAACTAAAGCTACAAACGTTGGTGGACGTAAAGGACATGTGCACACTGACGATAACGCAATAAATGTTGATGTATTACCACCACAACAAGCTGATGGAAATGCTACAAATCCTGAACAATTATTTGCAGCAGGTTACGCTTCATGCTTTAATGGTGCTTTTGATCTTATTTTAAAACAAAACAAAGTACGTGATGCTGAACCAGAAGTTACTCTAACAGTACGTTTAGAGGACGATCCAAATGCTGAGAGTCCTAAATTGAGTGTAGATATTGATGCAAAAGTTAAAAATGTTTTATCTCAAGAAGATGCTGAAAAATATTTACAAGATGCACATGAGTTTTGTCCATATTCAAAAGCAACTCGCGGTAACATTGATGTAAATCTAAATGTAGAAGTTATTGACTAAACATTTTAGTCATTTCAATTAAATATCTAAGTGTTGCTTATAGCTACCAACCTTTGTACAAGAAGTGTTGGTAGCTTTTTTCTTTCTAAACAGTACATTTCTAACAGAAATTTTCAAACTTAAGTTTATTAAAATTTTTTATTAAGATTTAGTAAACATAATTGTATGATTACAATATCTGATAAAATAGTATGTAGTTAAACCCTTTTAAGATATGGATATAGATGAAATTTCAAAATAATATTTTTATAATTTGAATTTCCACATAATTAAATTATCACAAATGCTTTTTGTTAATATAAAACGATTATTGCGTATTTTTAATAATTCTTTTATTATGTATTTGATAAGTATCTTAGTCTAAAGATATTAAATATGTTTTTATTTTCTTTGAACCTGGAGGTCAACATGAAAAATATCCGTGTATTAAATACTGATGATTTAGAATCTTATAAAGAATTAATGTCAAACGGCTATCATAATTATGCTTGGGATCAATATTATTTAGAACATGTTACTGAAGAATGTCTAAACTCTATTCTCTCGGAAGAAACAAAGTATTTAAACGTTTTCGGCGCATTTGATAACAATCATCTTGTTGCAACATGTACGTTAAAGCAAATAAAATTTGTTGGAAAGCGTCATAAAGCCGTTTTAGAGAATAATTTTGTTAAAGATAATGATGAAATTATTAATAGAGAGCTCATTAATCACATAATTGAATTCGCTAAAACGCAAGGTATTGAAATGTTGATGACCACAATCGCTTCAAATAACATAAGCGCTAAAATATTTTTCAGTTCTCTCGGGTTTGAAAATTTAGCCTTTGAAAAAAATGCTAGTAAAATTGGGGATGAATATTTAGATGAGAATTGGCTCATTTACTATACTTCTGACATTCCATCGAATTCTTAAGAAAGTTTATTTAAAACATGCGTAAATGGGGTATGGAAGATACCCTATCTGCGGGCGTATGTTTCCGCTATGATTTAGTTTTTATAAATATACATAAGTGTTAGACATTATTATTTTTAAAAGTTATAATCAGCTTAAATTATCAGAATTTTCAATCTTTAAAGGCTGGTGATCCCTTTTATGAGCGAAGCAGTAATACACGGTTTTCTCTTAGCTATAGGGTTAATCTTACCCTTAGGCGCACAAAATGTTTTCGTTTTTAATCAAGGAGCAAATCAATCTAAGCTAATTAAAGCCTTCCCAGCAGTTATTACAGCAGGAATATGTGATTCTATACTAATTAGCTTAGCAGTTATCGGTGTTTCTTTAGTATTAATGTCACTACCTCTTTTACAAATAGTGATCTACATTATTGGACTTATTTTTCTGCTTTATATGGCATGGACACTTTGGAATGAAACGCCTGATCCTATTAAACAAGAAGGTGGACTATCTACAACAAAACAAATAAGTTTTGCTTTATCTGTCTCTTTGTTAAATCCACATGCAATTATGGATACTATTGGCGTTATAGGTACAAGTGCGTCCGCTTACGAAAGAAATAACAAATTCGCTTTTACTTTAACATGTATATTTGTTTCATGGATTTGGTTTATCTTCTTAGCTTTATTAGGTAAATCAGTGGGAAGAATCGATAAATCAGGTAAATTATTAGTTGTGATAAACAAGTTATCTTGCATTATCATTATAGCTGTTGCAATTTTAATCATTAAAAAATTGTGTCAACTTCTTTTTTAGTACAAATAAGCTCAAGCCCATAATATAGCTATTTAAGGGCTTGAGCTTATTATTTTTAGTTTGTAGGATCAATGATTTCAATGAATTTAAATTGATTATCATCATATTCAAATTTTAAGATATGACAATTACCGATATCATAAGTACTACCCTCTTGATTACCTAACACCTTTCTAATAAATAAACCGATCGTACTACCATGGCTTACTGCCAAAGCTGTTTGATTAGTTTGATTAGCGACGACATCCTCAAGTGTTTCATAAACTCTGGATTCAACCTCAGATTTTGATTCACCACCAAAGGGTACTACATAATCACCATATAAATTCTCAGGCTTTTTAATTGCCTTTAATAACTCAATACTCTCTCCTTCAAATAAACCAAAACCCCATTCTTTAATACCTTTTAATCTTTTATAATTTTGGTTAGGCACTGCATTTTCAAGAGTTTCACAGGCACGTTCTTGTGATGACGATACTATTGTATCAAATGTAATATGATGCTTTTCAAAATAACCTTTAGCAGACTGAGCCTGCCTAACCCCTAATGTTGTTAATGGCGAATCACTCGCACCTTGAATTCTTCCTTTTAAATTAAAAACTGTTTGACCATGTCTCATTAAATATAATGTTTTAGTCATAATAAACACCTCTTCACTACAATGACTTACTTTTACTATTTAGCATTCTATGCAATTTCTATTTCAATATTCATTTAATCACTATGAAAATGAGATGTAAACGACTTCTAATAATATACAAATTTGCTTATCTGCATATTAAATTGTTTTAAATTTGTGAGTATGGGTATAACTTAACATCAGATTTACATTTACTAAAGGAGTGTCTATTATGGATAGTCATAATCAATGCAATTATGTAAATCCTAATTCAGTTTCGTTAGACTGGGAATGTTTTATTATTAGTAAAACTGATATGTTATTAGATGGCGTTCCAAAAGAATTGATTAATGCATGGTTAGACAAAGATCTTATTGAACCTTTTTCTATAAGAAATAACGAAGTTAATTTCAAGACTAAAGATGTATGGGAAGCGCTTAATACTCATAATTGGTATTACTCAAATTAATTTATATAAACTAATTGCTCTATTCGTACTTTCAATTAACTGATGGTCTCTATAGTGATCAAGCACGTATGCACGAATGGCTTTATTGTTTTTTTCTTCACGGGGAAAATGAATATCATCTAAAATATAATTTGCTAAACTACCTAAAGGTGTATCATCATTTATAAAACCTAAAATAAAATCATAAAAAGTCATTCCACCTCAACCCCTTTTCCACTTATTAATAGCTAAGTTATATAGTATTACTCTTTATCATACCAAATTACTCGAGATTGTCTATGTGCAAAATTTTACTTTTGCACTTTTTTTATTATGCTCTTTTAAAATTCATCACATATAATTACATTTAAAATATTTCATAATCTTTATTGGTTTCTTATTTAGTAATCATTTACTCTTAAATACAATTAACTTTTCATGACCTAAATGAGTCCAAAACTCTCACAAAATACTTCATCATTTACAAATTTAGTAAACTTTCTAATTCATTTGTTTTACAATATCTTATGAGTATGAGTAAATTAAAATGTAAATTGTATATAATTAAAAGTAATTGATTTACCTGTGAGTAATTAATGATATTATAGTATGTAAAAGACTTTATGCTATACGTGTCTAATGAGGTGGCCACCTATGAAAATATTTAGTATAAATGTGATTAATATTTTATTGACCATATTATTTATAGCCTTTAATGTGCTTATAACTTATAACGCAAATGTTGATAATCAATTATGGTTGATACCAGGATTATGTATTTGTGGCGTCGCTTTATTCACTAGTCTAATAATAGCTATTATTTACACTGATTTGCTAAGCGAAATTATATTTTTCATAAATATTGTATTAGCACTTTACTATATTTATCCTATTTTTTACGACTTCTTGTAATTAAGTAACACTGAGATAAGGAGGGAATCATTGTGAGTTTGCATTTTCAAATATTGTTATGGCTAGCAATTATATTTATTGTCGCTGGAGCTATTATTTTAACAATTATGCTTAAGACTAAGAAAGAAGAAAGAAAAGAATCTTATTTAGGATTTACTGTAATATTCTTGATTTTTGGATTTGCTATGCTTATATACACACTCATTTTCGGGTTGTAACCTTTTTTAGTAGAGCGATATTAATTACAATTCACCTTTGAGTTCAGTTAGCTCACGCTAATATTGATTTTAGCTAAGTCATTATTTTTGACTTAGCTTTTTTATTTTTGAAAATGAAGTTTATTTTACATATAGAGTCATTTAATATAATAATTAATTTAGTATATTTAATGAAGGAGTTTTCACTATAAATGAAAACTAAATATAAACTTACCATTCTATTTATAACTTTGGTTATAGTACTTTTAATTTTATTTTCAATAAACGTCTTCAATAAAGATAAAGAATCTTATGAAAGCATAGACACTAAAGATTTTAAACTTAAACCGGGCGACATTATCATTACTAAAGGTCCTGTATTATTCGGGTTCTTCGGCCATTCAAGTATAGCCATAGATGAAGATACTGTGCTTCAAATTGAAGGCCCTGGTGATCAACCTATAACTGAATCATTTGAATCATATCAACGGCGTTTCGGTACTGGAAAAGACGATTGGATAAAAGTGTATCGTAGTGTAAAACCAGATGCTGGTCAAAAAGCAGCAAATTGGGTAAAACGTAATTACGAAAATAGTGATAGCCGATATCTCGTTACGCTAAATTTGAAAAGTCAAAAATTCACTTATTGCACTAAAATAATTTATCAAGCTTACAAATACGGTGTAGATAAAAATGCTGTAAGTGATCATGGATTATACATCATTTCACCATATGCATTAAAAGATAATTTTACACATGACTATCGTTTAAAGTTAGTTAAAAATATTAAAAATTAAACCCTCCAGACAATAGTTAAGGTAAATGAATAACCTATTGTTTAAGGAGGGTTTTTATAAAATTAAACTTCTTTAAAATAGTTAACGAATTGCTCATTTCTATCTAAAAGGTCTAAATAAGAAATAGAGCTAAATGGGATAATTCGTGTGCAATTCTTAAGCGGATAGATGATAATCTCATTTTCATAATCGACGTGAATATCATTCTCCAATACGATTTTCTTATTTCCAACGACCACCGCGACTGCTTTAAAACTATCATCATTCAAATATCTTCTTAATAATTCTTTATCCATAACAACATCACATCCCTTTATTATAAAATAGCACATTATTGTTAAGGGAGTGTGAAAACAATCTAATTATTTAATTAATTCATAATATTTTTAGAAAATATCGCTTTAGTTTGGATATCACTTAGAACTTTCACTAAAGATTCTTTCTCATCTTAAATAAATAAAATGGCGATTGATTGATTTCTCCTACAATCGAAAAACCGAATTTTTTATAGACGCTTAGAGCTTTCTTATTATCTTGAACTACTGTTAATGAAATTTTGTCAAAACCATCATTGATAGCAAGACGTTCAGCAAATTTTAATAATTTCGTACCAACGCCCTTACCTCTGGCTTTCGGGAGAGTTGCAAGCATACTCACATGAAATTCATCTTTCTCTCCTTCATCCATTGTAATTAGAGAATATATCTTTTTGAAATTGGATAAAATAATTTTTAATGATTTCAATTTTTTTATTTTGATGATTTCAAGCACAGTTTGAAACATTGATTTTTCTAATTTGACTAATGAGGTACAAGTTATAGCACCTAAAACTTGTCCCTCTTCTTTTGCTACATAAGAAATATCATGACTAAATCGGTTACCCTTCTTTTGCCATAATTGCTGTAACTGTTTATTTAATCGTTCATTCGATGTCTCTCCTAAAATAACTTGTGCCATTTCATCAATGGCTAAATGAGTTAATCTTCCTCCTTCCTTATCACTTGATTGAGCACTTTTAATCTGAATGTCCTCCACTTTATCACCTTCGTAAATTATTTTTAAAATAAAAAATACATTGAATTAACAATAATTGTTTACCCTATTAAAGTAAGTTCAATTATTTTTATATAGAAAATAAAAGATGAAATACTTGTTTATTTAATAAAATCATTGTTATCATTTATGAGTTAAATTATTGAAAACAAAGGAGATATAATGAGCAATAAAGGCAGTCTATATTCAATACTTTATTATTTAGCTATAGCGTTAATTGTCATCACTATCATAGTAGTGGTTTTGATTTTCTATAACACTAGAAAATCAGCTTCTAAACCTTCAAGCGATCGCTATAGTGATTTTGAAGAATTAAAAAAGAATACCACTAAAAACAAGGATTGGAGAATTGTGACGAAACATAGAAAGGATAATAATATTTTACTTACAGCCATTCACGGTGGTGGAATAGAACCAGGTACAACAGAACTTGCAAGACGTGTATCGAACGTAGGTAAATATAACTTTTATTCTTTTGAAGGTTTACGTAAACATAATAATGATCAACTTCACGTGACTTCAACGAATTACGATGAACCGAAATTAATTAATATGTTAGAAAAATCAAATGAGACAATTTCAATTCATGGTTCTTCTGGAGATGACCCTATCGTGTATATAGGTGGAAAAGATACTAAAATGGCAAAAGCGATTGCGAAGGCATTACGTAAGAAAGATTTTACCGTTAAAGAGAGTCCGAAAGAAATTAATGCGCAATCTGATGATAATTTTGTAAATAAAAATGATACAGATTCAGGAGTACAACTCGAATTGACCACTGCACAGCGCGAGGAATTTTTCAAACATCATAAATTAGACAAAACAACGCGAGGTAATCCTAAAAAATATACAAGAGATTTTTATAAGTTTGCGAACGCTGTAGAAAAAGGTATAAAAAAAGCAAAATAAACTCAAATGACCTTCTACCTACACATAAAATTTTTATTAAAAATCATTCTTTTCAGCGTTTCTACAAGTACGTATCTAGGGTATAAAGTGATATGTATTTTGTGTGGAGGGATTAATTTATGGACGAATTAACTAAAGAACAAAAATATACAGTCGCAAAGTTTTATAAATTATATATGGAACGTTCAAATGAAGGATTATCTGAAGAACAATCTAACGACTTCAAAGATTCTATAACTACTCAAGATGATTATTTCTGTGACCGTGAATATGAAGATTTTATTCATAACTGTAAAGTACTTATAGAAGAGGGCTATCTTGAAGGTGATATTAAAGATCAAACGATTTATAATATTAAATTAACTACCAAAGCTTTTACAGAAATTGAAAAAAGCTTTGGTTAGTATTTTTAGTAAGGTGATTTTTAATGGATAATTGGAAAATTGATAATCATTCAAATCGCAAATTTTTAATTCAAAAAAATGAGGGTGAATTATCAATTGTAGAACCATTAGATAATGGTGCATTTAAAATACTTGCTGAAATTAACTTATCTAATGAAAATGATGTAAATATTTATGACAGTCATTTATATGTTTCAGTAAGCCTAGAACAAGAAGAAATTTGTATATTTGATAACAACAATACGTAATCTTTAAAAATTGCGATAATTCTATATTTAATGAATTATCAATTTATGTTAACAGAACTTTAATAATTATTTTATTATTGTCAAACTAATAAAATAGCCATAAATATAGTTTTATGGTACTCTATATGTGTTGCACTCTGTGAGTGTTTAACATTACTTCTTGTTGTCGCCGTACAGACTTTAATTTTCGTCATTATTAAAGCGCTGTACAGGCGATTTTTTTATAATGAAGACTAAATAATTCAAAAAGGATATCACTTTGGGCCTATATAAATAAGAAATTAGAAAAGCTGCGATATGCAGCTTTTTTATAATATCTCATCTAATTGTTTTACTAAAATAGGTGTATATAAATAACGGTAACCTTTTTTGGTTGGATGTGAATCATCTACCATCATTTCTTTATCACTTTTGGCTAATTTATTAATTTCATCATTATTAAAAATATCAATAATATGTATATCCCATTTTGTTTTAAGTGGATAAAGATGATTAACTAACTGCTTATAAGTTAGATCATTTTCTCTAATACAGGTATAAAAGATGATTGGACAATGCCATTTAGTATGAACATACTTAATAATATATTCAATCGCACCTAATGTCGTCTCAGTATCAAAACTTTCAAGGTCAAAAGACTGACTCATTTCACCAATTTCATAACCAAATCTTGCATCATTCGTAGATAACTGTATTACAACAGCATCAATTTTAGTATTCACAAAATTTAACTTTCTGAGTCGATTTAAATAACTATTTACATTTTTCCCAGCTAATGTTGTGCCTGATTTAGCCTCTTTGATTCCTTTTACTTCATATTCTGTTGTGAGATATTCAACAAAAGAGATTCCTTTCGAAGCCGCACCATAAGTTATAGAAGACCCTAAAAAGATAATTTTTTTCCCATTAAGATTATCATCTTCTTTTTTCATATCAATTTTTGGATTATAGTAATCTTTATTCCCATTGATAATATTGAAAATGTTCTTCAATGACTTCAACATCGTTGGTACTTCATTCAATATCATTTTTGCTTTATGCATGTATTTCTCCTTATACTTATTTATATTGAAAATTTACTGGTTTATATATTTTAGCATTTTATTAGATTAAGGATACCATCTTACAAATAAAAAAGCCCTCCTAAGAGGGCTTTAAAACTTTTAATTACATTTTAACAACGTTCGCTGCTTGTTCACCACGTTCTCCTTCAACAATGTCGAATTCAACGTTTTGACCTTCTTCTAAAGACTTATAACCGTCTTCTACGATTGCTGAGAAATGAACGAATACGTCCCCGCCATTTTCTCTTTCGATGAATCCAAAGCCTTTTTCTGAATTAAACCATTTAACTGTACCGTTATTCATATAGAATACCTCCATGTGCTGTTGCACTAAATATTTGTAACAAATCCATTAATTAAAAGAGAATATTCTATAAAAATAATTCCACAATCAACTTCACGTTCTTTATTACTTAACATTCACTATACGCTTATTTTGAAATAAGTAAAGTCTTTTCCAGGAATTTCTTAAATTAATTTATATTTCAAATTTTTAAAGATAACTATTTATCATCACATATACCATAACTATTAAATAAAATGATTATCACAAAGATAAAGTTATAGTTAATGTGACTTTTTAAATTGCACAAAAATAAGTAGCTAAAGTAGAAATTAAATAAAATTATACAGTTAGGAATTCAAAATTATCTCAATTTTTAATTTTTTCACACAAAAGAACCATATATAATTATTTGCGCATTAACCACCAAAATCTCCAATACTTGCTATATGATATACACATAATCAATTAATTGGAGGTGCTTATAAATGTTCATCTTTGATTTATTAAAAAAAGGAATTCAATTCTTTAAAGACGTATTTGGTAAATAATATTTTTGAGTAGTAGTGGTGCCCTTCTTTATTGAAGGGTACTTTTTTATATAATAAAACCCTAGTATTATTATAATAAATATTGAATAAATTTGTTATTAATTTTTAGAATTAACAGAAAAGAATTCAAAGTTATTAAATATATACTAAAAAACTACATTTATGAATAATTTTTTACTACTTTTGAAATAATTAACAAAAATTACTCTAATAATAATATACTACAGCTAACAAATACATAGGAGGTGAGTCAAATGTTCATCGTTAACTTAATCAAAAAAGCAATCGAATTCTTCAAAGGTTTATTTGGTAACAAAAAATAATTAATTATCTTCCCCTCTTTCAATAGAGGGGCTTTTTTATTTCATATACAAATAACTCTTTTAAAATTTTACATTAATTTTAAATTAGATTTAACGATTTTGGGTAAAGAAAAATTATCACAATAAAATCATTATTTTAGGAGTGAAATTTAATGAAGAAATTTTTTGCCGTATTATTATCAAGCTTTTTAGTGCTAAGTGCATGTAGTCATAGTGATTATTCAGATAAAAAAGATTCAGATAAAAACAGTTCAAAAACGGAATCTAAAAAGTCGGATAAAAAAGATTCAAAAGGTGATAAAAAAGTTAATAACGCTAAAGATAACATTAAAGACAGTAAATTAGGTAAGAAAAGCAAAGATAAAAGTTCAAAAAGTAAGGATTCAAAACCTAAAAATAAACAAACTAATCAACAATCATCTAATAGCGCATCACAAGCAAACAATACTTCAACTCAACCTCAAAATAATAATGCTAATAACGCTAACAATACTAACGGCAATAACCAAAATTCTTATAACAATCAAGCTAATTCACAAAACCAACAACAAAATCAAACTAACAATACACAACAAAATAATTCCCAAAGACAACAACCATCACAGAATAATCAACAACAATATTCAACTGGCAACAACCAATCTGCAAATAATAGCCAAGGCATGAATAACTCACAAGGACAAACAAATACTAATACCCAAAGAGGATTTTAGAATCACAAAAAGTCATGAATGCTATACCTTTACTTAGCATCCATGACTTTTTTACAAATAAATCAAACTTTCCGTTTAATATTCACATTCAATATTTATATTGAACTTAAGCATCACTTAATTATAACTTAAGATAATATATAGGATAATCTCTTCCTTGTTGATCTTTTAGAGATTCTTTATATTTTTCAAAACCATTCTTTTGATAGAACTTAACCGCGTTATAATTCTCTTTATTAACTTCTACATATCTTACTTGGTCTTCACGAATTAGAGTTTGAAGTATTTGAGTTCCATAGCCCTTTCTAAAATACTTAGGATCTATGAACAACATTTCTAGGTTTTGGTCATTTGTACCTGAAAATCCAATAATTTCATCGTCATCACACCAAAAATAAGCTTCAACATCATTTAAATAATTCGGTATTTCAGTTTTTAACTCTAATCTATCTTTTTCTTTTAAAAAATCATGAGTGCTATTTACAGACTTCTCCCAAATATCTAATACCTTATGATAATCTTTTTTCTCAATTTTTCTTCTAGTTAATGACATATGAATTCCCCTAATCTTTTAAAAATACAGTTAATTAAAATAATACGTATAAAAACAAAACCCACAACCATATAGGCTGCGGGTTTCAATCATATGGAGACGGCGGGATTCGAACCCGCGTCCAGAGGTCCTGATACACACCTTTCTACGTGTGTAGTCTATTGATTCATTTCGCATAATAGTAAGCAACAGACAACCAGTATTATGCTAGTTTGATTAGTATTCTTCTAAACAGACTTCAAACGGCAGTGTTTAGCATATCCTACTAGGGTTGAATCGCGTTAACAGCACGTAGGAGATGCTGTTAGGCGATGCAGTGTGCTATTACGCAGCTACTGCGAAATTATTGTTTGATTTGTCAGTTATATTTACTGAAATGTGTTGATGTCGGAGACAACCCTCCGACACGCTTAGTGTGCTCGAGGGACCCCTGTCGAATCCAAAAACGCCCCCGAAATAATATTAATGACAAATAATAATACAAACAATTTGGTATGACAATATGCGTCATTCATTTAAATAACAACATCATTAATCATACCAAATGGCACCCGTTTAAGCAATACGCATGCTTAATAACGGGCTTTTATCGCACGATCGACATCACGTTTCATCGCTTTATCTTTTAAAGCTTGACGTTTATCGTGAATTTTCTTACCTCGTGCAACGCCTAATAAAACTTTACATTGTCCATGCTTTAAATAAAGTTTTAATGGGATTAGAGAATAGCCAATTTCTCGTGTACGTTCTCCTAATTTAATAATTTCACGCTTATGCAATAATAATTTACGAGAACGTAAAGGATCATGATTAAATCTATTACCTTCTTCATATGGAGCAATATGCATATTATTTAAATACATTTCACCACGTTTAACTTGAGCATAACTATCTTTCAAGTTCGCACTTCCACGTCGTATAGACTTGATTTCGGTACCTTGCAGTGCAATACCCGCTTCAACCGTATCTTCAATGTTATAATCATGTCTTGCTTTACGATTCTCCGCTAAAGTACCTGGTGATTTAGTTTTTTTCTTAGCCATTCATACTCACCTCATCTTTGATGACTATTTTTTCTTACGGCGTGATTTCTTTTTCACGCTTTTATCTTTATAGAATGGTTTATGATTTGTTTTACCTTGTTTATCTTTTTTACGTGCATTCTTACCTTTACGTTGCTTGCGTTTCTTTTTATTGCCTTTGCCATTATTGTCATCTTTTGACTTATCTAATGACTTACCACGTGTTTTTGCTTGAATTGTTTTACCACGTGCTGGACGTTGGGATTTATCATTTTTAGGTAAAGGCATACCCACAATTTGAAAATCAATCATGCGTTCGTCTACATCAACATGAGTGACTTTGACTTTCACTTCATCACCAATGCGGAACACCTTCGCTTGGCGTTCACCTATAAGAGCCATTTGGCGTTCATCAAAATTATAGTAATCATCAGTCATATTAGCAATATGAACCATACCTTCAATTGTATTAGGCAATTCAATAAACATACCAAAGTTAGCAACTGAACTAATGATACCTTCAAATTCATCGCCAATATGTTGAATCATATATTCTGCTTTCTTCAATTCATCTGTATCACGTTCTGCCTCTATAGCACGACGCTCGCGTTGAGACGTGTGTTCAGCAAGTTCTGGCAACGTATCTTCCCAATGTCGTAATTCCTTTTTATCCATAGAGTTCTCTATTAAATATCTGCGAATTAATCTATGCACCGTTAAATCAGGATAACGACGGATTGGAGATGTAAAGTGCGTATAATACTCGGCAGATAAGCCGAAGTGTCCAAGGTTTACATCGTCATAATGCGCTTGTTGCATTGAACGCAACATCATTGTTGAAATAACCATTTGCTCTGGTCGACCTTCAACTTCTTCTTGAATGTTTTGTAAAGTTGTAGGATGAATATCTTCACCAGTACCTTTAATCATAATACCGAAATTAGTAATAAAGTCGAAGAATTGTCTTAAGCGATCTGACTTAGGTTGCTCATGAACTCGATAAATAAATGGTACTTCCATTTTATTGAAATGCTCTGCCACTGTTTCATTAGCAGCTAGCATGAATGATTCAATTAAACGTTCACCTTCACCACGTTCACGCATTTGAACATCTGTAGGAATACCTTCTTCATTTACTAGCACTTTAGCTTCATTAATATCAAAGTCAATTTCACCACGACGACGTCGCATTTGGATTAAACGATTAGATAAATCTTGCGCTAAATCAAGCATCGGCGTCAAATCTTTATATTGTGCACGCACTTGAGGATCTTGATCTGTAATAATTTTATTTACAGCATCATAAGTCATACGATAATTAGAATGAATCACGCTATCAAATATTTCATGATTAACGACTTCGCCACGTGCATTAATTTCCATACGACAACTTAACGTTAAGCGGTCGACTTCCGGATTCAATGAACATATACCATTACTTAAACGATGAGGAATCATTGGAATCACTCGGTCTACTAAATAAACGCTTGTCGCTCTATCATATGCTTCCTTATCTAAAGATGAATCTTCCTTCACATAGTAACTTACATCTGCGATACTTACAGTCAATTCAGTATTACCATTCTTTAATTTCTTAACTGCTATGGCATCATCCAAGTCTTTAGCATCTGCACCATCTATAGTTATTGTTAAATCATTTCTTAAATCACGACGACCTTCAATTTCAGATGGTTCAATTTCTTCAGGAACATCTTCCGCTTCTTTAAGCACGTTATCTGGAAACTCAATTTCTATCCCATGTTGGTAAATGATAGATAAAATATCTACACCTGGATCATTTTTATGACCTAGTATTGCTGAAATATGACCTTCTGGGTTGTCTGTACCATCAGCATATTTAGTAATCTGCACGAGTACTTTATGTCCATCTACAGCACCTAAACTTTGACCTTTAGGAATGAAGATATCTTGCATAATTCGTTTATCATCTGGAATAACAAAACCGAAATGTTTTGCTTCACTATATGTTCCTACCACTTGAGTTACAGAATGTTTCTCAATTGATTTAACTTCACCTTCAACTTTACCTTTATGTTCTCCTCTAGATTTTTGAAGTTCTACAATTACTGTATCGCCATCTAGCGCTCGATTAATTTTAGTTGGAGGAATGAAGACATCTTCCATTTCATCATCTTCTGGTCGAAGAAAAGCGAATCCTTTTTTATTCTGACTTAAAGTTCCTTTGATTAATTTAGAATTGGACTTACTTGATTCTTTTCTTTGATATCTATCTGTCTTAGTTCGTTCGATTAAACCCGTTTGTTCTAGTTCAACGAGCACCTTAATTAAATCTCTAAATGAGTCGGCACTATTTAAACCTAACGCATCTTGAAAATCTGACACTGACATGGGTTCATAGTCAGGTTGTTTAATTATTTCTTCGATGGATTGCTTTAAATTCATTATGCCCCTCCTTTCTTACTTTTAAATTAATTATTCTGTCCAATCTAATGATTCTAAAAATTGATATACATCTTCAAAAACTTGTTCTTTTTCTTTATCAATTGTAATTACATGTCCTGATTCATGATACCATTTAATATCCTTTTCATCGGAATCAACATGTTCATATATATAATTTGCTGATTGAGGATCAATCATTTTATCTTGTTCTGCTTGTATAACAAGAATAGGCTCAATAACCTCGTCTACTTGTTCTTTACCACGAAGTAAAGTTTCACTAAGTTCTTTAAGCGTCTCAGTAGGATGGAAGTCTTTCATTTCTTTATCAATCGTTTCCTGATCTTTGCCTTCATATTTTTTAAAATTACGAGCATAATCAAGGAATCCATCATAAATAGTGTCTTCCGTCTTGCCATCCATAGGAGCACACATCGTTATAATACCCTTCACATCACGATTTAAGCTTAATTTCAATGCGAAGACCCCACCTAGTGATAAACCTGCTACTGCTATTTCATCATAGCCTTGTTCAACCAGGTAGTCATAACCATCTAAAACATCCTTAAACCATACATATGGGCTAGATTTTAGAATTTCCTCCGGCGGTGCTGCATGCCCTTCATATTGAGGTGCATAAGATGTATAACCCTGTTTCTGAAGATAACGACCTAATTGTCTCACATCAGCTGAGTTGCCAGTGAAACCGTGTAATAATAACACAGCTCGTTTTCCTTCTTCAAAAAAGAATGGTCTTGGTAGTTTAATTTGCATGGTTAGAATCCCTCTCCCTTTTTTATTGAGAACTCATTTCTTTATATTTAATCTTGTCTGCTTTCAGGTTACTATTAGCATAATTTTTCATTATAAAAAGAACTTCAATAATGCTTATTAAGCGTCTTTGAACTATTCCCTTATATATAGGTATTAAAAACATCATTATAATACATTATAAAATAAAAAAGCCCGACAAGTATATCGTCGGACTCAGGCTGATAGTATATGTGAGTTATTATAGTTCTTGTTAATCACATCTTCTATCAGACTTGGTTAAGATTCATTAACTTCATTAATACATTATCTTATGGCTTACATACCTAAGTAACTGATACAGAACATAAGTACGAAGAAAATAATAGCTAAAATAATTGTTAATCTATGCAAGAATAAATCGACGCCACGTTGTTTTTGTTTACCAAATAACTGTTCCGCGCCACCACTAATAGCACCTGAAAGTCCATTACTTTTACCTTCTTGGAGTAATACAACAGTCACTAATGCAATACAATCTATAATTAATAAAACGATGATTAATGTATGCATAAAAATTGTCCTCCGTTCATTATATACGAGACGAATTATAACACATCTCTAATAGAGTTATCAAACTTCTATCTATTAAAAGTACTTTTTCTAGCTATCGAAACAACTAACATATAAATCGCTAAAATAATAGAGCCAATTACAACAATGAGTATAGGTAAAACTGCGACAACATTTTTAACATCCAAAATGGCTTGAACAAACATGTATAAATTAACAAGTGTGAATAATGCATTAGAAACATATACAGCAAACATAAACCACCATAAATACGGATGGCGATTCCAAAGTGCCACGACTCCTGCTAAGTATGCAAGAATGTACATTACGCCTGTATATCTATCACTATTTAGAATATTATGTACTGCAGTGTCAGAAGTCTTTTGACCAGCTAAAGATAGCAATGATTTAGCGGTTGTTTCATCTAAAACTACAAAATGATGAATGATTAATAAAATACAAAATAATAAAGAACTCATTGCTATTAAGCGGCCAGATCTTTTTTCTCTAACATTTGAATCTGTTATATCTTCCATAATGGTACTCCTTTTTAAAATTACTTTAACTATTATATCAGTTTAATGGGTTAAATTAAACGAGATACGATGTAATAAAAGTATTAAAAAGACCCATTACAGCCTCAACTCTGTAACGGGTCTATAAGTTCTTTAGGGCGTGAAACCTAAAGATTAAAGCGTGAACTCATTTATTTAATATTAGAGATATTATTTGTCTAAATTGTAGAAAGATTTAATTCCATCAAATTTAGCTGTTTCGTATAATTCATCTTCAATACGTAGTAATTGATTATACTTAGCAATACGGTCAGTTCTTGATAATGAACCAGTTTTAATTTGACCTGCGTTAGTAGCAACTGCAATGTCAGCAATAGTAGTATCTTCAGTTTCACCTGAACGGTGTGAAACTACAGCTGTGTAACCAGCTTTTTGAGCCATTTCAATTGCTTCAAATGTTTCAGTTAAAGTACCGATTTGGTTAACTTTAATTAAGATAGAGTTACCAATACCTTGGTCAATACCTCTTGATAAGATTTCTGTATTTGTAACGAATAAATCGTCACCTACTAATTGTACTTTATCACCGATACGATCAGTTAATTGCTTCCAACCTTCCCAATCGTTTTCATCCATACCATCCTCGATAGTGATGATTGGATATTTACCAATTAATTCTTCTAAGTAGTCAACTTGTTCTGCTGCGCTACGTTTAGCACCGTGTTCACCTTCGAATTTAGTGTAATCATATACACCATTTTCATAGAATTCAGAAGAAGCACAGTCAAATCCTAAGAATACATCTTCACCTGGTTTATAACCAGCTTTTTCGATAGCTTTGATGATTGTTTCAACAGCATCTTCAGTACCTTCAAATTTAGGAGCGAATCCACCTTCGTCACCAACTGCAGTTTCTAAACCGCGTTCACTAAGGATAGATTTTAAGTTGTGGAAGATTTCAGCACCCCAACGTAATGATTCTTTAAATGATTCAGCACCAACTGGTAAAATCATAAACTCTTGGAAAGCGATTGGTGCATCAGAGTGTGAACCACCGTTAACGATGTTCATCATTGGAACTGGTAATTGTTTACCATTGAATCCACCTAAATATTTATATAAAGGTTGACCTAATAAGTCAGCTGCTGCACGTGCTACTGCGATTGAAACACCTAAAATAGCATTAGCGCCTAATTTACCTTTATTATTTGTACCGTCTAATTGAATCATCATTTTGTCGATAGATACTTGATCTAATACTGAAAATTCACCTTCAACAATTTCTGGTGCGATGATTTCATTAACGTTTTCTACTGCTTTAGTAACACCTTTTCCTAAATAACGTGATTTGTCTCCATCACGTAATTCAACTGCTTCGTGTTCACCAGTAGAAGCACCTGATGGTACTAATGCACGACCGAAAGCACCACTTTCAGTAAGTACTTCAACTTCAACTGTTGGATTACCACGTGAGTCTAAGACTTCGCGAGCGTAAACATCTGTAATAATTGGCATGTTTAATATCTCCTTTAAATATATTATAAAGCTATTATAGCCCTATTTATAATTTTATTAAAATAATTTATTAGCAAGGTTGTAAAATGCGAGAGTACTAAATTTCCTCCCTTAATTTAACATCTAAATTCTGTATTAGTGATTAATTAATGATTCACCAGTCATATCAGAAGGTTGTTCTACATTTAACAAGTCTAATAGTGTAGGAGCTAAATCTCCTAAACGTCCTGTTTCACGTAAAGTTACTCCTTCTTTAGTTACAATTACTGGAACTGGATTTGTAGTGTGCGTAGTCATTGGTTCATCATCATCTGTTAACACTTGATCAGAGTTACCATGGTCAGCAGTGATGATAGCATGACCGTCCATTTCAAGGATCTTATCAACAACTTCGCCTAGACATTCATCTACAGCTTCAATCGCCTTAATTGTAGGTTCAAGCATACCACTATGTCCTACCATGTCAGGATTAGCAAAGTTTAATAGAATTAAATCTAAATCGCCTTTATCTAATTCCTCTAAAAGAGCATCTTTAACTTCATAAGCACTCATTTCTGGTTTTAAATCATATGTCGCAACTTTAGGAGAATCGATTAATCTACGACGCTCTCCTTCGAATTCATCGTTACGACCACCGCTCATAAAGTAAGTTACATGTGGATACTTTTCAGTTTCAGCAATACGTAGTTGTTTTAAGTTATTATTTTGTGCAACTTCCCCGATTGTATTGTGTAAATCAACTTTTTCAAAAACGATTTCAGCGTCTACATCATCGTTATATTTAGTGAATGTTGCATAGAATAAATCTTTAACTTGTTCAACTTCGAAACCATCAAATGCTTGATTAGTGAAAATTTCTGAAAGTTGAGCTGCTCTATCAGGACGGAAGTTATAGAATACAACTGCGTCACCATCATTGACACCATTATTTTGATTATCAATGATAAATGGTTCAACGAATTCGTCAGTTACACCATTGTTGTAATTAGCTTCCACACCTTCTTTGGCTGAAGCATAAGTTGGACCTTCGAAGTTACGGATAGCATTATAAGCTTTTTGTTCACGATCCCAACGTTTATCGCGATCCATCGCATAATAACGTCCTGATACTGAAGCGAATTGGCCAACGCCTAATTCTTTGAATTTAGCTTCAGTTTCTTCAATATATTTTAGTGCAGATTTTTGATCTACGTCACGTCCATCTAAGAAAGCATGAACATAAACTTTATCTACACCTTGTTTTTTAGCTAATTCTAAGATTGCAAATAAATGTTTATAGTGACTGTGAACACCGCCATCAGATAATAGACCAAATACATGTAGTGCTGAATTATTATCTTTTACATGTTTAACTGCGTTATTTAATACATCGTTTTCAAAGAAATCCCCATCTTCGATAGATTTATTAATACGAGTTAAACTTTGATAAACAATACGACCTGCACCAATATTCATGTGACCTACTTCCGAGTTACCCATTTGTCCTTCTGGAAGACCTACATCCAAACCACTCGCTTCAATTTGTGTAGTTGGGTATTTATCATAATAGCGATCAAAATTAGGCTTGTTTGCTAATTTTACAGCGTTACCATGTTCACTTTCACGATTTGCAAAACCATCTAAAATGATTAAGGCAGTTGGTTTTTTAGCCATAATTATTTTGCACCTTCCAATAATTGTACGAAATCTTCAACTTTTAATGATGCGCCACCTACTAATGCACCATCAATATCTGATTGAGCCATATATTCTTTAATATTATTTGGTTTAACACTACCACCATATTGAATACGTGTTGCTTCAGCAACATCTTGGCTTGATAAGTCAGCTAATGTTTTACGAACGTGCGCGCACATTTCATTAGCATCTTCTGAAGTAGAAGATTTACCAGTGCCGATTGCCCAAATTGGTTCATAAGCAATAACTACTTCTTTAAGTTGATCTTCAGATAAGCCTTCAACAGCTTTTTTAACTTGATTACCTACTACTTCATTTGCTTTACCTGCTTCACGTTCTTCATCTGATTCACCAACACAAATAATTGGTGTCATACCATGATTAAAGATTGCGTGAGCCTTTTTATTTACTTCTTCATCAGTTTCGTGGAAATAATCACGACGTTCTGAGTGACCAATCACGACATATTTAACACCTAAGTCAGCTAAAGCTACAGGTGATGTTTCACCAGTGTATGCGCCACTGTCTTCGAAGTATGCGTTTTGAGCACCGATTTTTAATCCTTGTGCTTTACCTTCTTTAACAGCAGTTACTAAAGCATCTAATTGGATTGTTGGTGCACAAATTACTGATTCTACTTCTTTAGGATCAGGTAATGTTGGTAATTCATTTATGAAATCTTTAGCTTCTTGAACTGTTTTATTCATTTTCCAGTTTCCGGCTATAATTGGTGTTCTCATTCATTACACTCCTTAATAATTTAGTGTTAAATTTAAAAATTTGTAAAATAATAAATTTTAATGATGACATATGAGTCAGATAAAGAAAGCATATATAAGCTTTCATTCATCCTTTTCCCATATCATTAAATTTAAAAACTTACGCCTTAACCAAGCGAGGTTCATTCAATTATTTATCGTTAATTGCTTTAATACCTGGTAATTCTTTTCCTTCTAAATATTCTAATGATGCACCGCCACCAGTAGAAATATGAGTAAAGTCATCTTCGAAACCTAGTGAGATAGCTGCTGCTGCAGAATCACCGCCACCGATAATAGTAGTAGCATCTTTTAAGTTAGCGATTGATTCACATACACCGATAGTACCTTTTGCAAAGTTACTAAATTCAAATACACCCATAGGTCCATTCCATACTACTGTATGTGCACCTTGTAATTCTTTATTAAATAGTTCAACAGTTTTAGGACCTATATCCATTGCTTCTTGATCAGCTGGGATATCATCAATTGAAACTTCAGTGATTTTCGCGTCATTAGAGAATTCTTTAGCTACCTTACAATCTACTGGTAAGACAATTTGATCGCCATTGTTTTCTAATAAATCTTTAGCGAAGTCAATTTTGTCTTCTTCTAATAACGAAAGACCAATTTCTTTACCTTGCGCTTTCATAAATGTATAAGCCATACCGCCACCAATTAAAATTTTATCAGCGATATTAACTAAGTTTTTGATGACATTAATTTTATCTGAAACTTTGGCACCACCTAGGATAGCTACAACTGGTTTGTGTGGGTCGTTAACAACTCCACCAATAAATTTAATTTCTTTTTCCATTAAATAACCAGCTGCTGTTTCTAAATGAGTAGAAATACCTACGTTAGATGCGTGTTCACGGTGAGCTGTACCAAATGCATCGTTAACGAATACATCACCTAATGATGCCCAATATTTGCCTAATTCAGGATCATTTTTAGATTCTTTCTTACCATCAATATCTTCAAAACGAGTATTCTCAACTAATAATACATCGCCTTCATTTAAATTTTTGATAGCAGTTTCAAGTTTTTCTCCACGTGTTTCAGGTACGAAAGTAACTTCCTTACCTAATTTTTTAGATAAATCATCTGCTACTGGTTTTAAAGATAAACCTTCTTTATCACTTTCTTCTTTCACTTTACCTAAGTGAGAGAATAATACTAATTTACCACCTTGTTCAATAATGTATTTAATCGTTGGCAACGCTTGAACAATGCGGTTATCATTAGTGATTTCTCCATCTTTCAACGGAACATTAAAGTCTGCACGTTCGAGAACTACTTTACCTTTTAAATCTAAATCTGAAACGATTTTTTTAGCCATTATTAATTTCCTCCTTTAAATAGGAAAACTTTATATAAAAATAAGCGGAGAAGCGTTTGTGCTCCCCGCTTACTCATAAGCTTATATATCTAATTAAACAGTACAGAGCACTAATCAAATTATGAACGTTTGAGAGAGTTACTCTCTCGACATGTGTACTTTAAATAACTTGAATTACGTGCTTATACACTATGCTTCAATTATTTAGAAAGTTCAGCTAAGTGAGCTAATGTACGAACTAATTGAGAAGTATAAGACATTTCATTGTCGTACCAAGCTGCAACTTTAACTAATTGGCGGTCACCAACAGTCATTACACGAGTTTGAGTAGCATCGAATAATGAACCGTAAGTCATACCTACAACGTCAGAAGATACGATTTCATCTTCAGTGTAACCAAATGATTCATCAGAAGCTTGTTTCATTGCTTCATTTACTTGATCAGCTGTTACATCTTGTTTATCTAATACTACAGTTAATTCAGTTAATGAACCTGTAGCAACTGGAACACGTTGAGCTCCACCGTCTAATTTACCGTCGATTTCTGGAATAACTTTACCAATTGCTTTAGCAGCACCTGTAGAGTTAGGGATAATGTTTTCTGCTGCTGCACGAGCACGACGTTTGTCGCCTTTTCTGTGAGGAGCATCTTGAGTATTTTGGTCACCAGTATAAGCATGGATAGTAGTCATTAAACCTTCAACTAAACCAAACTCATCATTTAAAACTTTTGCAACTGGTGCTAATGAGTTAGTAGTACATGAAGCACCTGATACAACTGTTTCAGAACCATCTAATTCATCATGGTTAGTGTTGAATACGATTGTTTTTAAATCACCAGTAGCTGGAGCAGAGATTAATACTTTTTTAGCACCTGCATCGATGTGAGCTTGTGCTTTATCTTTATCAGTGTAGAAACCAGTACATTCTAATACTACGTCGATGTCTAGGTCTCCCCAAGGTAATTTGCTTGCATCTGGTTCATCGAATGATTTAATTTCTTTACCGTTAACACGGAATCCACCATCGATAACTTCAACTTCTCCAGTGAAGCGACCTTGCATAGTGTCGTATTTTAATAAGTGAGCTAACATTTCGTCATCTGTTAAGTCGTTAACTGCTACTACTTCAAGACCTTCTACATCTTGGATTCTTCTGAATGCTAAACGACCAATTCTACCAAAACCATTAATTGCTACTTTAATTGCCATTATAATGGCCTCCTTTAAAAATGATATTTAAAAAGTATTAAACTTTTTATTACTATTGTAAAATAACTTTCGCTGCAGCTTCGTCTGTGATTAATACAGTATTGTCTGGAGCAATAGAGAGATAAGCTTTAATTGCTTCTCCTTTAGATTGTCCACCTGCTACAGCAAAGATAAAATCTTTACTCTCAAGGTCTTCTAATTGTAGCCCAATCGTTTTAACTTTATGAACCACATTGCCTTGAGCATCAAAATAATATCCAAAAGCTTCTCCAACGGCTTGATGATGTTGAAGTTTATCAATCACTTCTTTTGGTGATTGACGTCGATGCGCCATCTTCAGCGCATCACCAATACCGTGAATTGTAACATTTGCTTGTTTAATTTTATCTAACGTATGAATCACTGATGGCTCTAACATCAAAGTGTCATATGTAGATTCACTTACATTATCTGGTACATACAATGTTGTGTAGTATCCACCAGCTTGTTGAGCCATACTAGAAGAAATAGTATTTGCTTGGTAGACCATATTTTCACCTAGTCCACCTCGAGCTGGAACAAAGAAAACGTTAAATGGTAGCAAATGAATAGATTCACTTACGTATGCCATCGTGGATCCTCCAGTTACAGAAACAATTGCATCTTCATATAAAATACTTTCTAGTAACTGACCAGCCTGTCTTCCTATTTCTCTTTTAACTGTTTGATTCGAATCTGAATCACCTGGAATAACATGAACATCTTTAATGTTGAACTTTTCTTTAATTGCTCTAGCCATTCTATGGTCATCACTATAAACATTGAAGTAATCACTGAGTTGCGATAAGACTTCAGTACCTTCATGAGTGATTTCCATACCGGTTGATTTAACTTTAATTAATTCTTGCTTTTTCAACATGTCTGTTTCAGATCTTAAGACCCTTTCAGTCATGTCCATGTGTTCACTTAAACTTCTTCTACCCACTGGTTGGTTTTGAGAGATAGTAGTTAAAATCGAAAAACGTCGATACATCTTATCAACAAGGTCAGGTATGAGCTTTTGCTGAACTTTTATTAAGTCTTTCACTACTACCTTCCTCCTTATATCTTTATAAAAAGGTAATCGAGGGGCTACTCACAACCATGGGTTGACTTTTTAAGTCCCACCTGGGACAAAAATTAACCTCTTTACACTTGCAATAGTACTATTGCGTATAATAAATTGCAAGCAAATTAACTCATATTTTTATTAATAATTATTAAAGTTGATAATAAAACGTTTACATCCTTGAAGTGTTCATTATGAGCTCCAAAAGGTTTAAATTATTGTTTTATTACCTTTACGAGATAATTTTACCCAAGCTATATTAAATATAATCATCTGTTTTAAATCCTTGATTAATTCAATTATAATTAAAATTGTTGACAAAGATTTTTCATGAAGAGGGATACAAAATGACAAATGAGAATAATAAAGATTCAAAAGAAAAAGTAGAAGTGATAGACCCAAGCGATATGCGCTATAAAGATGATGAATATTTTAAATCAAATCAACATACCAATGAAGATCATCAATTTGAGGATGAAAGAATGATTAAGAAAACATATTCTTATGGATGTACGCATACAGGTTGTGGATGTACTATAGGGTGTTTTTCAATCATGTTCATCTCCTTTTTATTATCTTGGTTAGTATATTGGTTATTCTAAATAATATATTAAAAGCCAACATCCTTATTAAAGGACGTTGGCTTAATTTTTTAATCTTCTTTTGAATTTTGTGAGCTATTATTGGATGAGCTTTGATTACTTGAACGTTCCTGAGTGCTACTGCTTTGATTACTAGATTGTTGAGTTTGACTCGTGTTTTTTTGAACAGATTGATTACTACTATTGCTAGTATTACTATTTGATTGCGATTGTTGTTTTCTATTATCCTGTTGAGAACTTGGTTGTTGTGAACTAGGCTGTTGAGATGATGATTTCTCTTCTGAACTTGGTTGTTCTTGAGTTTTATTATCATTTTTACTTTCTGACTTAGACTGCTCAGTTGTCTTCTCATCTGTTTGTGCTTCTTGAGTTTGTTGTGATGAGCGTGGTTCTGCCTTTTGTTGTTTAGTTTTTTGCTTTTCTTGAGTGTTTCTTTGTTGAGTTGGTGTCTGTTGTGTCTTCTCAGATGTGCTTGGAGCTTGTTGTGTTGACTGCTTTGTTTGTTGTGTCTCTTGTGTTTGTTGTGTTTGACGCGTTTGTTGTGTCTGTTGTGTTTGTTGCGGAGCTTGTTGTGTTTTGTTTACTTTAGTATCTTTAGATTTGTCTTTGTCATTATCCTTATTTTTATCTTTGTCTTTATCTTGATCTTTATCTTTCTTGTCATCTTTCTTCTTATCATTTTGTTCAGTTTTATCACTGTTAAGACGCTCATTAGCTTTTTTAGAACTGTCTACAAAAGAGAATATTCCAAATGCTAAGCCAATTAATAAAAGTAATACTATGATGGTACTAATTATTTTTGCCAAACCACTCATTCCTTACTTACCTCTCTTTCAATTATTAGGAATTCATATATAATAAAATTTAAGTTTGTTTTTTATGCTCATTTTTACGATATTTATTGTTCAATAATTCATTTTGAAAATAAAAAACCTTCCTTATAACTATAGTTGAATGAAATATATAGTTATAATTCAACTTTATATAATGAACTAACTACTAGTTAAAAGCAATTAATTATAATTTACTAAAAACTGTATGTTTTCATTTGCCTATTTTTTATATGATAACATCATACTCATAAGTAAACACTATATTTTTAATTTCTTAATCTAAACTTAACATGAATGGTACGTGATTAAATGTATGACTTTAATAATGAGAATTCACAAAATAAAAAATCTCACAATAATTTGAAATACATGATGATTAAAAATGATAATTATGAAGACAGTAAGTCAAATCATATTGCTGGATTTATAATCACATTATTAATTATAGCCCTCATTGTAATAATTAAATGGTTACTTGGGTAATAATATATTACATCAATCTAATAGATAATAACCTTAAATTAGACTAATCAAACAATTAAAGAGACTTTAAAATCTATTGAAATCATTTTCTGTAAAAAGTGATTTATGTATTTTAAAATATAAAAAAGGACCCATACGTTGCTCGCATGGATCCACTACTAAAGGGAGTCAAAATTTACCTTCGTTAGTATATTATGGGGTATACTCATACTAATTAAGAGATGTTTAATTAATTATCGAAGGTACAATTTCATTATAACTGAAATGTTTTAATTTTAAATGCAAATTCATAAAAGTATTTGACATCTTATTGGCTAAAAAATGTATAATTTTTGAATATTAATAATCACTATCAATAAGGTAAGCGCTTTTATTTTTAAAATGAGGTGAAATGATGAAACAATACTTAATTACTGGTGGAACTGGAATGGTAGGTTCACATTTAGTAAAGGAAATTAAAAAAACGGATGCACATATTACTATTTTAACCCGACAAGATAAAACATCTAATGAATCTAAAATTACTTACGTCAATTGGTCAAAAGAAGGCTGGCAAAATGACGTTCCTGATATAGATGTAGTTATCAATTTAGCAGGTGCAACGCTCAATAAACGCTGGACTAAATCACATAAACAAGTCATGATGGTTAGTCGTATTCAGTCTACACAAGCTTTATATGAGTTATTTGAAAGCCGTACTCAAAAACCAAAAGTTTTATTTAACGCGAGTGCTATGGGATATTATCCTCCTGATTTATATTATAGTTATACAGAATTATATCAAACTTTACCTTTTGATTTTCTATCAGATATTGTTTACCAATGGGAACGTTTCGCTAATAAATTTAAAGATTTCGGAACACGAGTAGTCTTAGGAAGATTTGGACTTATTCTCTCTGATACTGGTGGAGCGTTACAAACTATGGAATTACCGTACCGTTTTTATGTCGGTGGTAAATTAGGTTCAGGTCAACAATGGTATTCTTGGATTCACATAGATGATTTAATCAGAGGTATTATATTTACTATAGATAATAAAGATGCACACGGTCCTTTCAATTTAACAGCACCAATCCCTGAAAGACAAAACTTATTTGGATATACTTTAGCTAGAGCAATGCATAAACCTCATGAAACTTGGGCGCCAAAATTAGCAATGCGTTTAGTTCTTGGAGAAATGTCAACAGTTGTTTTAGACACTCAAAAGGTTTTACCAAATAAGTTACACGCACTCGGCTTTGAGTTTAAGTTTAACAATTTAAAGAATGCGTTAGATGATTTAGTTAAAGCCTAAGAAATTACAACGTACGAAGAAGGTTTATAAAATGAAAGACAATCAATTAACTTATATTTTGTTAATTATTGCTAGTATTTTATTAATATTGAATGGAATATTTGCATTTGATCACACAATTGCAATGATATTAATGTCATTACTCTTTACAATTGTAGGTTTAACATTATTCATTGTAGTTTTGCGATTACTTATAAAAGAAAAGAAGCACTAAGCAATAAAATGATTAAGAGACATGATTTGTGATTTAAAAACAAGTTGAACATGTTAACTCAACTTTTAATTTTCACAATATCGTTGTCTCTTTTTTTATAAGTATTGAATGTTGATTTTTTCCACCCACTCTAAGCAATTTTTTAATTGAAATATTTTTTAAGGAACCTATAACGAGAATACGCCTTGAGCTAAAACTACATAAAAAAACTGCCCACAAAGTTAGTAACTTTGTAGACAGTGTAACAGAAAATTAACTAAAAGATTTTTTAGCTTTTAATTATTTACTTTCTGGCTCCATGACTTCATCGATTAAACCATATTCTTTTGCTTCTTCAGCAGTTAAGAAGTTATCACGATCAGTATCTTGTTGAATTTTCTCAATTGATTGACCTGTACGCTCAGCTAAAATACGATTTAATTTTTCACGAGTTTTTAAGATATGGTTTGCAGCAATTTCGATTTCAGTCGCTTGACCTTGTGCACCACCTAAAGGTTGGTGAATCATAACTTCAGCATTTGGTAATGCAAAACGTTTACCTTTAGCTCCTGCTGCTAATAAGAATGATCCCATAGATGCTGCCATACCAATACAAATTGTTTGAACATCCGGTTTAATATGTTGAATTGTATCATAAATAGCAAAACCTGCTGTAACACTACCACCTGGTGAATTGATATATAAGTAGATGTCTTTTTCAGAGTCTTGAGCTTGTAAGAATAATAATTGAGATACAATTGAATTAGCTACATTATCATCAATTTGAGAACCTAACATGATAATACGGTCTTTTAATAAACGGGAATAAATATCATATGCGCGTTCACCGCGATTTGTTGTTTCAATAACTGTAGGAATTAAATTCATCTATTTTTCCTCCTTGTAATAACTGTTGAATTTTATTTTACCTTAAAAGTCAAAAATGGTCAAAATTTTGAACTTACTATTTAAAAATTCAGTTTGACGCTTAACTATAAGATTTGTAAACTAGAATTATCGTTTTTATTGTACTGTTATCACTATTATTAGTACAGAAAAATGTTTCTATCCTCATTTACCCCTCGTAGTGTAATGGATAACACATGAGATTCCGGTTCTTATAATAGAGGTTCAATTCCTCTCGAGGGGGCTTTTAACTATAAATTACATACATTTTTTACATTGAAAACGCTGTAATGACGGCGTTCTTTTTTGTCTTATCAATTAATAAAACACGATATAAAACGTAGTTTCATGAAATTTTACATGACCCTACTCTTCTAAACATAAATGAGGTATTTTTGAATTTATTTCAAAAATACCTATGCTTACATTTCGATTTGTTCTCCATTACGTATTTTATCTGCAAGTTCATTAAGTTTTCTTAGTCGATGATTCATACCCGACTTAGATATTGGCCCAGTTGAAATCATTTCACCTAATTCTTTCAATGATATCTCTTGATGTTCAACTCGTAATTTAGCTACCTCTCTCAATCGGTCTGGTAAGTTATCCAAACCAATTTCTTGATCAATAAGTTGTATGCTCTCAACTTGTCTCATGGCTGCGCTCACTGTTTTATTTAGATTCGCTGTTTCACAGTTTACTAACCGATTCACAGAATTCCTCATATCTCTAACAATGCGCACATCTTCAAATTTCAGTAACGCTTGATAACCACCTATTAAACTAAGAAAATCCGAAATTTTTTCAGCTTCTTTTAGATAAGCAATACTACCTTTTTTACGTTCAAGATGCTTTGCATTTAATTCATAACTATTCATTAATTTAGTCAAACCTTCTGAGTGACTTTCATATTGCGAGAAGATTTCGAGATGATAAGAAGATGTTTCAGGATTATTTACTGAGCCACCAGCAAGAAAGGCTCCTCTTAAATAACTTCGTCTCATTTCGTCATCTTTAATCATGTCAGGATCAATTTCATGGGTAAAGATGCCCTCTTTAAGTATTCCAAGATCATTTAAGATTTCTTTCGCTAACATTTTTGTACGACAAATATAAATGTTGTTCTTTTTTAGTTTCATCTTTTTTCGAACCAATATTTCAACTTCTACGTTAAAAATTCGTTTAATAAGAGAGTATATTCGTCGTGCTGTCGTTGCATTTTCAGTCTGTACGTTAATTACAAATTGTTGATTAGATAAACTAAGTGCGCCATTCATACGAATTAATGCACTGAGCTCTGCTTTAGCATTTGCTTCATCAACTTCAATACGTGTTAATTCATTTTTCATGTCTGATGCAAAGCTCATAGAATACTCATTCCTTCCTAAATCAACTCTATTTTGATCTATGTATGGTCGACATAGAGATTACATTACACAACTTTGATAAAACACACGTAAGCTATCATATCATAACAAATATTGCACTAACACTATTTATGTTTATCATTAGGGTTAAACTGAATTGTGCTTGTTAATTCTAGTGCAAGCTCATAAATCATACCTGATAAAATTTTAGTATTATGGCGTACGAAGTGTTCGTCAGAAATTTCAATTAAATTTGAAGCTGTTAAAACTCTTATACCTTTGTTTTTTAGCTCTTCTTTATGAACTTCTACTGGTTTTGAATTTTTTTCTTCATATTTACGTAAAACGTCTTTGCTATAATTTTCATTACTGCATATCACAAAGTCAATAAAATCTTCACCGACTTGTTGGCAAATTGCATCTATATGTTCTTTAACATCGTAATTATCTGTTTCTCCCGGTTGAGTCATTACGTTAGAAACATAAAGTTTTGGTGCATTAGAGCGAAGTAATGCTTCAGAAATCCCTTTAACACATAAATTAGAGATAACACTTGTATATAACGAACCAGGCCCAAGAACGATTAAATCTGCATGTTCTAGTGCCTCAACCGCTTCTTCCATAGGTTCAACATCCCCAGGTTCTAAAAAGACGCGATCTATTTTTTTATTTGTTTTAGGTATGTTGGTTTCTCCACGAACAATTTCTCCGTCTTCCATGACCGCATTCAATTGTACACTTGTGTTTGTTGATGGTATTACTTGCCCTTTGATATTGAGAACTTTACTAAGTTCTTTTATCGCATGACCGAAATCATTAGTTATACTTGTCATCCCTGCAATAACCAAATTCCCTAGTGAGTGGCCGTCGACTTTATTTTCATCAAAACGGTATTGAAAAAGTTGAGTTAACGTTGATTCTGAATCACTAAGCGCTGCGATAACATTACGTATATCACCTGGAGCAGGTATATCCATAACATCTCTAATCTTCCCTGTGCTTCCGCCGTTATCAGCGACAGTAACAATAGCAGTAATATCTATAGGGAATTCTCTTAATCCTCTTGCTAGAACAGATAAGCCTGTTCCTCCTCCGATAAGTACTACTTTCATTTGTTTCATTTTTTCTCTCCACTTTCAATATGAGCATCTCTGTGATGCACATAGACATTGTAATCAAAAACCTCATCAAGATATTCGCCTAAACGTTTTGCTAAAGCAACTGATCGGTGTTGACCGCCTGTACATCCTATAGCAATAACAAGCTGTGACTTCCCTTCTTTTTTATAACCTGGAATCATATACTTTAAGAGGTCTGTTAATTTATCAAAGAAAATCTCAGTTTCTTTCCATTTCATTACATAGTTATAGACCAGATCATCAAGACCAGTCAGCGGGCGTAGTTCTTCTACATAGTATGGATTTGGTAAAAATCTTACATCGAATACTAAATCAGCATCCATTTGAATCCCATGTTTGAAACCAAAACTGGTAACATTAATCGTAAACGTTTCAAAATTATCATCTAAATAAAATTTAGCGATCCGATGCTTTAATTCCTTAGGTTTTAATAGCGTCGTATCGATAACAAAGTTTGCAATGCTTCTAATTTCAGAAAGATGTTCTCTCTCCTCATTAATTGCTTCAATAAGAGAACGTTGTCCATTTTCATTCAATGGATGTGCTCTTCTTGATTCTTTATAACGAGAAATAAGTTTTTCTGTTTTAGCCTCTAAAAACATGACGTCTACGATAACATCATTACGACTTTTAATGATATCAATTTCTTTAATTAAAGATTTAAATAACTCCTTCCCTCTTAAATCAATGGCAATTGCCACCTTTTGTAAAGAAGGATTTCCTTGTTCCATGAGTTCTACAAATTTGGGTAATAAAACTGGTGGTAAATTATCTACGCAGAAGAACCCCATATCTTCAAGACTTTGTATCACTAGTGATTTACCCGCTCCTGACATGCCTGTAACAACTAATAATTCACTTTTAACAATTTCATTTTCGCTATTTTTCACTTTTTAAAGTCACCACCATTTAAGTTCTTCGCTCTTACTTCATATAATTAAATTAATCTTATCATACTAGTATATCTAAAGGAATCTTCTTTATTAATCAAAAAAGCTAGAACGATTGATAGCGACTACTTGTCGACATCAATGTCCTAGCTACATGTGATTGTGTAGATTAAGCTTCTAATTTATCTTTAAGCTCTGTGATATAATCTGCTGCACTTTGAGCTGCAATACTACCGTCTCCCGTTGCAGTTACAATTTGACGTAATCCTTTATCACGAACATCACCAGCTGCAAAGATTCCAGGGACATTCGTACTCATATCAGCTTTAGTGACAATATATCCTGTTTCATTTGTGATTCCTAAATTAGTAAATGGTGCTGTTAAAGGTTTCATTCCAATGTAAATGAAAACTCCATCAGCATCGTACGTTTCTTCCGAACCATCTTTAGTAGATTCTAAAGTTACTGATCCTACTTTGCCATCTTTTTCGTTGATTGTTTTTAAAGTATGACTCCAAATGAAATCAACTTTTTCATTTTTGAAAGCACGTTCTTGTAAAATATTCTGCGCACGTAATTCATCTCTTCTATGAACGATTGTTACTTTATCAGCGAATTTAGTTAAGAATGTTCCTTCTTCAACTGCTGAGTCGCCACCACCAATAACAAATAATCGTTTATTTTTAAAGAAGGCACCATCACACACAGCACAGTAACTTACACCACGTCCACCAAGTTCTTGTTCCCCAGGCACACCAATTTTTTTATATTCTGCACCAGTTGAGATAATCACTGCATGAGCCGTAATTTCTTTATTACCTAAGTTAATTACTTTGTAGTCACCTTTATCTTCTACAGATTTAATATCTCCATATTGATACTCTGCTCCAAATTTTTTCGCGTGTTCAAACATTTTCGTAGATAAATCTGGACCCGTAATCATTTCAAATCCTGGAAAGTTCTCTACCTCTTCAGTGTTGGCCATTTGACCACCTGGCATACCACGTTCAATCATAACTGTTTTTAAATTTGCACGAGATGCATAAACTGCTGCTGTCATACCGGCAGGACCTGCGCCGATAATGGCTACGTCAAAATCTACTTCAGTCATTTTTTTAATGCCTCCTAGTTATTAATCATTATCGCATTATATACTATACCATTTATTTCTTAAATTTATATGCTCAAAATAAAAGCAATGGTTTTATCTAATTTATATCGTGTGACTTCAAAAGAATCAATAATTTGTTTTTTTGTCATAGCGTGATTGGTATATTTATAGTGCATATAGACAAATGCAGCTAAATATCTGTCTACCTCTGCTAAATCAACTTTTTCAGAGATAATCGCTTCAGCTTGATCAATCCAGTCAATAAATAGTGAGGTATCGTTTTTAAAATAATCCATTTCATATAATTTCAACATACCTCTGTGAATAAAATCTAATTTATTTAATGTTAATCCTTGTACCAGATACGTTAGATATAATTTTTCATAATCATTCATTGATTCTAAGATTGACCAAATCTCTTCTGTCATAAGAATTTCTTTACCATTGAGTTGATTTAATAAAAAGATTCCATATAGTCTATAATGACTATCGTCATCCAATAATAGTGGAAGAATGCGTTGGTTAAAAACTGATTTACTTTCCTCAAGTACCCATGGCGCATAACCAACATCTACTTTAGATATCTGTAGTAATTTATTCCATAATTCTACACTTTCATCTTTATTTCCGAGGTAATAAAAATTAAAGCTCAATGCATTATACATTTGAATGGATAAAAACTTACCCTTTTTATATAGAGGATAAAGTAAATTTTGAGATGCTTGATACTGTTTTAAATAACTTAATACAATTCCTAGTTTAAAACTTTCATCATCATTCATAGGTACAACTTTGTTTAATATTTTAAGATACCTCTTATATTTCTCCATTTCATTTGTGTTATAAAGTAAAAGTGTATAATGACATAAGGCATGAACATCTGAATTATCTTCACTCAATAACGCTTCAAACATCTCTTTAGCTGTTTCATATTCACTTAAATAAAGATAGCACATCGCAAGCAAATTACGTATAACGCGATGGGATTGAATATGCTCATCTTGACTTAGAATATATGCTCGAGCGTCATTCAGTCGTCCTTGTGAAAATAAAAATTGGAATAATAGTTGTGTAGCAAATAATTGTGCTTCTAATTCAATTTTATGTTCACTTGTATAGGTCACTTCGAATGTCTTTTCTAGTACTTCTCTAAAGTCTTGATCATCTGTTAAAAGTACATAATTAATACCAAACAAGAATGCCTTGTTTGGTTCATTCAACTCTATATTTAATTGACTTAACTCATAGAAACTATCTGCAACATGAAAATCATTTACAATATTTTCGTAAAATATTTGCTCTGCTTTTCTACCTAAATTTATTTTCGTTAAACATTGTGCATAATGTAATTGAATATCATAATCTTCAGGTGACAATTCGAGCACTTTGCTATAGTAATTTGCTGCTTTATTATAATCTTGTTGTTGCCATTTTTGTATAGCCATTTTACGGTAAAAAGTTTCGTCGAAAATCATTGGTATTATTTTATTGTCTTCACGTGCCATTAATTGTCACCTCCTCTATCAACTTTTAAATGCATAGGATTACCACATACAAAGCTATAATCAGGTATATCTTTAGTGATGACCGTACCAGCTCCGACTTTTACATGGTTTCCTATTCTAACTCCTGGTAAAATCGTTACATTCGCACCAATCAATGTATGATGCCCAATGGTGACTCTACCTTGTCGCCATTCATCAATAAGTACTTCATGCGTTAATATTGTTGTATTATAACCAATAACACTATTGTTGCCAACAGAAATTAACTCTGGATAAAACAAGTCAGGTAAAACTTTATATGCAAATGCTGTATTCTGACCTATAGCCATTTTTAAAAACTTGCGATAAATAGAGCGTTTTAGACGCATGCTTGGTATAAAACGAGAAATTTCAATAATAATAGTTTGTTTAAAAACCTTAGGAAATCTCACTATTTTATAAACTTGCCACAGAGGGTTTATGGAGAAACGTTTTTGTTTGTTTAATCGTCTCACCATACACACTACGCCTTTTTACCTGGCCATTGAAGTGGTCCAGAATTTTTAAAAGTTGAAGGATGATACTTAACTCTTCTATATACAATAAGAATAATGCTAACAACGATAAGAATGACTGATACGAGTTGTGCAACTCTAATATGACTCGTAAGCATTAAACTATCAGTTCGCAGTCCTTCAACGAAGAATCGGCCAATTGAATACCAAATAAGATAAATAAAGAACGTTTCCCCTATTTTTAGATGTTTCCTTAAAGTAATTAGAATTATAAAACCGAGAACATCCCACACAGATTCATATAAAAATGTAGGATGATAATACTGACCTTCGATATACATATTTCTAATGATAAAATCCGGTAAATGTAAGTGTTCTAAAAACGCCTTCGATACAGGTCCACCATGGGCTTCATGATTCATAAAATTACCCCATCTACCTATACCTTGAGCTAATATAATACCTGGCGCTACAATATCACCGATTTGTAACGGGTGTAGATTTTTAGACCTACATACGATAACACCTGTAATAAATCCACCAATTAAACCACCGTGGATTGCTATACCTCCATGCCATATCTTCGGTATTTCACCTGGATTTTGCATGTAATATGGCCATTGGAAAATCACGAAGTATAAACGTGCCACAATAAAACCAAATATAGCACTATAGAATATAATATCTATTAATGTATCTTTATGTAAGCCAACATTTTTTAGTGCAGCTTGTGCAATAAAATAACCCAGTAATATACCACATGCGATAATAATTCCATACCAACGAACATGTATAGGTCCAATACTAAAAGCAATTGGATCAATGTATCCTAGAGTTAAACCCATTTCGTACTACTCCTCACTTTTATGACTATTGCGAACGATTTCTTCATTTAAACGCTCACTAAACTCTTCAGCTGTATTAATTCCCATTATATTTAATCGATAATTCATCGCTGCAACTTCAATAATTACGGCAACATTTCGTCCAGGTCTGACAGGAATTGTTTTTTTAGTAATTTCAGTATCGAGGATTTTCAAAGTTTCCTCATTAAGTCCAACTCGATCATATAATTTATCTTTATTCCAATTCTCTAAATTAATATTTAAACGAATTTGTTTCTCAGTCAAAATAGACCCTGCACCAAATAGAGTCATAACATTAATAATTCCCAGTCCTCGAATCTCAAGTAAATGCTCAATCAATTTAGGTGGTTTGCCTATTAATTCGTCTTTAGTGATTTCTTTAATTTCAACATTATCATCAGCGACAAGTCTGTGACCACGTTTAACTAATTCTAATGCAGTCTCACTTTTACCTATACCTGAATCACCTGTAATTAATACACCTACTCCATAAACATCGACGAGTACTCCATGTAAAGATGTGGTTTTAGCTAATTCATGCTCTAAAAATGTAGTCAAACGACTCATCAAACTTGTCGTAGCATCTTTAGCAATAATAATAGGTGTATTCAGTTCTTTTGCTGCAGAAATCAATTCTTCAGGGGGCTCCAATCCTCGCGTCACAATAATTGCTGGAGTTTCAGGTCGACATAATTTTCTCATTCTTCCTTCTTTCTCATCATCTGGAAGTAGATTATAGAAAGATAGTTCAGTAGTTCCTAACAATTGAATTCTATCTGAAGCATAGTGAGAGAAATAGCCTGCCATTTCTAGACCAGGACGTGATATATCCGTATTTTTTATCGGTCTATTTAAGCCTTCTTCCCCGGCGATTAAATCTAGATTAAGTGTATTAACCAGTCTTTCTGTTGTTAACATGGGTTCACCTCAAATTATAATATCCCTTCGTATCTATTCTCTATTCTATTATCATATCAAAAATGAACTCACAATCTATATTAAAATGACGATTTAACTTTTAAAATATTCTTAAATAACCATTAACTTAAATATATGAATGTCAAATTCTTTTAACATCTGAGGTGAGTATTTTAACCATTAATAAATTATAGGTTTGAATTCTTGTATTAAAGTTACAAAACACTCACTTTAACTTGCATATCTCAATAAATACTTTAGAAAAAACTTTATTAGCTATGGACTTGTTGCAATGGTTAATAAGAATTAAAAACTTATAATGAATATATCTTAATTTTAAAAGCTATCATCATGATAAAGAATTAAGGCTAGGACAATATTAATGTCCTAGCCTATCAAAGTTGGTTAGCATTAGTAAAGGTTAACTAAAACTTTGAAGCGTTATCTTTACTAATTGGCTATTTATTTATTCTATACTGTCTCTTTCTAAAACAGGTTTTAAATATGTTCCAGTATAAGAGTCTTTATTTTCAGCAATTTCTTCCGGAGTACCAGTACCAACTATAGTACCCCCGCCTTCGCCACCTTCAGGTCCAAGATCAATAATGTGATCTGCAGTTTTAATTACATCTAAGTTGTGTTCAATAATCACAACTGTATCTCCGTTTTCTACTAATCGATTTAAAACTTTTAACAAACGGCTAATATCATCAACGTGCAGCCCCGTTGTAGGTTCATCAAGGATATAAATAGAACGTCCTGTGGAACGCTTATGCAATTCAGAAGCTAATTTTACACGTTGAGCTTCACCACCTGAAAGAGTTGTCGCCTGTTGTCCTAAAGTAATATAACCTAAGCCGACATCAACAAGTGTTTGAAGCTTTCGATTAATTTTTGGAATATTTTCGAAGAAATGTGTTGCTTCTTCAACAGTCATTTCTAATACATCGGCAATATTTTTACCTTTGTAAGTTACTTCCAAGGTTTCTCGATTATAACGTTTACCATCACACACTTCACATGGTACATAAACGTCTGGTAAAAAATGCATTTCTATTTTAATGATACCGTCACCTTTACAAGCTTCACAACGTCCACCTTTAACATTGAAACTAAATCTACCTTTTTGATAACCACGTATTTTAGCTTCATTCGTTTGAGCAAAGACATCTCTAATATCATCGAAAACGCCTGTATAAGTGGCTGGATTTGAACGTGGAGTTCTACCAATTGGAGATTGATCAATATCAATAATCTTATCTAGGTGATCAATACCATCAATTGTGTCAAAATCTCCAGGTTTTATTTTAGATTTATTAATTTTTTGGGCAAGAGATTTATATAAAATTTCATTAACTAATGAACTTTTACCAGAACCAGACACTCCAGTAACAACAGTCATTACTGATAAAGGAAATTCAACATCGACGTTTTTAAGATTATTGCTTCTAGCACCTTTTATGCTAATTTTCTTATTAGTTACTTCTCGTCTATGTTCGGGTACATCAATACGTTTTTTGCCACTAAGATATTGTCCAGTTAATGATTTTTTATCTTTCATTACTTTAGCAGGTGTACCACTTGAAACAATTTCTCCACCATGATTCCCTGCACCTGGACCTACATCTACTAAATAATCTGCTGCTCTCATCGTATCATCATCGTGTTCGACAACAATTAACGTATTTCCTAAATCTCTCATTTCTTTTAATGTACTAATTAGGCGATCGTTATCTCTTTGATGTAGCCCAATTGAAGGTTCATCTAATACATACAATACGCCTGTTAGTCTTGAACCTATTTGAGTAGCAAGACGAATACGTTGTGCTTCCCCACCTGATAAAGTACCAGATGAACGATTTAAAGTAAGATATTCCAAACCTACGTTATTTAAGAAAGATAATCTTGAAATAATTTCCTTAAGGATTTGGTTTGCTATCGCTCTGTCTTGCTCACTTAATTCAATCTTTTCATAATAATTCAAAGCATTTTTAATGGAGTATTGCACGACTTCACCAATATTAAAACCGCCAACATAGACAGATAAAGCTTCTTGGCTCAAACGTTTACCATGACACGTTTCACATGGAAGTTCTGTCATGTACTTGCTCATCATTTCACGGGTATACTCAGAAGGAGACTCATGGTAGCGTCGATTGATATTAGGAATAACCCCTTCGAATACCATTTTGCGTTTACGTGTGCCCCCATTACGTTGAGTGAAAGTAAACTCAATTTCTTTATCTCCAGAACCGTGCATCAAGATATTCTTTTGTCTATCTGTCAGCTTTTTATATGGTTTATCCATGTTGATCTTATAGACTTCACATACGCGTTTTAACAATGTTGGATAGAAGTCCGAACTTGTAGGCTCCCATGGTTCAATTGCACCTTCATTTAATGATTTATCTTTATCAGGAACAACTAAATCCATGTCTACTGTTAGTTTTTGACCAAGACCATCACATGTTGGGCATGCACCAAATGGACTATTGAAACTGAACATTCTTGGCTCTAACTCACCAATTGAGAATCCACAAATAGGACATGCATGATTTTCAGAAAATTTTAGTTCATCACCATCAATGACATCAACAGTCAAGTTACCTTCCGCTAGTTCTAAAGACGTTTCAATTGAATCTGCTAAACGCGTCTCAATTCCATCTTTAACGACTAAGCGGTCGACAACTACTTCAATAGTATGATTTTTATTCTTATCAAGTTCGGGCACTTCATTGACATCTACAATCTCTCCGTCGACACGTAAGCGTACATAACCCTTTTTACCTATATCTTCAATTAATTTTTCGTGTGTTCCTTTTCTATGAGACACTACAGGTGCAAGTAGTTGGATTTTTGTACGTTCTTCAAGTTCTAGAATTCTATCCACCATTTGTTGAACAGTTTGAGATTCTATTTCTATTCCATGGTGCGGACAATAAGGTTTACCTACGCGTGCATAAAGCAGACGTATATAGTCATAGATTTCAGTTACAGTTGCAACAGTTGATCGTGGATTTTTACTAGTTGTCTTTTGATCAATAGAAATGGCAGGTGATAAACCTTCAATTGTATCAACATCTGGCTTATCCATTTGTCCTAAAAACTGACGTGCATATGCACTTAGAGACTCAACATATCGTCTTTGTCCTTCTGCATAAATCGTATCAAATGCCAAAGAAGACTTACCAGAGCCTGAAAGTCCAGTCATGACAATAAGTTTATTTTTGGGTAGCTCAATATCTACTCCTTTTAAATTATGTGCACGTGCGCCTTTAACGACTATTGACGGTCCTTTCATTTAAACGTCACCCTTCTGCTTTTAATTCAAATAACATATCTCTTAATTCTGTTGCTTTCTCGAAGTCTAAATCTTTAGCTGCTTTTTTCATTTCTTTTTCTATATTTTCAATAGTTTTTTGTCTTTCTTTTTTAGTCATTTTCTTAGGTAGTTCTGTTTGTTTCTGATCATTAGTTTCATCACTTTCTACTGTAGCACTAATAACATCATGTATTTTCTTATTAATCGTTTTAGGAGTTATACCGTGTTCCTTATTATGCGCCGTTTGAATATCTCGACGTCTTTGCGTTTCATCAATTGCATATTGCATTGAATCAGTAATTTTATCTGCATACATAATAACTTCACCTTTATCATTACGTGCAGCACGACCTATTGTTTGAATTAAAGAACGATCTGATCGTAGAAATCCTTCTTTATCAGCATCGAGTATAACTACTAGAGACACTTCAGGTATATCAATACCCTCTCTCAACAGGTTAATCCCTACAATAGCGTCATAAGTTCCCATACGCAAATCCCGAATAATTTCAATACGTTCTAATGTTTTAATCTCAGAATGTAAATAGTTAACTTTAATACCCGCTTCTTTCATATATGTGGTTAAATCTTCACTCATTTTTTTAGTTAATGTTGTTACTAACACACGTTCATCTCTATCTATCCGTTCTTGAATCTCACTGAGTAAATCATCAATTTGATTTTCAGTTGGTCTAACGTCGATTTTAGGATCGAGTAAGCCAGTTGGACGAATAATCTGTTCAACCATTTCATCAGTATGTTCTAATTCATAAGGTCCTGGTGTAGCAGAAACATATACAAGTTGTTTAGTTTTATCTTCGAACTCTTCAAATTTTAGGGGTCTATTATCAAGTGCACTTGGTAAACGGAACCCATGATCTACAAGCACCTGTTTACGAGCTCTGTCACCGTTATACATACCACGAATTTGAGGTAAAGTAACGTGTGATTCATCAATCATTACAAGCCAATCATCACCAAAATAATCAAGCAATGTAAAAGGTGTAGAGCCTAAAGGTCTTAATGTAAGGTGAACAGAATAATTCTCAATACCTGAACAGAAGCCCATTTCACGCATCATTTCGAGATCATAATTCGTGCGCTGTTCAAGTCGCTGAGCTTCTAATAATTTATTTTCATCGCGTAATTCTTTAAGTCGTTCTTCTAATTCTTTCTCAATTCGTTCAATTGCAACTTTCATCTTTTCTTCACGAGTTACGAAGTGAGAGGCTGGGAAAATAGCAAAATGTTCACGTTCACGTATAACTTCACCAGTTAAATAATTGACCTCTCTGATGCGATCAATTTCATCTCCAAAGAACTCTACTCTAATACACATTTCTTCTCTAGATGCAGGGAAAATCTCTACAACATCTCCACGCACTCTAAAAGTACCACGTTGGAAATCAATATCATTACGTGTATATTGAACATCTACTAATTTTCGTAGCAATTCACTGCGATCCATTTCCATTCCAACTCTAACGCTAACTACTAAGTCTTTATATTCTTCCGGATTACCTAAACCATAAATACAACTTACACTAGCAATAATTATTACATCATCGCGTTCAAATAACGCACTTGTAGCCGAATGACGTAATTGGTCAATTTCATCATTGATGGAGGCGTCCTTTTCTATGAAAGTATCAGTCGATGGAACATAAGCTTCTGGTTGATAATAATCATAATAACTTACAAAATATTCTACTCTATTTTCAGGGAAGAATTCTTTAAACTCACTATAAAGTTGCCCAGCTAATGTCTTATTGTGTGCAATAATCAATGTAGGTTTACCGACTTCTTTGATGACGTTACTCATAGTGAATGTTTTACCTGTTCCTGTCGCGCCAAGTAAAGTTTGGTGACGTTTTCCATTATTCACACCATCAACAATTTTTTGTATCGCTTGAGGTTGATCCCCCTGTGGTTCAAATTCAGAATTCAACTTAAATGGAACATGTTCAACCATTCTGACATACGCCTCCTATTTAATTTCTCACTCATTTAAAATTTAACACTCACGTTTATAGTCTTAAGTTTCATTATGTACTATTCTAACAAATTTATAACGACTAAAGCAAACGTTTGTTCGCTTGGGATTTTTTGAAAATAAAAACAAACATAGTGAAACACCATGCTTGTTTAAAAAGTTATTTAATTTAAGTCTTTCTCGTTTAAAGATACTATAAAACAATCTTCTGTAACCTTCAAAAGATTTGTTTACGCTTTCTATATATTGATATTTCCTAACGAGAATCATCTTGATTCTTATGAAGTTTCAATTTATCAATGATTAAATAACCTGCTAGAAGACTCACTACATCTATAAATATGATCCATTCATTATGAAAAAAACCTTTATAAATCGAAGTACCTATTAATATTAGCGTTAATAATGTACCTATCCATTTACTTCTAGTGACAACACTAAATAATACCACTAATATACAAGGAAAAAAGGCGGCACATGCATACCAAATCATTATCGTCACCCATTTCTTCTATTTAAGATTGTCATAGTCGTTTCACGTAACTCAGTTCTTGGAATGAAGTTTTCTGTAAGCATTTCAGGAATAACATTATCTATGAAGTCTTTTACTGAATTTAAATGATCAAATTGAATAATTGTCTCTAGACTCATTTCATAAATTTCAAAGAATAAAGGTTCTGGGTTACGTTTTTGAATTTCTCCAAAAGTTTCATATAATAAATCAATTTTATCTGCCACTGAGAGAATTTGGCCTTCTAAAGAATCATCTTTACCTTCTTGCAGGCGTTCTCTGTATACTTTTTGATATTGTTCAGGAATCTCCTCTTTAATGAATGTATCAACCATTTCTTCCTCTACTTGGGAGAATAGTTTCTTTAATTCTCTGCTTGCATATTTAACAGGGGTTTTGATGTCACCGGTAAAAACTTCCGCGAAATCGTGATTTAACGCCTTCTCATATAGACTTTTCCAATTGATTTCATTTCCATAATATTCTTCAACAGTTGCTAAATACTGGGCAATTTTAGTCACTTTAAATGAGTGGGCAGCGACATTATGTTCGAAATATTTAAACTTACCCGGTAGTCTTATTAATTTTTCTAAATCAGAAAGTCTTTTAAAATATTGATGTACACCCATATCACGATACCTCCCTGTAAACGAAATTTGTCTAATTACTTATAGTTATTATATCAATCCATTTTATTATTGAAAGTAAATTCATATTTTTATATATTAATTTTTTATAAAGGTAAGAGATTCTAGTTTGCATATATCTTAGAATATCCTTGTTTGATAATTAAATTTCAATAAGAGTTTAAATCGCTTACTTATTAAGTTGATGACACATAGTGTAACTCGAATAAAAAAGCTGTAACAATAAACACTGTTACAGCCTTGTTTAAAATACATATATTAATTTTTTCTTTTTCACTTTTATAATTTAGTCTTTTAGTGAATATAATTGTAAGAACCTGGATTATAAATTGTTCTATATGATTTAACGTTTACGCCACCGTTCCAGTTCATTTCAGAAACAGTTAATGTACCATTAGGATTTACTGACTCAACAACGCCTACATGTCCATACGCACCAGCACCATTTTGTCCAGGAGCGCTTTGGAATATAGCTCCTACTTCAGGTGTGTTATTTACATTGAATCCAGCTTGGCTAGCAGATGCTGCCCAGTTGCTAGCATTGCCCCATAAACTACCAATTGGTTTTCCTAATTCAGCACGACGATTAAATGCATAGTAAGTGCATTGTCCGTCAGTATATAGGTTACCTGCATTCGAAATACTTCTTAAACCATCATAAGAAGTTTGAGAAAAATTGATTGGTGTTTCATAATTTTCATAAGTAACACCTGATTCATCAGTTGAAGTTGACTCAAATGTAGTTTGCGGAATAGAGATTTCTTCACTTTCAAATTGTGATGGATTAACGCCACTCTCTGAAACAACTATTTTATCACCAGGGAAAATAAGCGGTTGGATTCCTGGGTTTAATGTATATAATTGTTCTAAAGTGATGCCGTGTTCTACTGCGATATTATATAAACAATCTCCTGCTTTAACTATATATGTTCCTAAATTAGATTGATTCGTTGTAACAACGTCTGGTGAATTTACGTCCTGTTGAGACGCCTCTGATTCTTGAGCGTTAGCTGCAGTGTTGATTGCAAAAAATGCTGCAATCGAACTTAAAGTTACAGTTAGCGTTTTTTTCATCTAGTTGTCATTCCTTTGCTAGTTTGTTCTTAAATTTACAAGTTCAAATATAGCACACCCCAAGCTTGAGATGTTTAATGTTATAGCGATGTAATATAACAGTAAAAAGAGAATGATTACAAAAACACGATATAAAACGCTAACTATCTTTACAATAACGGTGTAAAGGGTTACTTTTCTAAGTCTGAAACTCTATGTGGTAATATTATAAATTGCATATTACATATTATTATTAGATATTTTATTACACAAAACATTACCTACTTAATGTTTATTAAATTAAAAACCTCATTTACTAGTCACTAACACTAATAAATGAGGAACTTAAATTATTAAACTTCTTCATTGTCCATTTCTTTTCTTAAATAAGCTTCTATAAATGGCCCAATATCGCCATCCATGACTGCATCAACCTTACCAGTTTCTTCATTTGTACGATGGTCTTTAACCATTGAATAAGGATGGAAAACATAAGATCGTATTTGACTTCCCCACCCAATTTCTTTTTGTTCACCACGAATTTCAGCCATTTCACGTTCTTGTTCATCTAATTTTAGTTGGTATAACTTAGATTTTAACATTTTCATTGCTGCTTCTCGGTTCTTAATTTGCGAACGTTCATTTTGGTTATTGACTACAATACCTGTAGGATGGTGAGTAATTCTGATCGCTGATTCTGTTTTGTTAATATGCTGACCACCAGCTCCTGAAGCTCTAAAGGTATCAACCGTTATATCATCCGGATTAATTTCTATTTCAATTTCATCATTATTGAAATCTGGAATCACGTCACAAGAGGCAAACGACGTATGTCGTCTACCCGAGGAATCAAATGGTGAGATTCTGACTAATCGGTGCACGCCTTTTTCTGCTTTTAGGTAACCATAAGCATTATGACCTTTAATCAATAGCGTTACGCTTTTTACGCCTGCTTCGTCACCCGGTAAATAGTCCACCGTCTCAACATTGAAGCCATTTTGTTCACAATAACGTTGATACATTCTTAGTAACATACTCGCCCAATCTTGTGATTCAGTTCCTCCGGCGCCTGGATGAAGTTCAAGTATGGCATTATTTGCATCATGTGGCCCATCCAGAAGTAATTGCAATTCAAATTGATCCATTTTATCTTTAAATTGAATGACAGTATTCTCAAGTTCTTCTTTCATATCTTCATCATATTCTTCTTGTAACAATTCTCTAGTTGCACTCATATCATCAACTTCATTGGCTAAATCGTGATACCCATTCACTATCGACTTTAAAGCGTTATTTTTATCTATAATTTCTTGAGCTTTATTTTGGTCATTCCAGAAGTTTGGATCTGCCATCATCTCTTCGTATTCTTGGATATTAGTCTCTTTATTCTCTAAGTCAAAGAGACCCCCTAATTTGATTTAAATTATTTTGATATTCGTCTATATTTCGTTTAATTTCAGATAATTCCATTGATTTTCTCTCCTATTACTGAATGTTTAGCGCTTTTAGTATTTATCATACTATATCTTACATGAAATTCGTCTTTATGAAAATTAACATTCAAACTTAAAAAGTTTGAAGTCACGACATTAGTATCAAGAAAATAATAATAAAGACCGAGCCATTAGAATATGCCTCAGTCTTTATTATTGAACATTGCAACATTTAGTGTTGATTTATGCTTGTCCATGGCAATTTTTGTACTTTTTACCACTGCCACATGGACATGGGTCGTTTCGCCCTACTTGATCACCTTTTACAATGGGTTGAGATTTTACTTTTTCTTTACCATCTTCAGCAGTTAGATGTTTACCCTCACCTAAATCTTTTGTTTTTTCACGTTCAATATCATCTTCAAACTGTACTACTGATTTTAAGATATATTTACAAGTATCTTCTTCAATATTTTGCATCATAATATCAAACAGTTCATGGCCTTCGTTTTGATAATCGCGAAGAGGGTTTTGTTGTGCATATGAACGCAAGTGAATACCTTGACGTAATTGATCCATTGTATCGATATGATCTGTCCAATGACTATCGATAGAACGTAATAAAATCATCCGTTCAAATTCACTCATTTGATCGCCTAATTTTTCTTTCTGACGCTCATAAGCTTTTTCTATTTTCGCCCAAACAACTTCAAAGATGTCTTCAGAATCCTTACCATTGATTTCAGACTCCGCTAAGTCTCCCTCTTGTAAAAAGACATCATTCACATAGTTTATAAATGGTGCATAATCAGGATTATCATCATCTTCATTAACATAATAGTTAATTGAACGTTGTAATGTTGAACGTAACATAGCATTGACTACTTGAGAGCTATCTTCATTATCTATAATTTCATTACGTTCATTATAAATAATTTCACGTTGTTTACGTAACACTTCATCGTATTCAAGGATACGTTTACGCGCATCAAAGTTGTTACCTTCTACGCGTTTTTGAGCAGATTCAACAGCTCTTGAAACCATTTTAGACTCTATTGGAGTTGAATCGTCCATACCAAGTCTATTCATCATTTTTTGTAAACGCTCTGAACCAAAACGAACCATTAATTCGTCTTGAAGTGATAGATAGAAACGACTGTCACCTCTATCACCTTGACGTCCTGAACGACCACGTAACTGGTCATCAATACGACGAGATTCATGACGTTCAGTACCTATAACAGCGAGTCCCCCAAGTTCTTCAACACCATCGCCAAGTTTGATGTCTGTACCACGACCAGCCATGTTTGTCGCAATGGTTACAGCACCTTTTTGACCAGCGTTTGCAATGATGTCCGCTTCGCGTTCATGGTTTTTCGCATTTAATACATCATGTCGGATACCACGTTTTTTAAGTAAATTAGAAATGTATTCTGATGTTTCTACTGCCACGGTACCTAATAAGATAGGTTGTCCTTTTTTATGCTTCTCAACTACGTCTTCGACTACTGCGTCAAATTTACCCTTTTGACTAATATAAATTAAATCTGCCTTATCAACACGTTGGACAGGTTTATTCGTAGGAATTTGAGTTACTGTCATATTATATATGTTGCGGAATTCTTCTTCTTCAGTTTTTGCAGTACCAGTCATTCCAGCTAATTTGTTATACATTCTGAAGTAATTTTGGAATGTAATAGATGCCATAGTCTTAGATTCATTTTGAATCGTAACACCTTCTTTAGCTTCGATAGCTTGGTGCAATCCTTCAGAAAAACGACGACCAGGCATCGTACGTCCTGTAAATTGGTCCACAATAAGTACTTCGCCATCAACAACCATATAATCCACATCGCGTTGTAACGTTACATGAGCTCTTAATGCAGTATTAATATGACTAATGATCTCAACGTTTTGAACGTCGTATAAATTGTCTACTTTAAACATACGCTCAGCTTTGTCAGCACCTTGTTCAGTTAGATGAACGGCTTTTGTTTTTTCATCATAATTATAGTCATCTTCTGCTTTGAGCATCTTAGCGAATACATTAGCTTGAATGTATAATGATGTAGATTTTTCAGCTTCACCAGAAATAATTAAAGGTGTTCTCGCCTCATCAATTAAAATAGAGTCGACCTCATCAATAATTGCAAAATGTAATGGACGCATAACTCTTTCTTCAGCATAATTCACCATATTATCTCTTAAGTAATCGAAGCCAAGTTCATTATTAGTACTATAAGTAATATCTTGTGCATATGCTTCACGCTTTTCTTCAGTAGACTTACTATTTAAGTTAAGTCCAACAGATAAACCTAAGAAATTATATAATTGAGCCATCTCTTCACTTTGAAAACTTGATAAATACTCATTGACTGTAATCACGTGAACGCCACGACCGGCCAGCGCATTTAAATAAGTTGGCATTGTCGCTGTTAAAGTTTTACCTTCACCTGTTCTCATTTCAGCGATATCGCCTTTATGAATCGCGATACCACCCATAACTTGTACTCTATAAGGTATCATGTTAAATACACGCTTAGAGCCTTCACGTACAAGTGCATATGCTTCAGGTAAAATTTTATCTAAATAATCATTTTGTTTTTTTACATCATCAATTTCGGATAATTCTTTTTGGAACGCTTTAGTTTTTTCACGAATTTCTTCATCAGTTAATAATGCAGTATCTTCCTCTAACGCGAGTACTTTATCTGCAAGTTTACCTAAGCGTTTCGTTTCTTTTTTATTGCCGTCAACAATTTTCGATAAAAATCCCATTACATGCGTCGCTCCTTTAGCTAAAACTGTTTGGCTTACAACAATTTATCTTATCATTAATACCATTAAAATTATACTTATATACTCATACCTTGAGTCTTACTAATATCTTCCTCGTTACTTTCCTCATTGAAAATGAAGTTCTTGTTAGTTATGACTAATTAGACTCTATAATCCAACCATAAATTGTAGCTATTCCTATAAATCAACAACATATTTATTTTAACACGATAGAAACAATTTTTTCTCGTCATAAATAAATAATTTTCGAATATATTATAAAAACCGTAGTTTAAATAACTGAAATTGAAATTATACAATTTTAGAATCGTCAAACCACGTTAGCATAATCAAAGAAATGTGTCCATCAATTTAACGGTTAAATGATTAGTGGAGTAGTATATGCAAATAAACAACTCTAAAATAAAAACTTACTGTAGGAGCAAACAAAATGAACAAGGCTAGAAGCCTAATATAAGCTTCTAGCCGAGTCTAATACACGTATATTACAATCATACGATTTTACGCCATATTATCATAGTAGTATTTAATTAATTCATACATTTGTTGCATATCGTAACCCCATCTTGCGTAATACTCATATGGATCAACATGATCTGTTCCGCCCCAGTATCTGCTTACCGCGTTATGACTGATAACAGAACCTTTTCCTTCATTTGTGTCAGCAAGTGTTGGAGTAATTCCATTTTGTTTTAACATAAATGCTGCAAGCCATGCTTGGTTATTCACTGATTTCGCAAAATCTTCGAAGTTATACATTCTTACAAGTTCAATTTGGTAGAAGTATGGATTCGCTTTAGGTCCAGCACCCCATACATAATATTTTGAAGGTGCAGTAAGATGTATTTCTTGATTATCAACGAATGCATGTACAAATGCTGTATTGTATGTTGCATACATGTTATCAACCCATTTTTGTAAAGAACGGTGGTCTTCCCCTACCTCATGGATTACAACACCAATATATGTGCCATTCTTATATTCCAATTTAGGAAGAGTGTCCATACGTGGATCATTGACAACGTGAGAATGTTGAAGATGATGTTGGATAATATATTGATTTACTTTAGAGTTTTCAAACGACGGTTCATCATCTGTAGTAGCTTTCTTCGTATTATCAGTATTTCCCGAGAATTGTGTAGTAGTATTATTTTGATTTTGTTGATTCACCATAGTTTGTTTTGAGGATAGACTTTGGGCATGACTAACGGGTGTATAAAAGAGCAACATTGACATCAACATCATACACGTAGAAAAAAGAATTGTTATTTTTGGCATAATTTCTCACCCCTTTCATATTATTTTAATTATTAAAATTATTATTTAATAATTTCACTTATAGTATTATTCTAATAACAAATTAAAATCAAGTATTTATTTGCATTAAAAGTGAAATATTTGTGTATCTTATTAAGAATTTTCTAAAAAATAAGTTCCTATACAATTAATTAGCTAAAAAACCTTAAATTAAAAAAGAGTAGCCTATCTGGCCACTCTCTAAATCATCCAATTAAAAAGAGACTTCCTATCAATACAACATAGAAAGCCTCTTTAATCACTTCACATATTAATCAATATGTCTATACAAATTTTATTCAGTTGTTTCGATTAATCCGTATTTACCGTCTTTACGTCTGTAAACAATGCTTGTCCCATCTGTCTCTCTATCTGTAAAGATGAAGAAATCATGTCCTAATAAGTTCATTTGTAGAACCGCTTCTTCTGAATCCATTGGTTTTAAACTAAATTGTTTTGAACGGATAATTTCAATTTCGCTATCGCTCACAGATTCTTCAGCACCACTTACTTCCCCAGGTGATGCTTCTTGTACTTCTGCCACAAATACTTCTTGATCTCCACGATCTCTATGTTTACGATTTACACGAGTTTTATATTTTCGTACTTGTCGTTCTAATTTACCAGTGATTAAATCAATGCCTGCGTATAAATCATCATGTCTTTCTTCAGCTCTTAATGTTACATCTTTCAACGGAATAGTAACTTCAATTTTAGTAGCTGAATTAGAATAAGTTTTAACTTTAACATGTGCTACTGCGTTTGGCACATTATTAAAATAACGCTCCAACTTACCAATTTTGTCCTCAATATAGTTGCGAATTGCATCTGTGATAGTGAGGTTATCTCCATGAATTTCAAATCTAATCATAGTAATCTCTCCTTTAACCTCTTATATTGGTAATGCTTACTTATATTTTACCACGTTTGGTTTATCGTGCAAACGCAAACACTTTGAATTTTCTGACATTTAACGATAATAATTTACACCCTGCATGATGTATTGTTAATCCAGTTGTATAAATATCATCAATGAGTAGTATTACTTTATCCCTTATGTCAATGTCTTCTTCCTTTACGTAGAACGGATTTGGAGCATTGCTACGTTCTAATTTACCTAACTCAGACTGTTTTGGGCGTATATTTGTTCCTAAAATATTCACATAATCAACCCCCATTTTATCTAAAACTGTAGCTACAGGATTAAATGTCCGTTCAACATCACGTTGAAATGGCGATGGAATCGGAACAATATAATCATAATCTGTTTGAGGTAACTGCAATTTTTCAGATAACACATTAGAAAGTTCATAGTCTCTCATGAATTTATATTGCTGTAACACGTCTTTCATTACTCCTTGGTAACGATATTGACAATACAATTGATCCATCAATTTGAATTCCTTTTCCAAGAATTGACAATCCAGACAGTCATTTGAATCAGAAGTTTTTATATTAAGACATCTAGAACATCTTTCATCGAGATGAGTTATTCTTATGTTATTCCACAATTGTTCGCATCGTTCACAAAATGGTGTAGGCGGTTTAAAAATATTATATACATGAATAATTTCTTTCAATGGTGTCATACATTGTATACATCTACGCATCTAGCCACCCTCTTTTATAACCTAAACGATTCATCTTTGTAATATCTTTTTTAGCACTCATCATTGATAGACTGACACCCTCATGAAGAAAAAGTACAAGTCCATTTGGTTCTTCTATTTTACGCCCTACACGTCCGGCGATTTGTATTAAAGCCGCTTTAGAAAATGTTTCTGCATTTATGACAATAACGTCTAACCTCGCCATGGTAAATCCTCTTTCCAGTATAGTTGTTGTAAAAACGATTGAGTGCTCACCACGGCGAAGTGCTTCTACCTTTTCAAATCTATATACGTCTTCACTATAAACACAGATGAGATTAGGAATATGAGCTCGATACCTTAGATATGCATTTTTCATAGTTTCAATGTGATTAAAAAATACCAAAGTATACCGTTGTTGTTTAATTTGCGTTTGTAAAAGGTGAATGAATTGGGGTTGCACCCGAGTTGTGTTTAATTTGAAATATTTAAAGCGAGGTACAGGTAGTGGTTGTCTATGAAATCGTGCTGGAAGTTTAATTATTTTATTAGAAGACATTTGTTTAATAAGTTGACGTGGTGGTGTTGCTGTCATATAAATATGAGAATGAATTGTTTTAGAAGCGGTATCGATTGCTAATAAGAGGTTGGGATCCATAGATAATGGAAAGGCATCGACTTCATCAATAAAAATAGTGTCAAAGTGTTGTTTGAATCTATATAATTGATGCACTGTTGCGATAACAAAATGCCCATTATATTTTTGAGATTGTTTCTGGTGCAAAATATCTATTTCTTCGTTTTTAAAAGCCTCTTTGATGCGATGACTAATTTCAATAACTACATCTACTCTAGGAGATAATATTGCCACATTGTGTCCGAGTTGTCGTGCTAAGCTAATTCCATCAAACATCATTTCTGTTTTACCTGCACCTGTCACTGCATATAATAAGAGATTTTCAGAATTTTTTATAGCTTTAATGATAGCGTCAGATGCATATTGTTGTTGCTTTGATAATGTAAATGGTAATTCAAACTCTCCTTCAGTAGCTAATTGTGTACTTTCGGTAATTCTATAGTCTGTGATGCTATCTATCCTTCCTAATTGAATACATCGCCTACAGTAAATAATTTCTTTGTCCAAAAAGGGAGAATAGTACTTTGACATATAACTACTATCATCATTACCACATTGAATACAATAATAATGTCCTTCTTTTTTAATAATGCCTTTCGTAATACGAGCAACTTTTTCATCATTTAACTGAATTGATGGAAAGATAAGTTTACCGTAATGTTTAATCATAAATCCCTACTTTCTAACTAAAAAAGCCTAAAACACTTTAGAAGATTTAGTTCTCTACTAATTACATGTCGTAATTACTAAAATTCTCATCCTCTTACATGTTTCAGGCTTTTTATCAGTAATATTATTAATTAATTTCAATTTTTCTAGGGAAGTAACCTAAACCTAAACCACCAGAACCTAAATGAGATGCAATAACCGGACCGAATTCGGAGTATTGAATATTCACATTAGGGTAGTCTTCTTTAAGTTGTTGTAAAAATGCTTGTCCATCTTCTTTTTTATCCCCATCGATGACAAATACAGTTACTTCATCCAAGTCTTTAATTAATTCAAAGACATTTGATTCTAAAGATTTAAATGCGCGTTTTTTCGTACGCACTTTTTCATGTGGATGAATTTTACCATCTTCTTCAAAGCGAAGTACAGGTTTCATTTTTAATAGCGTACCTACCCAAGCTTGAGCACCTGTAATACGCCCACTTTTTTGTAGATTCTTAAGATCATCAACAATAAGATATGCGCCTATATGTTCTCTTACATCAGTTAGTTCATTAATAATTTCTTTAGCTGTGTAACCTTTTTCTACTAGTTGAATTGCATAGATCACAAAGCTACCTTCAATCATTGCAGCGAGACGGCTATCAAATGTATGCACGTTAACACCATCAACCATTTCTCCGGCTTGTGTAGCAGATTGATAACTTCCACTAATACCACTTGATAAGTTAATTACAATGATATCTGTGTATCCTTCATCTCTAAGTTTTTCATAGTTTTTCAACCATTCACCAATAGCGGGCTGACTTGTTGTAGGTATAGTTTTAGATGAAGCCATCTTCTTATAAAAATCATCTATTGAAAATTGGTCATTCTCTGTAAATGTATGCCCATCATCAAATGTCACACTTAATGGAGCAATCGGTATATTATATTTATCAATGATTTCTTGTGGTAAATAGCCTGTTGAATCGGCCATTACTGCAACCTTCATAGTAGTCCTCCTCAATTATACTCATTGTCATAATACAATATTTTTATGAAAAAGAAAATCTTATTTAAATGATTTAGACTCTTCATAGATATGTGTATAATAATATTATTGAAAAACGTACGAAATTGTAGGTGACAAAAATATATGGTAAAACCGATAATTACTATCAAAGAAGAGCATCAAATTGAAAATGTCATTAATAAATCTCGCTTTATCGCACATATTAGACCCGTTCAAAACGAGGAGGAGGCAAAAGCATTTATTAATGAAATCAAATCCTCTCATAAAGATGCAACTCACAATTGTTCAGCCTATACTGTTGGCCCTGAAATGAACATCCAAAAAGCGAATGACGATGGTGAGCCGAGCGGTACTGCTGGTGTACCAATGCTAGAAATTTTAAAAAAATTAGAGATTCATGACGCATGTGTAGTGGTCACACGTTATTTCGGAGGTATTAAATTAGGTGGTGGCGGTCTTATCCGTGCTTATAGCGGTGCTGTTAGAGATGTGATATACGATATTGGACGAGTAGAGCTAAGAGAAGCTGTACCTGTAACAGTCACTATAAGTTATGATTTAACTGGAAAATTTGAATACGAGCTCGCTTCAACACCTTATATGCTAAGAAATCAATTTTATACCGACAAAGTGAGCTATCAAATAGATGTTGTAAAACAGGATTACGATGAATTTATCCAGTTTCTTAACCGTATTACAGCTAGTAATTATGATTTAGAAGAAGAAGATATTAAATTATTACCTTTCGATATCTCAACGACTTAATTTAAATGATGTATATAAAAACGATCACGCATGAGGAGTTATCCTTTTAATCCTTACACGTGATCGTTCTATTAGTGTCTAGGGGGCTGTTGCTCATCATAACGATGTTGCTTGTGGTCCCCTTTTCGAGTAATTAAATTTAAAATTGGACGATAATTATCATCAATCAAACCAGTAAATTCTACAATTAATTCGATTGTAAATATAATTAGGATAAACATCATGAGTGCACCAAGTGGTTGTGATAAGTAAAGAATCACACTTGATAAACTAAACATGATTGCAATTGAATAAATAAGTAGTACGGTTTGTCTATGTGAATATCCCAAAGCTAATAACTTATGATGTAAATGAGATTTATCAGCTTGCATGATATGTTGACCTTTCTTCATTCGACGAATCATCGCAAACAATGTGTCAATGAAAGGCACCGCTAGAATGACAATTGGGAAGAATAACGCAATAAATGTAATATTTTTAAAACCAAGTAATGATAAGAATCCTATGATAAAACCTATCATGAGCGCCCCACTGTCACCTAAAAATATTTTAGCTGGATGGAAATTATAAAATAAAAATCCAATGAGCGAACCTAATAGCACGCAACATATCATAATAATAAAGATATTCGCTTGTAAAATAGCGATAAACCCGATAGTCATTAATCCAATTGCAGAGACTCCTGATGCTAAACCATCAAGACCATCAATAAGATTGATGGCATTCGTTATCGCAACAATCCAAATAACTGTTATCGGTATACTTAAAAATCCAAAATGAATCGTCGGCCCCATAGGTAATGAAATGAAATCTATAGTAATGCCATATAATGTGACAACTAACGCAGCTACTATTTGCCCCGTAAGTTTAATGTATGGTTTCAAATCATATATGTCATCAATAAGTCCAACAAGGTACATTATGATGGCACCTAAAATAAGAGGCTTCACTTCTCTCTCAATAGGATGGCCTAACCAAATACCTATTAAAAAAGAGAATAATATGACTGTACCACCCATTACCGAAATCGGTTTGGTATGCACCTTTCTAAAGTTAGGACGATCTACCAAGTCTAATTTCTTTGATACTGCAATGATAATGGGCGTAATTATTAAACTGACTATCATGGTAAATGCTATGAGTAGTAAAGTATACATCAGTTCACCTTCATTAAATAAGTTAATCAATTTCTTAAAATTTCTTGTGTAATCATCTCTATCAAATCAATTTTAGACGAAGATGGATGCTACACATAAATTTATAGTATATCCAGACGTATTTTATGCGTTACGATAAAACATAACGCCCCCTCCCTCAATAGTCTAGAACGAATGTTACCGGAATGCCCTTTCCGATGACATGTGTTATTTATGTTATAAGCATTGATAAAAAAATTATCATACTTAAACCTTTTTCAATTCAAATATATTTTTTCTATCATACCATTTAAGCGACTATTTTAACATTAAATTCCATTTTGTGAACAAAATTTCCAAGGCTAAATGATGACAAATTGTAAGTTTTCACTTACAATAGCTAATGGTCAACAAAGGAGTCGGTTTAGAAATGTTTGAAGCAATCATTTACAACATATCTGTCATGGTCGCAGGTATTTATCTATTTCACAGATTACAGTATTCAGAAAATAAAAAAATGGTATTTTCAAAAGAATACGTGACAGTTTTAATGACACTCGTTTCTCTACTCTTAGCTGCATATCCTATTCCATTTAAGAGCGAATATCTCGTTCATTTAACTTTCGTGCCTTTATTATTTTTAGGGCGCTATACAAATATGATATATACACTGGCTTCCGCATTCATTGTTGCATTAGTTGATGTATTAATATTTGGAAATTCAATTATTTATGGCATTACTTTAGTCGTAATTGCTGGTGTTGTAAGTGCTGTAGGTCCATTTTTAAAACAAAACGATATTGTTTCTTTACTAATTTTAAATTTCATTAGTATTATCATTTTATTAATATTAGCATTTGCAAGTCCAATTTATGACTTAATAGAAATATTAGTACTTATTCCTATTTCTTTAATTATTACTATTGCTTCTGCCATTACATTCGTAGATATTTGGCATTTCTTCTCATTAGTTAACCGTTATGAAAATGAGGACAAATACGATTACCTTACAGGTTTAGGAAATGTTAAAGAATTTGATAGACATTTAAATGAAGTTTCACGTATTGCTGAAGAAAAAAATCAAAGTTTAGCTTTACTCTTAATCGATATTGATGGATTTAAAGATGTAAACGATATTTACTCACACCAATCGGGTGATGCTGTACTTAAACAAATGTCACAGCTATTAAAAAATTATGTACCAAATCAATTTAAAATCTTTAGAAACGGTGGAGAAGAATTCTCAGTTGTCATTAGAAATTACTCGCTAGATCAAAGCGTAAAATTAGCTGAAAATATTCGTTCTGGTGTAGAGAAGTCTTCTTTCCATCTTCCAGATAAGGAAGTTATCAAACTTTCCGTTTCAATCGGGGTCGGATACTTAACCCAAGATGATCGTAAATCACAACGTAAAGTATTTAAAGATGCCGACGATATGGTTCATGTTGCTAAAAGTGAAGGACGTAATAAAGTGATGTTTAACCCTATTGTTAAACTATAAGTTTTAAATACTGCTATCATAGATGTAAACCATTTAATCTTATGATTAAAATGAATCTATGTATGGCAGTTTTTTTATATTCATTCTCATAAAAACATCATATTCTATCAATAAACTTCACAACAACTACAACAATAAGAAAATTAAAATTCAGCTTTTAATAGTGTAGTGTCTATTGAAAGTTAAAGGCGCAAGTTGTAAACTTCAATTGTTCATTAAAAAAATAAAATTGTCTTGGAGGTGAAGGTGTATGTCGGATTCCATCACGATAATAGATGAAAATAAAGTTATCGATGTAGTATTAATTGCAGGTAGAATCTTACTTGAAGCGGGCGCGGAAACGTATCGTGTTGAAGATACAATGAACCGTATTGCACATAGTTATGGTTTGCATGATACATATAGTTTTGTTACATCTACTGCGATTATATTTTCACTTAATGATCGCACCAGTACACGATTAATACGAATTCGTGAACGTACAACAGATTTAGAGAAAATCGCTCTTACAAATAGCTTATCTCGTAAAATTTCTAACAATCAACTTACGATTGATGAAGCTAAAACAGAATTAATTCACCTTAGACGTGCATCTCTACAGTATTCATTCTTTATGAATTTTCTTGCTGCATTTATAGCTTGTGGCTTCTTCTTATTTATGTTTGGAGGTACCGCTTCTGACTTTTGGATTGCGTGTTTAGCTGGAGGTGCAGCATTTTTAACTTTTAGTTTTGTACAAAAATACATTCAAATTAAATTCTTCTCAGAGTTTGTAGCCTCAGCAGTAGTTATCAGTATCGCTGCAATTTTCACCAAAATTGGAATCGCTAAAAATCAAGATATTATTACTATTGCAAGTGTTATGCCCTTAGTTCCTGGTATCCTTATAACCAATGCCATTCGTGATTTATTAGCAGGAGAATTGTTAGCTGGTATGTCACGTGGCGTTGAAGCTGCGCTTACCGCCTTTGCAATAGGTGCGGGTGTCGCAATTGTATTACTACTATTATAAGAAAGGCTGTTAATAATGTTATTTTATTTATTCCATTTTACAATTAGTTTCATTTCCACAGTCCTTTTTTCAATTATATTTAATGCGCCCAAAAAGTTACTTGTAGCTTGTGGTTTCGTAGGTGCAGTAGCTTGGACAATTTATCAATTCACAGTTGGGATGGACTTAGGAAAAGTAGGCGCTTCTTTCCTAGGAAGTTTAATTTTAGGTTTAATGAGTCATACTATGAGCAGACGATATAAACGACCTGTAATCATCTTTATCGTTCCAGGAATCATTCCTTTAGTACCAGGAGGAGCTGCATACGAAGCGACTCGCTACTTAGTCTCTAATAATTATACTTATGCAGTAAATACATTTTTAGAGGTCACTTTAATTTCGGGCGCCATCGCTTTCGGTATACTTGTGTCTGAAATCATCTATTATATTTACACTCGTATTAAACAGTATTATGGTAAAATCAAAGGTAAAACTTATAGAAAATCTTATAATATGAATAATAGAGTTTAACCTTAAGGGGATGATTATAATGAAAGAACAAATTATTAACCGATTAACAAGATATGTAAAAATCGATACGCAATCAGATCCAAACTCTCAATCAACACCGTCCACAGATAAACAGTGGGATTTATTACGTTTATTGGAAAATGAACTTCAAGCATTTGGGTTATCTACTGATATTGATGAATATGGATATCTATTCGCTACTTTAGAAAGCAATGTAGATGATGAGGTGCCAACAGTAGGTTTCTTGGCCCATGTCGATACATCACCAGATTTCAACGCAACAAATGTTCAACCACAAATTATAGACAACTACGATGGGCAAGCGCTCCAGTTAGGAGATACTCATCGTGTGCTAAACCCAAGTGTTTTCCCTGAGTTAAACCAAGTTGTAGGACATACATTAATGGTTACAGACGGTACATCATTACTTGGCGCTGACGATAAAGCAGGTGTTGTCGAAATTATGGAAGGTATTAAATACTTAATTGATCACCCTGAAATTAAGCACGGTCGTATTCGAGTCGGTTTCACACCCGATGAGGAAATTGGTAGAGGACCTCACAAGTTTGACGTTGCTCGTTTTAATGCTGACTTCGCATACACAATGGATGGAAGCCAATTGGGTGAACTTCAATTTGAAAGTTTCAATGCGGCGGAAGCTACAGTTACTTGTCACGGCGTGAATGTTCACCCTGGTTCCGCTAAAAACGCAATGGTGAATGCAAATAATTTAGGCCAACAATTTAATAGTCTTCTACCACCTAGCGAAGTGCCTGAACGTACTGAAGGATATGAAGGATTTTATCATTTAATGAGTTTCGAGGGTAACGTTGAAAAAGCCACGCTCCAATATATCATTCGTGATCATGATAAAAAGCAGTTCGACTTACGAAAAAAACGCATGATGGAAATTCGTGATGACATCAATACTCACTATGAGGATTTCCCTGTAAAAGTCGATGTTCATGACCAATATTATAATATGGCAGAAAAAATTAAACCCTTACAACACATTATTGATATCCCTAAACGTGTATTTGCTAAACTTGATATTGAACCTAATACTGAACCTATTCGTGGTGGCACAGACGGTTCGCAATTATCATTTATGGGGTTACCTACACCTAATATTTTCACAGGATGTGGTAACTTCCACGGTCCATTCGAATATGCATCAATAGATGTTATGGAAAAAGCAGTTCAAGTTGTTGTAGGTATCGCTGAAGAAGTTGCTAAAAAAGAATAATCATTCGAAACTTTGATATTAATTTAAAAGTGGGCTAGAAATATAATTTTTTATGAATCATATTTCTAGCCCGCTTTCTTTTTTTATTATCTAAAATAGATTTATTGATTAAGACTCGTTTTAAGTAATTTAAGAGCTTGAACTGTGTAATGGCGTATTTGAATGCCCATTCTAAAATCTGTATACGTTTCAGGCATATCTATAAATGTGTTAAACATTGCAGTCACACCTTGCGATTCAAACAAATCAAACTTATCACTTGTGGCACAAATTGCGATGGCAGGTTTATGATATTTTTGAGTTAAATCAGCAATACGCAAAGTAGTTGTCTCTAGAATTTGATCTTTTTCTTTGAGTCCTTCCCCAAAAATAATTAAGTCGGCTTGCTCAATTAAATCTTCTAAGTGTGTAATTTGATTAACAAGTTCGTGACTTGTTAATATTTCAGCTTGATATAAGCCTTTTAACACTGCAGCAATGCCTCCCCCAGCACCGCCACGTTCTATAGGGCCAATTGCTAATTTGAGTTCACTTTTAAATAGTTCACTAAAATACCAAACTAAATTATCAATTTCAGCAGCTTCGTTTTGATTTAATTGAAACGTTTGATACGTTTGCATAATCTCACTTTGCTTACCATACAATCGACTTGAAAAATCGGACATTAATTGTAATTTGGCATTAGCAAGCTGAGGATGTACATCAGATAAATCAATGCGTCTAATATATTTAATTTTATATGCACCCTCACTCACATCTACAATGTTTGCTTCATCATCATAGAATTTTGCACCAAGCGCTTGTAACATACCGGCACCTGCATCAAAGCTACCAATACCTCCTAGAGATATAACGATATGTTTCGCTTGATTATCCAGTGCTGCTTTTAATACTTCACCTAAACCATAACTAGAACGCTGATCAATCGGCTTTTCACCGTTTAAGAATAAATTCCCCTCAATAACAGTCATTCCACTATCAGTTTGGCCGTACATCGCTTCTACGTCATTCATATCGGCATCATGAGCTTTAACACGATATTTATTTCCAGACTGCCATAGAAATACAGAATCCATTAATTCATGTCTTCCATTAAATAATGGAACCTGTACAATATCTGCATGTTCAATTTGACTTGCTACCGCTTCTTCAACGTACCTATTCGCTTGATAACTGGAAATAATTCCATTGAACTCATCCATGGCTACTAAAACCTTCATTGTCTTAACCACCTTATATCTTTTACTCTTTTTCAAAATGATTTTCAACTTAAATATTGTTTAATAATTCGCATTTGAACCTATCCGCGTACTTATTTTACAAGTAATATTTATTAGGATATGATTATTCACTTATCTTTATAAATTTGAGGATAATGATGTACTTATACGTAATTCACTAACACATTATACATATTTTCTTAGAATTTTTCATAATATACGAAAGGCTTGCCATACATCTTCACTATCAGATGTCTATGGCAAGCCACTTAAACATTTAAATTATTTTCATTTATTCCTCAGCTTGTGCAAGTTGAGAAACGTTAATATCATCATGATCAGCATTCCACTTCATCTCACCATTTACAAAGTAAAAGGCTTGAGGAGATTCATGCTTCACGTTCGTTTTTTCTGCAATATAGTCCGATAATTTACGCTCCTGTTGAACGATTAAATAGTAACCATCAATATCTCTTTCATATAAAAATTTATTAAATTGATCATACGCATTTGCAGAAATTGGACAAGTTTCACTATGTTTTAATACAAAAACATATTTATTCTCTTCTAAGACTTGTTCAAACTGGTCAATTGAACTCAGCTTAATAGCCATTCTATTCACCTCTAAAAATATTTATCACATTTTATGAGCATATGCGTGATATTCATATCCCAAGAATCATCTCAGTGGGTACAATTATACACATTCTGCTGTATAATGTTAACCATCGATTTTTATTTTATTTAATTCAAAAAATAACTATTTTACATTTTCTTTAAACTCATAGTATTGCTTGTTAAATTCTTTATCCTTGCTTGAAATATCTTTACCCTCTTTTGGTAATTTATCCACATCAATTTTAGATAATTTTTCACTAATTTCGATAGTGTCTACTCGTGTGTCATAGTAATTTTGTAAACTGTAGTACATTTCAATTGCATTTTTCCTAGCATTATCTACGTGTTGGTCTGAAATATTAGTTTGGTTAATATCTTTAATTTGTTTATCAATCAATGGTGAAATATGATCATTGATTGCTTTTTTAGCTGAATCTGAATTTGTAGTAGAAGAATTGAGATATTTCTTAGCTGTAGATTTGAGTTGCTTATTATTTTCTTCTAATTTAGATGTTAACTGATCAGCATCACTTTTATTAGTAGCTTTATTAATATCGGATTCTACCTCTGATCTATTTTTTTCGAAAAGTTTCGTATAATCTAGTATATCTTCATTATCTTTGATAGAACGATTACATAAATCAACAAATGATTTTAAATCATTAATTGAAGTTTCTTTCTCTTTAACAGTATCTAAATACGAGTTACGTAGATTTTTAACATCATTTGTATTTGCAGGTAATTGATTAGCAGCCTTTTTATATTTCTTAAATTCCGGCATGAGATAGTTATTAATATCTTTTTGAAGTGCAATAAATTCTTTTTTGTTTTTATCTGTCGTATCCGTTTTACTTAAGTTATCTAACTCTTTTAAATGTATTTTATCTATAACTTCTTCAACGTTTTTTTGCTTTTTCTTAACATCACTGAGTTTATTGTCAAAATCATTAAAATCTTTGTTAGTTTTATTTCCACAGGCTGTTAGCGTGGTTATAAATATGACAATTGTTGCAATAAATAGTAATTTTTTCATATCTGCACTCCTTATCATTAAACATTATACATAAACGTATTTATTATGAAAATGAATTGTGTTATAGTATGTCAGACTTTACTGTAAAATTGAGAAATTATAATTCACAAGGAGTAAATCATGTATACTTATGTTCAACCTTTAGTCAAAGAGGACTTAAATGAATCGTTCGCTAAAGAATACCAAAACGTCAAAAATATATTGTTTAATTTATTAGATTCACCAGTTAAATACACTCAACATATTGGTGGCACACGTCATTTTAATTATGCTACAGAACCCATATTGGATGTACTTGTAGGAGTCAATAATTTACACGATATTACTGCTCTAGATGAAAAACGTTTGAATTATGCTGGTTTTTACCGACTTCACCATTCCTATAAGAAAAAAGTAGTGATGGCTCGATTCAATAATCTTAGTGAACTTAAGCAAGAAGTAAGATTACATATTATACAGTTAGATACCCCTCTTTTTGAACAGTATCAAAAGGTTGACCAATTATTAACACAAGATAAGAAATTTTCTCAATTATTTTCCACGAAAAAACAAAATATATTGAAACATGTGCGAGCCATTCGTATGTATGAAAATCAAAAACAAAGTATCTTTGAGGATTTAAGTAGAGACTCAAATTAATTAGAGCATTTACTACACATCAATACGAGAATTCTTACTTTGTCTATTTAATGGTAAAATAATATATTCAAATTTCGCAAATAACTATTAAAGTTGATATAATAATAATGATATTAAGAAGATGAGAAAGGATGTACAAACCGTTGAATAAAAGTGACATCTTAAATGATTTAAAGTCGATTATTCCCGACAATATAATTAAAGTTGATGAACCTCTCAAACGTTATACATATACTGAAACTGGCGGAGAGGCAGATTTCTATTTATCCCCAACAAAAAATGAAGAAGTGCAAGCAATTGTAGCTTACGCTTATAATAATAATATTCCTGTTACATATTTAGGTAATGGTTCAAATATTATAATACGTGAAGGTGGAATAAGAGGCATCGTTCTAAGTCTACTATCATTAGATCATATTGATGTTTCTGACGATGCGATTATCGCTGGTAGTGGCGCTGCAATCATTGATGTTTCAAGAGTTGCACGAGATCATGTTCTTACTGGTTTAGAGTTTGCATGTGGTATTCCAGGTTCAATCGGTGGTGCTGTATTTATGAATGCTGGTGCATATGGCGGTGAAGTTAAAGATTGTATCGACTATGCGCTATGCGTTAATGAGAAAGGTGATTTAATCAAGTTAACTAATGAAGAATTAGAGCTAGATTACAGAAATAGTATTGTTCAAAAGAAACATCTTGTTGTACTTGAAGCAGCGTTCACTTTAATGCCAGGTCATTTAGATGAAATTCAAGCTAAAATGGATGATTTAACTGAAAGAAGAGAATCAAAACAACCATTAGAATACCCTTCTTGTGGAAGTGTATTCCAAAGACCTCCTGGCCATTTCGCTGGTAAATTAATTCAAGACTCTGATTTACAAGGTCATCGCATCGGTGGCGTAGAAGTATCTAAAAAACATGCTGGCTTTATGGTTAATGTAGATAAAGGTACGGCAACAGATTACGAAGATTTAATTCACCACGTACAAAGAACTGTTAAAGATAAATTTGATGTAGAATTAAATACAGAAGTACGTATTATTGGAGAACACCCTAAAAGTTAATTTATAAGGAGGTACATCTAATCTATGCCTAATATTCACGGTTCAGTCATTGATAAAGAGACAAGATGTACTCACTATCACTCTTTTTTAGATGTTATTGCAATTAAATTTAAATGTTGTGACAAATATTATCCTTGTTATAAATGTCATGATGAACATGAATCACATTCTATACAAAGATGGACTGAGAAAGAATTTGATAAAAAAGTTATTATGTGTGGTGTGTGCAACCATGAAATGAGTATTCACGACTACATGATGGTTGAAGTGTGTCCTAAATGCAAAGCACATTTTAATAGTAGATGTAAATTTCACTATCATTTGTATTTTGAAATATAACTTACTTTAAAAGTTTTTAATAGTCATTTTGTAACTAAGGTTAAGCAATTGAGTTTGTTTAACCTTTTTATTATATAAAAATCAAAAAACCTTTAGTTATACAACACGGTAAGTATTGTAAACTAAAGGTTTTTCTTCTTATTAGGTTAATATTTATTATTCATCGAATACAAAGTCTTCATCTCGTAGTGCTTCAACATTTAATGCTAACGTATAGCCGTCACCTTTTACTGAGAAGAAGTCATGGTTCTTAGTAGATGTATCTAAAGCATTCTCGATAATTGGATTAAATTCACGTTCTTCAAAATAAGGTTCAAAACCTAAGTTAGATAAAGCCTTATTACCATTATAACGAACATAGTTAAGTACATCTTCAGTTAAACCAATATCATCATATAATAAGTGTGTATAAGATACTTCATTATCATAAAGTTCGTTTAATAACTTATACATTTCTTGATCTGCTTTTTGCTTTTCACTCTCTGACAGCTCATTGCGTAAGCTTTGAGCATCTAAACCAGTGAAAACACCGTGAATTGATTCATCTAATAAGATTTTACGAATAATTTCACCAGAAGTCGTCATTTTACCTTGACCAGCAAGGTATAGCGGATAGTAGAAACCAGAGTAAAATAAGAACGTTTCTAAGAATACACTTGATACTCTTGCGATATATTGGTCAAAAATTGATGCTTCTTTTCCCCAAAGCTTATGATAGTTGTCGATAATTTTATCTGATTTATATTTTAAATGAGGTTCTTCAATTACCCATGTGTCTAACAAATAGTTCGTTTCACTAGACGGAAGTAATGTTGTGAAGATATGAGAATAACTTTTAGCGTGAATTTGTTCCATCATAGCCATAAATGAGTATACAGCTTTTTTTCTTAAATCAGTCGTATGTAACATAATCAAAGGCATTCCATCGTCTGCTTGATGCGTATCTAGCCCTGTTAATCCTGCTAAAGCCTTTTTAAATGTTTCTTTTTCAGAATCTGTCAATGTTTTCCAACTTGCTATATCTTTTGAAACTTTAAACTCTGTTTCGACCCACATTTGTGAGATGTTTTGACGCCAAAACATATTCGTCATATCTTCTTGGGTGTTCCAGTTGACCGCTTTCATGTAAATCCTCCTGTCATTATTATGTATTGCATAGAGAATTTCAACCACACTAAATATGATAAACATAATTAGCAGTGATTGAAATTTCTAGCATTTTATTTAATTTAAAATATTAGATTGCACAGCTTGTACATTCTTCTACACTAAGTAATTTGTTACGTGTATAATAAAGTGATTTTAGTCCTTTATAATGTGCGTAAACATATAATCTTGAAAGTTCACGTGTAGAAATTTCTGAATTTACATATAGAATTGTTGAAATACCTTGGTCTACATGTGTTTGTATTGTTGAAACTAAATCGATTAATTTCATTTGATCAGTATTAAATGCTGATTTGTAATACCACATTGTTTCAGGTGATAGGAAAGGCATTGGATAAAATGTTTCAGCATTTCCATAAGTACGACGCTCAATTTGATCTACAATAGGCATTACAGAGCTTGTTGCATTTTGCACATATGAAATACTTTGAGTAGGTGCAATAGCTAAACGGTAAGCATGATAAAGACCATATTGTTCTACTTCTTTTTGTAGAGCTTTCCAATCTTCTGAAGTTGGAATATCTAAACCATCGAATAGCTGGCGAACTTTTTCAAATTGTGGCTCAAATTCTTGTGAAGTATAGAATTCAAAATATTTGCCATTAGCATAATCTGATTGGTCAAAATCTTGATAGCTTTCTCCGCGTTCTTTAGCTATTTCCATTGAACGTTCTATAGAATAATAGTTCATCATCATGAAGAATATATTAGCAAAGTCTTTCGCCTCTTCAGACTCATAACCGATTTTATTTTTTGCTAAATATCCATGAAGGTTCATTACACCTAGACCTACTGAGTGCAACTCACTATTAGCTTTTTTAACACCTGGAGCATTTTGTATATTAGCTTCATCACTCACTACAGTAAGTGCATCCATACCAGTGTGAACAGAATCTCTGAATTTACCTGATTCCATAACATTAACAATGTTTAGAGAGCCAAGATTACAAGAAATATCACGTTTAATCTCATCTTGTGTACCATAGTCATTGATAATAGATGTCTCTTGTAATTGGAAAATTTCTGTACATAAATTACTCATTTTAATTTGACCAATATCGGAGTTGGCATGTACTTTATTTGCATTATCTTTAAACATTAAATACGGATAACCAGATTGTAGTTGAGTTTGTGCAATTGTATTTAACATTTCACGTGCATCTTTTTTCTTCTTATCAATGTTAGGATTAGCAACCATATCATCATAATATTTCTCTAAATCAATATCATCTAATGTCACACCATATTCTTGTTTTACAGTATGTGGGGCGAACATATAGAAGTCTTTACCTTCTTTAGCTAAATCAAAGAACTTAGAAGGAACAATAAGACCTGTTGAAATTGTAGATAAACGTAAATCTTCATCAGCATTGACCTTTTTAGTATCTAAAAATTCTTCCACATCATAATGGAAAATATTTAAATATACAGCACCTGCACCAGGTCTTTGACCTAATTGATCGGCATAACTAAATCCACCTTCAAGTGCTTTAGCTACTGGTAATACACCTTTAGCAACACCTTTAATACCTTTGATTGCCTCTCCACGGGCACGTAATTTTGATAAATTAATAGCGACACCGCCACCAATTTTACTTAGTTGCTTCGCTGTTGAATCAATAAAGTTAATAGAATTTAAACTATCATCAACTTCTAATAAGAAACATGAAACGAGCTCACCGCGACGTGCACGACCTGCGTTTAAGAAAGTAGGCGTTGCTGGTTGATAACGTTGTTCAACCATAGAAGAAATAAATTGTTTTGCTTGTTTAGTATCACCATTAGCTAAATAAAGGGCAACAATTGCAACATGTTGATTATAGTCTTCTAAAAATTGACTTTTATCGTTTGTTTTTAAAGCATAGTCCTTATAGAACTTACTTGCAGACATGTAGCTAGCGAATTGAAAATGGATTGACTTAGCATATTCAGTAATTTCTCGTAATTCTTCTTCAGAGTATTTCTCAAATACATTGAAATAAAAGTCATTATCCACAAGGTAATGTAAACGTTCAATTTCATCATCGAAATAAATTGTTTTATCGTGGATTTCTTCAAGATAAACTTTTAATGCTTCCTGATCCTTCTCTAAATCAAAGAAACCATTATCTTTCCGCTTTGTTACTTCATTATTTAGTTCAATATGATTGTATTTCTTCTCGTTCATGGTTTTCATTGAAATTACCCACCTTATCCTTAAATTCAATTACATCATTGTTCGTACCTTGTACTTCAAATTTCATAAGTAGAGGAACATCATAGTCCTCTGAGATTGTACGGCCTGCTTTAGCAAAATTTTGCCCCCAATTACGATTTCCGCTTGCAGCTACCGCTTGTAATTGAGCGTGATTAACTTCTAAAAAAGATTGAACAGGTTGTGGCACTTCTCCAAATCCAATAGTGCCAGTAACTAAGATATATGGTTCATTTACTGGTTCCGTACAATTGTCTTGAGTAATTTCTAACGTGTCATCAATTTCTGCTCGCTTTATAAAACGTCTAACATTTCCAGAAAATGAGAAATATACTACTTTCATTGGATCACCTTCTTTCTTCAATCTTTAGTTGTCGTGTCTATATTGAGCATTCACAAACTCAAAAAATAAAAGCACCACTAGTATAGAGGTGTAAACCGTTATGATTTTTAATTTCTAAATATTCTTATTTCTTGTAAAAGAAAGTTTATTTTAATGCCTTTAGTATGTCTTTAAGTTTATAACCACTACATATAGTACTTAAAACTTAAATAATACTAAATGATAAATTGCTTTATTTGTAACTGATTACTAATTTTGCAATGATTTATCATTTGAATTAGTGTGATTTTGCATTAAAATTAATTAATTTCCCAGTATTAACTTTTAAACTCTAAACACTATATATAGTGTTTGGTTTTAAAAGTTAATACTATATTCTGTGTTTCATTATACATAAGTAGAATGTTTAATGAAAGTTAAAGTTTAATGACGAAAAAACTAAAATTTTTAGAAAGTGCACCACTACGTGTTTAAAGACTAATATTCTGAATAAAAAAATTTTTTCAAGTTTCTTTGCTTGCATTTTACTAAAATTTAGACGTACCTGTTCATTGTGTGACCTGGTAAAATCTCAATATGATAGTATGCAACATATATATACCAATTTGAATATTAATCACTTTCATTACCCACAATTGAGTTGCTTAATAGTCTAGCACTTACTAACAGAACATGTGTTCGTGTTATTATTATAAAACGTCTCTTTTTAATTTGCAAGTACTCATGCATAGCTCCTTTATTTATGCTAATATAGTTACGTTAATCTTATTGTATTGAGGCGATAATATTGAATCCAAAAGTAAAAGGTATTATTGCTATATTAATTTCTGCTATTGGATTTAGTTTTATGTCTGTATTCTTCAGACTTGCTGGAGACTTACCTGTCTTCCAAAAATCTTTAGCTAGAAATTTAGTAGCTATGTTTATACCTCTATTTTTTATCATAAAATATAAGCAACCTATATTTGGTAAACTGAGTAGCCAACCTTTATTGATTTCACGTTCTACACTAGGTCTCATAGGAGTATTACTGAATATATACGCTATTGACCATATGGTACTTAGTGATGCCGATACACTTATGAAATTGAATCCTTTCTGGACAATTCTCCTAAGTTTAATCTTTTTACATGAGAAGGTTCGTAAATATCAAATATCAGCGATGATTATCGCTATATTAGGTATGTTACTCATTGTTAAACCTGAATTTTCATCATCAGTGATTCCATCAATAGCCGGCTTATTTTCAGGTATATTTGCTGCGTCAGCTTACACATGTGTTCGTGCACTTAGTACACGTGAAAAACCTTATACAATTGTATTTTATTTCTCATTATTCTCAGTTGTTGTCTTAATACCATTCTCAATTTTCACATTTGAACCTATGACAACTGTCCAAGTTTTATACTTGCTTGGTGCAGGTTTATCTGCAGCTGTTGGACAAATAGGTATCACACTTGCATATAGCTTTGCGCCTGCTAAAGACATTTCAATTTTCACATATGCTTCTATAATATTCACAGCATTATTTGGTTTCATCTTATTCGGAGAAACACCAGATATGTTAGCTACTTTAGGTTATGTTGTTATTATTAGCGCAAGTTACTATATGTTTGAAAAGGCACGACGAGAATCAAATATAAAAGAAAGTTAAAGGAGCTAAATTAAATGGCACAAGGGCGTCAAAAAAATGAACTTCAAGATATTACTTTACTAGGAAATCAAAACAATACGTATGATTTTAATTACAGACCAGATGTTCTAGAAACCTTTGATAACAAGCATCAAGGTCGTGACTACTTCGTCAAATTTAATTGTCCAGAGTTTACATCGTTATGCCCTATTACAGGCCAACCAGATTTTGCAACAATTTATATTTCATATATCCCTAATGTCAAAATGGTTGAATCTAAATCATTGAAACTATATTTATTTAGCTTTAGAAACCATGGTGACTTCCACGAAGATTGTATGAATATAATTATGAATGATTTGATTGAACTTATGGATCCTCATTATATTGAAGTTTGGGGTAAATTCACACCTAGAGGTGGCATCTCAATTGACCCATATACAAACTATGGCCGTCCTAATTCTAAATATGAAAAGATGGCTGAACATCGTTTGATGAATCACGATATGTATCCTGAAAAGATTGATAATCGATAAATACCACTATCCTCCATTAAAATTAAATGTTTAATGGAGGATTTTTGTTATAAAAAATTATTTTCAAATTTGATAAAAAAGTATTGCACTTTGACGCGTTAAAGCGTATTTTATTTATATTGATTTATTTCTACACATGCTTATAATTAATCAAATAAAGACACATATTATCTTATAAATGTAGTAAAATCTATAAATTGACTGAATATTCATATTATTTTTATTTTTCGAAAATTGTTGAAACTTATTATTTACAATAGTACAATCGTTTTTAAACAATTAAATATGGTATTAGGGGAAGAAAGGATGGGATGATATTATGACAACGAATAATTCCCATGAGCAAGCAGTTCAAGAAATACCTCAACATGGATTCTTTGGGCATCCTCGAGGTTTAGGCGTACTCTTTTTCGTAGAGTTTTGGGAGCGTTTTAGCTACTACGGCATGAGAGCGATGCTTATTTTTTATATGTATTTTGCGATACAAGATCATGGACTTGGAATCGATAAAACTACGGCAATGTCTATCATGTCTGTATACGGGGCTTTAATATACATGTCTTCTATTCCAGGAGGTTGGATTGCGGACAGAATTACAGGGACACGTGGTGCAACTTTAATAGGTGCAGTTTTAATAATTATCGGACATATCTGTTTAAGTTTACCATTTGCAATGTTTGGCCTATTCGCTTCTATGTTCTTTATTATTGTTGGTTCAGGTTTAATGAAGCCAAATATTTCAAATATTGTAGGTCGTTTGTATCCACAAAATGACGTGAGAATGGACGCAGGATTTGTTATCTTCTATATGTCTGTTAACTTTGGCGCACTTGTTTCACCTATTATTTTGCAACACTTCATTAATGTTAGAAACTTCCATGGCGGATTCTTAATTGCTGCTATTGGTATGGCATTAGGTTTAGTTTGGTACGTATTATTTAATCGCAAAAATTTAGGTAGTGTAGGCATGAAACCAACAAATCCACTATCACCAACTGAAAAGAAAAAATACAGTATAATTATAGCGACCATTACAGCAGTTATAGCGATAGTAGTTATCATTTCTTACATAACTCATACACTATCATTCGATCTAGTTAGTAATTCAGTACTCGTTTTAGGTATTGCATTACCAATAATCTATTTCACTACTATGATTCGTAGTAAAGAAGTAACTGATATTGAACGTTCACGTGTAAAAGCTTTTATTCCTTTATTTATTTTAGGTATGCTTTTCTGGGCAATACAAGAACAAGGCTCTAACGTATTAAATATTTATGGTATAGAGCATTCAGATATGAAATTAAATTTATTTGGTTGGAAAACAAACTTCGGTGAAGCCATCTTCCAATCAATAAATCCTTTGTTTATCTTATTATTTGCACCAGTCGTATCTGCAGTTTGGCAAAAATTAGGTAAACGTCAACCTAGCCTACCAATGAAATTTGTTATAGGCGCTTTAATGGCTGGCGCATCATATATTATGATGGGTATTATTGGTAATATTTACGGAAACGCGCATTTCTCAGTAAACTGGGTAATTCTCTCATACATCATATGTGTCGTTGGTGAGTTGTGTCTTTCTCCTACTGGTAATAGTGCAGCAGTAAAATTAGCACCGAAAGCATTCAATGCTCAAATGATGAGTTTATGGTTATTAACAAACGCATCTGCTCAAGCATTTAATGGTACATTAGTTAAATTAATAGATCCATTGGGTCAAACGAATTACTTCATTTTCTTAGGTGTTACTACAGCTGTAATTACATTTATTATTCTTGCTTTCAGTCCTAAAATTATAAAAGCGATGAAAGGCATTCGTTAATCGTATCTCTAGCTACAAGTCGATTATTTTCGACTTGTGGTTTTTTTATTTTATAATAGTTATAATTTCTAATTATTTGCTTTTGTTACTCGAAAAAGGGTAACCCTTAAACTAAGAGAATTTTACGAAAGTAGGCATTCAAAATGGAAAATAAATATAACCATGGTGTCTTGTTTTATCATGAGCATAGTGGCTTAAAAGATATATATGAAGGACTTGGTGAGGTAACCAAATCACTTAGTTCAATGTGTAAGCACTTATCAATTCAGTTAAGTGAAAACGAAGGCGACATTATCAAATACTGTGAATCTATTAAGAATGATAAATATGGTTCAGAAATAGATATATTATTTATTTTAGGTGGAGATGGTACTGTTAATGAACTGGTAAACGGTGTCATGCAACACGATTTACAATTACCAGTGGGTATTATCCCAGGTGGAACATTTAATGACTTCACTAAAACATTAAACTTAGACTCTAACTTTAAAAATGCAAGTTCCCAATTACTTTCAGCACAAGTTGGTTCATATGATGTAATGAAAGTTAATGATACATTTGTCCTTAACTTTGTTGGTTTAGGGCTAATAGTTCAAAATGCTGAGAATGTCCAAGAAGGTTCTAAGGATGTTTTTGGCAAGCTAAGTTATATTGGATCAACAGTAAAAACACTAATGAATCCTAGTAAATTCAACTTTAAACTCAACGTTGATGGAAGAGAAGAAACTGGTAATACCTCTATGCTTCTTATAGCTAATGGCCCAAATATCGGTGGCGGACGCGTTCCTTTAACTGACCTCTCTCCTCAAGATGGAAAAGTTGATACGTTTATATTCGATGATCAAAGTTTTAGTATTTTAAATGATATTTTTAAGAAAAGAGATAGTATGAATTGGAATGAAATTACTGAGGGCATAGACCATATTCCAGGTCAACATATTTCTCTATCCACTGAACCTAATATGAAAGTCGATATAGATGGTGAGATTAGTTTAGAAACACCTATTGAAATTGAAGTTTTACCTAAAGCAATACAACTTCTTACTTTTCCAGAATTTGGTAAATCATAAGTTGATTTATTTAGGCTAAGTATTTGATTTAAATAAAGTTAATTATTTACTCGCAACTTCATGAATATAAATCAATTTTAAATAAGAAAACATAAAGTTTTGAATAATAGTGAACGGCAACCTCTATTGAAATAACAATTAGAAGTTGCCGTTTATATGTTTTATAAAGAAATTCTAGTTACCTAAGAAATAATCTTCAACGTCTTTCCAACCACTTACACGGTCAAATCTATCATCATTTATATTATGAGATGCTGTAAACATAATTGATTTACCTTCAAAAATCTCAAGTTGCTTTGGATTATCATCTATTAAATAATCAGCATTCACAATATTTTTTCTCCCACAAAATACAAAGTGTTGTGGGTTTAAGAATGGGAAGAATTCTAATAACCATTCATATTTATCATGAAATGATGTTGGCACATCCATTGCTGCTGTAGCTATATATACGTCATAATGATGATTTAATTTTTCAACTACGTCTTGAGCGTGTGGCATCACTTTCAAACGTCTAAAGAAACCTGGCTCTCTTAATATTTCAGTCACTAATCCTTCATGTTCAGGCATCATATGTTTTAATTTTTTACCATTTAAAGATTCGATGGAAATCCCAAGATTTGCTCTCTCATTTACTGCATCAATAATTTCACCTAGCGTATCAGCTAAGACTTCATCCATATCTATAGCTATTTTCTTTCGAGACATTCTAAAGTACACTCCCTAATGATTTTGAAACTTAAATACATGATTTAGTATAGCAAATATTAAAGTGTAGCACAGTATTCATTCAAAAATCTTCATTCTGCACTACACCCTTTTAACTTTTAAATATATAAATATTAGAACATCTTAATAATTGAAGTCTTTTAATACTTCTAACATCTTCTTATTTTGTTCAGGAAATCCAATCGTAATTCTTACACCATCCGGAAAAGGTCTAGTAATACATCCTACCTTTAGTAACTCATCATATAACGCTTTACTATTGTTGGTTTTTACAAAGATGAAATTAGTTTGACTTGGTAAAAAGTGCTTACTTTGAGGAATTTGATAAAATTTCTCACGTTCTATAGCATTTTTATGAGTAATTTCTTTCAAATACGCTTGGTCTTCTAGTGCAGCAATTGCTGCATATTCTGAGATTCTAGTAACGTTGAATGGTGGTCTAATGATGTTCCACTTTTCAATAGCATCAGAAGAAGCAACTACGTAACCTACTCTTAATCCAGCCAAGCCATAAGCTTTAGAAAATGTGCGCAGTAAAAAAGCATTCTCAAATGTTTCTTGTAACTCTAAAGTGTTAGGAAAATCTGGTGCAGTTACAAATTCAACATACGCTTCATCAATTAATACCGGAATATGACTCGGCACACGTTCCAAGAAATCATTTAGCGTTTCTTGATCAAAATATGTACCAGTTGGGTTATTAGGATTACATAACCAAACTAGAGCTGTATGATCATCAATACTTTGTAGGATACCTTCTAGATCAAACCCACCCTCTTTAAGTGGAACTTGAACAACCTCGGCTGACTCGACGATAGCATTATGATAGTACTGTCCAAAAGTAGCTTCACTCGTCACAATTTTATCTCCAGGTGTTAACACCGCTCTTGAAATCATTAATATTACTTCATCAAGGCCGGCCCCAAATAAAATACGTGATTCGTCGACATTTAAATGTTTACTAATAGCTTTTCTTAGACTTGGTGAGCCACTTTCGGGATAATAATATAGCTCATCTAAATGTTGCTTGATTGCTTCTTTGGCTTTTGGCGTAGGTCCATATAAATTTTCATTTGATGCTAATTTGAATAATTCACCCTCAATACCATACTCTTTTTTTAATGCTTCTGGAGAAAGACCAGGTTCATATGCACATAATTGATCTAACTGACTTTTCATAGTTGAGCATCCCCCTCTAAATTGACTGAAATTTTCAAAAACTTAATATTAATTATAAACAATAATGCATTTTAAAATCAATGAACCTTTAATGGCTAATAAATAAAAATTCCTGACATTTCATCGTGTCAGGAATTCAATAAATATTATTTAATTAACCCTTCTTTTTTCAAATAATCTTTGGCTACTTTATAAGGATCTTGCTTTTTAACTGTTACTTTGTAGTTCATTTCTTGCATTTGTTCATCTGTAATTTTTCCAGCTAATTTATTCAGTGGTTTCTTAACTTCAGGATGTTCTTTAAGGAATTTTTCTTTAAACATTGGTGCACCTTGGTAAGGTGGGAATACGTGTTTATCGTCTTTCAACACAACCATATTATATTGTTTTAATTCAGCATCTGTTGAATACGCATCGATTAAATTAATGTCTCCTTTTTCAACAGCTGTATAACGTAGCTTTGGTTCCATTGTTTTCACATTAGAAATATTAAGATTATACGCCTTTTTAACGGCTTTAAAACCATCAGGACGATCGTTAAATTCTAATGTAAATCCTGGTTTAAGTTTATCTTCAACCTTTTGTAAATCGCCGATTGTCTTAATATTATTTTTCTTTGCAAAGTCTCGTTTAACTGCTAACGCATACGTATTATTATATTTCATTGGTTTAAGCATCGTCATGTGATCTTTCTTCTCTAAACTTGTCTTTGCCTGTTGATATACTGCTGGTTCTTTTTTAGATTTTAAGTCTTCTTTAGTAAGCTCACCTAACACAGTACCCGTAAACTCTAAATAACCATCTATATCATCAGATTTCAAGGCATTAAATAAAAACGATGTTTTACCCATTCCGTCTTTAACATCAACAGTGTCATCTGTTTCATCTTCAATTAAGATTTTATACATGTTAGTAATAACTGAAGGTTCTGAACCTAATTTACCCGCAAGCGTAATCTTGTCACCCTTTTGTGCAAACAGCGGAATTACAATTGCCAATAAAATAACTAGTACAATTGCACCAAGAGTAATTAATATTTTCTTATATGAAAGCTTCTCCATATATCTTAATATTAAATCGAAAATAATAGCTAATAAAGCTGCTGGAATCGCACCAATTAAAATAAGTGAACTATCATTACGATCTATACCTAGTAAAATAAGATCCCCTAAACCACCAGCACCAATAAGTGCTGCTAAAGTAGCAGTTCCGATAATTAATACCATTGCAGTACGTATACCTGCCATAATAACAGGCATCGCAATAGGTAGCTCTACCTTCGTAAGTCTTCTAAATGGTTTCATGCCAATACCTTTAGCCGCTTCAACTAAAGATGGATCTACTTCTTCTATACCAGTATATGTATTACGCAATATAGGCAGTAAAGCATATACAACTAAAGCAATGATTGCAGGCACTCGTCCAATTCCAAATATTGGTATCATCAGACCTAATAATGCTAGAGAAGGAATAGTTTGTAATACCGCAGCGATATTCATTACAATCTCTGATATTTTTTTAGTTTTCGTTAATAGTATTCCTAAAGGTACTGCAATAATAGTTGCAATTAATAATGCGATAAATGAAATTTGGATGTGTTCAATAATCGTAGAAAGAAGTTGTCCTTTTCTATCACTTAACGTGTTTAGAAACTCATGCATGTGTGACGTTCTCCTTTCTTTCAGCTAAATAGTTGAAGATGTCTTCACGTTTTAGTAAATACTGATTTTGCTTGTTACTATCATTAACAATAACAGCATCTGTTTGTGCTAGAAGATGATAGATGTCCTCTACTTTCTGATTCTCATTCACTTCAGGATAACTTGATGTATCTGACATTCCTTCTAAAGGACGATGTATATTTAATTCTTTAATTTTTATATTAGTCAGTCTGTTTTGAGATTGTTGTTCAAGGTGACTTCCCATAAATTGTTTTACAAAGTCAGTTTGAGGATGATCTTTGAAACCTTGCGGTGTATCAATTTGTTCAACATGACCATCATTTAATAGGCAAATTCTATCTCCCAATTTCATTGCTTCGTGAATATCATGTGTAACAAAGACAATAGTCTTTTTAATTTTAGTTTGTAGCTCAATTAAATCATCTTGTAATTTTTCTCTACTTATAGGATCTAATGCACTAAATGGTTCATCCATAATAATGACAGGAGGATCTGCTGCCAAGGCTCTTACCACACCTACACGTTGTCGCTGTCCACCTGACAATTCATCAGGTTTTCGATTTTTAAATTTTTCAGGTTCTAAACCAACCATATTTAATAATTCGTCTACACGTTGATCGATATCTTTATCTTTCCATTTCTTCATTTGAGGTACTTGTGCAACATTTTCTTTTATAGTCATATGTGGAAATAAAGCAATTTGTTGTAAGACGTATCCAATGTCCCAACGCATTTCATATACTGGGTAATCACTAATAGGTTTATCTTTAAAATAAATATATCCTTCACTTAATGGAATTAAGCGATTAATCATTTTAAGTGTTGTCGTTTTTCCACACCCTGATGGTCCAATTAACACGAAAAATTCCCCTTCTTTAATATTAAAACTTACATTATCTACTGCTGTATTATTCCCATATCGTTTCGTAACATTCTTAAATTTAATCACAATTTCACCTTCGTTCATTCTACTAATAGTAGACAATTTTTAATCTATATTCCCTATTAAATCACTTTTAATGAGAAAATAACATTTTATTAAGCTTTATATTATTGAATTTTTCAAATTTTCTACACTTATTAAAAATAGTATATGAATCAAATATACTTATAGGCGTTTTAGAAGAGAGTATTTTATTTTTGCAAATTTGATATCATCAATAGTTCAAAAATTACGCGTTAATTTAAAAACAACGACAAAATCTAGATAAGATAGACTTTGTCGTTGTTAGGATAATGTATTATATACTTGTTTTATAGGTCTGTATTTTTTCTAAAAACTTTGGACAGTAATGCTTCAATTTATAGCTTCCTACTCCATCTATTGAAATCATTTCTTGTTTAGTTTCTGGTTTACGTTTCGCAAATTCTTCAAGTGTATAATCAGAAAAAATATTCACTGGAGGGATATCTAATTTATCACTAAGTTGTTTACGTACTTCAACAAGTTCACTATAAAGTGCGCGATCGACACCTTCGACCGTATTGATATAAACCTTTTCTTTGCTTTTTTGTTTAAACGGCGTAGTATAAACTTTCGTACTATCATTAAGTAAATCTTTAACTGAATTATCACATATGAGGATTTCATCATTTTCATTGAGATAACCTTTAAAACGTAACTCGTCAATTAAATGCGCTAATTCAGATGTAGTGTAGTTTTTCATCAACCCATGAGTTGTAAGTTGATCGTAATCATTGTATTTTATATAGTCTGTAATTTCGCCTCTTAATACTTGAATAATAACGCTATAGCTCTCTTGTTGTTTCATTCTAGCTATACAACTTATTATCATTTTAGCTTCACGTGTCATATCATATGTTTTATTTTCTTGTACACAATTACTGCATTGATCGCATTCTTCTAAATTTTCATTTGGTTCAAAGTAATGCACAATCGTTGCCTCGAGACATTTCTTAGTCTTCGTATATTGAAGCATTTTAGTGAGTTTTTCACCCATTTTATCCTTATAATCATCATCTGCTTGTGAAACAGTAATAAAATACTCATGTAAGCCCTTATCTCGTTCACTAAATAATAGGATACATTCACTTTTTAAACCATCACGACCAGCACGTCCAGCTTCTTGATAATAAGATTCTATATCTCCAGGCATATTATAATGAACCACATAGCGCACATTTGATTTGTCTATTCCCATTCCAAAGGCATTTGTAGCGACAACCACTTCTACACGATCGTATAGAAAATCGTTTTGCGCTTCTTCACGTTCTTTATTTGTGAGACCAGCATGATAAATTGTACTTTTAACGTTTTCATTTTCTAAAGCTTCATTTAACTCTTCAACCTGTTTACGAGTTGAACAATAAATAATACCTGCTTGTCCTTCATGACTAGTCACGTAGTCCACTACAAATTTTTGACGTTGGTACGTTGGGTTCACTCTGAAAATTAAATTGCGACGTTTCGTGCTCGTCTTAATTTCGTCATTTTTGCCGATGTTTAACTTTTCCATAATGTCCTGTTGAACTTCAGCCGTAGCGGTAGCTGTTAACGCTACAATCGTGAAATCTTGAGGTAAAGAAAATACTCTGTGAATAACACTTTGATAACTTGGTCTAAAATCATGACCCCATTTAGAAATACAATGTGCTTCATCAAATGCAACTAAATGAATATTGACTTTTCGAAGTAAATTTAAGAAATAAGAGTTCTCAAATCTCTCAGGTGCTACATATAAGAATTGAATGTCACCCTGCTTAAGTTCTTGTTCAACCTCTTTTTGTTGCTTCTGAGTCAGACTACTGTTTAAATAAGCAGCTTTGATGCCCATCGCTTTGAGCTGATCAACTTGGTCTTTCATTAATGAAATAAGTGGACTTATAACAATCGTCGTGCCTCCAAGCATTAGTCCTGGTACTTGATAGCATATTGATTTACCGCCACCGGTTGGAAGAACTCCAAGCGTATTGCGATGGTCTAATATTTTGGTTATAATCTCCTTTTGTCCAGGTCGAAATGTTTCGTAACCAAAATAATGCGATAAAGTTTCTTGCATGATTTCATTCCCCTTATTGTTCTTTTATTTCCTCAAGTTCACTCCATCTTGTGATGTCTGCTTCATATGTTTGTTCAAGTTGTTCTTTTTCTTCATTTAGTTCTTTGATTTTGCCATAATCCGCACTGGCGGCTACCATTTCTTCATCAATGACTTCCAATCTTTCTTCCGTCTCTTCAATACGTGTCATAATTGTTTCGTATTCTAATTTTTCTTTATAAGATAACCCTGATTTCTTTCTTGTTTGCGCCTGTTGTTTAGATTGTTGTGCAGATTGTTTAGCTAATGATGTTTGCCTATCTTGTTCTTTCTTATAAGCCTCATAATCTTCAAATGTACCTTTGATTTTTTCCATGTAACCATCATGAATATACCAATACTCTTGTGCAACTTTGTTAAGAAAATATCGATCGTGACTAACAGTTATTACAGAACCACCGAAATCATCGATATAATCCTCTAAAATAGTGAGCGTTTCAGTATCTAATTCGTTTGTTGGCTCATCTAGTAAAAGTACATTAGGTTTATGTACTAATAGACGTAATAAATAAAGTCTTTTTTGTTCTCCACCGGATAGTTTATAAATTTTCTTACCATGAGTAGAACTTGGAAATAGGAATCGCTCTAATAATTGAGTGACAGAAATCGAAGTTCCATCTTTCTCTTTAGCCACTTCACTTTCTTCACGTAAATAATCAATCATTCTAATGTCGCGATTTAACGTTTCCTCTGTTTGTTTAAAATAGGCTACCTTAACAGTCTGCCCAATCTTTAACTCTCCATCAAAGTCATGGTCCTCATTACTTAGTATATTTAGTAATGTTGTTTTACCTGCGCCATTAGGCCCTACAACGCCTATGCGTTGCCCACTTTGAATAATTTCAGTAATATCTTTAAATAATACTCTGTCTTTAATCGACTTCGTTACATGATCTAATTCATAAACTTGTTTACCAAGCCTAGAATATGCAAGGTTCAATTCTCCTTTATCTTGAGAATGGTGACTCTTTACTTCTGATTCAAGATCATTAAATCGGTTAATACGTGCTTGTTGTTTAGTTGTTCTCGCCTTAGCTCCCGCTCGCATCCAAGCTAATTCTTGTTTATATAGTGCTTTTTGCTTTTGCTGTTGCTTTTGTTCAATTATCTCATTTTCAGCACGCATTGCTATGTAATCTTCGTAATTACCTGGGTATGCATTTAACTTCCCTCTATCTAATTCAATGATACGAGTAGATACTTCATTTAGGAAATAACGATCGTGGGTTACAAATAAAACAGTATGCGGGTATTGTTTTACATAATTAATTAACCAGTTAATGGACTCAAAATCTAAATGGTTTGTGGGCTCATCAAGTAGCAATAAATCTGGTTGTTCAATAAGCGTCTTAGCTAGAACAACACGTTTTTGTTGACCACCTGAAAGCTCTCGAACATATTTATTAGTATCATTAATACCTAATTTTGATAATATCGTTTTAATTTCAGCATTATAGTCCCACGCTTCATTCCTATCCATTGCTTCTTGCGCACGCATCATAGTATTTAATTTTGTTTCACTTTGATCAGCTGCATAAGCATTTACAGCACTTTCGTATGCTTTAATAATACTTAATGTAGGTGTGTCCGAACTTAATACTGCTTCAAATACTGTCATATCTCCATCTAAATCTTGCTTCTGAGATGAATAACGTATTCGATATTTATTAGGGTGAGTAATATCTGCAGTAAAATCTTCATCTATGCCACCGATAACCTTGAGTAATGTACTCTTCCCTGTACCATTAATTCCTACAAGACCAATTCTTTCATGTTCTGAGATAGATAAATTTAAATTGTCGAATATGACTTTATCTGCATAGGATTTATTTAAATGTTCAATTTTATATGCTTCCATGCTTATCTTCCTTTTCAAATAAAGAATATTGTCAACTATCGAATTTTTAAAATAATTTTGTTAAGCTTAATTCAGTTCTATATATTATACACCTTTTTAGACTTAAATGATACAAGGAGACATACTTATGGCACAATTCTTTGAAAATCTGCCACCATATATTCAAGCACTCACAGCTGGTATCATCACGTGGTTATTAACTGCGCTTGGTGCGGCAGCTGTTTTTGTGTTTAAGAAGGTAAATGATAAAGTTTTAAACTCAATGCAAGGTTTTGCAGCAGGTATTATGATAGCGGCAAGTTTTTGGTCGTTATTAGAACCTGCTATTGAGTCGAGTAAAGGAAGTTCGGTTCCATGGCTTCCTGCTGCAATAGGTTTTATTCTTGGTGGCTTCTTTATTCGAGCATTAGATTATGTTATTCCTCATATTCATCAAAATGCTCAAGATAAAAATCAACAGCGTGAAGGTGTGAAAACATCACTCGGTAAAAATACATTACTTGTATTAGCAATTACGCTACACAATATTCCCGAGGGATTATCAATTGGTGTAGCGTTTGGGGGCGTTGTCTCAGGTAATGGACAAGCCACTTTCTTAGGTGCAATAGGTCTTGCTATAGGTATTGGTATTCAAAATATTCCTGAAGGTGCTGCATTATCCATGCCAATAAGAGCTGCAGGTGCTTCTCGATTGAAATCTTTCAATTATGGGCAAGCTTCAGCTATTGTTGAGCCTATTTTTGCAACAATTGGTGCAGCTGCTATCTTAGTTGTAAATCCCGTTTTACCTTATGCATTAGCCTTTGCCGCTGGTGCGATGATCTTTGTCGTCGTTGAAGAACTTATCCCAGATTCTCAATCAAGTAATAATACTGATTTAGCTACAATGAGCTTAATGATTGGGTTTACGATTATGATGATACTTGATGTTGCACTTGGTTAGTTTTATTTAAGTTACATTAATTAATTTAGATTAATTTTTGCTTATATACAAAAGAGGACTATCAGATAAATTGTTTCGCGATAAGCGAAGAATCTGATAGCCCTCTTTTTTGTGAAATGGAAAAATCTGGATTGAGTAAACTTGGTTTAGCTACTCAATCCAGATTGATGTGTAGTATTATTTTTTCTCGTTACCTTTAGGACCTGTTTTGTATTCATACTTAGATGGGTTAATTTTCTTGAAGTCAGGATTTTTGTAGAATCTGAATAAGTCACCGTTAAGAACGCTATCACTCATTTCAAGATCTTTCTCAACTTGTTTCTTATTCTTGTCGAAGTCCTTAGGTTTCTTCGTTAGTAATTCATTATCTTTATTGGAGTAAAGTTTACCATTTACGTATTTATAATCTTTAGTAATAAAGTCACCGTTTCTAAATGGTACAACATCATTATGTTGTTTAGAGAACATGTCTGTACCAAACATTAAGTAGTTCTTACTGTCGATACCTACTAGGTGCAGAATTGTTGGCATAACGTCCATTTGGCCAGCATACTCTTTATTTACGCCACCTGATTTACCAGGTATTTTCAACCAGAAACCAGTACGGTTTAAATCAGTAAATTTAGCTGGAGTGATTTTCTCACCTAATAGTTTTTCCATAGCGTTGTTATGATTTTCAGAGATACCATAGTGGTCACCGTAAATCATAATAACTGAATTATCGTAAAGACCTTTTTTCTTAAGATCAGTAATGTACTCTTCTAAAGCTTGGTCAAGATAATGTGCTGTTTGAATGTAACCATCTACTGTTGTGTCACCTGTGTTAGGTTTATCAATTGATGCATCTTTTTCATCCAATGTGAATGGATAGTGGTTCGTTAATGTAATCATATGAGAGTAGAACGGTTTTTTCATTTTAGATTGATAGTCGGCTGATGCTTTAAAGAACGGTTTATCTTTAAGACCAAGGTTAACAATATTATCATCAGACATATCAAAATATGTTGCATCATAGAACTTATCAATACCAAAATGTTTGTACACTTGGTCACGGTTCCAGAATGTTTTATAGTCACCGTGCATTACGTTTGAAGTGTAACCTTCTTTTTGATCTAAAATAGCTGGTAATGATTGATAAGTGTTATCGCCTTTAAGTGAATATGCAGAACCTTGTGGTAATCCATATAAACTATTATCCATAGTAAACTCGGCATCGGATGTTTTACCTTGTCCAGTTTGATGGAAGAAGTTAGGGAAATAAGTAAAGTCTTGTTTACCACTTGATAATTTATTCAAGAATGGGGTAACTTCTTTACCGTTTACCTTTTTGTTAATTAAGAAAGTTTGGAAACTTTCCAAGTGTATTTTAATAATATTTTTCTTTTTCGCTACACCATAATACTCTTGATTTGGTTCAGTGCGCTTTTGCTTTGTATAATTTAAAACTTTAGTTAAATCATCTTCAGAAGCAAGTGCCTTTTGTTGATTGTTTTGGATTGTTTTCACGCCATCATAAACAGTAAAGTTATAAGGACCTAAGTATTTAACAAGATATTTATGGTCAAATGTTCTAGTTAATAATTCAGGTCTATCTGTTTCTGCAAATGCTAAGTTTAAAAAGAATAATGCCACTGAAGCTGCCATTACAACTGGAACAAATTTCTTACTAAATGCTCTTGTATCCAACCAATTACGTTTAAAAATTAAAATAATAAGGTAAATAATCGTATCAATGAAATAAACGAAGTCGTACCATTTAAATGATGCTCCGACAGCGCCACCCATTGATTCAACGTTACCTGCTTGGTTCAATGTGCTAAATGTTAAAAAGTCTGAGAAGAATCGGAAGTATACAACGTTTGCATAAAGTAGAAACGTTAATAGGAATCCCCCAATAAACATGAACCAGAAAGCTTTCTTACCTTTAAAGAATAAGAACACACTCAAAGTTAGTGCAATTAAACTATAAGGATTCATAAGTAATATTAAGTTTTGAACTAATCCCTTAACACCTAAAGAAAAATCAACATAATATGAAAAATACGTCTTCAAGGTAATCGTGAATACCGTTAATAAGAAGAACGCAAAAAGACTAATTTTCTTTTTGGGTAAACTCATGTTTGTTTCCTCCGTTAATAGTAATAAATCATTTTTATACATTTATCACAATGTTTAATAATCAAATAAAAAATTTCAAAGTTGATAATCAGAAATTAATTATAAAACTTAATACGTACTTTGGATTTAATACTTAATTATCAAAATGATATATTGTCGCTTTCCGACAATTCAATATTTACTGGTTATTTTTATTTCCTTTAATGTTCCATTGGCTCAGTGTTTGATAACTATTTATTCATTTTATAAAATTCATTATTAATAATTCAATGTAAGCTAGTTCGTAATAAAGTTTAGTACTAACTCATACTTTAAAGATGTTAACTTTTTATTAAGAAATTATGATGTTTGTAATCATATTGTAACAATAATACATAGTTCAATTTATAAATATATAGTAATGTGTTACAAATATCAAGTAAAAACACGATATAAATGTATGTTGTTGTCACTAATACAAATAAATCAAATAGTTGTGCGACTCAAAGATTTTATAAAACAATATCTAATTATAATTATTTATCCCAATCATTTCATCATACTTTAGTACTAGCTAATAAAAAACTTTAATTTATCATCTTCAACTAGCTATTTCATCATTTCAAGTTGCATACGATACTCAATACCATGAAACAGCTGGTTTAACCAGTTACTATACTTAATCAAATTCTTCTCCGCTGTTTCAATATCTATAAATTGGAATTTTAATTTAGACCCTTGAGGTTTTTGAGCTAACTTTGTTAAATGATAACTTGCTATTGTTCCAATTTGAGGATAACTTCCTAATGTATAGTGATCATTTAATAAAACGATAGGTGTACCATCTCTTTTAACTTGTATTGTTCCTTTTTTAACTGATTGATGTGCCGGCATATCATCATAATAGGCTTTGATTTTCTGACCATCTAATAACATTCCTACTCTATTCGTTTTACTAGATACTTTATAATCAGTTAACGTAAAACGTTGAATAGCATCCTTCTTAAAATCCTCGGTACCTTTGTTCTTAACTACATGAAATACGTCTGAAATGTAGTTAAAGGATAGTGCATATCCATCTATTCCCCAATCCGTTGTCCGTGTTTTAGCTAAGTTCTCAAATAATTTAATATGACGTTTAGAATAGTCGCGTTTTAATTCTACTTCATCCCCGTTCTCCAATTTTCTCCCTTTAAAACCACCTACTTTAACATTGAAATCTGTAGACGTAGAATCAAGCCATCTATCTAACTTAAATCCTCCACCAATTGCTAGATATACACGTGAGGTGCGACTTGTTTCTTTAAATTTAAGTACTTCCCCTTTTTCTATAAGATATAATTTATTAGGGTATACTTTTATATTTTGAGTTTCGGCTTTGAAATTACCACCAGTTAAAGCAATCAACGCAGGTTCAGTAAAACGAATCGTTGCCATTTTATGTGTCATTTCAAGCGTAGCTTCATTTTTGTCATTGGCTACAAGTCGGTTTGCAATTTCATGAGCTAAATCATCTAAAGCCCCACCAGGTATTACGCCGTCATGTTCATAACCATCTCGCCCAAAATCTTGAAAACTACTAAATAGCCCACTATTTTCAATTATGATTGACATGTTTAAAATCTCCTAGCTCTATATCGTTTTTCTCTTTCGCTTTGAAAGTTACATTGTCCCCTAATTTAAATAACGTAAAATCTTCTTGATTAGGAAAGAATAATTTAAGTGGTGTATATCCTATGACCAACCAATCGTTATACGTATCAGTAGTTACAATTCCACATTTTTTCCCCTCAAGAATGACTGAACCAGCTGGGATAAATTTTTTGTGTTTACTCGTATGATTAACATGTAACTTTTTATGCATACCCGTTAAATACGGAAACCCAGGAGAATATCCCATCATTGAAACAAAGTAGTTCGCACCGGTATGTAATTGTATAAAGTCCGATAATTTAAGTTTAAGATGCTTCAATAATTCAGGGAGGTCTGGACCAAATTCATCACCATATACGATGGGTACTTCAATAAGTTGTTGTTCACCCTCATGGTGGTTAATTTCCATTTGTATTGAATCAATTAAAGCTTTCATATATAAAAATGGTGATTGAATATTGTGATGTTTAATCATGTCTCTAGCATCATAGCAAATCATCAAATCAGATTCTGTAGGTACAATTTCAGTAATAAATGGATATGCTTTATCAATTAAATATGATCTTAATGCTAATAAATCCTCTGTAAGGTTTTGAGATACATCTTTTTCAATAGATACAACAATAGCTTGGTCGCCTTGACTGTATATTTTCATATTTCCACCTCATACAAATTAGTAATGATAAAACACATTCATTAAATCAATGACATGCGGCATCAACGATTTTATTAAAAGATAAACCAATAGACATGCACATAGGCTAGTTATCGTTGCACAAATTCGTGCGTAAAGCATTTTATTTTGAGATAACAATTTTTGAACAATATATTTATTTAAAATTGCGAGCACAACTAAGATAACTAACCATAAGATTGTCATAGGCTACCTCTTCTTTTAAATATTCAAATTTCTTTCATATTAATTTTATAGATAAATTTTGACATCGGCAACCTCTCGTAGACTATTGATTAAATAGACATTAATTTGTTTTCTTTGTAATTTCTTTCTAAAATCATCTATATCTATATTCTTCGTTTTTAATTTACCTTGATCAATAAGTGATTGACGCATACAACCTCGTAGAAAGTCATCGTTATAACATGGTGTGTACCATTCATTTCCTTCCTCGATCATAATGTTGCCAATGCCAAATTCCAAAATTTTTCCATTTTCATCATATAAAAGTATTAAATCTGTTTCATGACTATGTTCTAGATAATGACGTTCAGAAGTTTTATTAACAATAATCGATTCTTTTACTATATGAGATCTTTGAACCATTTTTGCTGTAAAAAATGTCTTATCTGCTAAAGGTGCGAGTACATAATTTAATTGCCCATTTTGTTCTAAAGTTAACTTCAAACGATATTTGCCATTTGGATATGTCGTCTTTATCATTTGAGTTAACTCATACCATTGCTGTTGATCAAAATTAAATTTTAACTCTTTGCTCGATTCTGTAATTCTTTTTAAATGATAAACTTCTCTATATATACAACCATCTTCAAGTTTCATTGTTTCAAATAATTGCATCTTACAAATTCTCCAAGATTTTAGTTTTGTCGTGAAATTCTTGAACTTCATTTTCAGGGATAGAATCAATAGTAATACCAGCGCCAACGCCATAGATTGCACTTTGATTTCTATATTCAATCGTACGTATTGGAATATTAAAAATCATACGTCCTTCTGGTAGTAACATACCTATCGTTCCACAATATATTGAGCGAGGGGATGATTCTAATTGTTCAATATATTTCATGGTACTTAATTTAGGTGCGCCTGTAATTGATCCACAAGGAAATAAAGCAGTTAAAATATTTATGAGCTTCATTTCTGACTCCAGCTGTCCAGTAACCATGCTCGTCATTTGAAATACTGTGTTATAACGCTCAATCATAAATGGTTTGTATACATTAACTGTGCCACTTTGTGAAATTCGAGAAATATCATTTCTTAACAAATCTACTATCATGACATTTTCGGCTCTATCTTTATCGGAATGCTTTAATTTATTATATAATGTTTCGTCTTCTTCTATAGTTCGACCTCTGGGCATAGTTCCTTTCATAGGTTTACTTACAATGACGTTGCTCTTACCTCCAAATTTTCCTTTTTGAAAGAACAACTCTGGAGAAATAGACGCTACTTTTATATATGGTGTATCGATTAGAGCTGTATAACTACCATTTTGTTGATTATTCAGTTTGTCATATAGTGCTTTAATAGGTACCTGAATATCTGAAATTAATCGCGTAGTGTAGTTAACTTGATATGTATGGCCATCTACTATGGCTTTTTGAATGTGCTTTATTTTGTCAATCATTGCTTCATCACTTTCTATGAATTTAAAATGATGCGATAAAGCATTATTTGTATGAGCACCATCCTGACGACGATTTCTCTCTACATCTCGACCACACTTGAATGAGTATGCAGCTGCTAAAATCTTTGCTTCTCCTGTTGTATTTACACACATATGCTTATTAAAATAGGGAGCCGCTTCATACGCTATATAGACTGCGACATAGTAACCTTTTTGCTGTTCATTTTCAGCAAAATGAATAACATTCCCCACTTCCTCAACACTGTATGCAATCTTAGAATCTAAACATTCTTCCATCAGAATATGATAATCCGTACAACTTTCTTCATCTTCAAAATATCGGTAATTGAATTCAACATGCATATTCAACGCCTGCCTCATTTAAAAATAATTTAAGTTGGTCATGGCCATATTCACTTAAAATAGATTCTGGGTGGTATTGCACACCGTAAATGGATAAATATTGATGTTGAACTGCCATAATAACATTCTCATCATTAGTCGCAGTGACCTTTAAAGTGTTTGGTATGTATTCTGGATCTACCATTAATGAGTGATATCTCATCACGTTAAACTCTTGAGGAAGTCCTTTGAAAATACCTTCATTGGTATGACGTAGAGTAGTGGTATGACCATGTATAGGTTTAGGGCTATGAATAATACGACCACCATAATATTCAACAATGAGTTGGAAGCCTAAACAAACGCCAAGAATTGGCATAAGTTGGTCATAATGAGAAATAATGGTTGAAAGTACCGGATAATCACTTGGTTTACCGGGCCCAGGTGAAATAATAATAGCTTTAGGACTCAACTTTTTAAGCTTTGTAATTGATACTTCATCAACTGATATAACTTTAACCTCATCAGTCGTTTGAACTTTAAGATAATCTATTAAATTATAAGTAAAAGAATCATGGTTATCTATCATTACAATCATAAGTTTGCTCCGAAAAATTAAATTTTATTATTTTATTATATTTGTCACTCTATTATCACAGAACGTGACTTGATTTTATACAGTATATCGTTTATTCTATTTTGCGTACAAAATTAATAAAAAGAGGTTCCTAGCCGAAACCCTCTATAAAAAACTAGACGAGTATTCAACTCCAATGAATGTGAGTATACATATACTTTTGGTTATATGATTAAAACTATATGTGTTCTTACATCCTCGTGTCTATCTTTTTTATAGAGATAGACTTTTTTTATGTCAAATTTTAATGATGAGGAGTAATTGCTATGACTAAAAGTACCTTAGACAAAGACAAAGCTATCGTAGTATTTAGTGGTGGTCAAGACAGTACGACTTGTTTATTTTATGCAAAAAAACATTTTAAAGAAGTAGAACTTGTCACATTTAACTATGGTCAAAGACACGATACTGAAATTGAAGTCGCTAAAAAAATTGCAAATGAACAAAATTTAAAACATCATATCTTAGATATGTCTCTTTTATCTCAACTCACACCTAATGCATTAACACAACATGATTTAGAGATTGAAGAAAATGATGATGGTATACCTAATACATTTGTTCCTGCACGTAATTTATTGTTTTTATCATTTGCCGGAGCCTTAGCTTACCAACTTAATGCTAAACACATCATCACTGGCGTATGCGAAACTGACTTTTCAGGATACCCAGATTGCAGAGACAGTTTCATTAAATCAATGAATGTGACATTGAGCCTTTCAATGGATAAAGATTTTGTCATTCATACTCCATTAATGTGGCTAGATAAAGCTCAAACATGGGAATTAAGTGATGAATTAGGTGTATTAAATTATGTACGCCATAATACACTAACGTGTTATAACGGTGTTATCGGAGATGGATGTGGAGAGTGTCCTGCTTGCAAGTTAAGAGCACGTGGTTTACATCATTATTTAGAAAGCAAAGGAGTCGAGTAATATGTTACAACAAATATATCCAAGTGTAGAACACCCCTACCAATTCGAATTAAATAAAGACTTTAATTTTTCTGCTGCACATTATATCCCTTGTGAAGATGCTGGAAAATGTATGAGGACACATGGTCATACGTATTTCGTAAACATAACTATAGCTGGGGATGAATTAGATCATAATGGTTTCCTTGTAAACTTTGCCGATTTGAAAAAGTTAATCCACAATCAATTCGATCATCATTTATTAAATGATTTAGAACCATTTAAAGGCAAAAATCCATCTACAGAAATTGTCGCACAAACAATTTATACTATGGTAAAAGACTACTTGAGTAAACGTGATAATCAGCCTAAATGTGTTCAAGTATTCTTACGTGAAACACCAACAAGCTATGTAGTTTATAGACCAAAGGATGCTCAGTAATTTATGGCTAAGATTCCTGTTTTAGAAGTATTTGGACCTACGATTCAAGGCGAAGGTCGTGTAATTGGCCGTAAAACGATGTTTGTGCGTACAGCTGGTTGTGATTATCGTTGTAGTTGGTGCGACTCAGCATTTACCTGGGATGGTAGTGCTAAGGAAGATATCCGTCTACTTACGGCTGAAGAAATCTATGAAGAATTACTCGAAGTAGGTGGCAACCATTTTAATCATGTCACTATCTCAGGAGGTAATCCAGCCCTAATTAAAGGAATTCAAGATTTAGTAGATTTGTTTGAAGAGAAAAATATTTATACAGCATTAGAAACACAAGGAAGTAAATTCCAACCATGGATGACTCAAATTAATGATTTAACCATTAGTCCTAAACCACCTAGTTCAATGATGAAACCAAATTTAAATACATTAGATTCAGTTATTGATCAATGTGTACATGACACACTTAATTTAAAAGTTGTTATATTTAATGAAGAAGATTATGAATTTGCAACAATGATTCACCATCGTTACCCTTCAATTCCATTTTACCTTCAAGTGGGTAATCCCTATTTAGAAGATGAAGTCGAAAACCATACTGATAAATTATTAGAAAGATATGAAAAACTAGTAGACAGAGTGATGGAAAGTGATGAGATGAACCATGTTTATGTACTTCCACAATTACATACATTATTGTGGAGTAATAAAAAAGGAGTTTAAAATAATTAATAAGTTAAAGTTTCTTGAGTGTTATGTAATGATTAAGTTTATGTTAATTGATATAATGTTGAGATGAAGAATTATGGATAGGAGTTCAACATGATTATATTTATATTAATTAATATTGCCGTTGTCATACTCGTTACCGGTTTAGACTTATATCGGCATCAATACAAACAACTTAAGTTTAGCTCCATATTATTATCAATATCAATCAACTGTGTGATTGATATATTTGTGATTGATAAGTTTAATTTCATAACTTTATTCACTACAATTTTATTTTTAGTATGGACATTTTTACAGATATATTTAAATCACAAATTATATCCATTTTTGATAAAAGAACAAAAATTTATCGCTACTATATTTGCCATAGTCATCAGTTTAGCTCAATTTATCACTGATATTTCTAGTGAACAATCTGTATACATGTCTTTACCTTATTTAGCCCCAGCGATATTTATTATTGGCGCTGTATTACTATTTGTAGGAACCTTTAAGTTATCTGAAATCGAACACCTGTCTTTATTGCGAAAAGTTAAAAGACCTATCACCACTGGTACAATTATTATAATTTTATCATTGACTTTAATGATGATTTTGACACCATTTTGGTATGTATTTGTGATTATTTACTTCCTATTCATAGCATATATTTTGTGGCAAGGTATCTTTTTTGTGAAAGGAAACTTATAATACTTATACTTTGTTAATCGTAATAAGAACTCTTAATTTCCTCACCTATTTCCAACATCTATATTTGGACTGAGATAATCATTGTTATCTCAGTCTTTTTTTACCTTCTAATCCTCCACTTTTCATTTTAATCTTTAAAATCACATTAATACTTAAATCTATAAATAAAAATTATTTTGATTTAATTCTTTTTTAAATGTAGTTAATAAAAAGTTAATGGTTTATATTTGTTACTCCGATTAAACTTATCTTAAATACAAATAGAAAAGAGGAATACATCATGAATACCAAATATTTATTAGCAGTAAGCGCAATTGTGACATCCCTTACTTTAGGAGCTTGTGGAAATTCTAATTCAAATAATGAACATGCTCACGACAAAGATAAACAACAAGAAGAAAGCAAAGTTAAAACTGATAATTCAAAAAAATTATCTGGTACATTTAAATCTAAAAATGGCGAAAAGGTCGAAGGTACAGCAAAAATTGAAAATGGCAAATTGATGCTTAAAGACTATAAGTCATCTAAAGGACCAGACCTATATGTATACTTAACGAAAGATGGCAATATTAAATCAGGAAAGAAAATTTCAACAGTGGATTACAACAAATCTCAACAAACATTTGATTTAAAGAACATTGATTTAAATAAATACAACGAAGTAACAATTTATTGTGAAAAGGCTCATGTCATTTTCGGTGGCGCAAAATTAAAATAACTTAATCACATATTCATATGTTTGTATTGAGAGAAAGAGAGAGGAAAAACTATGAACAAGTTAAGTTTATTAATAATTTTTATCATTCGCGTAGGTTCTGGAATTGTCATTTTCCGGCAAGGTTTGGAGAAGTTTACAGGCGATTTCACACTTAATGGTCTAGTACCTGTCATTCGCGATAATACAGATTCTCCGCAATGGTATAAATGGTTTTTCGAAAATATTGTCTCCCATTCCACAGGTTTATTTAACTTCATTATCCCGTTAGGAGAAATGGCAATCGGTCTAGGTTTAATCTTAGGCGTTTTGGCTTATACTGCAAGTTTCTTTGGTGCCTTTGTTATGATAAATTATATCTTAGCAGATATGATTTTTACGTACCCTTTACAATTAGCATTCTTTATAATCTTATTAATGAGTCACTCACTAATTAATAAGATTTCACTTAAAGAAGTTATCACTCAATTAAGAGTACGTAACAACCGAGGTGAAGACAAGCATGACCCACTTACTAATCGTAGATGATGAGCAAGATATTGTAGATATTTGTCAGACTTATTTTGAATATGAAGGTTATCAAGTAACAACGACAACAAATGGTAGAGAAGCCATCAAATTGCTGTCATCAGAAATCGATGTCATGATTTTAGATATTATGATGCCTGAAGTTTCAGGTTACGATATTGTAAAAGAAATGAAAGCACAGCAACTTGATATTCCTTTTATTTACTTAACAGCTAAGACACAAGAACACGACACAATTTACGCTTTAACATTAGGCGCTGATGATTATGTTAAGAAACCATTCAGCCCTAGAGAACTAGTATTACGGACAAATAATTTACTTGCACGTATTAGTAAATATCAATCTAATCATCAGACCGAGCAACTTGAATTTAACGGTCTCATTTTGAAAAATCAAAGTAAAACATTAACCATAAATAGTGAAGAAATTCCTATGCGTATTAAAGAGTTTGAATTATTATGGTACCTTGCCTCTCGTGAAAATGAAGTCATTTCCAAGTCAGAACTTTTAGAAAATGTTTGGGGATATGATTACTACGAGGATGCAAATACTGTTAATGTTCATATCCATCGCATACGAGAAAAATTAGAGAAACATCATTTCATCTCATATACAATAACAACGGTATGGGGGTTAGGATATAAATTTGAAAGGAGCCGATAAGCATGTTCTCTATTCGTAGCCAAATCGCTATCGGCGTTATTTCCAGTGTACTCTTAACAACCATTATACTGGTCATTGCGTATAAACTTATGTGGTTCAATGGTCACATGACCTTAAGCTTAAGCATTACGACAATGATTACAAGTTGTTTAACACTATTAATATGCAGTATCTTTATTAATCCTTTAATCCAGAAAATTAAACAATTCAACATTAAGACGAAACAGTTCGTCAACGGTGAGCATTTAATAGATGATGATACTTTCCAATCACCCAGAGAAATTAGAGAATTAAATGACTCATTCAATAAAATGGCAGATGAAATCACTAAACAAATGGACATGATTAAAAATGAACAACAGGAAAAAACTGAAATTATTCAAAATCTTGCCCATGATTTAAAGACACCACTTGCAGGAATTATTTCATATACTGAAGGTTTACGTGATGGAGTCATCCAAGAACAGCAAGAAGTACATGCAGCCTATGAGACGTTAATTAAACAGGCCAACCGTCTATCCACCTTATTTGATGATATGACACATGTGATATCACTTAACACAGGTCGTTCCTATCCATTAGAATTAATTCAATTGGATCAGTTACTTGTAAATATATTACAAACCTACGAACAACGTATTAAACTTGAACATCGATCATTGGAAGTTAATTTCTGTAGTCGTATTGACACTTTTTATCAATATCGTCCTCCTTTAGAGCGTATTTTGACTAATTTATTAGATAACGCATTAAAATTTTCTAATTATGGAAGTCGAATTGATATTATTATTTCTGAAAATGCTAATAAAGATAGCATTAATATAGCTATAAAAGATGAAGGCATTGGTATTATGCATGAACTTCAATCTCGCATCTTTGAAAGAACATTTAGAGTAGAAGATTCAAGAAATACGAAAACAGGTGGTTCGGGACTAGGATTATACATTGCCAGTGAACTTGCACAACAAATCGATGCCTCAATATCAGTAGAAAGTGAACTTAATGTGGGAACAACTATGATGCTTACATTAAAAAAGTTTAACTTTTCGTAAAAATTACAAAAGAGAGTATCAAAACTAATTTTGTTTTGATACTCTCTTTCCTTTAATAAACATGTTCTTTATAACGATCTTGTTGCTGACTAGCTTGGGTTTTAGACTTAACTTGCGCACTTTCCCTACGATAAGTACTCAATTTATAATAGTCATCTCTATTTTTATATTGTGGTGTTTCAACTTTATTATGTGTTTGTTTCTGACTAGATTCATTATCAATAGGTTTAAGATTAGTCGCTTGTACAATATATTTCGGTCTATGTTTAACTTCATAGTATATACGACCGATATATTCACCTATCACGCCAATAGATATAAGTTGTATCCCCCCTAATAGGAGGATCGCAGCAATAGTTGTGAAATAACCAGGTATGTTAATACCTGAAATTAAAATATTAATAAATAAATAGACGATATATAAAATACTAATTGAGAAAGTAAACATTCCTAAATAAATCATCATACGCAATGGCTTATTATTAAATGAAATCAAACCATCAATACCATAATTTAATAGTTTTCTGAATGTCCACTTCGATTCGCCTGCTTCACGTGTCACATTTTCATAAGTGAATATCTTAGTATTATAACCTATCCACTCAAATAATCCTTTCGAAAAACGATTATACTCATCAAGTGATGTTAAGGCTTGCACCGCACGTTGGCTTAGTAATCTAAAGTCACCCACACCATCCTCAAATTGAATATCCTCTACAAAAGTATTGATCATTTTATAATAAAAACGAGACATAGATTTGCGAGCGAAGTTTTCACCTTTACGGTCTCTTTTAGCAATAACTTGATCATATCCCTCTAAATATCCTTCAACCATTTGAGGTATATATTCAGGAGGATGTTGTAAATCGCCATCAATCATCACTACAGCATCATGATCAGTGCTATTTTGATAACCAGCAATCATTGCAGCTTCTTTTCCGAAATTTCTACTAAATGATAGAAACTTAACATGGCTATCGTAAGCAGCAAGATTTTGTAAATGGTCAATCGTAGTGTCCTTGCTACCATCATCAATAAATAATAAATCGTATTCATAGTTTTTAACTGAACTATCCTTCGACATAATTTCAGTCAATTTGTCATAAGTTTTTAATACGACTTCGCCTTCGTTATAACAAGGAACGATGACTCTGACTTTCATCTGATTACATCCTTTTCTATAAATTGATTTAATAATATTTTATCAATTTCTTAATAGTATATTCTAGCCAAAACTATTTATTTACATAATCTTAACTTTAGCTCAATACTTATTTCTACCCTTTATTATAAATTAATAAATATATTTTCTTCAAAAATAATGTAAAAAATAGAACTTTTTAAAGTTTATGCAGTCAATCATCACTATGCTTGATACTATTTCAAATCTCCTATACTCACCTCATCGGGGTCTTTACCTTGACGTGCACCTTTATTTAAACTATCAATTTCCGCAACATCTGTGAGTTCTAAGTTAAAATCCAATATATCAAAGTTTTCTTCAATTCGTTCTGGTGTCTTAGATTTAGGTATAATCATTCGATTATGTGCTAAATGCCAGCGTAAAACAATTTGAGCAGGCGTTTTATCATAACGTTTCGCTATATCTACTATTGTCGGATCATCTAATAAACCTCTATTTCTCATTAGAGGCATCCATGCAGTTACCTTAATGTCATGGTCATCACAAAATGCTTGAACGTCTTCCTGGTTGAAATAAGGATGTAATTCTATTTGGTTAACTTGAGGAACTACTTCCGTTTCCTTCATTAACTTTTCCAAATGATGCTTTTTAAAGTTGCAAACTCCAATAGCTTTAATTTTACCTTCTTCATATAGTTTTTCTAAGGCTTTATAAGATTCTATGTACAAACCATCTTTTTCGCATGGCCAGTGAATTAGAAATAGATCAATATAGTCTAAACCTAAGTTTTCTAAGGAGTGATTAAAATATTCAATCGTATTGTCATATCCTTGATAATCGTTCCATAATTTAGATGTAATAAATAAATCTTCTCTATCTACTCCTGAATTCTGTAAAGCTTTACCTAATGCTACTTCATTTCCATAAAAATATGCAGTATCAAAAGCACGATAACCTGTTTCTATAGCAGTATTCACTACATTTTCCATATCTTCATCAGTAATTTTATAAACACCTAAACCAATTGAAGGCATTGGATATCCATTATTTAAAACTTGTGTATCATTTACCATTTATATTTCTCTCCTTTTTATCCAAACTTTTCATAGGTTTGGAACAAAAATATAATTTATTAAAATTAATTTTGTAGTTCTCTTCCATCATGAATGATTTGAAATATTTCTTTTAAATTGTGTCATTAAGCATAACTTATCGCCTATATGAGATACAAATAAAGACGCTTAAACATTAAGTTTAAGCGTCTTAAAAGCATTATGAATCAGAATTTTCACTTTCATCTTCTTCATCTACAGATGGTCGATGATTATTAAATTCATATTTTAAATTGATCCAAATAATTTGATGATTGTCGATTTCAGTAATAACCCAACGATCATACTCAGTATCAACATAATCATCTTTTTGTAAATTCGTATTGCGTGATTGAAGCCAACCACCAATTGTATCTATGTCTTCAGAATCTTCAAATTCGATACCATATTGTTCATTAAGGTCATCTAATAGTACACGACCATTAATCTGATATGTTGAATCGTCCAATTTAACGATGTCATTCACTTCATCATCATCAAACTCATCACGAATTTCACCAACGATTTCTTCTAGAATATCTTCCATAGTCAAGATACCAGCTGTGCCACCATATTCGTCAATGATTAAACTAATATGCACATGTTCTCTTTGCATTCTTATAAGTGCATCACTTATGCGAGTAGTTTCTGAAATCATTGGCAACTCATGAATGTAGTTTGCAATTTTAATCGGTTTACCTGAAGCATATTCTGTTAAAAATTCTTTAACGTTTATAAATCCTTTTACATGGTCTTTATCCCCATCTTCAGTGATAGGATAACGGGTAAATTGATGTTCTTTTATCGTTTCAAGTAACTCATCCACGTTAAATGGTTCATTGAGTGTAACCATTTGCGTACGTGGTACCATGATATCTTTTGCATGGCGTTCGTCAAATGAAAAGATATTCTGCATATATGCAAGCTCTGTTTGATTGATTTCTCCGCCGTTATAACTGTTATTTATAATAATTTTAATTTCTTCCTCTGACATCGCATCCGATTGAGCGTCTGGATCGAAACCAAACATTCTTACAATCACACGTGCCGAACCATTCATTAACCAAATTAATGGTTTCATGATATTACCGAAGTAATAAAGCGGTCTTGAATAAAGTAATGCGAGTTGTTCAGTATGTTGAATCGCAAATGATTTAGGTGCTAATTCACCTAATACCACGTGTAAATAAGTCACAGCAATAAATGATATAACAAATGAAATTGTCGTAGTTAATGCATCAGGTAAATGCAATAAGTCGAATAGAGGATGTAATAACTTTTCAAAAGTAGGTTCCCCTAACCAACCTAAACCTAATGATGTAACTGTGATACCTAACTGACATGCAGATAGGTAATAATCTAAGTTAGCTATCATTTTTTTGACTATTTTTGCGCTTCTATTTCCTTCTTCAACTAATTGTTCAATTCGCGTCGATCTCACTTTAACAAGTGCGAATTCAGATCCAACGAATACCGTAGTTAATGCAATCAAAAGAAAAAATGTGATTAAACTAATTATGGTCGAAGTTTCCAATTAATTCCCTATTTCTAGGGATTCACCTCCATATTATATGTGTCACGCATAGGTAACACGTTTTTAAAATCATCGTTATTAAATAAGTGACGACTACATGTTAAGACCTTCCCATCGTGACACCCCCCGAAAAAAATGTAATTTCTTCTATTTTATCATACATCGTTTCTAGAATGTTAAATATAAACTCAATGCTATATTATAATCAAAACAATTGTCCTAATCAATGTTACACATTACTTTCCAAAATGATGTGGCACACCGTTTTTAATTGTTGTTTTTACATTGCACTCATCGTCTAATATAACAATATCTGCATCTTTACCCATCTCAATGCTTCCTTTAACATCGTCTATGCCTAGAGCAATAGCTTGATTTAAACTAGTTACGCGCCATAAACGTTCTAAACTGTCTCCTGTAAAATTAATCAAATTTCGTAGGCCGTCATTCATTCTTAAGATACTGCCAGCAAGCGCGCCACTTTCTAAACGTGCTTCTTTATCTTTTACAATAACGTTTTGACCTCCTAAATCATATTCACCCTCCGGCATACCTTTTGCTCGCATAGCATCAGTAATTAGATAGCAATTCTTATTACCTTTAAGTTGGTAAGCAAGAGCGATAGCAGCAGGATGTGAATGTACACCATCAACAATCATTTCAGTTTTCAAATTTTTATTTAACCACGCAGCACCAAAAACACCTGGATCACGATGAGCAAATCCAGTAGCAGCATTATATAAGTGGGTCACGTGTTTAGCGCCACTCATAACAGCTTCATTAGCCTCATCGTACGTCGCTACAGTATGACCAATAGAAAATATAATATTATCCTTTAAGGCCTTTAACGTTTCTTGTGCTCCTTCAACCTCTGGGGCAAATGTAATGATTTTAATTAAACCATCTGCCACTTTTTGGAAAGCGCAAATTTGATCGGCGGAAGGACGCTGAACATATTTAGGATGTTGCGCTCCTACTTTATGTTCTGAAATAAATGGTCCTTCTAAATGAACTCCAGCTATTTCTGCTGCGTTAGCAATGTCTTGATGTGCTTTATAAGTCACAATATTTTTCAAAGCTCGGTTAATATTCTCTGTAGATTGAGTCATCGTTGTCGCTAAGAAGGAAGTGGTACCTTCAGATAGTAGTGATTCTGCTAAATGTTTAAGTCCGTCATATGAGGCATCCATTGCATCTTCGCCATATCCACCATGTATATGTATATCTATAAATCCTGGTAAAATATGTTGTCCCTTAGCATCGATATATTGAATTGATTCATTAGTATCCGTTTCTTCCTCTTGAAAATGCCCGGACCCGACGCTTAAGATTTTGCCTTCTTTAATGTGAACAAAACCTTTGTCAATCGTTTGTTCCTCTGTGTATATTTTCCCATTCGTTATTACATATTCTGACATTCTTTAAACCTTCTTTTCTTTATATTGTCATATTGTTCTTCAGCTATTTTATTATATCTTTATTAGCGCCTCTTATCATTCATTTCTATTTATACGTGATACCTATCTCATATTAAATGCATTTTCTCTACTTAGAAAAATGCATTAAAAAAGCCCTTGCCAAACAACAATGTTCTAGCAAGAGCTCTTCATAATTTATATTATTCATCCATAGCTTTAGATGCTTGGATTTCATTTTTAGTAACTTTGGGTTTTAAGAAACCGTATAATAGTGCTGAAACTAACGTACCTACAACTAATGCAAGTATAGTTTGTAAGACATGACTGAAGTCAGTTGCAAGAATTACGATAATACCACCATGTGGTGCGTTAATTCGAGAGCCTAGACCTAGTGCAATTGCACCTGCAACTCCTGAACCGACCATCATTGATGGAATCACGCGTAACGGATCAGCTGCAGCAAACGGAATTGCACCTTCAGTTATAAATGATAATCCCATTACATAGTTCGGAACGATTGAACCTCTTTGTTCTTTCGTAAATTTCTTTCTAAAGACTAACATTGTTGTAGCAATAGCTAGTGGCGGAATCATACCACCAATCATAGCTGCTGTAATTGGCGCAGCATTTCCTTCAGTTAATGCTGCAGTAGCGAATACGTATGCAGCTTTATTGAATGGTCCACCCATATCAATTGCCATCATCGCACCTACAACTAGTCCTAATAACATGATGTTTGAACCTGATAAACTATTTAAACCATTTAATAATAAATGATTAAGCCATGAAGCTGGAGGATTAAAGACATAAACCATTAAAAGACCAGTAATTGTTACTGAAAGCACTGGATAGATTAAAGTTGGTTTTAACCCTTCTACTGCTTGCGGTAATTTACGTGTAATATATTTTATTCCTTGAGTTAAGTAACCCGCTAAGAAACCTGCAATAATACCACCGATAAATCCTGAACCACCTGAAATTGCTAGCATACCACCAACTAAACCGGCAGCAAAACCTGGTTTATCTGAAATACTACGAGAGATGAAACCTGCTAAAACTGGAATAATTAATGCGAAGGCACTATTTTTACCAATGTTCCATAATTGTTCTGCAAACGCATTGTGCTCAGAACTTTTAGGATTAAATGAATTTGGCCCGAATAAGAATACTATCGCCATTAAAATACCACCAGCAATTACAAGTGGTAACATATTAGAAACACCATTCATTAAGTGTTTATAGAATGCTTTACCAGGGCTAAGTTTCTCTTCGTTTTTATCGTCATTCTCTTTTGCACTATCGCCACGAGCAACAAATGGTTTGCGACTAGTGTCTAATGCAGTGTTAATTAATTCCTCAGGACGTTTTATTCCATCTGCCACTGGCACTTCAACAACATTCTTACCATTAAAGCGATCAGTCTCTACATGAACATCTGCCGCAACTATAATACCAGTTGCACGTTCAATATCTTGTTCAATTAAATGGTTTTTCACACCACTTGAACCATTAGTTTCTACTTTAATTTTAACATCCATTTTTTCAGCTTGTTTTTTCAAAGCATCTCTAGCCATATACGTATGTGCGATACCCGTTGGACAAGCAGTTACAGCTAGAACATATGGCTCATTACTATCATTAGCATGCTCACTTGCTGAGGTACTTGCCACAGCACCTGAAGCATTTGCTTCATTTTCTTGCGCTTCTGCTTCTTCCTCTTTAGTAGCTTCATCATCAGCTTCATCTATAATTTGTAATACCTTTTCAGGAGATTCAGCATTAATTAACTTCTCACGTACATTTTCATCCATTAAAATGCCTGAAAGTTTAGCAAGTGCATCTAAATGAGTTTGTGCGCCACCTTCTGGAGCAGCAATCATAAAGAATAAATGTGCAGGTTGCATATCTAAACTTTGATAATCTACACCTTCTTTAGATTTACCAAATGCGATTGCAGGAGATTTTACAGCTGCAACTTTTGCGTGAGGAATCGCAATACCTTCACCAATTCCCGTTGTACTTTGTGATTCACGGTTATGAATAGCCTCTTTAAATGAAGCAACATCACTAAGTTTTCCTGCTTTATCTAATTGATTGACTAATTCATCTATAACCCCATTTTTATCTGATGCAGATAAATCCATTGCAATTGTATCTTTAGTTAATAATTCTGTGATTCTCATTAAATTCACTCCCCATCAAGTACAGAAACCGTAACTTGAGATTTAATTTTTTCTATAGCATCCCTAGTTGCTAAATCTTCTTCAAACGCAGTTGCTGTTCCAGAGGCCACTGCTTGTTTAAAAGCATCTTGGATAGACAATCCTGATTCCAAGCCTGCTACCATTCCAGCAACAGTACTATCTCCAGAGCCTACAGTATTAATGACTTTACCTTGTGGATTCACAGCTTTAATACTTTGGTGTTCGTCCACATAAATCGCACCGTCGCCACCTAGAGAAATGATCACGGATTGTGCACCTTTTTTAAGAATTTCTTTACCGTATTTAACAACATCATGATCACTTGATACAGTCGTATTAAACATTACTTCAAGCTCATCTTTATTTGGTTTAATAAATAGTGGTCGGTACGGTAATACTGTATCAACTAAATCTTTTTCAGCATCTACTACAAGCTTAGCGCCTGTGTTTTTAGTTATCTCAGCAATTTGAGCATAAGCATCACTTGGAATACTATTAGGAACACTACCCGCTACAATAACTGTATCTTCACTAGTTGTATTTTTGATTTGAGTTATCAGAGCTTGAAATTGCTCTTGTGTCACCTTAGGACCTGGAGCATTTATTTCAGTCTCTTGACCAGATTTGAGTTTTACATTAATACGAGTATCCTCATCTACTTCAATAAAATCTGTATGAATTTTACTTTCTTCTAAAGTTTTTGATATAAATTTTCCTGGAAAACCACCAGCAAAACCAAGTGCAGTTGAATCAACATCTAGAGTTTTTAGTACTCTTGAAACATTTATCCCTTTACCACCTGCAAATTTATACGTTTCTTTTGCTCTATTTAATCCTTTTAATTCGAAACCATCTGTAAACATGATGTAATCAATTGAGGGATTAAATGTAACTGTATATATCATGATTGTCCTCCTAAAAAATGATATTGATTGGTGTACGCTTCAGTGACTTTATTTTTTAGCGCTTTCTGTGAAGTAATGATTTTAGTTCCATCTAGTAATGGTACTCTTGCAAAATAAACTTGGTTAAATTTCGTTTGATCGACAAGTACATATTTCTCACTGGATAATTTCATTGCCGTCTCTTTAATTAAAGCTTCTTGTTCATCTGGTGTTGTAAAACCATACTTCGAATCCATACCGTTCATTCCGATGAATGCACGATCAAAGCAATATCTTCTTAACGTTTCCAGTGCGTTTGCACCTACAGTTGCCATTGTTGTTTCTTTCACTTGTCCGCCAATCATTAAAGTGTTTATCCCATTCTTTAATAACTGTTCCACATGTGTCATCCCATTCGTGACAACAATGATATCTCTCGCATCGATATATTGAATCATTTCCAAAGTAGATGAACCAGCATCTAAGAAAATACATTCGTTGTCTTGGATTTCTTGAGCGGCACGTTTACCAATTTCTTGCTTTTCTCGTAGGTTCTGTGTCAACTTCTCAGTCAATCCAGGTTCTACTACACGATTTTGATTGAGGGTTGCTCCACCATGAACACGTTGCAATTTACCTATCTTTTGTAGTTTGGATAGATCTCTTCTGATTGTTGAAGCACTGCACCCTGTTCTATCTATTAATTCTTGGAGTGTTAAGAAGTCTTTTTTAGCTAATTCTTGCAATATCAAATCGTGACGTTTTTCTGAAATCACTTTTATCACCCCATCTCAATTATCATTATATTGAGTGCGCTTACATTTTTCAATCATAAATTATCATAAACAATCAAAAACATTCATTTTGTGACAAAATAAAAAACATCTAAATTAATAGATGTTTTATAAATAATCAATATCAACGCGTAAATACGGGAGTTTAGTATCAGTAATCTATTCTTTCAAAACCAATCATAATATTACACATATCCCCTCTTATTTATGTGTAATATGTGCCACTTGCGCTTGAGTTATCTCTATAAGATCGTCTACTTGGATGATGATTTGCATACCACGTTGACCACCACTAACATATAGTTTGTCTAAATTTTTGGCAGAAACATCAATAGTAGTTGGAAATAAATGTTTCATACCTATAGGTGAGCAACCACCTCTTACATAGCCAGTAACTTGTTTTAGTTGCTCTAATGGCATTAATTGAAGTTTTTTCTCGTTTACTACATGAGCCGCTTCCTTCATATCTAATGACGCATTGACTGGAATTACAAAGACGTAGTGGTCATGATTCGCGTTTTCAAGCACAAGTGTTTTATAGACTTCTTCAACATTTGCACCAACCAATTTAGCAATTTGTTCACCATGTTGATGTTTATCCGAGACTTCATACGTATTCATCTCATAATTAATTTTTGCGCGATCAAGCATACGCATCGCATTTGTTTTTTTAGTTTTAGCCATCTTTCCACCCTCAATATTGTAGCTTTGATTCAATATATTTTAACATGTCCAACAACAATTCGTATTCTTTAAACGAATTGCTATATTTTCTGCATATATAAAAATTCACTCTTTCTAGAATTATTAAAAGAGTGAATTATTATCTCGAATGAGATTGTTCATTATTTACATGGCCATCTTCGTCTACTGAAATATTTGTGTGTTGTTTACCATTAGCATCTGAGAATGAATATTTAGCTTTAGGTGATTCACTCTGCATATGGTCAATTTTATAATTAGTTTTCAAATGATGATCTGCGTAGTTTAAAGCTATCACGTTGCATTCTTGTGGTGTGAATTTATAAGATGTTTGATTGTTTGTAGTTTTATTATTGAATTTATTATACGTTATCTCATTATCTTTATCATTCTTATCTTTTTCAGATGCTTTAGCCGTATAGTTTGAATGTAAATTAAATGTATCTTCGATATAAGAGACTTTATTTACTTTTGAAAATGTACATATCGTTTGATGTACTTTTGCTAAAGCATTTTGGTTTGTAGCTAGGAAAATTAATCCTACTAAACAAATTGATAGTATTACGGCTACAACACTCAATAATATATTTTTCAAATTCATCCCCTTACCCACATTTCTCTTAAGATTTTCATCTATCTTAACATATTAATTTTTGAAAAAAGATATGTAGGTTACAATTTAAATAGATTGTAATGTTTGTAACATTTATATTAATGAAGTTGTTACTTTTGTTACATAAAAGACGCATATAAACTTATTTAGGTACTTAAAATTTACGGTTCTCAATGTCTATAAATTAACAAAACACTCTAAGTTGTACGTTTTTCGTAATCTTAGAGTGTTTAATGATTTATATTTTTATGAAGATTGTGATTGCTTACGCCTAGTTCTTAGCCACTTTTCAATAAAGATAATTACAATACCACTTAAAGAAACTGCTATAGCCATATATAATGGAAACTCTAAGTTTACATCGAATAAGGCTCCTGCTACTAAAGGTCCAATAAAATTACCCATACTGGTAAAAGTGGAATTAAGACCTCCAGCAAATCCTTGGCGATCACCAGCAATATTTGAGAAATAATTCGTTAAAGCTGGACGAATCATATCAAAACCTATAAATACAATGAAACTAATTACCATAATTGTCCAGTAACCATTGGCTAGTATCAACATCACAAGAACTATTGCTGAATAGAGTAAGGAGCTTGCTATAAAATTAAGTTCAGTCATATACTTCATAAATTTATCAAAGAAGAAAACTTGGAATACAGCACCAAAGATGCCCCCACCCGTAATCGCAATTGAGATATCTTTAGGTGAATAATTGGCTTTCTCAGAAGTGTATAATGAGAATAATGTTTCAAAAGCTGACAAACCAAATGCCAAAACTAACGTTAATATAACGGGTGTAATGAACACTTTCCAATTGATTTTTGTAAATAATTCAGGTTGATATTGATGAAAGCCATCTGTCGTTTCTTTTTTAGGATTATGAATTAAAACGAGAGACATTGTAAACGCGATAGCTCCTAAAGAACCTGCAAAATAGAATGGCAATCTATGTGAGATTTCAGCTAGAAATCCACCAAACCCAGGTCCTAATATAAAGCCAGAATTAATAATGGCTGACATATACCCGAAATTCTTAGCTTTATCTGCGCCTTTAGAAATATCAGCAATCATGCCTGTGACGCCTGGCATTACCATTCCTGCACTAAATCCACCTAACACACGTGAAATCATAAGAATAGTAAAAGTCTGTCCAGCAGCAAACATAAATTCTGAAATTGAAAATAAAACAAGGCCTATGCAAATGATAAGTTTCTTGCCTAATTTATCCGCCAAAGTACCTCCAAATGGAGAAATAACCATTTGTGACAGTGCAAATGCGGCAACTAATACTCCTAAATCGCTCCCTTTTAAACCTAAATCTTTTAAATAAACTGGTAATACTGGGATAACAAGGCCAATTCCTAAGAAAATTAGAAATATATTAAAGTACAATGTAAATAATTGCTTTCTCATAAGATGCCCTCCTCTCTACATGTAAGACTGAAAACTCATTTTAATTCACGACGTTTGAAAATATCTGTTATCTATCAAATTAAAAATGTACTTATTAATGCGTCTTGTTTAATTAACTTAAAGTTTCTACATTGTATAATATTTCATTAACATTTTACAATAAATATTCCTAATGTTTTAAGCGCAGTGCAATTGTGTTTAGTATAATTAAGTTGCTATAAATATAAATAAAAGTCTATAATGATGGAACATCAAATGAATAGCAGTACCATGTGCTTTGATGAGAGAGATGAAAATAGTGTAGGTTCAATCACTGATATTGCACAACAAAATGAAAGATTAGGAGCAGTGAGTCATTTAGAAGCAAGTACGATAAGGCGACTTTAAACTTTTAATTTTAAGGCTCAAAAATAAGAATCTAAAGATATCAATGAAATTTAGAATGAATTACTTTATCACATAATAACTCATTTATTGATGATAAACTATTTGCTCATTTATAAGCTACTTTCATACCTTAAACCTATGAATCACATCGTGTATATCTCTATATAGCTAAAATATCAACTACTGCATAAAGAATGATGACAATGACATCTATAGCTATTAATCTAAAACATCATTTAGTCATAGGACTTAATTTATTAAATCTATAATACTCGTATACTACAAGTTCTAGAAAGAATTTGTGGCTACATTTTTATGTGAACCTCATATTATTTGATATGACAAGCATTTACAGTTACCATTAAAACTCGACAATTCAATTAATTATTAAAATCTTTAAGAAAGTAGTGCATGATAATGCAACCACGTTACATTGCAAGGATATACTTTATAATTTTATTTATTATTTCTCTTGCTGAAACAAGAGTTTTTAATTTCATGACATTAAATTTATTTTTAGCCTATGTGCCCTTTGAACTTTGCTTACTTTTAAAATTATTTAAACCAAAGAAAGCATTCGAATGGCCATTATTTATTGTCTTTGGATTGATATTTTTACTTTTAGTACCTAATACGTTTTATATGATTACAGATTTAATACATTTGAACCAATTTCAATTTAATTTTCTTGTAGGGTTGAATCTCACTGAATGGGTATACTTTACTTACCTTATGTTAGGCGTTTTCTTAGCGATATATGTTATGATTTTAATCTTTATGGAAATAGGACATTTAACTTCTCACTTATGGTTAAATCGTACACTTATCATTGTACTTATGTTCTTAAATGGATTAGGCATATATATCGGCCGATTTTTAAGACTTCATACGGTTTATTTAATTGATGAACCTTTAAAGATTTTTACCCAAGTACTCTCTGTGTTTAATATTAAAACGTTCATGTTTGTACTTTTAATGGTAATTATGCAAAGTACGATTGTTCTATTTGTAAAAGGGGTGAGACTACAAAAATGATATTCAGTATTATATTATTAATCGTCATTCTCATCATTTTACAGCTCATTATTGGTCATTTCTGGCACGACGTTGGATTTAATTATAGTAAAAGTATTCAACTCATGTTTTTACCATTAGGTATAGGACTATTTATCATGCAGATTGCTTACTATGAAAGACATTATCCAAATTGGGATGTTCCTTTCAAAGTTAAGCTTAGACTCAAATATATGTATATTAGTACTTTCTTTGAATATGTAGCAGTTTATATTTGTCTTTTTAGATTAAGCTAACACAAAGGCACGTGTAAAAAACTCAGAAATTACATAAAATCACTCCATAAAGTTCATTTATGGAGTGATTTTTCAATTGTTTACACTTTTTTATTCCATTGCTTTAAATTCCGACATTACATGATCTCGGCTCTCACTGTGATTTACCATTTGTTTTGGGTAATCTTTTCCTAACTCAATACCTTGTTCTTTAATTTGGCGCTCATGTTTATAGGTATCGTGTAAATATTTAGCATCAACATCATTAAGTGTCGGTATAAATTTTTTAATATATAATGCCTTTTTATCAAAACGTTCGCTTTGTCGCACTGGATTGAACATTCTAAAATATGGCACAGCATCTGTTCCTGTTGAAGCAGACCATTGCCAACCATGCACATTTGAAGCAGCATCATAATCGATTAGCTTTTGTCTAAAATACTCTTCGCCCCACGTCCAATCAATAAATAAATCTTTTGTAAGAAATTGTGACACGACCATTCTCATTCGGTTATGCATATATCCTGTAGTGTTAAGTTCTCCCATTGCAGCATCAATAATCGGAAATCCTGTCATACCTTTTCTCCATAAATCAAAATTATCTTCATTATAAGACCAATTCAAATTTTGATATTTTTCTTTAAATGCAATATGTGCTGTCTTAGGATATTGAGTCATCAAGACATAATAAAACTCTCTAAAAATTAATTCACGAATAAATGCTTCATAATTTTGTTCATCTTTATCATAACCATCTAATAAGTCATTAAATATCTGAATAATATCGAGCACTCCATATGCTAAATATATACTTAATTGACTCGTAAGGACTTCAGGCAAGTATTCACGATTTGAATCGTAATCTTCTATGTCTTTATCTAGAAAATTAGACCATTTGTACTGGGCAGTTTCCTCACTTATACCACTTTGACTATAGTCCCCTTTTAATTTTTGTTTTGATTTAACCCCTACTTTAGCTAAATCTTTAATATCATAATTATAAACTGTTCTTTTCATTAAATAAGGGCGCCATTTTTTATAAAAACTCGTAAATACTTTATAAGGTTCACCTTTATTATTTCGTGTTTTACTTGGTTTAAAATAATGATTTGCTCTTATTGTTGTTACCGATATATCTTCTTTTTTAAAATTTTCTCTCTGATGTAAAATGTCATACTCTTCCTTGTGATAACTCATTATATCGCCAGCAATAACCACCTCATTGATTCCTTTTTCTTTAAAGAAATCAACCAATTCATCATAATCCATTAAAAATGGTTGAATATCGTTTTCATAGAGCGCATGAACAAATTTTTGTAATGTTCCATAATAATAATTACGCTTCATTTTTGCTTCATTACCAAAATCTTCTTTAGGAATAATGTAATAGCATTGATCTATATCTTCCATATTTTGATAGACATATTCAAATAAAGGATTGTTATCCGTTCTAAAGACTCTATTTAAGATGACTCCTAATGCCATGATTGTTACCACCTAACATAATTTTTTATTAATTTACCCTGAAAAGAGGACTTGAACACAACGAGAATTTCATTAAAATAGACTGAGACAATCATTTGCCTCAGCCTATAAAATGTTACTTATTTTTTATAATTTATCTTTTAAACTAAGCCCAACCATTTCCAGTAGGTTAAGCTAAACACTATTACTAGAATGTAACCAATAATCGTTAAAGGTACCCCCGTTTTCAAGAAATCTTTGACTGTAAATGTTCCGGTACCGTATGCAAGCATATTTTGCGGAGCACTTACAGGTAACAAGAAACCAAAACTAATTACAAATTGTTGAATTAACACAAAGCCAATTGCATGATCGCCTAAATGAAGTGTTGATGTTAATGAAATGAATACTGGTATTAAAGCAGATGATAGACTTGTCGCACTGGCAAATCCTAAGTGAATTAATATGTTAAATAATGTGATTAAAGCAATTGTTGCAATAATTGGTAATCCTTTAAGCCCCATTAACCCAAATGTTTGGTCACTTAACCATTGTGCCGCACCAGTTTTTAATAAAACATTACCAAGAGAAATTCCTACACCAAAGACTATAATGGTACCCCAAGGAATTTTCTTTTCAACACCTTTCCACGTAATAACCCCGATTTTAGGCATTAACATAATCCCTAAAGCAATTAATGTTATTGATGCTGAATCAATCGGATGTAATATCTTTTCAGTAGACCAAAAGAAGAGTAATAAAATTGAAATAGCGATTAAACGCCATTCTCTAGCACTCACAGGACCTAGTTCATTTAATTCTTTCTTGATTAATTCCTTTCCACCTTCTATTGAATCTCTTTCTGGAGGCATTACTTTAATCATAATGAAATATAACGCTACAGACATTAAAATAGACCATGGTGCTGCATATAAAAACCACTCTCCCCAAGAAACATCATGCCCTAAATTTTGATTGATAAAATTAATAGCTACAATGTTCTGAGCAGCGGCAGTTTTTATACCAATATTCCATATGGATACTGCTTGTACTGCAGTAATAACTAGTAGAGAAGCAAGCTTACTCTCCTTGCTCATTTTAAAAGCTGCAATCATTCCTAATAAAATAGGTACTACAGCGCCAGCACGAGCGGTAGCTGAAGGTACGAAGAAAGCTAAAACAATAGATACTACTATCGCACCGATAACAATATTCCGGGTTTTATTTCCAACTATTGAAAGAACTATTAATGCTAAACGTTTATGTAAATTGGTTTCTTGCATAGCTGTGGCAAGGAATAATGCAGCAGCTACCAGTGCAACTGCAGATGTTGAAAATCCACTAAAAGCATGAGTAAGCGCGTTGTTTGTACCTAATAATTCGCTTCCTTTTAAAATAGCATCTCCACTTTTAGGATTCCCCAACTTTTCAGATAAGTTCTGAACAGGGCTAAATCCCAGTAATAAAATAATTAAACCCAATATGAGTGTGGCAGATACTGGATACGAAACCGCTTCTGTCACCCACATAATCACAGCAAATGCTAATATTGCTAACGCTGCTTTCGCCATAATAGGTAAACCAGAAGGAGTTGGTAATAGTAAGATTCCAATCAGTAAAGCAAAACTTATAATAATCCATATAGGTTTATAACCCTTGTTACTTTGAGTGTTTTGATTCTGATTTTGTGAATGTGTTTGTGGTTTCGCTTTAGTCATCCCTATCGACTCCTTAAACTATGATTTCACTTAGATTATATCAAGAAAGCGCTTTAATAAGTTGCTGATGTGATAAAATACACATAATCATCAAAATATTTGTAAATTGTAATAAATAACTAGTACAAATTTTAAAATTAAAATGATAAATAAGCCTCTTTTTCAAGATTAGAAACCATGCAAAAGAGGCTTATTTCAACTTCCTATTTATTTTTTAATGCATTTTTCACATTTTCGACTGACTCAGCTGAATATTTTAATTGTTCTAGTTCTTTGTCATTTAAATTGACTTCAACAATTTTTTCTATACCCTTCTTGCTAAGAATAGTTGGAACACCTAAACAAATATCAGAGAATCCATATTCACCCTCTAAATATGCAATGCTTGGCAACAAGCGTTTTTGATCCTTTAAAATAGCTTCAATCATTTCATATATAGCCGTAGCTGGTGCATAATATGCTGAACCTTTGCCTAATAATTCTACAATTTCAGCTCCGCCTTTTCTTGTTCGCTTTACTATACGATCTAAAACATCTTCCGCAATTAAATCTTTGACTGGTACGCCATTAACTTGAGTTGATTCTACAAGTGGCACCATTGTATCTCCATGTCCTCCAAGCACAAGACCATTAATATCCTTTACTGAAACATTTAATTCGTCAGCAATAAAACTTTGATAGCGAGCTGTATCAAGAACACCAGATTGTCCAATTACACGTTCTTTTGGAAAACCTGAGGCTTTTAATGCAGTATAAGTCATAGCATCTACTGGGTTGGTTAATACAATAATCGTAGCATTAGGTGCGTACTTCGCTATATTAAGAGATGTTTGATAAACTATTTCTTCATTTGTTTGGACTAAATCATCTCTTGTCATTCCAGGTTTTCGTGGTATTCCTGCAGTCATCACGACGATATCTGAATCTTGAATATCTTCAATTTCAACAGAACCTTGAACGTTTGTATCAAATCCAAAAATAGGTCCACTTTCTAAAATATCCAATGCTTTTCCTTTAACAAATCCCTCTGATTGCGGACGATCAATCATTACAATATCTGCTAATTCCTTTTGAGCCAATACAAAAGCTAAAGTTGATCCAGTATTTCCTGCTCCAATGATTGAAACTTTTCTTCTAGTATTCATGAACAATAGCCTCCTAATTTATATTTATCTATCTAAAAAATAAAAAGCTTTGTTATTTCAATTAAAGTATAACATTGAAATAACAAAACTTCTCAAATATCATTATTCATTTTTACTAAATAAACTTTTGATTAAACAACAATTAATGTCTTAAACCAAACACATATAATAATGTGAAGAAAGCTGCACCACTTAGAACAGTTAATACTAAAGTTAAAATTAACGTGCGTTTGAAATGTCTGATGAAAGCAATAAATAGTAGTCCTAAATTATATGCAAAGAATAATCCAAATAGAGCCATAGATACTTTAATATCTGGATAAAAAATATTAAATAACAACACAACTATAGCAAATCCTAAATACGGAAATGTGATTAAGTTTTTCTCAAATTTAATTTGTTGTTCACGTTTATCTTCATTATTCATAACCATACTCTCCTTAATTATGAAAATTGTATCATATCGAGCTTATTTTTTAGCCTATTAACGTCTAATTGCTCTCCAATAATTACAATGGTTAGAGGCAAATCTTTATCAATAACTCCATAATCTGGCATACCATATGCATACTGGAATTCATAAGTTTCATTTGGTGTATCACGGAATTGAACGTATCCTTTCAAACGTAAAACGTTATCAGGTAAGCGTAAAATAAATTGATAAAAAAGTTGCCGATCGATTGGTCCACTAAACGTATATTGCATACTATTTATACCATGATGATGTGAATGTGTGTGTGTCGTTACGACATCGTCACGAAATTGTGATATTTCATCGATGTTTACCTTTCCATAACTTGTTAAAATAATTGGAACCTGTGCATTGATTAGATTTAATTCATCTTTTAATTGTTGCTGTTTGTCTTCGCTAATCAAATCTGTTTTGTTCACAATTAATATATGACTCACTTCAAGCTGTTCTTCCATTAATCTCATCGTTGACTCCGAATACTGCATTCTATTTATAAAGCGCTCTGCATCAACGACACCAATGACTTGTGGTTGGCGTACATACTCTACAATTCGTGGGTCTTGGCAGGCCATTATAATTTCAATAGGATGTGCGATACCTGTAGCTTCAATAATGATATGATCCGTTTCATTACCTTGTACAAGTGATTCAATTTGATTCACTAAATCTATTTTTAAATCACAACAAACACAGCCATTCAATATTGAACGTACATCTACGATATTACTTAAATGATTACCATCAACGTCTAATGAGCCAAATTCATTCATAATAACTTTAACTTTCTCATCAGTTTTTAATATTTCACTAATATAATGTATCAGTAAAGTAGTTTTACCACTACCTAAAAATCCGCTAATGATAGAAATTGTTATTTTTTCATCTTTATTATTTCTCATATTATATTCCCTTTTCTATTACAAGCATTTTTGAAAATGATAACATATATATTTAATTATCTTTTTACTTGATTTAATGTAAGATATCTTCTAAACTTTAAGCATACTTTAATTTTAGCATGGCATTGAATCAAAGTGTTGTATAAATTATATTTTGTACAACATAGACGGATTCCAATCCGAAAAAGAGAAAAAACGGATAGAATGTCTGGAGGAGAACTTTAATGTCTGATCAACATAATTTAAAAGAGCAGCTATGCTTTAGTTTGTACAATGCTCAAAGACAAGTTAATCGCTACTACTCTAACAAAGTCTTTAAAAAGTACAACCTAACTTACCCACAATTTCTTGTATTAACGATTTTATGGGACGAGTCACCTGTTAATGTCAAAAAAGTCGTTACAGAATTAGCACTAGATACAGGGACTGTATCACCATTACTTAAACGAATGGAACAAGTTGATTTAATTAAACGCGAACGTTCTGAAGTGGATCAACGTGAAGTATTTATTCACTTAACAGATAAGAGCGAAACAATTAGACCTGAATTAAGCACAGCATCGGAGAAAGTTGCAACAGCTTCATCTTTATCTAAAGAAGAAGTCAAAGAACTTAATCGCTTATTAGGTAAAGTCATCGATGCATTTACTGAAACGAAAGAATAATAGAAAGTTTCTGTCATGAAATTAAAGTTAAACTAAGGAATTAATATACATTTTAATGAAACAACAGACAAAGTCGTATCGATTACCGATACGACTTTATTTGCTATTAATGTACATTTTTAGAACTATGGTTGATCTCAATCATCTGAGATAAATAGCCATTACCTTCTAATAGACTTTCATAAGAACCACTTTCTTTAATTTCTCCATCAATCATAACTATAATTTTATCAAAACGTGGAAGCACATCTAAATCATGTGTGGCAATAACTAACGTTTTTGAAGATGCTTCAATTAAATTCATTGTTTTAGTAGTATTTTCTATATCTAATGCAGTCGTTGGTTCATCTAAAATCCATATATCAGCTGAATCTCTGAGTAAAAGTCTAGCTAAGCTCAACCGTTGTTTTTCGCCACCAGATAAATTTTCTCCATCTAATGTTACATTTCTTTCTAGATCCAGGTACCCAAGTCCTACAGATTGAAGAGCTTGTTTTAATATAGCATCCTCTTTTTCTGAAAATAAATTATCTCGTACCGTCCCATCAAATATATGTTGAGACTGTAACATACCATTCATCTTATAATACTTGTCTTCCTCATTAATATCAGTAACTATTTGGTGTTTTAATTTTACAGTACCTTGATCAACATGATATAGACCTAACATGACTTGTAGTAAAGTACTTTTCCCGGAACCTGACGGACCAATGATAGCTACTTTCTCACCTTCTTGAATAGTTAAATCAATATTGTTGAGCACTGGTGTTTGTTGGTTCCAATAACCAAAGGTGACATCACTTATTTCAAACAATGGCGTTGTCGTATCTGCATGATTCAATGAATGTAACTCATTAGATTGAGGGACACTGATAACATCATTTATTTCATCAAGCGCTTGATCAGTATCAGCTTTATAATATGCAACATTACTCATTGGTACTGCCTGTTCAAATAAAGTTAATATCATTAGAACAATACTAGTTAAATAAACGACATCCAAATGTCCAGATTGAACCTGTTGCACGCCAATAACTAAACTAAGAAATATTGAAATCATCGCTATAATATTTAACATATAATCATATAAAGATAGAAAACGACGTTCTTTTGATTGCATAGTGTCATATTGTTTCAAACGTTGCATGACATCTGTTTTAAATTCATCTCTTTGGCGAAAGCGTCTTAATTCATCATCACCTTCTTTATAATCATAAAAACGCTGTAGAAAGTGACTTTGATGTAGAGCTACCTGTCTTTTGAGTGTTCGTGCTTTTTTAGCACTTAGCCATGGAACTATACAAAGAGTGAGGATCATACTTAACGTAATAAGAAATGAATGCATCGGTGAAATGAAAATAAATGTAATTACAGACACGGTTGCAGTTAAACCTATCACTATTGGGGGATAATAAACTCTTAAATAAATATTTTGTAACGCCTCTACTCGGCTTACCATACGAGAAATTAAGTCGCTAGAATTAAATTTCCGATAAACATCAGGTACTGATGGAATTAATTTTTTAAGAAACTGTATTCTTACATCTCTTAGCATAGTAAAAGTCGTTCTATGTGATAACAATCTCTCAATATATCGTGTAATCGCTCTTAGGAAGCCAAACATTTTTACAGAAACCACTAGAACCATTAATGCATATAAGGGTGCGCCTAATGCACTTTGTGTCACCATATAACCACTTAAATAGAACATTGCTAACGCCACAAGTCCACCTACTACCCCAACCAAAATAGCTAGAAGTAAATCTTTATCTTTTCGAAAATGAATTTGTGATTTCATGCTTATTCATCCACCTCACTTTGCGATACTGATATCGTCGTGTCATCTTTTATAAGATGCCCATCTTCTAGATAAATACGACGTTGAGCTTTGTTAATTGTAGAATCACGATGAGCAATAATGATCATCGTAGTATCTTTAAAATGATTTTGAATTACATTTTGGATTGTACGTTCTGTTTCAATGTCTAGACCAATAGCCGGCTCATCAAATATAACTAAATCTGGATTCATCACTAATAACCGACACAACTCTATTCGTCTCATTTGGCCACCAGATAGCATTTCGCCACCTTCTCCAATTGGTGTATAAATAGTATCTTTCAGAGATAACACTTTATCTTTTAGACCGACTTCTTCTAAAACTTGAATGATAGTTTTATCAGAAACTTCATTATTATACATCGCTATATTATTTTTAATAGAATCTGTAAAAATATAAGGATTTTGGCTTAGAAATCCAATACGTGTATCTTCTTTATTAAATGATACACTGCCTTCTGTTGGCGTTTTAATTTGACTTAGAATATGAGCTAACGTAGTTTTACCTGCACCACTTGGACCAACAATTGCAATTTTATCACCTGAATATATCACCATATTAATATGAGTAAGAGCATTCTGATTACTATTTGAGTACTGATATGACACGTCTTCTACTTTGACCTGTGATTTTTGATAAGCCTTTATATTTGGATTTGGGTGTGGTGGTTTATTTTCAAAGTCTAAGAACTCGAAAACAACATCACTCGAACCTTCACTTTGTTTACCAGTATGGAACGCTTGTCCTAAATCTTTAATAGCATTATAAAATTCAGGAGCTAGAATGATTGCAATAGTAGCTGTAATGAAGTTAATTTTATTGAATACGACTAGACTTAACGCCGCTTCAAGCGCAACAAGACCGATACCTAACATACTAATAAATTCAAGCATTAATCCTGATAAGAATGCACTTTTTAAAATTTTCATAGTTAAATCTCTAAATTTAGTACTATCTTCATAAAGGCGCGCTTCAGTATTCTTAGTTTGATTTAATAATTTAAGCGTAATTAAACCTTTGGCAGTGTTTAAAAACCTTTGACTAAATTGATTTAAATATGTCATTTGGTCCTTTGACTCATCTCTTGTTTTCAAACCAAAAATGATATAAAACATAGGAATAAATGGAGCTGTAACCATCATAATTATTGCAGTTGATAAGTGTACATAACACATAGCGACTATAATCGCGACTGGAATCATCATTGATTTAAATACTTGTGGCAAATAACTTTGAAAGAATGGTGCAATACCATCAATACTTTCTGTTAAAATATTCATTTGTTCTCCAATTGCTCGTGTACTATTTTTATTTATCACTTGTTGTCTTAAATCATATTTCACTTTAGTAGCCATGTGATCACCGATACGTTGATTCAACATATTGAAAGTTGCACGTGCAAGAAGAATAACTAAAATCAGTATAAAAAGTCCTATAAGTGAATGCTTATGATGGTACAACATATGATTTAGTAATTTGGCAATAGAAACATTTTGAATAACTACCGATATAGATAAAAAAACGCTCATGATTAACATGAGTGCGGGATATATTTTATATTTGAATACTAAATTTGTTAGTTTTTTCACAATAATCTCACCTACTTTCATTATAAAAGGTTTGTTAGAAATTTAAATTAATACGCTCATTCATTTTTTGAGTATTTTGTTTCAATTATTAAAATAATTATTATGTCATACTTTGGTCCAGTGTTGATGATTAGGTTACCACCATATTAATTTAATATGCTATGATAATATGGTAATTTTGAAAAATGAAAGAATAAATAAATGTTTTACGAAAGTGGGTAAATTATGTTTTTACTTGAATTGATAAAAGGCATCATTTTAGGTATCGTCGAAGGACTTACTGAGTTCGCCCCTGTATCTTCTACAGGACATATGATACTAGTTGATGATATGTGGTTAAAGTCCACTAAATTTTTAGGTGAACAATCTGCGTTTACCTTCAAAGTTGTTATACAACTTGGGTCTGTCTTTGCAGCGGCATGGGTATTTCGTGATCGTTTCTTAGAAATATTACATATAGGTCATCATAAACCCGAAAATGAAGGCAGTGTTCAACGACGTTCCCAACCTAAGCGTTTGAACTTATTGCATGTATTAGTAGGTATGATTCCAGCGGGTATTTTAGGGTTCTTATTTGATGATTTAATTGAAAAATATTTATTCAGTGTTCCTACTGTAATGATTGGCTTATTCATTGGTGCAATCTACATGATTTTAGCTGATAAATATTCTGAGAAGGTTCAACACCCTCAAACAGTAGATCAAATTAATTATTTCCAAGCATTTGTCATTGGTATCTCGCAAGCTATAGCAATGTGGCCAGGTTTCAGTAGATCTGGTTCTACTATTTCAACTGGTGTATTTATGAAATTAAATCATAAAGCAGCATCAGATTTTACATTTATAATGTCAGTACCAATTATGCTTGCAGCAAGTGGTTTATCTTTACTAAAACATTATGAGTATATTCACTTAGCTCATGTACCTTTCTATTTACTAGGATTCTTAGCAGCATTTATAGTTGGTTTAATTGCTATTAAGACATTCTTACATTTAATAAATAAAGTTAAATTAATTCCATTTGCGATTTACCGAATCGTATTAGTTGTAATTATTGCAATCCTTTACTTTGGTTTTGGCATTGGCAAAGGAATTTAAAGCAACACTTGGATTTTTAATCCTTAGTGTTGCTTATGCAATGGACTTTGTCCATTGTAATCTTTTGTTCACTTGGATTTTCAATCCTTAGTGTTTATTATGCAATGGACTCTGCCCATTGTAATCCTCTATTCACTTGGATTTTTAATCCTTAGTGTTGCTAACTTTAGATAGTACTCATTTAATAATTTTCAATAAACACTAGTAGGTTTATATTAAACTCGCTAGTGTTTTTTAGTTTTCCAAAATTAAATTATCGGTTTCCATTGATAACAATCGTTTAGTATGATGTATCATAGGGTATGGAAAAGAATAGTAAAATTAATGGAGGCAACGAGTATGGACAAAAAGAGACTCATTAAGACTTTAATCAATGTATTACCTATTGTTATTGTACCGTTAGTCGTTGAACGTAAACGTATTAAAGAACATCCTGATGTACGTAAAGCTACTGATGCTACAACTAAAGCTACATCAAAAGCTACTTCAACTATTTCAAACAAGGCTTCAGATGTTAAAGAATATGTAGGCGATAAAAAACAAGAATTTGATAACAAACGTGAATTGAAGAAAATCGCCAAAGAAAACGACCCTGCTTACATCGAGAAAAAAGGCGAAAAGCTAGCTAAACAAAATCGTAAAGAAGCAGAAAAAATGAATAAAAAACTTCAGAAAAATATTGAGAAACGTCATAAAGAAGAAGAAAAGCAACGTGAAGAAAATAAAAAACAACGTATTAAAGATATGAAAAAATCTCAAAAGTACGAAGAAAAAGTAGGTCTTACTCCAGGCAAGTTGGACGATAAAACTGAGAAAAAAGGCGAAAAACTTGAAAAAGATAATCGTAAAGATGTAAAAAAATTAGATAAAAAGCTTCAAAAAAATATTGAAAAACGTCACAAACAAGAAGAAAAACAACAAGAAGCAGAGAAAAAGGCTAGAAAAAAAGAATTTAAAAAATATGATGATTACGTGGCTGACAGCGTTGTAAAACAAAATAAAGAATCTGATAACACTCAAGGTTAGTTGTTAATGGTCAAAGTAATCATAGATGGAGATGCTTGTCCTGTTGTTAATTCAGTGATTGAATTAACTAAAGGGACAGGCATTTTTGTTAACGTTTTAAGAAGTTTTAGTCACTTTTCTCATCAAATTCAGCCTGAACATGTAAAAACTGTGTATGTTGACGATGGGCCAGATGCTGTTGATTATAAAATTGTACAATTAGCTAAAAAGGAAGATATTGTCATTACTCAAGATTATGGCCTAGCTAGTTTACTTATAGACAAAGTACATATTGTAATGCATCATAAAGGAAGTATATATCGTGCTGATAATATTCAAACTCTGTTAGACCAACGTTATCTTAATGCACAAATTAGAAAGCAAGGTGGCCGACATAAAGGTCCTCCGCCTTTTACTAAGAATGACAGATTAAAATTTGAACAAACATTTACGAATGTTATTAAACAACTTTAGGAGGTCTCACATGATTAAAAGAATTGCAGTTTATTGTGGAGCAAGCAAAGGTAAAGATCCTTCATATGTAAAAGAAGCTTATGAGTTAGGAAAGTATATGGCAGAACAAGGCTACGAACTTGTATTTGGAGCTGGATCAGTAGGAATAATGGGTGCTATTCAAGATGGTGTCCTAGATCACGGCGGTAAAGCTATTGGTGTTATGCCTAGGATGTTAGATGAGCGAGAAATCACGAGTCAAAAAGTAAGTGAACTTATTTTAGTGGATTCAATGCATGAAAGAAAGAATAAAATGACAGAATTAGCAGATGCCTTTGTTATGGCTCCTGGAGGTGCTGGTTCTCTTGAAGAATTTTTCGAAATGTATAGCTGGGCGCAAATTGGTATTCATCAAAAACCTATAGGTGTCTTTAATTTAAATGGCTTCTTTGAGCCTTTACAAGCACTCATTGACCATATGATAAAAGAAGGCTTTATTGATAAAAAATATCAAAAATTAGCACCATTATTTGATACTAAAGAAGCGCTGTTAGAAGGTCTCAATAATTACAAACCACTTGGCGTACGTACATACGATTAAATAAATAACGCGTCTATAGGTTATTCTATAGACGCGTTTTGATATTAAAAAGGTTTCATCTTATTATGTTTATATCGCAGTATGCGATTGGCTTTGAAGCACATTTAGAAATGGTACTTCAAAACCTAATCGCACTTGCGGGGGCAAGACAACGAAATCAATATTTACTGATTTCTGTCTCGCTCCCAATTGTACTAAGAACTACTAACCTTCACTTTGTGAAGGAAATATCTTCAAGGTTTACAATTGCTCTTGCAATTGCACTAAGAACTACTAACCTTCACTTTGTGAAGGAAGTAGTTCTATGTAATATCTAACATGGCGTTTGAGGGGATGGTATTTGCTTAGGTTTGGAAATTCGAAGTTATCTAGGAAGGTCATTCCTATTTTCTCCATTACCTTTCTTGAAGGTAGATTTGTTTCAGATGTAAAACTATATAATTCAGTAATGCCTTTTTCTTTTGCGTAAGACAATACAGCTTGTGCACCTTCAGTAGCTAATCCGTTACCCCAAACTTCAGGAATTAATCGCCAACCAATTTCATAAAAAGGTAGTTCTTTAAAAGGATATTTGCTGTCTTCGGGGATGTAGTTTACTCCGATAAACCCTAACCATTCACCCGTTTCCTTTAATTCAACCGCAAAAAGGCCGATTCCATTATCTTTGATAATTTCATCCATTTTTTTCATATCAAGTTCTGAACGACGGTAACTTAATAAACTTGGAAAATACCTACGGACTTGCTGATTTGCATTCATTTTCTGAAATGGTAATAAATCCTTTTCTTCCCAATCACGCAACTTCAAACGTTCAGTTTCAATGTAAGTTCCCATGTTAAACACTCCATTTTACCCATAAAGCTTAATTCAATATTATTCTAATACAAAATTAACGCGTTATGAAGTTGTCCCCACATTCATATCGCGCTAATCATTTCTGTCATTATGTTAAATTTTATGCTTTAGAAATATAACTAATTAATTTTACGTGAACAGGAATTTCTTTTAAACGATCACGTTGTTCTTTAGGTGCAGTAAATGTTGCATCAATAAAATCATTTTGATGGTTTAAACGATATGTTGCAACGAATGTGTCTGTATCAGATTCAAAGTTTGGTAAATGTGCAATCACACGTTTAATTTCACTAGTTGAATCAATAATAGTACGTCCAGTAATATTTTCTAATTCTCTGCCCAATTCAGGTAACGTAATATTTTGTCCTTCTAAAATATTAAAATCTTGTTCGTGCATCGTTAATCTCTCCTCTTATAGATGTGTAGTATCAATCATCTTTCATAAATTTAATTCAAAATAGTATTAAATACTCACTTTGTAAATTGATTTTGTGTAATTTATCAATTATATTACCCTATTCAAAACTGCATCAAACGTTTATTGATCTGAGTTTTGTGTATTGGAAGTAGTTTTAGAATCGTTATTCTTACTTGTAGAGTCACTTTTTTGTGTCTCTTTGTTAGGCGTTTGTCCTTGGTTAGATTGCTTCGATTTTGTAAAATTTGTTGATTTTTCTGAATTAGTCGTTGAAGAATCTTCTGAATTTTTATCTTCACTTGAATTAGATGAATCTTTTTCAGATGAGTTACTAGACGAATCTTCAGCCGGCAATTCGTTGATATCTTTTTGAAGATTATCTTGCTGATCTTTAAGTTTGTTTTTTTGGTTTTCTAAATCTTTTTTCTGTTTCTTTAAATCTTTATTTTCTTTTTCTAATTGGTTAATGCTTTTTTCTAAAGAAGCTTTCTCGTTACTTTTACCACATGCTGTTAACATTAAAGTTGATGCTAAGAGTAAAGTGAACCATTTTTTCATGATAGACTCCTTTGTTTAAACTTATAAATACAATTTATTTTAACATGCTTTTTTAATTTATTCATTTTTTCCCTTTAATTTTTTAGACATTTTTAGATGCGACGTTTGATAGCCTAAATTTTCATTTAATTTTACCATGTCGTTGTTTTCTTTATTAACTGTACTTTCAATACTTATAGCATCCATTAAATTCGCCCACTGCTCAATATCGCGTTTTAACTGTGAAGCAATTCCTTGTCTTCTAAAGTCTGGTTTTACATATAGTACTTCAATTTGTACTATTTTGAGCTGCGGTTCATAATGCGCCCAAATAAATCCTTTAAGACTGCCCGCATGTTCATTTATTAAAATAATATCATTCGCATATTTTAGTCTTGAAATAATCATTTCATATCTTAAAGCCATCGATGTTGAAGTCACTTGATAATTAAATTCATTTTCTGAGATTAAATGTTCATGTATTCTAGCTATTTCGTTAATCCAACTCTCATCTTCCAATGTCATTTTCTTCATATAAAGAACTCCTCAATTGTTAATGATATTAATAACACTTATATGATATTATTAGTCATAATAACACGTCATATATTTTATTTATAAATAAGAATTGTCTATGAGGTTTTACTTTTAGAAAATGAAGGAGCACTTAAATTATCATGAAATCTACAGCACAATTAACTAAGGAGAATAATGTTAAATCTTTACGACTTAACAACACCGATCGTGAAATATTTGAGAATTACATGACGTATATTCGCGCTGACTTAAGCGTGAATCCTCATGATTCAGAACTTATGTTAAATCGCATTTTGAAACATTTGATTCGTGCTGAAGATAAAGGCATGCTAGCGATGGAGTTCTTTGATCATGATCCTAAAGCACATGCTAAAAAAGAAATTAAAGCGCTACCCAATGAAACCATTAAGAACATTTTTAAGTATATATATCATAATTTTATATTTTTAATAGGCATGTTTTGCTTCTTAAAGGGATTTATTGGCTTTTTTATTGGAGGAGATAGTAACTACTTGTATCTATATACTTTCCCAATAACTGTAATCGTAGGTCTCTTTATAATATTCTTATTTATATGGATGAGTTTTAGGACAATTCAATTACAATGCTTTAATAATTCACATTGGGTTTGGTGGTTAACATATGGCGTTATAGCTTTGCTATTAATTACCCTGTTTTATGTATTTTTTATTCCTCAGTCATTTTTAGCATTTGGGCCTTATATTAATGTAAGTAATTGGACATTTATTATTATTGCAATTTTAATTACGCCTATTGCATTTTATGTTGACCATCATTTCTATAATAGAGACGCTAACACACGCATGTAAAAAGACTTACTTTCAGTCTTCCCACGGGAGAATTTTACTGAAAGTAAGTCTTTTATTTTCAACAAAGCATTAATTAATTAAGAACACATCTACAAAGAACCAGATTACCATAATGACCATAATGATTGCTTGAGCTACTGTGCTAGCTAGAAAAGCTACAACAGAGCCTAAACTCACCTTTAAAGCTTTCTTAAAATCAAAACCATTTAATAACTCCACAACAAATACTGCAATTAAAGGAACTAATATTATGCCAAATGGTGGAAATACGAAACACCCAACGATAACACCTACAAGCGCAGTATACTCGCCCACTTTACTTCCACCAAATCGATTAACAAAGTATTTATTCATCATGAAATCAGCCACGAGAATAAATAAAGTAAATAAAATCATAGCTACGTAAAATATCCATGATAAACGGCCATCGTTAAAACCTATTTGATAAATTATAAAACCTATCCACATGACTAGCATTGATGGAATAATCGGCTTAATTAAGCCTACAAATGCTAAGACAAACATGAGGATAATAATTATCCATAAAACTGCTGTCATCTAAATCTACTCCATATCTTCTTCAGTTATTTTTTGATCTTTTGTAAAGAAAATAAGTATCATACCAATTAGAATTGACGTCGCTGATACAAAAAAGACATTTTCCAAACCAACCCAATGGCTCATAACGCCACCTAATAAATTTCCACATAATTGACCTATAACCATTGCATTCGCAAATAACGTAGAGGCATAACCCGGGAAATCAGGTAAAATATCTTGAAAGTAACTAATTCCTAATCCTAATAGTATAGCTAAGAAAATTGCTAAGAAAACTTGACCAGCTAACATCATGTAAAAGTTTTTAAATACACCAATGCTAAAATAAAATGCGCCGCCAAAGAGTGAACCAAAAAGTAGCAAAGTTCGTGTTGGAAATTTGGCTGATAAAATACCTAATATAACCATAAAAGGCACTTCAAGACCAGCACATAAACTCGCTAAATATCCTACATAACTATCACGTTCTCTTAGATAATTTGTGACGAATAACGGCATATTCATCGTGTACATCCATTGTCCAATATGTAAAAGAATAAACGCGATAAACGGAATAAATAATGCTTTATCTTTAAACATATTTGGAGCGGATTTCTCAACATGATGTTGCGATGAGACTTGGTATTCAACGGGTAAATTCTGATAGAAAAAGACTTGTAGAATTAAGGTGAACAATAGAATAGCTACCGTTCCACCAAATAACCCAGAATATCCATTTAATTCGATTAATTGTGACCCTATAAAGGGACCAAATAAAAATCCTAATGAAAACATGGAACGTAACACGGTATTTGCAAACTTCGCACGATCTCGCGAACTTGAGATATTAATTGACTCTCTTGCAGAAGCATATAATTGCGGCATTGCTGGAGCAAATAAACCTTGGAAAATTGCATATAGAACTATAAATAACCAGATTTGATGAACATAAAAATAAATAGAAAAGCTTACGGCACCCATGAATAGCGCGCTAATAATAAGGACTTTCCTATTAACATTATGTGTATCAGAAAACCTAGCAATAATTGAATTCACTACGAATTGACTAACTGCAGCTAATGCTAATAATAAACCATATTGAGTTGTTGTCATTCCTAAATCTTTTGTAGCGAATAAGACGAGGTATGGTACAGTCACTGCTATACCCATGCCGAGTAGCATCATATTCACAACAAACAGTTTATAGTTTTTAATATGAAACAGTGCTGTAAACAATTTTCAAACCTCTATTCTTTTATTAAATTGTACTTTTTACAATAGACTAAATGGCAATACCTTTTAAAAATTTATCGAATAAAATTCAACATTAGATTTACAAATGAATCTACTTGAGGCAGTTGCAACATACTTCCATCATAACTCATATAAGTTGATCGTATGAGAGGTTCTTCATCAATACTAACCTTCTCAAATTCAAACATATTTTTATCGATATGCTTCATCATAATTTCAGGTAAAATCGTTACCCCCACACCACTTAAAAGCATTTCCTTACAAGTTGCAACTTGGTCCACCGTTATCGTTGCATGATAATCTTGACCTAAATTATCATTGTACCATTGCTTAATTTGATTAATATAAATAGGATCTGCTTGAAATTCAATAAATGGTAACTTTGTAACATCCTCACGTCGATCTTTGGGATAAATAAAGTAATGATCATCATTAAATAGGTGTGTATTTGATAGATTCATGACTTTATTCCCTCTGGTAATCATGACGTGATAATCACGATGATTTGCTTTAATCTGTTCAGTAGATCCTACTTGAACTTGAATTTCTACGTTAGGAAACTGTGTATTGTATAAACTCAATACTTCGGGTAATAACGTTTGGCCGATTAAAGACGAACATCCTATTGAAATCGTACCATTCACTTCTCCGATATGTGCCTGCATTTTATCGAAGAATAAACGTTCACGTTTCAACATATCACGCGCATGGTCAATAATCATAGCGCCTTCAGTTGTAGTGATCAATTGTTTTTTTGTACGAATAAATATTTCTACTCCAAACGAACCCTCAATCGCTTTTAGACGTTGAGTTACAGCTGGTTGTGAAATATATAATATCTCTGCCGCTTTACGTAACGTTTTTGTTTCATCTAAAGTGATGAGTAATCGATAATCATCAATTTTCATAGCGTCCCCCTAAATATTTCTATCCTTAAATCTTTGCTATGATGATTTAGCTTTAGTTGATTAACCTTCAACCACATATCCTTTTATTGTCATTCACTTTGCTTTACGTCGGTGATGTTTGTGCTTATTTTTGGGTTTAAAAGGACGTTTATGCTTATTTCTTAGAGATTTATGATAAATTTTATTGTAACAATGCATGACCTTGTCTTGAACTTCTGAAAAGTTCTCTTCTATTTCAATCATTAATTGATGAGCAATAATATAAGCCTCATGATATTGTTTCTTAGAAATTTGCTTATTTTGCAAGGCATACATCAAATCATCTTCGTCTACAAGTTCATATTCCCCAGTAGGTAACACCAGCACATCTAAACATAAATCTAACGTACGTGCATTTCCCTTTTGAGTGATATTTTTAATATTAATATCAAAATAATATTCTAGCGGATTGCCTTTATCATCAAACATGACTGTAATACTATATCGCTTTTTTTCTGGTAGTATTTGCAACCATCTATAATTGTCATCTGCAACTATTATGTTTTGTCCAACTACCGTCACCTCTAAAGGCTCACGAACCTTTTTCATCGTGACCAAGCCGATAATACCTTTAAATCTATTATTATTAACTTTAACCTCTGTATACTCTCTCTCTACCAGGCGACGCCAGTGACGTTTGTCTATATATTTTACTTTCACAGTCACCAACTCCTTATTTTTATTATATAAAACTGGTTAGTTAATGTCATCTTAATGTTTTAGATTAATGACTTTTACACTGTTATTTTCAAAATTATATTAAAACTATTTTACTATAAATTGATGTAATTTACTTAAAATTGATAATGTTACTATGTTTTAATATTAACTCTAGATATTTCCAGAATTTTCTAATTAATGAGTGGTAAGTCTTAAATGTTATTTTGCCTCAACAAAAGAAGGAAATAATTTAATTGAAGAAAAGTAATGAAAGAACTTGAATATATTGTAGATGTTGCTAAAAAACTCTTTGACTCAGCCAATTAACAAACTTATTTTGACACTAAAAGTTTAATTTATATTAAAAAAACCTTTAAACGGACTAAGTTTAAATCCATTTAAAGGCTTCATTTATTACAATACAGCGTATTTTCTTATAATATTTTCTAAGTCGGGATAATGCTTTAACAATTGGTCTTGTTTCAACAATTCGAAATGTTCAAATTCGAAGGCAGGTTGACACATGCATCCGACAAGGCTATAACCCTCATTATCATCTATAGAAGATGCAAATATTGTACCTTTAGGAACACAATATTGTAATACATCTCCAGCGGATATATTTTGACCTAATTTCACACTATGATACTTACCTTGTGGTGTAATCATGTGAATAGTTAATGTTTCTCCGGCATGATGATACCATACTTCATCTGCGTCAATTCGGTGAAAATGAGAAATATTGTCATGTGTTAAGAGGAAATATATACTACTATAAGGTGCTCTATTAAGCGTATCTTCACGTAGTGTTTCTCTATAATAACCGCCTTCAGGATGAGCTATTAATTTAAGTTCTTGAATCCACTCTTTTGAAGTTTTCATTATTTTAAATCTACATTGTGGAATACGTTTTGAACATCTTCTAAATCTTCAAGTGCGTCCACTAACTTCTCAAATGTGGCTTGATCTTCTTCAGATAACTCAATATCTGTTTGAGGCAACATTTCAAATTCTGCTACTTTAAAGTCCTCAACACCGGATTCACGTAAAGCATCTTGTACTTGAGCAAATTGATCAGGTTCTGCATAAACAATTGTTAATCCATCTTCATCAATGACATCTCTCACATCAACATCTTGTTCCATTAACGTTTCTAAGATTTCATCTGCAGATTTACCTTCTACACCGAAAGTCGCTGTATGATCAAACATGTAAGCTACTGAACCAGAAACACCCATATTTCCACCATTTTTACCGAAGGCTGCACGCACATCTGAAGCTGTACGATTCACATTATTTGTTAAGGCATCAACAATTAACATTGAACCACTTGGTCCAAAGCCTTCATATCTTAAATGATCATAATTTTCCTCACCAGCACCTTTAGCTTTATCAATAGCTCTATCAATAATGTGATTAGGTACTGAATATGTTTTAGCACGTTCCAATACTAATCTTAGTGCTTGGTTAGATTCTGGATTAGGTTCTCCAGATTTTGCTGCTACATATATTTCTTTGCCGAATTTGGCATAAATTCTACTCGTATTTTTATCTTTTTGGGCCTTTTTCTCTTTAATGTTGTTCCATTTACGTCCCATAATGTCATCTCACTTTCGTACTCTATGTTCTTCATTATATATTTAGCAGTAATTTTTGTAAAATCTCTTAAACAGATGTAAACTACTGCTATATCAATATTTTTAAAGTGATATTTAACTGAATTTATTCTGTTTCCTACAATTATTATTAAAAACAAAGATGCGTTTTTAGTTCCTCTCATCTTTGTGCTAAAAATTTTGTGATTTATATCAGTCTCTATCTAGCATAATACTTATGTATGTATACATGGAATAAACATAAAAAGTGTCGATTTATAATATTTATAAATCGACACCCTTAATTAAATATTTAAAAAGTTTTCAACGTCATCAAATAAAGCATTAAATATTTCCAAGTTTTCTTCACTCATATATAGAAAAATTTTTCTTTCATCTCTAGTTGATCTTACTTTGCTTAATTTCTCTTTATCTATTAATCTTCGAATTGATACTAGTAACTTTGTTCTACTTAATTCTAATTCACTTATAGCTATTTTTAAAAATGATTGCATAAGTATTTGTTCATCTGAACAATACTTTCTAGCTAAGTCTAGTACAGCAAGATCATTTAATGTCAACTTATATTCTTTATCTATATATTCAGATAATGCTTTATATTGTTTGTAAAATCCTAGTAGTTTTTCTAGCTTCTGTTCATTCAAGACGCGCACCTCCAAATATATGTAGACAATGTATAGTAACATTATCCTAAATATCTGGATAATTGTCTTTGGCATTTGTTTTTAATCATATGTCAAAATTACCAATAAATTTAAATTGAATTGTGTTACGCCTTTTTTATTTTGTTATTTTTTTTATAGATTTTTACAAGATAAGCCGAATTGTACTTCAAGCTTAGCTTTAATGACGATTCTGTAAAATCATGCTCAAAAATTTCAATATTAGGTCTAAAATTATCTTCTACTTTGATTAAAAATTTAGTAGACCATTGATATTTATTCCGTAAATTAGGTGGAATAATATGATTAATGTTCCCACTCTCATTATCAACTTTAACAATCATACATATATATTCATCTTTAAGTTCTTCTTCACAAAAATTAATGTAAATATCAATATTATTAAAGTTGTCTATACTTGATTCGCTTTCAATTACTCGCCAATCATATAAATAAAGGAGATATCTATCGCTACTATCAATAATGTTATAGAACCCATTTTTAACTTTGTTTTGATTAATCATCCAACTTAAATCATTAAATATTAACCCATATGTTGTTTTAAAACCATTTTCATCAAATAAATGAACAGAATTAAATAAATCTGGATGAGAAAATAAATTTAAGCCGTACCCTGAAAAATGCTCTTTTAATTTAATAACAGACAGATATAAGAGTGGTGCACTATGACTTAAATCAATCTCTTCATTATTTAACAGTTGATGATTAACTAAGTTTAAAAAGATGAGGTTTTCTTTACTAAAATCAAATTGATTTAAATTTACACTTAAGTGTTTCAACTGTAGAACATTTTTCAATAGAAGACCTTCATTACTATCCATTAAATAAGGAGATGTCAATTGTGCATTGTCTATATAGAGATAATCAAATTTTAGTCTTTTAATTTGCGCTTCTAAAGATTTAAATTGAGCTGGATCGTCAACCATACAACTAATATCTAAACCGATAGTATAATTTATGTGTGTATTCTGCATTTTTAAAATATCTCTATATATACTACGTATATCTTTATCATTTAAATTGAAAATAAATTGAATCTCATAATTAGAATTGTGATTTTTCTTGTCCAATTGCTTAAGACTTGTTTTAAAACTCTCTATTAAGTCATTTATATGTTCAATTTCATTAACATTGAAAGCTATATGTAAATCATTTTCAATAATAGTTTGGCTAATATAATTTTTTTCATTTTGTGTTAATAATTTGCCATACTCATATAAATAAGGCATAAAGTAGAAGATAATATTAGACCCTTCATAACCCATTTTCTGATAAAGTCCTTCTAAAAATAGCAACTTCATTTCTTCAATAGTATGAATTTGGATGACTGAATAAAAAGGAGAAGCATTTACAATTTGTGAATTATCAATTCTAATTTCATCATATATATCTGAAACATCGTTAGGTATAACTGAACGGATGAGTTTTTTTAATGGCCTTTTTTTGTTTTCTGGCACCGTTTCATCTGTACAACCATTATATTTATCATATTTTTTCATAGTCCGATATTCATTAGGTGTCACACTTAGATAATTCTTGAATAATTTAGAATAAGTCGAGGCGTTACTAAATCCTAGTGCATCACTAATTTGACTAATCGTTTTATTCGTGGTTAATAACATTTCTATAGATTTACTAATTTTCAATGTATCAACGTATTTTTTAAACCCCATTCCCATTAGAGTGTGAAATTGAGAAGACAGATTAGATTTTGATATGTAGAGTTGGTTCGAGATATCTCTTAAAGTTAACCTTTCACTCATATGATTGTATATGTAATCTAATTCATCTTTTAAGTCACCATAAAAGGCATAAATGTATTGATCTTCGGCTATTTTTTTATCTATACTCGCTTCCTGAGCAAGCATTTCAACAATTTTATTAATAAGTTCATATTCTTTTTCAGTGTTCCCATCAATATAATTTAATGCAAGTTGAGCCATCAAATATTTAATTTCATTTGTAGATTTAATCAACTCAGCAGTGTAGTGATAATCAAAAAATGCATATCCTAATTCTGCAAACCAATCACTAGAAATGTACATTTCTAATGTAGTTCCATTGTCATTGATTCCAAAAACATCCATATTATTAACAATATATAATTCATTATTAATCGTTCTTTGCTTTCTGAATTGTTGAAGATGCATACTTCCCTCAATTGGCCAAAATAAGAGTATCCCATCTTGGCATCTTGTTGTTGAATACTCGTTCTTAGAAAGTATATGCAAACAGGAATGTGACATTACTTTACCTCTTTTCCTATTTTAAATAGCCTACTATAAATAATACTTAACCATTGTTCACATTCGATAAACGCCAATTTAACACAATATGAAAATTATATCAAAAGCGAAATTATATATATAATCAATTATTTTTTATGTATCTGTTCTATCTAATTATACATTAAAAAAAGATGTGGCGTTAAAATTCCATAACTCAAACAATTATCAAGCCATTTAATAACTCAAATGCTCTCATTAGGAAGAAATACGCCCACATCTTGAATATTAAACATTATAGATTTAATTTTTGAAACGATTAGCTAATCTTAGTATATCTTCTATTATATTTAATAAATTGATAAATAGGTTAAAGCCCATTTCTCGTGGTGAAAACTGACCTCTTTTCATCCTATTGAAATCATAAAGTGTATATAATAGGAACAATAACAAGCTAATAACTGTGATTACAGTATGGAATATAGGGTTATGAATAAATAATCCTATTAAACTAGCAATAATTAATGCTATTAAAGTAACAAATAAATATTTTCCCATACTTGATGCGTCATTAATTAAGAAATACCCTACAATACCAAACGCTATAAATGCACCTATTGCAAGTAAAATATTTTTATAAAATACTTCTGCACCTAAATTTTGTAGATATGCAGTAAACATCGCATATGAAAGTAGTCCGACAATAATAGCGTATATATGCGAGATGATGAGACCATATTTACGCGCCCGTTTTATAAATAATGTAGCCAGTAAAATAACAAATAACGCTATAGATAGAGGTTTTCTCCAAGACATAGGTAAGTATTGACCGAAGTAACAACCTATTCCAAAAATAATCCAATAGTACATAAAGAACAGCCATACCTTACCGTAAGCATGGGATTGGTGCTTATCTTTAGAGTGATTTTGTGATTTGTTTGCACTTTGAGTCGATTGGGACATTTTTTAATCTCCTTTTATACTAAAAAATTCTCAATTACTAAAAGTTTACAATAACCAATAAAAATTCTAAAGTGTTTAACTTAGTATTATCTAAATATAAAGAAGTTTCCGAAAACTTATCTATAATTAATATTACTTTATTACAATTTATAAAACTTTCATGAATTAATTTTAATCAAAAAAGTCTATAAATCCTTTAAAATCAACTAATACAGGTTATATGTACTTTTCGTAAAAATTGTTAACAATATTACAAGATAATAACAAAGCCCACAGAGGCTATTATTTTTGTTAGTATTGGGTACGTAATAAGAAAGTATAGTCAAAAGTAATTAAAGAGTTAGGTTCATGTTTTAAGACTTGTGGGGACAAATGTCTACATAATAAACACAATCAATTTAATTTAATTACATTTAAGGAGGAGTCACTTTGAAAAAGTTAGCCTTTGCAGTAACAGCCGCTTCAGGTGCAGCCGCAGTACTTTCACATCATGATGCTGAAGCTTCAACCCAGCATAAAGTTAAATCAGGAGAATCTTTATGGAGTATTGCTCAAAAATATAATACTTCAGTAGAAAACATTAAACAAAATAATAATTTAAATAATAACATGGTGTTCCCTGGACAAGTTATTAATGTAGGTGGAAGTGCTTCACAAAGCTCTAATTCAAACGCTTCTTCTAACACAGGTTCAGCTTCTACACACACTGTAAAAGCTGGAGAATCATTAAACATTATCGCCAATAAATATGGTGTTTCAGTTAACGCTTTAATGAAAGCAAACAATTTAAATGGTTATTTAATTACACCTGGCCAAACATTAAAAGTACCTAATGGTGGATCAGGCGCTGGTGCAGCTGGTACAGCTACTCCATCTACAGGAAATGATTACAACTCACCTTCATTTAACCACCAAAACTTATATACTGAAGGTCAATGTACTTGGTACGTGTTCGATAAACGTGCACAAGCTGGTAAACCAATTAGCACATATTGGTCAGATGCTAAATATTGGGCAGCAAACGCAGCAAATGATGGTTATCAAGTAGATAATAACCCAACTGTAGGTGCTATTATGCAAAGCACTCCAGGACCATACGGTCATGTTGCTTATGTTGAACGAGTTAATGGAGACGGAAGTATTCTAATCTCAGAAATGAACTATACTAATGGACCATACAACTCTGATTATCGTACAATTCCAGCTTCAGAAGTATCACTTTACGCTTATATTCATTAATTCAATAGATTTATTGATTACCACTTAAGGCATCTACCCGTCTTAAGTGGTTTTTTTATGCCAAATTCTCTTCTATTATATATGTCGTAGTTATTTATACTCCGCCATTACTAATAATAATGAAAAATTTAACCATTCAGTTAAATATTTCCTGGGTATAAACATTAATCCCCCTCACAAATTTATTATTCAAAACACAAAAATACCAACAAAACCTTTGATTTTGTTGGTATTTTGCTACTTATAAGCTTATTAAAGTTACAAGTCTTTATATCTAATATTGTTATGTTATATCTTATTTTAAAAATAGATGCATGATAAAGTACACAATGCCAGCCAATAATGCTGAAATTGGTAACGTAATTACCCAAGTAATAACCATTCGTTGAGCTGTACTCCATTTTACACCTTTAGCGCGGTTAGAAGCACCTACACCTAGGATTGATGAAGAAACAACGTGAGTCGTTGATAATGGGAAGTGTAGTGATGACGCTACGAAAATTGTTAATGCAGAAGAAAGATCTGCTGCTGCTCCGTTAGCCGGACGAATTTTCATAATGTTACCACCAACAGTTTTGATGATTTTCCAACCACCTACTGCTGTACCCAGACCCATTGCAGTTGCACAAGCGATTTTAACCCATAACTGAGGTTCTACACTTGAACCAGTCTGAAGATTCGCAACGATTAATGCTAAAGTGATAATCCCCATTGATTTCTGAGCATCGTTCGTACCATGTGAGAATGATTGTAATGCTGCAGTAAAGATTTGGAAAAATCTAAAGTTACGATTTGCACGTGTTAAATTTGCGTTTTTAAATACGACTTTCACGATAGAATACATAATAAAACCAACACAAAATGCAATGATTGGTGAAATAATTAATACAATAATTATCTTCGTGAATCCTTGATAATGTAGTACTGCAAATGAACCTTGAGAAGCTATAGCCGCACCAGCAATTGACCCAATTAATGCATGTGATGAAGAACTTGGAATACCATATAACCAAGTTACTAAGTTCCAAATAATTGCTGCAATAATTGCTGCTAAAACAACAACTAGACCATGTTGTAATTTAAATGGATCAACAATATCCTTTGTAATTGTTCCGGCTACCCCAGTAAATGTTAAGGCACCAATAAAGTTCATTACTGCTGCTAATAAAATAGCAGATCTAGGAGTTAAAGCTCTTGTAGAAACAGCAGTTGCTACAGCGTTGGCAGTATCATGGAAACCATTGATAAAGTCAAATACTAATGAAAATATAACTATAGCTATCGTGACGATTAAAATATATGACATAAATGAGGACTCCCTTAGCTATTTTTCATAATTATAGTTTCAAAGTTATTAGCAACTGTTTGGCATTTATCAGCAATTTCTTCCATACTTTGATAAATATCTTTTATTTTAATTAATGTGATTGGATCTGTTTCACTGTTAAAGATGTGTTTCATTGACTGTCTTAAGATTCCGTCACAATTTGTTTCAAATTCTTTAATATTAATAGAATGAATACGCATGTGAGATAATTTTTTGTCTACTAATAATCCTACTGCTAACTTCATTTCAGCAACTGCTTTTTGAATATTTTCAACAAATTCAGCCATGTATTCATCTGTATATTCAATTGAATACATTTCAAACATAGCAGATGTCTCTTCCATCGCATCTAAAACATCGTCGATTGCATTACATAAAGATAGGATATCTTCACGTTCGATTGGTGTAATAAACGTTTGATTCAAGTCAGTAATAACTTGGTGCATCAACTCGTCACCATGTGACTCATACGTTTTAATATTATCAGAATAAGCTTTCAAATCTAAATGTGTGTTGAAATCCATTTTTCCGAATTCAATTGCTGCACGATCTAGGTTGAATACCATTTCTTCTAATTGAACCATGAACTTATCCTTTTTCTTACTAAACATTCAAAATCCTCCATTTTGAGCGATTGTCACCAATCACATTCATAAATTTTTAATCCGTAAGACAAGTGGTTTAGGAACATATTTACAATTTTCAGAAAAAAAGTAGTAAGCAATACTCTTATTGTAAAAAATATGTAAATTAATTATAAAGTTAAAACAAGCTGATGTTCTTAAATATCCCGTTTTGTCCCTACTTGAAAATAGCACAAAATTTACATAACTACAATTCTATTTACAAATTCTTAACAAATAAGAAACTTAAACTTTACATATTTTCCTGAATAAGATGTTCATAGTCCTATTTTTAAATTAGTGATCAAATTCTAAAACGAAATTCTAATTTTAGAAATCAATCAAAAAATTAATTAGAGCGCTTAAATTCTACTCCATTACAAAGTTAACGATTTCTCTCTTAAAATTCAAATATTTATAAAATGATGCTAAACAATATTGATATGTAACTAAACATGCACTTCCAAATGCATTTATTTAAGCTATGTGATTTAAAAAGTAACCATTATCCATAAATTAAGGCTCAGCATCAAATTGTCTTGTGATGCTAAGCCTCATAAATCATAATATTCTATTCTATAATAGGTGAATTAAATTGAATGTCTAATTGTTCGCGATTATAGCCTATAATCGCGAACACTGCGTAAATACCTGTATATAAAGCCATAACAATAAATATAGGTAATTGATTAGTTACACCCATTAAATGCATGTAGGCAATCGACGCAAAATAACCATGTAATAACGCAATAATCAAAGGTAAACCGAAATTAAAAATGACTTTTAACTTCAACCCTTTTGCCATATCTTGATGCGTAAAACCAAGTTTTCTCAATATAGAATAGTTTTCTAACTCATCTTCAGTTTCATCAATTTGTTTAATATATATAATACAGCCAGCAGCAATTAAAAACGTTATTCCTAGGAATGATGTTACAAATAATAGTACGCCAGTTAAACTCGATATTTCACTTGCAGCTTCACTACGTGTTTCAATATCTTTACTAATACTTTGGACGATTTTCTCCAATTCAGGTAAGTCCTTTTTGTGTTTTATATCAAACCCATATTGAGATACAATATGTTTTCCTTTAGCGTGTTCTCTCAATCTCTGATAATCCTCATCATTTAACACGAGTGTTGCTCCACCTAAATCTACACTAGACATAAAGTAAACTTTATTAATTGCTTTTCTGAGTTTTACTTTAACATAATTATTTTTTGTACCTATAAGAGTTGAACCTTTACGATCAACTTTAACTACATCTTTAATTGAACCTCTAGGGACTATGATATCTGTTTGACCACTACCAATATTAACATTAGGGATGTATTTATCACTTGTTACAGCAATCACACTTGGCCTTGAAATACCTTCTGTAAACATATGATCTTTATACAAATGAGCATAGACAACTTCTTTATAATTATAGTAATGTTCAACGTTACGATTGTTTAATTCATATGCTAACTGATTTGCCTGCTTTTGACTTTTCAAAGTGACGTCATGAGGTGAACTTAGTAAGACTTCATTCGTTAAAGTACTTCTACTTAAAGCCGCAAAACATAGCACAGAAACTGTAATCGCCGACACAACTGCCATCACCGTTAATGAAAAAGCATTTTTTCTGATACGGTAAATGATAGATGATGTAAACATGACATCTGTCACACTGACATTGCCATTTCTAAAGTATTGTATAGTTTTTAAAATTAAAGATACCGTACTTCTAAAGAAAAAGTATGATCCTAAAACAGTTAAAAATAGAATAACGAAAGGTTGTAAAATTGAATCAACATTTTCAACTAATTTAGTTGATAAAAAGTATCCAACACAAATCATAATAATCCCAAGTAAACCTAAGATAACTTCACTCAATGTAATTTTAGTATCATTTACTTCTTTTTTAGTAAAATCATGTGCAAGCTCATGAATCGAACGTTTACGTATAAAAATGTAACTTTGAATAATAATAAGTATATACGCTACCAAAATGAGTAAAAGAGTCTCTAACACTGCATGAAAATTAAAAATAATAGACACACTAATATTTATGCCCAGTAATCGAAGCACAATCATTAAAAGTATTTTCGAACCAAAAATACCTACAGCAATACCAATAATTACTGTTATTACAAATGTCATTAATTGCTCAAGCATAATCATTCTCATTATGTTTGATCGCGTTAGTCCTATAATTTGTAAAAGTGAAAGCTCACGCCCTCGTCTTTTCATAAATAAAAAATTTGCATAAAGTAGAAATACAATAATAATTATAAAAAGAAAATAACTACCAACTTGAGAACCTTCTTTAATAATCGGGTAGGATTGATTTCCATGAAGATGGTGAGCATATTTTAATGTAACAAAACTAAAATATAATACCACGCTTATAATTAGTGATAATAGATAAATGGCATAACGCGCAATATTTTGCTTAAAGTTTTTAAAGATAATCTGATTAAAACTCATAATTTACTCCACCAAGTACACTTTGTGTTCTGATAATTTCTTTATAAAAAGTTTGTTTATCATCATCACCTTGATATATTTCAGTAAAAATTTGTCCATCTTTTAGCATAACGACTCTATTTGAGAAACTTGCTGCAACTGGATCATGCGTAACCATAATAATCGTTGTTTGAAATCTTTCATTCATATAGGTCAATCTTTTGAGTAGGTCTTGAGTACTTTTAGAATCCAAAGCTCCTGTTGGTTCATCAGCAAATATAATTGAAGGTAAATTAATGAATGCTCTTGCTGCAGAAGTACGTTGACGTTGGCCGCCAGATAACTCGGATGGATATTTATCACTAATATCACTAATATTTAACGCTTCAACAATTCGATTATAACGTCTAGCCATTTCTTCTTTTCCAACTTTTTGAACAGATAAAGGTAGCATAATATTCTCTTTTACCGTTAAAGTATGTAGGATATTATAATCTTGGAAGATAAAACCAATATCTTTTTTTCTTATTTCAGAAAGTTGCTTATTAGATAATCTTTCTAATTGTTTACCATTCAATGTAATTGAACCTTTTGTCATATAATCAATTGAGCTTAGGACATTTAACAATGTTGTCTTCCCTGAACCAGATGGTCCCATAATTGAGATGAATTCGCCTTCATCTACACTCAAATTAATATCTTTTAATACTTCTTGAGCTACATTTTTACTTCCATATATTTTTGACAATTGTTTAACTTCTAATATAGTCAAATCATCACTCCTGACTTACTTTAAACATTTATGCTCTCTAATTCAGCCAAAGCTAAACAAGTTCAAATTATCATCACTTTATACACTTATATTATAACGACTAAAAATTACAATTGTGATAATTGTAAGTAACAAAACGCATGTTTAAAATGACAATCTTGTCACTTTAGACATGCGCTCTACAATTTCATTTTGTTGAGGGAAAATTAAATAAAATGTAGTGCCTTCGCCTACTACAGACTTAACCTTCACGCCAATGCTCAATTGATCTTTAACACTATTCACTAAATATAACCCCATCCCCGAAGAAGCTGTTTCATTTCGATTAAGAGTAGATGTGAATCCTCTATCGAATATACGAGGTAAGTCTTTCTTACTTATTCCTCTTCCATGGTCTTTAATTTTTAGAACAACGTGACCATTTTTCATATAACTTGATAATTCAATTGTAGTATTATCACTATATTTCAATGAATTAGATAAAATTTGTCTAATCATCATTCTGCACCATTTCACATCTGTAAACACTTTATCGACATCTTCAAAGTCTAGATCGAATCCTATCCCTTTCGCTTGACTGATATGACGTGTTAATTGTATTTCATCAATCACCATACGTTTTAACTCCACATGATCGAAGTACATATCACGATTCTTTGATTCTAAACGCGTTAAATATAATTGCTTATCTAACATCTCATTAATTCTCGACCACTCAAATAATAACGCTTTTTTACGTTGTTCATCGGTTTCTTGATCGATTAATAATTTCATTGCTGTCACAGGTGTTTTAATATCATGTACAAACTCTGTGATTGTTTGTTCATGGTTATTAATTTGTAATTGTTGCTCAACGACCTGATCTTTTTGTGCTGTGATATGACGATATAAGTAATCAATTGTTAGTTGTTGAAATGGCGTTTCCGCTAAATCTTTATGTTTGATTTCCTCTATTTCTTTGTTTTTATAAAAGTGCTTTGACAAGCGGACTTCCTTTACGAAAGTAAATATTAAGAAAAGGACACTTAATCCTAGATTGAGCACAACAATATAGCCTACACTCTCAACTGAAATATCATAATCAATGTAGGCGATACCCAACATAATTACATTTAAAAATATAATCCATAGTATCCAATTACTCCGAGACCTAACAAATAACCAAAACCATTTAAAGTTATTCATGAGCCATATATCCTTTACCGACTTTCGTCTCTATCGCATCATCCATACCAATTTCTGCCAATTTTTTTCTAAGGCGATTCACGTTAACGGTAAGTGTATTATCACTCACAAACGCTTCATCATCCCATAGTGCTGTAATCAACGTATCTCGTGTCACAATTTGATTCTTTTTATTAATAAGCATCTCTAAAATAATCATCTCTGTCTTAGATAAGAAGATTGTTTTGTCGGCTTTTTGAATGCTATCTTTTGATAAATCCACTACAGTATCTTGCCAATTTAAAGTGCGTTTCTCTTCGACGCCAAATTCATAGACACGTCTATAAATAGCTTGTAACTTCGCAATAAGTACATTAGTATAGAAAGGTTTTTGCATGTAATCATCTGCACCGAGTTCCATACTCATAACTTGATCCATTGGATTATCTCTTGATGAGAGGAATAAGATAGGAACATTTGATTCTTGTCTCATTTTTCTACACCAATAAAACCCGTCATATTTAGGGAGTTGAACGTCTAGAATAACGATTTCTGGATTAAATCTCTCAAAAGTGTCCATTACATTACCAAAATCTTCCACACCTACTACGTTGAAATCCCATTGCTCTAATTCTTTTTTTAATTCTTGAAATAGCGTATTGTCATCTTCGACCAATAGTATTTGCATAACAAATCACCTGAAATTATTTAGTATATTTAAATTTCTCACCTGATTGAACACGTCCTTGAAAATGCTTAATCCTGCAATCAATCTCAAACCCTCGCATAAGTAAACCTTGAATAGGTGCTTGAATAAAGTAATAAATCGGCCAGAATAATTTAGGTATATAATCATATAAGTGAACCATCACTAAAGACGTTCCTTTAAGAAGTCTAAATTCTAACTTACCTTGCTTTTTAAGATTGGGTTTGGCTAACTTACCACCAACAAGATGTAACGTAATGATATCTTCGGCAGTCTGTTTTTTCTTAAAAATTGCTAAAGGTTTTCTACTATTTTTACGATAAATAATATAATCTTCATCTTCTTTTTTGGTATGTACAAACGTACCTTTAGTTTCATCTAACCATTGACTATAGTAGTCTACAAGTTGATTCAAAGTCCACTTTTTCGGCAGGACCATTTTCATCGCTGTACGAACATCATCATATTTGGAAGTTTGTAATTCAACATTAATATGCGGACGTTTCACTTCTACATTTGTACATTCTACAGGAGCACCATAAGCGCCTAATCTTTCCATCGTTTCATTGTCGTGACGACTTCCAGGTATATAAATTAATTTTTTAATTTGATTTATTGCTGCTGCTCTACCAAAGTTATCTGCAGCTATTAAATTTAAATCACGAGCGGTTGCTTGAGTTAGTTTTGCAGAGTTTTTAGTTGGATCTAAATAAAACACAGCTACATCCATGCCTGCCATAGATTGAACTACATTTTCATAATTAAAAATATCACTCTTCAACCATGTAATCTCTTCTGTAGATCCTTTATCAGGTTTAGGATATTTAGATAATGCGTAAAGCTCAGCATCTTTTTCTATTACTCTACTCAAATATTTACCGATATAGCCGGTTCCACCTGCAAGCAAAACTTTAGGCTTCATGGTTATCGACTCCTTAACTTTTTCTAATAATTAATAAAATATCACTGATTCAAGCATAAAACTCTAAACTATACTATAATGAAGGAAACTATTTACTTAATTGAAAAATGGAGTGTTTTCATGGCCCACGTAATTCGTGAGATTAGTATAAAAGACGTTGAAAACTTTATAGATTTGTTAAGCAAAATTTATGATGAATCAGATTTTACGTTTTATAATCCTGGTGAGTATTCACCAAGCATTGCTTCTGTTAGTCAAAGTTTAGAAAGTTACATCACAACACCTTCAAAAGCAATTTTTGTAGCAGAAAGTGACGAACAACTCGTTGGCTACGCATTTGTGAATACAGAGACTTTCGAACGTACACAACATGAGGCTGTAGTCTATCTTGGTGTAAAAAAGTATTATCAAAAACATGGTGTTGGTCAAGCGCTCATCAATTCAATCGAAGCTTGGTCACTTAATCATAATATTAGACGCATAGAAGCTACAGTTGTCACTGAAAATTCGCGAGCTATTGAACTTTTTAAAGGTACAGGTTTCACTATCGAAGGTGAACTTAAAGATAAACTTTTTATAAATGGTCGTTATTTCAATGAGTACGTAATGGCTAAAATATTAAATTAATTTTTAGTCTTATTTTAAATTTTACCACATATTACAAGTTTTAAATAATAACTATAAGTTGTGAATTTGACTCTTTTACTTGAGTTTTATTCTGAACCAAAATTTCTTAGTGAGTATTTAAAAACTATATGCATTCATACCTTATTTAATTGATAAAATTAAAGGCAAATCGTTAGGCTTTAAACTAACCTTAACGATTTGCCTTCTTTATATTATTCAAATGGATATAGCGATACACTATTATTTGTTTGATTACCGGATTTCACATCTGTTGATTCTCCACTTTCAACGCCGGAAGATGAAGTATTTCTACTTAAAAATAACAATACTTTTTTAATATTCTCTTTTGATTCTGGTTTATCTATATGAAACTGATATTGATGATGTAAATGGTGTGTTCCATCATAAAATAGCGTATCTACAGGTACATTTTCTGATTTAAGTGCTTTATAGAATTCTTCATTTTGACTATAAAATGGATCAGCATCTCCAACTGATAAGTAAGTTGGTGGATATTGTTTAGTGACTTGATTTATCGTCGACATTTGAGATAAATTCTTAAAATTAGTTTCCCAGTTATTCATGCCTGTATAGCTTTTCATAAATAATTGAATTCTTGGAAATTCTGTTGCCTTCACTGTTTTCATATCATAGAAACCACCAAAGAATATAGCCGCTTTGATTTGTGATGGCTTGAATTGTTGTTTGAAATTCATTTCTTTGCGTAAACTTTTATTAGTTTGCATTGCAACGTACTGACTCGTTAATTGAGCTCCTGCTGAATCACCACCAATAACAACTTGGTTGAAATCAATGGGTAGTTCGTGTTTATTCTGCTTTATAAATTTAACTGCCTCATTCATTTGCACTAACGGTGTTGGATACTTATATTGTGGAGCTAACGCATAATTCACATTTACTACAATATATCCTTGTTCAGCTATTTTAGACAGAAGTGGATTCTTATATTGCTTATCACCTGCTATAAACCCACCACCATGCATCCAAAAAATTACTGGCAATTTGGTATCTTTACTCATATCAGAAGGCGTAATAATATCTAATTTACTATTAGGTAATCCTTCGCCATAAGAAATATTTTGAAATAATTTCACGTTCTTATTATTAATTTGAACATGCTCTCTACCTTGTTGTTTTTCCTGTCCTTTATCATAGTGATTTTTCAAAAGAAAACCCAAGACGATTGCAATGATTATGACGATGAATAACGTTATCAACAACCATTTATATTTTTCTTTCATTATTGGTAATCCTCTCAAATCATGACTTCTTTCAATAATTTATATCTTAGATGACTTAGGTCATTAACTTTTTCTGAAAAATAAAGAAAAAGCAATTCACCTTTTAATTGAAAGATGAATTGCTTTTAAGATTAAATCAATCATTTTAAATTGTAAAGTGTATACGAAATGACAACTTATGCAATGTGTTTCTTGTCATCATTTTTACGTTTGAAGTACTTGATTAGTACTGCTACAACGATAAACATACCAACAACGCCCATAAATTTATATAACACGTTGATTAAATCTGCGAATCCTACGAAACTTAAAACATAAGCTGCAATCATCATAATAATGATAAAGATATGATATTTCTTGCTATATGGTTCAGTAAAACGTGCCGCGAATGAATAACAAAGTCCTAAAATAGTGTTATACATTACAGCTAACATAATAACAGTTAATACTAAACCAATCCATGGATTAATTGAGTTGGCTAAGTCTAATGTAGGAATATCTGCGTTTTTAATTTTTGGATATTCTGTTTGTAGTGAAAAGTTAATTAGTGCAAGTAAGATGGTATAAATAACGCCACCGAACATCGCACCAGCACCTGAAACTCTACGCTTAGACGCATCGCCACCAATAGCAACGACTGTACTAAAGCCAACTGCAAAAGCAAGACCTCCGTATACAAGTCCCCAGAATATACCTTTCCATGCACTTGTTTCTGGTACTGTATTATTTACTTGGGCAATTGAGATATCACCAGTAAATAAATAATAAACTGCAATAAGGATAACCATTATAATTAGAAATGGTGTAACAATCCCTAAAGCTCTAACAATCTTATTAAAATCTAGTAATAATGTTAAATAAATTACAATTGTCATGATCAAGGCGCCTAGCCAAGTAGGTATATGAAAGCTTTGGTTAAACGTTGATCCTGAACCGGCAATCATTGTTACAGCGATACCAAACAAGAAGAAGACTAGAATATAGTCAAATACTTTACTAAATTTCTCACCAAATACATATTGTAAAGTAGATTCATGATTGGTAGCTTCGAAGGCTGTACCAATTTTAGCTACTTGTCTACCGATAAATCCTAGAATGAAACCTGAGATTAAAACACCGATATAAGACCATAAACCAAAAGGTGTAAAGAATTGCATAACTTCTTGACCAGTTGAGAATCCTGCCCCTACAACGATGCCGACATAAGCAAATCCTATTTTTATTGCTTCTTTATTCAGCCCCATTTAAAAAATTACCTCCTTAGATTTTCACAGTGAGAATTATAACGTACTGTTTTTTATTTTCAACCCCACCTATTAGACTTATACATTAATGCATAAAAGTAGGGAAATTTGTATAAAAATAGCCATTAAAGTGTGGTAACTCTAATGGCATTATAAAGAGATAAATACGTTTAACTAACGTGCATCTCTATGTTTGTTTAATTCATTAATATCGACAACAATGTTGTCCATACGTTTTGCAGTGTCTTTAAGCACATTACGTGCTACATTATTATTAGGATCAAGTTTAAGAATACGTTTAGCTACATCAAATGCTTTCTTATCAGAAATAACAGGCTCTGGAATTGCGTGAAGCAATAGCATTTGTAGTAAACTTTTAACTTCATTTCCGTTAGTGAGTTTTATGGAAGACTCAGCATGATAGTATGCAGAATCTAAAGCACCTTCGTATTCACTCATCGGATAAACAAGTAGTAAGAATGCTAAATCATGCAATTCAGATGTTTCTTCATTTCTAATTAAATCTAAAATGCATGTATAAAACATCATACTCTCTACTTCATGAGCGCTAGAAATATATGCCTCTTCAAATTCCATAAAATCTGTTTCGGACATTAATTGTCGTATCTGCTCGAATTCGCCATTCAATACATGTCTCTTTATAAGGTGTTGCATGGCTATGTCCTCCTATTATCCAGATTTTATTTAACAATTATAACTATAATATCATAATTTTAGTTAATTTTCACTTGAAAAAGACGTACGATAAACTTCTTCAATTGCTTCTTCAACACTACCACCAGTAGACAGCTTAACAGACGCAGTAAAACTACCTTCAACGAGTGGCGCATTAACTTTTAAAACTTGATGGTCGCCTTCATACATTTCTATTGCCATGTCTAAATTCATCTCAGCAGATCCTAGATCAAAAAAGCATAACGCATCGTCTTCTAAATGATTGATTGCATCTTGGATGCTATTAAAAGAAGTACCTATACCACCATCATCTGTGCCACCACATGCTAAGACGTCAACGTCACTCACCATTTGTTCAAGCAATTGTTTAGTCCCGTTTGCGATATCAACACTATGACTTACTAACACTATTGTAGGCATATTTACTCATCTCCTATTAAAGCATTAAGTATATAAACCATACTTTGTGCACCCGGATCAATGTAACCTTTAGAATCCTCTTTAAAATAAGCAGCTCTACCCTTCGTCGCTGTCATATCTTTAGTATCGTCAGCATAACCTTGTAATTTATCTAAGGTCACTTTTTCATCATGTTGTAGCGCTTCGCTTGCCCTTTCGACAACATCATACATAGTCTTTTCATTTAATTCAACTTTACCTCTTTGAGCTATTGCATCTGCAAATGTTTTTAATAATACTTTTAGGTTATCCTTATCGATTTCATCCTTAACAACACTAGACATTTTGACAAAACTAAAGCCATATAATGGTCCGGATGCTCCGCCAATGTTAGACATCAATGTCATTCCAGTTGATTTAAACAATGAAGCCATATCTTTATCATCGATATTATCTTTCAAATGAGAGAAACCTCTTTCCATGTTTACGCCATGGTCACCGTCACCTATCGATCTATCTAAATCGGTCAATTCTGATTCTTTATCTTTAAAAGTATCCGCTAAACTTAATAATTGAGTTTTCATTTGTTCTACATTCATAGCTAACACCTCTATATTGTATATTTATTCACAATTATTTTTTATGAGTTAAAATAACGACTTGTTGTAGGTGCTAAAAATGCTGTTAACCACTCTTCATTAGCAGGAACTAATGTGATAGAAAAGCCTTGCATATCAAGTGATGTCATAAAATCACCTACATACCAATGTTTTACCCCATAATGCTTCTTATCAAATAAATCTTTGAGATATTTAGTTACAATATTGAGTTCAGATAGTGGTGTGCCACCCATACCATTAACCATTACTATAAATTCTTCTCCTGATATTTCTTTATCTAATTCTTCTACTAATGTTGAAACAATTTGATCTACTGGTTGTATAGCTTCACGATGCAAACCTTTTTCACCATGGATGCCGATACCAATCTCCATTTCATTGTCATCAATATCAAACCCATATTGACCTGTGGTTGGAACCATAGGAGGTGTTAAAGCCATACCAATTGTTTTTATTTCAGACATCATTAACTCTACTTTTTCTTTTATTTCAGTTAATGGTACTCCTTTTTCAGATAAAAAGCCTGCATACTTATGAATTAAAACTGTACCAGCTACACCTCTTCTTTGTTCTGGCGTACTAATCGCAATATCATCTCTAACTATTACTGTTTCAACTTGAATATCTTCCATTTCAGCCATTTCTTGGGCCATTTCAAAGTTCATCACATCACCAGCATAGTTTTTAACAATGAGTAAAACACCATCACCAGTGTGAACGGCCCTAATAGCTTCTAAAATTTTGTCTGGAGTTGGAGAAGTAAAAACTTCACCACAAACTGCAGCATCAAGCATACCTTGCGCGACATAACCAGCATGTGCAGGTTCATGACCGCTTCCACCTCCTGATACAAGTGCTACACCATTTTGTTTTTTATCTTTTCGTACTACAACTGTATCTTCAATTACATCTAATTCAGGATTTGCTACTTTTAAGCCATCTAACATATCACTTAAAAACTGTTGTCTATCTTTTATTAATTTCTTCATAAAAAATCCCTCCTTATCAATTTATCATCAGTATAAAACAGCTTTATAGACAATCGCTAATATTAAGTGTGTCTTCAATAAAATGTTCACAAATCATGTTTACTAATTAATAAGAGGGTTCATACTTATATATTAAAAAAAGCCTTTAAATGAATGTTCACTCTAAAATCCATCCATTTAAAAGCTTTATATTATGCATTATTTTAAGAAATATAAATACGCTCGATATTCAAATTTAATATTTTACCTATCACTTAACTAATCTATACACTTTTTGTTCTATACATTAGGTATAAGAAGTAGGGTGCCCCTATAATAGCAACTACTATACCTGCAGGAACGCCAGACGGTTGGAGAATAACCTTTCCTAAAGTATCGGAAAAAACAAGTAAAAATGCACCAACTAATATGGCAATTGGTAAAAAAAGTTGATGTCTAGGGCCCACTATACGTTTGGCTATATGTGGCCCCATCAAACCAATAAATGAAATTGCACCAGCAACCGCAACAGCGACTGAAGATAAAATAACTGCTACAAAAAATAACACTATTCTCTCACGTTCAACTTTAACGCCTAACCCCTTAGCAACATGTTCATGTGTATTAATAATATTTAATTCATTTGATTTAAATAACAGATATGGCACGATAATAATCATCCAAGGAATAAATGCAAGAACAAATGTCCAATCATCTCCCCAAATATTACCAGCAAACCAAGTTGCCATAAATTCTGATTGATCTTCATCAAACTTTGACATCAGGGTAATAGAGCCTCCATATAATGCCGTTTGCATACCTACACCTATTAATACCATGCTGGCAGGGGTTAACCCACTATATTTATTTACACTAAAAATAAATATAACTAAAGCTGTAGCGACACCACCAACTAAACTAATTATAGGTAAAACATAAACGAAATTATCCGGTTTAACTTGTCCAATTGCTACAAATAATGCTATCGCAAAGCCCCCGCCTGCATTAATTCCTAAAATACCAGGTTCTGCTATAGGATTTTTAGTAACACTTTGAACAACGGCACCACTCATACTTAGCGCTGCACCTGCTAAAATTGTAATCAACATGCGAGGAAGTCGGAAATCTATTAAAATAAGCGAGTCCGTATCATCACCCTGACCAATTAGAGTTTTAAAGAAATTTGGCACAGGTATTTTATATTCCCCTGAAGCAATACTCCAAGTACATGCTGCAAATAGTAATATGGCAAATACGATAAAAGTAAGGATTTGTTTACGTCTTAAATTCGGATCAATCATATTGAACGTCCTCCTTTTTTAACAAGGTATAAAAAGTAAGGTACGCCAATAAACGAAATAATTGCTCCTACCGGGGCTTCGCCTAGTAGTCTTGCAATCATGTCAGCAACTAATACTAATACACCACCAAATATTGCAGTCAGTGGGAGCACTTTTGAATAATCTGTACCTATAATAAAGCGAACAATGTGAGGTACCATTAAGCCTACAAAAGCAATTTGTCCAACCATTGCCACAGCAACGCCAGCGAGTATCATTGATAAAACTAAGCTTAGTCCGCGAATCATAGAGACATTTTGGCCTAATCCCTTAGCAAGTGATTCACCTAAATTCAAAATAGTAAGTTGCTTGCTAATAACTAAAATAATAATTAGCGTAACGATAATTATTGGGCCACTCCTTATAAGTTGTCCCCATGTTGTACCTGATATTCCCCCAGCACTCCAAAAAGTTAGAGATTGATTTAACCTAAATATAAGAGCGACACCTTGACTTAGTGCAGTTAATAACGCACTTATAGCTGCACCAGCTAAGATAATACGCATAGGATTAAATCCATCACGCCTAGACCGCCCAATCATTAACACGATGAAGCCACCTAAAAGTGCACCTAAAAATCCAGATATCATTAATAATAAAAATGGTGCCTCAGGATAAAAAGCATAGGTCATTGCCAAACCAAACGTTGCACCTGAGTTTAGTCCAATTAAACTTGGATCAGCAAGCCCATTCTTAGTTACACCTTGAATAACAGCACCAGCTACAGCTAAAGCCATCCCTACAAGAATTGCACCTAAATCTCTAGGTATTCTAATTTCACTTATGATATTATGATTTTGATTTTTAGGGTTATAATTGAAAATTGCATCAAATATAGTAGGAATATCAACATGTGCTTTCCCAAATAAAATAGAAAGAAATAGTGCTAGTATTAGCACTATTACTCCCCCTATTAAAAGCGATATAAACTTAAAGTTTTCATTTTTCTTTTTTTCTAACATTGTATTTTTAATCCTTTGTCTTCTCTTTTACGAGTAAGTCTTACTAAACAAATCATAAGTAACAAGTAGAGGTTTACCAGTACGAGGATCTTCATCTAATACCACATCGATATTGAATACTTTTTCTAAATTATCTTTAGTAAGTACTTCTTGAGTTGTACCATTTGCTACAATATTGCCATCTTTCATAGCAATTAAATGATCCGAGAAGCGAATAGCTTGGTTAATATCATGCAATACCATTACAATCGTACAACCTTGCTCTTTATTTAATTTCTGTACAAGTTCAAGTATTTCTAATTGATGAAAAATATCTAAATAAGTTGTAGGTTCATCTAAGAATATAATATCCGTACGTTGTGCTAATGCCATTGCAATCCAAACACGTTGTCTTTGACCACCACTTAAATCATTGATTGAACGATGACGGAATTCACTAGTACCAGTAACTGATAATGCCCAATCAATTTCTTTTTTATCTTCTGCTGTTAAACGGCCAAAGCCCTTCTGATGCGGAAAACGTCCGTATGATACGAGTTCACCTACCGTTAAACCGTCAGCAACTTCAGGTGATTGCGGAAGTATCGCAATCTTCTTAGCAATTTCTTTAGTTGATTGAGCATGGATACTTTTACCATCTAAATGAATTGCACCTTCTTTAATAGACAACAAGCGTGATAACGCTTTAAGCAATGTAGATTTGCCACAACCATTAGGTCCGATTATAGAAGTCACTTTACCATCTGGGACCTCTACGTCTAAATTATTAATAATCGTAGTATCACCGTAACCAATTTTAACTTGTTCACCGTTTAAACGACTCATAATTCCCCTACTTTCATCTAAATAATACATTTTATATCGTAAAAACATTGAATTTATTTTTTCGTGTTTATTATTTCATTATTAATCGTAATTGATAATCATTATCATAGATATTATTATAACATCTATAGCTTTTAATGACTAACAGATATTTTTATTAATCGGTTAAATCATTTATTTTGAAAAGTAACGATGAAAAGCGGGACAGAAAATCTTTCTGTCCCGCTTTTTCACTAAATAATTTAATATTATTCATCTAGTAAGAAACCATTACCATACACATCTCTTACATCATGAATAACTAAAAATGCTTTTTCATCAATATTTCTAATAATACGTTTAGCACGTGAGACCTGAGTTTTAGAGATAACTACATATAACACGTCTTTTTCTTCACGTGTATAATACCCATGACCATTGAGTATTGTTAAACCTCTACCAACTTGTTCATCAATGGCTTTAGCTACCTCATCGGGCGTACTCGAAATAATAGTCATTGCTTTCTTTGTATTTAAACCCTCGATCACATATTCCATGACTTTAGTACCTATATATAAAGAAATAATAGTTACTAAAGCCTTATCTAATGAAATTTGAGTTAAAGAAATTAATACCACAAGTAAATCGAAGAAAAGCAAAGCATATGGAGTACTGATATCTAAATATTTATTTACGATTCTAGCTAATATGACAGTACCAGCAGTTGTACCTCCAGCTAATACTATGACTCCGATACCCACACCGACACACGTACCACCAAAAACTGCGTTAACAATCACATTACCTGTATGCACGTGCCATGACTCAGTTAGATCTAAAAAGATAGACATTAAAATAGTTGCTACAACTGTTAAATACATACTACGTTTACTTAAAAACTTATAGCCAATGATGATTAATACAGCATTAACCACAAAGTTTGTAATTGCAGGTGATAAATGAAATGCGTAATATAATACAATTGCTATACCGGTAACTCCTCCCTCACCTAAGTTACCAGAAATAATAAAAGCATTAACTCCTGCTGAGAAAATGAATGAACCAGCAATAACTAATAATATATCTCTGATTGTTCTTTTCATTCAACCACCCCTTTATTTTCTCTTAATATAAAAATGGTAGCACAAGCGTGTAATATTCTACAACACTACTTCAACAAAATCTTTTATATTTAACAAAGTCATTGATTAAATAATGTAAAAAATTATATTTTTACTGTTATTTCTCTCTCAACTAGCATTTGCTTATTCATAAAACACCAATCGACGAACAAATTAAAATATTCTGAATTTTTAATTTACTTATGACATAAGTTCTGCTATAATTATTTTAACTTCTTGAAAGAGAAGTTATCTCCTTTGTGTTGTTTATAGTAACAAAACAAATTTTGCTCGAAGTACTGTGACAGTACCTAGTCCTTACCGTTACAAGTACATTAATATTCATTTCCCATAAAAGCCAAGTATAAGAAGTGTCTCCTCACTTTCTATGCTTGGTTTTTATCATTTCAAAGAGCTTTTCAGCCTCCTATTAAATAATAAAAAGGATTGTTCCAACAATTTCTCTAACATGTTGCGAAATATTTTTTAGGGAGATAAGAACTGAAGTTTTTATTAATCGTGTAAATTGAGTCTTATTATAGTTTTTTATTCATAAGGCATCTCGGTAATTCAGTTTAGTGAAGTTTATTCAATGATAGGAAAGTGCCTTATATTTTAAAGTATATCGATGTGAAATTACATGGTAATATGTAGTATCTTTGACGAGATTCCTGAAGGAGCAGTCCCAGTCCTAAACCTAGATTGAGACGGACACACTGCGACACGAAACCATACTATACGAAGTAATGAATATAAAAGTAGCAGTAAAATGATTTTAATTAGAAATCATTTTACTGCTACTCTTTTAGGGAATCATGTCCCAGACGCTTAGAAAAATTAAATTCTTAAATTTAATTACCATGCAAATAATCCAACAAATGCTGCAGTTAGTAATGATACTAAAATACCTGCCAATAACATCATTGGTACGTATTTGGATACAAAATCTGATGTTTTCTTATCAACAATTCCTTTTAATGTACCTACAATCATACCTATAGTTGAGAAGTTAGCAAATGATACTAAGAATGTTGAAATCACTGCTCTATGGTGTGGTGAAAGTGAATTGACTTGCTTAGAAACTTCACCCATTACTACAAATTCGTTAGTAACAATTTTTTTAGCCATTTGTTGAGCAACTTCCCACGCTTCATTCCAAGGCAATCCAAGTAATAAAGCGAATGGATACATAAATACCCCTAAAATTTGATTTAATCCAAAGCTACCTTTCCAACCAAAACCATGGGCAATTAACCCAGTGATTAGATGAATAAAGCGATCAATTAAATCAGCTAACGCTACGAAACTAATCACAAATGCGATGATAATAAGCACTAGCTTACCAGCTGCTAAAACTGAATCTCCTAAGAAAGAGAAGAATGGTTGGCGCTCTTCTTGATGATCTTTTATACTATAAATAACGTCTTCTTTTTCCTCTACAGATACTGGATTCAGTATAGATGACACGATAATCGCGTTAATTATGTTTAGAGGAATAGCTGTCAAAACGAGCTCGCCAGGTATCATTTGAACATAAGCACCAACAATAGCCCCTGAAACGGAACTCATCGACATCATAGCCAAAGTTAATACACGCATTTCATTCATGCGTTTCAGTTGTTCATTGGAAACTGCTAAGGCTTCAGTATTTCCTAAGAACATCATTTCCACACCAAAGAATGATTCAAATTTTGGTTGACGAGTAATCTTAGCAAGTAACCAACCAATACCCCCAATAATTTTTGGAAGTATATTAAAGTACATTAAAATATCAAATAACGGTACAACTAATAAGATAGGAAATAACGCGCTAATAGCCATATCCATCTGCTTTCCAGTAGTGAAACTAGCGAACGCGAATCCAGTTCCTTTGTGCGCAGATTCTATCACCCATGCTATCCCATTTGCCGCACCTTTGACTCCATTTCTTCCCCATGGAAAATAAATAAAGAACCATGCTAAAAACAAATTCAAGATGACTAAAATCAGTATCGATTTCCATTGAATATTTTTACGATTCCTTGAAAATATAACCGCTATACCCAAAAATACGATTAACCCAATGATATTAATTAGTAAAAACATTTGGCACCTACCTATTCATGTATTTTCATAAAATTATTTAAACATCCAATATAAATAGTAGTAAGACTACAAAACTCTACAAGAAGGGCTTCTAGATTTGAACTTTATATCATTTAAATCGTTTAAATCCGGTCATAACCCGTACTTTATAACATTATGTATATCTAACGTTCCACTTCTTACAAGAGACATTATACCACTTGTAAATTTAGGTTAAAATAATGGTTTTACGAATATTTCACAATATTTAGGAGGAGATTAAAAAACACGCCCCACATTATAGTGGAACGTGCTATAACTTAGTCTGATAATTTTTGAGATGTGACAAAGTTTTTATATTTTTCATGAGATGCCATTAATTCACCATGAGTACCTTTACCAGTGACTTGACCTTTATCAATAAAGATAATTTGTCCTGCTTTCTTAATAGTGGAAAGTCGATGAGCGATGACTACTGTTGTTCTACCTTCCATTAATGTCTCAAGCGCTTCTTGAATTTTAACTTCACTTTCACTATCTAAATTGGCAGTAGCCTCATCTAATAGTAAAATATCTGGGTTCTTAACAAAGCTTCTCGCAATATCAATACGTTGACGTTGACCACCAGATAATTTAAGGCCTCTTTCACCAACCATAGTGTCATAGCCTTCATCAAATTGCATGATGAATTCATGACAATTCGCAAGTTTAGCATATTCAATTAATTCATCATCTGTTACTTTCCTATTGATACCATATAATATGTTATCTCGAATTGAACCACTCATCATTGAGTTAGATTGCATAACGTAACCAATCTTATTACGCCATTTAGACAATGGGATATCATATATACTGCGATGATTATATTTAATGTCTCCATTTTCAATATCATACATACGTTCAATTAAATTGAAAATTGTACTTTTACCTGAACCTGAAGGTCCCACAAAGGCACTTACTTTGCCTTGAGGTATATTAAACGTAACATCGTTCAAGATTTTCTTAACATCATATTTGAAATCCACATTTTCAAAGCTTAGCTCTCCATCTTCAACGATTTCATCTTTAGATTCAGATAAAGCTTCAGTTGGTTCAATTGGTTCTTGCATGATTTCATGTATACGCTGACTTGCACCGACAGCTCTTTTATAATCAGTCACCAACGTAGATAAATTAATTAAAGGCATTGAAAGTTGAATAACATAGAAAATCATAGCGATTAATGTACCTGGCGTAATAGCACCTGTACCAATTTCTAGTGCACCGAAGCCTAAAATAATCGCAATTGTAAGTAACATAACTACACCTGAAATTGGTTGCACAATGGCTGAAATTTTAGCCTGCTTTAAGCCAAGATTGTAAATCTTTTTCAAATTAATATGTGCATTGTCTAGCTCTAATCTTTCAGTATTAGAAACCTTAACCAATCTCATTTCCGTAAGCACACGACCGAGCAAACCACTAAAATTAGCGATTTCAGATTGCGTATTTGTAGAAATCTTTTGCATTACTCGACCTAGTGGAATCATGATAAAAACAAATATAGGTATCGTAATAAATGTAAGTAATGTTAATTTCCAATCCATTATAAATAACATTATTAAAGAACCTATTAAAGTTAATACTGATGGTAATAAATTAGGCAATTTTTGAGATATAAATTCATTAATAACCTTTGTGTCATCAGTAAGACGACTCATTAACTGACCACTTTCGTTTTTATCAAAGAACGGCATTTTTAATTGGATGATATGTTCCCATAATATAGAACGAATGGCATAAATAATTTTCTCACCAATTTTACTAAGTAAATAAAGTCCTACACCACTTAGTAACGCGTTAACTAAGAAAATTGCGCCAAAAATTCCTATCATGCCCCAATTAATACTACTTACAGAGAATTTATCTACAATTCGTCCTGTAAATAATGGCACTAATAGCCCACTCAAACTTCCTAACGAAGTAATAATAACCGCTGCAATGATTAACCCATATGGCCATGAAAGCCTCTTAAATAAGAAAAATAAAGGGTTTTGTTGTTTCATAATTTTACCTCGTCTTAAATTGTCATATTTTCATTTTGCTCAATCATACTATAAATCCATTTCTACCCCAAATAATAATACACTTTACAATCTTTTAAATTACAAAAATGATTTTACATTATTAAATATATTAAATAAAAAAGATTAACAAGTCCTGTAAAATAATTCTTAAAAATTCCCTTTATCTTAAGCTATTTACGTTCATTATAACTTTGTACTTCGCATTAAGTATTATAACACCTTTTAGTTCAACTGACGAAGGTCCACGCCTATAATTTTACGCAATAATCATTTAATTCTTATACACAAAATATGCGTGCTACTCTCAGTAACACGCATGTAAATAGATTTAAAATTATTTAGCATCTTTTCCATATAATTCTTGTTTAATCTTAGTTGTTGAGATACCCTCTGTACGATTAAGATAAATCACTTCGCATTTATCTTTTAAGAAATCAAATTCGCCTTCCCAATCGTGACCCATAACAAAGACATCAACTTCAAAACGATCAACATCTTTTTCTTTTTGGCCCCATCCTTCTTCAGGGATTACTAAATCTACATAACGAATAGACTCTAACATCATTTTACGTTGCTCATAATCATAGTACGACTTTTTATTTTTTATTTGGTTGAATTCATCTGTAGAGAGCGCCACGATAAGATAATCGCCCATTTCACGTGCTCTTCTCAGTAATTCGATATGACCATAATGTAGTAAATCATATGTACCATAAGTAATTACTCGTTTCATGATACGTATTCTCCTTAACTTAAAATTTAATAAAAATTTACAATCTTAATGTAGCATAAATATTCCACCCTTACCATTAATTCAATATAAGATAAGGATAATTTTATACAAATTTTCTTATTGCATTATTTCTTATTTAACATGCGTTTTAATGATTGCTTCCCTGAAAATGATGCACGTCTAGGAAGTACTGAAACTTTAAAACGTAAATAACCAGGTCGACCTATACCAACACCTTGTAATGTCTTTCTCCATTGTTGATATAACGTTTTCGTCCAATTTGTTGCACTTTGCTCAACAGCTCTTACAATTCTAAACATTGCATTCCCTGAGTAATGGGTATGTTGCATAGCTTTGATATAAGTCGTAACACTATCCATGAACGATTGAGTCATTTGACTATTCTTCATTAAATGCGCTTGTATTAAATAACTTACGATAAGATTATCCATACGATAACTGTAGTATGTCTTTTCCTCAATGAGTAACAATAACTCCATGACACGTCGACGTACTTTTAAAGCGTCCTTCATATAAGGGAGAAATGTATCAGCACGTTGAGCTGTAACTGACCCTTCTCTTTCATTATATCCATAAACAATATTTGGTATAAGTTGAATATCTCTTGCTTTAGAAAATGCTCTCACAATAAACGTGTGTTCTTCACAGAATACGACATCCTCATCAAAACGTAATCCTGCATATTTGGCACTAAATAATTTGGCGCCAGGACCTATCGACTGTAAAATTTCAGGCTTGCGATCAAGCGTGACTAACTCATCCAATACAATATCATCATGTGTCGGAATCACTTTCCAATCACCATTGATACCTCTGCCCATTTGTCCTATAACTACATCAGTCTCTTCATTTTTTTGAAATGCTTCAACCATTAAATCAATTCTACTAGGTAAGAACTCGTCATCAGCATCTAAAAATAGAAATCCTTCAACGTCATCTGACATTGCCTCTAATCCAACGTTTCTACTACGTGCTGCACCTTGATTATCTTGATTAATCACTTTAATATTTTTGTGTTCTTTCTGAAGTTCTGTAAGCACGCGTTTTGTATTATCGGTCGAACCATCATTTACGCAGATAATTTCATAATCTGACTTACTATCCACAGAAAGTATTGCTCGTTTTATAGTATCTTCAGCATTATATACCGGAATAATGATTGCTAATTTCATAATTTCACCAACTTATTTATAAAATTGACTAACTCGTTTAAACTTTCTTTCGTATTATATCGATGCCAAGTATTAAATAATGATTGTAGTGGTACATCATTCTCTTTAAGTGCTTGAATTAAACTATTTTCATCAGTAAATTTGTAGTCATTTGGAATCTCATAATAAAATGAATTCAATCCTCTAACATTTTCATATTCTTTCTCATCATAGTTATAGAATAAGGTAGGTTTATTGAGCAAACTTGCTTCAATTGGTAGCGAACTATAATCACTAATAATGACGTCTGCCATAATCATTAAAGAAGATATATCAATATCTTGTGATGATTGTCGATTTCTAATCGAAGGGTGCAAATGGCTTAATAACGTATAATTAGGTAGGTTTTGTTCAAACTTCTCTTTATTTATAGTCCTATTTGCAATTTTAGATTCCCTATACGTAGGCACGTATACCGCTAATTTATCTTTAATATGATACTTCGCTTTCAAACTACGTTGTGCTTCTTCTATATCCATATTTAAATATTTTACTAATCTAGGAAGTCCAAACTTTAACATTTGATCAGGACGTGCTTCAAATGATTCCTTAAAGCACTGAGCCATCTCTTCTCCACCTATTAAATAATAGTCTGTTGCATCGTAAACACGCTTATATTGTTTAACCATTGTTTGATTATTCATGTCCACCTGATGGTCGGTCAAACCGAAATCTTTGAGCGCTCCCGCTGCATGCCAAGTTTGAATGACAGCTTGCCCTTTCTTTTTATGATATCCGCCCATCATAAGATAATACGTGTCAATAATAATGACTTTAGCTGAGCTTAATGCCTTAATATGGCTAATCACATTTTTATTTCCTGCAGGTATGAATGTTATATTTTTCAAGTTTTTTAAATGCGCTTGATCCTTCATTTTTCCAATAACTGTAATATCGTACTTCTGTTGACTTAATGCTTCAATTATTGGAAACACATCTTGTTTAAAGGTCATCATAACGACTATATGATTTCGGTTTATTTTCTTAGGTTTAAATATAAAATTTAACACCTTAATTATAAACATATATATTTTTTTTATTAGAATTCTCATGTTTTCACCGTCTTTATTTACTCAATCGTATTATTAAATTATAAACGATTCTCTCTTCCTTAGAAAATGATAATAGTATCTTTGATGCTCATTAAAAAGTTGTAGTGTGTGATTTTATTTTTCAAAAATAAAACCTTGATCCAGAGTGGACCAAGGCAAGGTATAAATCTTTATAAGAAATCAGCAAAATGATCTCTATAACGTTTATGAAGAATAGAGCCAATAACAAAGAACAAAATAATAATACAAATGTTATATAACATCAATTTCCAATGATCGATAAAGTACCATTGATGGAATAAAATTGCCGCACGATATGATTCGGCAATAAAATAAACTGGGTTGAACATCATAATTTGATGTATAACACCACTCACACCATGATTTTTAGGTACCCATAAAATTGGAGACATATAGAATAATATTCTCATGAGTGCTTGCATTATCATTTGTGTATCCCTTACAAGTATTCCTAGCGTTGACGTTAACAAGGCTACGGATGAAGTTAATAAAAATGCAAAAGGTACATAAATTAATAATTGAACAATATGAATACTCGGTATAATTCCTTTAAACATACATGCGATGATAATAATTGCTAACAATCCTAAATGACCGTAAAATCTGCTAGTTACAATGTACGTGGGAATAATAGATAATGGAAAATTCATTTTAGCAACTTGATTAAATTTTTGTGAAATTGATTTGGTACCTTCAAGAACACCTTGGTTAATGAAAAACCACATACTAATTCCCACTAGCAACCAAAATACAAATGGGATACCATGTATTGGTGCGTTACTTCTAATTCCTAAACCAAAAACTAGCCAGTAAACCATAATTTGTAGCGCTGGGTTTAAAATTTCCCATGCCATTCCTAAATAGTTACTGTGATTTGAGATTTTAATTTGAAATTGTGCCAGTCTTTGAATTAAATAGAAGTTTTTGAGGTGTTCCTTTAAAACAGTTCCAACTGCTGACATTAAACCCAACCACGCTTTCTCATGCAATAGAAATCTATCTATTGTAAAACTTTATTAAATAGTCTTTTAAACTTATGTTTTGTAATCATTTTATTCAGAATAATAGCTTATTGTTTATTACAAGCATATTATATTATACAATCATTATCGTTAAAAACAGTAATGATAATATTTAACTTTTATGTGAAGTATGACAAAGGTAGTATTTTCACATTTAATAATTTTAACAAAATCTTCTATTCACTTTACACTAGGTTAATAAATTTAACAACTGATGTGTTGTATATTATAATCTATACAAATGTATATAAGGAAGGTACTAAAATGAGCGTTTCGGTAAATATTGAAAATGTAACTAAAGAATACCGTATATATAGAAATAATAAAGATCGAATTAAAGATGCTTTAATCCCTAAAAATAAAAATAAAACATTTTTCGCTTTAGATGGTGTTTCACTTACAGCACATGAAGGCGACGTCATAGGTCTAGTAGGAATTAACGGTTCCGGAAAGTCTACCTTAAGTAACATGATAGGCGGCTCACTTTCCCCTTCCTCTGGAGAAATTGAACGACATGGTGATGTCAGTGTAATTGCAATTAATGCAGGTTTAAACGGTCAACTGACCGGAGTAGAAAACATTGAATTTAAAATGTTGTGTATGGGCTTTAAACGTAAAGAAATCAAAGAGTTAATGCCTAAAATTATTGATTTTAGTGAATTAGGTGAATTCATCTATCAACCAGTAAAAAAATATTCCAGTGGTATGCGTGCTAAGTTAGGATTTTCAATTAATGTAACTGTTAATCCAGATATTTTGGTTATTGACGAAGCGCTTTCTGTGGGAGATCAAACATTTACTCAAAAATGTTTAGATAAAATTTATGAATTTAAAGAAGCGAAAAAAACTATTTTCTTTGTCAGCCATAATCTCCGTCAAGTCAGAGAATTCTGTACAAAAATTGCTTGGATTGAAGGTGGCAAATTAAAAGAATTTGGTGAACTAGATGATGTATTACCAAAATACGAAGAATTCTTAAAGGACTTCAAGAAGAAATCTAAAGCACAACAAAAAGCCTTTAGAAGCGAATTAGATGAATCACGTTTTGTTATTAAATAAGCAAATATCATACTAAACTGTCACAATAAACGTTGTTGACAGTTTTTATGTGCTTTTAAATTAAAGATTTAAAACATTGCAACTCTCATATGATAATTATTTTCAATTAATTTGAGTTTAACCCTTTTCAAAAAGTAGAAGTAGTATTATGATGGAATTAAGAGATACACAAAGTTGTCACAACTGAAACGTAAATTAAAGAGGATGAAAGAGATAGTAGCTAATAAGAAAACCCAACAATTTGCGAATTTAGTACGTTCTTACCGTAAATCATATATTGGTAAAGGTCCCGAACAAGTTAAAGTCTTTTTTAAAGATAACTGGGCAATTTGTCATATGACAGGTAGTTTAAGTAAAGTTGAAAACTTTTATTTGAGAAATAAAGATTTTCAGAGTATGCTTAAATATGGACGTACTGAAGAAATTAAAGAATTATATAAACAAAAACCTCCAGTTGAAATGGAGGAACTTGTTGGAGCAAATTTCGTAAAACTTTTTACAGATGTTAATTTAGAAGACGACGAAGTTGTTTCAATCTTCGTTTTTGATAAATCAATTGAATAACAAATAATATAGTAACAATACTATGGGATTGGTGTAAGGTACTCAGTGCTGTTTGCTAACCCACTTACATTTTAAATGCTTATGAGAATTCATACATTTAAGGAGGTGGTTTAGACAAATAGGCTGAGTATTTTTTTATAAACGTTATAAGTGCTCTCATCATAGAATAGCTAGAACTTTTACTAGATAAAATTCTAAATTTAGGAGTGTATAGAGTATGAAAATTGTAGCATTATTCCCAGAAACTGAAGAAGGTTTAGACAATCAATTATTAAATACAGATAAAGCCATCGGTCTTAGAGATTTCTTAAAAGATTCAGACCATGAATTAGTTATCTTAAAAAATGGTGAAGAAGACTTAGATAAACACTTAAGCGATATGGATATTGTAATTAGTGCACCATTTTATCCTGCTTATATGACTAAAGAAAGAATCGAGAAAGCACCAAACTTAAAATTAGCAATCACTGCAGGTGTTGGTTCTGATCATGTTGATTTAGATGCAGCAAGTAAAAATGATGTCGGTGTAGTAGAAGTAACAGGTAGTAATACTGTAAGTGTAGCTGAACATGCCGTAATGGACTTACTTATTGTATTACGTAACTTTATGGAAGGACACCGTCAATCAGTCGAAGGAGAATGGGACTTATCTAAAGTCGGTAACCAAGCTCGCGAACTTCAAAACAAAACAATCGGTATCTTTGGTTTCGGTCGTATTGGTCAATTAGTTGCTGAACGCTTAAAACCATTTAACGTAACTATCCAACACTATGATCCAATCAATCAAAAAGATAACGAAAACTCAAGATTCGTTGAATTCGAAGAACTTGTGAAAACAAGTGATGCAATTACGATTCATGCACCATTAACACCTTCTACTGATAATTTATTTAATGAAGATGTATTAAATAAAATGAAAAAAGGTAGTTATTTAGTTAATACAGCTCGTGGTAAAATCGTCAACACTCAAGCATTAGTCAACGCTGTTAATAGTGGTCAAATTCAAGGTTATGCCGGCGACGTATGGTACCCACAACCAGCACCAGCTGACCATCCTTGGAGAACAATGCCTAGAAATGGTATGACTATTCATTATTCAGGTATGACTTTAGAATCTCAAAAACGTATTGAAGATGGTGTCAAAGATATTCTAAATCGTTTCTTTAATAATGAACCTTTCCAAGATAAATATGTTATCGTTTCAAGCGGAAAAATTTCAAGCTCAAGCTATACTGCTAAATAATAGCACTTTAATACGTTTAATTAGATTTTTAAAAAACCTTTATTCAAATCACTCAACTATTTAAATCATGACAACCCTAAGTATAGTTCAATGAACGATGATATAACTTAAAGAGACTTCGCTATGAAAAGCGCCATTCTGGACTTAATAGCGTACATGTACTCTTTGATAGCTTTAGTAGATGTCTTATGGCGAGTTAATCAACGTTATACCTTTCCCAAAATCAAAAATGTTATCAGCCATGTAAGATCCCTGTTCGCTTACAAAAGACATTGAAAGAGCTTTTTCTTACCCTTGATATTACAGAATTAAATTAAATAATCTCAATTATTTTCTACCCCTTCCCCTGAGAAATAATTGAGTTGTTAAATCCCTAAAATTATTGTTATCCCTGTTCAAATAGAAAGCGAGAGGTGGCCTCCCTGAACCATCTCTCGCTTTATCTTATTTATCAGTTTTGTTTTTTCTTTTTTGCTTAGATACTTTTATCATAAATTTTGGAATACTCATCATTCTACCTATACGCTTCCAATCTATAAGCAAACGATATACCCATTCAATATTCAGCTTTTGAAACAATTTTGGGGCACGCTTTTTCGCCCCACTTAAAACTTCAAATGAGCCACCTACGCCCATCATAACAGTTTGATTAAATTTGGAATTATGTTTATGAATCCATTCCTCTTGTTTCGGGAATCCCATTCCAACAAAAATGTAGTCAGGATTAAAACTAGTTATTCTTTTGACCACCGTTTCATCCTCTAGATTAATATATCCATGATGGTAAGCGAACGTCACATTAGAATATTTTAAGTGTAATTTACGTTCAGCCGCTTCGATAATTTCATTTTTTGAACCAAGTAAATACACACGCTGATGATTTGCATGAGCTATTTTCAAACATTCTTCAAGCAACTCAATCCCTGGTACTCGACGTCTCAGAGGTTGATTTAATCGCTTTGATGCTTTAACCACTCCAGTTCCATCAGCTACAACATAATCCGAACTATTAATTAAATCCATATACGAAGGATGTTCAGTTGCATAAACAACAATTTCAGGATTAGCCGTTACTATAAATAAATTACTTTCAGTTTTATTTTCGAAAAATGATTTGATATTCTCAATCATTTCCAACATCGTAGTATTATTGAATTTTACGCCCAGCACGTTGACTTTACTGTTATTAAATTGCTCGTTATTCATCAAATTTGCCCCACTTCACTTCGTGTAGTCATTTATTAATTAAAATTAAATATAGAAGTATTAATAGTACTATGCTTAAAAATGTACCGTCTATTTTACCACATCCAAAATTAAACAAGAAATCTTTAATCCTTAAATTACATCTAAAGTCTAAAGGCTAATTCCTGCTTTTTCATTTATAATATTAAATAAATGAACATATTTAAATTTATTTATTCGAGGTTAATCATGTCCTATCTAGAGAACTTTTTCACAACAGTTATTCATTTAAATATTTATCTCATCATTGCCATTGGAATAATATATATCTTTATTCATCAAAACAGACATAACGGTATCATTCGATTTCTAGATGTCTATTTGAACTATATACCAGTTTTAACTCATGAGTTTGGTCATGTATTATTTAATCGTCTTGCAGGTGGACGAGCTAAAGATCTAGTTATCGTTACAAGTCCCACTGAAAGACAAACAACATTACAACAAGGCTATGCTATCACTCAATCTAAAGGTTATTTGGGTCAATTCATAACCACAATTGGGGGTTACTTAATGCCACCCATCATGTTTTTAATTGGATTAGTGGCTGCGCATTTTGAACATCCAAGTATTTTTCTAATCGCGTATCTCTTGATTTTTATTTATTTTTTAATATTAACCTCTCGAAAACTATCACCTATTATTGTCATTCTGTTAATCAGTATACTCTTATACTTTTTAGTCCAGCATAACCATACAATGATGGTGTATGACATCGTCTCTTTAAGTTATCATCTTATTTTAGGCGTTTTACTAGGTGAAATTATTCAATCTTCATGGACAATATTTAATCTTACCTTCCAACGACCTAAGCCAAGTTGGGACGGCAGTGCTTTAACTGATATCACTAAAGTACCTACAATCATTTATAGTACGATATGGATTGCCTTCAACCTCTATACGATCTATTTACTCATTAAATACACGATTTTATAAAAAAGCTTAAGCTCTTAATGATTCAAAGAACGCTCATTAAGAACTTAAGCTTTTATTGTTTTTCGGCAAAAATATTCATTGCATTTTCATAACTTAAAATAGTTACATTTTCATTTCGTTTAATAATAATTACTTTATTAGTATCATCTTTCGAAACGATTTCTACCGTATTGCCGATATAGATATCTTTACTTGAAAGGTATACAAGTAAGTCTGTCTTATCACGCACTCTTTTGACTATAACATTGTCACCAGGTTCGAATTCTAAGATAGACGTTGTATAGAGTTCTTTATAATGATGGTCACGTGGAATCACGCCACCATGAGGACATGTTTTAGGAAAATTTAACGTTTTATCTAAGCGTTCCACAAACAAATCAGAAATTCGGTGTTCAAGAATTTCTGCCTCTTGATGCACCTTTTCCCAATTGTATTGCAATATTTCTATTAAAAATAATTCTAGTAAACGATGACGTTTAATAATATCAAGTGTTCGGTCTAAACCTTCTTTAGTTAAACGTGCACCTTTATAATGTTTAGTTTCTACATAACCTTCCTTTTCCAAGCGTCCTATCATTTCACTGACAGATGGGGGTTTAATATTTAGAAATTGAGATAGTTGTTTATTAGATACAAAGGATACATCGCCGTCATTCGTTAAAATTGCTTTTAAGTAATCCTCTTTTTCTTCAGTTAACATCATTTCACCTCACACGCATTCACCTTATTGTATCACGAATTCACTTGACATGTTAAAACTTCAACGTTTATTATAAAATAAATTAGGTTAGCCTAAATTTTTTATTAGGAGGTTATAATTTTTGCTAAAAATTGATCAATTAAATTTATTTTTAGGGAAAAAGCATGTCCTTAAAGACGTGTCATTCTCATTACCTATATGTGGTGAAATCGTCGGCATCGTAGGTCCCAATGGAGCAGGTAAATCATCAATGCTCAAAGCTTTTATCGGGGAATTTAAAGCGACGGGAACTAGATTGTTATACGATCGTCCTATACATACTCAACTCAGATATATTACTTACATTCCTCAAAAAGCTCAATTAGATTTAGACTTCCCTATCAAAGTAGAACAAGTGGTGCTTTCAGGATGTTATCAAGACATTGGGTGGTTTAAACGTCCAGAAATTACTGAGCGAGCTAAACTCAACCAATTACTTAAAGATTTAGAATTAGATGATTTGCGTCATAGACAAATTTCAGAATTAAGTGGTGGTCAATTACAACGTGTACTTGTTGCGAGAGCATTAATGAGCGAGAGTGATATCTATTGTTTTGACGAGCCTTTTGTAGGTATTGATATCTATAGCGAAGAATTAATAATGAAAAAAATTAAGCACCTTAGACATTTAGGTAAGTTGATATTAATTGTACATCACGATTTATCAAAAGCTGAGGAGTACTTTGACCGTATTTTATTACTCAATCAAACCTTAAGATATATAGGACCACCAAAAGAAGCTTTAACTTCTGAACGATTGAATGCAACTTTCATGAATTTTGATAATGATTTATCACCACTTCAATCGTCACAGTTACAAGGGAGTGCGTGTTAAATGTTAGACTTCTTTAATCATTTACTCAGTTATCAATTTTTAAATCGTGCATTAATCACTTCTATATTAGTAGGGATTGTGTGCGGTACTGTAGGAAGTATTATCGTACTTAGAGGCCTGTCTCTAATGGGAGATGCAATGAGCCATGCGGTGTTACCAGGTGTTGCGCTATCCTTCCTATTCAATATTCCAATGTTCATCGGTGCATTAGTAACAGGTATGATTGCCAGTCTTTTTATTGGTTTTATTACTTCTAAAAGCAAGACAAAACCAGATGCAGCGATAGGTATTAGTTTTACTGCATTTCTAGCAACAGGCGTCATTATTATTAGTTTAATCAATAGTACGACTGATTTATACCATATTTTATTTGGTAATTTACTGGCTATAACCAATCAATCATTTTGGACAACTATCATTATCGGAATGAGTGTGCTAACACTTATAGTTGTATTTTATCGACCTTTAATGATATCTACTTTTGACGCAACATTTAGCCGTATGAGCGGTTTAAACACAACACTCATCCATTATTTCGTCATGCTTTTACTAGCACTTGTCACAGTAGCAAGTATTCAAACGGTCGGAATCATACTTGTAGTGGCTTTACTTATCACTCCTGCATCAACTGCATTTTTGATTAGTAAACAATTGTACAGCATGATGATCATTGCCAGTCTTATTAGTATTATCAGTTCAATTACCGGACTATATTTTAGTTATATATATAACGTCCCAAGTGGTGCTACAATCGTGATTTGTACATTTACTATTTACGTTATAACGTTAGCAATTACGAGAATGAATAACAGACAGAAAAGAGGCGCTTTAACGTGAAGAAGATTTTTGCTTTAGCATTAATATTTATCATGATTCTTGCCGCGTGTGGGAATCAACATAACAAGGATCATAGCTCTACCGAAGGTAAGTTAAAAGTTGTAACAACCAACTCAATTTTATATGACATGGTCAAACATGTCGGCGGTGATAAGGTCGTAGTCCATAGTATTGTACCAGTCGGTCAAGACCCTCATGAATACGAAGTAAAACCCAAAGACATTAAAGCTTTAACTGACGCAGATGTTATTTTCTATAATGGGTTAAATCTTGAAACAGGAAATGGTTGGTTTGAAAAAGCGCTCAAACAAGCAGGCAAATCTACTAAAGACAAGAGCGTTGTTGCTACATCTAAAGATGTTACACCTATTTACTTAAACGGTGAAAATGGTAACAAGAACAAACAAGATCCACATGCTTGGTTAAGTTTAGATAACGGTATTAAATACGTTAAAACAATTCAACAAACTCTAATTCAACATGATAAACAAAATCAATCTACGTATAAAAACCACGGAAAAACTTACTTAGCTAAACTCAAAAAGTTAAATAAAGAGAGTAAAAACAAATTCAATGATATTCCTAAAGCGCATCGAGCTATGATGACTAGTGAAGGTGCATTTAAATACTTTGCTAAACAATTTAAAGTGAAGCCAGGCTATATTTGGGAAATCAATACTGAAAAGCAAGGTACACCAGGACAAATGAAACAAGCTATTCGTTTCGTTAAAGACAACCATCTCAAACATCTATTAGTTGAAACAAGTGTGGATAAAAAAGCCATGCAAAGTTTATCAGAAGAGACAAATAAGGATATCTATGGAGAAGTATTTACAGATTCTATAGGTAAAGAAGGCACTAAAGGTGATTCATACTACAAAATGATGAAATCCAACATCGAGACAATTCATGGCAGTATGAAATAACTAGAAATACACGGATGAACACGTAAGAAAGTGTAGAAGATTAATCATAAGTCATGTTCATCCGTGATAATTCTAGAACTTTTATATATTATTTTTATTTTGTAACTAGCAGTCCCATATCGTGTGTTTTTTCATTTATATTACCCTCCTATAATATAAACTACATCTTTTTTACACACGATATGGTGGTGTTAGTTAAGGGGATATTTCGCAAACTTATTTGAGCCCCACTCTCTCACGAATTACAGAGTAAATATTTTAGCGGAAATCACTCATTCTTTTTGTTGTTTTCGAGCGATAAACAATGGAAGGAAACTAACAATGTGCTACTAATCTTAACATCTCAATCAATCCTCGAGTAGTACATAACAGTTCTATTCAACTCTGAGTAGTTACTGAAGCCACAAATAATCACTTGATGTGATAGCTTCATCTATCACTAAGCTACCTCCATGGATATTCAATCCTCCCCCATGGAGACATTAGTTGCACTAATTATGTTGAGATTAGTGCAACTTTTTTTATGATGATATATGTAAAAGAGCCCTCACCACTTTATGAGTGAGGGCTCTTTTTTAGAAAATTTGTAAACAAACGTATATTTTTTATCATGTCATACTATCAACGATAACCATTTCATCATAGTTAATAGATTCTCTAAGCTTCAATGCTGTACCTTCTGTAATTTCTTCATCTTCTATTAATTCACGAAGAATTCGACGCTGTTCTCTTAAAGCATTCAACTTAATTCTAGTAATCGTATCTTCACTTTGAGAATTGAAGAAATTATTCGGAGTTAAGTTATCTATACGCATAAGATAACCATCGCATATCATACCAATCTCTAGTTTGTTATCTGTTGTTGCCTCTTTAGACAATCTACTTACTACATTGTAATGAACTAACTTATTTATTTTACCTAATTCAAGTAAGTTATCTGTAACACTTAAAGAAGATGCAGAATTTATTTTAGTTTTAACACGGCGTTTCAATAACATTCCTCTTAAAACAACTGTAATCCTTCTAAATAGTGACGCTTGTTTGTAGACTTGTGTACGTTCAGCATAGCGCATATAGTTTTCAAGTACACTATCTGTAATCTCACCATCATCAACAAGTTGTTCTAATGTTTTTGTTTCTACATTAAACGCAATTTTTTGAAGACGTTCTAACTCTTTAGAGTTTTCATCTTCCTTTTCAACTGTTTTAAGGAACGTGAGTTTATCATGATATTCTTTAATCACATTTCCATAACGATAACTTGTTTCAAATGTAGATTTCTGATTTAAATAATCAATCACATGTTCCAAAATATATACTCTTGCTTCTTTGAATGTCATATTACCTAATTTCACTTTTGGTTTATTAGGCGTAACTAAAGGAAGTAATACTTGAGCAATGACCAAGCTAATGATGACCATTCCTGACGCAATAAATAATAAATCATTTCTATAATGGAATGAATGATGATTTGCCAAGTAATAAGGTAATGTTAATGCGATTGCTAGTGAAATTGTCCCGTGTACACCGCAAAGCGTCATAATAAGTGCATATAAGCTTCTCTTAGGTTTTTTCTCTGGGGCTTTATCGTCATCGTCTTTTGATATCATTTTCTGGAAAGGACTGACTGATAAATAGAAATAAGGATAAAGCACATATACCCATACAAATCTGAAGAGGTATACCGCTAAAGCGACTAGTACAGTGATAACTACTAAGAATAGTAAATTATGTGGTTCTGTCTTAATAATCTTCACAATAACCTCAGGTACTAAGAAACCTAATATTGAAAAGACAAAACCATTTAAAACATAACCTAGAATATTCCATGTGTGGTTATAACTCATTTGTAATTGTGTACGTGTTTGAGCGATACGATCTCGTTCAAATCCATGGACGAGTCCGGCTACTACAGCTGCGATAATACCTGACGCATGAAACAGTTCTGCAATGAGATATGTCACAAATGGCGTTAATAACTGTATAAATGTGAACATATTAATATTCTCAATGCCTCGTCTCATTAGAGTTAAACGAAAACGAACAAGTGCCATACCTATAAGTAAACCTACAATTGCCCCACCTATAGATGCAATTAAAAATTGTTGTACCGCATCGAAAAGTGAAAACGTACCTGTGACTAATACGCCTACAGCAATTTTAAATGAAATGATACCGGCTGCATCATTAAGTAATGATTCACCTTCAAGAATCGTCATCGCACCTTTAGGCAACACCTTACCGTTAGTGATTGCTTGAACTGCTACAGCATCTGTAGGACAGAGAATTGCTGCAATTGCAAAGGCTGCACCAATCGGTAGTTCGGGCCAAATCCAATGTACGAACAATCCTACACCAATCACTGTTGTAATAACGAGACCTAAAGCCATCATCATTACAGGTTTAATATACTTTCTTAAATGTACTCTTGAAACGTTAACCCCTTCTACAAATAATAATGGGGCAATTAATGTGACCATAAATAGTTCTGAGTCAAAGTTAAATTCAACTGGAATTGGAGTGAGGTATAAAATCATTCCAAGAACGATTTGAATAAACGCAAGAGGTACCTTTGGTATGAAAGTATGGACAAAGGAGCTTACGATAACTACTGTAGTAAAAATAAGTAAAGTTTCAAATATCTCCAAACTTTCACCTCTTTATTATTTTTTAATTGAAAATTAAGTAACAAATAGCACATATATGCCTATTTACACATTGCATATAAGAGAGATGCATCATTTGAATGATCTACATTAGAGGAAGATAACAAGAAGAAAAAAAGAGATTGCTTATTCTTATTGCTTAAATATATTAAGTATAAATTGATTATTTAGAATATTTTATCTATTTCAATGATGCATATTCCAGTTATCAGTGAAATCAAACATGAACATTTTCATTAAAGATAATCACAAATTCGTTTCATCAAACGAGAAAATGTTTATGTGTAATCTCATTGAACCAACATTTTACTACTTAATTTTACAATTATTCTTATTTATAATTTTATCATTAATTGTATCAATGCTTAAATAAATAGCTCTCTTCTCTTCCATATTCATACTTCAGTCTTATATAAAAAAAGAAAACCGTTAACATATATAGATTAACTCTTATACGTTAACGGTTATGATTAATTCTCATTGTCAAATTTTCTCTCTTTTTCACGTTCTTTATAATAAAGTTTTTCCCTACGTTGTTCTCTTAGTTTCGCACGAGATTTTAATTCTTCAGGTGAATTAAACTCATTTTGACTTAACAATATTGAAGATTGCCTAGGGACGTCATCTTTTCGGTACATATACGCACCGTTACGATAGGCAGCACGCGCTACCAAATGCATTCCAACAGGAGAAGTAAGGTTGATGAAAACCAATGATAAAAGTAAACGAACGCTAAAGAATCCTTGATTGACCGTAAAATATATTAAGACACCAATAATAGTTAATAATACTGATAAAGTTGAACTCTTTGTAGAGGCGTGACTACGTAAAAAAACGTCTTGGAACTTTACAATACCATTCGCACTAATCAATGCAATGATACTTCCTAAAAATATAAATATCGCTGAGATGAGACTAACGATTTCTTTTGTTATTTCCATTAAAGACTCGACCTCCTCCGATAAATCTAGAAATAGATACCGAACTAACAAATGAAATAATGGCAATGAGCATAATTGAGTCTAGGAACGAAACCGAATTATATACGACACTCAACACACCAACTATAGACATTACAACTGCACTTGTCGCATCAAATGAGACCACTCTATCAGCTGTTGTTGGTCCTTTAATTAATCTGAAAAGGCACACGAGTAAAGCAACACCAAATATAATTAATGCACTTATAATTAAACATTGTGTGATTAACGTTATCATCGTGTCACCTCCAAAATTAAATCTTCATACTGTTTAATACTTCTTAAAAGATTTTGCTTGTCTTTTTCAGAAACATCAATACTATGGATAAAGAACTTATTCGTATCTTTAGAAATGCGAATCACTGTTGAACCCGGAGTGATAATGATTAAAATAGTTAAAAATGTAATTGCCCAATCATTCTTTAGAGAAGTCTCATAAGAAAGTAAACCAGGATTCATTTCTTTAGTTTTAAACAGAATATAATTAATCGTACTAATACTTGATGTTAATAGTTGATAGAGATATATTGCTAAAAATTTAATCGCTACCCATATCTTTTTGAGATAAAATTCTTCACCAAAGAACCTATGAAGGATATAGATGACAATTAAACCAATTAAAAATCCTGAGAAGAAGGTTGTAAATTTAAATTCATCCTCGTCTTGGAATAAAACCCAAAGGAACGCGATGACAATATTAAGTACGACTTGTTTCATCTATTTTTCAACCTCCTTCAAATGCGAATTAACATTCTCTTGGAAAACATGTTCTTTCATATTGAGGTTTGTAGCATTATCAGTCACTTTTAAGACAACTGGTGCAGCAATACCCATAGCAAGTACAACGGCAACTAGAATACCAAGAATACCTTTACGATGAGGAGGAATCTCTTTGAATTTGACCTCTTCACCATCAGTATCGCCAAAGTACATTACAAACATGACTCTAAACAGACTATACATCGCTAGAAGACTAGTCAGAATCATTAAAGCAAGACCAATATAATTACCGTTTTGAATCGCACCTTGGAATATAAGCACCTTACCTGGGAAACCACTAAACGGAGGTACACCACCTATTGCAAATACCATCACAATAAATGCAACACCAAAGAAGGGTTCCCTTTTGGCTAAACCACTTAAATACTGATAATTTCTAAAGCCAGAAATATAAACAAGACTACCTATAATAAAGAAAAGTAACGTTTTAACGATAATATCATTTGATAAATAGAAAATTGCACCATTCACTCCAGCATGTGTATGAGATCCTAATCCTAGGATAATAAAACCAATCGATAATATAACTTGATAAGCAGCAATTTTCTTAATATCTTTATAAGCGATTACACCAAATGCACCGATTAGCATCGTAATACATGACATAAAAACGAGTAATGGATGTGTGATACCAGGATGATGATCAAATAATAAGGTGAAGAAGCGGATTAACGCGTATGCGCCGACCTTTGTCATCAACGCTGCAAATAAAGCTGCAAGTTCTGTATTGAGCACAGCATAAGCTTTAGGCAACCACATAAATATCACTAAAGCAGCTTTAGAACTAAAAGCGACTAAAAAGACGAGTGAGATAATCGTGATAGTTTGATTACTTTCCATATGGTTCAAGCGTGATGCAATATGAGAAAAATTTAAGGTACCAACAGTCTTATATAACATACCGATACCTAATAAAAACAACCATGAGCCAATAATGTTAAGTACTACATAAATAATGGCAGCACGTAACTGTTCAACTGATTGGCCTAATGTTACAAGCACAAATGACGCGAGTAACATAATCTCAAACATGACGTATAAATTAAATAAATCTGAGGTTAAAAATGAACCTATTACACCAACAGTAAGTAATAAGATAAAAGTTGGTAAATGGAAAAGATTTACACGCTTTTCACCTCGACCAAATCCATAAGCCATAATTAGCGTCACAACAAATGACGATACTGTAACCATGAGTAAGCTTAGTGAATCGCCAAGGAATTGAATACCAAATGGTGCTTTCCAACCACCAAAATCTAATGTGATTGGCTTATGGTTCACAACATAGATAAGCAATGCTAAAGAAATTAAAGTTGAAACAATCATAGTCGTAATTGAGAGTATTTTCGATGTTTGATTTTTATTTTTTATAAAAACTAGAATCAAAGCACATAAAAAAGGAAGAAGCATTGGCATAATCAATAAGTTACTCATCATCTTCTTCACCCCTCAATGCACTAATTTCATACTCTTTCGTCACGCGATATGTTCGGTAAATTAATACGAGTAAGAATGCAGTCATACCAAATCCAATTACAATCGCAGTAAGTACAATGGCTTGTAGTAATGGATCTACAAAATTCGAATGATTATTTTGAATTAATGGTTCAGACATTTGTGGACCATATTTGCCCATACTCATAATAATTAAATTACCTGCATGAGTATAAATAGAAATACCAATAACAATACGTATTAAATTAATGGATAGAATCATGTACGTTCCTATAAATACTAAAAATCCTATCACCAGTAAAAGTATCAAGTTCATGACTTACCACCACTTATTGACAACATAACTGTCACAATAACACCTACCACTGTAAGTAATACGCCTAATTCAAATAACGTTACAGTCGTAACGTGCACATGTCCTAATAATGGAAAAGCCACATTAGCTTCAGTTTGGTATAAGATTGGTTTACCAAAGAACATAGGAACTACTGCCGTACACACAGATACTAATGATCCAATAATCATTAATTTCTTAAAATCTATAGGTAAACTAATCAATACTTCTTTAACATCAAAGGCAAGGAACATAAGGATAAAAGCTGAACTAAAGATAAGGCCGCCAATAAATCCACCACCTGGATTATTATGTCCTGCAAAGAAAACATAAAATCCAAATGTTAATAGAATGAAAACAACAATCTTAGTGACCGTTTTTAATACCACATCATTCTCTTTCATCTTGTCCCCTCCTATCTTTGTAATTAAGTAGTGTGTAAATACCTAAACCTGCAATGATTAATACTAATCCTTCAAATAAAGTATCTAACGCTCTGAAATCACCTAATATAGCATTAACAATATTTTTGCCACCTGTTAATTTATAGGCATCTTCATAGAATTTTGAAATCGATGGCATACCATCCGCTTGCTGAGCGATAAAAATTAGAGAAACAACAGAAACAGCCATTATAAGTGAAACTACAATTTTAAGCGTTTCCTTCTTCAAGTTTGCTTTTGCTCTTGGAATATTTGGTAATCTTGAAAAGCTCACGATAAACAATATCGTCGTAATGGTTTCAACCACTAATTGTGTGAGAGCTAAATCAGGCGCCTTCATTGCAATGAAGTAAAGCGTCACTGCAAACCCGATAATACCGTTTAAAATAACCATCGTTAAGCGTTGACGTATAAATATAAGAGAAATACCGATGATTACTGTAACGATTGATAAGATAATCTCGAGCGGTCCAAAAGATGAAACATGTAAATCATGAACTTTAGGGAAACCAACCGAAAGATAGCCATATGCAATAATTGCTACAAATATGAGTAACGTAATCATAATATAATAATTGAGTTTAGCACTCATTAAGCTTCTTATTCCATAACCTGAATAAGATTCAAACTCTCTATAAACACGTCGATAAGTATCTGTGATTGAAGCTTGTTTAATCATTCGATGTGTCAATGATTTCCAATTTATAGCAAGTGCTAAAATAATTCCTGACACAATAACGATGACACTTAATATTAATGGAAGGTTGATACCGTGCCATTGTGAAATGTGAGGTGCTACGCTGTCTACTTGAGTTCCAACACCAGATACCGATCTTAATGCTGGTATAAGTATATTATGTCCGAAAACGTTAGGTATAAAGAATACAATTGGTATAAGTACCATAAGAATCATAGCAGGTAAACTAAACAACCATGGTTCGTGAATACTTTTCTTAGTAAACTTTTCAGTATTAAATTGTCCCCAAAATGTTTCTTTAATCATGTAAAGTGCATAAGTAAAAGTAAAAATACTTGCTATCACACCTAATGCAACAACTATGATAGTAAGGCTAATTCCAAACTGATCTAGTTCAATAGCTTTTACAAGTGAATCAAAGAACATTTCCTTACTAAGGAAACCATTTAAAAATGGGACCCCTGCCATAGAAAGAGCAGCTAGCAACATAACAATGTGCATCTTAGGAAAGACATGACGCATCCCATTGAGTGAACGAATGTCTCTCGTACCTGACTCGTGGTCAATAATACCAACACCCATGAACAATGCACATTTAAAAATAGCATGGTTCATCAAATGAAATAAGCCAGCAAAAAGGACTAATGCGTAGAACTCTGACAAATGATCTGAGGTATGTTGTGCATAGCCCCCACCTATACCTACCATAGACATAATCATACCGAGTTGACTGATAGTAGAATAAGCTAAAATGCCTTTAATATCATATTGGCGTAATGCGGTAAGCGAACCAAAAAGCATGGTTATAAGTCCTACAAACGTAACAATATATACATATATATCACTTAGTCCTAATAATGGCGTAAACCTAAACAGTAAGAATATACCAGCTTTAACCATAGTCGCTGAATGAAGATATGCACTCACTGGCGTGGGTGCAGCCATCGCTTTCGGTAACCATATATGAAATGGAAATTGAGCTGATTTTGTAAATGCTCCCAACAATAGCATGAGCATCATTGGGATATACAACGGATGCTTCTCAATCGCATGACGTTGAGCTAGTATTTCTGAGATATTATTTGTACCGGTAATGATGTATAACATAATAAAACCAGTTAATAACGCTAATCCACCAAATACGGTAATCATAAATGATTGAATAGCCCCGAGTTGACTATTACCATTGTTATACCAATAAGAGATAAGCAAGAAAGAAGACACACTCGTTAATTCCCAGAATACATACATTAATATAGTGTTATTCGCTATAACGATGCCAATCATACTAAACATAAATAATAATAAATAGACAAAAAATCTAGGCAGATTATCAGTTTGAGGTGATAAGTATTGTGTAGCATAGAAAAATACACCTACACCTATAAGAGAGATAATCAAACCAAACATTAAACTTAATCCATCTAATTTCATATCTAAATTGATATCTATTGAAGACATCCATGGAATATGAATAGAAGTGAAATGATGGTGATAGACATTTGATATTTGTGTAATGAAATAAACAGATGAAATGATGGGCGCTAGTAACGACAAGTAACCAGCATATTTTTTAAGTATTTGATGACTCAAAGTGAGTAAAACTAGAATCATCACAACTATTAGCACGCCCATAAGGTACATCAGACTCATTTAAAGCCTCCTTTAAATATATTTTTTTATAAGTTGAGTGCAATCACAGTTTGATGAATCGATTTATCTTGAATCCCAATAAATTTTATAGTTTCTTGAGTTGTTTGATGTCCCAAATATTTCTGAATAATTGAGATTGAAATGCCTGCTTGATAGGCATGATAGGCAAACGTCTTTCTTAATGTAGTCAGTCCAATATGTTTCATACCTAATTGTTCAGCAGCACGATTTATTATTCTATAAGCTTGTTGTCTTGAAAGACATTGATGCGTCCTCGTAGATTGAAAAATAAGTTCTTCATCTTCCAATTTACAATCCTCTATGTAAAGTTTTAATTCGTTTCGCAATTCAGATGGCAACTTAATTTTAATAGTTGGCTCATCATCTATCATCCAAGATGTTTTTATATTCCCTATTTCAGAAGTTTTAAGGTACTTTACTTTCATATTTAACAAATCTGTCAGTTTAATTCCTGTATGAATTGCGAACTTAAAAAACAAATAATCCCTTTGTGACCGTGCTCGTAATACTTTATACATTTGATGAATCTCTTCTTTATATTTAATTGGGTCTACTTGATTCATACGTCCTCCTTATTAAGGTTTCTCATTTAATGATATATGATATTTAAGTTACATCAAAAATTTCTGCCTGAAATTTAGAAATAAAGTGACCTTTTTTTCATTTTCAAACGATATATAAAGTGAAAGGAGGTGCTAAAGATGAATGAAATTAATCAAGTGACTGCACTCTTTACACAAGTTAAACATGACTCTGAAGGGAAAGTAGTCGAACATAAACGTCGTTTCTCTAACTTAAATCCATCTACGTCTAATGATCAAATAAGAACTTTCAGTAACATTATTGAGCGTTTAACTGGAGAAAAGTACGACAAAGTTGAAGTCACAAAGACAGAAGCATTAATCTAAGGAGGAGTAGGAATATGTCAAAAACGTTAGAACTCATCTTTAAAACGAGTTTAGACAAGCCAGTAAAATTACAGTTAATAAAATTTGACGCTGTTTTGACAGAACAATTAGTTAAAGAAAGTATGAATCAAATTTTAGAATTAGGCATTTTAAAATCAAATGTAGGTAAACCTGTCAAAGCTTATTCAGCTCAAATCATTGATAAGAATACGACTATCCTTTTCGAAGATAAAAAATAAAAAGTCATAGGGAGAATTGTTTCTTACTAACAAGTACATCATTAATGAGAGAAAAAAAGAATCATTAGTGATATTTTTTATTACTATTATATGCATTATACATATATATTCTTAAACTAGAAAATTAAAATGTACCATAATACATAATCAAACATTCTATTTAGATTCAAGTATATGAGTGGTATCATATTATTATTAATTCGAGAAAGTGGGTATCACAAATGATATTCTTATACCTCTTAGGTATATTTGTGGGAATGTTGCTTCCTATTCAAACCTCAGTTAACTCAAGGTTAAGTCAATTTACACGTTCATCATTTTACGCCTCAACCATCTCTTTTGCGGTAGGAACGTTATGTTTATTAATCCTTAACCTTATTATTAATCCACATGTATTTACAACCTCATTCTTCTCAGGACAGACATTTAACTATACATGGTTTGTTGGAGGATTACTGGGCGTTATATTTTTAACAGGAAGCCTATTATTATTACCTAGATTAGGTGCTGCGCTTACAGTAGTCATCACTGTAACAGGACAAATACTTATGGGTGTAGTCATAGATACATTTGGATTATTTGGTGCTTCACAACAACAATTTACATTTTTTAAAGCAATTGGGATTATTTTTTTAATCTTCGGTATTCTTTTAATGAATTACGTCCCGAATCGTAAAATCCATCATAAAACCAATTCAAACTTCATCTTATGGTTAGCGATTGGACTCGTATTTGGCTCGGCACCACCGATCCAAACTACAATTAATAGCGCACTTGCTCAACAGACACATTCTTCAATCTTTGCGTCTTTAGTATCATTTACGATAGGTACGACAGCTTTATTCATTTTAACTTTACTTTTTAATCGCACTTTAAAAATTAGTATTACTCATGATGTGCTTGGACGCATTAAGCCTGTCTACTTTATCGGTGGTATGTTAGGCATGGCTTTTGTCACTGCTAATATTATCCTTATGCCTTTTTTAGGTGCTGCGCTTACAACGATTGTCGCAATGCTAGGCCAAATGATTATGGGAATTATAATAGACCATTTTGGTTTAATGGGCTCTCCTAAAAATAAAATTACAGCACGTAAAGTGTGTGGGTTAATATGTATTGCAATCGGAATTATTCTATTACGTTTATTTTAAAGTCTACCTTATATCATTCTTTTAAATTAATCTTTATCTTATTAAAATTCTAAGCTCTACCTGTAGAGCTTAGAATTTCTTTATTTTTGAAGTGAATAAATAACCTTTTTTCAATTATTGTAAAAATTAGAAAGAATGAAAGAGTTATCTTTTGAGTATAGGTAAAAAAAACTATTTAGAAACAAATTAATATTGTATAATATTTTTATCATAACATCATGAGGTGAACATCTATGAATAATAAGCGCATTATTCTTATACTATTAATTCTAGTTTTAGTTCTTACAAGTTTAGGTTTTGGTTATCATACTTATTCGAAAATACGATCAGATGATAATAATTTAAAGTCTACTCAAATCATTAAAGCTCAGTCTAAACGGTTACTTACCGCGGATGGCATTCAAACTCCTTTCCAAAGCTACTCTATCTACTTCAATCCTTCACAAGGACAAATCAGCCGCTTCTTAGTTAAACATCAAGATAAAATATCCGCCAAAAGACCGATTTTTGAATATTATAATTACGAAAAGGAACAAGAATTTAAAACACTTAAAGGTGTTCTTAATCAAATTCAACTCCCCAATCATACACCTTCATATTTAAAAAATAATCCTTTCTTAACCTCACCGTTACTGTATTCTCAGCTTATTCAAACTCAAAATTCTATTCACACAACTCACTTCTCTCCTATTAATGGAAGGGTCTCTATCATCAATCGTTACCCTTCAAAAGCAACTGATAAGATAATGCAAATTGATAGCGAGGAAAAGGTTATTCATGCTAATATATCAGAATCTGATATAAATTTATTAAAAATAAATCAAAATATTTCTGTAACTACTCGTGATAAAATTCAATTCATTAGTAAAGTGAAAGAAATTGCAACAGTACCAACTAAGGTAAAAAATAACACTTCTTATTACCAAGTAGTATTAACTACCAAAGCTAAGTATCCTATCGGCACACATTTTAAAGTAACTTTAATATCTAATGATATCGAGCTACCACAAACAAGTATTATAGATAACAAATTTATTTTAGTAATGAATAATAAAAAAATTGTAAAAAGAGAAATAAAATATAAAAAATCTTCTAAAAGTGGGTATATCACTATAACAAGTGGTTTAGCTCTTAATGAGAATGTAATTAAGCATCCTACTAATAAAATGGTAAGCGCTTTTAGTCATTAAAAGTTGAAAATAACATTTCAAAATGTTTACTTTTCAGCATTATTTTTATTAAATTTAGAAAAATTATAAATATTTGTAATATTTTTGAATAAGGCAAATGCTATTTTACTAATTCAATCATAATGTACAAACAATAATTAGTTTTATAAACACTTATTTGTTTACTTCTTATTTTTATTTAGTTATAATTAACTAAATAATATAGCATTAAATATATTTCTTAAAATTTTATTTAATACTAAATTATGGCAGACACTTCGTATTTTTTCAAAAAAATAGATACAAATTAATAAATTCGGGTAGAGTATTCATATAGATCTTAATTTAATAACATACAAAACTTGCTGAGTCATGTTATATGGGTCTTTAATGTTTACGCTATAAATAGGGAGGTTTCAATAATGGCTATTTCAAAAATTAATGACTGCTTTGAATTATTAGCTATGGTCACTTATGCTGACAGATTAAAAAGTACTATTAAGAAAGAATTCTCAATCAGTTTTGAAGAATTCGCTGTTTTAACTTATATTAGTCAAAATAAAGAGGAAGAATATTATCTTAAAGATATTATTAACCACTTAAATTATAAACAGCCTCAAGTGGTAAAAGCTGTTAAAAACTTATCTCAAGAGGATTACTTCAATAAAAAACGTAACGAACACGATGAAAGAACAGTTTTAATCTTAGTTAACTCTAAACAACGTAAAAAAATTGACGAGCTATTAAAACGAGTTAACAAACGAATCACTGAAGCGAACGACGATAACGAAGTTTAATATGAAATTTGACGAGAGTAAGATAGAAATCTGATTCTTAGGATTTCATAATCTTACTCTCTTTTTGTGGGGATATATAATTGAAAATACAATGTGTCTGACACAAATAATAAAAGGCGACCAAATATTATTTTGATCGCCTTTTTTGATATATATTTATGAAATGTAATACTAAATACTTATTTTAAATAATTTTAAATATAGTGAAAGTTATGCATTTTCCTCTAACTTAATAAAATCTAAGTAAATATCTAAAAACTTATCTGGTTCTTCTATATGTGGTGCATGTCCTGATTCATCAAAGATGTACTTTTTAATATTTTCAAAGTAACTATCAATACGAAAATGTGTTTTATCCATGATTAATGGATCATGTTTACCATTAACTAAAAGTGTTGGCACAGTTACTTTATGATGAACGTCCTTAATCATATCAACATGATTTAATAATGCCCTAACAGCAATTGCGCTATCTTCAGGTGTCGGTCTACTATATAACTTCTGACGTTGATACCACTTCATCGTATTGTCTTGTTGTTTAAATAATTTAGGAAATAGAATAATCATTGCCTCTGCTTTATTAAAACCAGCAATTTCTTCTTGATTATCAACCATGAGTTTTGTGAATCCGTGAGTGATATCTTCCCTCTTCGCAGAGATTATTGTTAGTGAAATTGTTCTGTACTGATATGTTTCAGTGAACTCTCTTCCTATTATGCCCCCCATGTCATGTCCTAGAATATGTGCTGAACTCACATTTAATGCATCCATTAAATGACTTAAGTCCTCAACATGATCTTTTAAATCATAAGATTCTGATCGTGAGGATTTACCATGTCCTCTCACATCATAAGTTATCACTCTATGTGTTTGCTTGAGTTCATTTTTCAAATCCTGAAAGCCAGCTGAGTTACCGTCTAATCCATGAATTAAAATAATGGGGATGCCTTCTCCTTCATCACTATAAGCAAGTTCAATTTGATTGCAAGTTTGAATTTTATTCATACTGGCACCTCCCTTTAATATTTGTTATACCCAATTCGAATCATCGTTACGCCTTTAATTCAATGAACGAAGAATTAAATTATGATTCAATTAAATTAATTATTTAAAACAGAACCACTTCTTATTCTTCAGTTTTTTAACGTGCATTCAACTTATTCTGACGAATTTTTATGACATAAAAAAAGCCTTACATATAGTTAACTTAAACAACTAGATATAAGACTTCATCGAATTTAAGATTAAGGAAAATCTACGATCTCGTTCTCGCTGATAGTTTAATTGTATAAAAAATAATGAGTACCACTAATAATATCCAAATTGCTAACGAGAAAAATTGTGCAATTTCAGGATTTGTAATCATTGCATCTATTGTCTTCTGACAGAATAATAAACCAATTCCTGAAAATTCTAAGCGCTTAAAGAATATACCAATTAGACCCAAAATGATTCCAACAAAGAATACAAATTGATGTCCATAAATATTGATTGGTATAATCGCCCAATTAAAATGAAAACCTTGCATAATGACAAGAATTAAAGCGATGATAGCAATCACAATGCCTACCCACATCTCATATTTATTACTATATAGATAATTTTTCCTAGCTATCCTAGTATAGAGAATAATCGTGATAGGGAAAATCACAATACAATAAAATAAACTTATTCCAGTAATCGCTTGGAACTGTACATACTGTTTATCATATAAATAAGAAATAAGTATAAAATTAATGATAAAAAAGATGACGGGATTGAGTTGTAAAGCAAATAGATTACGTTGAATCGTTAATATAATTTGTGCTGGGGATTTACCTCTATATTCAATATAATCTTGATCTTTTTCTTCTGATTTTTTGATATCTGATCTGAATTTTTCTTTAATATCATCTATTAGATTTGGTGACATGCCTTTATGGCTAAAATAATCATTAATGTTTTCGAGCAATACTTTATCATTAGTACGCATGCATGATTAACTCCTTCTACATACAATCTTGATGCTAATACGAATTAAGCAATAAATTAAACTATTAATTTTCAGTTTAAAATTTTACCATACTCTACGCAATATTTCTCAAACCCCATATTAAACTTTAACTATCTTTAAATCAATGGACATAGTAAAAGGAGCAAAAGTGAAACGTCAATTTTAAAAATTTCATTTCATCTTTCTGCTCCCTATTCATATCTAATATAAAGTTATTCATACTTTAGAAATTAATTTCAAAAATTTTATATCGCCATTATTCTCTTATTTAGATAAATCAATGCGATAAAGTTTTACATTTTTATCTTTAGGTGAATTTGAACTAAATTGATAACTAGCTTTACCATTTTGGATGTAACCAAAGTTACCAGTTACTCTATTATAATGTACGCGACTTACCGCTTTGTTACCAAATTCATTTTTTACAGATTTATAAGATGGACCGTTAGCTTGATTGTAAGTCATAGACACACGAGTTACATGACCTCTATCTTTTTTACCATCTGCAGTTACAAGTAAGACACCTTTATGTGTTCTAAACTCATAATAATGTTCTGTTCGTTGTTGATTATATGAATAAATTGGATGACTATATTTATTTAATACGCTTTTAATTGAATCGCCGATTTTAACATTTTCTAATGATTGATCACCTTGAGTAATTTGTTGAACTGTTTGCATTGAGTTTCCAGATGCTGCTTCAGCGTGATGACCAGCGCTTACTCCTGTTAAAACTAATCCAGAAACAAGTAATGATGTCATTAGCTTTTTCATAAGCACTCTCTCCTTTATTTCAATATCTCTATTTTGTGCTTAACTTGATTATACTACATATATTACTAAAATAACAATAATATTACAAAAACATTACAAATAAATATTTTTACGCTTACTTTATTTCTATAAAATGAAAAATTGAACTAATGTTAGTTATATTTACCAACTTTTAGTTCAATTTAATCGTCTTTATGTGATTTTTATTCTTTTTTATGGGAAAAATGATCTTTAATAAATGGAGTAATTTCAGTGATGAATTGTTCTTGTTCTTCAACAAATGGATATAAACTTGATTGAGCGTACACATTGAACTGACTGTGTTCAATTAAATCAGCGACTTCTTTCGCTTCTAAAGTTGTTGTTCTTTCCCCATATTCTCCTGCAATAATTAACGTAGGAGCATGGACTTGTTTAAATACCTCTGAGATTTCTACAGTTTTAAATACATCTTCAACAGCTTGCGTTTCTTCTTTCGTAGATACTGAATTAGTATCTTCAACATGCTTTAAGAATTTATTCATTTTACGCGGTTTATAATATTTACGTTTATTTAAAAACTTGTCTTGCTTTTCATCATCCCAGTTTCTAATCGTGTGCGCATACTTTCTGAATAATCGTTCTTCGGGTAGCTCTCCTTCAATAGATGTCGGATTAACTAATATTATTGAAGATACATAGTCTTCATATCTCACAGAGATATCTGAAGCTACTATTGCTCCCATTTCGTGACCAACAAACGCTGCATGGTCAATATAAATATAATCTAAGAGTGCTATCACATCATCAGCAAATTCATGAAACTCAATATTTCTTGGCTTATCAGAATAACCATGACCTCTTAAATCAATAAGCACAACTTGAAAAGATTTCGCTAACGCCTTAGCCACATCATTAAATACTGAATAATTATCATAAGCTGTATGAATCAGTACAACAGGAAAGCCTTCACCCATTGTATTATAATGAATTGTCGTTCCATCTTTACTAGTAAATAAATCCATTGCCATTGCGTTCTTCTCCTTCTGGTTCAAAATTTTCAGGTAGAATAGTTAACAATTCTTCTATCGTAGTAATTGTAAAATCTACTTCTTCTTCAAGTGGTTCTAATTCCGCATCCTCTTGTTTATACCATACACTTACCATACCCATTGCTCGAGCGGGCGCAACATCGTTAAGTGCGTCGTCTCCAACATACATAATTTCACTGGGTTCTACATCGAGTTGTTCTATCATATCCTCAAATATTTTTGGATGAGGTTTGCGATATCCAACAGTTTCTGAGGTCGTTAGGTAATTAATAACATGCATAATACCTAGAGAATGTAATCTAAATTGCTTAATTTTGGATTTCCCGTTAGCGATAACGCCAATCTTATAATCATGGCTCGATAACTTTTCCAAGGTATATAACGTATCATAATAAGGAAAGACATAACGGTAAAAATGCATCTCAAAGTCATGAAACAAATCTTTCCAAGTTAATCGATCAATATGAAATTGTTTAATAATTTGTTTATACAATTCAGGTTTATCATTATCTTCATCATCATCAAGCTCGATAAATTTATTCTTAAAATCGGCTAATTGAACATGAACGAAATAATCATGAAAACGTTCAAATTGCTCTTCAATAAATTTCTCACGTGATTTAACTCTATCTAACAAAGTTCCTTCTAAATCAAAGACTATTGCTTTAATATGACTCAAATCCATTTTAAGTTACCTCTTAACTTTTTAATAGTTTCTATTTTAGCAAATGAATTCACTTATCGTAATACCTTAGTTTGTGTAAAAAGAATATAAAATAAAACTGGAACGCCTAATAATGCCATAATAATACTTGCAGGTATTTGAACTGGTTGTATCATCGTTCCGCCTATAAAATCTGCCACGACCATCACTGTGCTACCGACAATAAGATTAAGTACCATCTGCGTTCCTAGCTCATATTGCCAATAAAAACGTCTTAGTAATTGAGGTACGATCATACCTATAAAGCCTATAATCCCTACATATGCAACTACTACTGCAGTTATCATAGATGACACTGCCAACACAATGAACATAACATTTTGAACATTAAGACCTAAAGATTGGCTTTTTAACTCACCGACTTGCAGTAGTTTAATGCCATTTTTCATTGAAAATAAAATGACCATAGCAACTATCATTGTTAAAGCAATGATAATGACATCGTGGTACTCTGCCGAAGCAAAGCCACCGAACAAGTAATTAGCTATTGAATTCATTTTCCGTGGATTAATTAAAACTAACATATACAGAAGTGCATTGAATAAGGCACCAATCATTAAACCTAATATGATGAGCACACGTATAGGATAACCACGTGACAATATCACTGTTAGGCCAAGTACGAGTACAAGTGTAATCAAACTGAATGCTATAGAGAAAAAAGGCACCCATAGAAAACTTAACCCGAGAAATAGTGCCAGTCCGGAGCCTAAAGAAGCACCACTTGCTAAGCCTAGTGTAAAACTATCAGCTAATGGATTATTCAAAATGGTTTGAAACATATGCCCAGCTATAGTGAGTGTCGCACCAGTAAGCATAGCTTCAAGAACTCTAGGAAGTCTTACCTTTAATAAAATAGTTTGATTAAATGCATCATTAAGGCTTCCTAAGTCCCACCATAAACTGACTAAAACACTAATTAATAGAATGATTAACCATATGACTATACTTCGAATTCTTTTCATCATAATCTCTTTTCTCATTTTTCTTTATACATATAGTAACAAAATCATATTAAAAAAGTCAGTGTCTGAAAGACCACTGACTTTTTGAGCTATTATTTTTTATAAATGACATCCCTTAATTCTTTTAGGCCTTCATCAATTCGAGGACCTGGTCGAGAAATCTCGTCTCCATTAACTGATTCAATTCGTGTATTTTTAACAGCATTAATCTTATCGAAGCCACCACGTTTTTTAATCATTTTAATATAATCAGATTTTGATTTACCTTCAGTAGAAATTAATATATCTGGATTATGCTTAATGATGCTCTCTTTACTGACTGATTTCCAACCATTTATATCTGAGAAGCTATTCTTCGCGTCTAGTTGATTTAACATATCATCGAAGAATGTGCCTTTACCTGCTGTATAAATATCTGGTTTAGATGAAACTTCCATAAATATACTTTGCTTTTTATGATGTTTAGGAACAGAATTAACTACTTTATCAACGTTCTTTTTCGTTTCATCTACTAAATCTTGAGCTTGATGCTCACGTCCTGTAATTTTACCGATAGTTTTAAAGGTGTCATATGTTTCATTAATTGATTGGGCGTCTTTAACATAAAAAACTTTAACCCCATCTTTTTTAAGTGAGTTTAATACTTTTCCTGAAGAACTTTTTTGGGACTCATGTGCTAAAATCAGATCTGGTTTAGCTTTGAGTAATTTTTCTTTATTCAAATTCATCGCATCAAATTGTTTTTTACCTTTTTTAACATCTTTAGGGTAATCATCAACCGTTGATACACCAACAATGTTATTCCCTAAACCAAGTCGATATAAGATTTCAGTATTACTTGGCATTAGAGAAACAATTCTATGGTATTTTACTTTATTATTCCCTTTTTTCGATGTTGAATTGCTATCTGATGATTGATTTGAGCCTTGACTACATGCTGCTAATGATAAAGCAAGCACGAGAATAACCATCCATAGTCTATTTCTCATTTATTGAGCATTCCCTTCTTATTCAGTAATATACATTCTTCGCTTCGTTATAATCATATCAAAATCGACAAAAATTTCATTAGAATTTTGAAATTTTAAATGATTATTTTTATTTGAATAATGTTTTAATTAAACATTTTCAAAAAAATAGTATCTTCGCCTTTTTAACGAAGATACTCAATTTCATATTATTCATAAATAGGTTTAGGATTCGGTCCATATTTATTGGAACCATCTTCACTATCAGCTACACAATATGCTAAAGCTACAAGTGCAGCGATGATAGAGATGATATAGTAAGTGATAAATAAACCACTTAAAATCATCACAAATACGTGATTATGATCTAGATGTGTATGGTTTATAACAGGTTCTATCACATTTTTTAAATAAGGTAGTAAGGTCAAAATTAAATAAAACACTGGGAATTTCTTAGTCATTCCGATATCATGAAATCTTCTTACAGATAATGAAAATGTTCCAATACATAGAATGAGTGAAATGACTTGATAAATAATTGATGAAATAATATGACCGTGAACCATAGAATTTTCTATAAATTTTGTGCCATTTAAGACTATAACTTCAATAATAGCATTGATTAAAAAGGGCCACCAAAAATCGCGTCTTCTACTGCGACCTTTTAGTTTAAAGAAATTCAGCCAGAATAACTTATAGGCTTCAATCATCGTACCACCTCTAAAATATTTATAACTTTAGTTACTACAAAAATCATTATATAATTAATTAATCAAAATTAAAAATCAATATAAATTATAATATCTCCTATTCTATAGTTTTTAACTATAAAAAACGCCCTACTTTCTAAGTGGGCGTTTATCGTTACTCAGTAATAATTAAGATTAATATTTTTGAAAGGAACAATTAGTACGTTATATATTCATTTATGGCATTTGCAATATATCGATTTAATCCTTCATTACGGTTTTTATTAATATTTTTAGCAAATCGTTCATCATCAACATATGTTGTTGCAATATAGGACATAAATTGTTTATCGCAGTTAGGAACTTGTAGCTTCAATATGTCTTCTAGTTTTTTTATTCTAGTGCTTGCCTCCTTAATCGAGACATCTTTAGAAAATAAATCACTCATCTCATCGAAAAATGTATTTAATTCAACATTAATATTTTTATAGTTCTCTTTTTTCTCAGAATCATTCATATCTTGTTGCTGTTCCTCATAAGATTGATAGTACTTAGTATCACCATACTTCAAAGCCGCTTCATTTTCATATTGTTGATATAAATCAAATTCTTTCATATTCGTCACCTCAATTTCTTCATTGCTCTCTTGTTTAAAATAGTAGTCAAGATGTTCAATGATTACATTCAACTTATCTCTTTTCTTAATTACATCATCGTAATTCTTACGCAACACTTCGTTTTTAGTATTTATATCACTTTTAAAATAATCATTAATTTCTTTTAATGTTAAATCAAGCTCCCTTAAAAATAAGATATATTGCAGTTTAGAAATATCTTCTACACTATAAAGACGATAACCATTGTCTTCAATATGATGAGGGATTAATAATTCTATATCGTGATAATAATGAAGTGTACGTAAACTCACTCCTGTAATGTCACAAAGATCTTTAGGACTAAAATACGCTTTCATATCTTCACCTCCTAAGCTGAAGTATGAGGTATGACGTTACGTAAAGGTCAATGTTTAATTTTCAAAAAATGAATCTAAAAATGTATAACGATGTTCTCCTTTACCGTTAAAATAATTTTTACCAAAATTATCGAGTAAAGCATGGAATTCATTCGCATCTTGGTTAGTGAAATTAGAAGGTAATTGAATGGTCTTCTTAAACTTATCGTAGGTTTCAGTCTGAGAATAGCCTAACTTAGCATATATACGGCGAGTATAACTGTCTGGAATAAATTCTATCCCTTTAAAAATATATACAATTAAAACATCTGCCGTTTCACCTCCAATACCACGAATATTTAATAATTCCTTTCTTAAATTCTCACCATAGTATTGTGCGATATCTTTGTAATTAAAGTCATGTTGATTTAACCAATTCATTAAAGCGTGAATCGCTTTACCTTTATTTTTATAGAAACCGCTCAAACGAATCGTTTGTTGCAAATCTTCGAGTGACATATTTAATATCTTTTTACCATTGAATTGCGTCTCTTCTTTGAGACGTGTTAATGCCATATCTGCATTTTTCCAATTAGTATTTTGAACAAGTATAGCCCCTAGCATCATCTCAATAGGACTTTGAGCTGGCCACCAATGTTGTGCACCCATATTTTTATATAGAATTCGATACAGTTCCATTGTAGATAGCATGTTTACACTCCAATTCTTTATAAAATTAATACCCTCACAAATATAGATTTATGAGGGCATAAGACTGTTTATTTAATTAAATATGTTTTGAATTACATAGACTCAGGTGCTGTAACGCCAACAAGTGTTAAAGCATTGTGTAATGTAATTCTTACTGCTTCAATCATAGCTACTAATGCTTTAGTCTTTTCAATATCATCAGTTAAAACTTTCTCGGCGTTATAGAATTTATGGAAAGCTGCAGCTAAATCTTGAATATAATTTGTTAAACGATGAGGCGCACGATGTTCTGCTGCGCTCTCAATTGTTGTTTCGAATTCAGCAACTTTCTTTAATAAGTCTATTGCTTTTTCATTAGTAATTGTATCGAAATTAGCATTTGTTGTGATATCAACACCTTGCTCTTTCGCTTGTCTTAGTATTGAACAAATACGTGCGTGAGCATACTGAGCATAATAAATTGGGTTATCTTGTGATTGCTCCTTGGCAAGTTCAAGATCAAAATCAAAATGAGAGTCAGGACTACGCATTGTTAAGAAGTAACGCGCTGCATCAATGCCTACTTCATCCATAATTTCACGTAAAGTAATCGCATTGCCTGTACGTTTACTCATTTTCACTTCTTCACCATTTTGCATTAAACGCACCATTTGCATAATTTGAATTTCAAGACGATCACTATCTACACCAAATGTTTCAAGACTTGCTTTAAGACGATTTATATAACCGTGATGGTCAGCACCCATTAAATCAATTAAGATATCATTTCCACGATTAATTTTGTTGTAATGGTATGCTGTATCAGGTGTAAAGTAAGTGTAGTTACCATCCTTTTTAATTAATACACGGTCTTTATCATCTTTGAAATCACTTGTACGTAACCATGTTGCACCATCAGCTTCATATGTGTAACCTAATTCTTTCATTTTAGCTAATGTGTTATCGATTGCACCATTTTCATATAAAGACGTTTCACTGAACCAGTTATCAAAATGTACATTAAAATCAGCTAAGTCTCTCTTTAACTTATCCATTTCATAATCTACACCTAATTGTCTAAATGTTTTTAGGCGTTCTTCATCTGAATAATCCTTGATTTCTGGATGCTTATTAGCCAAATCTTTACCAATTTCAATAATGTCTTTACCATTATATCCATCTTCTGGCATTTCATGGCTTGTATCACCTAGAGCTTCAAAATAACGTGTCTCTATTGAACGAGCTAAATTAGTAATTTGATTCCCTGCATCGTTAATATAGTATTCACGAGTGACATTGTACCCTGCGGCGATTAGAATATTGGCTAATGAATCACCTACAGCAGCATTTCTAGCATGACCAATGTGTAAATCACCAGTTGGATTTGCAGACACATATTCTAATAAAATGTTTGTATTTTTAGGTTGATCTGCATAGCCAAATTGACCGCCTTTATTAATCGCTTCTGGAATAATTTGAGTAAGATATTGATTATCTAAGTAAAAGTTAATAAAACCTGGGCCTGCAATATCAATTTCTTTAACGTGTGCTTTACTTGTATCAAGATTATCTACAATCGCTTGTGCTATTTCACGTGGATTACGTTTAGCAATTTTAGTTAATACCATCGCAATATTAGATGAGTAATCACCATTTTTAGTATCTTTAGGTATTTCAATTTTTATTTCGGGAATATCTTCAGCTAATCCCGCTTTTTTGATACTAGCTTCAATTTCTTCAATTAATGTCTGTTTCACTTGATCGATAATATTCATTCGCTTATCTCCTTATAATTTAGTTCGTATTGATAAGAACCCATCTTTTCTTCATTTTGATATAGTTCATAGTGAATTTTCAATTTCCCACCATTTGGCGTTACAAAGTGTAAAATACTCAGTGTTTTCACTGTTAAAGGTATCCGTCCTGCGGGTATATCATATAAAGTTGTCGTTTCTTCCCCTTCAACGAAATGTAGATTCATATTGATATCGCCTTTACGAATCAACTTAACTCCGCTATCTTCAATTTTTATTGTAACATTGACTTTTGCTTCTTCAATTTCTTCTGTATACCGGATAAATTCTGCTCGTCGTTTCTGCCAAGCACCTTTTGTAGTAAACTCAAATTTTTGTTTTTCATCATTCTGTTTCAAAACCTGTTTAGTTTGAATATTTATGTTTTTATCCAATTTACTACTCACCTTAATCTTTACAATAATACATGTAATTATAGCATAAAAACACTATCGCTTGTAGTACGCTCCTACTTTCTACGTATCGACTTATTTTGTCTAAAAATTAAAAAATCGTCTCCATATCTTATCGATATGAACACGATTTTACATAGGTTATCATTAGAATTACTTGTTGAATTCAACATCAACGATATCCATGATATATTTATCTCGAATAGAACAATACTTTTTGAAATATACGATGCCGAATACAATTGCTGCAATGATGAATACATATTTTTTCATCTAACTACCTCATATTTCATAATTTTTGATGTACATCATCCTTTATTATATCATCTTCTTTTAAAATTGGTCACAACTATTGAATAAATATATAGTTTCTCATATTTTACTCACCAGGAATAAATACATTTGCTTCACTATCATTTGGATAATAATAACCATTCGGAATGGATTGTAACTCAATTAAAGCGTTAAACGGTGCCTTAACATAAACACTCTTACTTCCTTCAGAATCCTCGTAAGTTGAATTACCATGTGTTTCAGATAATGGTTCTGCACCAGCACGTTTAACATTTTCTAATACGTCCTCAATATGATCGACCATTAATGAAATATGATTAAAGCCTAAATCTTCTAGTTTGAGTGGTTCTTTTTGATTACTACTTTCTATTTCAAACATTTCTATATTAGCTCCCTCACCAATCACTATCATTCTTTGACGAACGATTTTTGCTCCTTTTGAAAGACCTAACATGCGTTCAACTTCTTCTCCTTCACGAGGTTGGTCATTATATGTAAGAGCATCATACGCTATTTTAGCGTCAAACGCCTCTTTTAAGAACGTTGTTGCCTCCTCAATATCTAATACTGTTAAACCAATATGATTAATTCCCTTAATATGATTCATTGAACTTCTCCCTTTCATTATTTTAAAGATGTTTACCCTAAATTTTAGATTTAAATATTTCACATCACTAATTTTGAATAAAGCTATTTATTTTCATAAATTAAAATATTCTAAAAATTGTGCTACAATTTACATATAATAATTGCATTGCAACACTTTATTAAGAGTATACATTTAATAGTAATTTATAATATTTAAATAAACGGAGGGAATGTTAGTGAAGACAGATGTGCTCTACGGCAAGTCTGAAATTAGTGTCAATGTACCTGATGATAGCACTATTATAGAACCTCAAAATATTGACGCTATTGAAGATTATAAAACAGCCATTAAAGACGTTTTAAGACATCCAACCAACTCAAAACCTCTTAAAGAAATGGTTAAAAGTGATGACATCGTATCTATAGTAATTAGTGATATCACTCGCCCAACACCAAACCATATTCTTGTACCTTTACTAATTGAGGAATTGAACCATGTGCCACGTGAAAATTTCGTAATTATTAATGGTACAGGAACACATCGTGACCAAACGCGCGACGAGCTTATTCAAATGTTAGGTGAAGATATTGTGGATACAGTTAAAATTGTCCATAACCACTGTACTGAAGCAGATAGTCTTATCAAAGTTGGGGAGAGTAAATATGGTTGTGATGCATATCTCAATAAAGACTATGTTGAGTCAGATTTCAAAATCGTCACTGGTTTCATTGAACCTCATTTCTTTGCAGGATTTTCAGGCGGTCCAAAAGGTATTATGCCAGGTATCGCTGGATTAGAAACTATTCAAACTTTCCATAATGCAAAGATGATTGGCGACCCTCGTTCTACATGGGGAAATTTAGAAGATAACCCTGTTCAGGATATGGCTAGAGAAGTGAACCGTATGTGTAAGCCAGACTTCATGTTAAATGTGGCTTTAAACAAAAGTAAGGAAATTACGGCTGCATTCGCTGGAGAAGTTTTTGAAGCACATAAAGAAGGATGTGCTTATGTTAAAGAACACGCGATGTTTAAATGCCATCAACGTTTTGATGTCGTCATCGCTTCTAATTCAGGTTATCCTTTAGATCAAAACTTGTATCAGACTGTTAAAGGTATGAGTGCTGCTAGTAAAATCGTCAAAGAAGACGGAAATATTATTATGGTCTCCGAATGTGCAGATGGCTTTCCAGATCATGGTAAATTTGCTGAAATCTTTAAAATGGCTGACACCCCTCAGGGAATTCTAGAGCTTATCCATGATCCTAATTTTAAAGAGATGGATCAATGGCAAGTTCAAAAACAAGCGAGCATTCAGACCTTTGCCAATGTTTATGTCTACTCAGAATTAACAGATCAACAATTGAAAGATTCAATGTTGAATCCAACTTCAAATATTGAACAAACGCTTCATGAGTTAGAAGAACAATATGGACGTAAATTATCAATTGGTGTCATGCCACAAGGACCACTAACCATTCCATATGTTGAAAATGAAGAATAATTTGGGAGGATGATGAGAATGACTGAATTATTAAATAAAGAAATGAAATTAAATCACTTACTTAAAGAAATGCAAAGTGTTGTCATTGCATATTCAGGTGGTGTAGATAGCAGTTTAGTACTTAAAAAAGCGATTGATGTTTTAGGTGTTAAAAATGTTAAACCTGTGGTTGTAAAATCAGAACTTTTCAGAAACGAAGAATTTAACCAAGCGATTGAATTAGGTCGAAGCCTAGGTGTAGAAGTATTAGAGACTGAAATGGCTGAACTTGAGGACGATAATATCGTTAAGAATACACCCGAAAGCTGGTATTTCAGTAAACGACTTCTTTATGGAAAACTTAATGAAATCAAAGAGGAATTCAACTTTAATTATATCTTAGATGGCATGATTATGGACGATCTCAAGGATTTCCGTCCAGGCTTAAAAGCTAGAGATGAATTTGGAGTACGTAGTGTACTTCAAGAAGCACATCTCTATAAATCAGAAATTAGAGAATTAAGTAAACAACATGATTTACCTGTATGGAATAAACCGGCTCTATGTAGTTTAGCTTCACGAATCCCTTATGGTGAAACGTTAAGCTTTGCTAAAGTAAACAAAGTCAACGAAGCAGAGAAATACATTCTACAATTAGGAATCAATCATGTCCGTGTACGCTATCACCATAATATCGCTCGTATCGAAGTGGTTGAAGATGATTTAGCTACTGTAATAAAAAATAGAGACAATATCACTTTACGCTTAAAAGAACTTGGTTTCGACTATGTCACTGTAGATTTAGAAGGATACAGAACAGGCAGTATGAACGAAGTCATTGATACAAAAGCAACTAATTTAGTACAAGGAAGTTAACACATGAGTAAAGATCCAAACTTTATAGATGACTTACTTGAAGGTGTAAAATCAAATCAAATTTCTATAGATGAAGCTAAAGCCCAACTCAGTCACTATGACGAATTGGGCTTTGCTAAAATTGATTTACATCGAGCAAAGCGACAAGGCTTTCCCGAAGTCATCTTCGGTGAAGGTAAAACTAAAGAACAAATTAAACAAATTATTGAAAGCCTTACTCAACACGACAATGTGATTTTAGTGACACGTATTGATGAAACAAAGGCGAAGTTTGTACTCGAACATCACCCCTATCTCCAGTATCACTCAGTAGCTAATATTGTGAGTACGCCGATAGAAGAAATTAAAAAATCACAAAATTATATTTCTATCCTTTGTGCTGGAACCTCGGACTTAGCAGTAGCCGAAGAAGCTGCTTTAACTGCGGAAGTAATGGGAATTCAAGTTAAACGCTTCTATGACGTTGGTGTGTCTGGCATTCATCGACTATTTAATCACATCCATGAGATACGCCAAGGTAAGGTATCCGTGGTCATTGCTGGAATGGAAGGTGCCTTGGCTAGTGTTGTAGGAGGACTTGTCGATCATCCCATCTATGCCGTCCCTACCAGCGTTGGCTATGGTGCAAATTTAGACGGCGTCACTACACTACTTTCCATGATTAACGCATGTGCACCTGGTACCAGTGTACTCAATATTGATAATGGCTTTGGTGGAGGATATAACGCTGGAATGATAGTGAAGATGATAGAAAATAACTAGAATGGAGCATCAATATGGCAAATGCAATTTACTTAGATTGTCATGCAGGCATAGCCGGTGACATGCTATTGTCAGCTTTAGTCGATTTAGGGGCTGACCCACATAAAATTGAAAGCGAACTTAAAACGTTACCATTAGATAATTTTGAACTTCATTTTCAGAAGAAGGTAAAACAAGGCATACATGCAATGACCTTAAACATTGATTTCGATGAACCACACCATCACCGTCACGCGTCAGATATCTTTAAAATGATTGATGACAGCGCACTTTCACCACGTGTTAAAGCTCGAAGTAAAAGTATATTTGAAGTGATTGGTCACGCAGAAGCTAAAATTTATGGTATGTCATTTAAAAACGTCCACTTTCATGAAGTGGGGGCAATGGACTCTATTATCGATATTATTGGTGGATGTATTGCTTTAGAATTATTAAATATTGACGAATTATATTGCTCGCCTATTCCTACAGGTAATGGCAAAATCAATATCGCCCATGGTATCTACCCCGTACCAGCACCTGCCACTGCTGAGATACTTAAAGACGTTCCATTAGCTAAATTTGATGTTCAAAGTGAGTTAACGACGCCAACTGGTGCGGCCTTTGCGAAAAGTTTAGTATCATCATTTGGCCCATTCCCATCTGCTACGATGAAAGAAATTGGGTATGGCGCAGGGAGTAAAGACTTTGACTTCCCTAATGTGTTAAGAGTTATTCAATTTGAAACTCAATCAAAAAAGCAAGATGATGTCCATGTTATCGAATGCCAAATTGATGATATGTCACCTGAATCATTAGGACACTTCATGGATATAGCACTCGAACATGGTGCACTAGATATTTACTACACTCCAATATTTATGAAAAAAGGACGTCCAAGTACACAATTAACCTTAATCTGTAAAACTGAGAACGCAGCTAAATTTGAAACTTTAATCTTACAAGAAACATCTTCTCTCGGAGTTCGTAGTTACGCAGTTCGTAGAAATATACTAGATCGAGAATTTAGAGACATTGATACCGACTACGGGAATATTTCTGTGAAATTCGCTTTGCAAGAGGGTAAAATTTTAAAAATGAAACCCGAATATGAAGATGTAAAACAAGTTGCTAAAAGATTTGAAAGACCATTTCATGTCATTCATAATGAAATTATAGAAGCTTTGTATCACACATATCAAATTGGTGAAGAATTAAAATAATTACTTTATAGAGGAGATAAGTGATGAATAGAGATGATTTAAAATATACAATAGAAAAGCTTTATACTGATATTTTAATCAATCTTGATGTTAATAAAATTGATACGTACTTTGCCCCTTCTTATGTTCAAACCACAGATCATCAAACGTCTGATATTAATGAGTTCACAGATCATCTTAAGAAACTGAAAGAAGTTGTGGCTCGTCTTTCTATTGAAGAATTTAAAACCATGCTCATAGATGAGTCTCAAAACACGATTTTTTTACGCTATGATGTTCATGTAGAAAAGAAAAATGGAGATAAAGGTAAAGTAGAAGTTTATGCAGAATTTGTCTTTAATGAAGATGGTAAAGTCATCACATGCAAAGAATTAACATTGCCTTATAATGAAGAACTTAACGGAATTGGCAGTGTGAAATAATACTATAAGAGCCTTTAAATGAATTTAGCAAACATTCATTTAAAGGCTTAGATTTTATTCGGATATATTTATTACAAAATGAATATATTTTTAATAGTTATTCAAATGCTTGATATAATTCGTCGCTAGAATTATTCCACATGTCTTCGTTATGATCTTTTAAGAATTTTTTTAAGATTTTCTTATTTTCATCACCAATTTGATCGATAATAAATTGATGTTTCATAGATTTATCCATCATATTTACATGTTCAGGCATACTCTTATAGCCACGACGGATACTTCTATTCACTAATAAGTAACAAGCTGTGACACCTGCATAGTACGGTCCTTGTTCACTACGTTCTGTAGTCACCCAACACAACCAATATTCTTTAGCTTCGTCGCCTTCAACTTGCTCTTTATCATTAATCCATTTAACACCTTTTTCAACTTTTGCACGTGCATGCATCCCGCCAATATCAATAAAAGCTTCTTTATTTTCAACATCTATAAAAACAGGTGCAATATTATCTAAACTAATTGACCCGATATTCGTTCCTTTATGTCCATCTAATGGGTCATTTTTTATAATATTAAAATTAAAACCTTTTTTCTCAGCCAAGTTAGATACCTCCCATTCTGAAAATCATTGATTCAATGATGATATTTTCAATCTTATCTAATAGGTACAATGAGTGTAAAGCTCTAATTAAGTTCATTCAATAAATTAATAATAGCACCTTTAATTTCAAGATTATCTATATTTAGAATCAGTTCCTTAGGATAATATAATTTATGGTCTTCACGATTAATACCAGTAATACTATTAATTACCATAGATTGATGACTTATTTCTGTAATAGAACCATTACTTCTTAACAAATGGATCGGTTTACGATTAGATCCAGGGCGATCGTAATCATAAGGTAAATCTGAGAAAGCTTCACTTACAAAGTAATAGTCAGGGTTGATACCACCTGCTTCAAATAATTCTTGTAATTCTGAAATAGTAATTATTGAACCATCAAACGGGATATATTTGAATAAATCTCTATTTATAAAACGACGTGACAAGTCACTGAGTATAGGATCATCTTCATTAATCCATTTTTTCAAGTAATATAGTACAACCGCTTCATCTAACTCAACATACTGTTCAATTGTCATTGTCCCTTCGAAGAATGGTACAAAGTCATGGGGATACATTCTAAATTCATAGCCTTCACTATAAAGTTGCTTCGCGCGTTGTAAACAATTATTTAGTAAAACTTCTCCCCCACGACTTACAGGGTGAAAATAGATTTGCCAATACATTTGGTAACGACTCATAATAAAATTCTCAACCGCGTGCATACCGCTCTCTTTAATCAATACTTCATCTTTTGAAGGACGCATTAATCTTAAAATACGTTCCATATCAAACGAACCATAAGTCACACCTGTGAAATACGCATCACGTTGCAAGTAGTCCATACGATCAGCATCAATTTGAGAAGATATCATTGATATAATTAGTTTATTATCATGTGTTTTATTAATAACATCTGCAACTTCTTGTGGGAATGTTTCAGAAACGCGACTAAGCACTTCATTGACTTCCGTGTCTTCAGTGATTATAGCTTGAGTAAATGCTTCATGATCAGTATTAAATATCTTTTCAAAACTATGAGAGAAAGGGCCATGGCCTAAATCATGTAGCAACGCTGCGCAAAGTGCAAGTGGACGGTCTGTATTATCCCAGGCCTCTCTACCTATAAAAGACTCGTCAATCATTCGACGAACGATTTCATATACACCTAATGAATGCCCAAAGCGACTATGTTCTGCAGTATGAAACGATAAATATAAGGTACCAAGTTGTTTGATACGTCTTAAACGTTGAAATTCTTTAGTTTTAATTAAATCCCAAATCAACTGATCTTTAACATGTATGTATCGATGAATAGGATCTTTAAATACCTTTTCTTCAGTTAGTTTACTTGTTGCATATGATGATAGTGCCATACTTCCCCTCCTTAGGAACACTAGAATGACGTTCATAGTGCTTTTTTGTTTGAGTATTACCCCGGAAATAATTTAACTCCATTAATAAACTAGTTTTGATGCATATCGTTTATGATATTAAAAGGTCTTTTTCATTAGAGCTAAGTCCATCGTCTCTCCATACATTTCAGGTTGATAAGAACGAACGATTTCAAAGCCATTTTCCTTATAATAATCAATACCATGGTTATTCTTATTATCTACTTCTAAATAAACGGTATCATATCTATCTTTAAATTGATTTAAACCTTCTTTAAGTAAACTTGTACCATAACCTTTATGTTGAGATTGTGGTCTCACATAATGTGCAGCGAGATATAATTCCTCGCCATAAATGAAATTTGCAAAACCTATAATCTCATCATCTTCTTCCGCCACTAAAAAGAGTTGTTCTTTTAATCTCTTCTTCAAATGAGTTTCATTATAAGAAGCAGCCAACAATTCATTGACTGTAGAAGCTGCATAAATATTTAAATATGTATTATACCAAGCTTTAGTAGCAACATCTCTAATAGCTACTACATCATTCTCAGTTGCTTGTCTCACTCTATACATGTTACTTTCTCCCCTAACTATTACAAGCTATTAATAAAGGCATTATATCACATTTATGTTAACTTAATTCAATTTAAACATTTAAAAACCCTATATAAAAATTATTTTGAAACTATTAAAATCCAAACTGGAAAATTAATAAAATTTCGATAAATAGAATTAAACGAAACTACTAACTCACAAAAAATAAAAAACAACGAAAGATAATATTAAAATTTAAAATGTTTCTTCCGTTGAATTGTCATAATCTTATTTACCTAGTTCTTCATTCCATTCTCGTGCACGATCTAAAGCATATATATCTTTTTTAATATCTCCAGGCTTTTCAGCAGTTCCAATAATATAACCTTTCAACTCTCCGCCTAAAAACTCTACACTATATTTCATCTGAGTAATACATGGTTTAGCTTTGACTTTAGGACAATCGCCACCTACTAAAATTAATCGAAAATCCTTTTTAGCCATCTTAGATTTGAAATCATGATAATCCTTGTCTTCCATAGTCTCAGACCAATGATCTATAAATGCCTTCAAAGAAGCCGAAATACTATACCAATATACTGGCGACGCAAATATCACTGTATCACTCTCTAATACTAAATCAATAAGTTGTTTATAATCGTCTTCATACGATTCAATATAGTAATCTTCATGTCTCACATCACGAACAGGATTAAATTGATATTGAGTGACATCCACCCAAGTGTAATCTAAACCGTCTAAAGCATATCGGGTTAATTCTGCCGTATTCCCTTCAGGACGGCTCCCACCAAACAACACCGTAATCATTATTCATTTCCTCCAACTTTATACTGTGCATTTTTATGTATAGATATTATTTAACATACCCAAAATTTCTCAAATCATTTTGTCTAAACTTTAAAATTTATAACTACATTAAAAAAGCGATACTCAACGTCATATGTTGGTATCGCTCTTAAATTTCCCTAATATTACTTTTCAATCGGGAATAATTGATCAATTTTATCAATTTCATCTTGAGTTAATTCAATATTTGCAGCATCAATATTTTCTACAACTTGTTCAGCGCGTTTAGCACCTGGAATTACAACGTCTAATGATGGACGTGTTAAGTAGAATGCTAGTACGACATTCGCAATTGACGTGTTGTGCGCTTCCGCTATATCCGTTAATTCCTTAACACGACGTACATTATCATTGAACACTTCAGGTTGGAAATCACGACGTGTTGCACGATGATCGTCAAATGTTTGGTCTTCATCATATTTACCTGCTAATATTCCAGAAGCTAATGGGAAGTATGGTACAAATGTAATATTATTTTCCGCTGCATATGCCATTACTTCTTCATTTTCGCGATGTAATAAATTATATTCTAATTGTACGACATCGACATATCCATCTTTATTTGCTTCTTTCAATTGTTCTAATGAGAAGTTAGACACACCTATTGCTTTTATTTTACCTTCATCTTTTAATTCTTTTAACGCTGCAACAGCTTTATCTTTTGGCGTCTCTTCATCAGGAAAATGAATATAATATAAATCAATATAATCTACTTGGAGACGTTTTAAACTATTCTCAACTTGTTGCTTTAGATATTCTGGGTTATTATTTTGTACTACTTCATCATTATCTTTAATAACATGTGACCCTTTAGTTGCGATTTGTACTTGTTCACGTGGATATTCTTGTACAACTTGTCCAACGAGTTCTTCAGAACGTTCAGGTCCATAAATATAAGCTGTATCTAATAAAGTGATACCATTATCAATTGCTTTACGTACAACGTCTTTACCTTGTTCTTCATCCAAATTCGGATATAAATTATGTCCACCTACTGCATTAGTTCCAAGTGCAATTGGGAAGACTTTAACATCTGATTTACCTAATTGTACTTTATTAGCCATTGAAGTCATCTCCTTCATTACTATTACTGTTTTTTTATTTCATTTTCAAAAATGAACTTACAAATTATATTTACCCTACTTATAGTATATAAAATCACGAAAAATTTGTGACGAAGTCATAAAGATTGACTATTGATACTTATTGCAGTTAAATGTAACTAAAGAAGTTACATTTAAGGTGGGTAGATATGAATTTAGAATTCAACATTGCGGTACATGTGTTAAGCTTTCTTACTAAGCACAAAAACGAAAAATTTAATAGTAAGGAATTGGCGGAATTAACTTGTCTTAATCCCGTTCAGTTAAGACGTGTCGTGGCTAACTTAAGCGACCAGCAACTTATCACTACAGTACGTGGTAAAGATGGCGGATACAAAGCTAATCAATATACGTCTACAGTGAATTTAGCTGAGTTATATCAACAATTCATTCTCGCTAAAGATAATAATCAACGCGTTTACACTGGAGACCGCAACAGTCACTGTGACATTTCTAAACATATTGCACAGATAATGGCTCGATATCGTGATGAAGAAATTCAACTCATTTTAAATTTCTATCGTAACAAAACAATTCAAGATGTCTTAAAGGACATTTTGCAGGAGGTAAACCAAATATGACATCTTATGACCTTATCATCATTGGATTTGGTAAAGCAGGTAAAACTTTAGCATCTTTCGCAGCCGGACAAGGACAGCACGTCGCACTTATAGAACAATCATCTAAAATGTATGGCGGTACATGTATAAATATTGGATGTATTCCTTCTAAAACATTAGTGCATGACGGTATCGAAGGAGCATCGTTCGATGAAGCATTTTCAAGAAAAAATGAAGTAGTGAATGCATTAAATAAAAAGAATTATAACAATTTAGCATCAAAAGACAATATAGATATATTAGATTATAAAGCGTCTTTTGTTTCTAATAATGAAATTGCGTTATTGGATCATGCAGGTAATGTAAAAGATAAAATCACAGGGAACAAAATCATCATTAATACTGGAGCTCAAGCAAATATACCAAAAATTGAGGGTATAAAAACTACTAAAAATATATATGATTCAACTGGATTATTAAATATTAATTTCCAACCTAAAGACTTAGTCATTGTGGGTGGTGGATATATTGCACTCGAATTTGCTTCAATGTTTAGTAATTTAGGAACACAAGTGACTATATTAGAACATGGTGATGTGATAATGCCTCGTGAGGACCGAGAGGTGGCTGACCTAGCACTTCAAGATTTGCAAGACAAAGGGATTTCAGTTCATACAAACGTTGAAACAACTGCATTTTCTAATGAAGGCGACTCAACAATCGTTCATACCAATCATGGTAAATTTAAAGCTGATGCAGTGTTACTAGCAACTGGACGTAAACCTAACACCGATGGATTAGGTCTAGAGAATACTGACGTAAAAATGGGTCAACGTGGTGAAGTACAGGTAAATTCCCAACTTCAAACTTCAGTTAAACATATCTATGCAGCTGGGGATGTTAAAAGTGGCTTACAATTCACTTACATTTCTCTTGATGACTTTAGAATTCTTCGTTCCCAACTCTTTGGAGATGGATCGCGAACAACTGAGAATAGAGGCAACATTCCTTATACAGTATTTATCGATCCACCTCTATCAAGAGTTGGTCTCACTGCTGCTGAAGCAGAAGCATAAGGTTTTAATTTCCTGGAAAATAAAATCTACGTAAATACAATACCTCGACATAAAATTAATAACGATTCAAGAGGTATTTTCAAAGTTGTACTAAATAAAGATAATGGCGAAATATTAGGTGCAAGTTTATATGGAAAAGAATCAGAAGAATTGATTAATCTCATCAAATTAGCGATAGATCAGCACATCCCATACAAAGTACTAAGTGAAAATATCTATACACACCCAACTATGGCCGAATCATTCAACGATTTGTTTTTAGAACCACTTTGATTTTAATCATTAGTGGTTCTTATGCAGTAGATCCTTATCTACTGTATTCCTTTTTACACTTTGATTTTTAATCATTAGTGGTTCTTATGCAGTAAATCCCTATCTACTGTATTAAAACTCTCACTTTGGATTTTATCAAAAAAAGGAACTGCGCTACGTCAGTTCCTTTTTTTAGTATTTATCTATTTAGCCGCTTTACGTTTTTCTAGTTTCTCTTTAAGTTTGCGGTCTTGCTCTTCTTTACGGCGTTTGCGTTCTTCATTACGTTTTCTTAAACGCTCTTCTTCCTCAGGATCACGTGGTTTCTTCAATTGTTTAATGACCTTCTCCATTAACTCTTCTTCAGTTAAAGCAGCAAGTGGGCGATTATTAACGAATGCAAAGGTCTTACGTCTTCCCGGACCACAGTATGACTGACAGCCAATCTCAATTTCCGCTTCAGGATCTAATTTTTCTAATTTCTTTTTCAACGTTTTAATATTAACTGCCTGACATTCATCGCAAATCAGAAATTTATTCTGCATCTTGCTACCCACCTTTCTATTATTAAATCAGCTCATATCATAATCATTTCTCTATATAACTCTAATTATTTTACTCTTTTTGCTATAAATTTCAAGTTGATTTAATCGATAATATACACCATATAAAAAAACAACCTTTAATAAAGGCTGTTTTTATTACTGTCCATGATAAATCCTAAATTTTAATGGTTTAATCCCTTGCGCTATCCATTCATCATAAATTAACTGTTTATCAATAATAGTGTTAATAATTGTAATACCACAATCACCGCCACCAGCGCCAGATGTTTTAGATGCGCCACCGTGTTTCTCACCAATGTCACATAATTTCTTAAGTTTATCTGTTTCTATATCAACTGTTGCTTCAACATCCATTGATTGAATAACACGACGATTTTGTCGTATCATCTTTTGAACGCCTTTGATATTATTAGTCTTAAACGCTTGAATTAAACTTTCTACACAATCATGTGATCGATCTAAAAATTCACCGTAGAAACTTGGGTCAGATTTTAGACGTTTTACTTCACTAACCAAATGTGGTGATGATGCAGGAGAACCTGTCCATCCAATTAAAACTTCCATATTTTCTGGTGCCTGTAATGGTTCAATATGAAGTCCTGGCCAGTTTTTTTCTAATACGTCATTTACAGATGTTTCTTCCATCTGTTGCTTAACCCAATCATGATCGAATGTACTATAAGCAAGCCAACCGCTGTATACACTCACTGCTATATCTCCACAAGAACTCAAACTTTGTAATTTCATATTAGCTATAACTGCTAATTTATAGATATACAAATTCGAAAGTTGCATGTCATAAAACTCATTCAATACTTTAACAACTGAAACTAAAACAGCAGCACTTGATCCTAAGCCATACTTCTGGCCAGAATCATCAGCTAAATTACTATCAATCGTTAAGTGGAAATGTTTAAGTTTGATATTGCAACTGCGTGCATATTGTTCAAATACCTCGATAGCAGTAACTACATACTTCAATTGCTTAGCAGCTTGCACATCAGATATTTCAATTTTATCTTCATTACGATCAAATTTTACAGGTTCGTAATGTAATGTTTTGGAATGAATACTTCCCTCAACTTCATTAGAGGCTTCTATTGTTGCTGTAACAAATCTGTCTACTGCAATAAGGACAGATTTATAGCCTGGTTCTGTTACAGCATATTCACCTGCGACATAAAGTTTTCCGGGTGCTTTGACCTGTATCATTCTATCTCTTCCTTACTTAATAATTTCAACGCCAGTACTAATAATATCACTTACAATAATTTGCGATTCATCAAATTCTTTTAAAAATTGTTCAACGACAGCTTGTTTATTTTTCTTTTCAACTAACACTTTAACATTTGGTCCTGCGTCCATGGTGAAATAACAAGGCAAGCCAGCTTCACGACACTGATGGACGACAGCCATCGCATCGTAACTTTCTTGAACCAAATATGTAAATGGCGGTTGTGCACCTAAATTTGTAGCATGCATTCTTAAACCATTTGCTTCTATAACTTCACCTAAATGTTTGAAATCTTTATTTTTTATTGCTTCTTTTGTCTCAGCTAAATCTTGATCAACATGGTCAAGCCAATATTGATAGAAACGAGATGTTTCTCTTGTTAAAGACATCCCTGAACGACTTGAGACTTTTTTCGATTGGTTATTGATTACTACAAAAATCATAGAAAGATCTTTTTCCCAATCATTAGCATCAATAGCATGAGCATAAGAAGTCGCATCATCCTGACCTTTTTCCCATTCAGCAAAGCCTCCGTAGATACTTCTTGAAGCTGAACCAGAACCTCGACGTGCTAATCTAGATAAATCCTTGCTTGATAAACCTAATTGAAGTGCTTCATTACAAGCAGCTGCTAATGCAGCGTATGCACTAGCCGATGAAGCTAATCCAGCCGCTGTAGGAACAAAATTATTGCTTTCAATTTTAGCATGTAAATCTGTGGCAGCAACATCTCTCACGATATCCATATATTTTTGGATTTTAGTTGTTTCTTTAGCATCAACTTCTTCCCCGTTTAGAATAAGTTGGTCTTCAGTTAGTGACGCGTCAAACGTTACTTGTGTTTCAGTATAAAAACGTTCTAGCGTGACAGATAAACTATTATTCATCGGAATAATATATGATTCATCAGCTTTACCCCAGTATTTGATTAACGCAATATTTGTGTGCGCACGTGCTTTGCCACTTTTCACCAATGGTTTACCCTCCTAAATGTTCAATCCACGTATGTGCTGCGCCTGCTTTTTCAACAGCTGCTACGATCTTTTTGGCAGTTTGTAAATCTTGCGCAAGAAGAAGCATGCTACCGCCACGTCCTCCTCCAGTAAGCTTACCAGCGATAGCACCATGTTCTTCACCTATTTTTAATAGTCTTTCTATTTTATCATGGCTAACGGTTAAGTGTCTTAAGTCTTTTTGGCATTGATTAAATATATCTGCAAGATGATTAAAGTCATGTTTTTCAATAGATTCACTTGCTTCATGAACAAGAGATCCAATATGTTCAATATGGCTCAAGTATTCAGGGTCTTCACACAATCTATGAACATCTTCTACTGCCTGTTTAGTCGATCCTTTGACTCCAGTGTCTATAACTATCATATAACCATCAAGTTGAAGTGATTTAAGGTTTTCAACGTGCCCTTGTTTAAACCATACAGGTTTATTAGATACTATAGTTTGTGTATCAATCCCACTTGGCTTACCATGTGCAATACGTTCTGCCCAATTTGCTTCCTTGATTAATGTTTCATCATCTAAAGGTTCTCCCATGAAGTCATAACTAGCTCTAACAAATGCAACAGCTACGGCTGCACTTGAACCTAGTCCTCTTGAAGGAGGTAAGTTCGTTTGGATTTTTACAGAAAGTGGTTCTTTTACACCACTTCTTTCTATAAAACGATTAATGATAGACTTTAGATGTTCAGGCGCATCATATAACATGCCATCATATACATCACTTGTAATAGAAGAATAGTTACCTTCCTCCATACTTTCAATTAATATTTTTATTTTACTAGCATTAAATGGGATGGCGATTGCTGGCTGACCAAATGTTACTGCGTGTTCACCTATTAGAATAATCTTTCCGGTAGACTCCCCGTATCCTTGTCTCGTCATGTTTTCTCACCTTTTTATATACCTTATATATACTTTAATTCATTGACACTATCTGATAATTAATTTGAAAAATAATTTTTATTACGTATAAATACGTCTATATTTAGACATCATTGAAATTACTATTTTAGCGAATTTTACAATTGTGTTGCCACTGTTTAACGATGCAATATTTTAATATCAGTATTTTTTAACTACAAAAGAGTATAATAACTCTTTTCTTGATAACTAACAATACTTTAATAGTATAAAACTCTTAAATAGAGTTATCAAAATTATGAATTATATTTACCTTTAACTTCGATTATGTAAACATTTAATAAATTTTAACTAAAGTTTTCTAAAATTTTCCACCTTACATATGATACTACAAAAAGACCTGGGAATATATATCTATAACTAATGATATAAGAATTTATTCTTTATTTGATAATACAAGTAGAGAAGGTCTACAAATCGAGTTTTTTGTAGACCTTCTCCTATTTACTTACTCATCTATTTAAAATATTCTTACGCACGCTTTACAAATCTAATTTTTGATGCATTTTTGCATTTCGTTCGATCATTTTTTCAAAATAACCTTCATATCGTTGCCATTCATCTTCAGTAACTGGATCCATATTTAATTGAGCACCTAAATCTTTCAGTGCATATAAAAGTAAAAACATTACATCTTGAACTTTAATGTCTTTATTGAGTAACGTCTCTAATGAAGCCATAGATTCGGGATCAATATTAGGGAAACGAAACTTGGTTGTTTCTCCTTTGAGTGCGTGTTGATAAAAGTCTCTCATCATAGCAGCACGCTTAGAACCCGATCCTTCTACACAAAGATAGATTTGAACCGCTATACCTCCACGTACACGTCTTTGAGAAATACCAGCAAATTTCTTGCCATCAATACTTAAATCGAATTTACCAGGACAATAAGATTGTTCAATTTCATGTGTGTGAATATCTACATCTTCGTCTTCAAACATCTTACATATCAATAGATACATTACTGTAAAAGCTTCATCTATAGTTGTTTCAGTTTGTCCTTTAAATATTAAAGAAATATTAAGCACACCTTGGTCCAATACTACGCCAAGTCCACCTGAATTTCTCACAATGGCATTATAGCCTACTTCATTTGTTAAATAACGTATGCCATCACTTAAAAATGGAAGTCTTGAATCGTGTATACCAAGGATAACTGTATGTTGGTGAATCCAAGTTCTTACTACATTACATGATAAGTCTTTCCCAACACTTTCAGAGAATGTATCGTCAAATGCAAAGGATTGCATGGGTTCCAGACCCGTTGAATGATCCACATAACGCCACGGTATTTGGTTAAAATATTTACTTGATAAATCCATTATTGTAGTGATTGAGCTGCAGTAATAATAGATAAGTTATAAACATCTTCAGTTGAGCATCCACGTGATAAGTCATTAACAGGCGAATTTAGACCTTGAAGAACAGGACCAACTGCATCATAACCACCTAAACGTTGTGCAATTTTATAGCCAATGTTACCTGCTTCAAGACTTGGGAAGATAAACACATTAGCGTCTCCTTGAATTTTAGCGCCAGGCGCTTTTTTCTCAGCTACACTAGGGACAATCGCAGCATCAAATTGGAATTCCCCATCAATCACAACATTTTCAATATTATCAGATTGAACTTTTTCTTGAGCTAATTTTAATGCTTCTTGAACTTTAGTCACGTCGTCTGATTTAGCAGAGCCCTTTGTAGAGAAGCTTAACATTGCTACTTTTGGTTCCATACCAAAGCTTAGTGCAGACTTAGCACTTTCTACAGCAATTTCAGCTAATCCTTGAGCATCTAATTCAGGGTTGATGGCACAGTCGCCGAAGATATATTGCTCGTCATCTTTAATCATAAAGAAGATACCAGAAGTCTTAGATACACCTGGTTTAGTTTTAATAATTTGTAATGCTGGACGTACTGTATCGCCAGTTGAATGTGCAGCACCGCTTACTAAACCTGCGGCTTTACCAGTGTAAACAAGCATTGTACCGAAATAATTAACATTATCTAACATTTCTTCAGCTTGTTCTTTAGTCGCTTTACCTTTTCTACGCTCTACAAATTCATCTACTAATTCAGGTTTTAAATCACTTGATGAAGGATCAATAATTTCAATATTAGTTAAATTGAGAGATTTTTCTTCTGCTAAAGATTTAATTTTTTCTTCATTACCTAACACGATGGGTGAAACATAATCACTCTCTTGTAATTGCGTTGCTGCCGTTAAAACTCTTTCGTCTTCCCCTTCAGGTAATACAATTTTTACATTTTTTCCAGATAATTTTTCTTGTAATACATTTAATAAATCAGCCATAATGTCCTCCTCAATTCACATTCATAATAACGTTTACATTTCAAATTATACGTCATTTTGTAGTAGAATTCCATTTCACTCAATTGTAAACATTTACTTAGGAGTTCCTAGTTTGTTTATGATAAAATTTAACGTGAATTGATTAAGAATTTGAAGATAAGGAGCGATAACTATGAGTGAAGCAGCCGAAACTTTAGATGGTTGGTATAGTTTACATTTGTTTTATGCAATGGATTGGACTACATTTCGTTTAGTTCCAGAAGACGAGCGTGAGGCAATGATTTCTGAATTAAAATCATTTGTTGAAGATAAATCTAAAGCAAGAGAGTCACACACAGGTGATCAAGCAATTTATAATATTACAGGCCAAAAAGCAGACCTACTATTATGGTTCTTACGTCCTGAAATGAAAGACTTAAATAAAATTGAAAATGATTTTAATAAATTACGTATTGCGGACTACTTAATTCCTACTTATTCTTACGTTTCAGTGATTGAATTAAGTAATTACTTAGCCGGCAAATCTGACGAAGACCCGTATGAAAATCCACATGTAAAAGCTAGATTGTATCCTGAACTTCCTCATTCTGAATACATCTGCTTCTATCCTATGGATAAACGTCGTAATGAAACTTATAACTGGTATATGTTACCTATAGAAGAACGTAAGAATTTAATGTATAACCACGGCATGATTGGACGTAAATATGCCGGTAAAATCAAACAATTTATCACTGGTTCTGTTGGTTTTGACGATTTTGAATGGGGTGTGACATTATTCTCAGACGATGTATTACAATTTAAGAAAATTGTATACGAAATGCGTTTTGACGAAACTACAGCGCGTTATGGCGATTTTGGTAGTTTCTATGTAGGTCATATCTTAAATACAGACGATTTCAATGAATTCTTTAATATTTAATTTTTGACTGCAGAAAGCTATGAAGATATTTCTTCATAGCTTTTTTATATACTTAAAAATAGAAAAAGCACACTTCGGATAACTCGAAGTGTGCCTTCCTAGTAGTATCCTTGGGAGAACTTTAATCACTACTACGTATTAAGTTAACTTCAGAGAATATACAGTCGCTACCCAATATATTCTTTGTAATCGTTAACTAATATTATTTTAACCATTTTGAAACATTTGAAACACGATAAAATTAAAAATATACACTTTTACCGAATAATTTCATGATAGGTTTAAAATTGAACTTATTTAAATAATTTAATTATATTTTAGTTTAACTTTTCACATTTGCGAATAGGGTTAAAGTTTATGTATGTGGTCTTTTTTAATCACATCTACTATAATAATATTAAATTCAAAATATTTTAAAAATTGGTGATGTAATGACTATTGAATCAAATGAAACAGCTCATGAAAGTCTAATTAAAGATGTAGTCATGTTAGCTGCCCGAATATTATTAGAATCTGGCGCTGAGGGTACTAGAGTCGAAGACACAATGACTCGCATCGCTAGAAAGTTAGGTTATTCAGAAAGTAATAGCTTTGTAACGAATACTGTTATTCAATTTACGTTACATAATGAATCATATCAGCGTTTATATAGAATTAAATCACGTGATACAAATCTTATAAAAATTTCTCAAGCTAATGAAATCTCAAGACAAATTACTAATGGCACAATTGACCTAGAAGAAGCTAAGAAAAAATTAGAACATATTTATATAGCTAAGAGGGACAGTAGTCTTCCCTTCAAAGGTATAGCTGCAGCAATTATCGCAATGAGTTTTCTTTATTTACAAGGAGGACGTCTCATTGATGTGATTACAGCGATTTTAGCTGGGAGTTTTGGTTATCTAGTAGTTGAAATACTTGATCGCAAATTACATGCACAATTTATACCAGAATTTTTAGGTTCATTAGTGATTGGTATTATTGCAGTCATTGGACATTCGCTTGTACCAAGTGGCGATTTAGCAACAATCATCATCGCAGCAGTCATGCCGATTGTACCAGGAGTATTAATTACTAATGCGATTCAAGATTTATTTGGTGGGCATATGTTGATGTTTACTACTAAATCTTTAGAGGCGTTAGTGACTTCATTCGGTATTGGTGCAGGCGTTAGCTCAATTTTAATTTTAGTTTAGGAGGCATGTAGAAAATGTTTTGGATATTGAATTTTGTATTTAGTTTTCTCGCCTCACTCTTCTTCTGTGTCATATTTGATGCGCCTAGGAAATTGTATCTATCATGTGGATTTGTTGGTGCATGTGGTTGGATGGTCTATATTCTATTCTTTGATGGGTTACAAGTTCACACTATCTATTCAAGTTTCTTTGGAAGTTTAGCATTAGGTTTATTAAGCCACTACATGGCACGCCATATGAAAGAACCAGTCATTATCTTTATGGTTACTGGTATTATTCCTTTAGTTCCAGGTGGACTTGCTTACGATGCTACTAAAAATTTAGTATTACTGCATTTCAGCAGAGCAATTAATACGATGCTTGAAGTAACATTGATTGCAGGAGCAATTGCTTTAGGCTTATTGTTTGCTGACCAAATCTCTAAAATAGTTATCTCAGGCTTTGATCGTACACGAAAAAAATTATAATTCCATATATATAGAATAAGCTCAAAGATGATTTTATTAACGTAAATCATCTTTGAGCTTTCTTTATTTCAAAACTATATTAAAGAAACATTTTTTGTATTAATTAAATTATTTCTTAGGTTCATCAACCATGTCTTCGACTTCATTTTCAGAACGGTTAAGAATTAAACGACTTAATTCGTCATTATCCATCTTCTTAAGCTTAGGATAGCGGATAAAGAAGAAGATAAGACCTATCACTAGCCAAATTGCTAAAGCAATGTAAGAAGGTCCTGGCAATGATGCAGGCGATCCTGGAATTAAGAGTAATCCTAAGAAGATAAATGATACGATTGAACCAATAATCGCAAACGTCTTATAAATAGGCGCGTATGTGTTGCTTTGTTTATCATAACTAAATAGTTTTGCTGCTGATAAACAAGTAATGAAGTATGCAATAGAGACACCTGTTGACGACATGTTAACAATCCAATTTAATGCATTACGTCCTAACCAAGGCGCTACTAGTGCTACACCCACTAAGAAGATTATAGCAACATATGGTGTTTTATATTTACTATGCAATTTACTAAATACTGTAGGCATAATACCAGAACGTCCCATAGAGAATAAAAGACGACTTGAACTCATTAAGAAACCGTTGAGTCCTGTAAAGATACCCATTGCGATAGCAATAGCTAATACACCAAGACCGATGTAACCAAATGCTCCTTGCGTAACTGCACCTGTTAACCATAAGTTACCGTTGAGACTTTTAGAATGTGTGCCTAACCATCCAGTATAAAGTAACATGACAACATAAGTTAGTGCTGCTGCTAGTAAGCTATAAACAATTAATTTAAATGTTTTATTTGGTGCGAAATTAAATTCTTCTGCGGTTTGCGGAATGTTATCGAAACCTACATAAGCCCATGGTGCGATAGCCACAATCATGATAATAGATCTAAACCAACCTTTATCTGAATTAGCTAAAGGTTGTAAATTACTTAAGTCAAAGTTACTACCAAAGAATGAACCAAAGAACATAAGTAAGACAACGACAACCATTGCAATACAGAAATAATATTGAAGTGATCCAGATACACTCGCACCTCTAATTGAGATAATCATAAAGACTAATAATAGTACTGTTGCAATGATAATCTCCGTTATGTAGACATCCCAACCTGCAACTGTATATAACTTTCCATTATTTAAAACATTGGGTAATAGAAACTTAACTAATAAACTAAACGCTGTAGCATTTAGTGCTACGACGCAGACATAGCCAAATGTTAAAAACCAAGATGAAAAGAAACTTACATATCTACCGAAACTTAAGAAACTAAAAGCAAATGCTCCCCCTGAAACCGGGAATTTCTCAACTAACGCTCCATAACTAACGGCGATTAAAATCATTAATAACGCACCAATGACGATGCCTATAGAGGATGCAATAGGTCCTGATTGTTTAATCCAATCCCCTGGTAAAATAAAAGCACCCCAACCGATACATGAGCCGTAAGCAATTGCCCATACGAACTTTTCAGAAAGGTTTTGCTTAAGGTCACCTCTATCTACTTTATTATTTTTATTTTCCATAAATAAAACTCACCTCGAAGGTATTCTATACCCGATTCGGTGAGTTTTTAAATATCAAGTATACTATTTTCTTTAGAATTTTAAGCTTAAAAATGTTTGTTAGTTATGAGTATTTAGCCTGCATATTTAAATGTAGCGATAATTAACATTAACCAACCTGCTATAAATAACACGCCGCCAATTGGTGTAATAGCACCTAAAATTCGAATTTGTGTAAGTGCTAAGATATATAAAGAACCGCTGAAGAAGACGATCCCGAAGAAAAGTAACCAACCTGCCCAATTAACATTAATAGCAGTAGTACCGCTAATTACTCCAATAATTAATAGTCCGAGACCATGATACATTTGATACATTGTCGCTTTTTCCCAAACAGACATGTATTTTTCAGATAATTTGTTTTCTAAACCATGTGCACCAAAAGCGCCTGTACCGACAGCCATCATCGTATTGAGTGCACCTAGAATTATAAAAAATTTCATCATTTCAATTGTGCTCCTTTATGTTTAAAAGTCGAAAATAGACTCGCCATTTCCTATATTGTCATCTGTAGTCATTAAATTTGAATGAGACGTATGTTCATTTTTCATTGATTGAGGTACTTTACCTCCCATTGCTTCAATTTCAGCAGCTGACACTTGATTTTTATTATGATTTGATTGATTCGATTCTTTGCGTTGCGAAGATAAAACTTGAGCATTGGATGCCTCATGCCTATCTTGAACCGAAGTTTGATTATCACTAGAAGTGTATAGAGAAGTTAATGTATGTATAGCATACATATGCTTTTCAAATTCAGCCTCAGTCTGAGCTTCATCCGCTTGCACTAATTCTTGTTCAATCAAATGTATCATTTTATCATTGCGCATCATATATCACCTTAACCTTCGCACCAATTAATAGGGTCTTTTCCTTTAGCTTTTAGATATTCATTCGTTCTTGAATAAGGCTTAGAACCAAAGAAACCTCTAAAAGCAGATAATGGACTAGGATGAGGAGATTTTATAACTAAATGTTTAGATGTATCAATGAGTTTCTCTTTTTGTTGAGCAGGTTTGCCCCATAATATAAAAACAACATTTTCACGATGTTTAGAAACCGCTTCAATCACTTCATCAGTAAATGTTTCCCATCCGATATCTCTATGTGAATGTGCTTCTCCTTGTCTCACTGTCAGCACAGTATTTAATAAAAGCACACCTTCTCTAGCCCAATCTTGTAAATGTGGTGATACCCTATGACAACCAATATCATCTTCTAGTTCTTGGTACATATTTCGCAATGAAGGTGGAAATTTAGCATTAGGTTGCACTGAAAATGCTAAACCATGTGCTTGGTTAGGTCCATGGTATGGATCTTGCCCCAGTATAACTACCTTTATATTGTCAAACGGTGTTAAATCAAATGCTTGGTAAATATTCTTTCTATCTGGGTACACAATTTTAGTTGTATATTCTTTTTCTAGAAAATCGTGCATCTCCTGAAAGTCATGTTTTGACGTTATATCATGAAAAACTTCTGACCATTTCATCGCATTCACCTCTCGACATATTTTAACATATTCAATGATAAGAAGTTATGAAGATTAAATTGCCGCTCCATAAATGTAAACCTATAATGTTACAAGGTTTACAATATAAATGTTTTTGGCTATAGTACTACTAAATCAATTTATATCAGAAGTTTGGAGCGTAGACATATGTGTACTGGTTTTTCATTTTTCACAAAATCAAAACATCATTATTTAGCTAGAACAATGGATTTCGCATTCGAATTTAACGGCATACCTACTGTGGTACCTCGCCACTATCAGTATCAATTTGACTTAGAATCAGAATTACGACTTCAATACGGTTTCGTAGGCACTAATTTAAAAGTCGGAAGATATCGCTTTGGTGATGGCATCAATGAACATGGAGTGGCAATTTCAAACCATTATTTCACTGGTGAAGCTTCATATAGCAACCATAGACGGTATGGCTATTTCAATTTAGCACCTGAAGAATTTATAGTGTGGGTGCTTGGCTTCGTTAAAAGTATAGAAGAACTCAAACAAAAAGTGAAAAACATCAACATTATGAATGAAAAAAATACTACATTAAATATAGTTCCACCCCTGCATTTTATAATCACTGATGCGTCAGGACATACAGTTGCAGTGGAACCCCATAACGGACTACTTATCGTTAAAGACAACCACGTTAAGGTATTAACCAACGCACCTAAACTTGAGTGGCATATTCAAAATTTAAGAAATTATGCTTTCCTTCAACCTGAGAAATCAACAAATCAGCTTGTTGGCAAAGTATTAGTGCGTTCCATGGGATGTGAAGCTGGCACTAATGGTCTACCAGGTGGCTATACATCTACAGAACGATTCGTGCGTGCCACTTATTTAAGACATCATTTATCATCTTCTCATAATGAAGATATCAACCTTATGAATTGTTTTAAAATCCTAGACTCTGTCAGTATACCGCAAGGAGCTGTGCTAGATGCTGGAGAAACACATTACACACAATATCAATTAGTTATGGATAGTAAAGATAAAGCTTATTACATTAAGCCATACTTTAGTAATCAACTTTTCAAAGTTCAATTAAATGAAGAATTACTATCAAAGGACGATATGACATTTCTTCCTATTAACAATGAATTACATATTTCTCAATTAAATGCGTAATATATTCATACGGTCCTTCATTTTCGAAAAGCTATAAACATTTAGCTTACCCGATAAACGTGGTATGATTAAGGATATATTAGAACTTAACGGGAGTGAATAAAATTATGGCTTTAAAGAAAGTATTAACAATTGCAGGGTCTGATACGAGTGCGGGAGCTGGTATGCAAGCAGACCTTAAAACATTCCAAGAATTAGATACGTATGGAATGGTGGCTTTGACATCTATCGTTACGATGGATAAAGAAACGTGGTCTCATGATGTAACACCTCTAGATATGAATGTCTTTGAAAAGCAACTTGAAACTGCAATTTCTATTGGCCTTGATGCAATCAAGACGGGTATGTTAGGTACTCAAGAAATTATTAAACGTGCAGGCGAAGTTTATGAAGAATCAGGTGCAGATTACTTCGTCGTAGACCCAGTCATGGTTTGTAAAGGTGAAGACGAAGTACTTAACCCAGGAAATACTGACGCAATGATTAAATATTTACTACCTAAAGCAACAGTAGTAACGCCAAACTTATTTGAAGCTGGCCAACTTTCAGGTTTAGGAAAATTAACTTCAATCGAAGATATGAAAAAAGCTGCTCAAATCATTTATGATGTAGGTACACCTCACGTGATTATCAAAGGTGGTAAAGCGCTAGATCAAGATAAATCTTATGATTTATACTACGATGGCGATAAATTCTATCAGTTAACAACAGATATGTTCCAACAAAGTTATAACCACGGTGCAGGTTGTACGTTCGCAGCTGCGACAACTGCTTACCTAGCTAACGGCAAATCTCCAAGAGAAGCAGTCATCGCTGCTAAAGCTTTCGTAGCATCTGCAATCAAAAACGGTTGGAAAATGAATGAATTTGTAGGACCTGTTGATCATGGTGCATATCATCGCATCGAACACATCGAAGTCGAAGTAACAGAAGTTTAAAGAAATACTGCATTGATTTCTAATATAAGAATTCATTCTATATAGTTTTCTAAGATGGCTAGAATAGACAAAAGCTTGATATAAACACAGTTCAAATTCAGTCATCTAATTCAAAAATGTTAGAAGCATTTGAGAAATGAAATGATGTTTAGCTTCATTTAATTTAAAGCTTTTAATCACTTTTTATTGATTAATAAGGTGATTGAAAGCTTTTTATTTTTCTATATTGAAAATTTTTTTGTGTATATTCCACCTTTATCACAAGTTTTAGAATCTTCACTCTAAAAATATTAAAACGAATATGTTTAAAACAACCTTTACTGTAGTAAACAATGGTAAATGAAACCTTTTAAAAAGGAGGAAATTATAACATGAATATTGAAGATCAAAACGTGGGGATGACTGAACCTATTACAATCATTGGCGGAGGCATCGGAGGTTTGACACTTGCCAGAGTATTGTATGTCAATGGTATACCATCTAAGGTTTATGAAATTGATACATCTCCAAATGCACGTACGCAAGGTGGTCAACTTGATATACATGAACATAATGGGCAAGTTGCACTTAAAAAAGCTCATCTGATGGATGAATTTCACTCTATTATTCATGAAGGCGCAGACGCAGCACGTATATTTAATTCTAATGGGGAATTACTTCACGATGCGCCTACTGACGAAAATAATGGTAGACCTGAAGTTTTACGTGGAGATTTAAGACAAATTTTAATTGATTCATTACCTAACGAAACAATAGAGTGGAATAAAAAAGTGGATCGTGTAGAAGAATTGGAAAAAGGACAATACCAAGTGTTCTTTAGAGATGATACATCTTTAACTACTAGCAAATTAGTAGGTGCAGACGGCGCATGGTCTAAAGTACGTAAAGTTTTAACTGATATTACACCTCATTATACTGGTTACACATTTATAGAAACATACCTTCATGACGTTGATAACCAATATCCTGAAACTGCAAAAGTTGTAGGACAAGGCCAAATGTTTGCATTATCTCCAGGAAAAGGTATCGTAGCACATCGTGAATATGGGGGTATTATTCATACTTATGTACAGATGCAATGCTCTTCAGAGTGGATTGACAACATTGATTTCTCAAATAAAAAGGAAGCGGCACAAACCATAGCTAATGAATTTAAAGGTTGGCCTAATGAAATTACTGCATTGATTACGGAAGCTGAATCCTCAATTACTCCAAGAAAAATTAATGCATTGCCTGATGAACATCGTTGGCAAAGACGACAAGGCGTTACTTTAATCGGAGATGCGGCTCATTTAATGGCTCCTTCAGGTGAAGGCGCAAACTTAGCTATGTTAGATGCCGCGGAATTAGCAGAAAGCATTGCAAAAATGAATGGAGATTTAAATAGCGTTATTAAAGATTATGAAGAAACCATGTTCCCTAGAAGCGAAGAAGAAGCTAGAGAATCACATGAATTATTGGATATATGTCTAGGTGAGGACAGTCCACATCGTCTAGTTGAACTCTTTAAAGGTAATATTTAATAAATATGTAAATGAAACTGGCTTAATTTAAGTGTAAGCCAGTTTTTTAGATCATCATTGAAATTAAAATATTTTGTTGAATGAGGTTTCAAATACTTCTCTAAATTTCTAGGCATAAAGTCTGAGACATCTCTCCGATGTTCGTAGTATTCAAAGTTGATACCATAGCCCCATGTATTTTTAAAGAAACTCATTTACTATATAGAGTGTAGAGAGACAAAGGAGGAATCGAACAACATGATTATCTACAGGCAAAATATAGAGAACGGAGTACCTATTTACGAAATCATAACTAAAACTTTCAAGACTATTACAGTAAAATGTGATGAAACTTTCAGTGAATTCGAAATCTATAAATTGCTCTCTCTACTAGAAAATGACGTAGACACAATGAAAATGAGTTACTAAACCGTGTCGATGTTATTTTCACATCCAAACAAGACAGTGCACAAAATCCAATTGAGAATTTGAGAATTAGAATTTATGTTCTAATTATTCCCTAACATAATGTGTTTTTTAAAGTTTTCTGTCCCCTAAACTATTAACTTTAAAAGCCATTCAATCATCCCTAAAAATACTCACCTTAAAATGTATAAAACGCTAATGTTAGCCAAAATTGTCCCCTTTTGTAGCTCGGAGAGAACCTTTGAGCGTTGCTAACATTAGCGTTTATTTTTTCTAATTAAAAGAACGTCTAGAGAATAAAAAAATAGCAGTAAAATGATTTCTAATTGAGATCATTTTACTGCTATTACTTTAATGAAAGTTATGTTCTAAGTTTTTATATTTAGAAGTTTTCTTTTTCTTTTCTCTCTTTAACCCACCATAAAGCTTTTTTAGGGTTTTCTTCATAGTATTTTCTATCTTCTTCATTATCAACATTTGGATAAGAACCTTTAAGTGACTTACTTGCTGTACTTGCATGAAATAAAGTAATAACTAAGAATCCAATTAAACTAATTGCAGTTAAATAATATGCTGGAGCTAAAGCATTTCCAGTTGTTTCTACTAACCATGATGCAATTAAAGGCGTAGTACCACCAAATAAAGAAACAGATACGTTAAATGTTACTGATAATGTACGATATCTGATATGTGTATAGAACATTGTTGGTAAAGATCCTGGCATTGTTGCTTCATATGTTGAAAGGAAGAATCCTAATATGAAGACACCGATAATTATTAATGGTAATGATTTAGTACTTAGTAAACTGTATGCGACAATACTTAATAAAGTAAGTCCTCCTGTACCAATCAAGAATACCTTTTTCTCACCAATTTTATCGGCCATTTTACCAAACATTAGTGCTAATGGAATCATAACTGCCATTACACATGTAATAAGTACACTTGTAGTCGTAGCATCCAGTTTAACAATTTGACCAAGATACGTTGGTAGATAAGCTGTTACAGAATAGTTCGTTACATTAAAGAATACTACCGCTACGAAGCAAACGAGAATATCTTTATAATAATATCGAATAATAGTGAAGAACCCTATGTTATCTCTTTGAGGAGTGGAAGCTACATCATTTTCATAAACAGGAGACTCTTCAAGTCTACGACGTAAATAAAGACCAAATAATCCAAGGAATAAACCTAGAATAAATGGAATTCTCCAACCCCATGCTTGCATTTGATCATGAGTTAAGAAGAAACTTAATAATGCAATCATAATTGAAGCCGCAATATAACCTGAAAGTGTACCAATTTCAAGGCCACTACCTAAACTATTACGACGTTTATCCGGTGATGATTCAGCAACGTAAGTCATTGCACCTGCGTATTCCCCACCTGTAGAAAAGCCTTGTAGCACCCTAGCAAGTAATAACAGTATTGGCGCCCATATTCCTATTGTATTGTAATTGGGTAGTAATCCAATAGTAAGTGTAGATAATGCCATTAAAATAATTGTTGTAGTTAATACAACTTTACGTCCATATTTGTCACCGATGATACCAAACACGATACCACCAATAGGTCTTAATAAGAACGCGATTGCTAATGCTGCAAATGTAAAAATTTGTTGGATTTGAGGATTATGTACTGGAGAGAAGAAATTCGCTCCTATGTATGCAGTTGTATAAGCATAAACCCCAAAGTCAAACCATTCCATGGCGTTACCAATACCGGTAGCTACAACGGTTTTTTTCGCTTCTTGACCGTCTACCACGTTAATATGATTTTTGTTGAACTTCATTACAATAACACTCCCTTGTGATATGTTACATAATTATACGTAGTTAAACTTTAATGTCAAATTAATTCAGTTTACATAATTTTCAATTTTTTAAGTTTATTCATTTTACAGATATTTAAATTTAACATTTGAAATTGCTTCCATTAATTATTGGCAACGAAAATAAAAAAACTAAAAAATAATTTTTCATCTAATTTTTTAATACCATTAGTTTTACCCCGTATAAATCATCCGAAACTTTTATAATTGTTTCGTCTTCAACAAAAAATCGTATATCGTCATGTATATCAATAGGTTTAAGGTATTTTATTTTATAATTCTCCCATTGTATATTGAGTTCTTCGAAGGCGATTTCACATACTAATTGACCTGGAACGATGTCATTGTGTATTGGATTCATATCATTCACTAATACTAAGTATTCTTTAATAATCTCGATTGAAATCTTCATTTTAACGCTTTACCTCGATAAAAACTTGTTCTATATATATACATTTATGGTTATTTTTATTTATTTTCAAACTATAGGTGTGCTTGATAAAATCTTTTATATTTTTAACTGAAATTTTGCTTAAAGTCGCGTCATATACTTCATCCGTTACTAATTTATTAAATTCTTTAACATATGTCTCCTTTAAAATTAAAGGTTTCCTTACAAATTTTTTATAACTTTTAAATTCCGACCAAAGCTTTGCACACATTAAAGTAGGGACTTGATAATTGAAATCTTTATTTAATAAATAGCAATACTTACGCACTTCTTTTTCTTTAAAAATGACTCTTTGATGTTCTTCACCATCTCTCAAATAATACTGCATTACCGAGTCCTCCACCGATTCCCATTGTTGCAATGGATTTATTTTGCACATTCATATGAAATAATCGTGTAACTAGAGCAGCGCCACTTGCTCCATATGGGTGACCAGAAGCGATTGCGCCACCCCATCGATTTAGCTTATCATCAGAAATACTAAGTTCCTTCTGACAAGCTAAAACTTGTGAACTAAATGCTTCATTTAGTTCTATAGTATCAATATCTTCTATTTTAACTTTAGCTCTTTTCAACAACTTTCTAACTGCTGGCACAGGACCTATACCTAAATAATTAGGATCGACCCCAACTGTACAACTTTCAATAAATTTTAATCCTTTAGCAAAACCTAAGTTTATAGCGAGTTTCTCTTCCATTACAAGGATTAATACGGCACCATCATTTTTCATACAACTGTTACCAACTGTAATTGAACCTTGAATTAATAATGGTTTAAATCTACTTAATTTCTCAGTAGTTAAACGAGACTTAACACTTTCATCTCTATCAAACGATACCCCTTTAACTTTAATAGGCAATATTTCTCGGGAAATATTCCCATTATCATAGTTACCTTGAGTCAATTGATGGCTTCTATAAGCGAACTTATCTTGCATTACTCGCGAAATACCGTATTTTCGCGCCACATTTTCAGCAGCTTCTATCATTGAAGGATCTTGACCTTCTGGAGCAAATGGTGCTCTTTCGAAGAATTGAGGGAATTCTGTTTCATACACTGATTGAGGTCGTTTTAATTTCCAAGGTGCTCTACTTATACTCTCAACACCACCTGCAAGGTATACATTTCCAGCGCCGCTTTGTATCATTCTACAAGCTTGTATAATAGTTTCTAGCCCTGAGCCACACTGTCGATCAATAGTAACACCTGGAACGGAGTTTTTAAGGCCCGCTTCTAGCAAAGATTTCCTTGCTATGTTACCACCATTGCCAACTGTGTTGCCGATAATAACGTCTTCCAAGTATTCCATCGCTCCAGGATATTCTGCTTGAAAGTAATTGAATAAAGGTTTTAGTAGTTGTTCTGGTTCCAAATGCTTTAAATATCCACCGTACTTGCCAAATGCAATTCGTTTAGCTGCTACAATGACTGGTTGCTTCATATTTAAATCTCTCCATTCAAATATTTAGTTTTCATTTTTCCTCTAGCAATTTTTCCAGATTCAGTGTAATGCATACCGTCAATTTTCCTAATTTTAGACGGAACCTCATATCTTGATAGATGATTCTTTAAACACGTTTTTACTTCTGAATATTTTAATTCTTTTATTCCTGTATACAAAAGAACTGCTATTTCTCCAAACTTATGATGTGGCTCACCTATTACTATTGCTTCACTGACACCTTCAATATTCATCACGCGCTGTTCTATCTCACTAGGATATACGTTAACGCCACCTATAATTAGACGGTCACTTTTCCTTCCTACTAGATATAAATTTCTATTTCTAATTAGTGCATAATCTCCTGTCTCAATCCACTCATTTGAAATTTGTTCTTCACCAACATATCCACTAAAAGTCATTTCACTTCGAACTTTTAGTAGTCCAATATGTTTTGAATCTTTCTCAAATAGTTTGGCTTCCACGTTTGGAAACAATTTGCCTACTGATTGTCTTGGTGCTGTTTGATTGAAATTATAGCTAATAAAACTTGCCTCAGAGGTGCCAAAAAATTCTATTAAATTCGTATCTGGATAAAGTTGAGCGATAGCCCTAAATTGTTCTTTTGAAAGCTTTGCTCCACTGCTGAAAATACTTTTAATTTCCGCAGTATGTAAACCTTTTAAAATGAACTGATAAAGCATCGTGGGTACTACAAACAATGAAGCAGGCTGATGTATAGACTGTATAGTCTTCACGAGTACTTCTGCATTAAACTCTTTTTGACCTACAAATGTGCGTCCTGTAAACAAAGCATATATACATGCGTATAAGGAGAGTGAGTGTGATAAAGGGCCAGGAGCAACAATCACTTTTGAATCATGCTTTATTAATTTCTCATTCTCTTTATAAGAAATTAACCATGAATGTTCATTTCTATAATAAGCCTTGGGCAAGCCAGTTGTTCCCGAAGTAAATCCAATATGCAGTAATGTACCATTATAAGAATGAGAAATCCTATTATACCCTGTTTTAATTAAGTGCTGGTCACTCTTTAACCATTGAATTTTATATTTTTCAATCAGCTGATTTATTGTAACTTTATTCCATTTACTACTAAAAAAGCACGGAATACCTCCAACTCTATGAATAGCGAAATAATGAATTAGATTTTTTATCGGATGGTTACTTAATAAACCAACTTTTTCTCCCTCGTTAATCATAGAATATTGAGAACTTGCTTTATCTACCTCATGAATCAATTCATCGTAAGTTATTCGTTGATGATCAAATACCAAAGCCAATCGCTTAGGTTGATGCTCACCAAAATCATAAATATTTTTAATTACCTCTAACATGCCATCACCATATGTAAACTATATTTATAAATATGTTAACATTAATCTTAAAATTCCTCATGCTAAAATTAACGCCCTACTACCAATGATATGGAAGTAAGACGTTATTAATTTATAATATAGTAAAAATTTCCTCTGGTTCATTCACGACATAATACGGATTTTCTTGAAGTAAATCATGTGCAGATTGCACGCCCCAAGTCACTACACAGGATCTAATATCTGATAAACTCGCACTTTTAACATCATGCGTTGTATCTCCGATATAGACTGTACGTCCTTGATTTAAATGATTATTCTGTATGATGGATTGTAAGATTTTATAATGAGGCTTTCGCAACTCCTTAATATGTAAACCTAGTGCATCTTTTATAAATCGATTAAGCCCTAAATAATCTAATTGTCTTGTTACTACAGCTGTTTCATTACTTGATATTACAAAGATATTTTTCTTTTTATTATGTAGTAATTGAAGCATTTCACTTATTCCCGCAAACTCTTTTATATTATGTATTTCATATTGACTATAATATTTATGATAAGCCCTAAGGAATAATTCAACTTTTTCCTCATCTATACCGATACTAGTTAAACTTCTCAAACCTTCCTCTAACGGTTGGCTTTGTGCACTTAAAATTTCTTCTTTACCAGGATTCTTTAAATTTAATTCCTTAAAAGCCTGCTCAGTTGCATAAACGTGACATGATGTTGTTTCTGCTAAAGTACCACCAAAATCAAAAATATAGTTGTCAAAATTCATGATGTTACACCTCTTAGATAGTAATTACATTATAAATATACACTTTTTTGGTTAAAACTGCGATATATTAAAAAACCAGAGAATTCATGGACTTCATGAAATCTCTGGTAGTATTTCTTACTATTCTAAATTAGCATGATTTTGTTGCATTGTTTCTTCATTGATATGAAATGCTTCCATTAAAGGCAATACAACACTGTCGAGGAAAACTAGTGACGCTTGTTCAAACAAGCTTCCTAGTGGTTGCTTAGAACCTTCAATATCGTGTTTAGTGCCAGCTGGTAATTCTATAATAGTTTCAGCAAGCTCTCCGATTGGCGAATCTGTCTGCGTTGTAATAAGTACAACTTTAGCGCCAATCTTTTGCGCTTTTTCAGCTAACAATCTTAAGTGTTCTGTTGAACCTGACCCAGAAATAATAATGAAAAGGTCGTGCTCTTTTATTGATGGAGTCGTGGACTCTCCTACAACATAAGCGTGTTCACCTAGTTGGTTTAAACGCATTGCAAAACTATTTGCAACAAATCCAGAACGCCCTTTACCAGCTACAAATATTCTATCCGCACCAACAACGTCATTAGCAAATCTTTCATACGACGTATCATCAACATGCGACAACGTATGATCTAATTCATCAAGTATAAGACGATAGTTATTAAATTCTGTCATCCTATCTACCTTCAATCGCATCGCGACATTGTTTTGCAGCTTCAACAGGATCGTCAGCGTTTGCGATTCCTCCACCTACGATAACTAAATCAGGTTCTTCAGCCACAATATCTTTAATTGTATCTGGTTTAATACCGCCAGCTACAGCGACTTTAGAATTTTTAATTACTGACTTCACTGTACGTAAGCTATCTAATGGTGATTGACCTTCAGCTTGTAAATCATAACCAGTGTGTACAGCGATATAATCAGCGCCCATTTCGTCTAATTCTTTTGCGCGTGTTTCAAGATCTTGTACCGCAATCATATCTACTAATAATTCTTTACCATGTTTATGTGCTTCTTCAACAGCAGCTTTAATTGATGCGTCTTCTGCTACACCTAAAATAGTTACAACATCAGCACCAAATTTAACAGCTTGGCTTACTTCATAATCTGCTGCATCCATGATTTTTAAATCTGCTAATACTTTCGCATTACTAATATTCTCATTTAAATGTTGTACTGATGGTAAACCTTCGTTAATAACAATCGGCGTACCAATTTCAACAATATCTACATATTCTTCAACTTTTTTCGCTAATTTTGCTGCTTCTTCTTTATTTAATAAATCAATTGCTAATTGTAGTTCCAATGAAATACATCCTTTCATATGACAGTCAATTTCTATTATATAAAAGTGTTTACCCGGCATTTCATTTTTTAAACTGAGCTGAAAATGCTATCACCACAATTAGACTTTATCAATATGAGGAGGTGCAGCCTCATCATCAACATACACTTCCACATTTGGATGGGCATGTAAAATTGTAGAAGGGATGTCTTTAGTAACCTGGTTATTCATTAATTGATGAATCGCTTCTTTTTTCTTTTCTCCAAATGCAAGCAAAATAATACGTCTAGCCTTTAAAATACTTGCTAATCCCATTGAAACAGCTTGTTGTGGAACATCTGATTCACTTTCAAAATAACGACTGTTTGCACGTATCGTACTCTCTGTCAAATCAACAATGTGCGTTTCACTATGTAAATCAGTACCAGGTTCATTAAATCCAATATGACCATTTTCACCTATACCTAATATTTGTATATCAACAGGACCTCTATCATTAAGCAATTGGTTATAACGTTCAGCCTCATCCTCTAATTGAGAGCTGTAACCATTCGGTATATGAATATTTTCTTTATTGAAGTTCGGATATTGATCAAATAATACCTCATTCATATAAAAATGATAACTTTGAGGGTGTTCAGCTTTTAATCCAACATATTCATCTAAATTAAATGTTTCAACATGAGAAACATCTAATTGATTCTTTTCTAATAACTCAACTAAATATTTGTATACCTCAGTCATTGTGCCACCAGTAGCTAAACCTAATTTACTTGTAGGTTGGCAACTCATTTCTTTATATAATTCACATGCAACATAAAATGACGCAAGTTTCTTAGAACCTAAGTTGATGATTTTCAATTTTTAAACACCTCGATTTTTAAATCTATATACTTACACCTTTTCAACTCCACTTATATAATATACCCTTCAAATACATATTTAACAAAATTTAATTCTTAATTTAAAGAAATTTAACAAACTTCATTATCTATCTTTTTATCTATAACTAAAAAATTTTCCTAATTATTTCAAGCATTCGTGTACAAATATACATCGCTTTCTAGTAAAATATATAGATAAACACATTTACTGATTTTTTATTAACACATTAGTACACGTTGTAAAATATTAAAGAGATAATATAAGTAGTCACTAATAATAACGCGTATAAAATTCGCGACTTTGGAATCTTTTTAGTGAAGTACTTAACACTAAATAAACAACTCTAATTTTAATAACTACAAAGCCTGTGAAGACTCACACAACTCGGCTACGCATAAAGGCGTCGTAACTCATCGAGTTATAAACGCTCTATTACTATTAATGTAATATGATAAAGTCTTTAACTAATGTTTAAAATTTCGACAGTTTACAATCAACACACTGCAAAATATAAGGGAGTGAACGTGTTGGAACCGATTAATGAACAAGAAGTACTTAACTTACTTACTTCTTATGCAAATAAACCCGTGTACTTACATGTCGAAACTACAAATGGCGCATACGCTAACCATTTCGACGAACGCGTTTTTAACGCAGGTACCTTTTTAAGAAATATACAAGTCACATATGAACACGCACAACTTAAAGGTGGCGAAAAAGATCCATATCGTGTCGGATTAAAATTACGCGAAGGTGGTTGGGTTTATGTACAAGGATTAACGCACTATGAAGTTAATCACGACAACGAATTCCTCATCGCCGGATTTAATTATGAAGGACAATTGGCAGCTACAATAGAAATTAGCGATAAGCCATTCACAATATAGAGGAGGTTATGAATCATGACTGATGAAAGACACGTACTTGTAATCTTTCCACATCCAGATGATGAAACCTTCTCATCTGCTGGAACCATTGCAAGTTATATTGACGCAGGCGTGCCAGTCACGTACGCATGCTTAACACTAGGACAAATGGGACGTAACTTGGGTAACCCTCCTTTTGCGACAAGGGAATCTTTACCTAATATTCGAGAACGAGAACTTGAAGATGCTTGCCGAGCAATTGGAATTACAGACCTAAGAAAGATGGGGTTACGAGATAAAACGGTTGAGTTTGAACCACATGATCAAATGGACGATATGGTAAAAAATCTCATTGATGAAACTAACCCGTCGTTAATTATTTCATTTTATCCTAAATTCGCCGTGCATCCAGACCATGAAGCTACAGCAGAAGCTGTTGTACGTACAGTAGGACGTATGCCAGAATCAGAACGTCCACGACTCACACTTGTAGCATTTAGTAATGATGCACCAGAAATACTTGGTCAACCAGACATTCAAAATGACATTTCTAAATATAGTGATTTAAAACTTAAAGCCTTTGAAGCGCATGCTTCTCAAACAGGACCATTCTTAAAACAAATTGCGAGCCCTGACATTGATGGACAAGCACAAAGTTTCTTAAAGGTTGAGCCATTTTGGACTTATCACTTCGAATCTTAAATGGAGGTAAAACATGACAGAATTTGATTTATCTACTCGAGAGGGTCGTTGGAAACACTTCGGTTCTGTAGATCCTATCGAAGGTACGAAACCTACAACTAAAAATGAAATGACTGATTTACAAAGCACTCATAAAAATTTCCTATTTGAAATAGAAGAAGTAGGAATTAAAAATTTAACGTATCCTGTATTGATTGATCAGTATCAAACTGCAGGATTATTTAGCTTTTCAACAAGTTTAAATAAAGATGAAAAAGGCATTAATATGAGTCGTATATTAGAGAGTGTTGAAAAGCATTATAATAATGGAATTGAGCTTGAATTTAATACACTTTATCAAGTATTACGCACACTTCAAGAAAAAATGAATCAAAATGCTGCTGGGGTGGATGTCTCAGGGAAATGGTTCTTTGATCGCTTTAGTCCAGTGACTAATATTAAAGCTGTAGGTAACGCAGACGTCACGTACGGACTTGCAATTGATGGCGAGAAAGTAACACGTAAAGAACTAACGATTGAAGCTACTGTTACAACACTTTGTCCTTGTTCTAAAGAAATCAGTGAATACTCAGCGCATAACCAACGTGGAATCGTTACAGTTAAAACTTATTTAGATAAAGATGCTGAAGTCGTGGATGATTATAAAGATAAAATTTTAGACGCTATGGAAGCTAACGCGAGTTCCATATTATACCCTATCTTGAAACGTCCAGATGAAAAACGTGTCACAGAACGTGCTTATGAAAACCCACGTTTCGTAGAAGATTTAATTCGACTCATTGCTGCTGATTTAGTTGAATTCGACTGGATTGATGGCTTTGATATTGAATGTCGCAATGAAGAATCTATTCACCAACACGATGCGTTTGCTCGTTTAAAATATAGAAAATGATAGAAAAAAGAGAGTTGCTTCACACTTCTTTAAAGCAACTCTCTTTTTTTATGCGATATAAAATTTTAATATATCGTGTGCGTATTACATAGACATTTTCAAAAATAAATTAATATTAAGTTAATGTCTGCTCATATTCTTCTCCCCTGGTCTAACGAAACACATTGCAATAATACTAATCAATGAAGCTACAACCGCTGAAATAAACATTGTTGAATAACCGTGAGTAGCAACTAAAATACCTGTAAGTGTAGGCGCAATCACTGTCGCTGTATTAACAAAGAAGTGAGTTATACCACCATAGGTACCAGTTTTATTTGGTGCTGTATCAATAATCACTGACCAGTAAACTGCGTTAGGTAAGAAGATAAACGCATTCCCTATCATCATTAATATCATGACTGCAACGATGCTATGTGTGAATGGAATGATTAGGAAACATATTGCTGCACAAATCATGCCTGCAATCGCAAAGTATGAACGTGCGATACGTAAGCTACCAGTCTTTTTACGTAGCCAGTCAGACATTTGACCACCAAAATATGCTGTAAAACAAGCGCCGATCCAAGGAATCATCCCCAAATACCAAAGTGAATGGATTTCAAAATGATATTCATCCTGCAAGTATTTCGGTGTCCATGTTAATATAAGGAAATTCACATATTGGAAACCAAAATAACCAATCATGTTTCCTACGAGTGTTGGACTTTTAAAGAAATGATACCACTTTTCACTTGAATCTTCTGTTTCTACTGTTTTTTCAACATTTAAACTCTCATTTGTAGAGCGAATATCATTTAATTCTTCTTCTGAAACTTTTTTATTGTCCTCGGGATAATCTGTAAATACCTTTGCCCAAATAATTACCCAGACTAACCCAAGTATGCCTAATAAGACAAAGAGTAAACGCCAACTTGCTATAGTTAAGAAACCAGATACGATAGGTGCAGTAATAAGTGCTCCTAAAGGTACGCCAATTAAACCAAGAGCTGATAACAAACCACGTTCTCTAGGTGCCGCCCAGTTCGCATTAGTTTTACTAATCGTTGAAAAGATAGGACCTTCTGAAATACCGAAAAGCACTCGAAGTAAACCAAATCCAGCAATGGCTGAACCTCCAAATATTGCCATACCAAGTTCACCTGCAAAAGCCATTGCAATTTCAACTAAAGACCAAGCCGTCCCAGCCAATATCCAAACAAATTTAGGTCCCTTTTTATCGGCAGTAATTCCACCAAGCAATGAACCAAACATGTAACCATAGCCAAAGTATCCTAGTATAGATCCCCAAGCAATCGTATCAAAACCAAATTCTTTAATAATATCTTCTTGAGCATATGAGATTGCACCACGATCGATGTAATTAATCATCGTCATAATAACAATCATGGTAATGATAAAATAACGATAACGTTTCATAGTCATCCCCACCCCTTTGTTCTAAACATCTCTACCGTGTAAGTTTATCATAAAGTTTAGTGTAAGCGCTAACATTATTTTAAATATTCAGAATGTTAAGGTGTTAAAAAAGTGCTATAGATAAGGAGGTTAATAATTTCGGACTAAGTAGAATAGGAATGTTTTTAATATTATTGAATTTTTATTTTTAGTTTATTTAATATTTGAAGATTTTATTATGTTATAATATTTGTAAAATAAATTAAACAGATGAGGTATCGAATGTTTTATTTTGTAGGAAACAATATTGGTCAAAAAATCACAGGTATTGAAAAAGCTATTATTAATCGTTTAAACCTTTTTAAAGAAAATAAATATTCATCAAAAGTTATTCTATTAGCATGGAATCGTTACTTAACTGATACAGCATCAAATTATTTAATGCATGAAGATTACATAAATATGTACGATTATTTTCAAGAAGCTACGCAAGTAACTATAAATATTGAATCGATAAATAGTAAAAATTGGTTACATGATTGGCAGCATGATTGTGGATACACAATTAAGTATGTTGAACATTCTAATGATGTACGCGTTTATGATGGTAACAACTTTATAATGTATGCCCATTTTACAGATGAGACTTATAAAAAACTTGATTATCTTAATTATTTCGATACATCTCGTAGGAAAATCAAAAGAGAGCTGTATGATACTCGAGGATTCTTAAGTTGTACTAGAATTTTATCAACTGATCAAAAAATTCAATCGGAGTTTTACTATTCTCCTCAAAAAGAAGTTAAATTAGAGAAATATTATGATATTGATTCAAATGAACCTAATATAGCTAAGAAAATACTATTACATCATCAGGGGAGAACGTATTTCTTCAATAATGATACTGAGTTAAGTGCATTTTTCATAGAACAAATTTATTGCAGTGGTGATCTTTTCTTTAGTGACAGAAATTTAATTTCATCGCATGTTTTTAATTCTACAATTCATACAATACCGGTTGTAGCCGTTTTACATAGTACTCATGTCAAAGATATTAATGATTTGATGCATTCAAGGATTAAAAATGTCTATAAAGGCGTCTTCGATCATTTAAAACGCTACAAAGCCATTGTAGTTTCAACGGAACAACAAGCCGAAGATGTACGTCATAGAATTAAGGACTGTATTCCAGTTTATGCGATACCTGTAGGTTTCTCTGAAAGTACATCACAACATAATATAGGATATACATCTCAAAAATTAATTTCTGTAGCAAGATACTCCCCTGAAAAGCAATTAGAACAACAAATTAAGCTGGTTAGTAAATTAAAAGGGTTATTCCCCAAAATTGAATTACATTTATATGGTTTTGGGCCTGAAGAAAGTAAGCTTAAAACATTAATTAATGATTATCATGTAGAAAATCATGTATTTCTAAGAGGATTTCTTAATGACTTAACAGAAGAATTTAAAACAGCATATGTTAATTTAATTACAAGTAATATGGAAGGATTCTCATTAGCATTATTAGAAGCTCAATCGCATGGTGTTCCTTCTATTAGCTATAATATTAAATATGGACCAGGTGAATTAATTATTCCTGATTATAATGGCTCATTAGTAGAATTTAACAATGAAGATCAACTATATGAAACTGTGAAGGCTCTACTGGAAGAACCGGAATTACAACAAAAATATGCTCAAAATAGTATTGAATCATCCAAAAATTTTAGTAAGGATGCCATTATAAATAGATGGCAACAATTAATAAATGATATCAATACATAGATTTTAGAATATCAGCCCATAAAAATAATAGCAGTAAGTCGGTTTTAATTAAGAACCTTCTTACTGCTACTTTTATTTAAAATTATATTGTATAACTGTACGTTTTATTTTAAGTGTTCATAAGTACTGTTATTTACAAATGAAACGATTTGATCTACGAATAATTTTGCACGTAATTGGAATTCACTATCCTCTAGGTATAATGTGCCATCGTCTAATTTTGCGTAATCTGAATCATGTGTAGCAATTTGTGTAGGAACTGCAATACCTAATAAACTGCGTATAATCACTCTTAAATGTGATAATGGTTCTGAACTTACAATACCTCCACTATTTCCAATGAGACCCACCGGTTTCATTTTGAAATAATCCATATTCAAATGATCTAGAGCGTTCTTAAGTATGCCAGAAAATGAGCCATGATAATTAGGCGTTCCAAGAATAAAGAAATCCGCTTCCATTGCTTTATCCTGAAGCTCTTTAACATTTTTTTTAATATCTTCAGCAGCTTGTGTTGTACCAGAAAAGTCCAATTGATGAATTGGTTTCTCAGCTAAATCAAATATATCTACATCAACATCATGTTCATCTAATTGACCTATAAGGTATTTAGCTAAAGCATTTGTATGAGAACCTACTCTAGCACTGCCTACAATTATTAATCCTTTCATCTTTTACACCTCTTAATTATGTTAATTGATTCTCTTCTTTTAAAAATTTCTTAATTGCTTTACCGACTCCGCTGTTTTCATTTGAATCAGTCACATACTTAGCGACTGTCTTAACTTCTGGTGCAGCATTATCCATTGCGACCGAATAACCGACTCTTTCAAGCATAGAGACATCATTTAAGTTATCCCCTAGTGCCATGACATCTTTTAAATCAATGCCGAGTTGTTTCGCAATAGTAGATAAAGCTATGCCTTTTTGCGCATCTGAATGTGTAATTTCTAAATTACCTCTTGAAGATGAAGAAACTGCAAGGTTTGGTGATTGAGCTAATTCTTGACCTACAAGATCAATTTTTCCTAAATCAGAATCGAACGCTAAAATTTTCATGATTAATTCACCAGGAATATCTTCAATTTTGTCATAATTATCAACAATTTTTAAAGTTCCATTATCTATACGTTTTTGAATACTGTTCTCGATTTTCTCAACATCTGCTTTTTGACCAGCACGTTCAGCGATATCAATATAAATTTCTAAGTCTCTTTGAGGATTTTCCGTATAAATCCCTCTATTTGTGTAAACTTGATAATATATGTCTTTTTCTTTCAATGTAGACGTTATCTTACTCACTAAAGAATGATTAAGATGAGATGTACTCATAATATTGAACGTTTCATCGCGAACTTCGGCTCCGTTCAAGCAGATATATGGTACTTTTAAATCTGTTTCAGCAACTGGTGTATTCGCTTCGTAAAATGCACGCCCTGTCGCGATAACAACAGTGATACCATGTTCTTGTGCAAATTTAATCGCTTCTTGGTTCTCTTGAGAAATTTCGTGTGCAGCATTAAGGAGCGTTCCATCCATATCTGTTGCAATTAGCTTTATCATTCGTTGACCTCGTTTCTTCCCGTTGGTAGGTATTTATTTTTAATTTAGGTTTTTAAATTTAATTTTTGAAAAGGTTAGCATGTATTGTCACTCTTTACATACACATTTATTCTAACAAATTTGTGTCATTTTGTATCTTTGCTTGTTTGAGTGCCTTCTTTTGTTGGCGAATATTTTTGAAGAAATCACGTAAAAGTGTGCTGCATTCATTTTCCAAAATACCCGACTCAACAATAGCTCTGTGGTTGAATTGGGGCTGCTCTAACAAGTTCATCAAACTGCCGGTACATCCTCCCTTAGGATCAACAGCACCATAAACCACTCGTGGTATTCGACTCATCACGATGGCTCCTGCACACATCACGCAGGGTTCAAGGGTGACATAAAGAGTACATTCTTCTAAACGCCAACTACCCACTACCTTAGATGCACGTTCAATCGCAATGTGTTCAGCGTGTGCAGTAGGTTGTTGTAAAGATTCTCTTAAATTATGAGCATGTGCAATGACTTGATCATTTTTAACAATGACAGCTCCAATGGGCACCTCCCCTAGAGCTTGTGCTTTCTGAGCTTCTTTGATTGCTAAACGCATGTAATCTTTATCAGTTCTCATATGTGTTGCAATACCTCACTTATGGTACAATACTCATTGTCTATTTTAACATTTGGAGAAGTGAATATGAATAAACCATTTATTGCAATTGAAGGACCTATAGGTGTTGGTAAATCTTCACTTGCACGAATGCTAAGTCAAACGCTTGGTTATTACGAAGAGAAAGAAATCGTTGACGAAAATCCTTTTCTATCAGACTTTTATGACGACATAGAAAAGTGGAGCTTTCAAACAGAAATGTTCTTTTTATGTAACAGATATAAACAAATTCAAGATATCGAGGCGTTAGAACAAGGCGTTGTAAGTGATTACCATATACATAAAAATAAAATATTTGCAAATAACACATTAGATTCGAAAGAGTTCGATAAATTCAGTCGTATTTATGATATTTTGACTGAAGATCTTGAAATGCCTAATATGATTATCTTTTTAGATGCAGATTTAGATGTTCTAAAAACTAGAATAGCTAAACGCAATCGTGATTTTGAACATACTATTGAAGATGATTATTTATTAAAGCTGAAACAAGATTATAAAGCTTATTATGAATCCTTAAAAAATGAGGGCGCGAATGTCATACATATTGACACAACTGGGAAAGATTTTGTTAACAATAGTGACGACTATAAAGAAATTTTAGAATTAATAAAACCAATGATTGGAGATAATATAGATGAATAATTTTGGTATTCCTCAAAATGCAATTATCACTATTGCAGGTACTGTGGGCGTCGGAAAGTCAACATTAACACAGGCGCTTGCTGATAAATTAAATTTTAAAACTTCTTTTGAAAATGTTGATCATAATCCTTATTTAGATAAATTCTATCATGATTTTGAGCGTTGGAGTTTTCATCTACAAATATACTTTTTAGCGGAACGCTTTAAAGAACAAAAGCGTATGTTTGAATATGGTGGTGGCTTCGTACAGGACCGTTCTGTTTATGAAGATGTTGATATTTTTGCGAAAATGCATGAAGAACAAGGTACAATGAGCCCGGAAGATTTTCACACGTATTCAGAATTATTTAACGCTATGGTAATGACACCTTATTTTCCTAAACCAGATGTGTTAATTTATTTAGAATGTGATTATGATGAAGTGATTGATCGTATTAAGCAACGTGGTCGTGATATGGAAATTAATACAGACCCTGAATATTGGAAAAAATTATTCAAACGTTACGATGATTGGATTAATAATTTTAATGCTTGTCCAGTGGTGCGCGTCAATATTAATGAGTATGATATTCACGAAAACCTGGATTCACTAGACCCAATTATCGATAAAATAGCTCATATCATCCAGACTCATCGCCAAGTTGATACAAGACCTTAAAGTGAATTGAAACTTTGCTTATATTCTATTTTTTGACAACCGATCTAATTATATATAGGTTAATACTACAAGTTAATGATTTACACTAGGGGTGTTTTTAACTGAGATGGAATCTATCCAAACCCTTTGAACCTGAATCTAGTTTAAACTAGCGTAGGAAAGTGTGATGACGCTCTTAATATTAATTTGTCATAATATGTGATGACTAAGAAGCACAACTTTTTTACGGAAGTTGTGCTTCTTTTTTAAAAAAATTTTAGGAGGATTAAAAATGTCAAAAACTGCAATTATTACTGGAAGTAGCCGTGGATTAGGAGCGGTAATTGCTCAAACATTAATTAATAAAGGTTATAACGTTGTTGTGAATTATAAACATAGCAAAGAAAAAGCTGAAAAATTGATTGAGAATATTAGTCATGAAAAAGCAATTGCTATTCAAGCTGATGTGACAGAACGAGCCGAAGTTGACCAAATGGTCAAAGTTGCAAAGGAACATTTTGGTAATATAGACATTGTTATTAATAATGCACTAGTCAATTTTAAATTTGATCCAAATCAACAAAAGAACTTCAAAGATTTAACTTGGGAAGATTATCAACAACAACTTGATGGCACTTTAAAAGCTGCATTTAATGTTACACAAAGTGTCATACCTCAATTTATTGAAAAACAGGAAGGCAGAATTATTAATATTGGAACAAATCTATATCAAAATCCAGTCGTCCCCTATCATGAATACACGACTGCTAAAGCTGGCTTAATAGGTTTTACCCGTAATATCGCTGCAGAGCTAGGCCAATATGGTATAACAGCCAATGTGGTTTCTGGGGGATTATTAAAAACTACTGATGCTAGTGCAGTAACGACGCCTGAGGTATTCGACTTAATCGCTCAAACGACACCGCTCAAAAAAGTGACTACGCCACAAGATGTAGCAAATATGGTTGCTTATCTAGCTTCTGATGAAGCAAGTGGTATCACTGGTCAGAATTTAACTGTTGATGGTGGGTTAACAATGAATTAATGTATGATGTTAATAGAAAATACCGATTAAAACTTACATCTAAAATTAAATGTAGAGTGAAACCTCTTTTTTAAAGACAAATATAATAAAAGCATGGTTACTTGAACTCACTCAAATATCCATGCTTTTTAATTAATTTTGTTATTTTTTATATTGATCTAAAATTTGTTTTACATCTTTAGCACTGTCAATAATGACATCCGCATCCGCTTCATGAAGTTCCTCTCTTTTTGCGATACCAGTTAGTACTCCTATACTTAAACCTAATTTAGCGTTTACCGCAGTTTTCATATCATTTGTAGTATCACCAATGATGGCAACTTGATCTGGTGAAACATCATAAGCATCAAATAAAGGATTCAACACTTTTGGATTGGGTTTTTCTTCAGCATGAGTTTCTGTAGAAATAATTAAATCAAATAATTCTTTAGATTGCGTTTCTTCTAGAAATTGATCTACGCCTTTTTTGGTATCACTAGTGACAATACCAATTTTATAACCTTCGTTTCTAAGTTCCTGAATAGTCTCTTGTACACCTTCAATCCAATTATTTTCAGGAACACGAGTATCAACAAGTTCTTGGCTAGTATTTCTTGCCCAATCAGAAGTATCTTCTCCAGTAACTTTATTAAAAGATTTAATCATATCTCCTAATGATCCTGAACCCATAATTGAATCAGGAACAATTTTATCGTCAATAATTCCAAGTTGGCGGTGTGCTACTTCTTTGTCGTGCACAGGAAATGTCTCTAATAGTTTATCAACAAGGCGCACACCGATTTTTTCCCAACTCTTATCAAATTCTATTAGCGTGCCATCTTTATCAAATAATATCCATTCCATTTTTACTTCTCTCCTGAAAATGATTTTTTGTAGTACATTCATTTACATATTATTGTAATATAGAGACTTCAATAATTATAGAAAAGTGGATTATGGTTTCTTTATTTCACAAAAAAGAGCTTTCTCGAATGAGAAAGCTCTTTCAGTATATAACACATTAATAGTTAGGGACTTCAACTCTCCAACTGTAAATACTTTTTCTATGCACTTCTAACTGTATATAAATGCTGTTATATCAGTATTTCTTAGCTATATCATTATTATTGATTGTTATAAATTTTCAAATAACGTACTCAAAATAAAAAACGCCACTCGTAAGTGACGTTTAAAATGATATATTTAACTTATTCGCATGCTAATTAATAATAATATAATTTATTTAGCTTGGAATTGAAGTATATACATTTAAAAAATCATATAGTGCATTAGTTAACAATCCTAAGAAAACACTTTTGAAATTACTATTAACCATAGACTTCACTCGCTTCCTATATAATATAAATACAATTATTACAATAAATATTATAATCGCGAGGACAATTCCCAGCTCGGAACTCATGAACTCTTTTTGAGATTCCAAGCTAAATAAACTATACCAAGTTATTATATTACCTTTTTTAAATAAATGCCATTATTAATTAATCAGTAAAGAAAACGCTACTCTAAAAGTAGCGTCATGGTAACTTATTTGAATAAGCTCAAATTGAATTGCTTCCACTTACTTATGATTTCATTATGAACAGCTGAATAAAGCGAGGACAAATCATCAAAAGGTTTACTCATTTGAATTAATTGTAGTCGGTTTATGCACTCTTAAAAATTCATCAGCTTTTATATTTTTCAAATTAGAACAGGTTAATTTCCCTATGTTAATATCGTACTCTGCATGAAGATGATCTTTGTTAGTAACAGAAGAAACCGGCAACACCGTGAAATCAGTTTGAAAACTTTCTTTTTCACAGCCAAAAATTAAAACTGGTCTTACTTTAAAACTTTTATAGCTTTTTTAATATCAAAATAAGGAAAAGACGTCATAACAATTGAACTTACTAAATCTTTCGATTTTATATTAGAAACCAAAGATAGCAGTCTCCTCATCTAAATCTTCAAATTCATCTAAATACATGTCATATTGTTAATCGTATAATCTCACTTTTTTGCGTCCTCACATATATTTTCGTCTTTAAGTACAATACTTCCCACTTCTTATTCAGCCAAATTGACTCTGCTTTGTTTCCATGAATATTCTTCATGAGATAGATTTGATTTCTAAGATATCAAGCTGAATAATGAGCAAATTTTGTTACAACACTTTTAATAATGTATTTAGATTTTTTCAGATATATTTATATTTTCAAAACTTGGTATAAAATTAAAATCATAAAATCGTAATTCTGGTATCACAGGCCCATGTTTCCATCCCTCTATATTTTCTTCGAATAACTTTTCCCTGTTAATGCGAATGACTCTCTCTGACATAAATATACTAACTTTTGTAATTTTAGTTCGCTATCTAGTTTACTCTCAGAACATTGTTCATACATATTAACTAAATAATCAGCTACATGATTTACGTTTTCCCTTGTATAACCCTCCTCAATTATAAAATGGTTTTAACTATAAATCTCGTGTAGTTCATGGGGTTTAAAACTAAATCTGTATATATATTTCTAGTTTTTAATAGTTTATATTTAATTTATTATACCTCAAAACTTTAAATCTAAAAGGTATTTTTAATTTTTTAAACTCTTTATAAATTTTAATAAAAAAATTCATACTCAATTACATTCCCTATATGGTAATCTGGCATTCTTTAAATCTTTCCCAAAATGTAACTCTATATATTTTCTTTTATAGTATATAATAGCTTCTCTATCTTAAATATATAATACATGGTAATTTAAAATATCTATTTCATTAATTTTAAGAACAACATAATTAAAGTTTGTAATGCCAGTTTTCTTTCATTTTGCACTTGTATTTTATAGGTTATATTTCAACTGTTCCTCAATACTCAAAGGTAATAAATAGATTTAATTGACAATACTAAACTAGTAAAAATTAATCTTATCATTCTCTAATAAACTACTATTTTTGATTTTCTCGTTAACATTTAAATTAGTATAAGCATATGGTGAATCTTTGTAATAAAAATCTATTTTTATATTATTAAATTGTTTACCATATTCACCTCTATCGATGATGAAATTACTAGTGACAAATTCCGCATAATTTTTGATTATATCATGTTCATCATTAAACTCTGCTGCCCCTTTAAACTCCCCTTTTAAATAAATAATAATATTTACATTAGGTTTTTTATTTCCTTTCGAATCTGCTTCTGTAGTGACCTCGTATTTCTTTACATCTTCATCGCTATGTACATTTAAATTATGTATTGATTTTGATATTTTTTGTTCAATACTAGAGTTTAATTCAGTATTGTTTATATTATCATACTGCTCGTCATTATCGTAGCTCTCTTTCTTTTTCGTTGTATCATTTTTATATAACTCATTTGCTCTTTCATCGTATAAATTTCTAGCAGATTTAGACAAATTATCAATTTGATCAATTGAAAGATTTTTAATCTCTTCATCATTCATATTTTCTATATCTTTATATGTATAGCTCTTAATTTTCTTTTCTTGTTTATTTTCATTACTTTTTGGAGCTTTTTTACTGTTATTATCGAAATCTAGAAATGATAAAAGTGCTAATACGCCGATACAAAACATACAAATAATTACATATTTAAATTTATTTTTATAATTCTCCATTATTTACTCCCTATTCTCTTTGATTAAATTTATTAACTAGCCTACGTCAATAAATTTATCACAATACCTCTTAATATGTAATCAGTGATGTAATTTTCAATCTTTAATTCGTGTAGTCTTAAATTGACGCTACATCTATTTAGAGATTGCAAAAAATGTCAAGTTTTGACAAGTTTATTCTTTGGTTAATGCTTTTTTATGGTATCTAAGAGGTTGTATATTACAATCAAAGCATTAGAATAAATCATACAGTATAATCTAATTCCTTTAAATTTTTTCGATTTTAATTTTAGTAGGTTCTATATATTTCTGTACTGTTCCTGTTGATACCCCGAGTAAGTCAGCAATCTTTATAAGCTAAATCCTCGCATTTAACCATTATAAAACACTCTATTTCTCTTTCAGTAACTTTACGTAATATTTTATTAAAAGTCTTTTTTTGATCATTCAATATCTCTTTATAATCATATTCATTAACTTATATATATAGAATTACTAGCAAATTTTTCTATTGTCTGACTACCAACTAAATAACATTGCGAATGAATAATACCTTCATAACAATCCGGCTCATGTCCATGAGTTAACCATTCAAATGTATAATCTAAATCTTTTAAAGTTTCTTGATAAGATTTTACTGTTTCACTATTTGTATTTTCATATTGACTAATCTTTCTTTACACTCGTTCTTTAGTTTCTCTATAATCAATTAATAAATTTATCATATGTACACCCTCTAAGTTGTTATACAAAATTAATTGAAATTATTAAATCACCTCCTATTTCATAAAGATTAATGGGTATTATAAACGAATAGCCTCCCATAATTTATACTTTTTCATGATGAGTACAGGGGGTTACAAATGTAGTAATTTGCAGTATCTTAAATTAGCAATCATTTAGAATCAAAATAAAGTTACAGGTAAAATCTCCCGTAACTCTTATCTATGCTTTGAAGTCTTTCAATCTATAATCTGCACATTAAAATTTAATTACTTTCGTATTTTTTATTAGTCGACTAAATAACTGTTCCAAATCTTTCGTAGTAGCTAGTTCTGACGCTTCATTATTTGTTGTAATGATATTATTCTTAACTGTTCTCAAATTAGCTATGCCAAACATCTTACTTATGCCATATGCTGTTAAAGATGTGCCGTAACCATCAATAACAAGTAAGTCTACATCATTGATAAGTTGGCTGACATTAATTATAACTAATATATTAGTATGTACTGTTCTTTTTTAGTTGGTTATTGTATTAAATTGTTATAAAAAATAAGAAGGACAAAAAATGATACAAAGTAGATTATCGATTTTTATGTCCGAAAGAGGTTTAAGAATTTATGATGTTTATGTAGAAACCGGCATTTTTAAAACTATGTTAATGGCTATATCTGAAAATAATAAAAAAAGGTGTTCAATTTGATATAGTCGATAAATTATGCAATTTCTTAGGAGTAATTCCGTGTGAATTTTTCGAGTATTCTCCATATATTGTTAAAGTGAATTTTAGTAATGATAATATAGATAATTATGATAATGGACTACATAACATTGAAATTAATATAAAAATCAAAATTACGAACGAACATTTTATTTAGGAATGTCCATTTATGAGGAGATGATAATTATATTCGTGTAAAAAAAGGAGGTATAATTTCTATATTGATGCTTATTTAGTGAAATCAGAAAGCTATGAAATAAATGATTTTATAAATATTTATCTCAATTAAGCATTTCATTTAGAGTAGAATTTATTAAAAAAATAATATATATGATTAACAAGAATGACCATATTACTTTAAAATTATTTGATGATATCAACTTTGAAATACTTAAAAAGTTTAGAGTGAGATATTTTACTAGTTATACAAAATTTGTACCACTTCTCTTACAAGTTTTAAATACTATTACGATGCGGATAAGTAACCAATCTTTGAAGCGTGTTAAATTCAATCAATCACATTCAAGCAAGTACAAAAAATTGATTTATTATGATTAAAAAATACAAAAAAAAAACGGTTCAACTGCTTATATGATTATCGCATATTTGGGAGTTGACCAAGTAACTCGTAAGCAGAAGTGGACTACAAGTAGGGGTTTCTAAACTGAAAGAGAAGTCAAAATTGAAGAAGCAAAGCTACAAACTGAAATATAAAACAAGAGCTTTTTTAATAATGAAACAACGACTTATCAGCAAGTATACAAGTTAAGGCTAGAACAATATATGCATATTTTTAGAGTACAAAAATGTTTAAAAACACTATTCTCAAAGAATTTATAAATTTGTCTATTAAAAATATAAAGACACCATACTGTCGAAATATTGATAATAAAAGGATTGAGAGCTATTCAGATTATAGAAATATAAAAGTGTACGCTTCTAATGTTTTAGAATAAGCTATTAGTTTAAAATCATATCCGAAAACCCTTTTAAAAACATTAAACTACCTAAAAGAAGTAAGGGCAAAGAAAATGAACATTTGATTTATTACTCTAGTGAGGAATTGAAAAGTTTTATAAAAAATTAGTAGAAGAGGAGCCAATGTATAAAGTTATGTTTCGTATACTAGCGTTTCCTGGTATTCGTTGAGACGAACTCAAGGCTTTAACGTGGAATGATATAAATTTCGAAAAAAATTTCAATATAGATAAGAAAGTAACAATTGGTATTGGTTACAAAGAAATTATACAGCCACCGAAAACAAGTTCATCAATAAGAGTAGTTAGTATATATGATCGTACCGCTTCAATATTAAAAGAATGACATATAGAACAACGTAAGTTAACTTTAATGCACGGTCATAATACTAGTAATGTAACTCAAAACCTTTTTACCGATGTAACTACTAACTGCCGATTACAAGTACAGCACACTAACAAAGCACTGGATAAGACATGTAAAAATCACGAGTTCAAAAAAATTACAGTACGCGGCTTTAGGCATACACATTGTTCACTACTATTCGAAGTGGGCTTATCTGTTCAAGAAGTTCAAAACAGATTAGGTCATGGGGACATCAATACCACTATAAATATATATGCTTATATTACAGAAAAGCAACGTGATAAAGTGGCAGAAATATTTGCTCAATATATTAGTTTTTAGCATTAACGTATTCAAACTTAAATTAACTAATAAACAAGAAGCTAGAAACCGCTTCATATCAACGTTTCTAACTTCTTATAAATGGATTATTTATACTCTGGCACTAATACTCTCCAACCATATTTATCTTCTAATTTACCGCTTTGAATACCAGTATATGTGTCATATAATTTTTGAGTGATTTCACCTGGCTCATTATTATTAATAACAATTTCTCTGTCTTCATAGCGTAACGTTCCAACTGGAGAAATAACCGCTGCAGTACCTGCACCAAATACTTCTGTAAGTTCACCTTTGTCGTATGCGTCGAATAATTCGTCAATTGAAACTTTTCTTTCTTCAACTTCGTAACCTAAGTCTTCAGCTAATTGAATAATTGATTTTCTAGTAATACCTGGTAAGATACTTCCATTTAATGCAGGTGTGACTATTTTTCCATTTTCAACGAAGAAGATATTCATACTTCCAACTTCTTCGACATATTTTTGTTCCACACCATCTAGCCATAATACTTGGTCATAACCTAATTTGTTAGCATTAGTTTGTGCAAGTAGACTAGCAGCATAGTTACCGGCAACTTTCGCAAATCCTACTCCTCCACGTACGGCACGAACATATTCGTCTTCAACATAAATTTTAGTAGTTTTTAACGTGTCTCCACCATAATACGCACCTGAAGGCGATAAAATGATTAATAACTTATATTGTTGAGATGCACGTACACCTAGAATACCTTCCGTAGCAAATACGAATGGACGAATATATAATGATTGCCCTTCACCCTCTGGTACCCAGTCACGTTCAACATCAATAAGTTGTTTTAATCCCTCTAATAATGCTTCTTCGTCAACTTCTGGCATTTCTAAACGCGCTAAAGAATTATTAATACGTTTAAAGTTTTGGTCTGGTCGGAATAATACCACTTCACCGTTGTGTTTATATGCTTTAAGCCCTTCAAATACCGCTTGACCATAATGTAAACCTTGTGCTGCTGGTGAAATTTCAAATGGTGCATAAGGTACAATCTTCATATCATGCCAACCTTTATCCGCATCATAATCCAAACTTAGCATATAGTCTGAAAAATATTGACCGAATCCTAATTTCGATGTGTCTGGTTTTTCTTTCAATGTATCTCGTTGTTCAAATTTTACCTTTTCTGACATGAATATAGCCTCCTAGTAATTTCTCCGAATTGAATAGTTACTCTAAATTATATCAATCGCATTTATACTATTCAATGAGTTTTCTAAATATTCAAAATAAATATACAAATGTAATTATGTACTCTTTATTAGTTAAACATTACCATATTAAACTTACAAGTTTAGTTATTTACGTATGTTATAGATACATTGGATTTAAAATATAAAAAACTCCTTTTAAAAGTTTTAATTTTAAAAGGAGTAAGTTTTAGCTAAACTACGTTATTAATTATATAAGATTTTCTATTTAGCAACCTTTTCTTTTTCTTCAATTGCTGCGAGCATCAACTTAGTCATTGAGGCTAAATCATATTTTGGATTAAATCCCCACTCACCACGTGAACAGCTCGTATCGATACTATCAGGCCATGTTGAAGCAATATTTTGACGTTCTGGATCAACATCATAGTCTAGTTCAAAATTAGGGTAGTACTCTTGAATGGCTTTTTTAACCATTTCAGGTTCTATACTCATTGCACTTAAATTATAACCATTACGCGTTTCTAATTTGGCACCATCTGCTTCCATTAATTTTATAATAGCGTCGATGGCATCATCCATATACATCATATCCATATATGTGTTCTTATCGATATAGCTTGTATAACGACCTTCTCTTACTGCTTTAAAATAAATTTCAACAGCGTAGTCAGTCGTGCCGCCACCTGGCTCCTTCACATGTGAAATAAGTCCTGGAAATCTTACGCTGCGAGTATCTACGCCAAACTTAACATAATAATACTGACACAGTAATTCGCCCGCAACTTTATTAACACCGTACATTGTAGTAGGTTGTTGGATTGTTACTTGTGGTGTATTTACTTTAGGCGTTGACGCGCCAAAAGCTCCAATAGAGCTTGGTGTAAAGAATTGTAGTTCATACGTACGTGCAGCTTCAAGAGCGTTCATTAATCCTCCCATATTTAAATCCCAAGCGAATAATGGATTCTTCTCAGCAGTTGCGGATAATAATGCTGCCATATGCATTAAAGTGTCTGCCCCAAAATCTTCGATAAGCTTATACATACACTCTCTGTCTTTAACATCTAAAATTTCAAATGGACCATTTTGAACTGGTGAATTTGCTTCAGGTTCTCTAATATCTGTAGCTAATACATTTTCTGTACCGTAAATTTCTCGACATTTCACTACTAACTCGGTTCCAATTTGGCCAAGTGCCCCTGTAATCATTATCTTTTTCATTACAAAATCTCCCCTTGTTTATTTCATAAGTGCGTTGTCCTTCTAGTATGTACATATTCTTAATTTACATCAATATTATATAATAAAAGCGCTTTCTTGTATATGCAGTAAACACATTATAGGGTTTAATAAGTAGTTTTTAATTTATGATTTTTGTATGAGCGCGTTAGTTGTATTTCTATTTGGTCATTAGACTATGACGTTTTATTAATTAAATTTAAATTCGAAGTAAATATTTTAAATAAAAGAATTATTTATTCTTTTTATATGCTAATATTGCAATGTATATAATTTTTCAAAAGGAGGAACTATATGAAAAAAATCATAATCACTATTATCACTTTATTTATAACCCTTGGTACGATACTAAACTTTAACCTCGTTAATGCTTCAGAACAACACACGCACTCAAATGACAATCAAAGTAAAACTGAACACACAATATTACATACTAATGATATTCATGGTCGCTTCGTAGAAGAAAAAGGACGTGTTATTGGCATGCCTAAATTAAAAGGTCTCAAAAATAAAGAAAAACCTGATTTAGTTTTAGACTCTGGGGATGCCTTTCAAGGATTGCCAGTTTCTAACCATTCAAAAGGTGAAGAAATGGCTAAAGCAATGAATAAAGTAGGCTATGACGCTATGACAATTGGTAATCATGAATTTGATTTTGGCTATAACCAATTATTAAAATTACAAAAACAGCTTCATTTTCCAATGATCTCATCAAATATTTATAAAAACGGGAAGCGCATTTTCAAACCTTCAACTATAATTAAACGTAATGGTGTGCGATACGGTTTAGTAGGTGTTACAACTCCCGAAACTAAAATTAAAACCTCTCCTGATGCTGTGAAAGATGTAGAATTTAAAGATCCATTGAGCAGTGTGAAAGGTGCTATTAAAGAAATGGATGGTAAAGCAGATGTATATGTTGTTTTATCTCATCTTGGCATCGATAAAAATACTAAAAAAGAATGGCGTGGAGATTATCTAATTGAACAATTATCCAAAGATAACTCAATAAAAAAACCAATCATAGTTTTAGATGGTCACTCACATTCTGTTATAAAACATGGCAAAAAGTATAATCATGGTATCTTAGCTCAAACAGGTACTGCTTTGGAAAATGTAGGCAAAATTAGTTTTCTTTTTAATCATCATAAAGTGTCAGATTTAAAAGCGAGTCTGATTAACGTCAAAGATACAAATAAAATAAAAGCTGATCCCTCAATAGAAAAACAAGTAAATAAAGCGAATAATGAATTTAAAAAAGAAACATCTAAAGTGATTATTCCTAATAATAAAGTTGAATTTAAAGGCGATAAAAATATAGCTCGTACTCAAGAAACGAATTTAGGAAATCTAATTACAGATGCGATGGAGGATTACGCAGCGAAAAACTTTAAACATAAGCCAGATTTCGCAGTGACTAATGGCGGTGGTATTCGCGCTTCCATCTCTAAAGGAAAAGTCACTCAAAACGATATTATTACAGTGCTGCCTTTCGGTAATTTAATTTCACAGATTAAAGTTAAAGGTACGAATGTGAAGGAAGCATTTGAACATAGTCTAGGTTCTCCTACTGAAACAAAAGATGGTAAGAAACAACTATCACCAAATGGCGGTTTCTTACAAGTTTCGAAATCAATACGTGTTTATTATGATATGAATCAAAAATCTGGCTCAAGAGTTCGAGATATTCAAGTTCGTAATCGTGAGACCGGAAAATTTGAAAAATTAAATCCTAATAAAACATATTATGTTGTTACCAATGATTTTACCGCTAACAAAGGTGATGGCTACGATATGTTTGGAGGACAACGTGAGGAAGGTATTTCGCTTGATGAAGTCGTAGGAAATTATATTCAAAAGCACAATTTAAATAAATATAATACTAATAATCCTGAAAGAATCATTAATGGAAAATTAGATTCAGTGAAAAAATCAACACATAAATCAGACAATGGTAAACAATCAAGCAATCATACTCACAAAAAGTCAGCCTAAATATACAAGAGACTCTGAGATAAAATAGTCATTCTCAGAGTCACTTTTTAATGATTAAACTCTATTTTATTAAGAAACATATATAGTTAATCAAACGCATAAAGATTATCTACTTACGGAAAATATTAAATAAGACAAAGTTGATTTTTAATTTAGTCCAAATTAAAAGATACACACGCTTATTGCGAATAATCAACATGATTAGAGTAAATCCCGGAAAGGGGTTCAAATTCTGAGACTATTAATCCACAAGATGGCATATAAAGGCGACAGTCATATTTCTTGGGAAATAATTCTCCATCCACTTATAGCAGTCTGCCGTTTGTGTGAGGTTACAGTGCCCTCCTACTACTTCAATTACGTTTGCAATTCATAAATGCAAACGTTATCATTAATTTAAGTTAAATATAATGTAGGTGATCGTAATGAATGGTGGTTTGAAAACGTATAAACAACGACAAGTAGGTTTGCTATCTAGCTTATTAATCTTTTTAGCATTTATCTTTCAAAATATTTATGTACTTGTAACTAAACATGAGTTAGTGCCTGAGATGCTAAGTACATTTAGCCTACTCATCTTTCTAATTTTAGCTACACTTTGTGTTAAACAGGTTATATATAATTATAGACATCGACCATGATAGAACTCATATAAAATCCCGCTAGTTAATTTTAGCGGGATTAATAATATGATTAATTATCACTTTCAAGTGCTTTTTTATAGAAATACTGAGCTACTACAATATCAACAATAGCTAGACCCACTGATTTAAATAAAGTTACCTCTTTTTCGTCCTCACGTCCTGCTTTCTTACCTGAGACGATATCACCTAACTCACCATATAGCATATTGTCAGTTAATATACCCTCTTCCTGAGGTACTTTTAAATCGCCTGTCTCTTCCATTGCCGCTTCGGTCGATTCAACAACAATCTTATTAGCGATCATCATAGACTCTGATGGTAATTCTTGCATATCTGGTTTGAAAGAACCTACTGCATTAAGATGGACGCCTGGATGTAACGTATGTGAATATACTGGTTCTGAAGCATTTGTAGCAGTAACAATAATATCCGCAGCCTCCATTGCTTCATCTGCTTGATCATACGTTTTGGTTTTAACTCCAAATTTTTGTTGAGTTGCTTCAGCAAGCTTTTCAGCTTTTTCCTTAGTTCTACTTGAAAAGTGAACTTCCTCAATATTTCTCACAGCCATGACAGCTTCTATGAGACCTTCAGCTTGTACTCCGGCACCAATGACAGTTAATACTTTAGCATCTTCACGAGATAAATATTTTGTAGCCACACCAGAAATCGCGCCTGTTCTAATTTTAGTTAAATAACCACCATCTAGTACTGCTAGTGTTTCTCCTGTTTCATAATCGCTTAGTATTACTGAGCCTGTAATTGTTGCTTTATCTTTTTTAGGATTATCAGGAGCAAATGAAACGGTTTTTAATCCAACAATTTTTAATTCATCTGATAATGCTGGCATCACTAAGTATCGATTGTGTTTATTAAATGGCAACACATGTCGCAATGGGGTTTCAGTTTTACCTTCTGAAAATGCTTTTAGCGCTTGTCCAACCTCTTCAATAACTTCATTCATATTTAATAACTCTGATTGAGTTTGTTCATCTAAATATCGCATTTTAAACTCTCCTTTATACCATGACGCTTTTAAATAACATTCCCTTAGAATTTAATATCTAACATAATTGAAGGATTAAAATAGTATTGCTAAAAGTATCGACGTGAGTACCACTAAATTAAATAAATTGATAAAAATACTCATATTGAGCGTATCCTTAATATCGTCTTGAGTTCTTGATATAAAACTAAATATCAATGAAATAATAAGTAAAAAAATGCTAAATAAAGCAAAAAATGAGACTATATCTGGTCCTACTTCACTCATACGATTTAAAGATAGGCTAATCCAAGTGATTAAAATAATATAATTAAATAGGTTTATTCCATATATTACATACTTCATTAATACCACCCGATTATTTAAATATATTTTTTTCTATCGTTTCAAATTTGAATTATAATTTACATTGTTACTTTCACTCATATAATAATACACTCTGATTAAAATAATAAGTAATCCGATAAATGAAGCTAAAATGTCGGATTTATTAAATTTTTGTTGTGACAATGTAAATTCCGTGCTATTCTATTATTTATAAATAAAAGGCAATGTGCATTAACACATTACCTTGCGATTTTGCTTCTTTTTAGCAAAACTATTTAATTAACTTTTGACAACTATCACCCTTCTTTTGAAGGGTGATTTTTATTTATTCAAAATTTGATATCGATTAACAACTTTCCCATTCTTTTTAATATAGGGTTCGATTTCATAACCACCATGTTTTTTTATGACATTTTGAGATGCGTAATTGAATGGATTTGTAGTCATAAGAATTGTTTCAACATTTCGTATTTTTAAGTAGTCAAGGGCTTGTCCTAATAAGGTTGAGGCATATCCTTTACCTCTATATGATCGAGCTACGCCATACCCAATATGACCCCCAATGTTTCTTAATCGATGATTGAGTTCGTGTCTAATATCCACCGCGCCCACAATATTTCCATCAACAAAATAAAATAATGTTGTGGTGGGAACCCAATCTTTACTTGGTCTTTCTTGATTAAGATAATCAACCATATCTTTGAAGGACTGATATTCTTTTAAATTCGTATTTCCTGGTACAACTTTTTCATTATTGTCATACCATTCTTGAATATAAACGTTAAATGATTCTTCATCTTTATACGTAAGTTGTCTTAATTCTTCCACTCCGTTATACCTCTTCTCATCCATTCATTTCACTATTATTGTAAAATGAATAAACCACTATATTAAAGTATTTTAAATCAGAAAAATTAAAGGCACTCACTCTCTAAGAGACAAGTGCCTTAAGAATAACAATCTATATAATATTTAATTCTTTTCCAACCTTCTCATAAGCATTAAGGGCTTTATCTAACATATCTTTAGTATGAGCAGCTGTAGGCATATTTCTTACACGACCGGTACCTCTAGGAACTGTTGGGAATACTATTGACTTAACATAGATTCCTTCTTCTTTAAGACGTTTACTAAACTCTTGCGTATCTTTTTCATCTCCAATAATGACTGGAGTAATTGGTGTTTCAGATTCCCCAGTATTAAAACCTAATTTAGAGAGTCCATCTTTTAAATATTGTGCGTTCTCCCATAATTGATCATGTAATTCTGTAGATGACATTAATTTTTTAACAGCTTCAGTAATAGCCTTAGTATCTCCAGGTGCTAATGAAGTTGAGAATAAGAACGGTCTTGATTGTGCTTTTAACCAATCAATTAATTGTTTAGAGCCTGCTACATAACCACCTACAACACCAATGGCTTTAGATAATGTGCCAATTTGGAAGTCAATTTTATCTTGTAAACCGAAATGTTTAACTGTACCTGCACCTTTACCCATAACACCTGAACCATGAGCGTCATCAACATAAGTTAATAAACCAAATTCTTCGGCAATTTTTACAATTTCTGGTAGCTTAGCAACATCCCCATCCATACTAAATACACCATCAGTAATATACATTACTTTATTGTATTGTCCAGACTCAACAGCTTCTTTAGCTTTTGTACGTAAATCCTCCATATCTGAATGATTTACTCGAATAATTTTAGCTTTAGATAAGCGACAACCATCAATAATAGAGGCATGGTTTAATTCGTCAGATAAAATAGCATCATTTTTATTCATAACAGCTGATATAGCAGCCATATTACAATTAAACCCTGATTGATATGCAATAGCTGCTTCAGTACCTTTAAACTGTGCAAGTGTATCTTCTAACTCATCATGTAAGTCCAATGTACCATTAATTGAGCGTACTGCACCTGCACCCACTCCGTGTGAATCAATTGCTTTTTTAGCTGCTTCTTTTAAATCTTCATTCGTAGCAAGTCCTAAGTAGTTATTTGATGATAAATTGACGTAGTTTTTACCATTAATTTTGATTTCAGGACCATTTGCTCCCTCAATTGAGTCAATTTCGCTATATAAGCCATTGTCTTTTAAATATTGTATATTTTCATCTAAAAACTCATTTAGTGATTGAACCACAATTAAATCCCCCTTGTGTTGTCTATTTTCTTTAATCATACCTTAATTTTCAGAATCATGAAAGCCTTATCATTTATAGGTGTTATCACATTGTTTTATTGAAAAATAATTAATATGAAAGCCTACTTTAGCTTAATCAATAATGATATACTAATTACGATAATAAGAAGGAAGAAGTGATAAATGTGTTTGATTGGTTCCAATTGGCTAGCAAAAAAGAGAAAAGAATGGTACAACTACGACGATATTTGCATCAATATCCCGAACTCTCTTTTGAGGAAAAGCGTACGCATGACTTTATCGTGAATCAATTAAGCCAGTTGTCATGTGATATTGTTACTCCAGTTGGCCGTAATGGTATCAAAGCTACATTTAAAGGTAGTGAAAACGGCCCAACTATAGCATTTCGTGCAGACTTTGATGCCCTACCTGTTCAAGAATTAAACGACGTCCCATACCGTTCTAAAAACGAGGGCTGTATGCATGCATGTGGTCATGATGGTCACACGGCAATATTACTTGGAGTTGCTGAAATAGTAAATGAACACCGCCATTTATTAAAAGGAAACGTTGTATTCATCTTCCAATATGGGGAAGAAATTATGCCTGGTGGCTCTCAGGAAATGATTGATGATGGCTGTCTTCAAGATGTTGATAAAATCTATGGTACACATTTGTGGAGTGGTTATCCTTCAGGTACTATTTACTCTAGACCTGGTGCGATCATGGCATCACCTGATGAGTTTAGTATCACGATCAAAGGTAGCGGTGGACATGGGGCTAAACCCCATGAAACCATTGATCCTATAGTCATTATGGCTGAATTTATTTTAAGTGCACAAAAGATTGTCTCTAGGACGATAGACCCAGTTAAAGAAGCTGTTGTGACATTTGGGATGGTACAAGCTAGATCAACAGATAGTGTTATTCCGGATACCGCCTTTTGTAAAGGAACTGTTCGTACATTTGACACCGAGCTACAAAACCATATTAAGAATAAAATGGATAAACTATTACAGGGCTTAGCTGTTGCTAATGATATTACTTATGACATGAATTATATTAAAGGCTATTTACCTGTACACAATCATCCGCAATCTTATGAGGTTGTTAAACAAGCAGCGAATGATTTACATTTAAGATTTAATGAATCAGATTTGATGATGATTGGCGAAGATTTTTCACATTATCTTAAAGTACGTCCAGGTGCCTTTTTCTTAACAGGTTGTGGTAATGAGGATAAAGGTATAACCGCGCCACATCATAATCCATACTTTGATATAGATGAATCATCTTTTAAATATGCTGCAAGCGAATTTCTTAAAATACTAGAAATTGAACATGTATTTTAACGATTTATAATATATAGAGCGTGTTCTACCTTACTTTTAAATAAGTAAGATAGAACACGCTTTTTGTGTGAGAAAAAATTAAAAATTTAATACTAAGTTGACTTACTCTCAGCTAAACGAGCTTTTCTGAATAAAAAAATAGGAAATATATGTAAAAATTGGAATAAAAAAAGACTCCCAAACTGGGAGTCCTTAGAAATAATGAATAATAAATATTATTCGAAGATTTCAGTTACAACGCCTGATCCAACAGTACGTCCACCTTCACGGATTGAGAAACGAGTACCGTCTTCAATAGCGATAGGAGCGATTAATTCAACTGTCATTTCAACGTTGTCGCCAGGCATAACCATTTCAGTACCTTCTGGTAAGTTAACAACACCAGTTACGTCAGTAGTACGGAAATAGAATTGTGGGCGGTAGTTACTGAAGAATGGAGTGTGACGTCCACCTTCGTCTTTAGATAAAACGTAAACTTCCGCTTTGAATTTAGTGTGTGGTGTGATTGAACCAGGAGCAGCTAATACTTGACCACGTTGTACGTCTTCACGAGCAACACCACGTAATAATGCACCAATGTTGTCACCAGCTTCAGCGTAGTCTAATAATTTACGGAACATTTCAACACCTGTAACAGTTGTTTTAGATGTGTCATGTAAACCGATGATTTCAACTTCTTCACCAACTTTGATTTGACCACGTTCAACACGGCCTGTAGCAACAGTACCACGACCAGTGATTGAGAATACGTCCTCAACTGGCATCATGAATGGTTTGTCAGAATCACGTTCTGGAGTTGGAATGTAAGTATCTACAGCTTCCATTAATTCTAAGATTTTTTCTTCGTATTGAGCATCGCCTTCTAAAGCTTTTAATGCTGAACCAGCGATTACAGGTACATCGTCACCTGGGAAGTCATATTCGCTTAATAAGTCACGAACTTCCATTTCAACTAATTCTAATAATTCTTCATCGTCAACCATGTCAACTTTGTTTAAGAATACTACTAATGCTGGTACACCAACGTTACGTGATAAAAGAATGTGTTCACGAGTTTGTGGCATTGGACCGTCAGCAGCAGATACTACTAAGATACCGCCGTCCATTTGAGCAGCACCAGTGATCATGTTTTTAACATAGTCAGCGTGTCCTGGGCAGTCAACGTGAGCATAGTGACGTTTGTCAGTTTGATACTCGATGTGTGCAGTATTGATTGTAATACCACGTTCTTTTTCTTCTGGAGCGTTGTCAATCATGTCGTATGATTGTGCAACAGTGTCACCATTTTTAGCTAATACAGTTGCGATAGCAGCTGTTAAAGTTGTTTTACCATGGTCAACGTGACCGATAGTACCAATATTGGCATGTTCTTTTGAGCGATCAAATTTTTCTTTTGCCATTATTAAATCTCTCCTATTCTTAGTAAAAGTTATTTCAAATTTATCTCTCATGATAGTTTCTCACCATCATGAGAAGATAATTGATTGAGTTAAGCCTAAAAGAATTTATAATTCTTTTATAATGCATTTACCCTTAAAAATCAAATCATAAAAGTGATAGCTTAACAATAAGCTCAACCTGTATTTTAACCTAGCATGGCTAGTCTTAACAAGTTAAATTACTCACCTTTATTTTTCTTGATGATTTCATCAGCGATTGATTTAGGAACTTCTGCATAGTGGTCAAAGTACATAGTGTAAGTACCGCGACCTTGAGTGTTAGAACGTAATGAAGTTGCGTAACCAAACATTTCTGAAAGTGGTACAAAGGCATTTACAACTTGTGCATTACCACGAGGTTCCATACCATCTACACGTCCACGACGAGCAGTTACGTCACCCATGATATCGCCCATGTATTCTTCAGGCATTTCGATAGTTACTTTCATCATTGGTTCTAAGATAACTGGATCACATTTTTTAGCAGCTTCTTTAAGCGCTAATGATGCAGCAATTTTGAAGGCCATTTCAGATGAATCGACATCGTGGTAAGAACCATCAAATAAGTTTGCTTTAACATCGATTAATGGATAACCAGCTAAGACACCATTTTCCATAGCATCTTTAAGACCTTGTTCAACTGATGGAATGTATTCACGTGGAACTACACCACCAACGATAGAGTTTTCGAATTCGAAACCTCCACCTGTTTCGTTAGGTGTGAATTCGATATGAACATCACCGTATTGACCACGACCACCAGATTGACGAGAGAATTTACCTTGAACTTGTGCAGATGATTTGAATGTTTCACGATATGAAACCATTGGAGCACCTACGTTACATTCAACGTTGAATTCTTTCTTCATACGGTCTACTAAGATGTCTAAGTGAAGCTCACCCATACCACCGATGATAACTTGTCCAGTTTCTTCGTCAGTGTGTGCATGGAATGTTGGGTCTTCTTCTTGTAATTTAACTAAAGCTTGAGTCATTTTATCTTGGTCAGCTTTAGATTTTGGTTCAACAGATAAGTGGATAACTGGCTCTGGGAATTCCATTGATTCCAAGATAATGTCATTTTTCTCACCACATAAAGTATCACCAGTACCTGTATCTTTAAGACCTACCGCAGCAGCGATATCTCCAGAGTATACAGTATCGATTTCTTGACGTGAGTTAGCGTGCATTTGTAATAAACGACCTACACGTTCACGTTTACCTTTAGTAGAGTTCTTAACGTATGAACCAGATGTCATTGTACCTGAGTACACACGGAAGAATGTTAATTTACCAACATAAGGGTCAGTCATAACTTTGAATGCTAATGCAGCGAATTCAGCTGAATCGTCTGGTTTAGCAACAACTTCTTCTTCAGGGTCATTAGCACGGTGACCAATGATTGGTTTAACGTCTAATGGTGAAGGTAAGTAGTCAATTACTGCATTAAGCATTAATTGAACACCTTTGTTTTTGAATGCTGTACCACAAAGTACTGGGTAAAATTCTACGTCAGTAGTTGCTTTACGGATAGCAGCTTTTAATTCATCGATAGAAATTTCTTCGTCACCAAGATATTTCTCCATTAATTCGTCGTTGCTTTCTGCAACAGCTTCGATTAATTGAGCACGAGCTTCTTCAGCTCTTTCTTTGTGATCGTCAGGAATTTCAATTTCATCGATTTCTGTACCTAAATCGTTAGTATATCTAAAGCATTTCATTTCAACTAAGTCAATGATTGCTTCGAATTCATCTTCGGCACCAATTGGTAATTGGATAGGTGCAGCATTTGCTTGTAAACGATCATGTAAAGTGCTTACTGAATATTCGAAGTTAGCACCTAATTTATCCATTTTGTTTACGAATACGATACGTGGTACGCCATAAGTAGTTGCTTGACGCCAAACTGTTTCAGTTTGAGGTTCTACACCTGATTGAGCATCAAGTACAGTAACCGCACCGTCAAGTACACGTAATGAACGTTCAACTTCAACAGTGAAGTCTACGTGTCCAGGTGTATCGATAATGTTGACACGGTGGCCATCCCATTGTGCTGTTGTTGCAGCAGATGTGATTGTGATACCACGGTCTTGTTCTTGTTCCATCCAGTCCATTTGTGAAGCACCTTCGTGTGTTTCACCAATTTTGTGGATACGGCCAGTGTAATAAAGAATACGTTCAGTCGTAGTCGTTTTACCAGCATCAATGTGAGCCATGATACCGATATTACGAGTTTTTTCTAATGAAAATTCTCTAGCCATGTATTTTTTCTCCTTCCAGTTTATATTACTGAATAAATACGATAGATATGGCGATGCCCTAAGCATGAACGCTTAATGAAAATTCATTAATATAGAACACACTCAGGGTAAAAGCTTTTATCTTACCAACGGTAGTGAGCAAATGCTTTGTTTGCTTCAGCCATTTTGTGAGTGTCCTCACGTTTTTTGACTGCACCACCTGTATTATTTGCAGCGTCTAAGATTTCGTTAGCTAAACGATCTTCCATAGTTTTCTCACCACGAAGACGAGCGTAGTTTACTAACCAACGTAATCCTAAAGTAGTACGACGTTCTGGGCGTACCTCAACTGGTACTTGGTAGTTAGAACCACCCACACGACGAGCTTTAACTTCTAATACTGGCATAATGTTATTGATTGCTTCTTCGAATACTTCTAATGCATCACGACCACTACGTTGTTCAACTAAGTCGAATGCAGAATAAAGAATTCTTTGAGCTGTTCCGCGTTTACCGTCTAACATAATTTTGTTAATTAATTTAGTAACTAACTTAGAGTTATGAATTGGATCCGGTAATACGTCTCTTTTTGGTACTGATCCTTTACGAGGCATAATGTAAATCCTCCCTTCCTATTATAGTATAATCTTTAAAAATGTATTTAAAATTTACGTAATCTTAAACTTAATTTTTAGGTTTTTTAGTTCCGTATAATGAACGGCCTTGTCTACGTCCATCAACACCTGAAGTATCAAGTGCACCACGTACAATATGATAACGCACACCAGGTAAGTCTTTAACACGTCCACCACGTACAAGTACTACACTGTGTTCTTGTAAGTTGTGTCCGATACCAGGGATGTATGCGTTGATTTCAATGTTATTTGATAAACGCACACGTGCATATTTACGTAACGCTGAGTTAGGTTTTTTAGGTGTCATAGTACCTACACGAGTACAAACACCACGTTTTTGAGGTGAGTTTAAGTTAGTAAATTGTTTCTTTTTACTATTGAAACCTCTGTTTAAAGCTGGTGAATCTGATTTCTTAGTTTTGCTTTTTCTTGGTTTACGTACTAATTGGTTAATAGTTGGCATTGAATGTGTCCTCCTCTCTTCATTTTTTAATCCCACACATCCAGGTGGTTCATTTTAAGGTTAAATAAAATTTAGTAAGCATCATACTTACTAATTCTCATTCAATAACGCAACAATAGTTGCATTAACATTGATACCTACATATTCTCCTAAAGCCCGCTGGCTAGAAAAAAATGTCACTGGTATATTTTCTTGATTGATATAGCTTAACACGCGAGTTAATAAATGAACTTCAACGTCTTTAGCAATAATCAATGATGCAACTTGATCTTTCTTTAACGCTTTAAGCGTTTCTTTAAGACCAACTACATAGTGTTGTTTGTTAAAGCGTGCAACTTTTTCATTAGACATGTACATATCCTCCAAAGTTCTGCTTGCATCAACCTTTAATATATTAACATTTTTAATACACATAGTCAACAATAACTCTAAGCTTTTAAAAATAAATATATAAGAGAGTGAGGTATTAACTCCTCACTCTCAAGTTAAAATTTATTCAGTAATCTCAACATCTTCAGTTACATCTGCTACAGGAGCTGATGTTTTATCATATTGAACATCACTGTAACGTCTCATACCAGTACCTGCTGGGATTAGCTTACCGATAATAACGTTTTCTTTAAGTCCAAGTAAGTCATCGCGTTTACCTTTAATTGCTGCATCTGTAAGAACGCGTGTTGTTTCTTGGAATGACGCAGCTGATAAGAAGCTTTCAGTTTCAAGAGAAGCTTTTGTAATACCAAGCAATACTGGTTTAGCAGTTGCTGGACGTTTACGGTGTTTAAAGGCTTCTCTGTTAGCATCCGTAAAGCTGTGAATGTCCACAAGAGAACCTGGTAATAATTTAGTGTCACCAGCTTCAATGATACGAACTTTACGTAACATTTGTCTAACCATAACTTCAACGTGTTTATCGTCGATTTCAACACCTTGCATACGGTAAACTTTTTGAACTTCTTTTAATAGGTAACTTTCAGTGGCATTAAGTCCTGCTACTGCTAAGTAGTTTTTAGGCTCAATTGAACCTTCAGTAAGAACTTCACCACGTGCCACTGATTGACCAACTTCAACTTTAAGTCTTGAAGTACCTGAAGCTAAATATGATCTAGTTTCGTTAGCACCTTTAACAACAATTTCTTGTTGGCGATCTTTAGCTAATTTAATGTCTTCTACTACACCTTCGATTTCAGTAATAACCGCTTGTCCTTTAGGGTTACGTGCTTCAAAGATTTCTTGGATACGTGGAAGACCTTGAGTGATATCGCTTCCTGCTACCCCACCAGTGTGGAATGTACGCATTGTAAGCTGTGTACCTGGCTCACCGATTGATTGAGCGGCAATCGTACCAACTGCTTCACCGACTTCAACTTTTTCACCTGTAGCAAGGTTTTTACCGTAACATTTTTCACAAACACCGTGACGAGTGTTACAAGTAAACGCTGAGCGGATGTACATTTGTTCAATACCAGCATCAGTAATTTTCTTAGCGATATCTGCAGTAATTAATTCGTCTGGACGAATGATTACTTCATCAGTTTCAGGATGACGAATTGTTTCTTTAGAATAACGACCTTCGATACGTTCAATAAATGGTTCAATCATTTCTGTACCTTCTTTGATATCAGAAACTAATAAACCACGGTCAGTGCCACAGTCCTCTTCACGTACAATAACATCTTGCGCAACGTCAACAAGACGACGAGTAAGGTAACCAGAGTCAGCTGTTTTAAGAGCTGTATCGGCAAGACCTTTACGAGCACCGTGAGTTGAGATGAAGTATTCTAATACTGTTAAACCTTCACGGAATGAAGATGTGATTGGCAATTCGATAATTTTACCTGATGGTGCAGCCATTAATCCACGCATACCTGCTAATTGCGTGAAGTTAGATGCGTTACCACGGGCACCAGAATCACTCATCATGAAAATAGGGTTTGTTTTCTCAAGAGATTGCATTAATTCGCCTTGAATTTGATCTTTTGCGTCAGTCCAAATTTCAACAACAGCGTTATAACGTTCATCTTCAGTGATTAAACCACGATTATATTGTTTAGTTACACGTTCAACTAATTTTTCATGTTCATCTAAGATATCTTGTTTGTCTGGAAGTACCACGATGTCAGATACACCAACAGTAATACCAGCTTTAGATGAGAATTTGAAACCTAAGTCTTTCATTCTATCTAACATCATAGATGTGTCAGTAATACTAAATCTATTGAATACTTCAGCAATGATGTTTCCTAAGAATTTCTTATTGAATGGCTCAATAAGTTCTTCATTTTCAAAGTATTCTTTTAAGCCACCCTCACCTAATTGAGTCGGATCTATGAAGTATTTATCAGGCGTAGTATCTTCTAAATTTGCTTGACTAGGTTCATTAATATATGCAAATGAATCAGGAATGATTTCATTGAAAATAATTTTACCTACTGAAGTAACTAAGATTTTACTATTTTGAGCATCTGTGAACGTTGGGTTGTTGAATGAGCTTGCATGTACGCCAATGCGAGTGTGTAAGTGTACATGACCGTTCGCATAAGCTTTTAATACTTCATTAGTGTCATTGAAAATCGCACCAGTATTAACAGCATCTTTACGTTCTAATGTTAAATAGTAGTTACCTAATACCATATCTTGAGATGGTGTAACAACTGGTTTACCATCTTTCGGATTAAGGATGTTTTGTGCCGCAAGCATTAACATACGTGCCTCAGCTTGTGCTTCTTTTGATAATGGTACGTGAACCGCCATTTGGTCACCGTCAAAGTCCGCATTGTAAGCTGTTGTTACAAGTGGGTGAAGACGGATTGCACGACCCTCAACTAATGTTGGTTCAAATGCTTGGATACCAAGTCTATGAAGCGTTGGTGCACGGTTAAGTAATACTGGGTGTTCAGTGATAACATCTTCTAATACATCCCAAACTTCATCATCCATGCGTTCGATCTTACTTTTCGCATTTTTGATATTTGTAGCAATTTCACGTTGAACTAATTCCTTCATAACGAATGGTTTAAATAGTTCAAGTGCCATTTCTTTAGGTAATCCACATTGATACATTTTTAAGCTTGGCCCAACGGCGATAACCGAACGACCTGAATAGTCAACACGTTTACCAAGTAAGTTTTGACGGAAACGACCTTGTTTACCTTTTAACATGTGTGAAAGTGATTTTAATGGACGGTTACCTGGTCCAGTAACTGGACGACCACGACGTCCGTTATCAATTAAAGCGTCTACTGCTTCTTGTAACATACGTTTTTCGTTTTGAACGATGATGCCAGGTGCACCTAAGTCTAATAAACGTTTCAAACGATTGTTACGGTTGATTACACGACGATATAAGTCGTTTAAATCACTTGTAGCAAAACGTCCACCGTCTAATTGAACCATTGGACGAATTTCAGGTGGGATGATTGGAAGTACATCTAAAATCATCCATGAAGGATTGTTTCCTGAATTTCTGAATGATTCAACCACTTCTAAACGTTTAATTGCACGAGTTAGTCTTTGACCAGTAGCAGACTCTAACTCATCACGTAATAGTTTTAGTTCTTCATCTAAATCAATTTCTTCTAATAGGTCTTTAATACCTTCAGCACCCATTTTAGCTACGAATTGATTAGGATATTTGTCATAATATTCTCTGAACTCTGCTTCAGATAATAATGTTTTCTTCTCTAATCCAGTAGGGCCTGGATCTACTACAACATAAGAAGCGAAGTAGATGACTTCTTCTAATGCTCTTGGAGACATGTCTAGCAATAGACCCATACGACTTGGAATTCCTTTGAAATACCAAATATGTGATACAGGTGCTGCTAATTCAATGTGTCCCATTCTTTCACGACGCACTTTTGATTTAGTTACTTCAACGCCACATCTGTCACATACCATACCTTTGTAGCGTACACGTTTGTACTTACCACAACTACATTCCCAGTCTTTCGTAGGTCCAAAAATTCTCTCACAGAAAAGACCATCTTTTTCTGGTTTTAAAGTACGATAGTTAATTGTTTCAGGTTTCTTAACTTCACCATAAGACCATGAACGAATTTTTTCAGGTGAAGCTAATCCTATTTTCATATAATGGAAATTATTTACATCAATCAAGGAGCCTACCTCCTTCAATTTAGATTAGCTGTGCTATTTGATTGATTTATCTTCATTGAAATCGAATACCTTAAAGAGGTTGAAATGATTCACATTTCATTACCTCTTTAAGAATCCTTTTATCTTAAGTGCTTTTTAATCAGTTGTTTCCTTTTGTGATTCAGGAGCATCTTTTTGTTGTAAATCTACTTTGCGTTCTGTTGCATCTTCATCATCAACGTCCGCCATTTCAATTTCGTTGTTTTGCTCATCCATCACTTTAACATCTAATCCTAAACTTTGTAGTTCTTTCATCAATACTCTGAATGATTCAGGAACACTTGGTCTAGAGATGTTTTCACCTTTAACGATAGATTCGTAAGTTTTTACACGACCTACAGTATCGTCAGATTTATAAGTTAAGATTTCTTGTAAAGTATATGCAGCACCATAAGCTTCAAGTGCCCATACCTCCATCTCACCAAAACGTTGACCACCGAATTGTGCTTTACCACCAAGTGGTTGTTGTGTAACAAGTGAGTATGGACCAGTTGAACGTGCGTGTAACTTGTCATCAACCATGTGAGCAAGTTTAAGCATATACATAACACCTACAGAAATACGGTTATCGAATGGTTCACCTGTACGTCCATCATATAATACAGTTTTACCATCGCGAGCCATGCCTGCTTCTTCGATAGTAGACCATACATCCTCATCGTTAGCACCATCAAATACTGGAGATGCAACGTGGATGCCTAGGTTTTTAGCAGCCATACCTAAGTGCAACTCAAGGACTTGTCCGATGTTCATACGTGATGGTACACCAAGTGGGTTTAACATGATATCAATTGGGCGTCCATCTGGTAAGTAAGGCATATCTTCTTCAGGAACGATTTTAGAAATAACACCTTTGTTACCGTGACGACCACACATTTTGTCCCCAACATGAATTTTACGTTTTTGAACGATATAAACTCTTACTAATTGGTTTACACCTGGAGATAATGTGTCGTCTCCTTCTTCACGATTAAACACTTTAACATCTAGTACAATACCACCTGCACCGTGTGGCACACGTAATGAAGTATCGCGAACTTCACGAGCTTTTTCGCCGAAAATTGCATGTAATAATCTTTCTTCAGCTGTTAACTCAGTTACACCTTTAGGCGTCACTTTACCAACTAAAATGTCGCCATCCTTAACTTCAGCACCTACATAGACGATACCTCTATCATCTAGGTTTTTAAGTGCACTTTCAGATACGTTAGGGATATCTCGAGTGATTTCTTCAGGTCCTAATTTAGTATCACGTGCTTCTGATTCATATTCCTCAATGTGAATAGAAGTGTAAACGTCATCTTTAACTAAACGTTCACTCATAATTACAGCATCCTCGTAGTTGTAACCGTCCCAAGTCATGAAACCAACAACTACATTTCGTCCTAATGCCATTTCACCTAATTCCATTGAAGGACCATCGGCAAGGATTTCATTATATTCAACCACGTCACCAACTGAAACAATTGGACGTTGGTTATAACAAGTACCTGTGTTAGAACGTTTGAATTTAGCTAATGGATAACGGTCTAATTCACCTTCGTGTTCAGTGCCATTTTCCTCAACTAAACGACGCACTAAAATTTCACTAGATTCAACGTGCTCAACACGACCTCTGTGTTTAGCAGTGATTGCAGCACCAGAGTCACGTGCAGCCACATGTTCCATACCAGTACCAACAAATGGTGCTTCAGTGTTCATCAATGGTACCGCTTGACGTTGCATGTTCGCACCCATTAATGCACGGTTAGAGTCATCGTTTTCTAAGAATGGAATACATGCTGTAGCTGCTGATACAACTTGTTTAGGTGATACGTCCATGTAATCCATTTTTTCTTTCGCCATAACTGTGTTATTACCACGGAAACGACAAACAACCTCGTCATCTAAGAAACGACCATTTTCGTCTAAACGTGAGTTGGCTTGGGCAACTACGTAGCTATCTTCTTCATCAGCAGTTAAGTAATCGATTTGATCTGTAATAGAGTTCGTATCTAAATCAACTTTACGATACGGTGTTTCGATGAAACCAAATTCATTTACTCGCGCATAACTAGATAATGAGTTAATTAAACCGATATTTGGACCCTCTGGTGTTTCAATTGGACACATACGACCATAGTGTGAGTAGTGAACGTCACGTACTTCCATTTGAGCACGTTCACGAGTTAAACCACCAGGTCCTAATGCTGATAGACGACGTTTGTGAGTCAACTCAGCTAATGGGTTAGCTTGGTCCATGAATTGTGATAATTGAGAACTACCAAAGAATTCTTTAATTGATGCAATAACTGGACGAATATTGATTAATTGTTGTGGTGTAATTGAATCAGTGTCTTGGATTGACATTCTTTCACGCACGACACGTTCCATTCTTGATAAACCGATACGGAATTGGTTTTGTAATAATTCACCAACTGAGCGTAAACGACGATTACCTAAGTGGTCGATATCATCTGTATAACCAATGCCATTTAATAAGTTAAAGAAGTAACTCATTGAAGCTATGATATCAGCTGGAGTTATACATTTAACTTCTGAGTCTGGTAATGCATTACCGATAACAGTAGTTGTACGACCTTCCTCGTCATTAGGTACGTATACTTTGATTGATTGAATTTCAACTGGTTCGTCAATAACGCTACCTTCAAGTTCAAAGACTTCGCTATTAGCGTTTGTTTCTAGAACTTCCATAATTTCATCAATCTTACGACGATCTAGTACTGTGCCTTCTTCAGCTACAATTTCGCCTGTTTCACTGTTAACAATAGGCTCTGCTAATTTTTGATTGAATAAACGATGTTTTAAGTGTAATTTCTTATTAGCTTTATAACGACCTACGCTTGCTAAATCGTAACGTTTAGGGTCAAAGAAACGTGAGTATAATAAGCTTTTAGCATTTTCTACTGTTGGTGGTTCGCCAGGACGTAAACGTTCATAAATTTCTAATAAAGCTTGTTCTGTGTTTTCAGTACCATCTTTTTCTAATGTATTACGTAAATATTCACTTTCTCCTAGTAAATCAATGATTTCTTGATCACTTGAAAAACCAAGTGCACGTAATAATACAGTTAATGGTAATTTACGAGTTCTATCGATACGAACGTACACTACATCTTTTGCGTCAGTTTCATATTCTAACCAAGCACCACGGTTAGGAATAATAGTTGCATCGTAGTTTTCACGTCCATTTTTATCAATCTTTTCATTGAAGTAAACGGATGGTGAACGTACCAATTGAGATACGATAACACGTTCAGCACCATTGATTACAAATGTACCTGTGTCTGTCATTAATGGGAAATCACCCATGAAGACTTCTTGTTCTTTAACTTCGCCTGTTTCTTTAATAATAAGACGTACTTTGACACGAAGAGGTGCAGCATAAGTAGCGTCACGATTTTTTGATTCTTCTAAATCGTATTTAGGTTCACCTAATCTATAATCTACAAATTCTAAAGATAGGTTACCTGTGAAATCTTCAATTGGAGAAATGTCTCTGAACATCTCTAATAAACCTTCTTTAAGGAACCAATCGTAAGATTTTGTTTGAATTTCTATTAAGTTTGGTAATTCTAATACTTCTGAAATTCTCGCGTAATTTCTACGTTTACGATGTCTTCCATATTGGACAACTTGACCTGCCAAACAGATTCACCCCTCAAAAATTGTGTGTTTTACTTATACATTGAAATAGGACACAATAAAGAATATAAAAGACAAAAAGAAAACGGCAACACTTATGATGACACCATTTTCAATTTATATTTATACTTAATTTATTTATCCTTTTACGTAAAAGTACACACTTATTGAACATAAATTTTTACATTTTATAACTATATCAGAATACGATTTTGAAATCAACCTTTTAAACTTTTCAAAATATAATATCCTTTACTCTTATTAACGACTTCTACATGGTTAAAGCATTCTTGCATTTTCTTCTTTGCAGATGGCATACCTTGTTTCTTTTGTATCACAACATAGAGTGCACCTTGATCTTTTAATTTGCCATAAGCCTCTTCAAAAATTCTATGCACTACATCTTTACCAGCTCTAATAGGTGGATTTGTCAGAATGTAATCAAATTGTTGATCACTTACACCTGACAAGCAGTCACTTTCTATTATTTCAGCATTTTCAATTTGATTTTTAGTTTTATTCATTCCAGTAAGAGCCAATGCTCTATTATTTACATCTAACATATATAATTGATGATGTGGTGAAACTTTAGCAATAGTTAATCCGATAGGCCCATATCCGCAACCAACATCGGCAATATATTTACTAGGTCCAGGCGGATGTTCCTTTAAAAATGTTTTAATTAACAAATCCGAACCATAATCTACTCTATCTTTTGAGAACACACCTGTGTCAGTCGTGAACTCTAAATGCACCTTATCAAAATGATATCTTATTTTCTTTTGATTGCTTTTCACTTCAGGATTTTCATCATAGTAGTGACTCATGTCCACACCTCAATTAAAATTTATTCGTATGCTTAAGCTAGTTAATCTATAATACTAAATATAATTACAAGGTAATTAAAAACCCCGTTATCGCAATAACGGGGTTTTAATTTCTCAAAGAATTCAGGTTGTATTTGACTCGACAAAACTTATAAAGTTGGTCGAACAAATCTCTTCAACCTAACTATTTAATTAGAGAGTAGAAACTATTTTAATTCTACAGTAGCTCCAACTTCTTCTAATTGTTCTTTAAGTTTTTCTGCATCTTCTTTAGGCATAGCTTCTTTAATTACTTTAGGAGCTCCGTCTACTAATTCTTTAGCATCTTTTAATCCTAAGCCAGTTGCTTCTTTAACTGCTTTAACAACTTTGATTTTTGAAGATCCAGCTGAAGTTAATTCAACATCAAATTCAGTTTTTTCAGCTGCTGCGTCGCCGCCACCAGCTGCACCTGCTGCTGCTACTGGAGCTGCTGCAGTTACACCAAATTCTTCTTCAATTGCTTTTACTAAATCGTTTAATTCTAATACTGACATTTCTTTAATTGCTTCAATGATTTGTTCTTGATTAGCCATTTTAAAATTCCTCCATTTAATTTAATTTTTTATGCGCGATTATTCAGCGCTTTCTTCTTTTTGTTCACCAACGGCTTTAACTGCATAAGCGAAGTTGCGTACTGGAGCTTGTAATACTGATAAAAGCATTGATACAAGACCATCGTGTGAAGGTAATGAACCAACAGTTTTAACTTCTTCAGCTGAGATTACGCTACCTTCCATAACGCCTGTTTTAACTTCTAAAGCTTCGTGTTCTTTAGCAAATCCTGCGATAACTTTCGCTGGAGCTACAACATCTTCAGTTGAAGTTGCGATAGCTGTAGGACCTGTTAAGAATTCATCTAAGCCTTCGATACCTGCTTGTTCAGCTGCACGACGAACCATAGTGTTTTTGTAAACTTTGTACTCAACACCTGCTTCACGTAATTGTGAACGTAATTCAGTAACTTCTGCTACTGTTAAACCACGGTAGTCAACGATAACTGTTGATACTGAATTTTTAAGTTGTTCAGCAATAGTATCTACTTGTTGTTTTTTTGCTTCAATGATAGCAGACATTCAGACACCTCCATTTAAATTTTTTCGGTGCTTTTTTTAATAGCAATAAAAAAAGCACTTTCTACCCACGGCAAAAAGTGCTTGAAAGATCATTAATCATCACGTTCAAGTCAATTTTAGCCTCGGTAGGATGAGTTTTAAGTTATAAATAACTCCTACTGTCTTAGGTAAAATAATCACAATTAATAATATAACTGCTTTGTTGTAATAAGTCAACAAAAAATTTACAGACTGAAAGATTGCTTCCTTCAGTCTGTAATCATGTTGCATTATTTAAAATTTATAGTTTGAAAGATGAAGTATCAACTTTAACTCCAGGGCCCATTGTTGTAGTTACAGCAACAGATTTGAAGTAAGTACCTTTAGCAGAAGATGGTTTAGCTTTTGCTAAAACGTCTTGTAAAGCTTTAAAGTTTTCAACTAATTTTTCATCGTCGAATGAAACTTTACCGATTGAAGCATGTACGATACCTGCTTTTTCAGCACGATATTCAACTTTACCAGCTTTAATTTCTTCTACAGCTTTTTTAACATCCATTGTTACTGTACCTGTTTTAGGGTTAGGCATTAAACCTTTAGGTCCTAATACACGACCTAATTTACCAACTTCGCCCATCATGTCTGGAGTAGCAACAACTACGTCGAAATCAAACCAACCTTGTTGGATTTTTTGTACGTAGTCTGATTCTCCTACATAATCTGCACCTGCTTCTTCAGCTTCAGTGATTTTATCGCCTTTAGCGAAAACTAATACACGTTGAGATTTACCAGTACCGTTAGGTAAAACAACTGCACCACGGATTTGTTGGTCATTTTTACGTGTATCAATTCCTAAACGGAAAGCTACTTCAACAGACGCGTCAAAGTTAGCAACGCTAGTTTCTTTAGCTAATTTAATTGCTTCTTCAACACTATAGTGTTGAGTACGATCAACTTTGCTAGCTGCTTCTTGATACTTTTTACCTTTTTTAGCCATTTATTGTTCCTCCTTTAGTGGTTTTAGCGGAATTTCCTCCCACATTTACTTGCCTATCGCAAGTTAAGAGCAGATAACAGTGGAAAGAGAGTGATCCAGAAATATAATTTATGTCCCGTCCTCTTACTCATAGACAATATCAATTGTTTACCTTCTCTGTTACCTGCTTTTATCGTCTAAATTAAGTTCATTTTTAAAATTAAATTCGTTAATACGCTTAATTATTCTACAGTGATACCCATGCTACGTGCAGTACCTTCGATAATACGCATAGCTGCTTCTTCGTCTGCAGCGTTTAAGTCTTGCATTTTAGTTTGAGCAATTTCGCGTACTTGATCTTTAGTTACTGATGCAACTTTTGTTTTATTAGGTTCACCTGAACCTTTTTCAACGCCAGCTGCTTTTTTAAGTAGTACTGGAGCCGGTGGAGTTTTAGTAATGAATGTAAATGAACGATCTTCATATACACTGATTTCTACCGGAATGATTAAACCTGCTTGTTCTTGCGTACGTGCGTTGAACTCTTTACAGAATCCCATGATGTTCACACCTGCTTGACCTAATGCTGGACCAACTGGTGGTGCTGGATTCGCTTTACCTGCAGGAATTTGTAATTTAACAACTTTATCTACTTTTTTAGCCACGATGTGCACCTCCTTGATATCGTGATGTGGTCACAGGGCTCAGTTTTGCCCTCCCACTCTTAAACATTTCGTGACGAAATGAACGCTCTAAAAGCGCGACCACATTATTTTAACACTCGCTCTATTAAAAAATCAATAGTAAAATTTCATCTTTTAGTTGAAGTTTTATAATAAATTTTTGATAGACGTTTAAATTAAAGTTTCTCAATTTGATCGAATTCAACTTCGACCGGTGTTTCTCGACCAAACATATCTACAAGTACAGTTAATTTAAATTTATCCGCTTCGATTTCTTGAACTTCGCCTACTTGATTAGCAAAAGGTCCTGATTTGATACGAACTTGTTCACCAACATCAAGTTCAACATCAATAGTTTTCTCTTTAAGACCCATTTGCTTAAGAATGAAGCGCACTTCTTCAGGAAGTAGAGGATTAGGTTTAGAACCCGCACCTGCAGAACCTACGAATCCTGTAACACCTGGTGTGTTACGAACGACATACCATGACTGATCCGTCATTACAAGCTCAACTAGCACGTAACCTGGGAATGTTTTTTTAACAAGTTTCTTAGCTTTACCATCTTTAACTTGTGTTTCTTCCTCTTCTGGTATGACAACTCTAAAAATTTGCTCTGTCATATTCATAGATTCTACTCTTTTTTCTAAATTCTTTTTAACTTTGTTTTCATATCCAGAATAGGTATGCACAGCATACCAACGCTTTGCGCCAACTTCTTCAGACATGTCTCCACTCCTAACCTAATAATAATTGTTTCAATGCATTAATACCTACGTCTAAGGCATAGAAAAAGACTAAGAAGAATATAACTGTAGATACAACGATTACAGTGTATTTGAATAGTTCTTCTTTTGTCGGCCAACTTGTCTTTTCCATTTCTGATTTAACGCCTTTAAAGAAGTTCTCTTTTTTAGCCATTAGTTAGACCTCCACATTTTAAGCCTCAACTTTAAAGTCTCATTCAGCTTAATAATCTATTTCGATTCTTTATGAACTGTATGCGAATTACACTTCGGACAATACTTTTTCAGTGTTAATCTCGTTGCCGAACCTTCCTTTTTAGGGACGTTGTAATTTCTATTGCCACAAACCTCACAATTTAAAGGTACTTTCTTCACGATTATTCACCTTTACTCATTATAATACCAATATACTATACATAAATGTCGTAATAAATGTCAAACATACATTCTTTGCTATAATCACCTAATTACTAGGGAATAATACAGACAATTTCATTTCCTTAATTGTCGTTTCATTTTCATTTTACAACGTTGTATGGCATTGTAAACGTCTTTATCTTTAATTTCTAATGCTTGTGCAATTTCTCTCGGTTTATATTCTTTAATAATTAGTTTTAAGACGTCTCTTTCCAATCCGCTTAATGTAAATGCTTGGCTCATAATTTCCTTTGATAATTCTTCTCTTAAAAATGACCTTTCAACTTCATCAAGTGCTAATGCACAATGATAATCTACAACGTACTCGTTGATAAGCATCACATGTCGATGACGTTCAGCTCTACTCTTTCTTAAGTAGTCATACTTAACAGAGCGAATGAGAAAGTACAAATATCTTTTAAATGGAATTGCTCTACTAAAGTCATAATGTTGAAGTGCTCGATACATTTTTATGATAATCTCTTGATACATATCCTCAATATCAAATTGATTCGATGTTATGTATCCAATTTTTCTAAAAATGAGTGGTCTCAACTCTCTAAGTAGCGTCTCAAATATACGCTCGATATCTTCAGTTTCGATGTTGAAATGATACTGTGTTAATTCATCTTGATGTCTTTGATTCAATCACGTATACCTAACCTTCCTTTATTGTTAGGTTAGTTTATATGACTTAGATTAAATTTATCAATACCACTGTATTAATCATTTCGATGGTTTCCACGTCTGATTTTTTCAAATTCTTCTAGTATCTCATTTGATAACTGAATTCGAGTTCTGGGTTTCTTTTCACTAAAATTATCAATTGATTTGCTCACTGTGATTTCATTTTCTTTTAAATCGCGCCACATCTCCCTCGAAGATATGCGGTATGCCCCAGATCCAAAAATGGCATGTTGCTCGCTCATATCACTCGTAACAACGGTGATATGCGTTGTATGTTTATCATATAACTCATATACATAACGTTCGATAAAACTATCTGCTGTTTCTTTCTCTTTAGTAAACACCGTTCTAACGCCATGGTATACGTATTCTCTTTCAATTCCGGATTGTTCATATGCATCAAATACACACACAATTTCATCAGCAATAAGTGCATTATAGTTTGCTATGGCATCCAAAAGTTGCTCTCTTGCTTCTTCTAAACTCTCTTTAGCAATCGCACTTAATGCTGAAGATTGACCTATCATATTATAGCCATCGATAATTAGATATCTTTCCTTCATGACATCTCTCCAGTCTCATCTCTTTTACGAAATACTTCATACATCATCAAGCTTGCTGCTACAGAAGCATTGAGACTATTAACATGTCCAACCATAGGTATTTTAATGTAAAAATCACATTTATCGCTCACTAAGCGACTCATTCCTTGTCCTTCGCTTCCGATCACGATAGCTAAAGACATATCCGCCTGTAAGTCACGATAATCCGTAGCATTACTTGCTTCGGTACCTGCGACCCAAAAACCATTTTCTTTTAATTCATCGATTGTCTTAGAAAGGTTCGTAACGCGTATAACTGGAACATGTTGAATAGCACCAGTTGAAGCTTTTGCAACAGTCTGCGTGAGCGCTACTGAACGTCTTTTAGGAATAATGACTCCGTCTACTCCAGTTGCATCAGCAGTCCTTAATATAGAACCAAGATTATGCGGATCTTCTAGACCATCTAAAATTAATATTGTAGAAAAGCCATCTTTATTCTTCTGGCTTTGTAAAAATTCATCAAAATCTTCATATTCATATGGAGCGACTAATGCAGCAACCCCTTGATGAGGTGCATTTGATAAAAAATCTAATTTAGATTTTGGCACGGTTTGAACTATCAATTTTTGAGCTTTTGCATTTTTTAAAATTTCATTAATCTGTTGTTTTTTTATACCATCTTGAATCAAAATCTTATTTATAGCATGCCCCGAAACAATCGCTTCTTTAACTGCATGTCTTCCTACTATGACAGTATCTTCCACGTTCTCACTACCTTTCATTTACTATTTCAACAATAGTTTGAAGTAATTCTTCTAAACGCGCATGTTGATGATCTAAATATAAAAAACCTATAACTGCTTCCAAGGCTGAACTTTTTCGATATGTTTGAACATCAGTATTTTTAGCTTTGGTATAGCTTTTAGCATTACGTCCCCTTCTCAAAACATTTAACTCTTCTTCAGTAAACCAATCATTAGATATTAAATACTCTAATGTCTGAGCTTGGCTTTTAGCAGAAACATATTGTTTTGATACCTGGTGTAGACGATTCGGTTTACTTTGTAATTTAAGAACAATATATTCTCGTACATGTTGATCTAATACGGCATCGCCCATATAAGCAAGCGTCAATGGATTTAATAATTTAACATTCATTATTTAGCCACGCTTAAATCTGACACCTTGTGGCGTATCTTCTAAAATAATGTTACGTTCTTTCAACATGTCTCGAATTTCATCAGCACGTGCGAAATCTTTATTTTTACGAGCTTCATTACGTTCTTCTATAAGCTTTTCAATATCCTCATCTAGTAACTCGTTTTCATTTTCACCTTTAAGTGGGACGCCAAGAACATCACTGAAGATTTGATATACTTCTTTAAATCTATGAAGTACCTTCGTAGACGTTGTGTTCTCTAGAACATATTTATTCGCAAGTTTGGCTAAATCATACCAAGCAGTGACAGCATTAGCTGTATTAAAGTCATCATCCATAACCGCCTCAAATTGTCGGAGAATCGTTTCTATTTGATCAATGTATTCAGAATGTTCTTCTAAATCTGTAGCAATGGCTTCACGTTCTTCAATCAATTTATAACTATTGCGTATACGTTCTAAACCGCTTCTCGCAGCTCCTACCAGTTCTAAATTATAATTAATCGGGCTACGGTAATGGACACTAATCATAAAGAAACGTAGTACATCTGGATCTATTTCTTTAATAATGTCGTGTACTAAAATGAAGTTACCTAATGATTTACTCATTTTTTCGTTATCTATATTTATGAATCCATTGTGCATCCAGTAATTCGCAAATGGTGCATGATTGTGTGCTTCTGACTGGGCAATTTCATTTTCATGGTGAGGGAATTGTAAATCTGACCCTCCTGCATGAATATCGATTGTCGCTCCTAATTCATGATAAGCCATAACTGAGCATTCGATATGCCAGCCTGGACGACCTTTACCAAATGGACTATCCCAACTGATTTCGCCAGGTTTCGCTTTTTTCCATAAAGTAAAATCGAGTGCATCTTCTTTTTGTTCTCCCGCTTCAATACGCGCGCCTACTTTGAGGTCATCTAGAGATTGATGACTTAATTTACCATATCCACCAAACTGACGCGTTCTAAAGTACACATCTCCATCACTCTCATAAGCATACCCTTCATCTACTAATTCTTTAATGAAATCTATAATTTCTTGCATATGGTTCATCACACGCGGGTTGGATGTTGCTTTCTTAACGTTCAATGCACCTACGTCTTCATAGAATGCTTTGATGTACTTTTCTGCAATTTCAGGAACACTTTCATTTAGTTCTTTAGAGCGATTAATTAATTTATCATCCACATCAGTGAAATTAGAAACGTAAATCACTTCATAACCTTTGTATTCAAAATATCTTCTAACAACATCATAGTTAATAGCAGGTCTTGCATTTCCGATGTGTATATAATTGTAAACGGTCGGACCACAAACATACATTTTTACCTTGCCTGGTTCAATCGGCTCAAATGTTTCTTTCCGACGTGTTAACGTATTATATAATGTAATCATCTTGAATCTCTCCATTCTTAGCTTTTTCAAGTTGTCGTTCTAAATGTTTGATTTGTTCGAAAAGTGGATCAGGTAAGTTGCGATGGTCAAATGTTTTACCGATACGCTTACCTTCTTGTTTAACGATATGACCCGGTATACCTACAACAGTGGTATAGCTTGGTACAGATTGTAGTACAACTGAATTCGCACCAATATTTACATTTGATTCAATTTGAATATTCCCCAACACCTTAGAACCAGCTGCAATTAAAACATTATCTCCAATGTCCGGGTGACGCTTACCTTTTTCTTTACCTGTACCACCTAAAGTAACACCTTGGTAAATCGTGACGTTATCCCCAATTGTACATGTCTCACCAATTACAACACCCATACCGTGATCAATAAATAATCGTTTACCAATTTTTGCTCCGGGATGAATTTCTATACCCGTAAAAAAGCGTGACACTTGTGAGATGACTCTCGCTGCTGTATAACGTTTCTTATTATATAATTTATGGGCTATCAAATGACTCCATACCGCATGTAATCCTGCATAGGTAGTAACTACTTCTAAAGTTGAGCGTGCTGCTGGATCCTGTTCAAACACCATTTTTATATCGTCTCTCATTCTTCTTAACAAGATCTTCTCCCCCTTGGTTCAATCATTAAGATATCTGTTCTTTACATGAAATAATTTTTCGACCGTCATGCACAATTTTAAAATTAATGTTATTAAAAAAGCACCTCTAACAACTGATGTTAGAGGCGCTCTTAGCACGGTTCCACTCTTCATTTAGTAACGAAACTTTAAAATGTTAGCGTTACTCTCATTTGTATTATTCATCTTAGTTCAACAAAGGTGCATTCATTAATATTAATGATGTGCTCACAGCGACCGCACACTCTCTGAGTCATGTAATAATTAATTACTAATCCTTTGATTCATTTTTATAGTTATAATAATAGGTCGTTAATTGTGAAATTTCAAGTCGAAACACACGTTTTTTAATCATACTGCACTAGATAAAGCTAAACTTCGTTATTAATTTACTATACATACTTTTGTAATCGTGATAATACTTTTTCTTTACCTAAAACTTCAATAGTATTTGGTAATTCTGGTCCATGCATTTGACCTGTAACGGCTACACGAATTGGCATGAACAATTGTTTACCTTTAATACCTGTCTCTTTTTGAACTTCTTTAATTGTTTTCTTAATTTCTGCTGCTTCAAATGGTTCTAAAGCTTCTAATTTACCGTATAAATGATTCATTAACTCAGGAACTTGTTCACCATTTATAACTTCTTGCTCCTCTTCACCAAGTTCTGGCATTTCGTGGAAGAACATTTCTGATAATGGAACAATTTCACCTGCGTAACTCATTTCTTTTTGATATAAAGCAACAAGTTTTCTACCCCATTCTTTATCTTCTTCAGAAGGATTTTCTGGGATAAGATTTGCTTTGATTAAATGCGGTAATGCTAATTCAAATACTGTATCAGTGTCTTTCGTTTTCATATATTGGTTATTTACCCAAGCTAACTTTTGTCTGTCGAACATAGCTGGTGATTTAGATAAACGTTTCTCATCGAAGATTTTAATAAATTCTTCTTTAGAAAAGATTTCTTCTTCACCTTCAGGTGACCAACCTAATAAAGTAATAAAGTTAAATAGTGCTTCTGGTAAGTAACCTAAATCACGGTATTGCTCAATAAATTGTAAAATTTGACCGTCACGTTTACTTAACTTTTTACGTTCTTCATTAACGATTAATGACATATGACCAAAGCGTGGTGGTTCCCAACCGAACGCTTCATATATCATCAATTGTTTAGGTGTGTTAGAAACATGGTCATCACCACGAATAACATCTGAAATTTTCATATAATGATCGTCTACAGCAACTGCAAAGTTATACGTTGGAACGCCATCTTTCTTAACAATGACCCAATCACCCATATTATTTGAATCAAAAGAAATTTCACCTTTTACCATATCTTTGAAACTATAAGTTTTATCTTTAGGCACGCGGAAGCGAATAGATGGTTTACGTCCTTCAGCTTCGAACTGTTTGCGTTGTTCTTCTGATAAATGTGCGTGTTGTCCGCCATAACGAGGCATTTCTCCACGAGCAATTTGCGCTTCACGTTCTTCTTCTAATTCTTCCTCATTCATATAACATTTATATGCTCTATCTTCATCAAGTAATTGTTGAATAAGTGGATTATAAATATCAGCACGTTCAGACTGACGATATGGACCAAAACCTTTATCTTTATCGATAGATTCATCCCAGTCTAAACCTAACCATTTTAAGTTATCAAATTGTGAAGATTCACCATCTTCTAAATTACGTTTACTGTCCGTATCTTCTATACGAACTACAAAATCTCCATCATAATGTTTCGCAAATAAATAGTTAAATAATGCTGTTCTAGCATTACCAATATGCAAGTAGCCTGTTGGACTTGGCGCATATCTTACTCTGATGCGTTCACTCATTATATTCACTCCTACGATTATTATTTATGTGGTTGATTAACTGATTGAAAATAAATGCCCTATGATAACTCATTTTATGAAGCAATCGCATTTAATATTTTCAAGTCATGTTTCAAACCATTAAGCATGTAAGCTTTCATGTTTTCAGTAGTTTAATTCAATTTTAAAAAAAGTTATTCAAAAGTTTATGATGTGTTTAACTATTACTTTGTGAATAACTTTCGTGAAACATTGATTATTCATTCTTACATAACATTCAATAATATTGTAGCACTTAAACACGCCTTTGATAAGTCTATTGTTTTAACAGTCTTTCATAGTTAATAGTTTTTTATATGAGAAAAGGTTTCATGTAAAATACATACTTAATTATAAAATATGTAGTTTCACATGAAACCTCTTTTTAGAATTAATTTTCAAAATCAGAACTATTGTCATCGACATGTTTCGCAAAAACGATTCTACCAGATGAAGTTTGTAGTAAACTGATGACTTCTAAGTTAACATGTTGGCCCACTAATTTCTTAGCGTTATCAACAACGACCATTGTGCCATCATCTAAATACCCAACGCCTTGACCAGGCTCTTTCCCCATTTTAGTTAAAAGGATATTGAGGTGGTCACCTTGATGTACGTTAGGCTTAATAGCTTCAGATAAATCATTGACATTAAGTGCCATAATGCCTTGGACATGACACACTTTATTTAAATTAAAATCCGTTGTAATAACGTGAGCGTGGTAATGTTGTGCTAATTTGATTAGTAAAGTATCAATATCATTATGAGATTTCGTTGGATTTATGACTCGAGTAGGATAGTCTAAATCATAAAGTTGATTAAGAATGTCTAATCCACGCTGACCCTTTTCTCTTTTAACACTATCATTCGCATCAGCTACGACTTGTAATTCATTTATAACACCTTGAGGGATAAGAATATCTCCATCAATAAATCCACAACGAATAATATCTAATATACGCCCATCAATAATTGCGCTTGTATCGATGATTTTAGGGATTGCTTTACGTGTGTTGTAGGACATTGAGCGTGCCATATTTTCAGGCAAAAACATTAACATCTCATCACGTTTCTTTAAACCAAATTGGAATCCAAGATAACATAAAATAATTGTTATTATAATTGGGATAAAATGATTGAGCATTGAATTTCCTATTAGTTCTAAGATGAAAGAAACCATCACAGAAATAAATAATCCAATAATCAAACCAATTGTTGCGAACAAGATTTCAACCGCACTGCGGCGCATTATAATTTGTTCTAGTTCTTTAAAAGCGTATGTGACCTTTTTTAAGAAAAATCCAAATATAATGAAGAACAATATGATCCCTATTAATCCATCTATGTAATGATTAGTGATAATTGGGTAAGTGTTAATCCCTAAATCAGATACTACTTCTGGGATGATGATAATCCCTAGTGCAGCACCGATAATGATATAAATAATTACCACCATTAATCTAATGATATTCAATCTTATCCTCCTCTCATGGCTGTCTATTCATTGTATGTAAATCACTTATTTAACATAATTATAATGAAATTTGTGAAAACTAAATTAAAAAACTATATGCGTTTAAATCTTAAAACTCACTAACTACTATGAGGGAGGATTATGAAGAATGAAGCGCATATTTTAAAGCCTCATGCACAGAAGACACTCCTATGACTTGAATACCTTCCGGGAAAGTCCACCCACCAATATTAGTCTGAGGTATAATCGCTCGTTTGAATCCAAGTTTAGCCGCCTCTTGCACGCGTTGTTCAATGCGTGACACACGTCGAACTTCACCTGTTAGACCAACCTCTCCAACAAAGCAATCTAAACCGTCTACCGCTTTATCCTTAAAGCTTGAAGCTGTCGCAACAATAATACTTAAGTCAACGGCTGGTTCTGTTAATTTCACACCACCAGCAACTTTGATATAAGCATCTTGTTGTTGAAGTAAATAATTCTCCTTCTTCTCTAAAACTGCCATAAGCAAACTTAATCGATTATGATCTATGCCCGTAGCCATACGTCTTGGATTGTTGAAAGTGGTCGGTGTGACTAACGCTTGGACCTCTATTAATAATGGTCTTGTACCTTCCATAGTCGGTACAATTGTTGAACCTGGCACGTTTGTAGAACGTTCTTCTAAGAACATTTCAGACGGATTTAAGACACCTTTCAAACCACTTTGCTTCATTTCGAAAATACCCATCTCATTCGTGGAGCCAAAACGGTTTTTAACCGCACGTAAAATTCGATAAGCATGATGTTCATCACCTTCAAAGTAAAGCACGGTATCCACCATATGTTCAAGTAATCTTGGACCGGCAATTTGTCCTTCTTTCGTAACATGACCGACGATGAACGTTGCGATATCCATTTGCTTTGCGATATTCATTAGACTTTGGGTACTTTCTCTTACTTGAGATACAGAACCCGGTGCAGAACTGATTTCAGGATGATAAATAGTTTGAATTGAATCTACTACAAGTAAATCTGGGCGTTCATCCTTAACTGTTTGATGAATGACTTCTAAATCAGTCTCTGCTAATACATTGAGTTGACTAGAATCTTCTTCTAAGCGATCGGCACGTAGTTTAGTCTGATTGATAGATTCCTCACCTGTAATATATAAGACATTCTTATTTTGAGATAATGCCGCACATATTTGAAGAAGCAACGTAGACTTCCCTATACCAGGATCGCCACCTATAAGTACGAGTGATCCACTGACAATCCCTCCACCAAGGACTCTGTTAAATTCTTTAGAATCCGTTAGAATTCTAGGGGTAGATTCATGTTTAACATTATCCAATTTTTGAACTTTTCCAGCTGCTTCTTTAGATTTCACTCCATGTTTAGGGTTTGCAGCTTTCTCTACAATTTCTTCCATCTGGTTCCATGCACCACAGTTTGGACATTTCCCCATCCATTTAGGAGATTGATAGCCACATGCCATACACTCAAATATTACTTTTTTCTTGGCCACTTCTGCACCTCCAAATTATTATGAACAAATCTATTTTAAACTGACATTTTGATTATGACAAATTAAATGTAAATGATTATGATATAGTCTATTTTTATGTGGTTATTAAACTATGATTTTTTATAAATAATTTTATTTTTGTCTATTTTAATTTCTGCAATTTTGTATAATCGCTAGTGTATTGTTTTTTATTTTCCGGAAAATGAATATCCCATCATCAGTTTTAAACAAATTGAAAAATATGTAAAAAAATGACATCCCTCAAACAGCGAGAGATGTCATTTATTAATGATGCAAATAGCAAACATTACTTTAGTTATTCAATATATTAGCAATAATCAATTAAGCTTCAGTGGTTTCTTTATCATCTGACTTTTCATGGATGTCATATTTGAATTCATCGCCATCATGATCGATTGTGACTTCTTTACCTTCAATTTGATTACCATCTAAAATTAATTCACTAAGATTATCTTCTACAGTTTTTTGGATGGCTCTAATTAATGGTCTAGCACCGTATTCTGGATCGTAACCTTCTTCTGCGATTTTTTCTTTAGCTTTATCAGTTACAGAAATATTGATGTTTTGTTCAGATAATCGATCAGTAAGTTTCTTAACCATCATAGTAACAATTTCTTTCAATTCTTCTTTAGATAGTTTATGGAATACGATGATATCATCCACACGGTTTAAGAATTCAGGACGGAATGAATTTTTGAGTTCTTTCATCATTGTTTTGCGAATTGTTTCGTAGTCATTACCCTCTGAAGCACCGCCAAATCCTGCAAATCGTTGGTCTTGTAATTCTTGCGCACCAACATTTGATGTCATAATAATGACTGTGTTACGGAAATCTACAGTACGACCTTTAGTATCAGTTAGATGACCATCATCTAATACTTGTAGCAAGATATTAAATACGTCAGGATGAGCTTTTTCAATTTCATCAAATAAAATAACTGAGTAAGGTTTGCGTCTAACTTTTTCAGTTAATTGACCACCATCATCATGACCTACGTAGCCTGGAGGTGCTCCAACTAAACGACTCACAGCATGTTTCTCCATAAATTCACTCATATCAACACGAATCATAGCATCATCTTCACCAAACATAGATTCAGCTAATGCACGAGCTAATTCTGTTTTACCTACACCTGTAGGACCTAAGAAGATAAAGCTACCGATTGGACGTTTAGGATCTTTTAATCCAGCGCGAGCACGTCTTACAGCTTTACTAATTGAATTAACAGCGTCATTTTGACCGATAACTCGGTTATGAAGTGTATCTTCAAGGTTGAGTAAGCGATCTGATTCAGTTTCATTAATTTTAGTTAATGGAATACCTGTCCATCCTGCGATAACTTCAGCAATATCTTCTTCAGATAAAGCTGTACTTACACCACCTTGAGAGTTTTTCCATTCGTTTTTAGCTTCTTCATATTGTTTTTCAAGCTTAGATTGTTTGTCTCTTAAGTTTGCTGCATTTTCAAATTCTTGTGCATGAACGGCAGCATCTTTTTCATTTTTTACATTTTCAATTTCTTGTTCAATCTCTTTTAGATTGTTAGGAGTTGTATGACTTTTCAATCTAACCTTAGAACTTGCTTCATCAATAAGGTCAATTGCTTTGTCTGGTAAGAAACGATCTGATACATAACGATTACTTAATTTTGCCGCAGCTTCTAAAGCCTCATCAGATATATTAATTCTATGATGAGCTTCATAGCGATCACGTAATCCTTTTAAGATTTCAATCGTATCTTCAACTGTTGGTTCATCAACTTGAACAGGTTGGAAACGACGTTCTAATGCAGCGTCTTTCTCAATATTTTTACGATATTCATCTAATGTTGTAGCACCAATACATTGTAACTCTCCTCTAGCTAATGCTGGTTTAAGAATATTAGAAGCGTCAATTGCACCTTCCGCACCTCCAGCACCAACTAATGTGTGTAACTCATCTATAAATAAAATGACGTTACCTGCTTGATGAATTTCTTCCATTACTTTTTTCAAGCGTTCTTCAAATTCACCGCGGTATTTTGTACCAGCAACGACAGTTCCCATATCGAGTGACATCACTCGTTTATCTTTTAGAGTTTCTGGGACTTCATTATTAACGATTGCTTGTGCTAAACCTTCAGCTATAGCAGTTTTACCCACACCAGGCTCACCGATAAGTACTGGGTTATTTTTAGTACGACGGCTGAGCACTTCAATCACACGAGTAATTTCTTTATCTCTTCCAACTACAGGATCTAAAGTGCCATCTTTAGCAATAACTGTTAAGTCTCTAGCTAAACTATCTAATGTTGGAGTGTTATTTGATTTATTTGCTTGAGCATTTTTATTACTCATTTCTGGACTACCTAAAGCTTTTACTACTTGCGCGCGTGCTTTTGTAATATTTAAATCTAAATTGGCAAAGACACGTGCTGCGACACCTTCATTTTCACGAATTAAGCCTAGAAGAATATGTTCTGTTCCCACGAAGTTATGATGTAGTTTTCTCGCTTCATCCATTGAAAGCTCAATAACTTTTTTAGCTCTAGGTGTGTAATGTAAAGTGCCCATTTGTTCTTGACCATGGCCAATTAACTTTTCAACTTCTTCAATAACTTTATCTTCAGTGATATTAAAGCTTTCTAACACTTTGGCAGCGATACCTTCAGGTTCTTTCATTAAACCTAATAAAAGATGTTCCGTTCCAATATTTGAATGGTTCAAGCGAATTGCTTCTTCTTGTGCGTGCGCTAGTACGCGTTGTGCACGTTCTGTTAATCTACCAAATAGCATATATAAAATACCTCCTATTTTATATGTTTCCTTAATAAATCAGCTCTTTTTTCATTTACTGTTTTATCATCATCTTCATCTATTAAAAATGGCGATTGAATAGCTACCATTAATTCATTAAATTTAAAATCTTCAAGCGAAATATAGTTTAAATCAATGCCGAGCTTAACTTCACTCAAGCGAAATGATGCTTCTTCCATTGATATGATTCTACTATTTTGTAAAATCCCTAGTGAGCGATAAACTCTATCAAGTGTCTCTACAGGATTATGTTTATCAAGTCTTTCTCTGATTTGTTTTTCCTCATTGATAATTTGATTAACTACTTCAGTTAAGTTATCAATGATGTCGGATTCAGTTTTCCCTAAAGTAAGTTGGTTTGAAACTTGATAAATATGTCCATATACTTGTGAACCTTCTCCATAAATACCTCGAATCGTAAATCCAAAACGATTAATTGTTTGAGCGATACGATTCATTCTCTTCATAATAGAAAGTCCTGGTAAATGTAGCATGACACTTGCGCGCATTCCAGTGCCTATATTAGTTGGACACGTTGTTAAATAACCTAAGTGTTCGTCATAACTTATATCTAAATCACTATCCAACTCATCATCAATATTTGAAGCCCTTTGATATAATTCACGCAACGATAAATCTGTTCCTAACGCTTGAATTCGAATATGATCTTCTTCGTTAATCATTACACTTAAAGATTCATCTTCATTTAACAGCACCGCGGATGCTGGCTGTTTGATAAGTTCTGGACTGACAAGATGTTTCGCAACTAATTTCATTTTACTTTGTTGATCCATAGTGTCTAAACGTTGTAACTTTAAGTTTGGAAGCGCATCTTGAACTTCGTTGATAACTCGAAAACCCTCTTGTTCAGAAGGAAACATCAAAGGATGGACGTGATTTTCTAGATTTCTTGCTAATCTAATACGAGAAGAAATAACTACAGGTGCCTCTTCTGTCATCTTCATCCATTCACTTATATTAGTATGAATGTCACTCATTACGAGACACCTCACTCTCATCTTTTAATGCTTTAATTTCATCACGTACAACAGCCGCTTCCTCGAAATTTTGTTCTTCAATTAATTTGTTTAGATATTTTGTTTTTTCTTCGATTTGCTTTTTAATTGCAAGTTTCTTATATGAAGATTGAGGCGTTTTACCTACATGTTCAAAATGGCCTCCCTGTACACGTCTAACAATATCGATAATGTCTTCTTTAAAAGTTGCGTAACAATTCGCGCAACCGAATTTACCAACGTGCGCAATATCTTTTAAAGTCATTTGACATGTTGGGCATTGCTTTTCCTCTTTGAACGCCATTTCTTGAAAATTAATACCATGTTTCGTAGCAAGATGTTGTAAAATCTGTTTAACTACAAAAGCTTCCTCTATATCATCCTGATGCATATGGTAAGAAGTATCCTCATGAGATTGTTGCCATGGATTATCACCTTGAGCACATATTGAGCATACCCATTTTTCGTGAGTACCGTCTTTACTTTTAACTGTTAATTTTACTTCTGCTTCATTTAAATGACAGTTTTCACAAAGCACGTTCAGACACCTCACTTCATTAATAATAGTTTATAACTGGAAGCAATCGTTTTAAAATATTAGCGCGTATAATATCTCTTGCGACCACATCCATTTTTAATGTCTCTCTATCTATAACTGCTTGGATCATTTTAGCTTCTCTTTGGTTAATTAGACCTTTATCTAGTAAACCATCTATGACATAATACGCTTGTTGTTGAGAAATAGAAGGCCCTATCAATTGAAGTAAGTGATTAATATAACCTGATGCATCTTTATTTTCAATTTTAGTGATTCGGATGTAGCCTCCGCCACCCCGTTTACTTTCTATTTCATAACCATGTTCATTTGTGAAGCGTGTTTTAATAACATAATTTAATTGAGAAGGAACACAATCGAAGCGTTGTGCAATATTAGCGCGTTGTATTTCGACCACATCTTCATTTGTTTCCTCGAATAAATGTTTAATGTATTGTTCTATGATGTCAGACATGTTATGCATGGATATCACCTCTTTTTGACCTTCTTTGACTTTATTATATGACCACCTTTGACCTTTTTCAACCAATTTGATTTTTAAAATTTAAATTTTATGATGTTAGCGCGTTCATTTTATTGTATGATAGAGAATAGAAAAATTTAAAGGAATGAAAAACATGCATATTTTGATTGGGATTATAGGAATTATATTCTTTTTAGCACTCGCATTTTTATTTAGTTCAGATAGAAAAAATATCCGTTGGAAATATGTCGGATTACTCTTAGTAATTCAATTGATATTTGCATTTGTTTTATTAAAAACAAATATAGGTATCACAGTTATTGGTGGTATTTCGTATGGTTTCAGTTATTTATTAAAGCAAGCTGCTGAGGGTGTCAATTTCGTATTCGGTGGTTTTAAATTAGATCCAAAAAACCCTCCATTCTTCTTTAATGTATTGTTACCTATCGTGTTTATCTCAGCGCTTATCGGTATTTTACAATATACAAGAATTTTACCGCTTATAATTAACATTCTAGGTTTTTTAATTTCTAAAATTAATGGCATGGGACGTTTAGAATCTTACAATGCTGTAGCAGCAGCAATTTTAGGACAATCAGAGGTATTTATCTCATTAAAACAACAATTGCCATACATACCTAAACAACGTTTGTATACATTAACTGCATCTGCAATGTCGACAGTATCTGCTTCAATTATTGGAGCCTACTTCACATTAATAGAACCTAAATATGTTGTAACAGCTGTGGTACTTAACTTATTTGGTGGTTTCATCATCGCGTCTATTATCAATCCGTATAAAGTGAATGAAGAAGATGATAAATTATTAGTCGATGAAAGTGAAACTAAAAATCAATCATTCTTCGAAATGCTTGGTGAATATATTTTAGATGGTTTCAAAGTAGCAGTGATTGTCGGTGCAATGTTAATTGGTTATATTGCTCTTATTGCTTTACTTAATGGTGTAGTAAGTGGAATCTTTAGTCTATTATCAGGTGGAACATTGGATTGGAATTTCCAAACGTTAATCGGTTTTGTCTTTGCACCATTCGCATTCCTAACTGGTGTTCCTTGGCATGATGCTGTGCAGTCAGGTTCAATTATGGCGACAAAATTATTATCAAATGAATTCGTTGCTATGCAAGCACTCGGTAAAACACATGGTTTATCTGAGCATGCTAAAGGTGTCACTTCAGTATTCTTAGTATCATTTGCTAATTTCAGTTCAATAGGTATTATTTCCGGTGCGATTAAATCACTAAATGATAAAAAAGGTGATATTGTAGCACGATTTGGATTAAAACTATTGTTCGGTGCAACATTAGTATCATTTATTTCTGCAGCAATTGCAGGATTCTTTATTTAATCAAACGCGAGAGTAACTTAGGAAAGTTGCTCTTGCGTTTTTTTATTTTATGAGCTTACATTTGCTTTTGAAATTCATTTTCCGAAAAATTAAAAACGGCCACCTTTAAGATGACCGTTTATCAAAAGATTAATTAATTATTCTTTATCATATGGTTAATGAAGTATTCAGTTACACGATAATCGTCGGTGAGTTCAGGATGGAAAGAGACACCAAGATATTTACCTTGTTTAACCGCAACAATCTTATCTCCTACTCGGCTAAGAATGTCTACACCTTTCTCAACTTGAGCAATATGTGGTGCGCGTATGAATACACCTTCAATATCTTTAGCAACACCTTTTATATTAAGTTCCGATTCAAAACTATCAACTTGACGACCAAATGAATTACGTTCGACTGTAATATCCAACTTTTTTAAATAGCCAGATTCACCTTCAACATCTTTTGCAAGTACGATTAATCCCGCACATGTGCCAAACATTGGTAAATCAGATTGCTTTAACGCTTCCTTAAAGCCATATAAGTCCATTAGTCTTCTTAGTGTTGTAGATTCACCACCTGGCAAAATCAAACCAGCAATATCTTCAAGTTGTTCAACTCTTTTTACTGCGACACCTTCATGACCACTTAACTCTATGTGACGAATGTGTTCACGAACTGCACCTTGTAATGCTAATACACCTATTTTCATAAATTACCATCCACGCTCTTGCATACGTTCTTCTAAAGAAATTTGGTTGATATCTAAACCTTTCATCGCTGTACCAAGTTCACTAGCCAATTTTCCAATTAATTCATAATCTTGATAATGAGTCGTTGCTTGGACAATTGCTTTAGCAAATTTTTCAGGATCTTCTGATTTAAAAATACCAGAACCAACAAATACACCATCAGCACCTAATTCCATCATTAAAGCAGCATCTTGAGGTGTTGCTACGCCACCTGCTGCAAAGTTTACTACTGGTAAACGTCCATTATCTTTAATTTGTTTTAATACTTCAAAAGGTGCTCCCAAATCTTTAGCGAAAGTCATAATTTCATCATCATTCATTACTGTTAGACGACTAACTTCAGCATTAACGCGTCTCATGTGACGTACAGCTTCTACGATATTGCCTGTTCCAGGTTCACCTTTCGTACGTAACATTGCAGCACCTTCTCCAATACGTCGTGCAGCTTCACCTAAATTACGGCAACCACAAACGAAAGGCACTGTAAATTGATCTTTTCTTAAGTGATACTCTTCATCAGCTGGAGTTAATACTTCAGATTCATCGATATAATCAACACCCATTGATTCTAATACTCTAGCTTCAGTAATATGTCCTATACGGGCTTTAGCCATAACAGGTATAGACACAGCATTCATTACTTCCTCTACAATTTTAGGATTAGCCATACGTGCCACGCCACCTGCTGCTCGGATGTCTGATGGAACGCGTTCTAAAGCCATTACTGCAACAGCACCAGCTTCTTCAGCAATTTTAGCTTGTTCTGCATTTACGACGTCCATAATAACGCCACCTTTTTGCATTTCAGCCATTCCTCTTTTTACTCTTTCTGAGCCTACGATTTTTGACATGTTATTACCCCTTTACTTATTGATTAAATTCATTTTAAGAGATAAACTGATATTTAAAAAGGTTCAATTTATCCATAATAATAGGGGTCAGATTTATGAAATCATCACAACCACTTTACTTATCTCTTTATGAAAAGTTAAAAAATCAAATTATCGAAGGTCAATACCATTCCAATGATAAGTTTCCTTCGAAAAGACAATTAAGCGAACATTTGTCAATGAGTCATACAACTATTGAACACGCTTATCAACTGTTATTAGATGAAGGATTTATATACTCTAAGCCGAGATCTGGATACTATGTATCAGATATTGAATCATTGCCAGTTATCAATAGAGAAACTTATCCTAATAATGATCATTTAGAGATTCATAATGAAAGTAATGAAAACTCGCAATTCAAATTCGCCTTCAACTTAGCTGAAATCGACTCTGAAAATTTTCCTATGCATATATTTAGAAAATACGCAAAAGACGTCTTTGAAGAAGATCACTTATCACTATTACAAAGAGGCGAAATTCAAGGAGAGTTCGTATTACGTCAACAAATTGCACATTATTTATTTAATAGTAGAGGCGTAACATGTCACCCTAATCAAATAGTCATTGGTTCTTCTACTAGCCAACTCCTCGATATGATTACTAATTTACTTAATCAAGAAAAGTTTATCATCGAGAAACCGAGTTATCCTCCAATCAAACATGTCTTAGACAAAAAGAATATGAACTATTTACAAGTTCCTGTTGAAAAAAATGGTATACAAGTTCGCCCTATCTTAGAATCAAAATATAATATTTTATATATTACACCTTCACATCAATTTCCTACTGGTCATGTCACCAATTTAAAAAAGAGAACCCAACTTATTCAATGGGCACAACAAGATGAACAACGTTACATTATTGAAGATGATTATGATTCAGAGTTCAGGTACTTTGGTAAACCTATACCAGCTCTACAAAGTTTAGATACTAAAGGAAAAGTTGTTTATATAAGTACATTTTCAAAATCACTCTATCCTAGCTGTAGAATTGCATATATTGTTTTACCAAAAGAAATATTATCAAAATATAAACAAAGAAAATTAAAAGAAGGTAATACTGTACCTGTGCACATTCAACATATGGTTGCACAATTTATGGCAAGTGGTAGCTTTGAAAGACATTTAAATAAAATGAGGAAAATTTATAGAGACAAATTAAATTATATATTGCACCATCTCGAAAAATATAAAGACCAATTGCAAATTGAAGGAGCACTTACTGGGATGCATTTTAATTTAACAGTTCTGAATGGTCTCACTACACAGCAATGCTTAGACAAGGCTAAGAATAACAAATTAAAACTCGAAATATATAACTATGATGATATCCCCTCAGAGTATCCTAAATTTATTTTAGGATTCGGTGGAATTAAACAACGTGAACTTGCAGATTATGTTAAAGCTCTCATCAACTCGTTAATTATAAAGTAACACTTCTTTTTTAAAAGTTAGTGTTACTTATGCGATAGCTAATTGGCTATCGTATTTTAATTAACTTCCTCTTATTAATTTCTCATCTTTATTTTTTCGCATAAAAAAAGAGACCTTAAGGTCTCGATTCGGCTCATCGCATCCATACGATTTATTTGCCTGGCAACGTCCTACTCTAGCGGGACGTAAGCCCGACTACCATCGGCGCTAAGGAGCTTAACTTCTGTGTTCGGCATGGGAACAGGT